>Ga0315280_10000005_pt1 | contig 527429 bp, 512 predicted proteins | sample YL17G06_40_MG_FD_203697 | JGI IMG/M metagenome (GOLD analysis project Ga0315280, IMG submission 203697) | Sediment microbial communities from Yellowstone Lake, YNP, Wyoming, USA - YL17G06_40 | ecosystem: Environmental > Aquatic > Freshwater > Lake > Sediment | place: USA: Wyoming | collected... | reverse complement strand
ATGCTTGATAGCAATGTTGATGACCGCTTTATCGTTGATCAAACACGAGTTTCCAGACAAGATGCGGTCACCCACATTCTGGAGTCACATTACATGTTTGAAGTAATTTCTGACCAAGCTGGCGCGCGCTGTGTTGACTCGAACCTGCAAGAAACGTCACCGAAGACTCCTATCTGTGTGTCCTTGGGTGACGACAACTGTCATGCTCAGAGTTCTTTCAAAATGCTTCACACAACTCAGTCCGTTCAGCGGCCTATGCCTTGACCCATAACATTTGCTTGTTCCTTCATCTCGCTATTGCAGTCTCACGAAAGCTTAAGAACCGTGGCACAAAACCTTCACGTCTGACAAGTTGCTCTAGTATCCCAGACGTGTGCGTCGGCAGATGTGCGGAAAGATGGGAAGCAGAACACGAGAGATCATCCAAGCTGCAATGAGTGAGGATCGCCAAAGCCTACTTGAGGCAGAGGCCAAGCAAATCTGCGCAGACTATGGCATGTCGGTTCCTTCATTTGAACTAGCGCGAACTGCAGAAGAGGCCTGCAATGCTGCCTCTAAGCTCGGATTTCCGGTCGTGCTTAAGATCGTGTCCAAAGACATTCTTCACAAGACTGACGCTGGTGGAGTTCTTCTGAACATCAAGAGTCTGTCAGATACAGGTCAAGGATTCTCGAGAATCCTAATGAACGCAAAACAGTACGATCCGAAGGCGGAAATTGGAGGTGTCCTAGTTCAAAAGATGATGCCTCAAGGTACAGAAGTCATCATTGGAGGTTTGGTAGATCCTCAATTTGGACAGACCTTGATGTTCGGCCTTGGTGGGGTATTTGTCGAAATCCTGAGGGATGTCACGTTTAGAATTGCTCCAATAACAGAGCGGGATGCCAGACAAATGATCCATGAGATCAGTGCCTATCCAATCTTGAAGGGGTACAGAGGTCAATCGCCAGCAGACGAAGAGGCATTGGTCTACATGATGCTAAAGGCATCAGATCTAGTCATGGAGAATCCAGAAATCAACCAAATGGATCTTAATCCAGTCATAATTTATGAGAAAGGGGCTAGTATAGTGGACGCGAGGATGTTGCTGCGGAATCCATGAGTCTTCTCCTGCTGCACACGTAACCGCGGCCTAGGAATGCCGCCACCTCTTGCATGGACAAGATGCAAGAACCGGAGAGAACGCTCATCCTGCATCTGGCTCCCAACTATTCTCCAAAGCTTAATTAAGAAAGGTATTTCCCGTCTTAGACAACAGCCTGGTCATGACTGAGGGCTGAGGATGGTACAGATCGCGGAGGCCGTGGAAACCCTCGACGAGAAGATCGTTTCACTCAGAATAATACGTAACAAGCTGGACGATCAGACAAAGAGTCTGGCCGAAAAAAGAGACGAACTTAACTCGCAATTTCAGAAATTCAGAAAGCAGATTCAAGAACTGAAGACGAAGAGGGACTCGCTGAACCGGCAGGTTCGGGAGCTGAAGGAAGAGCGGGAAGAGGCAAGGAAGAAGCTTGTTGCTAGACACGGAGAGACAGATTCAGTCAAGAAGGTGATTCTTAATCTTGAGAAAAGAGCTTCTGGAAGCTACTCAGAGTTGAGGAAGAGAATGGATGACTTGGAGTGGAGAATACAGACCAATGCTCTATCTCCGAAGGAGGAAGCAAGACTCATAGGACAAATCAAGGGGTTTGAATCCCGAGTCGTGGTGCACGAAAAAATTCGTGAGCTTAAGGATAAGACGATATTGCTTCACGCAGGAATAGGGGCTGCTCGACTGAAGGCAAACGAGGCCCACGGAAAGATGAGTGAACTGGTGAAGGAAAGCGAGCTCTATCACGAAAAGATGCTTGAAGTCGTAGAGCAGGCCTCAGACATCAAGGCTAGAGCCGACGAGATCCACCGTGAGTATGTTCAACTCAAGAAACAGGCCGACGAAGCCCATCTCGAGTACGTGAAAACCAAGGAGGAAAGAGAGAGGATAGTGATGGAAGATCAGATGAAACGCATAAAGAAACAACAAGAAGTGAAGCAGAGGATTGAATCCACTGCTGAAGGAAAATTCAAGAGGGGAGAAAAACTCTCACTTGACGAATTCAGAACTCTGGTTGAGAAGGGGCTCGTCTAGATCCTACAGGAACAGTCTGTGGCCACTCTAGTTCAGCTCCGGAAGTCTTCTTGGCTCTATGGTGAGGAAGAAAGCTGTTGGCAAAGATAGCTATCATAGGTGGCTCAGGCCTCGAATCCATGCTACAAGGAAAAGAAGTTGTCGAAGTCGAGACAGAGTATGGTAAGCCTCCACCAATAACCGTTGGCACCATTGGTGACTGCAAGGTGTCTTTCGTGCCACGTCATGGAGCGAGACATGAAGTTCCGCCTCACAAAGTGAATTATCGCGCACTCGTCATAGGACTCAAGAATCTCGGGATCGAACGAATCATTGCCACAAATGCGGTAGGAGCCATAAATCTGAAGTATGCGCCAGGTGATATCGCAATACCTCTCGATATCATAGATTTCACAAAGACCAGACCAGCAACTCTGCATGACAATGGTCCTGTAGTGCATGTGGATGTTACCGAACCCTATTGCCCAAGTCTAAGAGGAGTCCTCATTGAAACAGCCAAAGATCACGTAGAGAGAATTTGGACTGACTCAATCATGGCATGTACGGAGGGGCCAAGATTCGAAACCCCCGCGGAGATAAGAATGTTCAAACAGTTGGGATGTGACATAGTCGGAATGACCTCAGCACCTGAGGTCTTTCTCGCGAAAGAAGCTGGATTGTGCTACGCCTCCATCTGCTTCGTATCCAACATGGCCGCTGGAATGCAGACTAGAGTCAGTCATATGGAAGTGGAACAGGTTGCCTCCAGAATTGCTTCGTCGATCAGGACAATTGTATCTCAGTCGATAGTGAAGATGAAGAATATGGAGCCATGTACCTGTAGAAGAAAGTGTGAAGGTTAGGGCGCAGAAATGCTTCGCAATCTGTTGGAGACCACAGGAGTCTACAAGATCTATGAGGAATGGCTCTTCAACCAGGTGAAGAGTGGTGAGATGCCCGAGCATATTGGTGTAATCCTCGACGGAAACCGAAGATGGGCAGCAGAGCGTCTACTTCCAATGTGGAAGGGGCATAAGTCAGGCGCAGAGAAAGGTGTGGACCTTGTCGGATGGTGTCTGGAGCTCGGCATACATACCCTGACAGCATACATTTTTTCGACCGAGAATTTTCAAAGAGCGCAAAGTGAAGTTGATCACATCTTCTCCATTGTGGAGGAAGAGGCAAAAAGACTTGAAGGTGACAGTAGACTAAAGGAGAATGAGGTCAGGATCAAGGCTATCGGAAGAATCGAGCTTCTCCCGGAACGAATCCAAACGCTTCTTGCGAGAATAGAAGAACAAACAAAGAATTACAGCAGGCATTTCTTGAATATCGCCATTGCGTATGGCGGCCGGGCCGAGATAGTTGACGCGACTAGAAAAATAGCCCAAGATGTGGACGCTGGTAAGATTTCACTTGACGAAATAGACGAAGATAGTTTCGGCAACTACTTGTACACCGCCCATCTTCCCAATCCTTATCCAGATCTGATCATAAGAACATCTGGTGAAGAGAGGCTCAGCAATTTCCTTCTTTGGCAATCTGCATATAGTGAGCTATTCTTTGTCGACGTCTATTGGCCAGAGTTTCGAAAGATTGACTTACTGCGCACCATTAGAACCTATCAGAAGAGAAAACGGACCTATGGTTCGTGAACTAGATACTACCATGGGTTTCAATGTGTTTGTATGAGGATCACAAAGATCAATGGGGCAGCTTATGCCAGAGCAACTTGACTATCGTGATGCCCCAGTTCCACAATTACTGAGGCTAAGTCTGGTAGATACTCAGATCGGGAAGCTTCAGATTTTCCTAATCGTCGAAGGCTGACAGATGTTCTGGAGCAAGACATACAAGAACACCGCAAATGACTTAGCAGACAGGTTCGCATAAGAGAGGATCACCATGCCGAGTGTGCATCGTCGTGTCGAAACAAGATGCCTCTCTTTCCGAGGCTTCCTTATGTCGACAGTCGTACTGTTCCTTCTGTTGCTGAACTCTCTCCCTTCGACTATGGCGAATGACGTCACGGTTGAGAACTCCCTCTCACTTTCTCCTGGAGAAGACAAAGTGACCTGTCTTGCTCTGAATGGGAAAGTCCTCTATGTCGGCCTGAATACGGCACCTGGAATCATAGCCAGAGCAGACATCGAGTCGATGAGCGCTCGTTCGTCTCTGAAGTTGTCCCAAGGTGAGGATTCAATCTACTCTTTGGTCGTTGTAGGTGCCTACCTATATGCTGGATTGTACACATCGCCAGGTAAGATCGTAAAGGTTGATCTGGAAAGCTTCTCTAAGATTGAAACCCTGACTCTTCGAGATGGTGAAAACTGGGTCAGCTCTTTAGCTGCTTCTGGTGCGTTCCTATATGCAAGTCTTAGAATGTGGCCCGGCAAGATAGTTAGAATCAATCTCGAGACATTCGCACGGGTTGAACTTCTTGAGCTAGCATCTGGGGAGAACAATATCTACTCTATGGCGATCAAAGATGGATACCTGTATGCAAATATCGCAATGCGGCCTGGAGGAGTAGCAAAAATCAGACTGGAGACATTCCGGGAAGTTCAATCCGTGAGGCTCCAATCTGGGGAAGACTACAATCAGCCAATCTTCATATCCGGCAATCTGCTTTTCACGGGATTCTACTCTAGGCCAGGAGGAGTTGCAAAGGTGGACCTAGCCACGTTGGAGGAGATAGGCTCAGCAACTCATTTTTCGCAAGAAGAAGAGAATGTTTGGAGTCTCATTGTTCATGGGGATTTTGTCTACGCTGGACTTGACACACGTCCGGGAGCAATCATAAGATTGGATAAGAGTCTCAAGAGAATGGACACATTGCGTTTGCCGGAAGGTCAAGGAGGGGTCTACTCTTTTGTTCCTCTTGGTGATTTCCTGATATGCGGCCTGTACAGCTCACCAGGAAAGATCCTCATCATTCGAACACAGCCACCACAAGTTGAATCGAAGTCTCTCCCTTTGCTACCCACGTTTGCATCAGTAGCTGTGATGTGTGCGGTTCTATTCTGGTTGAGAAGGGCCAGGCTCCGGAGTCCCCGAGCAGCGGAGCGATCTTGGGAAATCTTCCCCCGCCCATTTGGGCATTCTGAGCATATCTGAAGAGTTTTCTGATCCTGTCCTTTCCCTGTCTCTGTATCAGTGAAGTCCGAAATGATACATCCTGCGTGTAGCCCCAAGTTGCCATTGATCTTGTCTCATCAAGAATAGAATGGATCGAGGTTGTCGTGGTGAGGGCCTGTAGCGAAACAGATTAGATTGTGACAACTATGCTTGAAGCTCCATACGGGTTTTATGCATACTTGCCTCAAAATATTATACGACTGTTTTCCTTCCAAACAGACAGGATCTGTTGGAGAATATTCATGAAGCTTCGCCGAGGATTGCTACCTCTACTAGCACTATCAGCAATGTTGATCGCTGTCGCAAGTTGCCAACTGACGGTTGTGCGTGGCTCATCATCGCCTCAGAAACATTCGTCTGCAATTCAGTCTCTCGGGATTCCTGTTCTTAGTGTCCTGTCGACCGAAGTCTCACCTCTTTATGGTCCCACTCTGCTATCCGAAGTTGAGTTCTATGCTGACGCAGAGACGAGGAATGGAGACTATGTCAAAGTCACGAATGCAGGCGGTTTTGTTTTCGTCAAGGGTAGATCCTTCAAGGTAGTCCCCTGGAACACAGTATATGACCCAAAGACGGGAGCATGGGTTGTGTTCCTGGCCAATGTTACGTCGGACAGCTTCAGAATAATGTATCTGTACCTCAAGAACGGAACCGGGGCCTTTAGCCTCTGGTGCTATGAATATGATTCATCGTTGTTCGAGGGTTATCTATTCTACGGTTCAGATTTTGTTAGGAACAAGACCTGTTCTGCTCCTTCAGTAAGAATGCCGAAACTGTCAATTGTGCCTCAGACAAAGAATCCAAGCGGAATGTCAGCTCTGGGCCCGACACTTTTCATCAGTAGTCAGACGGGGCTCTACATGAACGGGACTGAAACCCTTTCTCTGTATCCCCTTCTCTATCGAACATTTCCAGGTACAAGCGAACTCTGGGTTCTCATCGATGACCATCAAGGAAGGTACTACTACTCGATCTTCTATCTCTTTGAATCCGACAGAGAACATGTGTTCCGAGGGCATACGCTGCGTCTGAACGATCTTTATCTGTCTTCGTTTGAGAGCATTGCAGCTGAATGGATGCCGGGTTTGTTTCCATACTTTTTGACCGTGGTTTCCGAGGGGAGCAACATTACGACCAAAATCCACGGTTTTCCCTTCAAGACTGATCGTCTAGGCAGGATCGAGGTAAGGGTTCCTGGCGGTGATATTCAAGTCGAGGCTCAAAAGGAAGCCTCAACGGGAAGCGGCGTGAGGAGGATCTTCAGTGAATGGAAATGGCTCACAAAATCCAACCCTGTTTCTGTCAGAGTCCTCCAGAATATTGACCTTTATGCAATATACAAAACGCAATTGTACGTATCGATCAGATCCGCATTTGGATCACCCGTCGGCGAGGGATGGTACGACGAAGGCGCAACAGCCAAGTTCTCGGTGGAGCCTGTCATTGACGTGTTGAACAGCACCCGTCTTGTCTTCAATGGGTGGACGGGCGATGAGAATATCAGTAATCGTGAAGGGTCCACTACTGTTGATCGACCGAAGACGCTACGTGCGAACTGGAAGCGTCAGTATGAAATAGAGATATCGACGAAGGGGGTACCCCAAGGAGTTTCCATGAATCTCACTATGAATGGTAATCAAACAACTGCGAGTGCGCCCTTCACGCATCGACAATGGGCTGACGCAGATTCTGTCCTAGAGATCGGGATCGACCCTTCCCGATTCACATCCTCGAACACAAGATACGCATTCCTTCGATGGCAAACAGAATCAGGAACAGCTGTCTCCATTCCCTTCACTGTAAAGGTTCCAATACATATCATAGCAAGCTACAAAACAGATGAGCCCTTCGCAGGCAAGGCAACTCTCCAGATAGATCCAACGATTCTCCTCCTCAGAGAGACAGTCACAATCAAAGGTACGACGAACCCCGCACGACCGTCGACAAATGTCTCTCTTCTCTGGAGTCAGGACTCCGTTGAGTGGAGCCTGATCACAACAGTTGCAGCAGATTCACAAGGCAATTACGAGCATGTGTGGAACATCCAGCCTTTTGACAAGTTGTACGTCAAAGCCAAGTGGACATACGACCCTGACTATGAACCTCTTGAAAGTTCTATCGTTGTACTCACGCGGATCAACTCCTCCTACAGAAGAATGTTGCAGTCGCCAGAATTCCTTCGCAATTTCGTCGTTCTTCTTGAGAATTCGCCAGTTCTCAGCAAATTAGCGGCGATATCGCTGAATCTTCTGACCAACCCACGGGATGCCATCCAATCGACCGTGACAGATTCACTAGCCATTCCAATCTACCTAGGTTTGTTTCTTCTCATTGCTGTCTTGATATGGAGGAGGAAACACAAACCATCATCTTCTAGTTGAGACGCGTGGGGGACTCCGTTTTGAAGCTGCTGCGGTCTCACTCATACTCTTGGCAATGATAGGAGCAGCCAAGAGTCTTGCCTTGAGTCAAGATGGCCGCATTACATGCAGGATATAAGAGGAGCCCGAGGTTGACGACTGTCATCGCTCATCAGACATCCTACTCATGCAGGTCACAGGAGAGAGCTCAAGACCTTCTTCGTCTATTGGCAGAGCATGTACCTCTCGAAGGAAGAATCATCTTGGATTTGGGATGTGGCCCAGATCCTCTTTCCGAAAGCTTCCAGCAGATGTCGTCTCGATTGGTTGGCCTTGACAAAGACAGACACTACATCAAACAAGCTCAAAGACATGCTTCGCTAGAATTGGTATTAGGAGACGGAACAAATCTGCCGTTCAAAGACGAGAGTTTCAGTTTTGTCCTCTGCAATGACGTACTCGAGCATGTCCGAGATGACGCGAAGCTCACAAAGGAGCTTCTACGGATCTTGTCACGCAATAGTGCAGCATATCTTCAATGCGCGAACAAATACCAAATCATAGAACCTCACTTTCTTCTGCCTTTTCTTTCGTGGATTCCTAGACCCCTTGCAAACCTCTACGTCAGAGTAGCGCGTAAGGGAGAAAGCTACGAGGGTTACTACCCAAAGACCCGCAGAGAACTGCTTTCGTCAACAAGTACATACCGAACAGTAGATTTGACTTATGAGAGGACTCTCAGGAAGATCAGATCTCTGAACATTCAGTCGAAGTTCCTTCTTAGGATCATTGCGTTTCTCCGAAGGATATTTCCTGACAATGTGATTGCCTCAATAGCACAGAACTTCAGCATACTCTCGATCATAGTCTACAAGAACTGATCTTCTCACAGCCGAGCCGATCGGCGAAGGATATTCAGCCACGAGTTGACTCGCTCTTTCATACTCTGCATATAAAAGGCTGAAAGAGCTCAGAAAGGCGTCGTCAATCTCGGTAGTAGACCTTTGCAGGCAAAAAAATGACCAACATATGTGGATTTTCATCAAATCGCGTCGTCTGGTCTGCATGATATTGTGCTTTGAATTGCTTTATGCCTCGGAGCTCCACGGTACGCCACTAGACTGTCTCATTTACGAGTTGACCTTTGGTGGAAGATGTTCGAGTCAGAACTCTCAGCTTGCTCGTTCTTCTATGCCTGGCGCTTGTGCCTACCCAGGTCACCGTCACTTGGTCGGAGTTACCGTTTGACACATCCTCGGTCTCTGCTAGCTTTTCGCCTCCATTGAACGAGTCATTTCCGATACCAATTCCCCAAACGGTATCGCTCGGACCTGGGCTAGCTTCTGCCGGTCCTCAATCAGTGCTTGTTCTATGTGTGGAGTTTTTGGATCAAAACCATACTAAGACTAGGAATGAAATCCAAGACGTATTCTTTGACCGAGTCAACCGATATTTCCGTGATGTTTCATACGACAAGATCTCCCTAACCGGGACTGTCTCTCGATGGTACCAAATGAACAAGGTAGTGAGAAGTTACGGCGAGGACAGTCCTATGAGCGTCGATGATACAGACAGAGATGGGTTTCCCGATTCTTGGAGACTCATCCAGGATGCGATCGACATAGCGGATCCAGAAATCGACTTTAGCCAGTATTCCTATCTTGTGATTCTCCATTCAGGCCTTGGCCAGGAAAGCTCTGGCGTTTCTGGAAACATATGGTCATGCGCGTACATATTGGGCATTTGGTTCAGAACTCGCGATGGAGTCGCCTTTTCAAAAGCCATGGTTGTTCCGGAGATGGAAAGCCAAGGAGCAGAAACAGTGGGAGTGGTAGCCCACGAATTTGCCCATCTTCTAGGCCTTCCAGATCTCTACGACCCATATCGAAGAAACGACTATTGTGGCATCTGGGAGCTGATGGGAAAGGGGTTATGGAACGGCAACCCGCCGAGCAGCAGTCCAGCTCACATGTTGGCTTGGGAGAAAATCAGGCTTGGATGGGTGTCTGAAAGTCAAATAGCCACTGTACCGAGCGGAATTGTTCGTACTCTTACTCTCAATCCTCTTGAACTGAACGGCACCACATTGGCCATCAAGATCCCGATTTCTGACAAGGTGTACTACCTTATGGAGCTAAGACAGAGAATCGGGTATGATGTCGGATTGCCTGACTCCGGTTTGCTCGTGACGTATATCGAGTCAGAGATTGGGGGTCCAGGAAGCGTTAGGGTTGTCGATGCGAATCCGCTAACTGTCACACTAGACGATGCTACATTCAAACCAGGGAGAACCTTCGTCGATGCGACGAACACAATATATGTTTCTGTACAGGCCACTGGTGACCAAAACTATAGACTCGTGGTTAATCGTGTTGGTGCAGCGCCTGATCTTGCAGCGATGAAGTTCGATATTGGGCCCTATCCTCCGCGTTCTGGCCGAGTACTTATGCTCACGTTCATGATGACAAATCAAGGCACAGTGATGGCATCCGATTTCACCGTTCACGTATACCTTGACACGAACCTCCTTTACACCAATTCCTATACCTTGGATGCTGGCCAGAGTCAATTCATTCAGCTTAGCTGGAATGCCACGGTAGGCAAACATGTAGTGAGATTCGTCATAGACTCTGCTGGCCGGCTGAATGATTTCAATCGGCTCAATAACGAGATTTCTCGGGAATTCCTTGTAGGATCTATTCTTTCTGTCAGGCTTCCTTGGTCAGGAGGATCGATCCGTGTGAATGGTACATCCTACACTGCGAACGGGACAATAGTGGAAGTACCCGTTCTATCCGGGGTGCAGACCGTTGAGGTTCCTTCTGAACGACTTCCGCAACTTGGAGTTCGACAAGTATTCGCACGATGGAATGACGGTGATACTTCCAATCCAAGAGCCTACCGCACGAATGGCGATGCAACACTCTCAGCTGAATACAAGACTCAGAATCGTCTCGTAATCTCTTCTGAGAAGGGCGAAACTTCGGGAGATGGATGGTATGATGAGGGCGTTTCTGCCACAGCAAAGGCAAGTTCTCCCTTTGTTATGAATAGTGGAAAGACCCGTCTTTTGTTCTCTCACTGGAGCGGAGACCACACCTCGAACTCCACAACAATCCAGCTCGCCATGAATCGGCCGTACAATTTGACTGCCAATTGGATTGTCGAACATTATCTCACCATAATATCGCCAGTCGGCATTTTTACTGAGCAGGGGTGGCATAGGGAAGGAAAGATTGTGCAGGTGAAGGCAGTTTCTCCAGTGGACCAAGGTAACCGTACCAGAAAAGTATTCGCGAATTGGTCCGGAGACTCGACCTCGGAATCGATGGAAATCCGAGTCACCATGAGCAGTCCGAGAACCATCATAGCAAAATGGAGAACCGAATTCGAGCTTCGAATAACAAGTGAACGTGGCAAAACGTTAGGGGAGGGGTGGATGCCCTTGGGCGAGACAGCAAGGTTCTCAGTGGAGCCTACCATCAATGGAACAGAGGGAGTTCGATACGTTTTCACGCGGTGGACAGGAGACTACGAGGGCATCTCCAATGAAGGTTCAGTGATGATGAACAGCCCGAAGACGGTTAACGTGAACTGGAAAACACAGTACTTAGTCAAATTCAGAGTCTCAGGGCTTCCAAATAGCACTGCCATGTCTATCAGAATCAATCATAGGTGGTGGAATGGAAGCATCCCTCTCAGCTTCTCAGAATGGCTGGATGCTGGATCTAACATGACGCTTGAAGCTCCAACCAAAGTCCAGTCAGGTTCCGACTGGTATGTCTTGGAAGGGTGGAGAAATCTCAACGGACAGTCAGTAGATTCTCCGCAAGTTGTCAATACGCCTGGAAGCTTTGACCTGGCATACTTGAAGAAACCAAGAGGGCTGCTTCACACATTTGAAGTCGTATATGGCCCAGACTATAGTGCCCAACGCTCATTCCTGGAAATCACTAGGGAGCAACATCTAACTAGAACCTTTGCTGGCAAGCATTGGTGCGACATCTTTGACAGAATGTACGATTCTGTAGTTCCTGAGCTATCTCCGGCCGCAGGTGAGAACCCGATCCTGAAAATGTCCTTAAAGGCGTTGCTATACCCAGCGCTGCAAATCCTGACTCTTTCTGCTTCAACCTATTCTGCGATCGGCCCTGGCTATGAGATCGCTTTCTTTGCTGCAGGGTTTGTCGCATCTACATTGACGAGCATCATCTACGCATCTCCAATACTCTTTCCATTGCTTCTTGCAACGAGGCGAAGGAAACTGACGTTGATAAAGAGCGTGCCTAGGTATGCTGGAATAGCTCTCTTGATTAGCATCGAGTTAGTGGTTTTTGGCGAAGTAGCTCATGCACCAATAACAACTGTAACAGCGACATTCCTTTTCCTCATCCTATCCGCTTGTCTCTCAGTTACAGCGACGGCCCTGGTTGCAGAAAGGCTTGTCAGAAAGATAAGGACAATAGGCATGGCCAGGAGAAGAGCGCGCATTCCGAAATACTTAATGGGACTAGCTCCGAATGGTTTTAGTGCGAGGGCGCACTGATGAAGAAGAGGACATGGCTCACATTTTCACTCGCTGGGACCATATTCCTTCTTGTTATTCTCTCTTCTCACGTGGCCGGAATAAGACCTGCTGGGGGTACATTGAGTGGCAGGGTCTACGGATACAACATGTATGACGAAGCCATGCCACTGGTATGGGCTCGAGTATCAGCATATGAGAACGAGTCTCTCATCCAATCAGTCCCAACAGGGGTTAATGGTACCTACATCATGTTCCTTCCGTCGGGGCTTCTCAACGTGACTGTCCAATGCCCTGGCTTCAAGACGCAGGCCAGGTTTGTGGCAATCTCGGATGGTGGTTCATCTCAACTGAATTTCTACCTGGAAAGATCGGAGATTCCAATACCTGAATTCGATGCATGCTTCTTGCCGATCTTGGCAGTGCTACTGCTGGCCTTCACTACAGCACTGACAAGAAGAAAACACCCCTAGGAATCCGTACTGAGTCTACTACGCGCGCTTCATCAAGCCAGCTTGGATCCTGCAATCTGATGCTCACCGTTCAGACCACGATATGTCGGCGCCTGCAATATCAAAGAACGTTTAAAAACTCTTTAAGACTCCGCGCCCGATCCTACGGTTGTTTGTCTATGACGCCATAGGAGCAGAGTTAGCTCTGGTTTACATCAAGAAGATCGAGCTCAGAGGCTTCAAAACCTTTGGCAAGAAAGTTTCCATCTCGCTGGATAGAGGCCTCACTGTCATAACAGGCCCTAATGGCTCTGGGAAATCAAATGTATTGGATTCAGTGAGATTTGCTCTAGGAGAACTCAGTCCCAAGGAACTCCGGGGAGCATCCTTTAACGATATCATTCACAAAAACTCCCCCCAGCTTCAGTCTAGATCGGCTTGGGTAGGAATTCAGTTCGACAATTCGGACAGAAGAATACCTGTTGAGGCCACTCTGGTAACAATCTCAAGAGAGTTCCGTAGAGGAGGAGAGGGAATCTACCGTCTGAATGGAAGGAGAATATCCCGAAAACAACTAACCGACATACTGTCATCGGCTGACATTCAGGTAACCGGCTACAATCTGATTCCACAACATGCGATAACCAGACTCGCTGAAGTCACTGCGAAAGAACGTCGCAAGATAATCGAAGACATGATTGGTATAGGAGTCTATGACCTGAAAAAAGAAGAGGCTCAGAAGCAACTCAGTGCTGCTGAAACCAACTTGAGAGTCGCGTCGGCAAGAATCGACGAGGTAAGGGACAGAGTGGAATCTCTTGAACGAGAAAGAAATGATTTCCTCAAATATACTTCCTTGAACAGAGAGATCAAGAGGCTAGAAGCTAGGCTCGTTTCGAGAGAACTCAGGCAATTGAGAGAGGCCTTAGAGAGACTTCAGGCAGATGCAGATGCCACGCAGAGCAAAATCAGTGAGATAAAGAAGAAAAGAGAAGAACTGAGTGCAAGAAAGAACACCGTAGAATCAAAGAGAAGAGACTTTGAGCTGCAGATAGCCGAGAAAGGCAACAATGAACTCTTCGAAGTAGAAAGGCGGACAAGCGATCTCAATGCAAAGCTCGCAGGCTTAGCCGCACAGATCGAAGCGAAAAAGGCTAGCCTGAAAACAGCGGAGAAACAGAAGGTAGCCTTTCAAAATCGCCAAGACCAACTCATGTCTTCAATCGACCAAATGAAGGAAGAACTAACAGCACTTCAAAAGAGACATCAGGGAGTATTACTCGCCCTAGGGGAGAAGCAAGAGCAATTCAACAGAATCTTCGAGAAAGTCCATCTAACAAGAGAGCGGCTCGGAGAGAACACCGGAAAAATCGAGCAAATCGAACAAGAAATTGAAAAGGCCTCGAAGCAGCTAATGGACATAGAAACCCAAGTTACAATCAGTTCCACCAAAATCAAGCTCCTTGAGAACCAGAAACAAGCTTTGGAAACACGTAGCAGTGATTACATAGAACTCACCGAGGAAATGGACGCTCGACTCAAAGAGATCGCAAGACTGCGGGAAGAAGAACAGAAACAAATCGCAGACAGTAACACAACACTTGAACAGAACCAGCTACTGATGAAAATCAAAGAACAAGAGATCACAGAAGCAGCAGAAATCGCAAAAAAGGCAAGAACGTCACTTGTGGAATTCGAGACTCAAAGTGAACTCATTGAAGCACTAGCACCTGGAGAAGATGCTCTCCGAAGAATCGAGGAAATGGCCGCTGCCGGTGCTATATCGGGAGTCTACGGAAGACTCAGAGGTCTAATCAAGGTCAACGACAAATGCGCAAGAGCTGCTGAAGCCTCCTCAGCTGGATGGATGACCGGCCTTGTCGTAAAAGACACTGAGACTGCAATGACTTGTGCAGAAATCCTCAAGCGAACAAAGCTTGGCAGAATCAAGATCATTCCTACTGCCAGCGTAGCTCCAATTCAAGCTATTGAGCACTGCCCGACCATCGCGGGCATCATTGGTCGACTCGTTGACTTCATAGAATGTCCAAACGAAATTAGGCCCGCGTTGAACTTCGTCTTTGGTGACACAGTCCTAGCAGAAGATCAGAAGGCAGGGTTCCTAGCTTCTGTTGAAGGATTCAGGGCCGTGGTGCTGACGGGGGATATCTACGAGCCCGGAGGAGGAATGGAAACCGGATACTACAGAGAACCTCTCGATGTGACCTCTCTTGCACCCAAGCGCTCCACGATTCAAGACCTCGGTCAAACACTGCATTCCTTGGAAACCATGATAGAGCAAGGACAATTGGAGATACAGAGGCTGGCCGACGAGGTCTTTGATCTGAAAGAGACTGAGATAGAAGGAAAGAGCACAATTGAAAGAACCACGAAACAGATAGCGGAAATTCAGGATAACTTTCAACGTGCAAAGAAGTCACTTGAATCAACCAGATCAAGAATCAAGGAAATCTCGGACGAAATAGGAAAAGAGCTCGAAGGTCAGTCCCTGCTCAAGGGTCCTCAAGATGCGGACAAGCAAAGACTGATGCAACTGCAAAAAGAGAGAAGCTCGTTGAAGCTTTCAATAAAATCCGCTTACCTTGTCCAAATTGAGAACGAGATGCTAGCACTGACAAGAATGCTAAACGAAATGAAACAGGAAGAAATCCATGTTGAAGGAAAAATCTCCTCCCTCAAAACATCCATTGACACGTTGAGCCCCACTCTAGAGCAAATTAGAATTCAACTGCAATCGGTATGTCGGGAAATCGAAAGGACCAAGGAAAGCTTGGCGAACGCTGAACAGGATCTGAACTCAACACAAGTCGAGCTGAAGACCCTTGAAACAAGGAAGACTGAGCTCATAAAAGCTGTTTCCTCAACAAAAGAACTCCTAGGCGGCATCGAGGTCGAACTCAGAACAATACAGAGTGAAATTGACAGAACGTATTCAGAGTACGAATCGGCGAGTCAAGCGAACAATCTGCATCTTGCGCAGATTAGGGAGAAAGAAACACAGATCTCACTTCAAGTGGCAAGACTCAAGGATTTGGGGCATATTGAGTTGGAGGCCCCTGAGGAGGAGAACCTAAGAAAGACCGAGAGTATGCTGGAAACTTTGCGGAGAGAACTGAACAGCATTGGAGGCGTGAATCAGCTAGCTCCTCAACAATACGAAGAAGTCGTGGGAAACTATAAGCAGCTTTCAGTGAAGATCAATGAACTCGAAAAGGAGAAGTTCGCGATAGTCTCATTCATGAACGAACTTGACAAGAAGAAACTTGACGCATTTATGGATGCTTTGAACCGGATAAACAGATGCTTCCAGGAAACCTTCTCAGATATTACTAATGGTGGACATGGCAGACTGGTGCTTGAGAACCGGGATAGGCCTTTCGAAGAAGGATTGGATATGCTTCTCCAGTTTCCCAGTAAGGCGGAGTTTGGTGTTAGTTCGGCAAGCGGAGGTGAGAAATCAGTTGCAACGGTGTGTTTCCTGCTCGCGCTCCAGAACATACGTCAATTGCCATTCTACATCTTTGATGAGATAGATGCACATCTAGACGACTTGAACTCGCAGAGACTAGCTGATCTTCTCAAGTCAAAGTCAAGAGACTCACAGTTTATGGTAATTTCTCTGAGAGATACCACTGTGAGCAGGGCAAACAGAGTCTACGGTGTCTTTGTGCAAGACGGTACGTCGCAAGTAGTATCGATTCCAGCGATGGTGACAGCTAAATGACAGATGAGGTGAACAACAAGCCTTTCTGGCTGCTTCCACCTTACGTGATTCTGTTTGACCTCATAAGACTTCACAGGCTTAGGCCATGGGATGTCAATGTCTCCTTTCTACTGAACTCCTTCCTCTCAGAGATGAAGAAGACCGGGTACATAGACTTCACAGCATCGGGGACAGCTCTGCTCTCTTCGGCGATAATACATCGAATGAAGTCCGAGTTTGTGCTCAAACTAGAAGAGCCTCCCAAGGCTCAAGTGCCAAGGCCAGACGAACAGATTCCACCACCCTTGCCTATTCCAATAAGATACGAATACGTATCGGCGTCGGTCGAACAGCTTCTGACAGCCCTCGAGGAGGTCCTGCAAGCTGAGAAGGTCATATTGTCAAAGCAGAGCAGGCCAATAGCACTGCCCTCACAGCTTACCGAAGACTTGGATGAGTTCTTAACAAATATCGATGAACGACTAGAGGATTTCTATTTGCATCTCAAGAAGCTATCGAAGAGGACTTGCGCAATTTCATTTGCTGCACTTGCCAGAGGACTCTCGGCTGTGGAAATGATTAGGCAGTTCATCTTGCTTCTTTTCCTTGCTTGCCAGGGCAAGCTTGTTCTCCTTCAAGAACAAGAGTTCGGTGACATAGTCATAAGACTTACAGAGATGGCCCCTCGAATTGGCGCAGACTGAAGGAGTCGCTTCCACAACCGATAGGTACAAGACCCAAGTAATAGAGGGGGCACTCTACGTTGCTGGAAAGCCGCTTGATATTCAGACCCTCGGATCTGTTTCCAAGATGAGATCCGAAGGAAAAGTCCGAGACATAGCGAGATCCATAATGGAACGGTATAAGCAGTCCGAGACATCGCTCGAAGTGCTTGAGCTTCAAGACGGACGATTTGTCATGCAGCTAAAGCCAGAATATGTCAACGCAGTTAGAAAACTGGCCACAAGAAAGTTGCTCACTCCTGGCCCTCTGAAGACTCTGTCATTCATAGCTCTCAAACAACCTGTAACTCAATCATATGTGGTGAGAGTCAGAGGAAAACTTACATATCAATATGTGAAGCAGCTAGAAGATCTTGAATTGGTTTCGGAGTCTAAACTGGGACGGACCAAAGTTCTGAGGACAACACGAGTCTTTTCCGATTACTTCAACTTGAGTCAAGATACCCGGCTGATGAAGAGACAACTTGAAAGACTCTTCAAAGAACTGTCTCCTGCAAAAGACGAAGAGAAGGGAAAGGATACCTAGCAGACCGGGATCTTTCCTTCTGCCAAATCATCGCAGAACTTGTTAAGGTTGCCTAGTTCATCGTCCAAGATGTTTCTTGCTCCGGGTGTCACGTCTTGTATTCTCGTTGTTTCAGGAAGGATCAGTTGTGCTGATGCGATAGCGGGTTGGTCAATTGGTATTCCGATCCTGCTCAACAGCCAGACATATGCTTCATCGATGCCAGAGACTTCTCTGACTATCCTGTCAGCAATCCTGAAGCTGAGCAGATTGTAGATCTTGCCGACATGGCTGACAGAATTCTTTCCTGCAGCCGCCTCTGAACTTGATGGTCTATTCAAGGAGATTATTCCGTTTGCACGGTTTCCCCTTCCCACTTCTCCACTATCAGCTTCCTCGGCAGATGTACCCGTGACAGTCGTATAGATGCCTGACAAACCCCTTCCCTTTGTGTCGAGCGTGTTCAGGTTCAACTCAATCTTGCTGATGCTCGACTTGGATTCCACAAAGTTCCTGAGTTCTTCAAATATTGATTCTTTCTTTGAGAAGTAGTCGCTTTCACTCTTGATGAATCTGTCGACAAATGCCATGGAAATCGTCATTTCAAGTAGGTCGTTCCGTCTAAGAGCCATGACTTTGGTGTCTTCACCGCTTTCCGGAAATCTCTTCTTGAAGTCTGACGAGTTAAGGTATCTCTCCATTTCGAGTACAAGGCTCTCAGTTGGTGTAGGTGGCGCATATCCAACAGCTGCAGAAGTGTCATTCGCACCCAAGAACCGCGCTTTCCGTTCGAATATGTCCGTAAGCTCGGCTGACCCAGGTTTGATTTCTACCTGATACCTAACATGTTTTTCTGGGTCAACGAATCTCAGCTTTGTCTTGAGCCAATTCTTCGCTGTGTCAACCGCAATCTTATCAACTTCAATCCTATCCTTTCCTACCTCGAAGGTCGCCCTGTCTCCGAAGACAAGCAGCATTGGTTTCTTGATGATTCCCCCTCCATAGCGTCCCTCTGTTTTGCCTGCAACAAGAAGTCCCTTGTCAATGTTGTGATGAGCGATGTGCCCAAGCTTCTTCTTGTACTCTCTGCTCAAGGCAACGGAGATCTCGTTCATTATCGAGTCGCAAATGTAGTCAGGATGTCCAAGGCCCTTTCTTTCAACGATCTCGATCGCTTGCTTCTTCAACGGAACTTGATGTAGCTCATTTACTACGATCTTGCGCATCGATATCGCCATTTGACGGGGAAAACCTGCTCTCGCTATTAATACCTTGAGGTGGTGATTATTCCTATAGGAATAATCAATCAAAACGCATTTCAACAATACGAGAACATTGCGTCGCAGTAGCCCGCGAAGAAATGAACATGGTTGCTGGCAACGCCGTTCGATCAATATTCCACGCGCATCAAAGAAGTTCGTAGCGGATGTCAGTGAGTACCTGTTTTGTCCACCATTTGTGTCCCTTTACGAGAGAATTCCATCCTGTGCAAAGGCGAAATAATATACTGGAGTACTTCAGAATCTGAGTTCATGCTGCCCAAACTGGAAGAGATGGCAAGACGACGGAAAAGCCTCAATCTCACTCAGAAGGAACTAGCTCTCTTGGCTGGTGTCAGCCAGTCTATGATCGCAAAGGTTGAAGCACTCAGAATCAGCCCTTCCTATGAAAAGACTAAGAAGATATTTGATGCTCTTGAGGAATTGGAAATAAGGATTGAGACAAGGGTTAGGGACATAGTCAGCAAGAAAGTCATCAGTGTTCGTCCTCAAGATCCTGTCTTGAGAGCCACGGAGCTAATGAGACAAACAGGGTTTTCACAGCTTCCTGTACTCGACGGGCATTTCGCAATTGGTAGCATCTCAGAGAGAACTATGCTTGCCCAAATACTGAATGTAAAGAATCTATCAGAACTATCGCGCAAGCATGTCGAGGATGTTATGGATGAACCGTTTCCCCAGTTAGATGAGAAATCCCCTCTCTCTGCGGTTTCGTCTATATTACAATATAGCCCCGCAGTGATTGTCACGAAACGCGGTCGCATTTCTGGTATAGTTACGCGGGCAGATCTCCTGAAAGTTGTGCGAAACAGGGCCTGAGCAATTGGATAGAACAACCAGCATCTAGGCACGGCTTCTTTAGCCATGAATACCGGGGCCGCCCCAAAGTCTTATAGGACCATATGATATGTCTCATGCTTTCAAAAGTCATGAAACCAGTCGAATCTAGATAGATTCGGGTTTGAGCAGTTATGACAGTCCAGGCAGATTATGTGTGGATGGACGGAAATTTCGTCAAGTGGCAAGATGCCAAAGTTCACGTTATGACGAGAGCATTGCACTACGGTGCAGGAGTATTCGAGGGCATTAGAGCCTATCCTTCGAATGGGGGTCTGGGGGTCTTTCGGTTACAGGATCACATGACCCGATTGCTCAAGTCTGCCAACGTGTATCGGCTCAAATGCAGGTTCACAGTTGACGAACTCTGCAGCGCAACCTTGGAATTGCTGAGAAAAAACAAAATCGATTCTTCCGCCTACATTCGACCAATCATGTTCTCATCCGACCTAGCAGTAAATCTGGACACACTTAACGGATCCTCATCCATCGCGATCTGCACTTTTCCCATGGAGAGGCTTTTCGAGAAGTCTGGCCTAAACGTGTGCGTTTCATCTTGGAGGAGAATAGACGATTCGTCAACTCCTCCTTTGGCTAAGGCTTGCGGAAACTACATCAACTCGATCTTGGCCAAGATTGATGCGTCGGCAAATGGTTTCGATGACGCTATTCTGTTGGACCGGAACGGTATGGTAAGTGAGGGCACAGGAGAGAACGTATTCATAGTAAAATCCGGGAAACTGGTAACACCGTCGCTAACGTGCTCTATCTTGCCAGGAATAACAAGAAACACAGTTATGGTAGTGGCGTCAGACTTGAGAATAGGCGTTGAGGAGAGAGCGATAAGCCGAGCCGAACTCTACATGAGTGACGAAGTATTCTTCACTGGTTCAGCGGCGGAGATAGAACCGATTCTGTCAATCGACAAAAGAACGATTTCTGATGGCAAAGTCGGTCCGACAACGGCAAAGCTCGTTGACATCTACCGCAAGATTGTGCGAGGAAAAGAACCAAGATACCTTCATTGGATTTCTAAGGTCTAGCCGACCGTACTACTCGACCTTCTTTCAGAAGAAAGCGGACACGGAATAAGACGCCAGCATGTGTGGTGTCATGAAATGACATTGCGGATATTTGACACCTTAACCCTGAAGAAACGAGCATTCACCAAGAGAAGCGGATTAGTGAAGATATTTCTCTGCGGCCCCACAGTTTACGACTTCTGTCACATAGGCCACGCTAGAACCTTTGTGGCCTTCGATACGATCGTCCGATATTTGCGATATCGCGGCTACAAGACGAAGGTAGTCATGAATGTGACCGACATCTCTGAAGGCATTTTAAGGAATGCGAAAAGGACAGGTCAGTCCTCGAGAGACTACTCGGATGATTACTTTCGGTTTTTCCTTGAAGATGCGAAATCTCTCGGAATAGAGACGATAGATGTCTTTGCTTGCGCATCGGGCAACATTCCTGAGATGATGAACTGGATAGAGAGGCTTCTAGAGAAAGGGGTCGCCTATGTGACAGATGAAGGAGTCTACCTGGACACCAGCAGAGTGAAAGGGTATGGCGCACTGTCCCACCAGTCAAGGAGTGAGATTGCATTGCGAAGACTCAACTTGAGTCCGGCAAAGAGGCATCCTGAGGATTTTCCTCTCTGGAGTATTCTCCAGGCAGACACAGACACTTGGGATTCACCGTGGGGTAGAGGCCGGCCTGGAGAGCACATGGAAGACGCCGCAGCTTGTCTCAAGCATCTGGGTGTGCCATACGACATCAACGGAGGTGGGAACGAACTGGTCTTCCCACATCATGAAGCGACAAAAGCTCAACTCGAAGGAGTAACTGGCACGTCAGTCTGCAGATATTGGCTTCACACAGGTCTTCTGTACATCAAAGGAAGAAAGATGAGCAAATCCCTAGGAAACTCCATAACGATACGGGACATTCTGACGCAATACGACCTGCAGACTCTCAGGCTTTTCTTCTCTTTAACTCAATACCGAAAACCGATTCATTTCAGACGATTAGACCTAGAAAAAGCCGTCAAACTCTCCCGTCGCCTTCGTGCTCAGCTGGCAGAGTTAGAGCAGGCTTCAACTCGTTGCCACCGAGAAGACTCGGCTGGCAGTGTCAATACGATGTCCTTACAGTTTGAAGAACGCTTTGTCAAGGCAATGGATGATGACTTTGACACGGAGACAGCTGTTAGAGAAGTCATCGCTTTCGCTGATTGTCTGGTGAAGGACTTGCATTTGAGAAGGAAACGTCAAGGCTTTTCAAATGCCTTAGAACTAATGGCAAAGCTGTCTAGTATTCTGGGACTTGTATAACACAGGCTGAAGAATGAAATCGTTTTGATTGTTTCTCAATAAACCCATGCTTGGACAGGGCGCCTTATTTTCTGACTGACGAACTTCCATGCCTCTTCGAACGTTTCAAACTCATGCCACTCTCCTCCTTCACCTGCAACGAAGTTTGCCTTCTTTTGATGTCGGATCCTGTCGCAGATGTTGACACGGTACTTCCCTTGATGGATGGATACAAATAGGAATCCCCCTCCAGCAAACGGTCGTGCTCTCCCCACAATGCGCAGCCCTTCATCTTCTTCGAGATCCCGCATCCCTGTTCTCAGACTGCGTATGTTGTGAATAGGATCTTCAATTGTTGAGTACGTTCCTCGAAACCTCCTAGGCATGCTATACCCGCGCGTACACGCTGATCATCTGTTTCCCGAATTCACTTGAAGCTTTCGAGATCAGAATGTTTTGAACTATCTTCTTTTCCTCTTTGGGTGGCGCCCGATCCTACCTGGCCTGGTTTTACTTGTCCGTCGAGCATGAGAGATCATCTCTGTCAAACTAGAAAATGCTCTTCCCACATCTTCCATACGGACGACTAGAATCGTGTCTGTAAAGCAACTCATAGTTTCTTCAATGTTTATGTGGCGTCTTGAGACAGGATTGTAGAAGGCTACTGCGCTTCCTGGGACACCAATGATGGCTCGAGGGCTGTGAACCATTATGGCTGCAAGTCCCCTTTTCTCGTCCAGGATGTCTCCCTTTCGAAACATTGAGCAGACATTGTCAAAAAGCCTCCCGTCGAAGATCAGTGTTATTGCTGATAGACCCTCTAGGATTTGAAGGAATTCTCCTCTGAGATCTGCCATCGTTCGTCTCACTATCTGAGTGGTGCGCCTTGTCTTCTCGATGGAGATTTTCGCGACATCAGTTCTGAGGTTAATGACGCTATTGCTGACGATTGTTGCTATGCTCTCTTGGCTGGCCTGGATGGTTGATTTGGCTCTCTTGACCGCAGTTATGATGCTCTCGATTCTTGCCGCTCGTCCTAGGACTTCCTCAACCCGCGGCCTTAGAATTCTGGCCATAGCGCTGTAGTTTCCGTATCCTCTTTCTATCGCGTCCTGCATCGAAACATCGTTGTCTATCAGAGTCTGCACAGAGCGGGATACGCTATTCTTGACCAATGTTGGTCACTTTTGGTCTTTCTTGGGGGATTTTCGACCACAAGGAATAAAAATCTTCCTCAGTCGAAGGTAGACGACGACGAGGATTCAGTTGAACGATGGAAAACGAAAATGCGCTGAACGGCGAAAGGAAGCTGACAGCTAGTTTCTGTTCAGAGGTCTGCAGAGATCGTTTGGGATCCTGCCTCGAAGGTGTCGTCGATCACTTGGCCTTTGAGAACTGGTTGAGGCGCGGCTATCACGAGAACGGAATCTTCGTGAACAGTTGAACGGAGGTGAATGATCAGAATGAGCAAGACGGAAGGAAGCAAATCGATGCAGATCATTGCCGTTGCATTGATTATGCTGTGCATCGGTGTCGGTGTTGGCTATGTCTACAGTCAATCTCAGATCCCTCCACCACCGCCAAAGAGAGTAAGCCTACTTGACAAAGTCAAGCAGAAAGGGCAGATCGTTGTCGGAACAAGCGCAGACTACCCACCATATGAATCGATCGATGAGAAAACGAAGAAGATCATTGGACTTGATGTGGACATAGTTGAGGCAGTCGCGAAAGAGCTGGGCGTCAAAGTGACGTGGCAGGACATGCCTTTCGAGTCTCTTGTGGCGGCTTTGGAAACAGGAAAGATAGACATGATCGCTGCCGGCATGGGGCTAAAGGCGGAGCGGATTCCTAAGATGGACTACAGCATCTCATACGAGCAGGGCGACAATGTGGTAGTGGTCAAGGGAGATTCGTCGGTGAAGACTTTTGGGGACCTAGCAGACGTAGGAAACCTGAATCTGAAGATAGGCGTTCAAACAGGAACAATACAGGAGGGCAGAGTCAACGACCTAGTCAAGGAAGGCAAGATCAAGAAAGAGAATGTAGTTTCATATCAAAGAGTCGACCTGATGATCGCTGATATTGTTTCCGGTAGAATAGATGCTGCTATGATAGACAAGCCCGTTGCAGACAGTTTCGCGACGCACTATTCAATCAAGATTGTGTACACCGAATGGGCGCCCCCTAAGTGTCTGTGGGTTCCTAAAGGTGAGAAGGAGCTCCTGGACGCAGTGAATACAGCGATGCTTAAGCTTCACAAAGACGGAGTAATCCAGCAGCTTATAAACAAGTGGCACTCGACTTAGTCTCCGAGAATTGATCGATGACGGGAATCCCCTTTTTGTTGTCTTTTTTTGATCTAATAGCGTCACACTTGGCATTCATAGTCGAAGGGTTACCCGTGACTCTGGGCCTCACCGCCCTCGGAATGGGGCTGGGATTTCTCTTGGGCTTGCCATTGGCAATTCTAAGAGTCTATGGTGGAGGAATTGGACGGCTGTCCGTGGCCTCATACGAAAGGGTGACGCGAAGTGTTCCTCCTCTGGTTCTCATCTTCCTATTCTACTTCGGTGTTCCCTCGTCTGTGTTTGACATGCCTGGTTTTCTGGCTGTGTCTCTTGCACTCGGACTTTGTAGTTCCGGATATCAATCCCAGGTCTTTCGTGGTGCGCTTGAGTCTGTTGGCAGCGGTCAAATGGACGCTGCGAGATCGTTGGGGATGACCAGGTTGCAGGCGATTCGGTTTGTGATCGCACCCCAGGCTCTGCGGTTCGCTCTACCTAGTTGGGCAAATGAGCTTGCAACCATGATCAAAGATACGTCTCTTGCATTTGTTGTGGGTGTTGCTGAACTAATGAGAAGAGCTGACTACGTTCGAGCGGCAACATATGATCCACTCATTCCGTTCCTTCTCGTGGCAGGTATCTACTTTGTCGTAGTGTTTCCAATAACTAGGATAGCTGGGACTTGGGGACGAGAGAAGAAACGACTGGTGGTAGGCACTTGACAAAGGTAGTATCGGTCAGAGACGTATGGAAGTGCTATGGAAAGGTGGAGGTCGTAAGAGGTGTATCATTCGATGTCGAGGAAGGAACGACGACAGTAATCTTCGGGCCGAGCGGAGCAGGGAAGAGCACACTTCTGCGATGCATCAATATGCTTCACGTTCCGGATCGTGGCACAGTGTTCCTACGCGACATTGATCTCATGAAAGCGGGTAGCAAGATCAACTACTATCGGTCAAGATTCGGAATGGTTTTTCAACATTTCAATCTTTTTAGCCATATGACGGTTCTCGACAATGTGATGATCGGGCCCAGAGTTGTGAAGAAGATCCCGGAGGGCAAAGCGAGACTCGCAGCACTAGAAGCGCTTAGACAGGTCAGAATGGAAGACTGGAGCGAACATCACCCAAGTCAGCTTTCAGGAGGCCAGAAACAAAGAGTAGGCATCGCCAGATCGCTGGCAATGGATCCAGAAGTCCTCCTATTTGACGAACCAACGTCTGCTCTTGATCCTGAGCTGATCGGAGAAGTTCTGCAAACGATGTTGGATCTCGCCAAAGAGAAGAAGACAATGATCTGCGTTACTCATGAGATGGGATTCGCGAGAGCGGTCTCTTCTGAAATGATCTTTATGGATGAAGGAGTTGTGATGGAAACAGGCTCTCCTGATCATTTCTTCACGAACCCAGCGAATGAGCGAACAAGGAGATTCCTGAGTCGGCTAACGGAGCTCTATGGAGGACACGAAAACAAGAAGGATACGGTTGGCGACAAGAAATGATAAACTACCTTGGCGAACTGGTCGAAGGGCTTCTCGTGACATTCGAACTGAGCTTCACAGCTCTCGGAATTGGGATGATCCTGGGACTTGCGGCCGCTCTCGCTAGGACATACGGTCGCAAAGCGATTTCCTACGCTGCAAACGCATACATTGAGCTTGTCCGCGGAACGCCTCTTACGGTTCAACTCTTCATCATCTATTTTGGACTACCAGTACTTGGTCTGTTTTTCTCACCGACACTGTCAGCCATAGTGGCTCTGGGGATAAACAGTGGGGCGTATCAGGCGGAGTATTTTCGGGGCGCAATAGAATCCATCGGCGGTGGGCAGATGGAGGCTGCGCTTTCCCTTGGGATGAGTAGACCGCAGGCGATCACCAGAATAATACTTCCTCAGGCAATACGATTAGCGTTACCGAGTTGGTCGAATGAGGCAGCTTATCTGCCAAAATACAGCTCAGTCGCATTCTTGGTGACGGTGCCTGAACTTATGGCCAGAGCGAAAGTTGTCATATCTGAAAACATGAAACCGATGGAAGTATACATGGTCGTCGGGCTGATCTACCTCGTCACGATTGCGTCTCTCTCCAAGATCCTAGACATGTTGTATGAGAAATACAAGTTCACTATTGAATAAGGAAATACTGAGTCTGATAGGTCAGAAACAGACATAGAAATGAGCAGACAATCTCAATCAAATGAAGCTGGAAGATGTCAGAAATGAGGCTATCAAATCGAGTACTATCTACTGAGAAACTGTCATATCTCGAAGTCGCAAAGATGGCGAGAAACGTTCCTGATGCCATCTATCTCAATGTCGGTGAGCCCGATTTCCCTACGCCAAGACACATAGTCGAAGCTGCAAAGAGAGCTATGGATAGTGGAAAGACTCACTACACGTCCGATGAAGGAATCGCCGAACTTCGCACAGCCATAGCCGAGAAGGAATCGAAGAAGCTGGGTCTAGAGTTAGACGAGGAGAATGTTGTTGTGACTGCTGGCGGTACTGGTGGTACATATTCGACACTAATGGCTTCGATCGAGCCAGGTGACGAAGTCCTACTGCCTGATCCATACTATAGTGGCTACTACTATGCGACACAGATGGCAGGTGGAAAACTAGTTGGGATACGACAGTCAGAAGAGAAGCGTTTCCAAGTAGAGACCAGTGAACTGGCGAACAAGATATCGCCCAAGACGAAGGCCATGATTGTCGTTTCTCCCAACAATCCGACTGGGGTTTTGCTGAATGACGACACTTTGAAGGCTATGGCGGAAGCCGCCTGCGACAACGATCTCATGGTTGTGTCGGATGAAGTCTATGAAGAATTCATATTCGACGGGAAATTCCGAAGCATAGCGAGCTTCCCCGGAATGAGCGAGCGGACAATCGTCGTGAACAGTTTCTCCAAGACATATGCAATGACCGGGTGGAGGATCGGCTACGCTGTTGGACCAAAGGACATAATCGCCCAAGTCGCGAAGGTGTCCCACTCAACCGGTGTATGTGTGAGTTCGATCTCTCAATATGCAGCCTTGGCGGCGTTGCAAGGATCCCAGCAACCTACAAAGAACATGCTGGAGGAATACAGAATACGGAGGAGAATGCTGGTTGACGCATTGAACAAGATTTCCCGATTCAGCCTGGTGGAGCCTCAAGGAGCCTTCTTTGCCTTTCCGAACATATCAGCAACCAAGATGTCATCAATGGATCTATTCAAGTACCTTCTGAATGAGGCAAGAGTCGTTGTACTCCCTGGGTATCCATTCTTCGGAGCCAAAGGGGAGAATCACATTCGCCTCTCATATTCTACTTCGACCGACAAGTTGAAGGAAGCCACCGTCAGAATCATAGAGGCTATGGAAAGACTCCAGGTTCCCTGAGTGAGTTGTGAGAAGAGGAAATGCATGAAGCTATCGATCCCGTATGGCAAAGATAAGGTGGATTTCGAGATTCCTCAGCATAACCTCATGGGAGTGTTCGCACCCAAGGCGGTCCCAGGAGTCCAAGACGAATCAGAAGCCATTCGAGACGCTCTACTGAACCCAATCGACAGTGAACCACTGCCAGACCTTGCGGAGGATAGGAACAGCGTCGTGATATTGGCTACGGACCTGTCGCGGCCGACCAAGGATCGATTGATCGTTCCCGTAATACTCGATGTTCTTGTGGAAGCTGGGGTCAAAGAAAAAAGAATCAAAGTCATAGTGGCTCGTGGTCAACACAGGGAGATGACTCAGGAAGAAATAGAGCAGAAGCTGGGAAGCGGAGTCCTGCGTCGAGTCTCTGTCGAACAACATGACCCTGACAGAAACCTTGTAGAATCGGGAGTTACTCATGCAGGTAACCGGGTCATGGTCAACAGTGAGGTCGTCAGGGCTGACCTAAAGATCAGTACAGGGAATATTGTTCCCCACAGATATGCAGGCTACGGAGGAGGAGCAAAGAGCATCCTTCCAGGTGTGTGCGGCAGAGAAACCATCTATAGAAACCATCTCTATGTCGTAGAGGGAAAGTGTCGACGAGATTCTCTAGAGAGTAACCCTGTCAGAGCTGAGATGGAAGAAGCTGCTGAGATGGTAGGCCTGGACTTCATTGTCAACACTGTTATGAATCATGAAGGGCGCATCGTGAAGGTCTTTTCAGGGCATTTTCTGAATGCGCATAGAAAGGGCGTGGAATTTGCCGGTGAAATGATGGGTGTTCAGGTGCCTTCAAGAGCCGGAATTGTACTCTCAAGCGGCTCACCAATGGACATAAGCTTCTACCAAGCTTCCAAGGCTCTTGAAATGTGTGAGTCGATTGTCAAAGATGGCGGAACATTCATTCTCGCTTCTCCCTGCTATGAGGGAATTGGAGAAGAGGATCTTTACAGGTTTCTGATCATGGAATCGCCCGAAAGAATTCTAAGGGCGCTCAAGGAGCTGAATCCTGCCACGAATCTAGTCTCGGGGGTCATCGCGTATCTAATGGCGGAGGCGAGAAAGAGAATAAACGTAGTTCTGGTTTCAGATGGATTGACTCGAAAGCAAGTCGAAGCCATGGGGTTCAGTAAGGGTGAGTCTGTCCAAGCTGCCCTTGACGAATCGATTGGCAGGGTTGGACAAGACTCTCAAGTGGCGATTTTTCCTCAAGGGCCAACAACTCTTCCTGTACTTCAGACGTCTTCTTCGTCGTAGAGCCAGGAATCAGACTTATCATAGGGAACTCACGGCTCAACAAATCTTATTAGGAGTGAGCCGATTTGTCGATAAGGAATGGGCCGGTAGCTCAGTTTGGCTATCTTCAGATCTGAAGGCCAAGGAGCATCCGGCTGATAAGCTGGCAGCAGATACCGGAAGGTCATGGGTTCAAATCCCACCCGGCCCACCACCCACCTCTCACACACACAAAATACTACCTACGACGACGGTTCAAATTACAACGGCCCGCACCACGCTATACACACGCTTCTGACTCTCCTGACGACGACGCATGCTGGAGGAAGAATCCTCCAGACCTCCTCTTCCTTCTACCCACAACTTCCGCTAGCAAATAGTAGAATTCTAGAACCCGCACCGATAGTTCTATCCACATCAATTGTTACAACGGAATAGCCGCCATCATGATCTATCTCGGTCGTCGCAACCGTGATGCTACTCATCGCTGCGTGCAGTTGATTGCTAGAGAGCTTTTGAAGGCCCACGGATGCAGAAGTACTGGGAATGCCTTTGGACGAATTGGTCGGCTTCTCCATCTTCATCACTTTCTGGATATTGGTGTAGCCAATCTTCTCAGCGAGATCAAGCGGTAGTTGTCCTAGAACCTTCCTGAAATAGGCAGTTTCAGTGAGAAGATAGTCTCGGTATTTCTGAGCACGTGTCTCAAATACGTTGTCAGTTCCAAACATGAACCTGTCAGGGAACTTCTCAAGTACCGCTCTCCATGTCGGCGATACCGCTCCTCCATCATCTCCTATGAAGCCTGAATAGGCGCTCAATGCGTGTCCAGGCGTCCTATCACTTAGATCAGCATACAGATTCGAGTGCGTCGCCATCAACTTTGTGGCGGTCTCAGGATTCGCAAAGCCGACATGTGCCAAGATGAACGTCACATTCTTGTTATAGTCAAGCAGTCTTTCGAACTCAGGAATATACTCTGCTCCATACGTCTTTGTACCAACTTCTTGGTGAACTTCGATCACAGCCCCTCGCTCTGCCGCTAGATCCACGATTTTTTTCGCAAGAGGACTGTCCGCAGCAACGTTCTCCTTCGCTCCTGTACTTCGATAAGCTATCTCACCTATTCCGATGAAGCCTCCGTCCAACGCCCGGCTTATTTCGTCCACAATAGTAGGGTCGTCAGGCGAGAGGCGACGCGCAATTTGAAAGAACGGTATGAAATACTCTGGATACATCTTCAACACGTCGATATGTTCGAGTTCTGAGAAAGCAACTACCTTGACAATTCCGGCCTGCTTCATCTGCGCGATTGCCTCGGCCACCGGTCTCTCTGTTGGACTCGACTCGGCATTCGGCTCATTACCAAAAGAGTAGTGGTAATGAGCATCAATCAACGATCCTTGATACACGTTTTGAGGTGTCTCGGCAGCAACTCCACCAACAAGAATGGTCGATAGTAACATCAGCGAGAGTGTAAGGAAAACGATACTCCGGCGTAGGGTGGACAGCCTGCCCATGATTCTCTCCACAGAGCTAGGATCCCCGTCCTACCTAAGTAACTTTTCGCTATGTGTGTTCCTGATCTGGTAGTCGCACAAATCAGAATTCCTTAGCCCAAATGATACCGGCCGCACCAAGCTATGCACACACACACAAAACTGATTAACGACGAACGACGACGGGACGACGCGTGCGCGTTGACCGAGACTTCCTGCGCACGACCATGCGCGTGACTAATAAACCATAAGAGAGTAGGACCGGATAATTCGACAGACGAGACAGAGTCATTAAGCAGGTTCCGATTGATTTGCCCCGAAGAAGACCCAGGCGACGAGTCAATGCACAGCACCTGCTTCAATGGTTCGCGTACCTCATGATCGTTTCAGTTCCGATCATTGTCCTGGCGATCGCATATTACCCTCAGCCAGTAAGACAGGATGAACCTGTCTGGACGCGAACCGTCGCGCAGACCTCGAAACCACAAGTGACTATCGCAAGTCCGAAAAAGGCAGCGATACTGGATCAGGTCTCAACCTACAGCATGAACCAAGAGCTGATTGAAAACGTGCGAAGAAGTCTTGGCAGAGCCGGGTACGGTGTTGAGGTTTTCTCGGGGGCTCAGATCACAGTTGAACTATACCGAGGGTTGCCTTCAAGACAATACGATGTGATCATTCTACGAGTTCACTCAACTGCCACTGTTGAGTTAGAGTCGGGCCGTGTGGGAACGGGCGCGCCAACGGTTCTTCTCACAGGAGAACCATACGAGGAGCTAAGATATCCCTACGAGCAGATGATGGGTCAGGTGTGTCGGGTCAAGATAGACGCCGGGATTTTCTTCGGAATCAGCGCGAAGTTCGTTGCTGAGTCAATGGGAGGAACGTTTCGAGGCACGTTGATAGTCCTTGCAGGATGCGAGTCTCTGGCGAACAAGGATATGGCAAAGGCTCTGGTCGCTAGAGGTGCGTCTCAAGTGATAGGCTGGAGCGACAGCGTCGGACTCGACCACAACGACAAAGCCATACTCTCACTCGCAAGGAATCTTTTCGAGAAGAAGCTGTCGATTCCAGAGGCGATTCAAGCGACCATGAGTGAGATCGGGAAGGACCCGGTCTTCCAAAGTTATCTACTCCACTACCCGTGAAAGCAGTAGGCAGGAACCTGACTATCAAACAAGCTACTTGTGAATACCAGGAGTCGAAGAGCAAGCCATGTGTCAGGCTCTGCGTATTCTCTTGACCGCTACCATTGCAGTTGCGACAAGACCGATCAACGTGAAGTAAGGCGCCAACACTGTTAGCGTGTTAGTGGGTAACACGACTCCGCCGACTGAAGGTGAAGACGCTCCTGCTCCTATGGCATATTCTACGTAGGGGTCTTGACTTGTGCCAGACTGCTCAGATGTGTAGAACTCCCACTCGTCTACGGTAGGATCAGCGTCTGTGTTCGTGATCATCTTGATCATGAATGAACTGAATGCTCTTCCCTTGTTTATGTCATCTTGCATGGCGGCTTTCACATCTATGGAGACATAGCCAACGTTAGGGGTTGCACTACTGCTGAGCAACACACCTGGATCGTTAAGGATGGACGCAGCATTAAGGTCGGACCCATCAAGAGTGCCGTAGTCATTGATGTGACGTACTACGCAATCACCCAACCCAGGATTAGTCAACGGACTAGTGCCATCGTAGACGCCATCTAGATATGAACAAAACATATACAGGTACAATGTTGCAGAAGACAATGTCCCAGAGATGCCGGACAAGCTAAACTTCACAAACGCTTGACGATATTGGGGTACGCCAGTATCGCCAGCGTCCATGGTAGTGGTCCAAGAAACGGGTGTAGGGAAGCTATCCACGTAGCCATCTTGCACGTCGCTGTATATCTTGACAGGCGCTGCTTGAACCCGCGCAGACAAAGTCAGCAGAACCGCCAACACGACAGGTAATAGAAGCTTGAACCTCAACCGCCAAACCAGCTTGTCTTAATCACTGGAAGCTAGGCCTGACACTAGTAATTAATAGTTGACATTAGCCGGGCCGTAAGTTAGAGGACGGTTCAGCGTTCGCGCCTGCGACATCACTGGATTGTGAGCTTCGTGTTGGGCCTGAGCTGCTCTCTTGAGAAGCTGCATATTGCCCCTAGTTTACGTTAGATACATGAGTAGGCGTATCTGGTCGTCTACGCCCAATCGAGCCAGTCTCCGCTTCAGACGAGCCCTCAAAGCCTCCTCGACAAAAGGGTGAACACCAGTGATTCCAAGCTGATTGTACAGCTGGTCTGTGAAGTCATCGAGTTCATCTTCGTCTTCCTCAGGATCGTCTGGCCTTATCTGGTCTTGCCCAGAGAAATAACCCCCTCTCATTACAAAATAACCCACCTGTGGGGTGGGGTATTTCTCAACACAGGGGGGCTTTCCTCACAAGAAGTGACCCACCACCTGATGGGTTATTTCTCATAGGGAATACTACCCCTCATCTTCACCTCAATCATTCGTCCACAATACGCGACTCATCCTTACGATCATCGTCGTTCGTCGTCGTAGAAACCGTTTTGGTGTGTGTGTGTGCGCACCAGCTATGGACACACACAAAACCTTTCCTGCGACGACGAACGACTCGCGCGCTAGAGCAAAGACGAAGTTATACGGGATTGAGTCCACGTGAGAGCTATGGAGTCTGCATTGTGACGGTGTAAGGCTTAGCGATCTTCGCATCTCTCATCATGTGGAGAGAGAAGCCTATATTGCCCAGTGCAAGAACCCGAAAGTAGGGGTAGTAGGATGGGGCCTCGAAACGTGACCCTGGTACTCCTGACAGTAATCCTCGTTTCGTTCACAATTCTCAATTCATCTGGTAGCGGAACACAAGTCAATTGGATACAAGTTTCAAGCGGGAAGAATCATGACGCATCCACAGATAACCTGACTCCGGACCCACCCTCAACAGCCAAGAACCAAGTTACGATTGAAGTAGACTTCTCTAAACCGGTCGGCAGGACTAGGTCACTTCAACAGGTTCATTGTGGACCGATTCCACGGCAGAAAGGCGCAGCTCAGCTTCATCAACAGTACATGCAGATAGGAGTTGATTGTATTAGACCTATGTCTGCTGGGCCATGCTTCGACATAGATCTCATTTTCCCAAATCTGCAGGCTGATCCCTCAATTGAATCAAACTACAACTTCACTGCTACTGACACTCATGTTCAAGCCATCAGGTCCGTTGGGGCGGAGGTCTTCTACCGTCTGGGCTACAGCTGGGAACCGACTAGCGAGCGTGCCCCCAGGGACTATGCTAAGTTTGCGGAGATCTGCAAGCGTGTAGTCATGCATTACAATCAGGGATGGGCGAATGGCTTCAACTATGGAATCCGGTACTGGGAGGTTTGGAATGAGCCTGACCTCAGAATATTCTGGTCCGGAACTCCTACTGAATACTTCAGGCTCTACGATGGTGTCGCAAGGACTCTCAAGACTGTTGATTCCAATGTTAGGGTTGGAGGACCGGCACTTTCTGGTGGACCAGTGTTCACTAACCAGGGTTTCCTGGAAAGCTTTCTGCAGTTTTGCAAAGTGAACGAATCTCCTCTTGACTTTGTCTCATGGCACATCTATCCTGAGCGCGAAGGACCCCAGCTTGTTTCGGAAAGAGCCTATCAGGTTCAGTTATCTTTGAAGAAGTTCGGTTTTGATGGAGTTGAGAACATTCTCGGTGAGTGGAACATCTATCCGTTTGGAATGGAGAACTTGCCTGAGGCGCGTCCACTTTACTGGAATGCTAGAGGGGCAGCGTGGACTACGTCGGCACTGGTTTATCTTCAGAACACGCCTGTTACGAAGGCCTTCTGGTACCGAGGAGACTCTGATGGCGGGTGGCCATTCGGCCTATTCTACGATAATGGTACATTCAAGAAAAATGGTTACGCGTACTTGGCAATGAAGAAGCTGCTGGAAACACCTGTGAGGCTGGCTTGCAATGGATCTAACAACGCAGGTTTTGCTGCGCTTGCAGGCAAGTCAGGGGATGGCGATGCTGTTAGGGTGCTCATTAGTGATTTCGATGCAGACTGCGATCAGTTCACGCTTGTTCTGAGAAACCATACGTGGCAGGGAAGGACTGTACGGTATGAGGTATACCTCCTTGACGATGCAAACAACCTTGCATTGGTTGAGAAATCCGAACAGCCGTCGTCAACGTCCATAACCATATCGCGAAGAATCTCAGCTTCCTCCATGTATCTGATTATTCTCGCAGCCGAGAAAGCGACAATGGAAACAAGTGCAAGGTCGGCTGTAGCCACGACAGCGCCTAAGACCGAGACAAGTGTCGGACCCGTCTTTACTCAGATTTTTCTTCCAGTTTTTGTGGTAGGAGCGATCGTTGCGCTCACAGCGTTAGTTGTGCTCAGGAGAGGGAGGAAAACAATTCTGGGGCAATGAACGAGCTAATGTTTCTCGGCGAACATCTGAACTGGACGTCAGAGCGCGCGCTTCGTCGTACGTAGTTTTTTGTGTGTGTTGTCATTTGGTTCGGCCGTTTTGATTTGAACCGTCGTCGTAGGTGGTATTTTGTGTGTGCCCACCACATGCCTGCAAATCAAGGCATCTCTATCGAGGGCCTTCAAAGAAATGTTGCATTATTGCAGCTCTATCTTGAGCCAGTCTGTCTGATTTCGATGTTTGCTTCTGCATGAGATTTGAACCAGAAGATGGTGTTGGTTATCTGATTGTGGCGAAAGCTTGGTTTGCCTCCGCTAGTTCTGATCCTTGGCTGAGATTCGTGTTCGGGTCATAGCGGCCTTCACAATTTGTTGATAGTCTGTCTTGAAGTGAGCTGTACAGTTCATCAGATTGATCCTTGGCATGCCATCTGAGAATTCTATTAGGTTAACGCAAGTTGTGTCCTGTCTAATTCTCCAAAAGGCTCCAAGGTCTGCTTGCAAGAGCGTAAGAAGGAGAATTCTATTAATGCCTCCGTGTCCGACGATCAACACGACTCTTCCCTCGTTTTCCTTGATAATGCTCTCAAGGCTCTGCGTGACTCTAGTCCGAGCGTCGTCAAGTCGTTCGGCGCCTCTCACTGTCACTCCTTTGGGGTTGATGATCCATCTCTCATACTGTTCGGGAACTTCTCTCCTCAACGCTTCGTGAGATCTTCCCTCCCAATCTCCAAAGTTTATCTCAACAAACCCATCGTCAGCTTTCGGGGGGATCTTGTGTGGCAGACCTATGATCTCAGCCGTTTCTAAGGCGCGGGAAAGTGGGCTGCTGTAGATTGAGGAAATCGGAATCGGCATTAGAGATGATGAGAGAATCCTGGCCTGTTCTCGCCCATTGTCACACAGTGCTATGTCAGTCCTCCCCTGAAGAAGCTGCTTCTCATTCCATAGAGTCTCTCCGTGCCTAACCAATAGTGCGATGGACCCCACTCATTTCACCAAGTGTTACTCTTCGTCATTTCAAGAGTGCTCCATCGGTTAGGTGTAGGTTAAGGAAAAAGGTGACGCTTGGGATTGGGGATCTAGCTCGGGCTTCATGCGAAACGATAGCTAACGTTGACTGTGACTGTGACTTGCAGATCTGCTGGTAGAATAGGCGTGGTCTCAGCCTTGAGTTCATAGGATGACGATCGTGGAATGTACGATGCCCCTATAGATGCCGAGATCTTACCCACAATCGTCAGCTTCAACGCTGATGCTAGCGTCTGTGCTTCTATGTCTGCGTCGGCAACCGCTTCTCTGATGGCCTCAGTGGTGGCGCTGTCCGTCTTCTGTTTGGAAAGCCCGAACGTGACACTGCCTACGCTGTTGGCGCCAGCCTTGACAGCTGCGTCAAGGACTATGCCGACCTCGTAGATCTTTCGCCATGTGACTCTGAGACTGTTTCTGCATTCATAGCCAACTATTGTTTGCTGCTTGTCATAGTTGTATACTGGGCGTAAGCTGTAGGACTCTGTCGCCAAATCCTCTTTCAACACTCCTATTGCCTTCAAAGCATCAATGACCCTGTTGCTCGTGTCCGTATTCTTCTGCTGAGCCTCGGTTGCGGTAGTTGACTGCGTGAGTATGATTGCGCTCACATATGCCATGTCTGGAGTTGCATACGCAGAACCAGTTCCGGACACAGAGATAATGTTGTTTTGCGATTCCTCTCTAGCTGGCATCAACGGGCCCACTGATCTTGAGAAGCCATAGTAGAGCGCAACGCCGTTCAGAAACGCCAGAGCGACTATGGAGATTAGCGCTATCGCATAACACTGCTTGCTATTCTCGCTCATTGATTCACCTCCGGATCGGATTAGTTCGCCCGTTGTCGACATGTGGACGGTCATAGTAAACTCTAGCCTTTGGAACACATTGTACGCAAATCGAAACATGATGTTTCATCAAGCGTGAATTCTCGTTAGTAGAGGCCGGCATGGCGGTTTACGTCTGATGTATGCCCGCCCTCTCGGATCGTCTTCGCCCGGTTTGCTGATGCATTGCAGGAGCGTGTGCTATGAGCAAGGTAGCGTTGATCGACAATATGCCTTGGGGGGCCGTCATTTTCAAGGTTCTGTCCGATTTGTGGCTGTTTGTGTCGGCTGTATGCTGTCAACGAGTTCTGGTTTGACTCCGTGTGTATGATTCGTTCATTCGCCTTTTATGTGGAACTTCGCTCCTGACGGGCAGATGTGCAGGAGGTGAATGTATGTCGACGCCAAGGATGCCAATGACATATGGAGGATCATCAGTCATGGGCCTGATCACGGCTGTGGGAGGGCTTCTTGTGACGATCGCGTCCTTCTACCTGATCATAAAGATGGCCGGACTTGTAGACGCGTTAGGCCAGAAGATCAAGGAAATGAAACTCTAAAAGGGCTATCCCTTCTTCTTTCTACCTGAGAATCTTTCCACATTTCTTAGTGTGAGTCCTGATTTGGTTATCTGCTATGTTGCTGCGCGCTGAAAAGAATAGAAACGAACGTGTGGCGATTGCCGACAATGCACGCCTATTCAAAAAAGGATGTGATAGATGTTGAAGAGTGAGCCGGCTTTGCAGGACCTTGAAGCAATGCTGGACTTATCGAATAGACTTGCTTCGGCCAGCGAACCACTGGTTGCGGATCGCGCGCGATGCTCGCTCAGGCCCTTCGAGAGAGAAGCAGTCAAAGCGTCGGATGCTTCTTGCTGGCGCAGGGTTCAAGAATGAGGAGGACGCGAAGAAGTGGGTGCCAGCCCTGAAACGTACTCCTGCAGCAAATCCAGAATGGCCTATAGATCCTCAACCTGCGCTACCGCAGATGACCCAGCGTTTGGTCTTCATAGGTCTTTGACGGTTTCATCTTTAATGTGCACATGTGCTCCTCCGACGTCCGAGACTCAGCATCGTCCTCGTCATGAAGTCTTAAGTACGGCTAACGTTCGCTCAGATCTCAAGGCGCGCTAGGGGCATTACTTCAAACATGAGAAGGGCGAGCATAGGTTATTTTCGCGCTTTTCTAGTTCTATTATCTACTGTAGCCTTGGTAGCAACGCCTCCAGGCGTAAACGGGGCAGGTATCTTGGTTGGGCAGATCACTGGAGACGACATCAACGGCAACGAGATCCCCCTAGGAGGGGCTAAAGTTGCGGTATACGCCAATGGCACCTTAGTCCTATCTATGGTCGCAGCATGGGATGGCACCTATTCCATCTTTTTGCCACTTGGAGTCTATGTTATGACAGTCGAGCGTCCCGGTTTCAATGCGCAGAGCAGAGTTGTCAGAATTACTGATGGGCGCTTAACTCGACTGGATTTCTACTTGCAGCGTGCTCCTGATATTAGGGGCAATACTTTTGATTTTGTTTTGTCTAGTGGTGGTCCAATCATGGTTCTTACAGGCGAATTAGGCTGGACTGCGATTCAAGTGGCTCTTCGCTCTGGGTCACCTCAAAATGTAAGTCTTTCTGTGTCTGGACTCCCAAGTGGTGCGTCCGCTTCGCTCAGCCCATCCGTTGACAGTCCATCATTCACCAGTATCTGCATCATCACAACTTCCTTTGCCACCCCGGTGGGTTCATACGTTGTAACTGTGAGTGGTGTTGGCGGGGGATTGACAGGCAGCACTTCGTTTACGCTGAGTATTAGCCCGCGTGCTCATTCACCTGACATATCCTAGCCCATTCTTAGATTGCTGTAAGGCAGCTAAACGTGGCATTCCATTGGCGAATTATCGGTGTAGATCGGCTTGAAGATCGACGCCTCCGAATTCGAAGGAAATGTTGAAACTCTTTCAAGAAATTTGGAGAGCAAACTGCAGAGAAGAATCCATGTCGACCATGGTACGTTGCAGATTGACGATAACTTGTCCCATTCTAAGATTAGAGACGCTTTGAAACATGTCCTACATAAGCTTGAACCTCAACGTTATCGCGTAGTGACGGAATCAGGTTCGATTAGAATTAGGAAGTTGAAACCTCACTCTCATAAGGTTAGGCAGAAGGATGGCACTCCCCCCTCTGCTCCCCAGACGTTGCCATATTTCTTTCCACGTTAATTCTTCCTCGTGAAGACACGAATGAGAATGGCTCTCAGATAAACGTCGCAACTGTCGCAAGTTATCTGAAATCGTCAATCAAATACCGACGTACATGACGGCTATTCTTAGTGCGCGCACATTCATCAAGAATGACGAAGCCTTCCTTGAAGAGTTCGCACTTTACATTTATCTTGTGCAAAACTGTCTTATCTGGTTCGTGTGGAAGAGTATCATACAATGATCCTTTCGAAGACACTCACGGTCAACGTCTTGACTGTTGTTCTCGTCTTGACAGTGCTTCTTTCTCTCATTCCAGTTTCTGCTATCTCATATCAAAGTACTTGGCCTATCTGCTTGAAGAATGATCCAGAACGACGACATTGGGCCGACATCAGTGCAGAATGCATGTTTCCCGACAAGGTCAAGGTGGGTGAGAAGCTCCAGGTTCAAGTAGCATTAAGATACGTCAAGGATGAGAACGCCACGCTTCCTTGGATAGAGTTCTTTGACATTAATGTCCAAACCAGGAAGCTTCCAACTGGACCAGACGTGACCATCAGCATTTTTGATTCATCAAGGCTGAGGGTGACTCCGGGAGGCCAGTATTCTGGCACGTTCTCACTAGATGCTCCCTCCGATCCTGGAGAATACTTTGTGGCGTTGACTTGTAAGACCTACGATCCTGGCGCTAAGGTGAACAACGTGACAAAACCACCGGAAGAAGTGCAATGGGACTCAGGAACGTACAGCGACATATTCAACGCACGTCTTGTTGTGAAGAAGTCTCAAGCAACTCTGACGATTCGACTCGAGAACATCAAGACAGCCGAGATAAAGTTCCAGGGAGAGACTCAAAAGATAGATGACGGAGAACTCAAACTCAAACTTCCAACCGACGCATCATACACTGTGGAAATGCCGAAACAGATTGATCTCGACTCTGGGACTCGAGCGCTTTTCGTGAGATGGTCTGCCGGAGAAACGTCCAACATTCGTACAATAACTCTCAGAGATGACCTAGCAATGATTGCTATTTACAAGATTCAATTCCTGCTTACCGTGAACTCCAAGATAGGAAATCCGCAAGGTGGAGGATGGTATGACGCAGGCACTACAGCCACGTTCTCTGTCACTTCACCTGTACCCGAAGGTGGCCTTTCAGGCTTCTTAGGCGCGAAATCCATCTTCGACCACTGGACAGGCGACTTCACCTCCACCAGTCCAAATGCAACCATAAGCATGACCGGGCCAAAGGGGGTGACAGCGGTTTGGAGGATATCTTCGCCTTTCAGTTTGGGCAATTCGCGTCTGATGCAAATACTTGGAGGATTAGGAACGGGCGGATCAATCATCCTAGGGTGGCTCTTCGCAACAAGAAAGCGAAGACTTGTCTCCAAGTATCTAACAAAGATAGACTCTGTATACAGCCAGTATTCCATGAATCGAGAAGCGTGCAGAGAACATCTCATGGCATTGAGGGATGAAATAACGGTATTCTTCAGGAAGGGAAGGATCGATGCGTCCCAGTTCGCTATACTGGATGGAAAGCTAGAGCGATACTTGAAAGATCTTACCTAGACAATTCCTGTTTTAGCCTTCCTAGCGCGCACGACTGCTTGACCGTACGATCGTGTTGCTGAACGTGGAGACAAACAGGTCGCAACCATAGCAGTCGTGAGAAGACTGCTCATGTCATGTTATTCAGTCGTAAGTAGTAAGCATCCGCATTACGATCACGCATAGAATCGATTCCTCGGCGAAGCGCTGCCTGTGGCTGTAGGCGTTAGCGCAACTCAGGGGCCTGAAAGAATTGCGTAAACGGAAATCAAATGCGACCATCTTGATTGGCACGCTTCCACCGTTGATTACTGGTGTAGTCGGAAAGACTACTCTGTTTCAGTATGACGCCGTAGTCGGTGCGGTGACGAATCTCTTTGAGATCGGTATGATCCTTCATCCACCTTGCAGGCTCTTCACATTCGTACACTGCGAGTTCTTCAGGAGACGAAGCGTCGTTCTGCTGCAAGAGCTGTCATTGAGAAAAATAGAAACGAACGTCTGTTGATTGTTGCCATTGTACACTGTTGCTGGAGCATTGAAACGGAACAAGAACCCAAAGCCGTCGTCCACCGAACATCGCTATCTTCAAATATATCAAAATATATCGTGATATATCGTGACTAGAGATGTGGCGTATAGCAAGCCGGACAATGGGAAGAGGCGATTTCAAGTATTTGCTACTCGACGCCCTGAGGGACAGGCCCATGCACGGCTACGAAATCATGAAAGTGATGAATGACAAGTGCGGAGGATTCTATACACCAAGCCCGGGGCTCGTATATCCTACTCTGCAAATGCTCGAAGACCTGGGCCATGTGACGTCCAAGACTGAGGACGGAAAGAAAATCTATTCAATAACGGAGGAAGGAGTGAAGTTTCTGGCGGAAAGTAAGCCTGCTCTCGAAGCTGTTCTTCAGAGGAGGCAAAGGCTCTTCAAAGGTCCGAAAGCAGACTTCCACAGGGAGGCAAAAAGACTAGGTAGACTGCTATTCACAAGCACCGTCCGCGGAGAAGTGACTGAAGCGAAAGCGAAGGAAATCAGCAGAATCCTTGCAGACACCGCACAGAGAATCGAGGCCATACTGTCTGGATGATTCATACGGAAGGCTTTAATTACAATACTTGTTGTTGCTCTCGCTAAACGGAGGAAAACAAGGAATTGTCTCAGGTTCCAATTGTCATTCCACTCGTTATCGCTGGGTGTTTCTTGGGAAGCGCATGGTTAAACAAGGATCTTGTGGCTTCTTGGAAGAAAGCTCTCTTGGCCGGAGTCTTGTCAGGTTTTCTAAACATTGGGTACTTATGGGTGCTCGGGATTCTGGGGGTTTCAGGAGCGAGCTCTTCGACGAACAATAGCCTGGCTTCGCTGGCGACGTCTGGTCTTACGGGTTTTCTCATTGTTCTAACAGTCTATCTCTCCGCTGTGGGTATGATTCGATATCGTCGAGGTAAGGTGCTTGAATCAGAATCAGAAGAGTGAGTTCGCAGTAGAAGTCGACGACCTGATGAAGGTGTACAGGACTGGCTCAGTAAGGTTCACTGCATTACACGACGTTTCTCTTAGAGTCAAGAGAGGAGAGATGGTGTCCGTGGTTGGGCCTTCAGGAAGCGGAAAGACCACACTCCTCAACCTGATCGGTCTACTGGACAGGCCGACGAAGGGAAGAATATTCATAGACGGAACAGAGGCTTCCAGACTTGACGAAGACAGAAAGTCCTACATTCGCAACAAGAAGATAGGATTCGTTTTTCAGTCATACAACTTGATACATAGGCTGAAGACCATTGAGAATGTAGAGCTTCCACTCATAGCTTCCGGAAAGAGCCCTGGCGAGCGTCGGCGACTTGCCAAGAAGATGCTGACCTCGGTTGGGTTGGAGTCCAAGTTCTTCAATCGACCATACGAACTCAGTGCGGGGGAGCAGCAACGAGTAGCCATCTGCCGAGCGCTGGTCACCGACCCTACACTGGTCCTTGGTGATGAGATTACAGGAAACGTCGATACCAAGACCTCTGCCCAGATAATGGAGCTGCTGAAGGAGATCAACAGAACTGCTGGCCGAACATTCGTGCTTATCACGCATAACCCTGAACTTGCACGGCAAGCTCACAGAATCGTGTACATTAGAGATGGTATGATAGAAAAGGAGGAGGTTCCAAATTGAAAAGTCAAAATCAAGTTGCTAGGATTCTGATCGGAGTCAGCATTGTCCTACTGGTTGCGACATGCGCGTCTTCCGTCGCGAAAGGCGTTCAAATGCCGATAAACGTCGTCTCAGCAGTCTGGATCACTTCCGAAAGCACTAGCACTACGGACGCAAGCCGTGTATGGATGGAGATCGACGCGGCTCCTGGTGATCGAAACATGCGTCTTCGAGTCACAATTCAGAATTTCAGCAACGCCACGATATCCGGCATATCTGCTGATCTCAAACTCCGATATCCATTCAAAAACGTAACTGAAGGTGACATAAGTCGAACATACTACTCGGGAAGCATCTCGCCTGGAACGAATGCGGCTGCCGACTTCCTTATCAACATTGATCTCGGAGCGAGCAAAGGCGAATACAAGTTGACTATGGCTCTCAACTATCTCGAGACCGCGTCCGGAGTAGGCAAGACCTTGTATTTCCAGAAATCTACGGAGGTTGTTGTTCCAGTCATAGTGACCCTAACAAGATACATGGTAATCTACAGTGTTGTGGTCTCTCCTTCGACAACGGTGCCGGCAGGCAACATTACGATCTCCGGAAATCTCCTGAACATTGGGAAGATAAGCGTATACAACACGAATGTCACTATCTCATCTCCAATCCTGGTTCGCTCGACGTCGATCATAGTCGGCCAGGTTGATTCGAACGTTCCACGTCCTTTCAGCTCAGGCATGCAGCTAAGACGCGATATCACTCCTGGAACCTATTCAGTCACTATCTCAGTAACCTACGTGGATTCCATGGTGGTCAACCATATCTCACAGAGTGATCAGAGATTGGTGATCCGCCAAGCGGAACCTCGTCCGCCGCCCGTTACACAGAAGCAGGATGGCATACTGTTTCTTCTCGTTCAAATTCTGAAGGATCTGTTGAGCGTCTTTCTAGGTCTTGGAGAAATGGCCTCAATCCTCTATTAGGGGTGAATTGATGAGATCGCGAGACACTTTCTCCTTGGCCTTTAAGGCATTGAAGGATCGAAAGCTCAGAAGTGGCCTAACAATTCTTGGAATAACCATAGGGACATCAATGATTGTTGCGCTGATAGCCTCCACAACGGGATTGACTGCAAACATTACTACGCAAATAGCGAAGATGGGGGTCACCACACTCACAATCATGCCGACGGGCAGGACGGTTCACGTAACGGATGAAGATGTGGCAGCTCTCGAGAATCTCGAAGGTGTCAGGGACGTCATCCCATACTATTCGAGCAGACTCCAGATAAACTACGGTTCAACGACGCTGTCAGTTCAGATCTACGGACTCGACCACAACAAGCTCTTCTCACTCTACCAAGGCCTCCAGCTTGATCGAGGAGGGCTCGTCGACGCGTATGACCCGACAGGAGTTATTGTCGGATCATCCATCTCTAGGCCTCCGGAACAGGATCTGCCCTCGGTTGACATCAATGAGCTGCTCGTACTCGAGCAGCAGAGTACAGGAAGAACACGAGGCCCCAGCTATGCCTACCTGGTGAAAGGGGTGCTGAAACCCTTTGGCGCTGCAGGCTTTCTCAACCTCGATGAATCAGTATTCATTTCTTTGGTTGCAGCGCGATTGTCGTTCAAGCTCACGTACTATTCAGGAGTGTATGCTATCGCCAATTCTCCTGCTGAGGTTTCTCTGGCTCAGACAAACATTCAGGACTACTTCGGAACCAACGTGCGGGTGATGGGTGCCCAATCTATGCTGGAGACTGTTCAGTCGATCACAAATCAGTTGACCTTTTTCATGGGAGGAATAGCTGCAGTGTCTCTTTTCGTCGCTGGTGTGGGCATTACGAACACGATGTTTGTGTCGATCATGGAACGGACAAGGGAGATTGGCGTGCTGAAAGCGATTGGATATAGGGCTCGAAACATACTCATGATGTTTCTGGCAGAAGCAAGCATGACTGGAGTCATAGGGGGATTCCTCGGAACCGTAGTCGGTGTACTTCTCTCGTTTCTGCTCACGGGGGGGCTGGCAGGTATGGGGGGAGGTATGGGGGGCCAAAGAATGATGGGGCCTTCACAGGGTTCGTCATCTGTAGGATTTACGCCTCTGATAACTTCTGATCTTATGATGTTCTCACTTCTGTTCCCAATCGGGATCTCGATTGTGGCTGGGCTGTATCCCGCTTGGAGAGCCTCGCGATTGAATATAGTGCTTGCATTGAAGTATGAATGAAGCGAGTCACACATCCAAATTGCGAGTCATTGATCTTCACGTGACAACGGTGCCTATCAATGCGTACACGACTTCAAAGTTGTCGAACACTCTTCAAGGTAACCGTCGTACTCCTGCTTGTTCTTTCCTCTCAACTTCTGTCACAGCCGGTGGCAGTTGCAGTGATCGGAGACATAGCGGAGGTATCTCCAGGGAAGATCCCGCTTCCGCGCGTGCTTGACCCTCAGATTGACAGTGACGACTATCTTGGCAACGTGACCTTTCAGGTGCAACTTGAGTACCCACGATCATTCATTCTTCAAGAAACGGTTGGGGATCTTGTCTTCAAACTCATCACAAAGGAGCCGGTTAACCGAACTGACATCTACATGCCGCCAGAATTCAAAGTTAGTCTTGACAAATCGTATGTTTGGTCAAGCATAAACAACAGTTATGGAAAGATCGGAATATCAAAGGTGTCAGGCGAAGATAAGATAGCACCGAATTGGTACGATGTTTCATTAACCAACTCGGGCAATGAGACCCAGCCGTCTAGTAGCGGGTATTACACCAAGGGAACAATATGGCGAGGGAACAACACCGTAAGGTTGTTCAACGTGACTGCGCCAAGCGTCGTGGGCCGATACTTCTTCAAAGTTTTCACGAACGGAACATCAATCGGTGTAAAGAATTTTCCTTCAGTAGTTGTGTCGGCAGACCCGAACCCAGCATATATTTCGGGCTGGGTCAGATACGGCGGTCATCTGGACACATCCTATGGGCGTTCAATAGGGTGTTCCCCAAAGTCACCTGATCCAACTTACGGCCTAAAGACCGGACTCCTGAAAGACACAGAAGGTGGAAAGGTATTCGCTACAGGCATAACCCCGGAAGGACGAATAGTCGTCGGCCAAGCCTATTTCAACTCCACTAGCAGCAACTACACGTTGTACGGGCTTGCTCCTGGTCGTTATCGTCTAAATGCGACAGCAGCAGGATTCTCGCCGGCAGAACTATCCTACGAAGTGACGCTCAAGTCCGGGCAATCCTTGACAGGAGTCGACATCTTCCTTGAACGTAGTCCCAGCCTCTCAGTAGTTGCGCTATCCAATTGGATGGGGCTCCCAGTCAATTGGACGCGCGACCGAAAAATAACGTTTGAGATCTTCGATTATGCCAATCTCACGGTGACATTGCGCAACGAAACAACTCACATGGCCGTCCGGCCGTTTAATCACACATTTAGTTACAATGGCTCAAGAGATCTCGATGGCCACATACCTCAGGAGTCTGCAGGATATGTGGCAGGCATATCGCCTGGAACGTACTACGTCAGATTGTGGGTGAGCGGTTACATTCAGCCGAGCGCATTGATTGAGCGTGCCCTTACGCGTGACTGCATGGTAACATTCTCTCGTAATGAGCAATTCAGGCGAATCAGTCTTCCGCTTGAGAAAACTGGAATCATGAATGTGACAATACACTTCAGAAATTCATATCAAGTGCAGCAAAGTCCTGTTCTTTTTCCAGGCAAGCTAACCGTGGACGCTTATGATATTGATGACGAACTCCGGGCAAGCAATTCGACTTCCGTTAAGGTTGGGCCAAATTCAGCGACTGTTGAGCTCACAGGGCCTGCGGGCACAGGGAAGGGGTACGGTCTGCCTCCTGGCACCTATACGATCAAAGCAACTTTTCCAGGGTACATCCAGGAGCCGGATGAACACAAGATCACCATTGGAGGTGGCAATTCCTCGACAAGCTTCCAGATGCTGCTGCTGGGTAGGCTTAATCTCACTGTTTTCTCTGTCAATTGGCAGAGGCCCCCCACGGTGATTCCTTGGAGATACCCAAACTCAACGATTACTGTGGAGGTTAGGGACGTGTATGGTGTCGAAGTGTATAAGACGGTTAAGGGGACGCAACCCAACTCAACCGCGCTGAAGTTACCCGTTCGACCGATTCTCGCGAATTTCACTGTCACCGGACTTGATGATAGAACCTATTCGATTCACGTCTTCACCTATGGGTATATCCAAGAAAGGCCATCGTTCTTCTCTGTGAGGAAAGGTGAGATCGCTGACATATCGGTGTTCATGACGAAAGGTGTAGAAGTAGGGATCACGCTTGTCTTTCAGAAACAGAGGATTCTCGATTCGATAGACACATACTATGCGAACAGCAGCAAAGTTCCAGTTCGATTCGAGATATATGATTCAAAGGCTCAGTTCGTTGGGGCAAACACCACTTATGTGAACAACAAAGGAGTGGTTTTCTCCTCGACCATTGCAGGCTTCAAGAGCTACTCTGGCAGCTGGGTGGCGACAAGATGGGCTAACTACTACGACACGACGGATGGGAGTGGGCAGAAGGATTACGGGTTGAAACCAGATCTATACACAGTGAAGGTATTCGTTCCTGGCTACTATCAAGAGAGCGACCCAACAATAGACCTCAGAACAGCTCGATCTGTGAGCGCCACAATAGTCCTACAGAGAATGGGGCATCTGTCGGGAACGGTTCTCACCTTCAACCCAATGTACGAGAAGAACTGGAGAATCTCATGGGTTTCTGTTGATGTTCTGGGAGAAGATACTGCGCTGCGAACCTGTACCCTTGACGGGTTCTACGAACTTTGGGTGAACCCGGGATCTTATCTCATGATCTTCTCACTTCCAGGCTACCAGACCAAGTCCCTCCGAATGCAAGTCACTGAAGGGTCAGACATTCCAAGAAACCTAGAACTACTTCCTTTCGAAATGTCGATTCGATCAAACTTCCAGCTTCTTGTCTCACCGTCAGTCTGGTTCCACACGGGATTTGATCTCAATCTCGTGGAAATGGCTCCACCCGAAAGCAGACTCTCAAAAGAGTAGCGACTTATGATTGGTTTCGGAGTATGCTCACCTCAGGATGGCATGCGATTCCAAGAACTGAAAGAAGCGATTCTGGAAGCTGAGAGACTGGGCTTCAATTCGTTCTGGCTATTTGACCACTTGTTCGGTTTCCCTTTACCCGGCCGCACGCCGTTCTTGGAATGTTGGACGACGTTGTCTGCTCTATCAGCATTCACAAACCGTATTCGCTTGGGCACACTTGTCACCAACATTCAGTACAGGCTTCCTTCGTTGATTGCCAAAATGGCCGCCACCCTAGACGTGATAAGCGGTGGCAGATCGGAACTCGGCTTGGGCGCGGGTGGAACAGGCAGAGCTGCTTGGCATCAAAAACTTGAGTACGTCCCAGAATATGCCGCGTACGGAACAGGTTTTCCCGAGAAACCCTCCACTAGGATTCGGAGACTCGATGAAGCTGCAGAGGTGATCAAGCTCATGTGGACAAAGGAACAGGCAACTTTCCATGGAGCATATTACAGGATCAAGGGCGCTGTATGTGATCCTAAACCAATTCAGAAACCTCACCCTAGAATTTGGATCGCTGGAGCAGGCGAAAAGCTCCTGTTACGAGTCGCTGCAAAGAAAGCGAATGGCACCAATTTCGCATGGGATCTGTCGCCCACAGACTTCAGACGCAAGCTCTCCATACTGAGAGAGCATTGCGAGATTGCGGGAACAGACTTCACTAGTATCACAAAGTCACTCTCTGCGGGTGTTTTGATCGCAAACGAGGAAAGTCAGATGGGTACCATGAAGAAGGATCTGATGAGACAGTATCTTGGAGTGGAAAGATATGTGCCGTACGCTCTCAGAAAGAGTGGACTCGTCGGGACTCCCCATCAATGTGAACAGAAATTGAGAGAGTTTGTTGAGGCTGGAGCAGAATACTTCATCCTGGCCTTCAACGACCTCAACCAGATGAAGCTTTTCGGAGAAACAGTTCTTCTCCAATTCAGCTAGAGTCAGAGAAGACTCTTCTTTATCGCGATTTCGATTCCTTTGAGCATGGTCTCAAGGGACATGCTGGCTGCCTGAGCTATGTCCTTCGCCTGAGTCACAACATCCCCATACTTCTCTGCGACTTGACCCGGAAGATTGGGAACGTGGATAAGTCCGGCCTTTGCACGCAGCCCAGTCTTCGCTATATGGTTGAGAGTGGTGTACATTGTGAAGTTGCACAGGTAGGTGCCTGCCGTGTTCGAGACGGAGGCTGGGACCCCGCTTGCTAGTAACGTCTTGACGATCTTCTTGATCGGAATTGTTGCGAAATATGCTGCTGGGCCAGTCGGGTCTATTGGGGCGTCTGTGAGTCTACGACCTGAGGCGTCAGGGATAGGGAAATCGGCGACGTTTATTGCAACTCTTTCAGGTGTCAGATTCATGCGGCCCGGAGCCAGCCCCAAATTCAGAACCACTTTCGGTTGAAGGGAATCGATGATTCTGGGCAGATCTCGAGAGACTTCTTTGGTAGAAACTCTGAATCTCGCACCTTTGATCCTTGAGCCGCCTATAACCTTACCGTTCAATAGTCTCGCTATTTCCCAAGTGGGGTTCGTTTTTTCTTTTCCATACTGACCAAAGCCGGTTACTAGTACCTGCCCCAATCTCCGTCACTTCGAATGCGCAAAACAGCTAGTTAGCAATAAGATCACTCTTAAAGCTTTCACAGAACAAGCGAATCTTACGCATGTCTTCTATGTGGGTGACTGTCTGGATTTGTAGTAGGGGTCGCAACATCGTTTTTGAAGAGACGAATGCATTCTTAAGCGCGTTCTTCAACCATTCGCGCGAGAACCAACGAGGCGCGGCTTGATGTTCGATTCCCATACACATGTTGACACAATCCGGTGCGAAGACATTGAGATGATGGCGGTTTCAGGGATCAAGAGGTTGATGCTTTGCACTGGCCCCAACGGAGCGACAGTGCATACGACGTTGCTCGATTACTACGAACAGCTGTTGACAACACATTCTCTGAAGGTGAAGGATCGAGGAATCGAATCCTATGTTGCTCTTGGAGTCCATCCCATGTCTATTCCGAAAGACTATGAGAAAGCGTTGAGTCACCTGCCCTCTCTCTTTGAACGTGAATCTGTGGCTGCGATTGGCGAGATCGGAATTCACACTGGAAGCGAAATGGAGCAAACAGTCTTCCGAAGACAGATGGAGATCGCAAAAGATCACAAGCTTCCGATAATAGCTCACACACCCATACCTGAAAAAAAGCGAACCGTAGAGATCATTCTAGGTATCTCAAGACAGGTCGGGTTCGATCCCCAGAAATTGATTGTGGATCACTCATCGAAAGAAGTGATGAGAGAAATACTTGAGGCCGGCGCCAACGTTGGGCTGACCTTGAGAAGAGATATGCTTTCCAACGAAGATGCTTATGAGATCTTGAAAGAGAATTCTGAGCGCGTCGTGCTGGGAAGCGATGCTAATGGGCTCAGGCCTTCTGATCCTTTGGCTGTTTCGAAATTTGCCTGGTATTGTCGTCAGAAAGGAATGAATGAAAAGGTAATGCAGAAAATATTCTGGGAGAATCCAAACAGAATCCTCGGTTTGGAATAGGCCTCTGAATTTGTTTTGATCGATTTGAGGCTGTAGAAACGTTTATATGAAATGCAGAGTGTTGTGTATTCAGCGATTGTTAGTAACACAATTCGCTTCCCGCGATGCCGGCGGCGGCGTCAACTTGACGATTAGGGTTTACAGCCCGTGGATGAAATGTTGACCTCCAATCGCGGGGAAATGAATGAGGGCCTGAACAAACCTAGGACTTGTCCCTCGGAACGTTTAGGTCTTATGTCGGCTTGCAGTGTACTCTGCCAATCTCCAGTCCACTAAATGAAGTGGCTGTGCTTCAAGTAAGTCGTCCTAACTAGAATTGTCCTGACTCCGCTTGATCCTGGCGGACCCAACTGCTATCGGGATGAGACTAAGCCATGCGAGTCGTGCGTTTCCTAGCTACGGTGGAGACGCGGCGTACGGCTCAGTATCATGTGGCTAACCTGCCCTTCGGACGAGAACAACGCCGGGAAACTGGCGCTAATTCGCGATAGATGGAGAGGCCTGGAATGGTTCTCCGTCCAAAGGGAGCTGAGGGCATGCTTCTCAGTTTCGCCGAAGGATGGGGCCGCACCCGATCAGGTCGCTGGTGAGGTAACGGCTCACCAGGCCTATAACCGGTACGGGCCGCGAGAGCGGGAGCCCGGAGATGGGCACTGAGATAAGGGCCCAGGCCCTACGGGGCGCAGCAGGCGCGAAAACTCCGCAATGCGTGGCAACGTGACGGGGTCATCCCGAGTGTCATCTGCTGAAGGTGACTTTTGCTTGGTGTAATAAGCCGGGTGAATAAGGGGAGGGCAAGTCTGGTGTCAGCCGCCGCGGTAATACCAGCTCCTCGAGTGGTTGGGACGATTATTGGGTCTAAAGCGTCCGTAGCCGGTCGGAAAAGTCCTCCGTTAAATCCAACGATTCAATCGTTGGGCCGCGGGGAATACTCTTCGACTTGGAGGCGGGGGAGGTCGACGGTAGTCCAGGGGTAGGGGCGAAATCCTATAATCCCTGGAGGACCACCAGTGGCGAAGGCGGTCGACCAAAACGCGCTCGACGGTGAGGGACGAAAGCTGGGGGAGCGAACGGGATTAGATATGGAGTTGCGCGCACACAACTTCACTAAAGACCCCGGTAGTCCCAGCTGTAAACGATGCGGGCTAGGTGTCGGGACGGGTACGTCCCGTCTCGGTGCCGCAGGGAAGCCATTAAGTCCGCCACCTGGGAAGTACGGCCGCAAGGCTGAAATCCTGAGAGCCAATTGCATCTTTGAGTCGCGGATGCCGAATGTTCTTCCGCTGACTAGGATTGGTTTGACCAAGGTCTTGGTCAATTTTCTCAAACCGTTCGTTGAAATCTTGTGACGATCATATGATGTTCGGTGAGACTTTGCCAGTCGAAGTCTCTGAGTGAATCGGTTTCTCGGGACAGCAGACTTAAAGGAATTGGCGGGGGAGCACCACAAGGGGTGAAGCTTGCGGTTTAATTGGAGTCAACACCGGGAACCTTACCAGGAGCGACAGTTGGATGAAGGTCAGATTAAAGGTCTTACCGGACTATCTGAGAGGAGGTGCATGGCCGTCGCCAGTTCGTGCCGTGAGGTGTTCTCTCAAGTGAGACAACGAACGAGACCCGCGCTCTTTGTTGCCAGCGGATTCCCACGGGAATCCAGGCACACTAAGGGGACTGCCTTCGCTAAGAAGGAGGAAGGAGCGGGCCACGGCAGGTCAGTATGCCCCGGATCTCCTGGGCCACACGCGAGCTGCAATGGTTGGGACAATGGGATCCGACATCGAAAGATGAAGGCAATCCTCAAACCCAACCTCAGTTGGGATCGAGGGCTGCAACCCGCCCTCGTGAACATGGAATCCCTAGTAACCGCGTGTCATCATCGCGCGGTGAATACGTCCCTGCTCCTTGCACACACCGCCCGTCGCTCCATCCGAGTTTAGTTTAGGTGAGGCGTGGCCTGGTTGGTCCCGTCGAACCTTAGCTAGGCAAGGGGGGAGAAGTCGTAACAAGGTGGCCGTAGGGGAACCTGCGGCCGGATCACCTCCACGACAATGGTGGGCTGGAGGGCAAGAGAAGTCACTGCGAGCCGAAGATTGATGCAACTCCTGATTATCATCGGGAGTGAAGGGCTTAGTGGGCTTTCGGGCTCACAATGATAGTCGTGCAGAGGCCTCTAACGCAATACGAATGTGGGTTCCCTAGGCTTGGCATGATACGTCGTCTGACGGATGGCTTGGCTTGGGCGCTGAAGAAGGGCGTGGCAAGCAGCGATATGCTCCGGGTAGGCGCATGCAGCCTTCGATCCGGAGATGCCCTAATGGGACTTCCTGCCGTGAAGAATATTTGCGGCGCTCCCTCTTTGGGAGCAGGAACCTTCCGAACGGAAGCATCCAAGTAGGAAGAGGAAGAGAAATCAACTGAGATTCCCCGATTAGCGGCGAGCGAAAAGGGAAGAGTCCAAACCGAATTCGCATGGGAAACCATGTGTAGATGTGGGGTAGTAGGGCCCGGTCGCGTTCTCGCTTGTGAAATTGAAGTGGCCTGGAACGGCCCATCATAGACGGTGATAGTCCGGTAGATGTAAGCAAGCAGGATTTGGACTGGGGTCCCTGAGTAGTGCGCCTCGACTATGGCGCATGAATCTGGGAGAAAGCAACTTCCAAGACTAAATACGTCCCAAGACCGATAGTGCACTAGTACCGTGAGGGAAAGCTGAAAAGCACCCCGGAAGGGGGGTGAAAAGAGCCTGAAATCAGATGATCATAGGCGTGTGCGGTCCGAAAGGGTAGATCCCCTCAAAAGGAAGCCATGGCAACGTGGCCGTACGATGAGGGGGGACTAGGATCGCATGATCCGTTCCGTACCATGGGCCAGGGAGTTCACCTCCGTGGTAAGGCTAAGGGTTCAAAGCCCGTAACCGTAGGGAAACCGATAGGTCCGCAATGCTGTTGAAGCATGAGGGACGGGATCTGAAAGGGTCCGCAATCACGAGGGTGATACTAGAAACCGAGTGATCTAGCCCTGAGCAGGACGAAGCTGGGCGAAAGCCCGGTGGAGGTCCGAAAGGGTGTTGACGTGCAATTCACTCCTCTGACTTGGGGCTAGGGGCAAAAGACCAATCTAACTCGGTGATCGCTAGTTCCCGCCGAAATATCTTGCAGGATAGTCTGGCTGGAGACGGCTGACAGGGTAGAGCACTGATTGAAAAACAAGGATCCGAAAGGGTCCACTTTTCGTTCAAACTTCGAATCTGTCAGCGTCGTAGAAGGCTGGAAAAGGGTGTGGGGCGTAAGGTCCCATGCCGCAAGGGGAACAACCCAACCTGAGGTTAAGGCCCCCAAATCCTAGCTAAGTGTAGAAATAGAAAGCTGTCCTCAACCCAAAACAGCTGGAAGGTAGGCTTAGAAGCAGCCATCCTCCAAGCAGTGCGTAACAGCTGACCAGCCGAGGTTAAGGGCGCTGAAAATAAACGGGGCTAAGCTAGGTGCCGATACCTCAGAACACAGCGAAGAGCTGTGTTGGTAGGCGGGCGTTGTGGTCGGGCGGAAGCTGGGTCTTGAGATCCAGTGGACTGACCACAAGTGTAGATCCTGGGGGTAGTAACAGCTTAGAGGGGTGAGAATCCCCTCCATCGAAGGGGCCAGGGTTCCCCGGCAACGCGTCGTCAGCCGGGGGTAAGTCGATCCTAAGGCAGGCCTTAATCGAGCCTGTCGAAAGGGAAACCGGTTAAGATTCCGGTACCATGGAGATACGTGCGGCAACGCAAGCTTGCAACTTGACGCTTCGGGACAGGTTGAGTGAGGCTGTCGCTTCATCTAACCTCTAAAATCCGAGGAGTACCGTAATGGTGAGAATCGGATGAAGGTGGGAATGGCTGCCCGTTACAGGGCGGTTCAGCTGATTCCTGGAGCCAATGAAAAAAGTTGCAGGATGGATTCTCCGTGTTCGTACCAAGATCCGACACAGGTGCCTCTAGGTGAGAAGCCTAAGATGTATCGGGAGTAACTTAGGCGAGGGAACTCGGCAAATTAGCCCCGTAACTTAGGAATAAGGGGTGCCTGAAGTCCTGCCTTCGGGTGGGACTCCAGGTCGCAGTGACAAGGGGGAGGCGACTGTTTAATAAAAACACAGGGAGCCGCTAGCCCGAAAGGGTTTGTACGGCTGTTGAGTTCTGGCCAGTGGTGGTACCTGAAACTTGGGTTCAACTGAGCTAAGGGCCACTAAACGCCGGGAGTAACTCTGACTCTCTTAAGGTAGCCAAATGCCTTGTCGGGTAAGTTCCGACGTGCATGAATGGATTAACGACCCCCCCGCTGTCCCCGCCCAGGGCCCGGTGAACCCACAACTTGGACGAACAGTCCAGGATCTTCCAGCGGGGCGAAAAGTCCCCGTGGAGTTTTACTGCAACTTGTCGCTGTAGTGTGATCGTGGGTACAGAGCGTAGGTGGGAGCCGTCGAGGTCGATCTCTTCGGGGGTCGATGGAGGCGCCGATGTAACACCACCTACCTATGGTTACACTTCTAACCGGAGGATGGCTTCCTCCGAGACAACGGTAAGCGGGCAGTTTGGCTGGGGCGGCACCCCCTTGAAAAGATATCAAGGGGGCCCAAAGCTCGACTCATCCGAGACAGAAACTCGGAGTAGAGGGCAAGACCAAAAGTCGGGCTGACTGGATCCTTGACAGCAAGGGATCCAGAGGCGAAAGCCTGGTCTAGCGATCCTTCATGTCCCCATTGCTGGGGGCTGAAGGTGACAGAAAAATTACCCCGGGAGTAATTGGCTCGTCTCCTCTGAGAGTCCCTATCGACGAGGAGGATTGGTTCTCCGTCGTCGTCCCTTCCTATCCCGGGCCCGCAGCAGGGCCCAAGGGTGCGGCTGTTCGCCGATTAAAAGGGAATGCGAGATGGGTTTAGACCGTCGTGAGACAGGTCGGACTTTACCTGCTGGGAGTGATGGTTGCCTGAGGGGAGGGTGCCCCTAGTACGAGAGGAACGGGGTGTCGCAGCCTCTAGTCTACCGGTTGTCCGACAGGGCATTGCCGGGCAGCCACGCTGCCGAGAATAAGAGCTGAAAGCATCTAAGCTCGAAGTCTCTCCCGAAAATAGGCAGCCAATCCAGCCCAAACGGCTCGGTAACGAGTCTGGGTGCTGGACGAGAGCTCCCATAGAAGATGGGGTTGATGGAGCAGAGGTGTACACGCCAAGGCTTCGGCCGAGGCGCTTAGCCTGCTGCCCCCAATCGCTCAAGGTGCTGGGTCTGGTGTGGACTCACATTCGTGCGAAATTAGAAGGCCTCTAGCACGGCATCAATCAAGCCTGAATTATTCAGCTCACAAAAAAAAGGATAGCGCGCTGGTTTGACATTGAGCGGAGATGTTCTATCCCCCAACATCTGTCAGTCTGTTCAGATCTCTGAAATATATGTCAGCTGGATATTGATAGTCTATTCCTTGATGCGGGCGTTGATAGTTCCAGTAGTGGATGAATTCTTGATGGTTTTTGAACATCCATGCTTCAAGGCCGTATGCTTTATGGAAGGCTTCGATCTTGCCGATTGTTGAAGGTCTCCTCTTGCTTGCCATGATATGTTCTATCCCATTTCCATTGCAGAATTCTGTGAAGGCGGATAGGTCTCCTCTAGCCGGGTGATACTGGGTTCCTTGATCAGTCAATATCTGATCTGGTTTGCCATGTTCATGGATGCAATCCTCCAACAGGTGGATAGCCTGTTCGCTTGTAGGATTGTAGTGGATCTCGCTGCCTGGAACATATCGGCTGTGATCATCCAGGTAACTTACCATCCATTCATCTGTCTCGGTCATCTTGAAGTCTGACTGCCACGAGCTGTTACTGTACGGTCGCTCGAACCTACGCTTACCCCAAACCTTTCTCGGAGCCTCAATCGGATTGTTCAATCCCGCCCCGATGAGTATTCGATGGATAGCGTTGTGGCCAACCGCGATTACGTCTTCACCTCCATAGTTCTTGAGATAGCCTTCTATCTTGCATGGCCCCAACGTTTCTCTCTCCGAAGCTTGAGTATGAGATCCACCGCCTCCTGCGGTGTCTTCCAGAAACTATGAGGTTTTCTAGACTTGATGGCTAAACCCTCCCACCCATGTTTCCGGTAGAGGCTCCACCATCGGTAGACCGTTCTCTCATTGATGCGTAGAGCTGTAGCGACTTCGGTAGATCTCCAGCCTTCCAGCTTCCTATGAACTATCCATCTTCTTCTCCGTAGAACACTATCCACTCAGCTAACCCCGACTCTCCAATCATCGAACTCTTTTTATCACTGAGACATGTGGGGGGATAGTTCAACATTGAGCGGAGATGATTCGGATTGCGAATAGAGAATGCTGAGGACGCCAAGAGCATGGTCAGCAAGTACATCATCGGTACTCGGTCACGGCATGGAAAAATAGCTTCGATCCTGATGGAACAGGAAGCTAAAGGTCCAGACGATAAAGGCATGTGGACGATAAGAGGAACCTACGTTACAGAAAAAGGCGAAAAGGAACAATTCACTGCCTCCGTCACATCCCGTGGCGAAGTGCTAAAGATCAACCTCACTCCCCATGATATTAGTGGAAGGCGTCCGTCAAACATCCGCAGGTGACAGTCGGCCAATAGCTCAGCGCGCCCTCACTTTGCGAAAGGTTTGAATCAAAGATCGGCCGTGTGCATCTCTGCGAGCCGGTGGGCAGCTTCCGAGCCTTCCTAGGCTTGAGGAAACTCCGTCCACCATGCGGAGGCGTGATGTCGAAAGACATCGGATGAGAGTCCGGGCTCTGGCACAGAAAGAAACCTCCCGCTGGCAGATGTCTGTGATGCGGAAACGTTGAGGACGCCAACGGAGCAGGATGAAAAGCTATCCCACGCGGTGAAAGGGAACATAGACGCCTATGAGCTCCGCACAAGGCGCGGGTATCCCGATTAGACAAATGCTGCCTAAAACAGAAGACGGGTTACGGCCGGCACGCACAACTCGATGCTCACCCTATTCATTGGAACATCAAGACCTGCAAGTGTAGAAAATCTCTTCCAAGGTCATGTCTGAATTCAAATGAATCAGTAGTACCAGACTTGGATCAAAAGTAGCTTCTCTGAGCCTCTTCAATCTCCTTCTCACTTCTTGCGTTTGCGTAATCTCTTAGGGGCTCATTGTTAAGGACCAGAAAATTCGGCCCCCATTTGAACAACGACAATATCCTCAAGGCTTGCTTATTCATTCCGAAAACAGCGAGTGCTCCTGCAAGAGCCTCAACCGAGCTTAGCGTGTCGCGCTGTGAGTAATGTGTCGGATTCGCAGCTAACAGAGTTGGCAATCTTCGCTCATGCTTCGAGAATTCTCTTCTGAAAACCGACTCTGCATTTTCCCAAGAACAATCTATGGCGCATACTCCATGTCTCATCGCCCCTTCACGATCAAAAGGTAGTAGAAACGATGGGGCAAAAGGGTCTAGAACGATTGCATGTCTCGGGATCAACGAAGGTCTCATTATCGGTCTAGCGCAATTGAATCTAAACAGTCTCGCGGAAGTGCACTTCTTTGGATCATCCTGTCTCATCAAATAGACAAAAAGCCTAGGCGAATCACTCTCTGACAGAGGCCCCGTTTCAGATTCTTGTCGCATAGGAAGAAAGCATATCTCGTCTCAGAAAAGGGTTATATCGGATCACCAAGCCAAGACAAATGCCTCAATGAGGGCGATCGTATGAAGGAGATTGCACAAAGAGCTACCATCCCACGTTCAGCAACCGTCGGCATAGAAAATCGAGCCACAGAAATGAAACGAAAAGGAATGAACGTCATAAGTCTGGCCGCCGGACAGCCTGACTTTGTGACACCACAGCATATCCGCGAGTATGCAAAGAAAGCATTAGATGACGGTTACACGTTCTATCCGCCCAGTCCTGGCCTCCCGGAACTTCGAGAAGCAATATCAAAGAAGGTTGCCGAGGAAAACGGAATCGATGCCGATCCCGGATCAGAGATTATCGTGACTGTGGGAGGAAAACAAGGCGTCTTCTCTGCGATACTGACACTGGTTGACTCCGGCGATGAAGTGATCATTGCCGATCCAAGCTGGGTGACTTATGAACCATGTGTCAGACTCGCCAGTGGTACGATTGTCCCAGTTCCAGTTCACGAAAAGAACGGTTTTCGGTTGACCGGAGAAGACGTACTGAAAGCTGTCACTAGAAAAACAAAGCTGATCATCATAAACTCTCCAAACAACCCGACTGGCAGTGTCCTCAGGGAAGAGGATCTGAAAGAAATAGCGAGTGTAGCTTGTGAGAAGGACCTGTTCGTTCTCTCTGATGAGATCTATGAGTATCTTCTATACGATGGCCTGAAACATTGCAGCATAGCCTCTCTACCAGGAATGAAAGAAAGAACGATAACAGTCAACGGGTTCTCAAAGGCCTATTCAATGACAGGATGGAGACTTGGATATCTCGTGGGGCCTAAGGAGATTGTGCAACACATCCTGGCGATCCACGAGCACTCAGTAACTGGTCCCTCTTCATTTTCTCAGAAGGCCGCAGCTCAAGCTATGACCGATCCCCGATCCAAGGAATCCGTCAAGACGATGGTCACTGAATTCGAGAAAAGAAGAACCGTAATCGTCTACGGATTGAATAAGATCCGGAACATTTCATGCGTCAAGCCAAGTGGAGCATTCTACGCTTTTGCCAACATAAGCAAGCTTGGAAAAAGCTCGATGGAGATTGCAAACCTCGTTCTGGACAAGGGTCTGGTTGCCACAGTTCCAGGCGCGGCCTTTGGCCATAGAGGCGAAGGATTTCTCAGACTGAGCTTCGCAAACTCAACAGAGAACATTGTAGAAGCTTTGAAACGAATGGAAACTGTAGTGGGTGTACTCTAGGTCAGCGAAGGGCATTCCCTTCCCGGATCATGTTCAGTGCTTTCATCGCTCGATGGGACATTGGGTCGTTCATTACCGCAGGAATCTTCTCGATAAGATCCGTTGCGACGATGTGATATCCCTTTTCCGAGTAAACAAAGTCCCCTGCTGCTCCGTTGACAAATGCTCCCGCGCATGACGCTTGGAAAGGATCGCAATCCTGAGACAGAAACGCCCCGACTACACCTGAGAGAACGTCACCAGTTCCGCCAACGGTCATGCCGGGGTTTCCAGTTGCGTTCATTTTCCATCGATGTCCGTTCGAGATTACGTCTATATGAGACTTAAGCAAAACTGTACAGTCTAGTTCATGAGCCAGATCCCTCACGTCAGTTGTTCTAGCTTCTAGTTCAGAGGAGGGATCTTTTCCTGAAACAGCCTTGAACTCGCCCATATGTGGAGTCAGCACAGCAGACGTACTGATCTTTCGTCGACTCTTGCCAAATGCCTTGAGGGCGTCCGCGTCCAGAAGGATAGGGAGTTTCAAGCTCTCAGCTCTTTCCAAGAGCCCTTCGACAGCGGATATCGTTTCAGGATGAGTTCCAAGGCCGGGTCCTACTACAATTCCGGTGACTCTCGAAAGCCAGGATTCGAGCTCATCAAGATTGCCTGGAGACAAATGAGATCCTTTCAGTTTGATGGCAATGATGTTGGGCGAGAAAGAAGAGGCGACGGTCGCAGTCTTTTCTGGCGCGGCAACATACGCTAGATCAACCCCCGTCCTAAGAGCAGCTAGTGCCACGTAGCTTGGGGCCCCTGTGTAAGTCTCGTTTCCTCCAACTACTAGCAGTCGTCCAAAATCCCCTTTGTGGGACTCCGGAGCGCGTTTCTTTGTGACCAGGCTCACATCTCCGGGACCGGCCAGAAGCTCAGCTTCAGGAGGGATTCCAATCGCTGCGACCTTCAACTCGCCAACATACTTCTTTGCTCTCGACAATCCGACCTTTTCTTTGTGGAATGTGACAGTGAGGTCTGCTTTGACCACTCTTCCATAGGTCTCCCCTGAATCGGCGTCCATTCCCGTCGGAATGTCAACAGCAATCTTGAAGCCCTTGGATCCGTTGATGGCTTCAGCAGCTTGAAGGATCGGAGGTCTAGGTTCGCCTTTTGCTCCGATGCCAAGTAGGGCGTCCACCACGACCGCGCTATCTTCTACTTGGATAAGAGACGAGTCATGGGCTATCCGCAGGTGTATCGATGTCCGCATTTCTTTGACAGCACGCCAGTTTACTACAACGACCTCGTCTCTGATGTCACATTCCTTTCCAACGAGGACAAGTGATACTCTGTATCCAAGTGATGCTAGGTGCCTTGCAGTGACCATGCCATCTCCGCCATTCTTGCCCGTTCCACAGTAGACGACGACTCGAGAAGAAGGATCAAACCGAGAAGCTATCTCCAGAGCAACTGTTCGCCCAGCGGATTCCATCAACTGCAGAGTTGACACTCCGAGATATTCACAGTTGAGTTCGATCGCCCTCATTTCTTCTGCAGTAATTCGTTCCTTATTCATAGCCACGGTCACTTAGAACTGGGTAAGTCATTGTCGTAAGGTTGTCTTCTCGCTTGGATAAGGGTTCCGCAGCTAAGATCCGCCTGCAATTCGGACGACGAAGCGCACCGCATAGAACAGGATATCTCCAATCATCAGTGCTACAGCGAAACCCATTGTGACGAAAACAAGATTCTGGCCATTGTGAGAACAGTAACTATTGGAATTGAAACGGCCCAGGCTTTGTTCGACACCTCTCCGGTTTTCAGGTCGCTCCATGAACCGAATGTCAAGAATGCGACACAAGCAGCAATTGACAGACAGTCTAGCATATCGGCATCATGTTGCAGCCATACGATTTGTGTTGTGACCTACCTTAAGGCTCATTCGAAGTAGAAGACGCTTGCTTTAACATTCTACAATTCCTGCCTAGGATGGACCTTGGGTCGTAGGTCCAAAGTTCTTATTACCCACCAGAGGCCTACGTTTTGACAGGAGGAACCCAGAAAGTGCCGGCTGCATTCGTTCTGATAAACGCTGAGATCGGCTCAGAAGATGAAGTTCTGAAAGAACTTAGATCGATGGAGCAAGTAAAGGAAGCCTATGTGGTCTACGGAGTCTACGACATCGTTGCTAAGGTTGAATCAGAAACAATGGACAAACTCAAGGAGATCGTGACCTGGAAAGTGCGTAGACTCAACAAGGTCAGGTCAACGTTGACCATGATAGTTGTTGAGGGAACGTAGAGCTTTCTTTTTCCGGTTCAATCATCCTTGTTGAGCCCTGAGCCGAGGAATTCCGAGTCCTCGGCCATGAATTCAGTTCTACACGTCGGGATCGACGACACGGACTCGCCGAGGATGGGATGCACAACATACATAGCGGCGCTACTTGTATGCGAGTTGACAGAACTGGATTGCGACTTCGTAGACTATCCGAACCTGGTGAGGCTGAACCCCAACGTTCCTTGGAAGACCCGAGGAAACGGAGCAATCGGTCTTAGGTTCACATGCGACGAAAGAAAGATCAGCCAAGTGATCAGGCACATTGTCACTACTGTGAAGAGCAACTCTGATTTGGCAGATCGAAGGGCCGATCCTGCAATTGCCTATCTGAGGGGGCCAGTGCCACCCGAGCTTGCTGCTTTCTCGAAGAGGGTCATCCGCAGCGTGGTATCGATCAAGGAGGCTCAGAGAATTGCCGCAAGGTGGAAGATCTCATGCATTCCTCTGAAGGGAAAGAAGGGGATCATCGGGGCCATCGCTGCGCTTGGAGAGACCCTACAGTCTGACCATACATATGAGCTAATCACGTACAGGACTCTACGGAACAGATCCATTCCAAGGAACATTGATCCTGAATCAGTCTTGAGAATGAACAGAGAAACAACCCCTCTGACATTCAATAACATCGATCCCGAAACGAATCGAATTCTCATTACCCCCAGGGGGCGCGACCCTATACTCTACGGAATTCGAGGCGAGACCCCTGAAGCTGTCTTCAAAGGGCACGAGATGGTCAAGCCTAACGAAGAGATAGAACGATGGGCTATCTTTCGAACAAACCATGGAACCGACGATCACTATTCCAAGTTTTCAAAGATCTCAGACATGTGCCCTTACCGTCCAGTTGTGGTCGCAGGTAGGGTTGTAGGAAGACCCTTCACGATTCCTGGAGGGCATGTGATATTCAAGTTAGGTGACGACTCAGGCGTTGTTGATTGTGCGGCGTATGAGCCAACAGGAAGGTTCAGAGACGTTGTGCGGAAGCTGGTGGAGGGGGATCTGATCGAAGCCTACGGCGGAGTTAGGAAAGGCTCAGCTAGGCATGGTCAGACTCTGAACTTGGAAAAGATCGGAATCATGGATCTGGCAGCCGATTGCCGGTATCAGAATCCTCATTGCGCTCTGTGTGGCAAGAGAATGGAATCTGCGGGGAAGAATCAAGGCTTCAGATGCCGAAAATGTGGTGCAGTGGATCAGGCAGCCCGGAAGATTTCTGTTGAAACTGAAAGAGACCTAGCTTTGGGGATCCATATTCCTCCTCCAAGAGCCCACAGACACCTGACAAAACCGGTCACGAGATATGGGAGGGAAAAGGCTGGCTCCAAGGTGCTCGTTGTTGAACCTTGGCACTGGCCGTGACCTGTTTCCTATCACTACTCGCTTTGAAAGTGAGGGAATGCAGTGCCAGTCGAAGTAACCTGCCAAAGGTGTACTCGCCACTGTTGTGATGTTCAGCTTTCCGAAGGCTATCCCATGATGAAAACATGTTGACAATCAGGCCCCAGGTCACGCGTTTGGTCTGGGTTTTGTCTTTGGCAATGTTGACTCAGCTGTGAAGAATGGTAGCGGGGAGTGGACGTTCGGGCGCAGCCACGCCATTCGAACCACCGTTTGAGCGCTCGGCGTTTGAGCGAATCTCAGGGTTATGAGCCATCCGCCTTTTTTTCGTCTGCGGGTTAAACCTGGCTACCCCACCCCGCTAGTAAGGTTTTAATACGCACTGAGGCTGAAATGACCCGCAATGACGACCGCTGAGTATTTGGAACGGAAGTCGCGGCGTTCAGAGGCCACGCGGACTACGTATGCGAAGGCTGAGGCCTCGTTTGCTCGATGCTTCAATGTTGATTCTCCAGATATTATTGTGGCGCGTATTAAGGCGGCTGAGCTTGATGCGTACCATGTGCTTGATAAGTTTGTCGGCTGGCTTATGGCGAATGGATCGAGCCCGAAAACTGTTCACACATATCTTTCGGCGGTGAAGGGGTTGCTGCGCTATGAGGGCGTGAGCATTGATTCCTATCAGTTTAAGGCGAGGGTTGAGTTGCCGCCGAGGATGGAGGTCAGCTTAGACCGAATACCGACTCGAGAAGAGATCCGGGATATTATCTTGAATTGTGACAAGAAGACTCGCGCCCTGGTTGCTCTATTGGCCACCACCGGCCTTCGCATAGGCGAAGCTGCGCAACTGAGAGTGGGGAATGTGGACTTTGATTCAGGAAAGATAACCGTGATGAGTCAGAGAACGAAGAGTAGAAGAGGTCGCATTGGTTTCACGACTGACGAAACGGTTGGGTTCCTGAAAGACTACCTTGGCCCACGGATCCGAAAGAAAAACGATTGGCTGTTTCTGGATGAACGCAACGAGGAAAAGCATACGACTGTTGACGGTCTCTACATGAACGTTTACCGTGTTTTGAGGAGACTCGGCATGAAGAATAGGCTGGACCCTGACTCGAAAAGGAACGAGCTACACCCGCACAGCTTCCGCAAATACTTCTTCTCCAAACTGATTGGCGCAGGGGTTGACAGGGGAATCGCGGAGCGATTGATGGGGCACAACTTCGGATTCGACAGCGCCTACCTGCACATGGATGAGAACCGGCTGAGACCGGAATACATGAAGGCGATTGACGATTTCACGTTTCTGAAAGACGCGAAGCTTGACAAGGAAACAAGGAAAAGGGTTGAAGAAGTTGAATCGGAGAACCAGCAACTGAAAGAGAAAATGGAAAAGATGGACCAGCAAATGGCCGAGATACGACAAGCCTTCACAGCCGCTGTCCAACGCCTCAACGAACAAGACAAAGCCCACGTTAGACCGATTCTGGCTGAGAGAGAATAGCGAGACTGTCTTGGCCGCAGACATCTACAGAATGATTAGTCTTAATTCCGCTTGTCTCAGCGCGCGCTCGTTCGCCAATAGCGAAGCGGTCTGCTTTCCCATACTTCACGAAGGAACAGGGGAAAAGTGAGCTATAGCATGGTTGCGCCTAAGCTAGTAGCTCCACTCTGATCTCTATCGTTGACACGTTTCTAATGTCGTCGCCTTCGCCAAGAACCTCAGTCCCTATGGATATGTTCTTGATGTTCAACTTTCCCGCATAGAATCTCCTAGACACTACCTCGACAACGTCTACTGCCCTGCTTATTGCTTGTCCTCTGGCCTTTACGCTGAGTTCCTTCACACCTGTTTGGAAGTGCATCATCATTGCAGTTGCGTAGGCCATCAAAGGTTTCTTTCCAACGAGGATTGTGTCGGGGGGGATGGGTTCGCGAGGCCTTGGTCTTTCCGTCACTGATGAAGGCATTGCGGTTTCGCTCATTCGTAGTTCACCTCCGTAATCCAAAGCATGCAGTGCTTTGCCAGCTCGCTATGCAGATCCACGATCATTAAACCTTGCCCTTGTGCGCGAAACTGAGAAAGAAGACCTGTTTGACATACGATGACTCATTAGACTGCCGCGCGCCAGCTCAAACAGAACACTTTAATTCCCGGTGTGGATCAAAGCGGCGTCAGTATACAGTGGATTCCTACTTAGTAAGATCCGGTGTATAACTAGCTAGAAAGGGAAGTGAAGAATCGCATGGGTTATGAAAGACGTAGCTATGGTGGCCCCAGAGAGATGCATAAGGCGACTTGTTCTGACTGTAAGCAAGAATGTGAAGTTCCATTCAAGCCGACCGAAGGGAAGCCAGTCTACTGCAGGGACTGCTACCAGAAGCATAGAAGATACTAGAAAGACCAAACCTTAGTTGCAAGGTACCTTAGCCTCTATTTTTTTATCCTTTCTTATTCATAGCCTGCTTCTGTCATATTCGTTAGTTTTGGCATGTGCGCACCATGAAAGGCGTCTACTTAGATCGAGGTCCTCGGGGAAAAGGAGATAAGAACTCCCGGTACACATGTTTCCTGACAAAAAAATGCCTAAGGCTTTCTACGTAAAATTCGAAGTGCCCAAAGAAATTGCGGAAAGGGCTTACCAGTTGGTCCAGGTCGCAAGGGATTCAGGTAAGCTTCGAAAAGGCACCAACGAAACAACAAAGGCCGTGGGAAGAGGCATAGCTAAACTGGTTCTGATCGCAGAAGACGTTGATCCCCCTCAAATAGTTGCTCACCTGCCGATCCTGTGTGATGAAAGGAAGATAACCTATCTGTTTGTTCCAAGCAAACTAGATCTTGGAAAATCATCAGGTCTCGATGTAGGATCAGCGGCAACCAGTATCATTGAGCCAGGCGACGGCGCGAGCGTTCTCGCTGAGCTGTTGAAGGCAGCTGAGGATCTGAGGAAGTCTGGTGGAGCGAAGAAGTGAGCACCAGACAGAAAGCAGAAGATCAAGCTGATGGGATCGGGGCATATTTATATGCAATGCTCATATGACGATCTTTCTGGCGGAAAATTCTGTCTCGCGTGATCGTAACATTACAGACTTTTTTTCAGGCACCCACTACGAGAGAGAGGCGTGGTGTTGAAATTTCTACTGCCGGCCTTTCTGCAATCCATTGAAAAGGAGTCCATTTTAGGTGATTGGTTGGCTAAAACGAGGCATCAACCAGGCAGGTTGCTTGAAGACAACCACTCATCTGTGTGACTATGGGGTGCTATGCGACAACAAACGGGGCTTATATCTGCTAAGTGAAAGACTAAGTAGCCTACTAGTATTCTAGGAACGATTCCGGTATCTCTCTTCCAAGATTCACACTTGATCCGCACGCTAGGCACCTAATCAGGCGAGAATTGGTTTTCGCTCACGGCGCGTCGTGGCCCCAAAAAGGCCGAAGCGGTGAGCGAGTTAGAGCGAGATATGTGAGTTACAAAATTGATCTGACAGAGGACAAAGCGGAAAAGCGCTCAGATAGGTTTGACGCAACCGCGCGCTAACAATGTGTCTGCTTCTTCATAGCGCGCAGTGTGTACATGTATAAGCGGTTTTCTTATTCGTTGCGGAAAGACTATGTGTTTTTCCTGCATTGTTGCGGGTCGCCTACTTCTTCGGTTTACTCATAGTGAATGAGATCTTTCTCCTCGAGCGTTTTCTGGAGTGTAGCTATGGCGCGAGGGATCTCTTCTTCCTTCTTTGCTCCTACACATACAAGGTTTCCACTTGCGAAGAGGAGAACAACAACTTTGGGATCTTCCATGCGGTAGATCAAACCGGGAAACTGCTCGGGTTCATACATCGTCCCCTTCATCGAATACGCTGTCTTCTCTATGTCTATGGATCCACCAAGTACTACCGAGGCGACAATATTCTGTGTCTGAATAGCCGGGTTCCCCGCAATAACGATTCCATTCCTCTTGAGTTCATCCACAACATTCATCACCGCTTTCCTCGATTGTCGTTCAGACTTTGCTCCAGTGCAGACCATCTTTCCCGACCTGAAGATGAGCGTCGCGGTTTTCGGTTTCTTCAACCTGTAAACGAGCCCGGGAAACCTTTCTGGTCGATACTCGACGCCTGGAAATACTCGAACGATAGAGTCCAGGTCCAAGTCTTGTCCGAGAGTTGCTGTGGCAACTACGTTCTGTATGTTTATGATTGCTTTCTTCTTTGCCAGGATTCTGCAACCCCTAAACATCCAGGTGAAGAACCGTCAAACGGTCAACATCTCTAGGTTGTTAAGAGCACGCTGCGAACATAATAAACCCGGTTGGAAACAAGTTTGCATGAAGGTCCACCGTCGGTCCTTGGAGCAATCAACAATCTGTAAACAAAACAGTTCTGCTACAGCCGTTCTAGTCACTGCGCCACACACCAAAAGATCAACGGCTGGCCGAATTACTCCGTCTCTTGTCACCTTGGCTAGGATGGTGATTCCAGTGTGGAGGATTGGTGTCTTATGTCAAATCATTGTATTGTAAGTCTAAGATCCTATTAGAGTTGGTCCAAATGATGCGTTTATCAGCGAAAAGCGCTGCTCTCATTGGGGTGTTTTCTGCGTTGCACGCGATACTATACCTCATGTCGTTCGGTTTGTGGCGCAATTGGGCCATATACTTAGAGCCAATAGAAGGAATTGTCTTGGGGCCTTGGCTGGGCTTCCCAGCGGCCCTTATGGGAGGGCTAATCGCCAGAATGATCAAGCCTACCGAACTCTGGATGTTCGGAGTAATCGCCGAACCTATGGGAGTCTTGGCATGCGGACTCTTGGCTAGAAAGAGATGGAAGCCGCTAATAGCGATCTACGCAATTATGTCAGCGGCGTACTTTGCGCACCCTTTTGGAAGACAGCTCCCATTGTGGACTGTCCTTGACATCTTGATCGCTTTTCTCCTCATCTATCCAGCAGCGAGGATGTCCAAGAGCCTTTTTGAGGAGGGTGTTAAAGGCCTACCTCTGTCCTTGGCCCTAATCTCCTTCATCGGCACAGTGATGGATAGCTTAACGCGCGTTTTCCTGCTGATCCCAGTAGGGTTGTACACGCTCTTCGGCTGGCGTTTTGAGGCAGTGTATCTCGTCTTCGTGGCGGGAGCTATCGATTCCTACATAGAGGATTTGCTAGTCGTCGTGGTTTCCTTCCTGGTTGGCGTTCCCTTACTCATAGCTCTTCGAAAAATTCCTGGGTTCAAGTATCCGTTGAGCTAGAACCTTCAAGCAGTAGCGCGCGCGACGGCTATGAATTCCTGTTTGACGCATAGGATCTTCATGCTCTCCCTGAAGGCTTCACCATCATACTGTTGGCCACGATCGGTTCTCAACCTTACATCTATGGCTTGCGGATGCTTGATGAGGGCTTTCTGGACGCTTAGGATGGCGTTCGCGCGCGTCTGGCTGACCTATCGGCGGAGTAATGTACGACAATGCTGGATCCAGGCCGACCAGCACTTTCACAAACCTACTAAGCCAACAAGAACGTTCGAAATGCGCGTTTCACTGGTTTACGGTGGAGTTGGGTCATGTTTTGTCGGTTGTTAGGAAGAGTCGGGTGGGGTCGTTGCGGCATAGTATGAGGTAGTTCGTGAACCGTGGGGAGTCTGGCCTTGCCTCCAGGCTGTTGGTCTTCCCGCATTTCTCGCACTGGACGACTCGCCTGCTTCCATCGCGCAACTCAGCAATAAGCCGCCTATCCTTTCGCGTCGGAAACTGAGTGAACCGCACAACTCGCCCCTCGAGCCCACTAACACCTATCGTCTCAAGCTCCACAGACGTAGCCCGCAACCCTCAACCAACAGAACCATGAAGAGGACAGTAATCAGCAATCTACACACAAAGAAAGCCGTTCTTCCGTACACACGCACCTGACTTGCACAACTCGTGAACAACCCGTTACCGAAGATCTATCCGGATGAGGACACATGATGACTAGCGCGCGCTGCATCATAGCCCTACTCGCAAACGCGTTATCAGCCATCAAGCAAGGACTGGGTCACAAAATACGCTCATCAATCCACTTCACAAGATTGACATGGAGAAGATAGTTTTGCAAGAAGCTGGCGCGCTCAAATCTGCAGTGGAGTCTTCACTGTTCGTGAAGCAAGGACGCTCTATCTTTCAAGTTGGAGAGGAATTGCGTCAGAGCAACTAGGGCGATGAAAGAATGTGGGTCGTATCTGGAGTTAATGGGCGATTCAAGAAGACCCCGCGGGCTTTAGCGCGCGGCAGTTCAGGAGTTTGTCAGCCTTTTCCAGATCATCAACCATGTCTTCAAGTTGAAGATTCTGAAGGCTTGATTTGCTCTGGCGGCCAGTCCTCTTGTCCCAGCCGTGAAGTTGATAATATCTGTCAAGCATCTTATCCCATTCAATTTTTTCCAAGCGCTCGCCTTTTCTCGGTCCAGACTTTATTGGGTCCTTCATCAGCCTTTTTGGAGGATAGTCATGTGTCCGATCAAACCCCGCGTGGAGAGTGTTAAACGCCTTCCCCACGTTGTGTATTCTCTCACCGGTCAACATCAGGTCTTTACCACTCATCTCCCATCCCGTGGCGGCTGAGACTATCCGTGCATAAATGTCTGGACCAAGCAGATCGGGTCCTTTCCAATTTTCGGCGAATAAGCAGATGCCTAGACTGTCAACCACTGCATTCAATCTTTCAAAATAGATCACGAGTTCGGGTTTGCCCACATAAAGTAATGGATCTGAGGCATCTTCAATTCCCCATATGCTCCTACAGACTTCGGCAGAGATCTCCCGTACCTCCGTGCCTGGAGCTCCAGTTGTGTGGCCGCCCCCTCTGAGAGCCACGACCACACCTAAAGCCCAACCTTTGACCGCCCGCATGAACTCCCTGTTATCCATACCCTTGATGTGAACAGCGTATTCTTCTGACCCTTTGCCTACGATTTCCGATGCTCTCTTCACGCCTTCAGCTAATGTGTTTCCAAAACCCTCTCTATGAGCCGTCTTCTTAAGAAGCTCCATAACAACCTCATGATTTCCCCATTTCAACTCAAGTCCATTCACGTCTTCACTTCTTAATATCCCCCTCTCATAACATTCAAAGGCCCATGCGATTGCAACAGTAGACGCATCAATGTCTAAGCCATACTCTGTACAGAGTGACTGTGCCTTCAGTATTGCAGGGGGATAATCTATGAAGAGGTTTGTGCCGAAATTCGTGATGGCATTGGCTTCCATCTTTTCAAAAGCCAGAGGAGCATAGGGGCCTTCAGTCACCCTGTAGAATTTGCTGCAGTGAAAGGGACAAGCAAAGCAGGCAAAGCTTCTTTCTTGATATTTTTCGTGATATACATGTCCTCTTATCTTTTCAGCCATCTCTGGATCTATATACGCATCTTGGAAGTTTCTTACTACGAGACTTCCTCGCTCTAGATTGGAGATTGGAAAGTCGTTCAACGTTCCATACGTAGATAGCTCTCTGTAACTTTGGCTTCCTCTGATCTTTTCCCAAGCACAGTCAACAAGTTCCATGAACTTCTCAGTGTTTTTAACCTCCAGGCATCCAGATCCTCGGACAGTCACTGCCTTTAGATTCTTGGAGCCCATAACGGCTCCTAATCCACATCTTCCAGCAGCCCTAGCCCTATTCGTCACGATGCAAGCACTTCTGACCAAATTCTCTCCAGCTGGACCGATGCATGAGATCTGAAAATCCTCATCCTTCAATTCCTCCTTTATCAGTTCGTCAGCGTCCCACGTGGTCTTACCCCAAATCGTGGACGCGTCTTTGATCTCTATTGTTTTGTCGTCTACACAAATATAGACGGGTTTCTTGGCTCTGCCCTGAATTACTAGATGATCGTATCCTGCGTACTTCAATTCAGACGAGAAGTGTCCACCAGAATTCGACGATCCGACACCATTGTTGAACGGATTTTTGGAGTCTACTGAGAATCGGGCCGCGCATGGAGCAAGCGTTCCGACGAGAAGACCTGAGCCAAAGATCAGTAGGTTATCTGGCTCGTATGGCTTGGTCGAAGTCTTCACTCCATTATAGAGCAGATACCAATTAACTCCCCTACCTCCAAGGAATTTCCTTGCATGGTCCATAGTGGGCGAAGTCTTGCAGTGACCTGTGGTCAAATCAACCCAGAGAATTTTTCCCGCAATGCAATAGAACTTCTCAGTCATCTGGATTCATCCTAAACCTGCTGGACAACTTCTAAAGCGCCAGTCACGCAATACCTTAGGCACAAGGGGGCCTTTTCCTTGTGGCAAAGATCACATTCCATGTATCCGCCATCTGTCAATGTGCGTAGCGAAGGTGTCGAGAATCCGTCTTTCTCATTCCTCGAAACAATCAAGCTTGAGAATTCTCTACTGAAAAGACGCTTGTGATGATAGGAGCAGGCTAGCTCACAGGCTCGACACCCTGTGCATTTCTCTGGGTGAATCAAGAGTCTCATTTTGGCTGTTCCACTTTCAGCCCTGTTTGCTTCTGGAACCATCAGATTGGTCTGTATTCCCGCCACAAGAGATGCAAGCAATCATTGATGCCTCCTTCCTCGATGCTTCGTTTATCCACCTAGCCTTTCAAATGGCAACGGGTTTATCCAGCCTTCGAGCCAATATAATTTGTGTACCTACTAGCGCGCGCCACCCTAGAGGTTGCCTGAAGATACAAAGAGTATTTGGAGGTTAGCAAGAAGATTCTGACAAGACTTCGGAATGAAGTGTAGATTTCCTGGGCCAAAATAGGGTTTTGGTATTGCTTGAACGCAAAACGGGTCTATGAGCGTGCTAGAGCGTTGCAATAATGGGTCTGTTTGATATGATCTTGGCCACCGACAACCGATACGTCCGCCAGCCCTATCAGGCCAGATAGACACGCGCAACTGGTTACTGCAACAGCCTAGCGCGCACTACCGGCTACCGGAAAATTCTGCCCCAAATGTCGTGAAGGGAAATTCGCATGGGAGAACCCTTACGCAGAGGCCACCACCGCTAAGTACTGTCTAGCTTGCGGCGTGATGCTCCGTTCGGATTCGACCTATTGCGATAAGTGCGGCGCAATGCAGTCCTAGCAAGCGGCGGCGAACACACTCGCCGTGATAGGCCTAATCGCAACCACAACCGTCGCAGTGTCGGTCAAACGAAAACGAAACATATCATGATATATCGGTAAACCGCTAATAGTTTACTATGTGCGCCGATTAAATCTGGCTACCCCACCCCGCTATACGGGCTGAGTGGTCAAGATCGACCTTCGAACGTTGGCCGTCTTAACCATGGTGGGCTCCTATGATCTCAACCGCTTAATTACTTTTTGTCTCTGCAAAAATCGTAAGTATCCATGAGTCAGTCGTCTCGTAGCGAGAATCGCGGAGTGCGCGATGAAGCGCGCGCTTGGCGCAAACTACCCGTTTGAATCTTCCAAGATAGCCACGGTGATTAGAGAATTGGTGGTTCCTGCGCGCGCTTACAGCAAAAGCGGTAGCCGCCAACACATAAGAGCCCATTGCGCTTCAAGAACACACACGGATGCGCACGCCACACGAGATGGCCAAGGAAATGAGCGAGCGAGAGAATCGCGAGATTACGCGACGTCAGGAGAAGTGGGAACGCCTACGCGAGCGCGCTGGAGTATTCATTGGAGTAAAGGATGGAGTTGCGCACATAGTCGGATTCACCTGCGAACAGTGTGGAGCTTGTTGTAGAGACGAAATTGCGACAGAGTGGATTGAAATCAATTCTGAAGACGTGGCCCGATGGGAAAACGAAGAACGGTTTGACATTTTGGAGTATGTTGGTGGTCAATGGTATTGTCCGGGTTGTGGAGAAAATTGGTTTGGGCCATGGAGCCAGTATAGACTCTGCGAACGATGTAATCGGAAGACAATCTCCAAGGAAGGCGTCGAACTACGATTTGATGAAAGATGCCCCTTCTTAAGAAAAATGGCTAACCGAGACCGGTATCGATGCACTATCCAAAAAACCAAACCATTCACGTGTCGGAAATTCCCACAAGGAGACAGCAAATGCTCGGAATGCGGTATGCCGTTTCACTTACCCGCAGAAGAGGAGACAATAGAGAAATGCCCAAACTGTGGAGAGAGAGTCAGTCAGGGGATTCATTGGTGGGCATTTGAAAAATGTCCGGCAATGATGAAGGTTCTGCAGGAAGCTAAGCGGCGAAAAAGATCGCTCAAGGGAAAGAAGGGGCACGGCAAAAGCCCGCGCCAAGAAACCAATTACGCACCAAACTAGCGGGCTTTAGACTAAACTACCGGAATTTCCTGCATATACCAAGAGCTAATGTTCGTTTAACTGGGTCATTTCGTTCCGATATAGCCGCTCCAATATATGGTGCTTCCTATAGTTGATTTGAAGCCAAGTAATCTCTGACAACGGTGTCTGTGAGAACATAGGTTCCATCCGACCTTCTAACCAAGTCATATCTTTCCAGTTCTTCGATGTAATAGGGAAGACTCGTAATTTTGAGATGGGTAGATTCTGAGATTGCCGAAACTGTATTGTGGCCTGAGGCTATTGCACGAAGTATCTTCAGGAGCCTTGTCTCTTTTGTCGAGGATCCAAGGTCCTCTTTGAGGATGTAGTTGACATATAGATAGAGAGCTCCGGTTGAAGATGTGAGTATCCTTCTGTATGTTTGATCAATCTTCTCTTCCGGCCTACGATTCTCTGCTAACATGATTAGGTAATACGGGTGGCCACCGACAATCGCATAAGCAGACTTAGCTTCTGCGGCTGAGGCGTTGTGGACTTTCATGTAGAGCTCTACAGCGTCATTCTCGGCCAGTTCCTTTACTTCCCGTACAACAAAATGGCCGAATAGGGGGCTATCGCCCGAACCGAATACTTCTCTCATGAAATGCACCCTGGAGCCGCTTACGACATAGCAGACATTTGCCCGGTTCTCCAGGATGCTCCGGAATCGCTCCAAGATATTTCCTAGTTTTGGGTACCGAGTGAATTCCGCAATCGTTGGAAACTCATCTATTATGATGACGACTCGTCTCTTGCTCTTTTTGGACACTTCGTTTGCGTAATCGAAGGCGAGCGTGAGAACTTTCGGAAGGTCTTCCGTCTCGACCAATTCTGGTTTCATGGCTATTGAGAATTGGCCTCTTTCGTCTACTGATGGTTCAAGAGTAAACCGCAGCTTTCTCAACTTCGAGAGAGTTCTAAGAAGATTTGCGATTGTCACAGTGGCTTTGTTGAGCTTGCCTAGGTCTTTTGCATAGTTCTCTGTTATTTGAGACATTACTGCCTGAGCGAATTCCACAGGAGTGAGTTTGTATACGGATAGATCGAGGTAGACAACGTTGAATCCAAGCTGGCTCAACTCCTGCCGAACTTTCCAGAGAATTGTAGTTTTGCCAATCCTTCTATGTCCAAGTAGAGCATAATTCACGTTTCTTCGTGAAGGTGAAAGTCCGGAAACAATTTCTGAGATTTCTTGTTGCCTATCCACTGGCTCAACCGAAGGCTTTCCAACGATCATGGCTGTCCGTAGATTATAGCAGTTACTATATATAGATTCTTCTATAGTCAAACAACATGACCATTGAGAACGCTTCGAACCGAATCATGCCAAGGTTCAGACACAGAGATTCGGACTAATACTCGCTTCCCTTGTCCTGTTAGAAATGAACTACCAGAATTCGACGCATATGCCAAGATCAACCACAGGCCCAAGCGACCGCACGTCGCCGGTCAGCGCCCAAAAACAGCCCTATTCTCGGGTTATTGCTGTTAACAGTTTACTATATGCGCCGACTAAACCTGGCTACCCCACCCCGCTATACAGGCTGAGTGGTCAAAACCGGCCTTCGAAAGTTGGCCGTCTTGACCATGGTGGGCTCCTATGATCCCAACCGCTTAATTACTTTTTGTCTCTGAGAAAATCGCAACTGTTCATGAGTCAGCTCTTTCGGAGCGAGAATCGCGGAGCGCGCGATGAGAGATTAGAGGACAAATCTCTCAACGCCGACATCTCTTTCATTGATTCCAAGTCTGGCTACTCTGATCTTCTCGCCTCCGTACAGATTCGCATATTCCTTCCTTTCAAACAGTGCTGTGACCATTCGTCCAATGGCGTCCGCTTTCATTATTCCACTCCCACTCAATCCTGAAACCACGATTGCGCCCTCTTCTTCAAACAGGTAAGGGATTGCATCCAATGTGTTCACATCGTAAAGACCGGCCCACATGTTCGTTGGGCTGACATCCATGAACTGCGGGAAGTACTTCGAGAGGATCGGGTATATGCTGTAGGTGTAGTAGTCGCGTTCGGCTTGTGGTTCTTCTTCGAACCTGAAGGATCGGCCCAGCTCGTCTGCGGCCCCAACCCAGAAACCTCGTTCAGTTGGTTCAGGTCTCATGAATACTCCGGCTCTGGGTGTGATCGTGAAAGGTAAGATGTCGTATTCGTTGAAGCCTTTCGTGTTGAGCAAAGCCTCAATCTCTGGGCTACGCAAAGAGAAGATCTGTCTTTTCCTTGGTCTGAAGCGAGCGTCAATCCCAATTGGGTCCAATAGTCGATCGGCCCGGCACCCTGCCGCAACAACTACAGTATCAGCTACTATGGTTCCAGTAGCGGTTTTGACACCGGAGATCTTCTTATCTTGCCATATCAGAGGCTCGCTTGGAATTCCCAGTCTGGCTCTAGGTTCAAGCAGTAAAGAGCCCACCTTGGTGTTGTATCTGATTGTCCCACCGGTCTTCCGGAATTCCTGTTCATAGAATTTTGCAATCAAGTCTGGGCTGACTACACCGCACTTGATACCCTGCAATCCTTTGACAACGTTCTCCGCCTTGATTATTCGTGCTTCTTCGTCGTTTTCTCCGAACTCAAGATTCACTCCATTTATCATGTCTTTGAGATCTTTTTTCTCCCAGATCCTAAGTTGGATTCCTTCTCTTCTCATGGATTCGACTGCGTTCTCAAGTCTTCTGAACTGTTCGTCGGCCAGAAGCCAAAGGTATCCTGCATACTTCAGGTCAAGGTTGAAGCCAAGATCTTTCTGGATGTGCTCGTAGAAGTCGATGCTTGAGCCTGCAAGCAGGCGATTCACATCCGAAGTGAAGACATTTCTAAAAGCACCTGCGCTTTTTGCCGTGTCTCCTTGACCTGCCGTTCCTGTCTCATCGAGAACAATGATTCGGAGATCGGTGTTCTCAGACTTCATGTGATATGCGGACGAAAGACCGATGACCCCTGCACCAATTACAACTACATCGAACCTTTCGTCCTTTCGGATTGAGGAACTATCAGACAACGCTTTCACATCGATGAATTATCTCGTAATCGCTCTAAAGGATCTTGGTTGGCTCTTATTAGCACTTGGACTGGAACCGAGATCAGCCTCTCACGAAGGCCTCATGTCGGACTGACAATTGCATGAAGAGGCTTTTGGCGTGCGCGAAACTGATATTAACCTTGCTTCGAATCTTAGTTCGCCATGAAAAGCTCGAAGACAAACAGGATTTTGGCTCAGTCTACGAAAGGAGATGACTCAGGATCCTCTGTGGCGCGTTCAAATAGATCAGATATTGTCGAAAAATACCTCACGGATGAATCCGCGATACTCAAAGGAAGAGCTGAAGAGGTTGCTTTTCCCGAAGCGGAAAATCAAGTCGCGAATCTGCTGAGAGATGCAAATTCGAAAAAGATCACAGTAACGGTTTCGGGCGCTGGGACAGGCATAACCGGCTCAAGAGTTCCATTTGGCGGCATTGTGCTCTCGACCGAACGTTTGACGAAAGTCTCCAAACATGGCTCAATCTCTCCGACTCTTTTCAAAGATCCGATTGCTGGTGTCGAGTACGAGCTTTGTATCGTCAAGAACGAGCACTATGCCATAGTTCCGCCCGGTATCTCTATAGAGAATCTTCAGAAAGCAGTTCAAAGGGAAGGGCTGTTCTATGCGGTTGACCCAACCGAGAAGACTGCCTTTCTCGGAGGAACAGTTGCAACTAACGCCTCTGGAGCGAAAACGTTCCACTATGGCCCAACTCGAAATTGGATCAGAAGAGTGCGAGTGGTTCTTCCCAATGGTGACTTGCTCGACATTGGAAGAGGCAAGGTATTCTCGAATGATCGGGGCGAATTTGAGATGGTGCTTAGTTCTGGCGAACCAATACGATTTCGAACCCCACTCTACACAATGCCGAATGTGAAGAATGCAGCTGGATATTTCGCCGAGAAAGAAATGGATCTGATAGATCTATTCATAGGCTGTGAGGGGACGCTGGGGGTGTTCACGGAAATAGAGGTTTCACTGACAGACCGGCCAGACAGGATTTTCGACTGCCTTGCCTATTTTCCCACAACTGCAGATGCGATTCATTTCTGCGACGAGGCTCGTCAGATCAAATCAAAAAAGCCGGGAGAAGAGCAACTTGATCTGGTTGCCCCTCTGTCCTTGGAGTTCTTCGACCGTTGCTCGCTGGAGATCCAAAGAGCCAAACATCCAGACATCCCTGCAAATGCCAAAGCGGCAATCCTGTTTGAGCAATCGATCAAGGAAGAGAAGTTGTACGATTGTCTCGCGCAATGGAACACCTTGTTCGAGCGTCATCGCGTCGTCAATAGTTGGCTTCCAATGGACGAACGTGACAAAGAGAAACTGACCGAAATGAGACATTCGCTACCTGAAGGCATCAACGACTATGTCCGACTAAAGGGTACACATAAAGTGGCTACAGACATAGCTGTGCCCGGAGAGAGATTCAACGAGATGACGTGTTTTCATCTTGAGATTGGACTCGACATTCAGATCAAGAGAATACTGAGCGACCTCGGTACACAGTACGACGGCAAGACTTTCGAAAGCTTAACTCTTCCAGAAAAGGCGAAGTTCGTTGAGGATCGCGCTGGAATCAGTTCACCATCAGGCCCAGACCCAAGTCTTGGCACTGAACCTTCTGTGCAAGACTACGATTCATTAGCTGATAGGATTGACACGGTGCGTCGATCTTCCAAGACAGAAGTCGCGTATGCAATCTTTGGTCACATAGGAGACTTCCATTTGCACTTCAACTTCCTTCCCAGGACTGCTGTTGAACTGGATCAAATGAAGAAAGCATCTTACCGTTTGGCGAAGAAGGCGGTCGAACTTGGAGGGACGATTACAGCAGAACATGGTGTAGGAAAGAAGACCTACGTTGACAATGGGGTTGAGAAGCCATATCTGGAAGTCATGTACGGGAGACAAGGCTTGGAATCAATCGCTGCGATAAAGAATGCACTTGATCCGAATTGGATTCTAAACCGCGGAAACGTGGTCTCTATCGAGTACCGTGGAAAGGGATCATGAGCGCGTACTAGTGCTACATTTATTTGCTCATCCATGTTTCTACGATGGCTGTATTAGAGAAGAGCTGATATCGTGATGGAGGACAAAGTCATAGTCCAAGCCAAAGCTCTCAATGCCTTCTGCGTAAAGGTCTTTGAGAAACTAGATGTGCCAACGGCACACGCGAAAGTCACTGCCGATGTGCTTGTGGAAGCTGACCTACGGGGTATCGACTCGCATGGCGTGGCTCGACTTCGTCGATATGTGAAAGGACTACAAGATGGGGTCATGTTGGCTCACCCAAAAGAGAAGACTGTCAGCGAGACTGCCACCACTGCCTTGATTGATGCAGGTGCGGGACTGGGGCAGCCTGTGAGTGACAGGGCAATGAAGTTGTCAATAGAAAAGGCCAAGAAGTACGGTACAGGATTTGTGACTGTGCGCAACTCTAACCACTACGGGATTGCAGGCTACTACGCCATGATGGCTTTGAAGCATGACATGATTGGCATGTCCATGACTAACGCTGATGTGTTGGTCGTACCGACCTTCGGACGTCACGCAGTTCTCGGTACAAATCCCATAGCTGTGGCAGTTCCGACTGGTCAGGAGCGTCCTTTCGTTCTGGACATGGCTACTAGCACGGTACCACGTGGCAAGCTTGAGGTGTATGACCGTCTGGAGAAAGAGGTGCCGCTGGGCTGGGCCACCGACGAGAAAGGTGTCCCTACCACAGACGCGCATCGAGTGCTTGACAACTTTGTGGCCCGAAGAGGTGGTGGACTACTGCCTCTGGGCGGGGCAGGAGAACTGTTCAGTGGCCACAAAGGGTATGGTTTGGCACTTTTGGTGGATATTCTTAGCGCTGTGCTGCCTGGTGCCGCATATGCAGATACCGTATATCCCAAAACACCGCAGGGCAAACCGTTGCCGGCCAATCTAGGACATTTCTTCGGTACAATCAGTGTGGAAGCTTTTCGTTCCATAGATGGGTTCAAGTCGACGATGGATGAACTCATCCGTCGGCTGAAGAACTCGCCGAAAGCCGAGGAAGCCACCCGCATATACATTCACGGCGAAAAAGAGTACGAAGAAACCGAGCGACGAACCAAAGATGGCATTCCTCTGGACGCCAAAGTCGAAGCCGATCTAAGAGCGATTTCGCGAGAGCTGAATGTCAAGTACGATGTATAATGAAGCTCGACGCATCGACTTCCGCTTGCAGGATCCTGTCCGTTTGATGAGGGACTGAAGAATGACTATGTATCGTGTTCCCTACGGCAAAAGCGAGATCGAGTTTGAACTGCCTGCTGGCATGAAGGGCACAGTAGCTGTGTCGAAATCGAAACCACCGGTCAAAGATGTGCCGGCAGCGGTGAAGGTGACTCTGGAGAAACCTGTCAACTCACGGCCAATACGAGAATTGGTGAAGAGAGGCGACAAAGTCTGTATCGTTTTCACTGATGCCACTCGTGCGAGTCCGGATCATCAACTTGTGCCACCTATGCTTGCCGAACTGGAGCTGGCCGGAGTCCGTGATGAAGACATTACGTTGCTGTGCGGTGTAGGGATGCACCGACCTATCAGCTTGGAAGAGAAAATCGCCAAGCTAGGGAAGGCGGTAGTGGATCGCTATCACGTGGTAGACAATGAACCGCAGAACCCTGATGTGCTTGTTGATCTTGGAACCACAAAGAGTGGAATCCCACTGTCTGTCAACAAGATCGCCTATGAAGCAGATCTGCTTGTGGCTACGGGAATAGTTGAGCCGCATCAATACGCTGGGTACTCTGGAGGAGCCAAGACGGTGGCTGTAGGTGCCGCAGGGGAGGCCATGATTGCGTACACACATGGTCCAAACATGATTGATCATCCTGGCACGCGGTTAGGGCGAATCGAGGGCAACCCTTTCCAGGAGGCAGTCAGTGAGGCAGGCCGTCGGGCAGGGCTGCGTTTCATCATCAACGTCGTTATGGACGACGAGAAGCGAATACTGGCCGTTCGTGCCGGGGAGCCAAGGGAGACCTTCAAGGAACTGGTTGCATTCGCCAAAAATGTCTACGAAGTACCAGTGCCTCAACAATACGACGTGGCTGTCTGTGGCGTGGGCTATCCGAAAGATGCGAATCTCTATCAGGCAAGTAGGGCACCGAGCTATCTGTTCTTTGCTCCAGTATCAGTTGTGAAGTCTGGTGGAGTCTTCATTCTTCCTGCCGAGTGTGAAGAGGGAGCTGGTCAGGGTGTGGGTGAGCGACGGTACCTGGAAAAGATGAGAAATGCCAGAGACATTTCCTCCTTGCTGGCTGAGCTACGTCGCACAGGATATCCGCCAGGAGCTCAGCGAGCTTTTGTAATGGCCAAAGTTTTGGAACAGAATGACGTGATCGTGGTAGGTTGTGACGATCCGAAGATCGTTGTAGATGCGAAGATGACTCCTGCCCGGGACATGGACGATGCCTTCAGAATTGCGGCAAAAAAACTGGGATCCAAGCTAGATGTGCTTGTCGTACCGCATGCCCTTCTGACCCTGCCAATCGTACAATCCGCGGCCTGACCGGCAGACCAGCATACCCACGCTTAGGTCATACAGCTCTGTCCTAGCGCGTGCTGCGAGCTGCTTGTTACAGAAATCATCCATAGATCTTGTATTGCCGACCTTGCGACTCATTGGAATGGGCTGATTATAGGTTGCACTTTCCAGTTGGAAGGTTGTTCATATCCACCGTATCAACAGGCTGCCTAGAATCGGAGGGATCATATTGAGAACTCAACAAAAGCGGAGTTCGCTCTATGCATTACACTTCCATCTCTTGAGGACGCTTGGAACCTCATAGACAGTTGACACTGAGGCATCTGCAGTCTGCGAGGTTCCCCAGACAAATATGGTCTTCATGCCAAGCATCTTGGCAGGGGTTATGTCCACTTCCTCTCTGTCCCCAATGGAGACATGTCGGCTGGCCGGATCTCCAGTCATACTCAGCGCTCTCTCGAAAGGTTCTGTGTCAGGCTTTGATCGAAGAACGTCATCTGCTGTCACTATCCCTTGGAAGAGATCACGTGAGAGTCCTAAAATTTCAAGGGTTCGGATTGTGCCCTGTCTAGAGGTATTTGTGACGATCACATGTGTGAAATCTCTCAACGAAACCTCGAACATGTCTTGGAGTTGCGGATCTGGTTTAAGGTACTTCGTCTTGTCCACTGAATCAACAGCTTTCTGAATCAGGTCCCGATCCAGGCCCAGTTGGACTATCGTCGCTGTTGCGCCTCCAAGCTTGTCATATAGAATCAAGAATTTTCTCCTGGCCTCCTCGTAGGAAATGTTCAAGCCCGTAGCGATGCGTCTGTAGGTTTCATGACGAATCGCCTCAACTAGATCTGGCGTGGACTTGTAAAGCGTCCCGTCAATGTCCCAAATGAGATGCCTGACATCCGTCAACTTGTTTGCTCCTGATCTCATACGAACAGGATCGATCTGATAACTGTGGCGTGTGCTGCAAACGGTTCTTCCCGGATGTGTCTACATCAGCACAAACGTCAAAATTGCATTGCCTGAGATCAATCAAGAGCGGATAAATATTCTGCGTCAGATGCGTCAGCAAGGGCTGTTCTCTATGTCAAGCAGAAGGAGTAGACTGCTAGCAGCCAATTCTGTCACAACGCTTGCATTTGTATTCTTGCTTGCGGTTCATCTGTTCTCGGTGCAAGGACTTCCTCCTGGAAGCACGGCTCACACGGTGACTGCTAACGGGAACGCGCAGATCAGCACAGCTCAGTCGAAGTTCGGCGGTGCGAGTGGGCTTTTCGACGGCTCAGGAGACTACCTCTCAACCCCGGCGAGCAGCGATTGGGCCTTCGGAAGCGGCGACTTCACAATAGATTTCTGGGTTTGGTTCACATCGCTGCCAACTGCGTCAGAACCCAACAACATCATGATGCTGTACTCGCAGTATGTCGATGACGACAATAGGATCTGCTTCGGCCTCTACAATACTGGATCATACAACTGGCTTTGCCGCATAATCTCCGGCGGCACAGGCATCATAAGAACCGAAGCAGCCGCACAGACCATCACCACGAGCACCTGGTATCATGTTGCATGGGTGCGTTCAGCGGGAACATGGTACGTGTTCCAAGGTGGCGTACAATGTGGTACGGGAAGCGTTTCAGGATCAGCGCCATCCTTGTCCGCTCCCTTACTCATAGGAAGATACAGATCGGATCTTGCTTACGAACTGAACGGGCGGCTCGACGAATATCGCGTCAGCAAAGGCGTGGCGCGGTGGACAAGCGGCTTCACCCCACCCAGCTCAGCCTATACCGCTGACACATCTACGGTTCTGCTGCTCCATATGGACGGAACAAACGGCAGCACCATATTCACTGATGACTGTGTCATGCCTTCTGGCCCTGACTTCTCGATCAACGCCTCTCCGACCTCGCAAAGCGTGGGTGCAGGAAGCTCCGCCTCATATACGCTCTCTTTGACTTCGACAGGTGGATACAGTGGAACCGTGAGTCTTTCTGTGACTTCAGGTCTTCCGTCCGGTGCTACTGGCACGATAACACCGGACTCTGTAGGTCTTGCATCAGGCGAAACCAAGACGGCTACACTCTCCATATCCACTGACGTGGTCTCAACTCCTGCAGGGACCTCGTCAGTGGTGGTGACTGCTACGGATGGCTCGAAGACTCACACGGCAACAGTCACTCTTGTTGTTTCAGCGGCTGGATCATACAGCTTCAATGTGAAGGCTGGCGCCACGCAGGTCGTCGTGACGTTGACGTATAGTTGGAGCGGATCTGGTTCACTGCCTCTGGGAAACATAACCATAGGTCCCGGCTCCCCTCCCTCCCCGCTCTACAAGGAGCCTGGAGCAGTTGTCTACGACCGCACACTAATCACAGTCACCGGCGGAACCAACACCTACTCGATCATACACCGGGCCACGTTCACGATATCGGCGCCGGGCTCCGCACAAACCTGGACCGCACTAATCTCACTAGCAGGAGTCAGCAGCTACAACGTCGCGATCGAAGTGAGTTAGAACACGCTTCTAGGCCAAGCTTGAGTGAGTAGAGTTCCCACCTAAGTGGTCTGAGTGAAGAAGAGTCTTCGTGCTATCCAGCTCCTGTTCCTTCTTCTATTTCTTCACATATTCGTCGTGACGTTGGTGCCCAGCGTATATTCCACAAAACAAGGTGTCATAGTCGTAGCTGGCGAAGTCAAAGGCATAGCTGGCAAAGAGGAAGGAGGAATCATCTATTCCTACGTTACTTTTCTTGTTCGCCACGTCAAGAATGAGTCAAGCTCTCTGCGGAATACCGAGATAGTTGTCAAGCATCTGGGCGGAGAGTTCTCGGGGCACTTTTTCTGGCGATCTGACCAACCATACTTCTTCTTAGGGGAATTCGCGGAACTGGTCCTTGAACCTGAGGACCAAGTCTTCAAAGTGGTAGGAGGAAACAAGGGAAAGAAGCGACTTGACCAGAATCTCCAACCACTCACTCGACGAACGGACGCTGGATACAGACTCATTTGGTACAAACCAGATGTGGGGTGGGAAGATTCCACCACCAGACCCGGATCAGGTTGGTATGGGCCGTTGAAATGGTCAGGTAACAGTCTTGACTATTGGATTAACACGCAAGATATCCCTTCTGATGTTTCGGCATCATCTTTCATAACATACGCTAGGGCAAGCTTTCAAACTTGGCAAGATGACCCTGGGTCATACTTCTACTTCAACTACTTGGGAACTAGGGCCGATGTGACCCCTGACGTATATGACTCCGTCAACTTGGTTGGATGGAGCGATATCGGAGGGAGCACGATTGCCATGGCTTCGCTCTGGGGAGCTATTGTGCCTGGGAACTATGATTCTCTTCGATTCCTGGAAGCCGATATTACGTTCGACAACAGCAAACTGTGGTCAGCGCAGCCTTTAGGTGTTGCAGGAAGATATGACGTTGAGAACATAGGCACACATGAGGCAGGACACACCTTTGGGCTCGGAGACCTGTATGATTCGGAAGACTCACAGCAAACGATGTACGGTTACGGAGCCACCGGTGAGACAATCAAGAGAACCTTGGCATGGGGAGACCAGGCCGGAATTCATGCTCTCTATCCTGGGCCTCCTATGACAATAACATCCAGTCCAACAGGTTCTGGTTTTGTGACAGTTGATGGCAGTCCGATTGTGACCCCACAGACGTTCTCGTGGGATGAAGGGTCAACACACACACTAGCAGCCAACTCGCCTGTCAGCGGAGGAACAGGCATTCAATATGTCTGGCTGTCATGGAGTGACAGTGGTGCTCAGTCGCATACTATCACGGTGCCTTCATCACCCACCACGTACGCGGCCCATTTCAAGAAACAGTACATGTTGACAATCTCAGTTAGCCCGTCGAGTGGGGGGACCCTTTCGGTCAGTTCTGGGTGGCAAGATGAAGGAGCCTCGGTCTCGGTCTCGGCGACGGCAAGCAGCGACTACTCTTTCTACCATTGGAGTCTTGACGGGGCGAATGTGGGAAGTAGTCTGTCGTATTCCGTTGTCATGAGCTCTGCACATAGTCTGACCGCGTTCTTCCGCAGTACTTCTTCCATGTCGCTTGGGCTGTCGGCCGGATCGATAGCGCTGGGTGCCTCTGTTACGCTATCTGGGACTCTGACTCCTACCGAGCCGTCACCTGGAATACCAACAGGGACGACGATTATTCTAAGCTACAGTTTAGACGGGTCCACCTGGAACACTTTCATTGCCACGAAGACTGGTAGTGGTGGAGCATATTCCGCAGTTTGGATTCCTCCTTACCCCGGCTCCTACCAGATCAAAGCGAGCTGGAGCGGAAACGGAGACTATGAAAGCTCCGGAAGCTCAGTCGCATCCTTGACTGTCACAGGAACCTTCCCGCCTCGGATCACGCTTCTGGTTTCAGGGCCAAGCTCAACTGTATTAGACGCGTCTGTGACCTTTGACGTAATAGTCACCAATCCTGGCTCAGCCGTATCCACGACACTGTACTTTGAGGTGCTTGGACCTGGTGGGTACAGGTACTTTGATGTTCAGCAGATCACGGTGGCTACGGGTGGAAAAGGAAGGTTCCAATTTACGTGGCGCGTGCCTTCGGCAGCCAGCACTGGGAACTACGAGATTCTCGTTGGTTTGATCCCACCGAAGCCAACTGCCATAGCCCAAACACAAATCACGGTCCTGCAATCGTAGATAGGGCTCGCTCTCAGAAGCGTGCGCCAGACAATGGGAAAAGACATGTAGAGAAGGACAAAGCCCGAAGCAAAACGAAGGTCTGAAAGAACGGGATGAGATCCCAGAAAGGTCCGGCGATTCTTGCTCAGATGCAATCGGGTGACACAATTCTACTTTGACAGATAGAGTTTCGCGGCTGACCCGAGAGTTCTCACTACAGATAGTGGAGCGAAGGAGGGCGGAGCGAATGGCCTAGCAACCACCCTAATCTCCTCACCCAGAACATTGATTTTCCCAGCATCAAGGGTTCCTAACCTGCCTTCGGAGCAGGTTCTGATATGGCTAATCTGAGAGGGATCGAAGCCCATGATGCGGCTGCATGTCGCATCAACGGAGACCGGTTGCGTGCCTGCGACCAAGATACCTGTTTCCACAGGCTCGCCTAGAAGAGGCCCGTTTCCCTCCATTCCTACTATGCCATCAACAATAATCACTTGGCGTCTTATCGATCTGTTGACTTCGAGCAGGATCTTGTCAAGGATCTTGTGCATCGATGGCTTGCTGCGGTCGGATACGAGTCCGAACGCGTTCTTGAGGGACAGCGTTACTGTGGTGCCATGGCATGTCTTCAGCTTTGGGAGGTTCACCACATAGTCAGCTTCAGTCACCAGCTTCGGTATGTGAAACTGCATGCCATCCACTTCTCTTGAGTGAAGACCCTCTTCTCTTGAGAGGTTTCTGAAGGTTACGTTCAGACGTCTAAGGAGACTGGTCAGTCCGAGCTCCTCGACCCTGTGATCAGCAGAGCCAGATCTGTTGTCAGACTCGACCACGGTCAACTTGTGCGTACGTTCCTTCAGCCATTCGAGGACTCCTTCGATCAGTCTAAGATCTGTCACTACCATGTCGCGTGAGTTGCGATGATAGCAAGCGTTCGGTTTCACAACAATCGATTCGTCGGACCGAATGTCGATCGGCTCTAGCGCGTCAAGAACCGAAGTTATCTTCTCTCTTGAAGGATCAGAAGTCCTTTGAACTCTGACTATATCCATTCAGATTCCAGCTGTCTGCGTTATCTTCTGAATTGTCTGTAGTGTCTCTTTGGCTTGATCAATTGTCACTTGTGGGCTTGATTTTGATACGACAGAGTTACGGAAGTCTTGGTGCAGAAATCTGAATGAGGGATGCGACATGGACACAAGTGACCTAATCTCCGCGAGCCGTCCTTTCAGCGGCTTCGGCAGATTCTCCTTTTTGATTCCTTGGACGGATATGCGGTACGGATGCCAAATGAGGTCCATGTCTATTGTCGAAACGGAATGGCGAAGCAATACTTTGAAGTGCGGCAGTAGAGCAGTCCAGCTAGCTGATAGTTTTAGACGAGCGCCATCTTTTAGCTGGCCTTCGACAAGTACACTCCTTACTGTATGATCGTTGTTCTTCTCGGCTACAACGTTGGAAAACTTCGTGATGGGTCCGCAGAGTCTGTGTGATACATATATGACGTGGTAGAGAAGATCTGTGATTACGCCAGTGGGGTCCTGGGTTCTGTAGTCAGTGGCTGATTGCCATGTGTTGAACCCAACCGCCAAGTGTGCCTTTATCTCTTCGAGTTTTCCGAGATCTCTATTCTTCATTAGATGTTCGGCGAGCCAGAGGCTAGGTGTGAAGACATAATTGTGGACAGGGAAGACTGTGAGATCCTCGTCAACTGACTTGGCGATGGTGTCCAGTTCAGAGACCGTAGAAACAAAAGGCTTCTCACAAAGGACATTAAGTCTCCGATCAACTGAGTCGAGAATGATTTGGGCATGTGTTCTAGGTGGAGTACAAACGAGAACCGAGTCCATATCACATTCGTCGAGCATCAAATGATAATCTAGATATCTCTTCTCTATTCCATGTTTGCGTCCGAATCTCTCGACGCGATCCTTGTCTGTGTCTGCGATTGCCTCAATTCTAACCCCGGGAGTAGCCTTTATTGCAGGAATATGAAAGAAACCTGCCACCTTTCCGCAACCTATCAGTCCAAGTTTCATGGAATCGACCTATGTTCAATATCGTTAACGTCTCTGACCCGGGGTCAATCGAAACCCAAGTCTTGGCAGCAGCTTAACTCATAAGCCTTACCTAGAATCCACCTTCATCAGAACATCTAGAGGCGGTCGTCAAGACTAAGAACCTCCCAGGCGCACGATGTCTTGATAAGAGCGTTCTTGCCCTGAAAAGGTCTTCAACAAGTTGCCTCTGATGGCGCCCACTTTGAGTTGAGGATGTTACTCTCGGTAACGTTTATATCGCAGTCGTTACCTCTGGTAACAATGTTCAATCAACTAGGAGACGTCAACAGAAATTGAAGACTAGTGTTGATGACGCCACGCGTAGCCTAGACAAGTGCATGGACTTTGCCTGTGTCTTCGAGCTTGTGAAGAGAGTTGTGAAAAGCAATCTAGGCCTGAGTCGAGGAGGACTGATGCTTGGCCTAGCAGATCTCCCTGAAAGGGTCGGGGCGTTTCACGGTGTTGGAGGCAACTTCATCGTAATGAATCGGAAACTCTTGGACGTGGTGGTTCATTCTGCTCCTGATCGACGTCAGATCAATGCCTATGTTTTCTACATTCTTCTTCACGAGTACCTGCATGCTCTAGGGGTCTTGAGCGAAAGAAGAGTTGAAGAGTTGTCGACACAACTCTGCGAGGAAGCTCTAGGTGTGGATCACCCTGCAACCCAAATGGCGAAACATGGGATTGGAACTGTGCTGAGAGAAGTGGCTCCTCTTCGTCACTTCGAAGCTGAGGAGCAGATCAGTGACGCGCGGGACCTAGAAATAGTCGAGGATTTCGATCGAGAAATAACGAAATGGTACGTATAGGCTTGAACCCATCTTCGTTCTAGAGGCCTTTCACGTACGTCGCCAGTGTAACCAGGCATTGTTTCGGGCGATCATCAGCAGACCCGGTCTTGGATCAAGTCATCACTGACACACTATGGTAGGCTTCCGGTCTTGTTTACAGCCTAAACACTGAATGGTGGGAATATGCTTTGCTTCGCAACCATATAGGTTAGAAAATGATCTATATAGATGCCATCCCCACGTACATTGACCGGGCCACCTAGTTGAGATCTGATGGAGACGGTGAGTTAGTTGAGAGACGAGAGAGAGGACAACGAATCTCGTGAAGAAGTAAGGAAAGTCCAGCTGACAGGAAAATCCACATTCATTGTCTCCCTACCGAAGAAATGGGTGACGCGCATAGGTCTCAAGGCAGGGAGCCAGCTCGTAGTTTCGAGACAAGGCGCCGCATCACTTGTGCTGACGCCAAGAGAGCTCGTTACGCCTCCGGCCCCTAGGGAGGCCGACATACCTCTATGCCACAAGGACGATCCTAATGCAGTCGCAAGGAGGATTATTGCTCTCTATCTAGTCGGCTACAACTCCATCGTAATTAGAACGAGAGGTGAACGAATAACCTCTCTGCAAAGGAATTTCATCAAGGATCTGACAAGGAAGAAGCTGTTCGGTACAGAAATAGTATCTGATTCTCCAAAAGAGATGAAGTTGCAGGTTTTGCTGAGTTACCCAGAGCTCTCTGTCGAGGACGCCCTAAGGCGAATGTGTCTCATCGCCACTTCTATGCATGAAGATGCGTTGCAGGCCCTGAAAGACCCGAAAGGCGGGCTTGCACAAGATGTAATTGCATTGGACGACGAAGTGGATCGCTTTAGCCTATACATAATCCGTCAGTTGAAAGCGGCGGTGCAAAATGAAAGGACATTGAAGGACATTGGGTTCTCGAACCAGACGGAGTGTTTGGGATATAGAGTGATCGTGAAGTCTGTTGAAAGAATCGCTGATCACGCTGTCAAAATCGCAGAGGCAGCGCTTTCGCTTAGCCATGGGATGGATGCTTCTGTTGTTCGGCGAATACTGGAGATGAGTTCTTTTGCCAAATCTGCATTCGATGATTCTACCAGGTCTCTTCACAAGAAGGATTACTTGCTTGCTGACAACGTGGTGGCTAGGGCAGAAAGAATGGGGACGATGGAGAACGTAACAATGAAGGCTATTGCGGACAAAGTGAGAGTCACCGAGATGGCAAGTCTAAGAATGATTATGGAAAGCATACGAAGAACTGCTGAGTATGCCAGCGACATCGGTGAGGTCGTCCTAAATCTGAACGTAGCGCCCGCGTAAACCAGATGGCCACGACCCAAGGTCAAATCATTCGTTTTCGAAGAAACACGCGCGCACATAGGGCAATTGTTTATGGGGTGTGATGTGTTCTCAATATTGTGACGCAGCGGGGCTTTGGCTTGAAGGAATATCACATGATAGCGATCGGTAGCGGCTCTGCCATGAACATTGTGGACATCATGATTCGGGAGAATCCGAATCTGAGAGTCGCGGTCGTAGACAAGGACGAACCAGGTGGAATATGCCTGACACGTGGCTGCATTCCGTCAAAGATACTATTGTACCCTGCTGAACTGGTAAGAGAGATAGAGAGGGCGAAGGATTTTGGAATAGACGTCGATCTCAAAAGAACCGATTTCCAAATGGTCATGGAAAGGATGAGGAATCTCATCTACCGAGACATCGACGCCATCAGAGAAGGTCTCTCACATTCCAAGAACGTCGACTACTATCACACTGTTGCAGAATTCATCGCTCCATACACATTGAGGGTAGGCAGCGAAGTCATCAAGTCCGGGTTGATATTCCTATGTACTGGATCAAAACCCTCGGTACCCCCAATAAAGGGCCTAGAAGAGGTAGGCTATCTTACGAGCGACACTATTCTCAAGTTGAATAGATTGCCTGAGAGCATTGCGATCGTTGGAGGCGGATACGTCGCTGCAGAATATGGTCATTTCCTATCGGCCATGGGGTCAAAAGTGACCATCATTGGCAGAAGCCCGAGATTTCTCCCGGAAGAAGAACAGGAAGTATCGCTCTTGGCGAAATGGAATCTCGAGAGACACATGACCATTGTCACTAACCATGAAGTCATTGAAGCTGAGATGACGCCAGCTGGGAAGAAGAGAGTTGTTGCTGTCAACAGGGAGAATGGAGAACGCAAGGAAATAGTGGCAGACGAAGTACTCGTTGCGGCAGGAAGAGGCCCGAACACGGACATACTTCATCCTGAAAGAGGAGGGATAAAGACTGATGACAATGGTTGGATCACTGTCAATGAGTATTTGGAAACCTCTCAGAAGAATGTCTGGGCGTTTGGTGACGCAAAGGGCAGGTACCCTTTCAAACACGTGGCGAACTATGAGTCTTTAGTCGTGTACTACAACGCGGTATTGAAGGCGCAGGTGAAGGTGGACTACCATGCAGTACCGCACGCTGTCTTCACCAGTCCGGAAATTGCCAGTGTCGGGCTTGGAGAGAAAGACGCGATCGCGCGATATGGCGAAGAAGATGTGTTGATAGGGATACGAAGGTATCAGGATGTGGCGAAGGGAGAGGCCATGGCTGTGAGGAATTGTTTTGTGAAGGTACTGGTTGAACAGAAAACGAGGAAGATCTTGGGAGCACACGTAATTGGGCCGCAGGCTTCGATTCTGATTCAGGAGATCGTCGACCTGATGTATACGCCTGAGCAGAGCGCTCAGCCCATATTCGATGGAATGCATATTCATCCTGCCTTGAGTGAAGTTGTCGAACGAGCGTTCCGTTCACTTATGCCCCCTGAACAGTATCATCACTTGATTGAGCATCACTACGGATTTTCTGAAACAACACACGTGAAGCACTGAATCATTTGACCTTGGTGAGTATCAGCTGTACCTTCGATTCACCTATCTTCGACTTGAAGTTCACGTAGCCTTCAAGTCTGTCTTCGATGGCTGCCAAGTCTAGTGTTACCTGGAATTCATTGGCTCCCCATCCTACGTAGTCGGGGAGGATCTTGAATGTCGTCGTGCCGGTTGCCTTGCCTTGATCAGCCTTGAAGCCCTTGATGGGAACCATTTTCCCGTTCATGTCAGCGACCGCAGCATTTGTTTGACTCTCTATTCTCAGGTCCGTCGTGAAATATCCATGTGGATGGACGTAGTCACCATGCCAAGTGCCAGTGAGATCTGCACTCCTGTCGACCGGGCGCTTGTCTTCTGAATAGTGTCGAAAGACCTCAGTCTCCAGATCGAACTGTTTCGCTATGCCTTTTTCATCTAACTCGAATGTGAGTTCTTTTCCGTCGCTTCCTCCTCCGTGAACCAAGTATCGCGCCTCGTCTAGTCTCTCAAGGAAAGATTTCTCAGATCCTCGTTCAAGAACAGCGATGTCTTCTTCCACTTTGATCTGTACCTTCTGAAACTCTCTGCTATAGATTCCGGCCAGGCTTCTTTGATGAGTGACATCTATCTTCGCTAGTTGCGGATCGAATGAAGTAGTGCCGCCTGTGAGCAGATGCAATGCTTTCTCAGCGGGGGGTCTCCAACCAGAGTTGTCGTTCAGATTGCATAGGATGACGATGCCTACTTTGAGTTCTGGATAGAAGGCCAGATGTGCTGTCCACCCTAGGTTGCCTCCTGTGTGAGACAGCAGTGGCTTTCCGTAATGCCATGTTCGTTTCCAACAGAGGGCATGGCCGCTTCTTGAGGCCCCGGCGCTTGCCTGTAGCTTGTGCATCTCCTGCACGGTGCTTTCCTTCAGAATCCTGCGCCCCTTGTACACGCCTCCATTCATCTGGGTTATGAGGAAGTGGCTGAGGTCAGCAACTGATGAGAAAAGAGAACCACATGGTTTCTCGGGATTTGAACCTCCGTACCACGGTCGGACCGGCTCGATGGGGTCTTCAGGCTTGTTTCGACTGTACGGTTTCGCCATCAACTCTCTTATCTTAGGCGATTGTTCAAACGCGCTTGAATTCATCTCCAAGGGATCGAACACGTTCTTCTTCATGTAAGCTGGGTAAGGTTCGTTGGCGAATAGTCCTACGAGGTAGCCTACAATGTTGAACGCGGTGTTGGCATAGGTGATCTCGCGGTTCGGAGGAAGCACCGTTATTGCTGATTTTCTTATCATCTCTTCAAGGGGTATCGTCTCGCTAAGGTCAAACGAGACGGGATCCACATGGACTGGAAGGCCTGAGGTGTGGGAGAGAAGGTTCCTTACAGTGGGGTGCTCTTTGAATTTGGTTTGGATCTTCACCCTTTCCATTAGATCATTGACGTGATCGTCAAGGCGAAACCTGCCTTTCTCCATCCATTGAAGCAGCCCGGTCGTTATGACTGGTTTCGAGACTGAGGCGACACGGTAGACAGTCTCTGGAGTCGCCGGTATCTTCTCCTCAACGTTCGCGTACCCAGATCCTCTTGAGAGGACAACATTTGTGCCATCAACGATCGCCACGGAGAACCCTGGAACCTTTCTCGATTCCATTTCCTGAACCAAGAATTTCTCAACAGAATCAAGTCGTCTTCTGTCCAAGGCTGGTCACTGGGTCAAGCCGAGGTCTTGAATATGCACACTTAAGGCTTTGCAGGCTGGGATTTCAGCGGAAGAAGATCTGGAAGAACACGCGCGCGCTCTGTTTTGCTGCATCTTTCTAAGGGTTGCTATCACATCGTCAATCGAGGAGTACTCTCGAGTCGGCAGCTTTCCCAGCAGGTTGGCGGCTCGAATTCTGTTCTCTGCGGTAAGGTCGATGATCTTCCAGCCCTGACGCTCAACGAGACTAGCTTTAGATGTTGGGAAAGAACTGTCCTCTGACAGAACCTCGCGAAGGGACTCAAGTCCTTGACTTGATGTGACCATGGGAAAGCTCTGCGTGCTCTTAAAGATCTTCAATCTAGCTGCGTCTTTGTACATCTTTACCCCATGAAAGGCGAGAATGGATTTCTCGAACTCCCCGGTCGAAGCTTTTGCGCCTATTCCCTTGAGTTCTTGATCTGAGAACTGATAGATGTTGTCTCCAGTAGGCCCAAACAGTCTTGCGTATAGAACGTCAGACCTGTAGGCGGGATCTTCTCTGGACAAATCCACGCAATGAATAATGTCGAGATCTTGCATGATTGCAGTCACGTGCGGATCAATCGCTCCTCCTTTGCCTCGGGCGATCTCTAGGGCAACTCTGACTTGACCAAGGCTGACGGAGTTGAGCAGGTCGCGTGTTCCTGCAGCAGCATTGCTATTGAATTCAACTCCTCGAGGAATCTGGATGTGAAGGATTGGAGCCTGCAAGATCTCACACACATCAAGCATCCTGTCAAGAGAGGCTATGTTCGCGTCTGAAGGCTTCATCATATTGCTTTCAGTCACATCTCGATGGCACCGGACCGAGAATTCAAAGCTCTGTGGTATCCTCTTTCTCCATGATCGAACTGTACCTGTGTCTGGATACTCATAGAACGTGGAATTGACCTCTACGAAATTGAATGCTTTGGCGTAGGCTGAAAGAGAGTCTTCTCCCGGAACATGGAAATACGCCCAGCCTCCTGCGCCTATCAGAAATTCGGTCAACGTGTTCTCTCGCTCTTGTTTCGCGAGGCAGTGAAAAAGACTTTCCTGTGCACTCTGAGTCTGCCTCCGCGAGTTGTCTTCGGGACAATTCGTGTTCATTTTCGAACTGCGCAAGTCCTTGGAACCCTGCCGCTAGATTCGACTGTCTTAGGTAGAAAGATGAGTTGTCATCAGCCAAATCCAGAGAGCATCCAAGGATCAGTCATCTGACCTGGATATTGAACGGATATCCTGACGGAAGCCTTTTTGCCGGCTCAATCCCTCACGCTCTATCAAAGCATTTCACACAATGGGGTACTCATGGGTCCTGGTCAAGGTCAGACATATCTGGGCACTTGCGGCTGGTCGTATGGTGAATGGGTGGGGGTCCTATATGAGAGGGATAGCGACAACAAGCTGAGGACATACTCTCGTGTGTTCACAACAGCGGAGATAGACTCGACCTTCTATGCTTACCCATCTGATCGTACTGTGATGGGATGGTTGAGACATGTCAATCCGGACTTTGTGTTCACCGCGAAGATGCCTCAAGTGGTCACGCATAAGAAGAAGCTTAACTTGACGAAAGGGGTGGGTGAAGACGTGAAACGGGTCTGTCAGCTGATGAGCCCGCTACAGCAGAACGGGAAGCTGGGATGCATCTTGATCCAACTTCCCCCGAGTTTCGATTTTCAGCCCGATACAATGGAGAGGTTCCTCGAGATTCTTCCGGCTGAACACAGGTTCGCAGTTGAGTTTAGACACCTTTCTTGGATGAGGCCTGAGACGTGGAGTCTTCTTGAACGGCACCGTGTGGCTTATGTTGTCGTGGACGAGCCCTTGCTTCCTTCAGAAATCCACACCACAACAGATTTCGCGTATTTTCGATGGCACGGAAAGGGAACTCGCATCTGGTACGACTATAGATATGAAGAGAAGGAGCTGACGCCGTGGGTGCCAAAGATCGATGAGACAGCAAAGAAGGTCAATCGAGTCTATGGCTACTTCAACAATCATTTTCACGGATACGCGGTGGAAAACTGCTTGCAGATTCTTGAGATGTTGGGAAAGGCGACGCCAAGACAAGGTGAAGCGATGGCTAGGATTAGGGCTTACAGATCATCTGCTTCGAGAAAGCTTCCTTCTACAACGCTGACACAATATCTGCCCAAGGTTGAGGATGTGCTAGACGAGGCCGATCAGAAGTGAATCTGGAGAATGTTGCTTTTTCAGATGCGCAAAGATGTGTGACCATGTTCTATGCCAAGCTTCTATTGAATTGGCGAGATGCAACTGGAGGATGTGAATGCTCAAGAGAGATGTTCTGTTTCATATTCTGAGGCTTGCAAGGGATAGTAGCGAATTCTCTCTCGATGATCTGAGCAGAGTGGCCAAGATCCCTAGTGTTGAGACACGCAAACAGGTCGGGGCCCTCCTTGACTCAGGGATGTTGATGCTTGAGCATGAGATTGTTTCGCTTGATGCTGAGAAGCGGCTACGTATTGCTCATGAGGCCTTGAACCAAGGGGCTGACTTGGAGAAAGTGTGCCGGCTTCTCAGCTGGCAAGAGTTCGAAGAGATTACAACCAGGTCTCTTGAGGCAAATGGATTCTCAACCTTCAAACACTTCGTCTTCATGCTGAACCGTCGTCGCCGAGAGATCGATGTGATCGGAATCGCTCACGTGCTGGTTGTATGTCTGGATTGTAAGCATTGGATGAAAGGGATACGCGGGAGGATAGGTGAGGAGATTGTGTCAAGACAGATTGAGCGAGTGCAGAGTCTGGCCACACATGAATCCTCCTTGGACAGACTGAGAATTGGCGTTGGAAACGATCTGTACCTCGTTCCAGCTATTGTGAGTCTTGTAGATGCGGGCCCGAGATTCATAAGACATGTGCCGGTCGTGCCAGTGCTCAAGCTTAATTCCTTCCTTTCTTCAATAGATCCATTTGTTGACGGACTTTTCACAATCAAGGTGAAGAGGACGAGAGAACTGAAATGAACATACTGATAGTTCACGGAAAGGACGTCGACGGCAATATCGAGGATCTGAGCAAAGAGGCGAAAGAGCTGGGGCACAACGTCACACTTGTGAGTGCAGTTGATCTTTCGGGGTATGTGAGCGAGAGTGGTTCAGTGTTCTATGCGAGAGGTACGGAGCTTGAGAAGCAGGATCTTGTCTTTCTGAGGGGGTTGGGCAGAGGGACGTGCGAGCGGATTACAAAGAGGATCGGTGTGTTGACTCAACTTGAACTCACAGGGGTCCGGGTGATAAATCCTGTCGACCCTCTTCTGAACGGGCGTAACAAGTTTTTGACGATGTGTAATCTGGCGCGGGCTTCTATTCCTGTTCCGCCGACCTTTGTAGGTGAGAGTGCGCTTCAAGCCTACAAGGCAGCAAGGATGTTGAAGCAGGTGGTGTACAAACCGATCATAGGCTCCATGGGCTATGGGTCGTTGAAGTTTGAGGATCCTGATCTGGCATACAATGCTTTCCAAAGCTTGGAGATGATTGGAAGACCGATAATGGTTCAGAAATACATTCCGTCAGCGAGTAGAGATACGCGGGTATTTGTGATCGGGGAGCGTGTTGTTGCTGCGATGACGCGCGAGGCGCCTCCGGGAAAGTGGAAATCCAATGTTTCGCAGGGGGCAAGCACGAGTGCGACTACGCCTAGTAGTGAGCTGAGTGAGTTGGCGATAAAGGCAACGAGGGCTCTCGGTCTTGAATATTCAGGCGTTGATGTTGTCCAAACGCCAAATCAGGGATACTGCGTGCTAGAGGTTAACGCTTCACCTAGCTGGCAGGCTTTGAAACAGACCACCTCAGTCAATGTGGCGCGACAGCTCGTCCTGTATGCGCTGGAAAAGCGCTAGAAAGCGCGCGCGAACTACGTAGTCGTTCCGTCTTCGAGTAGCTACCTAGGATTGGCGCGCACTATACATGATGTCATATATCAAATGCTCTGCGGCTAGGTGGATCTTTTCGTCAAGCTTTCCTTTGTTGACCAGGGTTTGTACTTCAGCGACCAGCTCTTGGAATGCTGGAACTGGGAGGTAGATACAACCCGCTTCCCGTCGCAGTTTGGCCGCAATCTGCAAAGCAGATTCCTTTTTCATCTCCTCTGCAGATAGGAGATATGTACGGTGGTCGCGCGAAGACGTTGCGCAAACCCAAACCTCTTTGCCTCCATAAAGGAGTGGAAAATCCACTATGTCCTTGTTCTTCTTCGTAACCTCTTGCATGACTTTTTGAAGAGACTGTTCCACTTCTTTCGATGCGGATCGCCTCAAGGCCTGCAAGCATAGCTTCTCAAAGCTTGGTCCAAACCTCTCAAGAGCCTCTTCGAACATCTCTGCTTCTTGAACGATCTTGGATGCTTTTTCACTGAGCTTTTCTGGTTGCAAGTCTAAGTTCCACCGCTAGCATATCGCTAATCTTCTGGAGTTCCTGATCGATGGCGAGTGGGTTGGATACGAGTCGCGGGTGTGCTTTCGCGTGGGTCCTCAGGCCTTCGAGGAGGGCTATGGCGACCTTGAGCACTGTCGCGGGATCCAATTGCGATGGCGGATCCTCCACGAGGAAGGCTAACGTGGCTAGAGGTCTCATTTTCGCCATATTCTCATCGATGTTCTTCAATATGATCTGCGCCTTCTCCAAGCTTGTCCGCACGGCCATCTCTTCGCTTTTCAGCCCCTGAATCTCCTTTCTATGAGCTTCCGCTTCAGTTTCAAGTTTCCTGATCCCTGATTCCAGTTCTTCACGCTTCGGGGTGAACTCTTTCTCAAGGATATCGATCCGCTCTACTAGCTCATTGAGCAGTCTCTTGGCGTTCTGTTGGTCGACAACTTTCGCTTGGATATCGTCTTGGAGCGTATTCTTCTGGGCCTGAAGCTCACCGACAGCCTTCTGGAGGCTTTCGTACTGTGAGAGGAGACTGACAAGCGTGGCTGCAGCCTTTTGCGGGTCGAGGCTCAGCTTCTGGAGTTCGAAGGCTAGAATCCCAGCTGCTTCTGGTGTGAAGTTCAATTCCTGCAATGTGACGTTTTGCTCTATTAAGGCGTCAAGGTGAGGCAGCGTAATGTTGTGGCGACCGATCTTGTTGTTCAGGGTCTTGAGTTGCTCAAGGTCTCTAATCGATTCCTTGACGGTTTGCTCTTCTCTTCTTAGGTTCTCAAGCTTCACCTCGGAGTCCTGAGCCTGCCTTGCCCTCTGGGCGGCATCGGACACAATCTCCTGGTACGTCTTGCCCAGAGACGCCTCCAGCTCCTTCAGCCTCTGACCCCACTCCAGGACTTCCCCAGCTCTTCCGTCGTACTGTTCGACTAGGTTGATGCAGGCGTGAATCCTATCGATTGGAATGTTCATGTTGTTCAGTCTAGCTAGGAGCGTTGCGCCTCTGAGGGCGTCTGTTACGCCGGCTCTTGCCTCTTTGAGGGCCGCTTTGAGCTTCCTCAACTCGTCGATGTCAGGGTTCCTCTTCCTCTCTTCATCGATGACAGATGAGATCGCGCCAAGGCTGACCTTGGTCGATTCCTGTATCTCTCTGTAGGTGTTACCGTCCAGCCAAAGCTTCACCACAGCATTTCGTTCTTCAGATAGAAGCTGGCGAACCATATCTTCTCTGGTCTTCTGTTCGACCGGACTGTTCATAAGGATATCTTTGGTTTTCAGGTGTTCACTCGTTCACGTTGATAGTATCCCTCAGCTTGACATATCTTGTATGATTGTGCTGTACTGAGAGCAAGAAGCGCGCGGAGGAAGAATAGCGATGCCTAGTATCTAGTAGGAACTAGCCGGATTACAATGAACAATAGACTCAGGATCTGAACATTTGAACAAGATGCGAACATCGTGAACAAACGCCCACTCTGAGGACGCTGCCTTGAGAAGGCCGACTAGGCGCGCTAGAGTGCTGCAATAATGGGTTTATTTGGCATGATCTTGGCCACTAGCAACCGATATGTTGGCCAGTGCTGGCAGGCTAGGTAGACACGCGTAAGTGATTATTGCAACAGCCTCGCGCGCTTGACATAGCGTGGGTTAGACTAGTTTTCCTTGTTCTTTGAGTCGATCGATTGAAGCCTTCAATTCATCCAAGGAGATGCCTAGGTCTTTTGCAGCTTGTGATAGCGCTATTTCGCCGCCATGCTCCACGATGTAGTTGTATAGCCGTTCATCTAGTGTTGACGGTGCTTCGACTATGGGTATTATCTTGGGTTTAGGAATCTCCTTCACCGCTTTGACATCCTTGACGACCGGGGGTGCTTCGGGAACTGTCTTGGAAGGTGCGATTGGAGGTTGAGCTTCGGGTTGAACAGCTTCTGGATGCGTCACACCCAGTGGTGCTGCGGCTGCCACGATCCTCTTCTTTCTTGAGCGTGCTATCAATGCAATCGCGCCAATCGAGGCACCAACCACGGCCACAACAATGACGTATGTGGCCGTGTAGTCTGTTCTCCACAAGGCGATAACAGTCTTGGGGGAATCCATAACAACGGTTGCGCTGGGGGATGTGGATGACGAGTCGCCGCTCCACCGCTCAAATACGTACATGTACAAACCTACCATCACAGGAGATCTAACTGAAAAGGAGGCTACACGTCCTGCATCATACCATCCTTCACCCTCGGGCTGGCCTTGTGTAGAGCTCACAGTCAAGCGGTACTGAGTGGTGTACACAAACGTGTATGTCTTTGTTTCCTGGTCAGATTCAAATGATAAGATGTTGTTTCCGCAGACGTATCGAACATTCTGCTTTCCAGAAACGTATTGCTTGACTTCCATAGAGTATCGTCTTCCAAATTCAACAGATAACGACAAAGGTGTGCCACCCATAACTCGACCTGAGTCCTTGCCATTGATCAAGAGATCTGTTGAGAGATCGTCCGGCAACCCCGAAACGGACACTTTGATGAAATACATTCCAATCGTGAACTCTTCTCTGAAGAGAAACGTGATTCCTTCCCAAACCTCCACCTTCCAAACGCCTATGTAGCGGGAAGCTTCTTTTCCAGAGATAGGCAGCGAAGTCCAAAACCAGCATCTCCCTGTTCTAACCTTCCGATCCCACTCGTCGGATTTCTGTAGAAGGCCATCAGGGCGGTACCATTTGGCGTTGAGAACTAAGATTATGTCATACGGAGCTATGTCGAGGTTAAACCACATAGTCGCCTGTTCATCAGCAGTCTTGAATGTGCTTGTTGGATCTATCGGTTGAGTTTTGTCGCGATCAAAACTCTTGCACATGCCGTGTTCTAGCATACGGTAGCCTTGAACCTCAACTAACAAAAGCCCCAAATGATAAAATGCCAGCATAATCAGAACAGCTGAAATCAGAAGTAGATGCTTGCCTCTTGACACAAACATCTGCCCACCTGTTCTGACGCAATGTCATTGAAAAGCGTATCGAAGCAAAAGCAATGTTCAACCAGGAAAGAAGCGAGCACTAGGAAAGATGGCCACGGCAGGCAGAATCTCTAGGAATCAAGGAAAGCGCGTCGGGAAAGCTGCGCTATGTTGTTCGCAAAATGGGTTCAACGATAGCGTTCGCTCGAAGACTGGACAACTCACATGTATCTTGCGCATTTGTCACAGTACCATCTTTGGCGTTCGGGAACCCATCTTAGCAAGTGATTGCACCTTGGGCAAGACGCGAAATGTGTAGCAGTAGGTCTCGGTACGGCCATCGTCCCAGCTCTGTGGATTCCTGTGGCTCTAGGAAGTCTGGCTCTTCTGGCCACAATGAGCAGAGGTATAGTCACGCAGAAAGCAACGACCGCAATAATGATGAGAATCGTAGCCACGGGTAGACTCGTTCTCCACACAGCAGTGACAAGCTTAGGTCCATCCATCAAGATAGTGGATGCAGGTGCTATGGCGGTTGTACCCCCTTCCCATCCATCAAATTCATACTGCAGCACGCCTTCGCTAACACGTATTGGAAAAACTGAGAATTGAGCGAAAGAGCCAGCGTTATGCCAACCTGTCCCATTGGTGTGCCCGTACTTGGACCTAACCTCTAGGAAGTACTGAGTAACATAGACGACGCTCATCGCAGTGTCCTGAGACACATCTATGGTTCTGGGGTTTGATGTTTCGCCGTCACTCCATTGCCTGAACGATATCCTTGAGCCTGATCCCATCAGCATCAAAGGTTGTATTTCGACGACGTAAGTCTTGGCTAGAAGCTGCAATTTCAGCAACTCATTCGATCCAATGGAGTAGTTGTTGTTGCCGATGCGGACCCATACGTTGTATTGGCTTCTAAGGGTGAAATAGAAGCGAATTGATGGGCGTTCTATTCTGACCTTGTAGCTAGAACTGACAAAGGATTCGACTGTTACGGAGATACTGCTCTGCGAGTCTCTAAAGGTTTGGCCATATATCCACGCTGCGTCATTCAAGGTCGCCGTACTCGGGTTTGCGTCAATGACTGTTACAATTCCTTCGCCAGAGTGCTTACTTTCATCTATCAGAGAAACAATCACTCCTTCAGATGGTAACCATGAATCAAACCCGCGTTTGACTCTGGCTTCTACGAGATAGTACGTCTTGTCTGTGAGCGGGATTTTCAACACTTGGAGCACGTCAGATGCAACCTCAAGTGGCTGAACCGAAGCGCTTTCGGACGAATAGACCGTCTTGATCCGGCTTTTAGAGAGCCAACCGAGCTTCGCTTTGCACCATGCCATGGGATACGCAGGACAAGATCCTCTAGGTTCTCCATTCCAGCTGCCACTTCCCATCAAGCACCAACGTCCCACATAGTCCACCTTATCATCGTGGTCATACAGATCTGGAAGACCGAGTTCATGTCCAAACTCGTGGCAGTCAGCGCCCAGTGCATCTCCATCTACTTGGTATTCTGGCGTGATGCTCGCGCTCTCAATTGTGACCCCATCGTTTGTTGCAATCTGTAGATCTGAGTAATGGACCGACCAAATCGAATCGGTTATCTTCTTGTTGCCTTCTTGTCCCGCACCAGCATGAATCACCATCACATGACTATATTGCCTGAAGTCAATGTAAGGGTCAGCCATCTCGACTGCGTCTCGTATGAGCCACCAGCTGTCATCTCTCCCGTCATTGTTCGGATCATCTCGAACTTTGCCGTCAGCTCCATAGTGTGCCATAGGGAAGCTCAGCCGATACCAACCGAAACAGCTACCTGTGATTTCAACGGAGTTGAAAGAGACCTCCTTGTAGTACGTATTCATCCTCGAAAAGACTCGCGTCTCAATCGAACTTCTGCTTACAGTGCTTGTCATGTCCAAGAACTCTACAAGGATTACAACTGTCCGTTGCTCTCCAGTCACAGGGAATCGAGATTGGGTTACATGTTCTCTCGAGCAATCTGGAAGAGGCTGGCCTTGCCATTCGTCAACAGGGGGAGCAACCCCGTCAGGAAATGGTGAACAAGGTGGACATCCAGAAGGGACCTGAGCGAAGTACTGCGACTGAAGAATCAGCAGAATCGTGAGAACAAAGAATCTCGGAGTCATCAAGCGCGCCCTATCTTCTGCACCTACCACAATACCATCTGTTACCACGACGTTCCATGATGTGGCCACATCTCCCACAGCTCACGGGTTGCAGAGATTTGTGTGAGGCTTCGAGCACAGGTCTCAACAGGAGACTCGACCTTAGCGACCAAAGTTGAGGCCTAGAGGTCCCTCTTGGATCTTTTCCTTCAAAGAGTCTTCTCTCCGCATAAGGCCTTTCTGTACTCCGAGCTAAGTCAGAAAGAGGATGTCCAGCTTTCGCCTCCTTTTTTCGTAAGAGCCAGAATCCGCTCCTTCCAGTTCCACTTCTAGTGACTTGTTCCAACTTCTTTTGATCCGTTGGCTGGGGTTCCCACTTCTCGTGTGTCCAGTCATCCGATATCTGTGGCTCGGTGCTAGCTTGCATAGTCTGTCCTTCCTGAGTTCTTCCGCAATGAATACAGAATGTAGATCCGGAAGGTATTTCCTCTTGGCAGTACATGCACCGTCTAGTCAGTTCTTCGATTTGAGCCCCCCGTTCCTCTGAAGGGCGGGGGAGTCTTCCTGCTTGCCACAGCCGCTGTATGCATTCATCTACCTCCCTAAGTGACACACCTAGGTCTTGCGAAGCATTGGCTCGTGAGATTTCTCCCTTTCGCTCGACAATGTAGTCGAATAGTTTCTCATCGAGTGATAGTTGATCCAGAGCTAGCTGCAAACTCTCTTGTGATAGAAGACTAACTTCGAGCCGAGACTCGTCATCGGTTTTTGGCGGAGGCATCTCTATTCTGAGGACTTTCGGTCCCTTTCGGTCAATACCTTGGCCTGGGCACATTTGCCTAGCCAGATCGATCACAACCTTGCGGTTGGTATCATAGTCTGCCGTGAGGATTATGTTCTCGTTGAAACTGCCACGGTAAGTGTCGCTGTCGAGCTGCCCCTCAGACAAGATGTCAGTGAAGAGCCTCCAGAGTCTCTTCACATCTTTTTCTGTCAGCATAGGCTTGGCTTTTGCGGTTCTCTTCTTCGTTCTCCTTGGCAATTTGATCTCACAAAGGTCCTTAGAGAAACCTTCACCTGCGAAATTAAAGCTAACGTTGCTTGTCGGTTGTTTTTCACCTGCAGTTGTAAAGATCTATGGTTCTGGGACGCAGGGTGACGCGGATAGTCTACACGGCAGAAGCTCTGCGTACGCTGCTGGAAAGGCTTAAGAAGTAACCCAGAGCAGTCTATTGATTGATCGAGAGGATGACGTTATGGTCAAGAAATGCCCTAAATGTGGAGTAGACAATAAGGACGAAGCCACATACTGCTCAGGCTGCGGCAATCTTCTGGTTGCAGCAAAAACGGTCCCATCTGTCAAGGTCGTCCAGCCAATCACTCCTGGCGGTGCTGTTGCGGTGCCAACTTCAACGATCAGAGTAACACCTATAGGGATGTGCTTCTACCACACGAATCTGAGAGCGGCCTATGTATGTAATAGGTGCGGCCGTGCCATTTGCAGAGACTGTGCAAAGGCATATGCTGACCTTGTTATGTGTCCCTCTTGCTACAGAGAGGTTACCCCCGCAGTGCCGACTGCTCCACCTCCAAGCAGATCACTAATGCCGGTGATCCTGTCTCTGGTCGCGGGGATACTCACTCTAGCCTGTGGACTTGGAGTTCTTCTGTCACCTTCACTGTTGATCTTTGCATTCTTGGTATACTTGGTAACAGGTATCTCAATCACGTGGGTAGTGATACTAGGGGTTCTTGCAGGATTCTTGACGATTGCCGGCGCCTTGGTACTCTATCAGCCAGGATATGAAACCGTAGGGGGTATCATAGTGATGGTGTCCTCAGTACTCGGCCTGCTCGCCGGAGGAGGATTCATCGTAGGGTTCATCTTGGGCCTGATCGGCGGTGCACTAGCACTCACCCAGAAATAGTGCTTCCCTCTCTTCTTCGATTCTGTTACGGTGACCTGAGTGTTTTATGTTAGCATATTACGAGCTGCTATGGACAAGGTCGCGGAACATGCCCGAAGTGGAGGATACGAGGAAGTCGTTGGAGTTCTCATAGGCAAAGTGGTTGGCCAAACAATAGTCATCGAGGACGCAGTTTCCGGAAGAATCGAGAGTACTCAGACCCGAGCTGTACTTCCGCCAGAGACTATGGCAAAGATAGCAGATGACATAGTCAAACAGAGACTCCATGGAAACATCATAGGGTGGTATCATTCCCACCCTGGACATGGCATATTCATGTCGAATGTGGATGTCGAAACACAGTCAAGACTCCAACAGTTTTCATCATATATCGCCGCAATGGTCATTGACCCAACTACAGATCAAGTCGGATTCTTCACAATCGATAGTTCTGGAAGATCTCAGTCGATACCTCCGGAGCAGGTTCGTGTGTTTGAAGAAGGTGAAGAAGCGGTCTTCTCTGAGGTTCCAAAACCAGCGGAGACGGAGCCAGCTGGTCTAGCTTCCATCCCCGGGCCCACCATATATCCAAAAAGGAAGAATCGCCGCTTCTTAGTATGTTTGTTCCTGATTGGAATCATGCTAGGCTCTATGGCGGGGATTATTTTCGGCTTTCTTGTTCCCACTAGAACAGTGATCGTGATAGTGAACAGAAGTGCATCCACCACCCATGCCGAAAGCACCACCACGACTACTGCAACACTCACTAGAACGGAAACTTGGTCACTAATCATAACTGAAACCATGACATCTCAAATCATGTCCCAAGTTACGACTGTTGTCGATGGAGAGTCTGTGATGACTATTACTCTTGGAACCTCTACTGTGACAGTCACAAGTACAAGGTTTAGTATGAGAACCGCCACCACCACGACGACAATGACTTCCACCACAACAAGCACTTCAACCTTCACCGTTACGTCAAACTCGACAACGACCCAAGGTGTTACATTCCCAGTCAGACTCTGGCTTATTCCCGGTGTCGACTCTTACGAGCTTGGATGTCTTGCGCAGTTAATCCTCTATTCAATGAGCACTGCGACCCTTCTCATTTTCCGGACGCGTGAAACACAAGAGAAAGCGGAAACGTGAGCGCCATTGAAACCCAGGCACATCATGCCGAGGGAAAGCCTTTTAGCAGTTCATGAAATATAGGTGGAAGAGTCGTGAAGACGGATGAAACTATTTGTCCAAGCCCCGATAGGTCCAACAACCGGGTTGGCTGAGATAGATGTCTTGCCAGAGCACACAGTAATCGAAGTAAAGGAGCGTGTCTGTTCTTCTTTCGGCGTCGCGCCGAATACAGTAGCACTGATGTACGGCGGGGCGTTACTCGATGATTCCTCAACTTTAGCTGCCGCAGGTATACCAGAGAACGCTCAGCTAGCCCTCATGCCTTTGACAATCATCGCAGGCTAACCACGTTTCGCTTACCGGGGTCAGGACCATATGAGTACTGCCTTTCTAAGCAGACTCAGAGACGAGAAGAGGTTCCTTCAGCACCAGTTCCCTCTGGTTACTGCGATGAATGATCCTCCGACTGCGTATGAGGGCTTCCTTAGATGTGAGAGGGGGCCTGTGAAGGAACTGGCCGACAAGGGAGTATGGCCATTCACAGAGTATGTCCAGATGCATCGGTTCAGGTTGGAGTTGCCTGCCGAATATCCGGTTACTCATCCTATTGCAACATGGCTGACTGACATATCTCATCCGAATATCGTGCCAAACCTACGAGGTGTTGTGTGCGTTTCAGTTCTCGGAAAGGATTGGATGCCAGATACAAGGCTTCCTGCTATTGTCAACGCGCTGTGTTTTCTGCTTGTTGATCCGAACCCAAACGACATTTGGAATCATCCCAAGTGCCTTAAAGCGGCCGAAGTATTGCGACGACACGACTTCCCTCGAAGAGGAAAGGAAAGAGCCCCAACACCGCCCTCAGACATCGTTAGATTCAACATAATCGAGTTGCCCAAACCTGCTCCCAGTGACACAGTTCGCTTCTCAATTCCGAAAGGAGCCAAAGAGGCGAAGTAATGAAGGTAACCGCCAGCATTCCCTCGGTAGAAGAGATTGAGGTCAGCGCTTCCCCGAACGTAGCCATTGAGGACTTGAAGAATCACATATGCAAAAAACTTGGCATTGAACCACAATTCAGCAGACTTCTTCTTAACGGTCGAAGCCTGAGCCCACAACTGAAGCTGAACCGACTCGACATTTCTGGAACGAAACTAATCGTCGATTACATTTGGGCGAGACACCTAATCCTATGGGGAAAAGAGGGCCAAAGAAGACTCAGGGAAGCAAACGTGTTGATGGTGGGAGCCGGGGCTGTCGGAAACGAGGTTGCCAAGAACCTCGCTATGCTCGGACTCGGTCGGCTAACCATAGTGGATTTCGATGTTATTGAACTGTCGAACATCAGCCGAATGATTTTCTTTGACAGACGCAATGTTGGCCAATCCAAGGTTAGAGTTCTCGCCAGAGCTGTAATGACGAAGTATCCGCTAACGAAGGTAGTGACATACGAGTCGAGGTTAGAGGATATTCCTCTAACCGCGTATCTTGAGACTGATGCCATAGTCTGCGGGCTCGACAACATGGCATCGAGAATATACCTTTCGGCAATTGCGGCCAAACATCTTGTGCCAATAGTTGACGCAGGGATTCTAGGATATCAAGCGAGAATCCAGACATATGTTCCTCCAAAATCACCATGCCTAGCTTGCGTGCTTCCTAAGGGACAGTACGGTCAACTTGCGGGACTCAAGAATCCGTGTGACCCTCCAATAGAGGAAGGAAAAGTTGCTTCACTTCCAACAACAACGTCTCTGGTTTCCTCCATTCAGGCACAAGAAATCCTGAAACTGATCATAGGCTATCCCACTTTCTGTAACAAGGGCGTGTGGCCACAGGAGACAGGAGAACCACTTTCCGGAGTGTGGATTGCAGATCTTCGCTTCGGCAAATTCGCAACCATGCCTCTCACCAAGAATGAGAAGTGCGTTGTGTGCGGAAAGGACGGGATGGGCAAAGACGTTGTGAGACGAGTAGATGTGTCGCTCAGCGAAATGAAAGACTCGACTACAACTCTCAGGAAATCCATAGTAGGACTATTACCTGAGGAATATGAAGATCTCCAAATCTCCAAGATCGGGAAAGAGCGAAACACAGCATTGGTGGAGGGAAAAAGGATATCTCGGAGCGGAATCCGAATCGGGGGTTTTCTTCAAGTCACCTTTAAATGCGAACCTGACAAATACCAAGACATGATAGTAAGGTTGGTGTGATTGTTGAAGTGTCCCAATTGCCAACAGAACAATCCAGACGCCGCCCGATTCTGCTTTAAGTGCGGAGCATCTCTGCAAGAGACGGAAAGCTTCACGTTGACTCCGGTTGTCTCCTCAACTCAGGTTGGTTCCGCTGCGGCTTTGTCTGCCAAGCCTGTTCCAGTGACAAAACCTGTGACTCCCGCTGGGGGACCAATGACACCCCAGACATTGATGGGTCCTTCTCTCAGGGTTCCTCCACCAGGAATGTGTTACTATCATCAGAACCTGCGAGCAACCTACATTTGTAGCAGGTGCGGACGGCAGGTTTGTAGAGACTGCGCCAAGGCCTATATTGATTTGATCTTCTGCCCACCTTGCTACACAATGTCTATGCCTTAGGGTTAAGGCCTGTGCAATTGTAGTCCTGACCGGAACCGGCGCAGCCCATGTACAATGCTGAACTAGTGTTAGCTCGCGTTTCTCACGTTCAAGAGCAAAACAGTCTGACATCCCAAGACATATAAGTCAATAGCCAAAGACATAATTTCCGGAAGCTGAAGCTCCATGAATGTTTGCGATTGTGTGGATCGCCTCTCAAGATTGACGCTAGGAACAATGCTCATTTTGGTTCTTGCAATGTCTCCTGCGCATGCGCAAGTGGGAGGTGTACTGAGCCACACCATGGCCAAGAGCGTCGATCCATCAACAGGTGTCCCATTGGTCAATGCAACGCGGTTTCTGACGACTGATGATGCCGCCCATTCATGGTTCGAAATCAGGATGGACAACTTCGGTTCGGTCATGCTTGTCTGGAAGTGGAAAGACCCAACGGGATCAATCTACAGGGAATCCCCTCCAAGATTCGAGATGGTTGAGAAAGGCAAGACATACAGGTTTTGGGATATTCTACCGATAAAAAGCACTGCTGCGGCATTGAAGAACGGAACATGGCAAGTGGAAGTCTTTGCGAGGGCAGACAAGCTGTTCACGGAGGTTTTCTCGATCCAACCATTCCTGTTTGCGAGTTACAAGGTCATCGTAGCGTTATCTGGCCTTGGACCCAGATTCTCCACGACAATCTACGTGGATCAAGTCAGCAAGGGAGTAATCACCGGAGAATCAAGTAAAGAGTTCACATTTGACGTTGGAGCGTCACATGTCCTGTCTGTTGATCAGATGGTCTCTGGTGACAAGGGAGTGAGATACTTCTGTTCAACGCCTTCATTGACTCCGACAGCTCCCCCGGGTCCCTCATTGACACCGATTCCAGATTTGTCATACACTTTTGCCTACAAGACTCAGTACGAGTTGACTGTGAATTCGGAATACGGTACACCGAAAGGGGCAGGGTGGTATAACGCAGGGGACTCTGCAACGTTCTCAGTGAGCACTCCCGTACCAGGAACCGTAGGAGTGCAATACTTCTTCACGCAGTGGAGTGGTGACTCGACATCAACGGACTCTCAGACCACGATAGTAATGAATGAACCGAGAAGCGTGACTGCAAAATGGTTCACCGACTACACAATGCTGTATCTCATAGTGGGCATAATTGCGGCATGTGCAGCGATACTTGCCATCATACCAATTGTTGCATCCAGAAGACGCGTGCCAAAGACCAAAGGCCCAACCCTTCCCAAGCCGGGCGCCGCCGCACCTCTGTGCAAAGTGTGCCACAGGCCAACGGTCTATGTCCCACAGAACAACAAGTACTACTGCACTTACTGCAAGAAATACTCATAGGCCACTACCTAGGGCCATATTGGTCAGCATTTTTCTAAGGAAAGCCTGTCCAGCTTCCAGATTCAAATGGATGCACTTGAGCTGAGGAACTCCTCCTTGGGCACTACCAGAGAAAAAGATACGCTCATTGAGCGTAGGAAACATCAGTTCGTCCTGTTGTTCTTGGTGACTTGTCTTCAGATCTGTCTGCTTAGCATAGAGACCCGAGCGCAGGTTGAGTGCAGCATAGCATCTTTGGACTACCCACCCGAAGTATTGTACGCGCGGCCCTTCACTCTGGGCGTGAAGGTCGATTATTCATTCGCGCCATACTGGACCTATTCGCTCAGAGTCCAGGTGTTACAGGGAGGATACAGGTCAGATTTCTCCCTCAACGATGTGATTGCAAGCACCGAAGCCGTCACGGTCATAGGCGTGGGGTCTCGGAAGTTCTCGGTGCAGATCACCGCACCCTCCACCTCAAAGGAATGGTCTCTTACGGTGCTCGCATGTTTCAACCCGTCTTCCCTTGGGAAATGGTACGTGAGTGACAAAGACGGATACAAGTCTTTTGCAGTCTTGGTGTACGACAAATGCAGAGTTTCATTGAAGGTTATTCCAAGCGAGGTTGTCCGCTACACAAGAATTTCTGGAGATGGAGAATACGCCCCAGATTCAACCGTAAACCTGAGAGCTGATAGGGTTGTCCTAGGATCGTCTGGTGTTCGGTACGTGTTCGTGAGTTGGACGGTAGAGGGGCGTAGGTACAATACAGAGGTCGCGTTTGTTCAAGTCACTCAGCGTTCTGTGATTGCTGTCGCGGAGTTCAAGGCTCAATATGAATTGGTTGTGAAGTCTGAGTTCGGCGACCCAAAAGGTGCGGGGTGGTATGACGAGGGTTCAGTGGCGACTTTCTCTGTGACTTCACCCTTTTACATTCTCGTATTTGAGCGGTGGAGCGGTAACTCAACAGCTGGGTCGCCTAAGTCGACGATTGTCATGAACGGGCCGAAGACAGTTGTTGCCGTTTGGAGGACAGACAACACAATATTGATCTTCACAGTTTTGGGTGTGTCGTCCGCTCTGGTAGCGGGAGCTGGGTTCTCGGTATATTCAAGGAAGAGGAAGATTGCAGCGCAGGCTCCCCCAGCCGCGCCTGCAGGAGTTGTGTACCCAGAAACGCCCTCAACAATGCCTGCGAAGGCTGTTCCAGAAACACCCACAGCAGTGAAAGAGGTGAAGCAAGTACCAGAGGTCGCTCCAACGATGAAAGTAAAGCAGGTAAAGGAGATTCCGCCACCAAAGATGATTCCCATAACGGAAGACACATCGCTGCTGGATGACAGAGTATATAACTACGTCGTGGAGCACAGCGGCGAAATAGTGCTTTCGCAAGCAGTGGAAGAGCTGGGGATCACCGTTGATGACCTGGTGGCTGTCATCGATCGACTGAAAAACCAAGGAAGACTAGCGTAGGAAGAGTTCACTTCAAAAGATACAAGTGAAGCGCGTGCTGTGGTGACCCTGTCAGATCTATTCGAGCATCACAAGCCCGGCTCTCCTGAAGCACAAGACTTTTCTGCGCGATAGAGACTCTAGCACATAGGGTAGCTTTCTGCGCCCGGCTGGAAGCTGTTGATTTCCGCAATAATCAGAGTTCGTATCTTCTCCCTTGTTTGTGTTTCGCTAGCTGTGATCCATGCCTCATCTTGGGTTTTTCTACCTGCTAGGGGAACCGTTTCACTTCTTTCTACGACTCCTTCTCAAGAGCTTGGCATCAGCTTTGACTCAAGTTTTCCATCGGAGTGGGTTCAATACACAAGGGATCTATATGATGCGATGTATCCGGAAATGAAGACTTTCTGTGGTTCCCCTGTTAAGCCAGGCACAATTCTCTTCAAATTCGATGCGGCGCGCGCGTCGGGATGGTCATATGATCAGCGGTCAACTACTGTCACATTTGGTAAGCCGAATCCCCCCTGGGGCCAGACTAGGGATACAGGGTGGGATCTCAGTATGGCTGAAGCGCTGGCAAGAGTTTTCTATGGCCCAATAAATCTGCCGGCAAATTGGGCATACGGTATCCACAGAGCCATCGCAGACTTGGTCGTGACATCGATAGGTCAGAAGGGTAAGCTTCCTGTGGCGTATTCGAACATCGCCTACCAAGTGAAGGGGTACGATGCGTTCAATTATCTTGGTGGAGAGGTGGTCGCAGGTGCAATGTGGGGAAGTAAGGTATCTGGGAGCCCCTTTTGGAATCTCAGGGAAGGTATGTTCCTGTTGCTTGCTTATTCTTTTCCTTCCAAGCAGACAGGGCAATTCGACTATCTCGCCAGAGTCCTGAAAGCCATTCAGCAAAATGTCTACCTGAACAAGAAGATAGACTTGAGCAAAGAGTCATCCTTTGCAGTAGATCGGAGCTTGTTTCTGACAGTGCTGGATGACGCATCCGATGGAGAGAGAATAGACGACCTATTTCCTTCGGAGTGGGTGAAACGTCAAGCAGTAACGCTTGAGAAAGGCCCAACAGGCCCTAATCTTGGAGTGTATATTGATGATGCCGACAACCCTTACCAAATCTCAGTTTTCGCATTTGACAGACAATTCAGCAACCCGAGGAATCTCGATGAGGGGACTGAGAGTCCGCTCAAGGCTCTTACAGTTCTGGTCAGAATGGTCAACTGGAAGGGAGATTTGATTTTCGCAGGCAACATCACAACAGGAGACAATGGGCGTGCTTGGGCCAGGTCCGGCTGGTCGCTGCCCGAGGGAGCATACATGGCCATTGCTGAAGCTAGCTTCGGAGGCAACAGGTTCTCTAGCAAGACCTATGCGATTTGCCTTGGCTCAGGTCTCAACCTGCAACAACCTAGTAAGAAACTGTATGGAGTTGTCCTGGGTGAAGAAGGTAGGCCAATTTCTGGATCGATCAAGGCAAGTGGTGGACGATTGGAGTTCTGCCGGAACGGGATTTTCTCGATTGAGCCTGAGGGCTCGTCAGACAGGTTTGACGTGCTGTTGACCAGCAGCAACGCAGAAAAACGATTTACAAAGCCAGCAACGTATGGTCGTATTGTTCCGATGCTGGCAGTATATTCGAAGTGCAAAGTCAGGTTACAGGCTTTCCCCAACGAGGTCCGTGCATACGTAGAGACATCTGAGACTGAGTATGATCCCGATTCCTCCGTGACCTTGAAGATGGACAAGGTGGTTGCAGGAGCCCCGGGTATTCGTTATGTGTTCACATATTGGGCGGTGGACGGACGTAGATATGACACGGAGTCGACAGTGATTCGAGTCGATAAGCGAGAGATAATCGCCACCGCCGTATTCCAGGTACAATATGAGTTGAAAATGGAATCTGCGTTCGGTAACCCGCAGGGATCCGGATGGTATGATGAGGGTTCAGTGGCCCCATTTTCTGTGACTTCGCCCGCAAACCTTGGCATCCACATATTTGAGCGATGGAGTGGTGACTCAGCCTCTATCCTACCGAAGGATACGATTGTTGTGTCCTCACCGAAGAAGATTGTCGCTGTATGGAGAACAGATCAGTTCGCTCTAATCACTGTCATTCTAGGCGTAGCTGGTGCTTCAGCTGCACTTGCATTCGTTGTCCGCTCAAGAAGGAAAGGAAAGGTTGCTGCATCTGCTGCTCCAGTTCCTCTAGCAGTTCCGATTACTCCAGCGGAAGAGGTGAAGCCAGAGGCTCCTGCAGAGGCTAAGGAAAAGCGAGAGATCCCGGCACCTAAGATAACTCCGATGGGAGAAATGATGCCCCCAGTGCACGAAAGAGTGTACGACTACATAATCAAACATGAAGGAACGATATCACTTTCTCAAGCCGCAAAAGACTTGGGCATCTCCCTAGACGAATTGAAGACTGCAATAGAGCGGCTAAAAGAAGAAAGAAGACTGGGGTGACAGACAACGTATCATTATTGCTATCGACACTATCCGAATTGGCGTGCAGGACCGAGGTCGCGATTCCAGGTATACGAGCTGATGTGAGAGGGCGACGCTACGGCCGGCAAGAGCTGCGGTCAACAGCTTCTACATGGAGCAGGTTTCTGTTAAGTGTGGAACATCAACGCTACAAGGACGAGTTACGGACGGATTTCTTACACTAGTCACGTATGGCTTGTAGAATTGAGATTGGATTCATGATAGATAGAATCTGGTCATGCCGTTCCTAGAAAACGAAATCCGCAAACTAGCAGATATTCCAACAAATCGAATGGTCGATCTATGGCACGATGTCTGCAATAGTACACTGAATAGACCACTTGAAGTCGTCGTGGAGAACAGATGGAAACATCCGAGACTAAGTTCAAGCCGACACGAGGTGAACACTGCTTTTCCTGCTGGTTACAAGGGAAAGGTAGTGCTTTCCGTCTGGGTAGAGTCCTTCCCTGATCTCAAGCCTATTCTGATAAGTCACGAAGTTGGACATTGGGTTCTGAATCTCCAAGGCTTTGGGGTATGCTTCACCATCCTAGACACTCTACGGCCGGCCATCTTTGACGAGTCAGTGATCGACGAGAAGCACTACGTGAAGCTGGAAGACGCTGAGGAGACCGCTCGGCTTCTTGCCGCGAAAGAGGGAATCTTCTGCGGACCAAGCTCTGGAGCGATTCTTCATGTAGCCTTGCAGAGGGCGAAGGAAGTGGACGGAGGAGTTATGGTTGTGGTGGCGCCTGATGGCGGTGAAAAATACCTAAGCACGGAGCTTTGTGATGAAGAGAAGTGCATCGAATGCTTTGAGAAGTATGGCATCTCGTAGGGACAATTTGCTTTGTTCTTAAGGTTCTGAACCCTTTTGGGTGTGAGTCCCGCCCGGTTCACTACTCTGGTGGTTACAGTTGTGGGTTCGAGAACCTCGGGCCTGACGAGGAAATCCCTTCCCCAGGATCTTGTATACCTTACCGTTCTGCGGAATCTCCCCCGGGCTACCATCCAGTTATGGAAGCTATACCGTTGTCATCCTCTGCAATAGATAGCTAATCAAGAGGCAAATCAACGCGAGCGCTCGCGCCCAGCACCAGAACCAGGAGAGGCAGCCGAAACTCCCCCCGTCACTATGAACCACAAGAATTCGCCACTTAGACCAGGCTGAGACGCAAGTGTCGATCGTTCATAACCTCCAGATCTCATATATCGTCGGCCGGTCAAAACACCCAAGAAGAATCATGAGTACATTCGAGCCCACCACTCAACATTCCTGCGCGCGTTCGTTCACTGACCTTGCCCAATTTACATAGGCCTCATGAGTGGACTTCAGAAGACTGGAGAACAGAAAGAGGGCGTTGTTCAGCATTTTGGGCTCTTTCCTCTTTAAATAGAGTGACTCGGAGGCTAGTCATGTCAAGGGAAGAAAGAATTCCGAAGTGGGTTAAGCTTCTTGAGGAGATTGCCTTGGAAGCTAGATCCAGAAGAAGGCGTCTAGGCAAGTCTGTTCGCAAGGTTTAGTTCCTTCAGCCTTTCGACGAGGATGAGTTTGACCTGAGGATTCTTCAACAATATCTCTAGGACATCTTCCGCTTTCCTTATTCGCTGGTCAGTCTCTAATGCGGTTTTGATGTCAAGGGCTGAGCCGCACCTGCTGCAAAACTTGCTGGCCGGCGAATTCTTGGTTTGACATCTCGGGCACATTTTGCCTGTCTGTTCTAAGCTTTGATTCTCTTTGGGTTTGAGTCCATGCAGCTCCAGCAGCTTGTTGTCTATGTCACGCCCACTTAATCGGACGTAGATGCTGGGCATTTTGCTTCCTTGCTTCCAGCCGAAGAACTCGCACATCTGCGCTTCGGTCAAGAAGTTGGCCATGTATGTGGCTGTGCTGTGTCTGAAGCTGTAGGGGTTGACTCTTTTTCTTACGCCTGCTTTCTCAGCCAGCATTCTCAGAAGCTTCCTAGCTGCGTCGTAGTCGTAGACTCGTCCATGGTTTGTGGTTCCGATGTTGACCCAAAGAGGCGCTTCAAGGTCGTCTCTTTTCGGGTGTATGTCGAGCCAAGCAGCAAGGCATGGCGCAGAAGTTACCAGCCTTATCCTTCTTTCGCCTTTCTTTCCTCTGACACCTATTACGGCCCCATATTCGTCGAAGCTGACTGATCTCAGCTTCATGGTCAATACTTCGCCCGGCCGAGCGCCGCTCTCGTCTGCCACGGAGACGTAGGCCTTGTCGCGCGGATGCTCCGCGAGCTTGACTAGCCTTAGTGCCTCTTCTCTAGTCAAAAGGTCCTCGGGGAGTATGGTTTTGCTTTCAGCTTTGCCTATCCTTATCCACTCTGTTTCTGGAGGATCCTTTCCCTTCTCAAGCCCATTCATCCAACGCCAGAACCGTTTCACTGCCACGCGATAGTTGTCTTTCGTCCATTCAGCCCAGTCTCTCGCGTTCACAGTCTTCATTAGCTTCTCGATGTCTTGCTTCGTTGCTTCTTCGAAGTCCTTGTCGAGCATGACGGCGATTGTGGTCAGTCGCTGCACGTAGCCTGTTTGCCTGGCGAGGCTTAGGCCCTCAGCCTTCAACCTTTCCAGAAACTCTAGAATCTTCTGCTTGTTTTTTCTCGAAGCTTTCGGATGACAATTCAGGAATTGGATGGCTCGTTCGAGCCGCCGCTTGTAATTGTGGAGATCTATTTGTCCATCACGCATTTTCGACGCCAAAGGGTCTGTCCTGAGCCCATTTAAAGCGAAGCCACCTGCAGAAGTGTCAGGAGTCGAACCCGAGGTTTGGCGCCGGGAGGGGGATTCGAACCCCCGCGGCCCAATAGGACCACAGGCTTTCTTTTCTTGGACTCAAGGCCTGCGCCTCTGGACTGCATCACAATGCACTAATCCGCTCGGCCTTCGGGATCTGAGACACTGAGTCTCACACTATCCCGGCTCCCCGGCGTTCCAACCGCTTGCTGTATCAGCTGATCACAGTCTTAAAGAATTTCACAACACAATCAATGGAACTCCTTCTGTCTTGCACTCGTATCTTCCATGTTGACACAACTGCGAACGGTTTATCTTGATGCCGTCCTCCATGTCTCACCCAGCTGATCTCGAATGGAGCCAAAGTATGAGTTTCTGGAACACGTTTCAGACGCCTACATAGCAGCATATGGGCGGAGCCTTGAGGAGGCCTTCCAGAACGCGGCGTTAGCCATGTTTGAAGTGATGACCGATACGCACAAGATCGAACAGAGAATTGAGGACAAGATCTCCGTAGATGGGTGGGATGAAAAGGCACTCTTGTACAATTGGCTTGAGCAACTTCTGCTCAAGTTTGAGATTGAGAGAAAGCTCTATTCGAAGTTTGACGTTTCTGAACTCATCCACGCCGATAATGAATGGAAGTTGCGGGCAACGGCCTTCGGCGAACTATTCGACACCAGCAAACACGAGCCCAGAACTGAAGTCAAAGCTGTGACTTATCACCAAATGGAGATAGGCCGAAGAAATGGCACGTATGTCTTGAAGTTCATTCTTGATCTCTGAACGCTCGCCTGATTACAATCAATAGTGTCATCTGGGTCTTTTCTAGTGAATGATTACTGACACCTCCTCAATACGTGTCTCCGGAACCATCTTCTTTTTGCCAACCTTTCGAAAGTGGAGAAATCCCTTTTTTCCAGCAGCTTCAGATCATCGTACACATTCCTCACGTTCCTGCCAACCTTTCTCGCAACATCATTGATCGATTCAATGTGAGATCCTGAGATCATCTCCAGTAGTTCCAGACGCCTAGGATTCAACATCTTCTCCAATTCTTCCGGCTTCATCCTCCAAGTCTCCTCAACAACATGGTCGAGCTCTTCACCTTCCATGTAGGCCTCATAGGCATGCAGCAAGTCTGCCCAGTCGACATATTCCCCGAAAAGGCCCGGGTCAACCTTTCCCTCTATGAACTGTTTCTCAAATTCGGAAAAGGGCATCGTGTTGGCAATCTCATGTTCTTGAAGTCTCTTCTTGACCTCTTCGAGGCTTAGCCTTCTGACAATCTTGAGACGCAAAACGGATTTTCTCCAACTCTTTCATACGCGCTGATTTCTACCTTTTCCAGTTTATTGGTCTAGAGGCAAATGAAGTTTAAATCTGCGCATTCGAGTCTACTGGTGCGTTGGAGACAAGGGCAATGTCAGAAGGAGAAATGCGTAGAGGAACATCGGCAAAGGTTCCGATTCAACCAGTTGCTCCATATGTGTGGGAGATACCGCAGTCCTATCAATCCGGAATGCGTGTTCCCGGAAGGATATACGCTGACGAGAATCTTCTCGAGAAGATGCGGACAGATCTAACGGCTCAGCAATGCTCCAACGTTGCTCATCTACCTGGCATCTACAAGTGGTCGATCACTCTTCCTGACGGTCACGAAGGGTATGGCTTCCCAATCGGAGGCGTAGCCGCGACAGACTATGAGGAGGGAGCAATAAGCCCTGGAGGAGTCGGCTATGACATCAACTGCGGCGTGAGACTCCTCAGAACTAACCTAACCGAGAAGGAAGTTCGCAGCAAGCTCGCACTAATTCTTGAAACCCTCTTCAATTATGTCCCATCGGGTCTCGGAAGCCGTGGAAAAATCAGGGTCACTCCAAACGAGTTGGATAAGGTGGTATCTGATGGAGTTGAATGGGCGGTTGAGAAGGGATACGGATGGGCTGAGGATGGAGGGCACTGTGAGGAAAACGGATGTATGGAATCAGCTGATCCTTCCAAAGTCTCCTCAACAGCTAAGAACAGAGGTTGCACACAACTCGGAAGTCTGGGCAGCGGAAACCACTTCCTAGAGATCGAGAAGGTTGACAAAATCCTCAATCCTGATGTGGCCAAACGTTTCGGCGTCGAGAGTGAAGGCCAAATACTCGTACTGATTCACACTGGTAGCCGAGGCTTCGGGCACCAAGTCTGCAGCGACTATCTGAGAGTCATGGAGCACGCAGTACACAAGTACAACATCAAGTTGCCAGATCGAGAGCTGGCCTGCGCACCATCCAAAAGCAACGAGGCAGAAGAATACTTCGCCGCTATGTCAGCCGCATGCAACTTCGCCTGGGCAAACCGGCAAATGATCACCCATTGGACCAGGCAAGCGTTCGAGAAAGTCCTCGGAAAGCCAGCCGACTCACTTGACATGCGCCTCATCTACGACGTTGCCCACAACATTGCCAAGATTGAAGACCACAGCATCGACGGGAAACAAACCAAGGTCTATGTTCACCGGAAAGGTGCCACTAGAGCTTTTCCCCCGGGGCATCGTGACCTACCTGCAGACTACAAGAACGTCGGGCAGCCAGTGCTGATCCCAGGTAGCATGGGAACAAGCTCATGGATTCTGGTTGGAACTCCACGAGGAACTGAGCTCAGCTTCTCGTCAACAGCACACGGGGCCGGGCGATACATGAGTCGAACTGCCGCAAAGAGAAAGTACTGGGGAAATGATATCAAACGGGACCTGGAGCAGAGAGGAATACTTGTCAGAGCGGCAAGCATGGCAGTAATCAGCGAAGAAGCGCCAGGTGCATACAAGGACGTGGACAGGGTCGCAGAAGTGAGCCACCAGCTCGGTATCGCAACGAAAGTAGCCAGGTTGACCCCGATCGGATGTACAAAGGGATAGAGCCAGTTCTCAAAGCGGATGAACATGCCATGTAGAAGCGGAGCTTCTCAGCAGCATTCAGTACTGCAAGACGTAGATTTGGCCAAGAGCATACTGGCTGTTGAAAAGCTGAGTCTAGCCATTGTGAAGGAGAACAAGACAATATTCACGAGCAAAGAGTCAGGCGTCAAGGGTCTGGTAGACGCCATAAGCAAACAAGGGTCTTCACTTCACGGAGCTGCAGTGGCAGACAGAGTGCTAGGAAAAGCTGCAGCACTTCTCTGTGTCTATGCGAAACTCTCCGCGGTACATGCATTCGTAATGAGCAGACTTGGCGAAGAAGTCTTGAAGAGGCATTCGATTCCTTTTCAGCATGATACGTTGGTCCCGAACATTCTGAACCAACATGGGACTGACATGTGCCCTTTCGAAAGAATCGTGCTAGAAACAGATTCTCCCAAAGAGGCCTTTCTGATGATTAGCCATCGCCTTGCGACAGGAGTCTCACGCGAAGCCTAGTCACTCTTCTTCATCATATCGTCGGCTAGCCTTTCTTCGAAATGTGTTCTCAAAAGAACTCTCTTTTTGAGGTCCTGTATTTTCTCCCAAGGAGTAGGATCAATTCCTCTCAGAATCGATAGATAGAAGCTGAGATAGTCCACAAAGTATGTCACCGATAGTAGCTGAGAGACCCTTGTGTTTCCTACACCCGTGACTTCATTGATGTTTGTCATTCCCGCTTCAGCCAGGATCTTCTTCGTTTCCTCTACTCTGATAGTTTCTTCCTCGTTCTCATCCATCCTTAGAAACACGTGTGAAAACTTCGACTTGTATTGGTCGACTTTACCCCACGCCTCCAATTCATTGTGGCAGGTTTCCGGCAGAATGCTCAACATGACCGGCATCTTGCTGTTCTCATTCAATTGATTCTTCAGTCTTCTAGCAAGGCCTGCGTTCTTGCGGAAGGCGTAAACTACAGGAATCGAGTCCAAGAGGCTGGCAGCTAGTTGCTTTGCTGGATTGACTTTGTGGGAGATGCTCCGCCCGACTTGGTTCCTAAGGCTCCTAAGATTGTCGGAGGCCTCTTGGATCTCTCTGGCAGCATCTCTTTTCTTGCTAAACAAAGCCAAGGTAAGTGAAGCGGCTGTAAACAGAAATGGAAAGGCCGTTCTGGGTTCCAGGCCCTTTCTCACGTCAATATGAGGAACCTGATTCATCTCAGAGATTCGTTTCATGTTTCCGCCCGAAGAAATCGTTACAGCCTTGCATTTCCGCTGAAGAGCGTTCAGAAGCCCTTCGAGTGTTTCTTGCGTATTTCCGCTGTAGCTTATGGCCAAGATCATGGATTTCTGATTTGAGAAGGACGGCAACCTACTGTCTCGAATAAGCACAGCTGGGATAGTCAATTGGTCGACGAGCCAGTTCAAAGCGATCTCTGCAGCTATGGCTGAGGTTCCCATGCCAACGACAACTATGTTGTCAACATCAGGCAGACGCTTCGGCGTCACTGGTTCCTTGAAGCTCGTTGCGGACTCATCCAGATACTCAGGCATGAGATCAATCTTTTCAAGCATGTTGTGTCGGTCGATTCCTCGAATCATCTGAGCATTGTCAAGTTCAAGCACAGGTCCTCATCTCACTCCTGCATTGGTTCCAAAACATTCAGTATTCCCAATGTGGCGTATACAGCTTCCTCTGTCCTCACAGTTACGGTGCCCTGATTGGGAAACATGTTCAGAATGATATCAGTGAAATCCAGCGGTTTCAATCGTTCTCTTGAAAGAATCTCAGCGATCCCTTCCTGAGGCGAACCGAACACAACCAAGATCCTTGAGGCTTCACTCAGCTCTCGCTTCAGATCCTCCATTCTTTGGAGCAACGGATCACCATACCTAGACGTCAAGATTATCAGTTCGTCGCTACGCTGTTTCAGAGTCTCCCCTAATGCGCTCTCAGAAACGGATACATTGTACCCCCAGTAGAAGGGCACCTCCTCTCGAGAAACAACGGAGAATCTTTCTCCTTGACCAGTCTTTTCAACTCTGACTGTGACTCGAGTTGCTTTCCTCAGGGAAGAACCCTCAAGCCTCACTTCGTCAGCCAAGCCCACCTCTACGATAGCCCAGTTCTTCTCTGAAGCGACGACTATCCCCTCACGATATGCCGTTGATTCATTCTCGCTAGCTTTCGATATGGGATGATGTGGGGTTCTTAGCGGGGGCAGTACCCCCACGTACTGCATATCCTGAGACAGTGGGAACACTCTCTTTCTAAGATATTGCGGAGTCTCCAGGTACGACAAGATTGTTTTCAGGAATCGTGCTTCCTTTGAGTCGGCTTGAGCAGTAGAACGATAGATCAAGATTTCATCTACGCGAAATATGGCTGCCGCCCTTGCTAACAGGCCGACTCGGACGGTTTTTTCCCTCAGATGTGGAATGTCAGAGACGAAAGAGGAAGGTATCGCCACTGAAAGCCTCTTCTTTCTTCTAGGCGCCCACGACATTCTTCAATCAACACGTCGACGAATCATCGGTTCCAAGGATCTGCAATGCAGATGATCTCACTTGTTCGTAAGGTTTATAATAGCTAGCGCTCCCTGAAAGTGCGGCAGTCCTGTAGACAATCATAGAAGGTTTCAGGTTGGGCCACAGAAAGAAGCACGCTCCCAAAAGAGGCTCATTAGCGTACCTTCCCAGGGGACGTGCCAAACGATGGAGAGCACGCATTAGGCATTGGCCCGAGATCGAAGGAAAACCCAAGCTCCTGGCCTTTTCAGGCTACAAGGTTGGAATGACCCACCTCTTAACAATCGATAATCAGAAAGGATCATTCAATTTCGGAAAGGAAGTCACTCTTCCTGTCACATTGATAGACAGCCCACCCATGACGATATGTGCAGTTAGAGCCTACGAGAAGAGACCAACTGGGCTGAGAACTCTAACAGAAGCATGGGCTCAGACCTTCTCCAAGAATCTTGGCCGCCTACTATCAGTGCCCAAAACCCCGAAAACCGAGGAAGCATTGAAGAAGATCGAATCTTCCCTCGGGAAGATTCATGAGATTAGAGTATTGGCCACAACCCAACCCGAACTAGCCAATGTCCCAAGAAAGACCCCGGAGATCATCGAGATCAAAGTGAGCGGAGGAGCCACGAAGGAGCAGCTCGAGTACGCAAAAAGCATACTCAGCAAAGAAGTAAATGTCTCCGATGTCTTCCAACAGGGCGAATGGGTTGATGTTGCAGGGATAACCAAGGGTAAGGGAATCCAAGGCCCTGTCAAGCGCTGGGGGATCCGCAGAAAATCCCACAAGTCAAGGAAGACTGTTCGTCAAGTGGGAACGATAGGTGGCTGGAATCCTTCCATTGTTCAGTACACAGTGCCCAGAGCAGGGCAGATGGGATTCCATCAGAGAACTTCGTACAGCCAACAGATAGTGAAGATCGGGGAAGACGCAACGGAGGTCAATCCGAAACGGGGCTTCATTCACTCTGGTCCGATCAAAGGAGGCTACTTGATGCTGGCTGGAAGTGTCTATGGACCCACAAGGAGGCTCGTCACAATGAAGCACGCTGCTAGAGCCAAGATCGGTCCACCTTCACCTCCCAAGATCGAATACGTGAGCATTCAAACGAAGTAGGAAATCTCGGTGAGCCATATGAGCGCAAAAACTGTCGATGTTCTGGCAATGGATGGAAAGAAAGTCGGAAAGATCACACTCCCGGATGTTTTCTACACGCCCTTTAGACCAGATGTCATCAAGAGAGCAGTGATAGCAGCGCAGTCGAATCGATTCCAACCTAAAGGGAGAGACCCCATGGCCGGCAAGAGAACTACCGCAGTGTCTCTCGGGGTCGGACTTGCACTTGCACGGGTCCCAAGGGTTAGAGGTGAACGACACCCGCGTGCATCTATGGCTGCATTTGCGCCAAACACTGTGAAGGGCAGAGTCACTCATCCTCCGCGAGTGGAAAAGGTGCTATCGAAGAGCATGAACGCCAAGGAGAGAAGACTTGCAATCAGATCGGCAATAGCAGCGACAGCGATGAGAGAAATTGTCGAGGGAAGAGGTCATATCTTGCCGAAGAAGACAGCACTCCCTTTGATTGTCTCTGATGACATTCAAACTGTAGAAAAGGCAAGAGCCGTGAGAGACGTAATGCGGAACCTAGGCGTATGGGATGACATCATGCGAGTACTCCTCAGTAAGAAAACTCGAGGAGGACGAAAGGCTACTCGAGGAAAAGGAACTCGTCACGCAGTCGGCCCTCTGATAGTTATTTCCGAAGACGGGAGCATAACTAGGGCCGCGCGTAATGTTCCAGGTATAGATGTAGTCCAAGTGAACAATCTCGGCGCAGAGATGTTGGCGCCAGGAGCACACCCCGGCAGGCTGACCATTTGGTCGGAATCTGCTATTAAACTGCTAAGTGCGCAATAGGAGACGTTGAGGAATGGACACAAGGGAAGTCATCCATCATCCTTTGGTCTCCGAAGACTCCGTCAATCTCATTGAGACAGAGAACAAGATCACATTCATTGTGGATCTGAGAGCCACGAAGAGTGATGTGAAACGAGCGGTCGAAGAACTCTACGCTGTAAGAGTCTCAGACGTCCACACCGTAATAACCTCGAGAGGGATAAAGAAAGCATATGTCAAACTCTCACCAGAACACAAGGCAGCTGATCTTGCGGTAAAGCTTGGTCTTCTGTAGAGGAGAATATGAGACATGGGAAAGAACATACTTGTGCAAAGAAGAGGCAGAGGCACAGCCGTCTTTCGTGCCCCCACATATCGAAGAAAAGGTCCTGCACGATACCCTCCTCTCGCAGCAAGTGAACTGACTGGAGTGCTCAAAGGAGGGGTTTCAGAAATTGTCCACGACCCGGGAAGAGGAACTCCACTCGCCCTACTCAAGTTTGAAAACGGCGAAAAGTTCTACGTACCAGCCACTGAAGGTCTTGGGCTAGAACAGAAAGTCGCACGAGGTGGAACAGCAACTGTTGAGATAGGAAACATACTGCCAATAGGCAAGATGCCCGAAGGAACCCTTGTATGCAACTTAGAGCTCAACCCTAGCGACGGAGGAACTTTGGCGAGGTCTTCCGGAACGTATGCTCTTGTTGTTGCACACACGCCTAGAGGAACTGAGGTCAGACTCCCATCTGGAAGATCGGTATACCTGAAGGATGAATGCAGAGCAACAGTTGGTGTCATTTCAGCAGCGGGAAGAACAGAGAAACCTTTTCTGAAGGCAGGAGCGAAGAAACTCTTGATGAGAACAAGAGGTAGACGATGGCCAATCGTGAAAGGACAGAAAATGGTCTCAGCTTCTCACCCCTACGGAGGAGGCCGTCACAAGCATGCAGGGAAACCCACAACTGTCTCAAGAAACACGCCTCCTGGCAGAAAGGTCGGATTGATCGCAGCAAGACAGACCGGAAGAGCGCGCGCGCGCATGAGACAAGTGGCCCAAGTTCTGTGACTCTCCTGCTATCGAAGGATTAAATAAAGCGAGCAGCACGTCAAAAGGAAGAGTGCAAACAACTTGCCGAAACAATTCAAATACCGCGGCCACAACCTGGAGCAGCTTCAAGCAATGTCCATGGACGAATTCATACGCCTCATGCCCGCCAGGCAGAGAAGATCCCTTCAAAGAGGACTATCTCCTGAACAGAGAAAGCTTATGCAAAAACTAAGAAGCTCAAAGAAACCCGGCAAAGAAACTGCCCCTATTCAACTCAAGACACATTGCCGAGACCTATTGGTTATGCTCGAAATGGTCGGAATGACCTTCAATGTCCACTCAGGAAAGGAGTTCAGCCCAGTTACGATTAGGCCAGAGATGATCGGGCACTATCTAGGAGAGTTCGTGATAACCAACCAAAAGGTGACTCACGGAACACCTGGTATCGGGGCTAGCCGCTCATCCATGTACGTGCCCCTAAAGTAGAGAAAAATCTGTCCTCAAGCAGTCTTCCTTCTTACGACTAGTGCGACTACAGAAGCAAGAATCAGTGCTGGCACAACTACGACAGCTGCACCGAAGACCATGGATTGAACGTTTGCAGTGGCACCTCGCGTAATCGTCTTGATTCCCAACATTTCCTGTGAATCACGGCTTGACCTGTCAGCCCAAAAGCTGAGGAAACTCACAAAAGCGCCCAAAACGACTCCAACCACCGTGTACGCTGCTCGCTTCATCAATCCAACATCTGCTCCTCTCGTTCTCCCTCTCCTCACTGTATAGTTCTAGCGTTTAGAACGTTTTTGTTGGTTTAGTAGGTTGGGTGAAAGTGCTGGTCGGTCTGGATCCAGCATTGTTGTACATTAATGGGCCGATAGTTCAGTCTGGTCTGAGTGGCGGTTTTCTGTAGTTCATAATGCTTCTTTGGAGGATACCTTGGGTCGAGTGCTCGTTAGAGAATAGCGCATTCCAGGGTTCTCGTGGGTGAGCTCGAATCGACCCATGATTCTTCTGGAGTGTTTTTCGGGGGGGCTGTTGCGCTGTTGTGTGGTTCAGTTGAGTGAGGCCGAGAACCAAGACCTCAGTGAAGTGTGCTGCAGCAGCTGACAATCAAGAACATGTTGAATGCTGGTAGCGCGCGTCGGCTCCTGTTTTTTTGTGCAGACCTGAGAAAGAGGATTCATTGTCTGATATACACATAAAAGGGTAAATACTGTTAGGCTCTTCTTGGAGAGTTTGGGGAAGAGCTTGGCATGAAGTCTTACAAGTCGAGGATTTTGCAGCTTACGTTGACTGCAGTCTTCGCTGGGCTGGTTGCAGCCACAACGATGATGATTCGATTTCCGATTCCGGCAACATCTGGCTATTTCAACATAGGGGATGCTATGATATTCATTGCGGCTTTGTTGTTTGGTCCAGTGGTGGGGGGACTGGCTGGAGGAGTCGGCTCAGCAATAGCTGACATGATTGGGTATCCCTTGTTCGTACCTTATACGCTGGTGATAAAAGGAATAGAGGGGTGGCTCGTTGGAAAAATTGCGCGAAAGACTCCTAAATCTGATTGGGTAGCTTGCGTCCTTGGAGGGGGTGAGATGATACTGGGCTATTTCGTGGTTGAAGTTTTGTTGTTCGGTATTGGAGCTGCCCTTGAAGAGCTGCCTTTCAATGTGTTTCAAATAGTTGCGGGGCTTGCGATAGGTCCAGCAATCGCGCTGCTGCTTAGGAGAAGGTTGCCTTCAATTCTATCTCAGGTTTGAAGGCTTTCTGCGAAGCGCAATCCATAGATCGTCTGCGTAGGGCAACGGTAGCTTCTTTTCTTCGCCTTTTCTCTTTATGAGAATTCGCTTTGTCGAGTTTGAGAGGATCTCTCCTATTACGGCTGCGCTTATGTTCCTTCGATTGAGCTGGGATACGATTTTCTCAGCGCTTTTCTCGGCTGCAACCACCAAAAGCGATCCTGAACTCACTAATCTCAGCGGGTCTATCTTGAAGAATCTACATATCTCAATGGTTTCAGGAGCTATCTTGATTGATTTCTCATAGACACGAAAGCCGGTCTTTGAGGCGTTTGCCAATTCGTTTAGGCCTCCGGCTACCCCGCCTTCTGTCGGATCATGCATTGCTTGAACGGATCCATAGTTGAACGCAATCATGGCGTCTTTCACAACACTTGTCATCTCGGAGAATCTTCTTGCCTTTTTGACGAGACCTGTTCCGAACGCCTTTGCTAGAGGTTTGGCCCGATCAAGAGCCAAGATCCCTGTTCCTTCTATGCCGGCGCCTTTGGTTAGAATGATCTTCCCTCCAGGCCTGGCGTCGCTGCACGTGACGTATCCTCTTCTTCCTACGGGCCCAGCTGCGAACCCTACGACCAGGGGATGGTTGAGGCCCAGGGTTACCTCTGAGTGGCCTCCTACTATTGCCACTCCAATTTCCTTGGCTGCTTCATTCATTTGTTTGCAGATCGCACGCAGAACCGTCCGTCCGGATCCTTCAGGAAGCATTATGCAGGAAAGAAACCAAGTGGGCCTGACTCCTCTTGTCGCTATGTCATTCGTAGTCACGCGAACCGAGAGGGATCCGATTCTGTTCAGCGCGCCGCTTATTGGGTCGCAGGATAATGCGAGCAATTGCTTTCCTGCTTTGACTATTGCTGCATCTTCGCCGTGGGATGGGCCTAGCACGACGTCTGACCTATGTGCACCCACATACCTGAAGACGATCTCCATCAAAGGTTTTGGCGGAATCTTGCCTAATGGGAACTTCATTGCGTCTCACGTAAGTTTCATGGCTGAGCGCGCGCGCCAGGGTGGAAATGATGGATACCAGCCTGTGGGTTCACCCTAGGGAAGAGACCCGCTCCCAGTCTTCAGCTGTTCGATAATTCTGGCCAATTGATCGTAAGGGCTTTTCATGAGACCCACAATATTCTCCGCGCCGAAAGCACTCATTGAGGAAGTGAGGGTGAAAGAGCATGCCTTCTCGCCTGTCTCGGTTTGGTAGCATACTCTAAGATACGGTGTTCCCCAAACTCTATCCGCCTTGACTTCGCCAACGCGTTCCATCGGGACCTCAAGGCTTCCTTCGTTCTTTAACCCTTCATCTATCCTGTTGGAGTAGTCGCTGAATTTTGCAGTGAGAAATTTTCCACCAAGATACTTCACGTATACCAGTCTTCGACTTGTAAGAATCAGTTGACCCTTCAATGCTTGCCCCATTCCCGGCTTTTCTTTAGGGTAAAATCCTACTTCGACTTTTGCTACCACGTTTTCAGACAAAACCAATCGTCCCCAACTAAACATTACGGGCGCTCTTAAGAGCTCTTTTTTGAGCGCGTGGAACGATGAGTGAAAAAGCGTACGCTTGAACCATCAAGAGTGCTAGAATGGTGTGTCCACACCACATGACCGGGACGTTTGTTCATTTCAGGACGCTTACTAGTAGGTGTTTCGCCATTTTTTCGTTTCAGGACACGATTCTTACGTTTAGGAATATTTCTTTTCTCTGTGTGAACGAGCTGTTTCTGGGCATGCGCTCCGAACGTCCTGATCCTACTGAATATGTCCTGTTTTGGATATTCTTCCCGTTTTCCACGCATCAGATGAACCCACACACAAGATTCTCTATCCAAGTTCTACCGGCCGCACCACCTGATGCTCTCTCTCAGTTATGGAACGTTAAGTTTCGAAATGTTAATGCTTAGAGATGTTAGTAGTGTAGAAACGTAGTAATGCGTAGAAAGTTAGAAAATTGATAGACTCAACAGAAATAACTTTCACGCACAAGAAGGGCGCGCTTGATTCCATTTGCTGTAACGGACAGGTACAACGACCTGCGGTTCAGTCTGGTATATGCGGCAAAATCTAGTAGTCGGCCGGCCAGGTCTAGTCGTCGCATATGGTGAACTATTAACTATATGACGATATATCATGATATGTTGTGTTACGCGGGCAAGTCACCCCTCAACCAACGCAACCCTACTCAAAGCCAAATCGAAAACACACTCTACTAGCTTCACCATATTGGCACAAACGCTAGAACAGTTCTAGGCATTAGAACGATCCTTTTCTCACTAGATGAAGCGATCAGACCATATCCTGGCGGTTTCGTACCAAGACACTGCGGCGGCACTTGCGCCAAATATCAGAGCCATGATACTGTGTGCAGATCCCACGAATCCTTCACGAAGGAGATAGACGAGAAGTGAAGTCGTGAAGAAAGCTGCGTAGAATAGGTATCTTGGAAGGATTAGACTTCCAAGTCTGCTGAAGAACCTCAATGTCCCCACTTTCACTTCTCTGACCATTACGTACTGGCCGAACTTGTCCTTCTCAACCAGCCCCAGTTCTCTGAGTTTGTCAAGATGATGCAATGCTGTGCTGGGACTCGCCATACCGAGCGCTCTCTGAATCTCTCTTACGCCAGCGCCCTCGCCTTTCTTGAACATGTACCAGTAAACTCTGAGAGTTGAGCCTCTCAGTTCTGACTCAACCTTTACTGAGTCTATCTCCCTAGCTGACAATCTACGTGTCATCCTCTAATGAGACGAAGAGTACGGGCCATATCTTTGTATCGACGAGTTCCATATTTCCGATCGTTTCCAGCATCTTAGGCTTTCCCAGAAAGAAACCACGAGTTCTGTAGATTTCCAACTCAACTCAACGTTTTTAACTTGGCCTAGTGCATGCTTCGGGAGGACCGGTGTGAAACCCCGTGCCAAAGTGGAAATATTCCGTTACGGGCCTCGACCCAGACAAGACTGTGAAGTGTGCAGGACGTGAGCTTCACATTTCACCAAAGGCAGCGGTCGAGATATGCTCCAGCATTAGGGGCATGACCGTAGTGGACGCAAAAGAAATGCTCGAGCAGGTTTCAGCAAAAAGGAGAGCCATTCCCTACAAGAGGCACAAGAAGGAGGTTCCACACAAGTCCATGAATGAGCCATGGTATGCGGGAAGATATCCGGTCAAAGCAGCCTCCACGATCTTGAGACTGTTGGAAGGATTGGAGGCCAATGCTGAGTATAAGGGTTTGAATTTGACAAAGCTTCGAATTATTCACGCAGCATCACAGAGAGGAATGAAGATAAGAAACTACACGCCCCGAGCGCATGGACGGAGTTCGCCCAGCTTCAACACCCTCACTCATCTTGAGCTCGTAGGCTATGAGGGTGAATAGTATGTCGGTTCAGAAAGCCTTCATGAAAGACAACTTGCGAAAGGCTGAGCTTGACGAGTTTCTCTTAAAAGAGTTGGGTAAGGCAGGTTACAGCAAGATGGAGTTGACGAAAACTCCTCTTGGCACCAGAGTAGTTGTGTATGCTGCAAGACCTGGAATGGTCATAGGCAGAAGAGGGCAGAGCATCAGGGACCTCACCAAGGTTCTGGAGGAAAGATTCGGCTTAGACAATCCGCAGATATCTGTCGCCGCCATTGAATTCCCTGAGCTAGACTCGAGAGTGGTTGCATCCCAAGTGGCTGCTGCACTTCAGCGAGGCGTTCACTTCCGAAGAGCTGCATACTGGGCGGTCCAAAGGGTGATGGAGGCAGGAGCGTTGGGAGTAGAGATAACGATAAGGGGCAAACTGACAAGTGAGCGATCAAGATACGAGCACTATCGACAGGGCTATCTTCCTCGGTCCGGCGACGCGGCCTCAAAGCAGATAGGAAAAGCGGTAGAATGGGTTCAGCTGAAGCCGGGGATGTTGGGCATACATGTGAACATAGTTCCGCCAGGATTCGATTTCCCAGACAAACCCGTGTGGAGACCTCTGGCTGCGACAGAAGAGAAGGCCGCTGTGAGTCCTGTTGCTTCTGAAACGGATGCGCCCAAAGCTGAGGAAGAGGAGGAGAAAGAAGATGCCGATACTTAGGATACGAGAGATACGCAGCATGCCTGTGGAAGAGCGAAAGAAGAAACTCGATGAGATAAGAGCAGAGCTCGTTAGATTGAAGACGACGGTTGCCTCTGGAGGTACAATAGAAAACCCAGGCAGAATCAAGGAACTCAGGAAGACCATGGCAAGAATACTCACTATCGAGAGAGAAACTCCCGTGACTCAGGAGGTTTCAAAATGAGTCCGATAACACCGCAGAACATTGCCAGACACGAAATCATCGGACTCAACGTCAAAGTGGTCAAGACGACAAACAAACAGCTTGGAAGACTTGCTGGAAAAGTCGTGGACGAAACAAGAAACACATTGATTCTCTTCAACGGTGCGAAGAATACGATTGTACCAAAGGACATAGCGTCATTCGACTTCTACCTACCTTCCGGAGAAGTTGTGAGAATCGAAGGGAAGAAGTTGGTCGGTAGAGCCGAAGACAGAATCAAGATGAAGGTGAGGAATTGGCGCTGAAGAACATAGGATTAGGCGTTGCGCTTCCGCAAAAGAGCTGCGACGACGTTGACTGCCCGTTCCACGGATCCCTTTCAGTCAGAGGAAAAATCTTGAGTGGAGTCGTTGCGAGTAGCAAGATGCGCAGGACGGTTGTCGTAGAAAGAGACCTTTTGCATTATGTTCCCAAGTACATGAGATACGAGAAGAGACGTAGCAGGATTAGTGCACACAACCCTCCTTGCATAGACGCAAAAGAAGGCGACAAGGTGCAAATAGCAGAATGTCGCCCACTGAGCAAGACAGTGTCATTCGTCATAGTGGAGAAGGCGGAGTAGCTACAGGAGTGAAGTGATATGCCAGCACCAAAGACTCGAGCAGTCAGCGCAAAAGGAATGATGGAATACCGACCCTATGTAACGAGAGGATTGCCGGCAGGCAGCCGTCTAGTTTGTGCTGACAATACGGGTGCCAAAGAACTCAAAGTGATCAACGTTCTAGGATATTCAGGGCGGTTGAGAAGAGTTCCTACCGCATGTGTAGGCGAAATGATTGCGATCTCAGTCACAAAGGGAACTCCAGATCTTAAAGGACAAATCTTTCCTGCTGTTGTGGTGAGACAGAGGAAGACATTTCGGAGAGCTGACGGAGTCAGACTCCAATTCGAGGACAACGCGGGAGTGATCATGACTCCTGAAGGAGAACTGAAGGGAACTGAGATACGGGGCCCTGTGGCAAGGGAAGCCGCTGAGAGATGGCCCAGAGTAGCCAATTTGGCTAGCATGATTGTTTAGTGTGAGGCGATGTCGAACTGTCTCCTAGCAAAATTGAAACAGGAGTCCAACGGAAAACATTGTCCGCGCCCCTCTCCTTAGAACTCCGAGAAAGATACCGCCGAAGATCGTTCCAGATCAGAAAAGGAGACACTGTCAAAATAGTTAGAGGAGATTTCACAGGGATCGAAGGCAAGGTCAACCGAGTAGACAGAGATCGAGGAAGGCTATTCGTTGAAGGACTGTCACGTGAGAAAGTCTCAGGCACGTCGACACTCGTGACGGTTCACTCATCGAAGGTTACAATCACGAACCTGAACCTCTCGGACAAGTGGCGAGCTGACATATTGGAAGGAGAAAAGCCTCAGGCTGTCGCCGAACAGGTCCCAAGGAACGAGGAGAATAATTAAGTATGGGACGGAAAGGCGGGTCAAGACACCTAAAGCGGAAGCCAGCACCTGACTTCTGGCCAATAAAGACGAAAGAATTTCAGTGGACAGTCAGACCCAGATCTGGACCGCATCCACGTGGCATGTGTATTCCTCTTTTGATAGTGCTCAGAGACTACTTGCATCTCGCGAGAACTGCCCGAGAGGCGCGACTCATATTGTCACAGGGCAAGGTGAGAGTTGACGGACGTCTTAGAAGAGACGAAAGGTACCCCGTCGGCCTGATGGATGTAATTGATATTCCAAGTTCGAAGAAAATGTTTCGAGTGGTCCCGGTCAGAGGAAAGAGACTCACTCTCGTCGAGGCAGCTGAGAACACGAGAGGGTTCAAGATCTGCAAGATAGATGATAAGACGACAGTTGCTCACGGACACCTTCAGTTGGGCCTTCACGATGGCAGGAACATATTAGTGAAAGTGCAAAACCCGACAACCCCGGCTGAGGATGTCTATTCGACAGGGTCTTCGTTACAGATCGAGCTTCCAAGCCAGAAGATTCTGAAACAAGTGGGAATGATCGAAGGCACCTATGCAATCATCACTGCTGGCGAGAACATGGGTCGTCATGGAAGCATTTCTCACGTAGAACCCGGAACCGCGACAAGGCCGGGCATCGTAGAGATCAAAGATGGAAAAGGCGAAGCATTCCGAACCATTACTGACTATGTATTCGTAGTAGGCGAGGCGACGTCTATGATTGAACTTCCAGGAGCATAAGCAATTGACAGCCAAGACTGCATCTGACTTTGATCAAGAGAACCCTATGCGCGAGATCAGAATAGAAAAGGTAACAGTCAACATAGCGGTTGGCAAGTCGGGAGAGCCATTAGAGAAGGCGAAGAAAATACTTCAACAGATAACAAAACACACCCCTTGCCAGAGAAACGCAAAGAGGACAGTGAAGGATTGGGGAATAAGAAAAGGAGAACCGATCGCATGTATTGTCACGCTTCGCGGAGAAGAATCAGAGTCCTTCCTGAAACGGGCCTTGGAAGCCGTGGGAAACAAGATCCCAGAATCAAGTTTTGATGACTACGGCAACTTCGCCTTTGGCATAAAGGAACACATCGACATACCCGACACTAAGTACCTGCCGGAGATAGGAATATTCGGCATGAACGTGAACGTCACATTGGAACGAAGAGGCTATCGAATCAAGAGAAGAGCAATGAGAACATCAAAGATCGGAAAGAAGCACACAATCACGAAACCCGAAGCCATGAGCTTCTCGGCGAGCAAACTGCAGGCAAACATAGTCAAAGAAGGTGAAGCAGTTGGCGAAACAGAAACCTAGCAAGCAGAGGAAGTTCGGAAAGGGAAGCAAGCCGTGCAGAAGATGCGGTCAGCGAAACGCAATGATCAGAAGCTATGGACTGCAGCTTTGCAGACAGTGTTTCAGGGAACTCGCACCAAAATTAGGCTTCAAGAAATACTCATGAGGTAATGGAAATGACGTTGGTAGATCCTGTGGCAGATGCCCTCTCAACAATCTTCAACAATGAAGGTAGGTACAAGCATGAATGTGTCGTACAGCCTGCGTCAAAACTGTTGGGGCAAGTGTTGCGAGTTATGCAGAAGAACGGGTACTTGGGAGAATTCGAATTCGTTGACGACGGAAGATCTGGCAAGTTCAAGATTCAGCTGCTTGGTAGGATCAACAAATGCGGAGTTACCAAGCCAAGCTTCTCTGTCGGAATCTCGAAGATTGAGATGTTTGAGAAGAGGTACCTTCCGTCAAGAGAAGTTGGAGTACTGATCTTGTCTACTCCGAAAGGAGTGATATCTCACAAAGAAGCCCGAGAACTGCGAACGGGCGGGAAGCTTCTGGCATATGTCTACTAAGGCGGTGGAACTGTGACTGCAGCAGAGATCTCAGAGAAAGTTGTTCAGATTCCGGGAGGAGTCCAAGTGCAGATTGCTGCAGGAAAGGTGTCGGTGAAAGGGCCCAGAGGGACGATAGACGAGGATCTATCCCACATGTCAGTACGGCTTGAATCAAAAGACGGCGAGGTGGTAGTCTCTATGGCGGGAACAAAGAAACAAGACAAGGCAATTGTAGGCACAGCAGCGGCACATGTCAAGAACATGATCGAAGGAGTTTCCAAGGGTTTCGCATACAAGTTGAAGGTCGTCTATGCTCATTTTCCGGTCACCATAAAGGTCCTCGAAAAAGAGAGGAAGGTGTCGATCGAGAACTTTTCTGGAGAGAAGATCCCGCGCTTCGCATCGATAGTCGGAGATGTTTCAGTCAAGGTATCAGGTGACGAGATAGTCGTCGAAGGGTCACGTGTGGAAGATGTCAGTCAGACTGCAAGCAATATCCAGGAAGCTACAACGATCAAAGAGAAAGATCAGAGGGTCTTTCTCGACGGCATCTACGTATATGAAAAAGGACTGGCGATCAAGAAATGAAAAATGCGAGCGCGCGCGCTAAAACGGAAGAAAGAAAGAAGCTCAAGGCGCGTATACCAAAGATAGTGCGACAGGAATCTTGGCGCCTTAAGAGAATAGGGGAAAATTGGCGCAGACCGATGGGCGTTTCAAACAAGATGAGGCGAAGACAACGAGGGTGGCCGAAAACCGTATCCGTCGGCTATAAGACTCCAAATGAATTGCGCTATCTTCACCCCTCTGGCCTACGGGAAATGATTGTTCACAGAGCATCAGATTTAGACAAACTCGATCCCAAGGCCAATGCAGCAAGGATCGGACACACAGTTGGAGAAAAGAAACGCGTAACAATCCTTGACCGAGCGAGGGAACTGGAGATCAAAGTTGTAAATCCAGGCATTTCCAGAAGGGAGGAAGCGATTAAGGAAAAGGAGCCTATCGTGGAGCCACCGGATTCCAAGGAAGAACCTGCGCAGCCAGAAGCCATGAAGCAACAGTCGCAGCCACAGGAGGAGAAGAAGCAGTGAACCTGAGGAACCAAAGAAGACTCGCTTCTGGAATACTAAACGTGGGCGGAAACAGAGTCTGGATAGACCCTGACGAAGCTGAGAAAGTCAGTTCAGCAATAACCCGAGATGACGTCAGGCGACTCATCCATGAAGGTACGATTCGTGCAACGCCCGAGTCAGGTACAAGTCGAGGGAGGAAGAGAGCATCGCATCACAAACGCATTCTTGGAAGGAGAAGCGGTCCCGGCCGTAGAAAAGGCGTTCACAGATCAGGAGAAAGCTGGGTCACGCGAATCAGATCCATCAGAAGGAGATTGAGACATCTCAGAGACACAAGGCTGATCGAACAATCCTCCTACCGGAAGCTGAACCTCCTGGCAAAAGGAGGAACCTTCAGAAGCGCTCGACACGTCAATGAATACATCGAGGCTCATCAACTGGCAAGAAGGAGGTAAGGATAACGGTTCAAAAACCCACATATGCCATGCCTCATCGCAGAAGAAGAGAGCTCCGAACCAACTATCGGAAAAGAGCAGCCATGGTTGTCTCTGCATTTCCCAGAATGGTTGTAAGAACCTCTAGCAAACATACCACAGTCCAATTCGTAGAGGCAAAAATACAAGGAGACAACGTGCTTGCCTCGGCGAAGTCCACTGAATTAGAGAAACTGAACTGGAAGTATGGAGGAGGAAATCTTCCAGCAGCATACCTCACGGGTGTGCTCGCAGGGTCAAGAGCACTTGCAAAAGGTATTCAGAAAGGCATCCTCGACATCGGTCTTCACAGAATCAGCAAAGGAGCGAGGATTTTGGGTGCGCTGAAAGGAGCAGTCGATGCTGGAATCAACATTCCACACGGTGCAGAAATACTTCCCCCCGATTCCAGAGTCAAAGGAGAACACATCGCCGCTTATGCAAAGGAACTGTCGTCTGATCCGGAAAGATACAAAGCACAATTCTCGGGATATGTCTCAAGAAAGTTGGATCCAGAGGACATTCCTTCCGCTTTTGAGAAAGCCAAGGAGAAGATTGCAGGTTCAGAGAAGAAACCTCAGAAGAAGAGTGATAAGTAGTGGCACTATCTCGGAGCAGAACAAGTTCCGACATTGGTTGGATCCCCAAGACAAAACTCGGAAAGATGGTCCAAGAGGGAGGCATCGTTTCCATCAATGATGTCTTTACACAAGGTCTGAAGATAATGGAACATCAAATTGTGGACGCACTGCTTCCGAACCTACAACACGAAGTATTGAATATAGGATTCGTCCAGAAACAGACCGACGCAGGGGAGAAATCTCGGTTTAGGGCTATAGTCGTTGTCGGAAACGGTGACGGCTACATAGGTATTGGTGACGGAAAGGCGAAGCAGGTTAGAATCGCCATAGACAAGGCCACTGTACAGGCGAAGCTCAACACGATCCCTGTCCGAAGGGGATGTGGAAGCTGGGAGTGCGCGTGCAACCAATCTCACTCGCTCCCTTTCAGAGTCAAAGGCAAATGCGGCAGCGTAGCCATGGAGATCCTCCCTGGTCCAAGAGGTTTAGGACTGGTCGCAGGAGAAATACCTAAAGTCGTCTTGAGAATCGCAGGAGTGAAGGATTGCTGGACGAGAAGCTTCGGATCCACGTCAACATCCCCTTCCACAGCATATGCCGTCTACGATGCGCTTCGTTCAACATATCGCATTGTCACCCCAAGCGACTGGATTAGGTAGAGAAGAATTGAAAGCGAAGGCGAAGTCTAGGAGAAGAAAGGCACTCGCGCGTCCAAAGGACAAGGAGAAAACCCCTTCAGAAATCTTGGAAGAAAAATGCATAATCGCTGTGAGGTTGCGTGGGCAAGCCAACGTCCCCAACGATGTGAAGACCACGCTTCATATGCTACAGATGCCTCGAAAATTCAACGCAGTACTGGTCTATGGCAAACCAGACACGCTCGGAATGCTCAGGAAGATAAAAGACTACGTGACTTGGGGAGAAACAGAAAGAAAAACTCTCAGCATGCTGCTTGAGAAGCGATGCAAACCAAGAGGCGCAAAAGAACTCACAGCAAAGTACTTGAAAGAAAAGCTCCAGATCCCGTCAATTGAGAAACTGGCTGAAGCAATCGAACGAAAAGAGATCCCACTGAGCAAGCTTCATGAGGCTGGAATTTCTTTGGCCTTTCGTCTTCATCCACCAAGGGGCGGGTTCAAGCGTCCAACAAAGCGGTCTTTTGGCGACGGAGGAGAACTGGGCTACAGAGGAAACGAGATATCTCATCTTCTATCTCGAATGATCTAAACAGTAGCGCGCGTGCTATGCAACTAGCGATTTCGCAAGAGTCCATCACGGAACTTGGAAGAACACCCTGGATATGTCTTCTAACAAATCTAGTTGACTCCGAGAGGTGTGCCAAACGTTTAAATCAATCACATCTGAACAATCAGGAAACCCTCCCCAATGGTGATACCAACTTTGCCTACGCGACACAGGAAGATCAGAAGAATGCGAGGATCAAGAACTCATGGATGGGGAGTCTCAGGTCAACACAGAGATAGCGGTATGATCGGTGGCCACGGTTGGGCCGGTAAGCTGGCACATAAGCGGACTAAGGTAGTGGCCGAAGGAATCACGATAGGCAAGCATGGGTTTTTTAGCCACTCGGCGAAGGAGACTAGATCCATCAACCTGAAAGATCTGGTACGTTTTGCGCCGACCCCGCCTGAAGAGAAATCACAAATCAAACTGCCTTTGGTTGACTTGTCTAGGCTCGGGTACGAGAAGCTTCTTGGCGTAGGAGTTTTGAAGGAGCCGATTGCGGTTAAGGTCGCCAAGGCATCAAAATCTGCTGTCAAGAAGGTTGAGGAGGCAGGCGGCAAGATACTGCTTCCAAAGTAGGTGGCAGACCTGGTTCGCTTCATTGAGATTTTTCAACCTCTCGCGAGATTCATTCCCGCCGTGTCTTCCCCTGAGCGAAAGGTTTCGTTCAATGAGAAGCTATTCTGGACCGCTATAGTTCTAATCGGCTATCTTGTCATGACGGAGATCCCACTGTACGGGGTAGGTGGACAGGGTGCTGAAGACCCGTTCAGTCAAATGCGGGTCATCTTCGCTTCTCAGCGGGGCACCTTGATGGAGCTAGGAATCGGCCCGATAGTGACGGCAGGCCTGATACTTCAAGTACTTGCAGGTTCCCAAATGATAAAGGTCGACTTCACGAATCCTGAAGACAGATCGATGTTCACGACAGCGAGCAAGGTCATGTCCATAATAATGTACCTCTTCCAGGTTAGTGCATACATGATGGCCGGAGCCTTTGGAACCACGATCACCACCCAAACAGCTTTTGTGATCGTCTTACAGCTGGTGAGCGCAGGAATAGTGCTCATGCTACTTGACGAACTACTCCAGAAAGGATGGGGGTTGGGAAGCGGAATCAGCCTCTTCATCGTCGCAGGTGTGGCCTCGACAATAGTGTGGGAGTCACTTGCGCCGATGGGTCCCATGAGCGACAAGAAATTCCTGGGCGCGATAATTGCGTTTGCGCAGTCGCTTGGATCTTCGCCGACAATCTGGAACATGTTCCATCGACCTGAAGGATTACCTGACATGATTGGTGTTTTGACAACCATCACAATCTTCGCAGTTATCATATACATTGATGGCCTGCGAGTTGAGGTTCCGGTTTCACATGCAAAGTTCAAGGGATTCCGAGGGACATTTCCGATCAAGCTTCTCTATGTCTCTAACATCCCAGTAATATTTGCCGCGGCTCTTTTTGGAAACATCTACTTCATTTCACAGCTCATCTGGTCGAGATACAATCAATCCGGTACGAACTTCTGGCTGAATCTCCTAGGCGTATTTCAAGTATCAGGCCAAAGGTACGAGCCCGTGCGTGGGCTCGCCTACTACGTGGTTTCTCCCAGAAACCTTGAGAATGTGATGAGCGATCCCATTCGCGCGTTGGTCTACGCGGGTCTGATGATGACGATATGCGTATTCTTCTCAACGACCTGGATCGAGGTTGGAGGCATGGACGCTAGAACCCTTGCCCAACAGCTTGTCGACTCGGGAATGCAGATCGAAGGATTCAGACGCTCACTTGCTCCCATTCAGCAGGTACTCTCAAGGTACATACCGACTGTGACGATACTGGGCGGGCTCGTTGTGGGAGCAATAGCCTCATTCGCTGACTTCCTTGGAGCGTTCGGCTCTGGTATGGGTATCCTTCTCTCAATAGGCATCATCGAGCAATACTCACAGATCTTGGCCCAGGAAAGGATCAGTGAACTCTATCCTGCCGCGAGAGCACTCCTTGGAAAATAGGCGAAGAGATGGACACAGTAGTCATCAACACACGCTCCTGGTTCGAAATGGCGAATAGGAAAACAAATACGGTTGATCGGATGACACTTAGGGATCACAGCTGTGGATCCGCGGAGGTCAGATAATGACAATACTTGATGAGATTCTCAAATCGATCACGGCGGCCCTTGTGCCTTATGGCGAAGTGCCGAACTCAACTTTCTTCATCTTAGGAGTAGCATGTGTGCTGTCGGTAGTCTCCAACTTGTCAAATCGCTTCATGGTGGACGTAAAGAAAATGAGAGAAATATCGATTGAAGTGAAGGCTTGGCAGGATGAGTTTAACAAGGCACGTAAGTCTGGAGACAAACAGCTGCTTGCGAAAGTCAACAAAAGGCAGGCGGCCATAATGCGGCTGCAGAGCAATATGATGTGGGACCGAATGAAAGTCACGCTTGTCTTTTTCGTTCCGTTTCTTCTGGTCTGGAATGTACTCAGTGGATTCTATGGGAAGCTACCCGGAGGCGGGTTCACAGCTTTTTCTCCTTTCAGTGTCCCGTGGTTGCTACAGGGCCCACCACTCTTTGCTAATCAGATGCCCATCAAGGTTACTTACTTTACGTGGTATCTGATCTGTTCTTTTGCCATCAGCCTTCCAATGTCAAGGCTCCTAGGCACGTACCCAGAGCAAGAGTGACTCTAATTCATCTCATGTAGACGGCGAGGAATACGCTTCGAGGCTACGCAAGTGGATCTGGTGCTGGCAATTAGCGGTCTTCACGGTTCTGGAAAATCCACATACGCGCGAGCACTTGCCGCGGCCTTTGGACTGAGACTTGTTTCAGCTGGCCAGATTTTTCGAAGAATCGCAAAAGAAAGAAACCTGACGTTAGAGCAACTCACGGAAGAGGCAAAGAAGAATCCGGAGATTGACCGATTGATCGACGAGATGACGAAGGAAGAGGCGGCGAAAGGAAATGTGGTTCTGGACGGACAGCTTTCGGCGTGGATGGGCCGAGAGAAGACTGATGTCAAGATATTCTTTACATCTCCGGAGAATGTGAGATTTGAAAGAATAGCTCGACGGGACAAGTTATCGTTCGAAGCAGCCGAGAGGCAAACCTTGATGAGAGAAGCGGTCCAGAAGGAACGTTTCATTGAGCTGTACGGTATCGATCCGTCCGATCTCTCCATCTACGATGTCATCTTTGACACGAATCTCCAGTCAATCGGGGAGAACATCAAGATTCTTAAGGAGATCATCTCCGAATATCTGGCGGAAAAGGGAAAGAAGTGAATACTGGAATGGTAGCCATTGAAGTTGGTAGAATATGCGTCAAGACTGCGGGGCGTGAAATCGGAAAGAGATGCGTTATCATTGACGTCATCGACAAGAACTACGTTCTTGTAACTGGGCCAAAATCGCTTTCAGGAGTCAAGCGCCGCAGAACGAATGTGAATCACATGGAACCTACCGAGGACAAAATAGATCTGAAAAGAGACGCGACCGATGAGGAAGTCCTGAAGGCACTTGAAAAAGCTAAGAAGACTGTAGTGGTCAAAGCAAGCGCGAAAACCAAGACCAAATAGATCTGCGAACTCTTCGCAGCAGCAATTGGTTTAATTCTCACGCAGGACCTTTGGTTGGGGATTAGCATGAAGCCTCTTCCACCTTGGGAGATAGAGAGAGGAATCGTCGCCAAAACGGATGTCGACACAAATGCAGAATTCGGCTTCGATCCATACAGCAGGCCGATCAATCTTCACATTCGTTTTGGAATGGTGAACTTGGACAAGCCTGCAGGTCCCTCAAGCCACGAAGTTGTTGCTTGGGTAAAACTGATGCTTGGGCTGAAGCATGCCGGACACGGCGGAACCCTCGACGCCTAGACAGGCGGGGGAGATCCCAAGGTAACCGGAGTGCTTCCCATCGCCTTCGAAGACGCGACGAAAGCGATTCAAGCCTTTCTTCTCTCAGGCAAAGAGTACGTATGCCTCATGCAACTCCATGAGGATGTTGCAGAAGAGCGGATAAGAACCATCTTCGGCGAATTCGTCGGAGCGATTCTCCAAAGGCCACCTCTGAGAGCAGCTGTGAAACGTGTCGTAAGAGAACGAATGATCTACAAGTCTGACATATTGGAAATCGACGGAAGGCTTGTTCTATTCAAGATTGCCTGTCAAGCTGGGACGTATGCTCGCAAAATCTGCAGCGACATAGGTGAGGCGCTAGGTTGCGGCGCGCATATGAAAGAGTTGAGAAGGACAAGGGCCGGACCGTTTAATGAAGACAGGAACTCGTTCTCACTGTATGATCTTCTTGATGCGTACGATGATTGGACGCAAAAGAAGGACGAAGCAAAGCTGAGGAATGCTGTGCGACCAGTAGAAGAAGCGTTCGACTTCATACCAAAGGTCTACATACGAGACTCTGCCGTGGATGCGATCTGTCATGGAGCAGATCTGGCCATACCCGGCATAGTCAAGCTGGACAAAGCGATAGTATCCAGAACTCTGCTGGTCTTGCTGTCAATTAAGGGTGAAGTAGTTGCATTAGCCAAGGCTCTACTGTCAACCGAGCAGATGCTTGAGCAGGATCATGGAATCGCCGCAAAGACCGTTCGAGTGATCATGCCACCTGGCACATACCCATCTCTTTGGAAAGAGTCCTAAGCCCAAGCAGGTCGACCTAGAGTTCGTGCAAACAATCATGCGAGTATTCCTTGATCACTCGGCAGACTTTCGCCGAACAACAACGCACAATAAACAGATATGAACTAAATTTGGGCAGATGGCTAACCGAATGTGTGTGGCCACGTTTGCCGGGGTTCCCGAGCCTGGTACGGGGCAGATCAAAATCTGAGCCCAAGCCTGGAAACAGGCAAAACAGCCCGTAAGCCTGTGGCCCTCACGGGCCGCGAGGGTTCAAATCCCTCCCCCGGCGCCAAACCTTGGATTGAGCTTTCGAGTATTCTCAGTCTGCTTCAGCTGTTAGACTATTGCTTCTTCTGGAAGATCTCTATCCAATTTCCGTCCGGGTCTGCTATGTATGTCCACCGTGATTTCTTGGTGTCTCTCAAATGCGATATGCGCTCAATCCCCTTCAACTTCAGTTCGGAGAGGGCCTCGTCTAGATTTGGAACTTCGAAAGCTATGTGGTCGAGCTCATCGCCTGACCGATATTCTTGATCAGCATACCAGTTGATTTCAAGCCAATGGTTTGACCCTTCTGACTTGACAATCGCCAACTCACCATTCGTCTCTGGAACCTTGATCCGAGTATCCAATCTCATTCCCAGAACATTCAAGTAGAAATCCAAGGCTCGGTCGAGATCAGTCACTCGTATAGCTGTATACCGCAGAGAAAACTCCACCATCAATTCTATATCCGCCGGTCAAACATGTTGTATCCTTTTCTTATTATAGTAGTATCCGTATTCGACCGGAGCACCGTGCCAAAAGAAGTGGTCTTCCTGTCTGGATCTTTCGTACAAGGTCCGCACACGAGACGTGCGCTTCAATCACGACTTCTGAGAAGAGTGAGCAATTCTTCGAATGATAAGACAGCTTTCACCAAGTTCATTACCGGTGGATCATCTATTTGGCTCATGACGTAGATTGGTTTTTTTCTTGCGTAGGCATATCCAATGTCTACACTGACGCTTTTTCCCACATCGCCATTCGGATCAACCACGTAGACAATGTCCGCCTTGTCGATTTTCCCTAAACATCCGATGATGCCTCGGTGATCCGTTTCCTTGAATGCCAAGACTTCTACGCCTTCATTCCTGAGTTTTCCTTCCAATTCCTCTATCCTATCCATGAAACGGAAGCTTCCGCAAACATACACCCTCATAGGATCACGTCTGAGCAGTCTCACCAGGCAGCGCGCGCGGTTTCTGGGAGAGCAGAGGATACTCGAATGATGGGGACCTTGACAGGCCCTTCCTCGGAGCGTAGAGGAAATGGAGACGAGACCGGTCATCAAGCAAATAGTTCATTTCTCACTTACAATTATGACACTTGCATACATCATGAGTGGATTCGGAATGACAGAATACCAAATCGTGGAATCTCTCACTTTGGGACTGTTGACAAAGATTTTATCCTTCAGAATCCATGACACGTTGATTGGCCCATTCCTAGCTCTGCTACTATCGCACCTTTATCTTACACGCAAGAGCACTTAGCGTAGGCTCTAATCCAGAGGTTGCAGCAACGTTTCAGTTCAAAATTGGCTGCAACTGTTGACGAATTGGCAGCAGAGTGCGCAATGACCCTTCTCAGAAGGGCGCGTCTATTTGCATTCCGAATTCCCGCGCGTTCTCTCACTTTCCATATTTCTGTACTGCCCCAATCCGTTCCAATTCTTCCTTCAGATCCTTGAAATCTTTCGGCGTAGCATCTGGCAGAGGTTTTCTTGGGACTCCCACCTCAAACCCTAGCAACCTATAACCGGCCTTAATCATTATCGGGTTCGTGACCGTGTAGAGGAGCTTCAGAAGCGGTTGGTATCTGAAATACAGCTCGCGGCATCTCTCTACATCCTGAAAGGATGTCCACGGCTTCGCCATGGTCGCCATTTCTTCAGGTATAAGATTTCCACCTATGTTTGCCGCACCGTGACCTCCAAGGGCGAGCGTGGGCATCAGTATTGAGTATGCAGGGTAGTCGCAGCATAGCACATGTAGCCGTTTGTTCGCCCGGCTAAGCACCTCTGAGATCTGGCTCACGCTGCCCATCGCTTCCTTGTCAGCTACGAAATTATCACATTCCTCAGAGAGATTCACGAGAATGTCCGGGTCTATGTTCACACCTACCCTTGATGGATTGTTATAAATTGCTGTGGGTATTCGAACGCTATCTATCACTGTTCTCAAGAACTCGTACACGGCTTTTTCAGGTGGGGTGACGTAGGGTGGAACCACGAATAGCACACCGTCTGAGTCTTTCCCTTCAGCGAACTGGCTAAGCTTTATGGTCTCTTCTGTTGTGGAGCATGTGGTGCCGAAGAAAACGGGCAGTTTCCCCTTCGAATACGCGGATATCTCCTGAATAATGCGGCGTTTTTCATCCATAGAAAGCATGGTAGTTTCTCCGGCAGAACCCATGACCAACAGGGCAGAGGTTCCATGCGCTGCATGAAAGTCCACTATGTCCTTGAACACGTCGAAATCTATTTCGTTATTCGGGCCAAAGGGTGTGGGAACCGCCACCCATGAACCAACAGGCCTCAGCATTCACCGCTTCCCTCACAGGCTTTTCTTAATGGTCCGTTTCCCAACTTTATTAGCGTATGCTGGTCTGGCAAGGTTTGACTAACTACATGATCTGGCCAGAGGGAACGAACGGGTAGGCCTAGCACGCGAAGACTAGTGGCAACAAATCCTCCGATTCAGAGATGAATTTCGAACACTCGATTTAGCGGTTTCTCTTCCTAACAAACAGAGCTAATGCAGCTACTGCAAGCAAACCTATTGCTCCAATTGCGAGTATCTTTCTCATCGTGATCTCACCTAGATTTTCCCAACAAATGGTTCCGAAGATAAAAGACATTGTTCAGGTTTTCGATGCATCGATTCTCGATCGTTCTGGATAAAGGTGATCGATCGCGAATCGTTTTCAGAATGATGTCAGTTTTCCTGGTGCGCAGAGATTCGAAACCTAGTGTGATCAAAACAGGACCTACATCGAATTCTTCGCATCCGAGCTCGGAATAGCAATGGCAAAAAAACGCTTATAATCAATTCCTTGACAGTTGGGCCAAAGCAGGTATTCGAGTGGCAGTCCTTGTATGAACAGTCGGACAGATTCATCTTGGCTGAATACATGCTGTTCAACGGCAGCGACCATTGCAGCATCCCTACGGCGATTTACTTGATCCGCCGGAAGTAACGTGCTGATGAATCGTGACAGATCTGCGATCTCCTTCGAGGAGCAATGGGCCTTCAATCTTCTATGGTTGGGTAATCGTAGCAGCATCTTTCGCGGCGATGAGCATTCATGGCATTTTCTTCTCTTTCGGCATATTCTACAAGCCCCTAATGGATCACTTCGGATGGACCGCGATGGAGGTGGCTCTGGCACCATCAACCGTATCAGTTGTGTACGTCATATGTGTGCTGCCGGTTTCTATGATCTACAAGAGGCTCAGACTCAGACTTGTCATATTGCTAGGTGGTCTTCTCACAGGATCTGGCCTTGCCCTCTGTAGCCAAGTAACCGCGTCGTGGCAACTGTGTCTTTTCTATGGAATCATGGGTGGAATCGGAACAAGCACGGTATGGGTTCCCTTCACCTCCACGATAATGAATTGGTTCACCGCAAAGAGGGGACTTGCGATGGGTATTGCGCTGTCGGGAAGTGGCTTAGGATCGCTGGCCGGGCCACCTTCACTCACGTATATCACTCTCACATACGGTTGGCAGAACGCGTTCTTGTTTGCCGGCGCATTGGCACTCCTGGTTATGTTCTCGGCAGGACTGGTGATGAAGGGTCGACCTGAGGAGATGGGACTCACAGCCTACGGTGACATCCGGGCAGATCAATCAACGCGCCTCGCAAGCCAAGCGCAATCCACGGAACCAATTGCCAATGATCCCTCAGCGCGAAACGCACTTGGAAGAATGGAGTTCTGGCTAATCTACTCCCTATGGGTCATCAGCACAATCGTGCAATCAATCTATAGCCAGCACTTGGTGCTGTTTGCTCTTTCTCTAGGGATTTCGTCCATCATCGCGTCGATAGCACTTGGTATCATAGGTCTTAGCAGTATCTTCGGAAGATTGACCATAGGGCCTTTGCAGGACAAGATTGGCACAAAACGAGCATTAGTTCTCTGCTATCTCATCAATCTAGCATCGGCTCTGTTGCTCATATTTACAAACGACAGATCATCACTCTACGTATTTGCCGTAGTGTTAGGTTTCGCGTTTGGAGGGAGAACAACACTTGAAGTTCCTTTGGCCAGTGGCTTCTTTGGATTAGCAAGCTTGGCTGTGATCTTAGGTATCTTTGAGACAGCTTTCGGCGTCGGCGGCTTCATCGGGCCCTATTTTGCAGGATACATGTACGACCTCACCGGCCGATACCATGAATTGTTTCTCTTCTGCGCAGTTGCTTCAACGCTCTTGCTGCTGATCACAGTCGCCATCAATCGAACCAAACGTGTGAAGACTCAACGGTCTTGACTTCACAGCAGGCCGGCCGTAAGCTGAGGGTGTCAGCCACCCCCCTAGGTTTTTTCGATTCCTCTTCAACGAATATGAAAATCCCTCGTATTCATCGCACGCGTGGACTTCGCACTACAGTTGCACAGTAAGCCTCGACAGCCATCAGCAAAGGACACACAATGCTTCAAGGCCGGCCGTTGAGCCAAACGTGACAAGTCATTTGATCGAACTTTGGAGTCGTAAATCCTGCGAAGACCACGCAGAACCACGCGGCAGTGTCAGGCACCTAGCGGGCAGATGAGATGTATGTCAAGATCAAAGGCAACATGAAGTACCTATTCGCCCTCATGGACGACGAGACTAGGTTTTGGATTGCTCAGGAAGTGGCTGATTCCAAGTACGCGCATGATGCTCGAAAACTTCTGCGAACAGCTAGCGCGGTTGCGGGAAAGAAACCGGCCACATTCATCACAGACGGATTAGAGTCATACCATAACGCCTACTTGAAGGAATGGCGCACCTTGAGAAAAGACGACTGTCCAAGACATATACGCAACATCAGGCTAGGCGGCCAACCCACAAACAACAAAATGGAACGACTAAACGGAGAGATCAGGGATCGTGAGAAGGTTATGCGAGGCTTGAAGCGCAAGGACACACCAATTCTAACCGGATACCAAATCTACCATAACTACGTACGACCACATGAAGCGTTAGACGGAAAGACACCGGCGGAAGCATGCGGCATCAAAATCGAAGGCAAAAACAAATGGCTAACATTGATACAGAATGCTAGCCAACCATAGCCTATACCCTTACAATACGAGACTCCGCTTGCTTCACCCAGTACCGAATATTTTCTTTCTCACACTTTCCACATTTGATCTTCCGTTCGATTGATTCTTCCTCACTCTTCAGTCGAAGTATCGTGTGTTGATCGTCAGGAGACCAAGCCACAATGCCCGCCCCACAATGATCGCATCCAAACTCCTTCTTTACAGTCATGCCTCTCACGATCAGTTCCAACGCATAGTTATCATTTAAGTAGCTTTCCACTAATGCGAGAAAAGCCTTCGGTGGCACTTCAACTATTTTCGACAAGAATAATCACCTCTATTCAGAACTATGAAGAAAGGTAAGCCGTGTGCCGCGTATGCGTCACCGAGTCTTGTCATGAAGATGGAAGGACACCGTATTTCTTGCCGTGCTCGATTTTCAATATTGTTCCCCCCAAGACATCGTACCTACCGTAGTAATCATACAAGATTTCTCCGGCTAGAAGTGTGCCGCGCACATCTTCCATCAGGCGGCCATCATGGGTTGTTGATGAAGAGCTATTGCAGCTAAAGGCACTCACATCAGTCATATTGATGCTTAGTCGGCCAATCACGGCCTCTTCCCCTTCTGTCAGTGAGAACTTGGGTTTTCTCGATCCCTTGAACTTCAAACTACGTAGAAGAGAGGGCTTCACACTGTCCACTATGAGAACGATTCCTAACACCAAACAAAGAACTCCAATAATACCCCATACTGCTTCCACTGAGAACATAGAGAACACTAAAAACATACCACTAATGTAGTCCAACAATCGGATGGCAATATATTCAAGTAGGAACGCAAGAACTCCCTTGATTATCCTTCCCCGATCCAAGGTTCTTCTGATAGAAAAATGGTCACCTTCGCTCATAAAATCAACCCTAACGACACTTGCATCACTAATACCGCAAGCGCCGTTAGTTAACACCCATCGTCGTGTGCCGACAAGTTAACAGAACCTCGCGGCACTAGTCTTATATGTCAGAACTGCATTGTTCTGCGACTGGAACAGTGATGTATCATGCGGAAATGGGCAAAAATCCTGCTTCCGGCGCTGGCATTGGTGCTAGTCGTAGCAGGAGCAAAGGTTGCGCTATCACGTCGCTGATAAATCTAGTGGCGACGGAATGGCGCTTCCTCAACACCCTACTTTTTTTGGAACATATGCGGTCTTGCCAGGGAATAGAGTCCGGCTGAATCACTGTGATTCAAGGGTTCCTACAGAAACTCTAACTCTTGTCCGATTCCCTTCTCTCTCGCTTTCTTGTATGCGAGATTGGCCACGGCAGCATCTTGTATTCCCAATCCAACTGACTTGAAGACTGTGACTTCATCGTCGTTTTCTCTGGCAGGCTTCAATCCCGCAACGATCTCTCCAAGTTCCGCATAAATATGGTCTTGTGCGATCATACCGGCCTTCAAAGGTATTATGATGTCCCCAGCTTCCTGTAACGCTGCCTGCCGTGAATCCACCACCAACTTCGATCTGACGATGGTTAGGTCGTCCAGCTCCCTCGTGTCCGGCGTATAAGATCCAACCGCGTTTACATGGACTCCCTTCTTCAAAGTACCGCCATCAAAGACTGGCGTCCTTGACGTTGAAGCTGTGGCAATTATGTCACACATTCCGGCAATTCTGGCTGGGCTGGCTTCTGCGTGCACCGCGATTCCCAGTTTTTGGCCCATCTCCTCGGAGAACCGTTTCGCTCTTTCTGGAATGATGTCGTAGATGAAGGCCGATTGTACGTTCCTGACCTGTCTGATGGCCTCCAGCTGTGTTCTAGCTTGAGTCCCCGCGCCGAATACCCCAACGACCCTTGAATTTTGTCTGGCCAAGTACTTCGCAGCGACTCCACTCGCAGCTCCGGTTCTCATTGCCGTAATATACGTCCCTTCCAGTACGGCTTCCGTTTTGCCCGTCTCAGGATCATTCAGCACAATCAGGGCCATGACGGTAGGCAGCTTGTGTTTCGAAGGATTGTTCTCGTAAGCTGTAGCGATTTTTGCCGCCAAAGCTCCAGCCCCACTCAAGTAGGCTGGCATAACTCCCATCCATCCTTTCTTGTCAGAGACGGAGAGTGCAACACGCGTTGGCATAAGGGCTGTTCCAGATGCAAGCTCTCTGAAGGCTTCCTCAACAGCAACGATACTCTCTTTCATCGTGAGCACAGTTTCAGCATCTTTCTTGGAAAGCATTAGGATCAAAGTTGTTCGACCTACAATGTTTCACATCGCAGATAACAGGCTTGTCCTTGCGTCTCAGTTCGTTGCGGGTCTTGAAAGCTTATCGAGGAGAGAACATTCCTTCTACAGAGATCACTGCTTTGCACTGTATTCGGTGACTTGGGTTGGAGACACTTAGATTCAATGAGTATGGCGAATTAAGAAAAGAGATATTGCTGGTAATTCTTGTCAACTCAATCTTCGGATTCGCTGTTGGCTTCGCCGTTCCTTCAGTCGCACCTCTGATCGTCTTCATGAACGTGACAATGACTTTCGTTGGAAACATACGCAGTGCCACGCAGACGATCGGAAGCTTGATCAGACCATTGCTGGGTCCCCTGGTCGACCGCTACGGTCCAAAGACGTTCTATCTGCTGGGAGGAATGATCACCACCATCGGACATGTATTCTATGCATTGACCGAATCATGGATTCTCCTAGCTGCTGGCCTACTATTGACCAACCTGGATATTCCCACAAGAGGTTTGTCCTCTACCGTCGCGATCGGAAAAGGTTCCGACACTAAGACCAGGGGCAAAGCGTTCAGTCTAGATCTAGGGATCAACCAGCTGGCCTCCACATTTGCTCCCTTAATCGGAGGCTACGCAGCGGACGAACTTCGACTATCATTCAAGTGGATCTTTGGAATCGCAGGCGGGTTGATGCTGCTTGGTCTTGTTCTGATGGCAGTGAAGTATTCACCTCCCGTGGTGTCGAAAACAATATGGCAACCTTCCCTCGGAGGATTCATGAGACAAGCATTCTCGATTGATCGTCGTCTTCGCACTTACGCTTTAGTATCTACTTTGGACTGGTTTTTCTGGGGGCTCTCCTTTCCCTTCTACAGTCTGTTCATATACAAACAACTAGGTGCTACAACTGAACAACTGGGAATTGTCGCTGCGATTGCCAGTGCGTCGCCAACGATTTCTTCACTAGCACTAGGCCCTGTTCTGGACAGATGGAGAACGACACGCTTTCTTGCTGTCAGCGAATTCATGGCAATTGGAGCGTTAACCCCTATACTTGTGGGCACCGGAGTTGAATTCGCATACGTTTCATCTGTTTTCTGGGGTCTCGTCTACGGCTTGTGGATGCCCGCAATGAATTCCTTCATATTAGACACAGTTGGAAACGAAAGCTTCGCCCGCGCTAGCGGAAACGTTTCACTGCTCGCGAACATACTCTCGATCCCGTCACCGGCAATAGCAGGATGGCTTTTTGACAACGTTTCACCAAAGGCACCTTTTGCCATCACGTTGATTGGAGCCATCACGACTGGGATATTGATTCTTCTTTTGTTGAAAGAACCTCGCACAGCGGCGACTCAACACGAGTGACTACTCCCTTTCTTGTCAGAAAAGAGCCTGTTTGCCGAAATCGAAATACCAGGTCAACAGAGCGCATGCAGTCTATACTGAACATCATATCTTAAACGTCTCAAGTCCACGAGTCATGTGAGAGGGACAGTAGCAGTGTACGGAAGCGTTGAGATTGAGGATACCTATGCTGAAGTCTTTCCGATGATCGCCGGACGGATACTAATAACGGCTGACAGTGAGAAATGGGCTCTGACGGCAGCGAGAACAGCAACAGGATTCGCGTCGTCGATAATAATGTCCCCTGCCGAAGCAGGAATAGAGCAAAAAGTCATCCCTGCTGGCGAAACTCCTGATGGTAGACTTGGAATGGTCATACAGATCTTCCAAAGAACCGGGCATGAGTGGAAGATGCAGATGCTGCGGCGAATAGGGCAATGCATCCTAACCTGCCCGACCACGGCAGCATTTGATGCAATGCCTGACGCCAAGAAACGAATCAGGATCGGAGCGGCGATTCGGATGTTCGGTGATGGATTCGAGAGAAAGGACAGTCTGGCTGGCAGAGCGATTTGGAGGATCCCCGTGATGGAGGGTGAGTTCGTGGTGCAAGACAGATTCGGAGTCAGAAGAGGCCTTGCAGGTGGAAATTTCCTGATTATGGCAGACTCACGTGAGTCAGGTTTGCAGGCTGCTGAGAAGGCTGTCGAAGCCATTCAAACGATACCATATGTAGTTTTACCCTTCCCAGGCGGCATCTGTAGATCGGGTTCGAAGGTAGGTTCAAGAAAATACAAGCTTGGAGCCTCCACCAACCAACCCTATTGTCCCAGTCTGAAAGGCTCTGTCCCGGACTCAAAGGTACCTGAGGGGGTCAACACAATATACGAGATTGTCTTCAACAGCCTGGCTCCAGAGCTATTGAGAAGGGCCACAGGCGCGGGAATAAAAGCTGCGATCCAAATACGCGGAGTCAAGAAGATCACTGCTGTCAATTTCGGAGGGAAGCTCGGACCAGTCAAGATCCATCTCAAAGAAGCCCTCGAACACGCATAGAAACCCTGGCTATCCAGTTTTTCGGGAGTCATTTAAATTTCCCGCACGTACGAGTCCCATATTGGAGACCCTGTCAAATTGAATATTGGCATCTTAACGAGAAATCAGAATGCTTGGTGTTCCTCCCGTCTCAAAGAAGCCTTCCACAGACATCGAGTGGCCCCCGTATGCTTCACCTTTGACAACCTAGCTGCAAACATAGCTGCAAAGCACCATGTCTCACTTCGCAGAAAAGACATGTTACGTGAGATCGGGGCCTTGCTTATACGCCCCATTGGCCGAGGTTCGCTGGAGGAGACAATATTCCGTCTGAATCTCCTACATTTAATCTCTAGAATGGGACTACCTGTTGTCAATTTCCCTTCGAGTATCGAGAAAGCCGTTGATAAGTACTATACACTAGCTCTTCTCGCAGAAGCAGGTATCAAAGTTCCAAGAACAGTTGTTACTGAAAACGTCTCCGAGGCTCTTCACGCATTCCGCCAATTCGAAGGTGATGTCGTCGTGAAACCAGTCTTTGGCTCACGCGGTATTGGCACAGCAAGAATCTCGAATGAGGACGTGGCCGAACGAGCCTTCAGAACACTGCGTTTCCTCAAGCATGTGATCTATGTGCAAGAGTTCGTTCAACATGGAACGCGTGACATTAGGGTCTTCGTGGTCGGGGCCAGGGTTGTTGCCGCAATGTTCAGGATCTCGAATTCTTGGAAGACAAACGTGAGTAGAGGGGCTAAACCGACGCCTCTCAAGTGGACATCTCAGATGGAGGAATTGGCGATCAAATCCTCAAACACGATTGGAGCGGAGATTGCGGGAATTGACCTCATGGAGAGTCGCAACGAGCTTCTTGTAACCGAAATCAACTCTCAGCCGGGTTGGAGAGGCCTGCAGAGTACAACCCGAACCAGCATTGCCGATGAGATTGCTAGCTACATGATTGCGAAAGTCAAAAGGTAAGTGATATGAAAGCGATCGAGAATCGTAGAATATTGAAAGCCAAGACTGACGGCACAGCTGCCGAAACAGTAGATGATGGAATCGCTGTGGAGTCTCAGGTTTCTGTGGTACTTAACGGAACCAGCTATGTGACCTTCTTATGCAGCCCAGAGAAACTGGATGATCTCGTTCTCGGGCATCTTCTCTCTGAAGGAATCATTAACAATCCTAGTCAGTTGAGTCGCATTCAATTCACACAGACTCACAGGTGTGAGGTTGACGTCACGCCAGAGCCTGATTTGCAGAAAAGGATTGGGGGGATAGACTCACGAAATCTAGCCGTCAAGGGAAACAGCAGGATGCTATCTCCATCAGCTGAATCGAGGAGTAACCTCCCTCCTCTGGAAATATCATCCGATGTCACCTTTCCGCCGTCTGCGCTCCAAAGGGCAATTGACACATTGAACAGAGATGCATCAATCTATCGGAAGACCGGAGGGGTTCACGCAGCATGTGTCGCTTCCAAAGACGGCGAAACAGTGTGCTTGGCTGAGGATGTCGGTAGGTACAATGCCGTAGACAAGGTGATTGGAGGATGCGCTCGTCGTGGCTGCTCATTTCAAGACATGTTCCTCGCAACAACAGGAAGGATTACGGGAGTGATGATTCTGAAAGTGGCTCGTGTCAATATCCCTGTTGTTGCGTCGATATCCGCTGTGATAAGCTCCGGTGCAGATGTCGCAGAAAGGCTAGGCGTGACGACGGTGGGCTTTGTCAGAACAGGACGAATGAATATCTACACACATCCGGAACGCATCTGCATGTAGCTCGTGCACCTGGAGAACTTCGATTACCTTGATTAGTCCACTCCTTGGAACGGCCCGGCAGAAACAACTTATCTGTTCCCGAGCAGAAATCATGGTTTGTGAATAGGATCGCATGAAGTCTTGTTCAATTGACCCCAACCAGGTGACCTAAGAATGCAGAAATCCCATGGAAGCACAATCTACCCTATGTCATTCGCACTAGCGGCACTTTTCTCCGCAGCAATGATAGCCATGGTGACCTACACCGCTCTGCTTGAATCCTCAGGACTACCCCTTGAGCAAGAACCTGATCTGGAACGCATCGCCATGCACGTCCAATGGACCATTTCTTTCGCAATCCTGTTGAACTGCTTGGCTCTCTCTCTTCAATGCTTCTTCTTGTCAAAAGTGGAAAGAAAGAGCGTTGGAAAAGCGACGGGTTTTGTTATTTGGACCTACATCCTCTCATTCGCTGTTTGGCTGAACTACGCTATGTTCTATGTCCTTGCAGGTTACTATCCATGGTTTCCAGTTGCCCTAATACTGCTTGCTCCGATATACCTGCTGGTAATGGGTTTGTTATTTCTTCGAAAATCGCGAATTACCCTGAATCAATACCAGGAGCCATAGCAATTCGTAGAATGGGTTCGTTTTTCCTGACTTTCACATCATGTTGTCGATCTACTTTCTTCTAGGAGGGACTCCGTGCTGATGCCTTCTGCCTATCCAGGCATCGGTCGGATCAAGCGATCTTTGCAATGATGCAACGGTACCTGATGACTTCAGAACGAGAAATCCGACAGGGTGTCCATCAATCTGCGTGGTCAAAGCAATACTGGCTCTGACTTTGACGAGCCATGCAGCAGAGCATCTGAGAACTCCCATCATCTTCGTTGGGTCATAGCTGATTAAGCGTGGGAATGAGTGAAGAACTCCGATATCTCCAAAGAGTCTCCTGAGAGACCGCTCGATTTCAGTCGAGATTCTCTCAGACGAAAAGGAATTGTCTGACATTATCCTGAAAACTAGGTATCGTCGAGCTGGTCTTCTCACGGTTGCGTTCTCACCAATCTAGTTCCTTCTGCAATGAACCCCGGTTCACGTCTGCTCAGGGCTGTATGCGCAAGGGAGAGAGCAACTCCAGACACGGAATCTAGTGCTTGTGCAGTACCTAAATCAAGAGCAGAGAGGATCGCTGAAATGTCTCTGGGGGTTCGCATCGCCATCTGATCGCTGGCTCCGCTCGATGCCACGATTGGCATTCCTCTTCTTCGTGCCTCCGCGACAAGATTGAACGATCTCTGCAAATCATATGGAGCCAGGTTGTAGCTGAGCAGATCTGCAATGTTGACTTCTATCGGCCGTCTTGATCGTCTAGGCATTAGCCAGCCCAGTCTGGAGTGCGTTTGTTCAGGAGAAAAGAAAACGAGGTCTATTCTTCGATCTCTAAACGCGAGAGAGCCGACCTGTGTATTGGAACATTCGACTGCAACGATGTCGAAGGGCCCCCTTACGATTCTCAATGATCTGAGAAGCTCTTTTCTGCTCTTTGGCCTAAGATCAATCCTGGATACGGTCTTCAGACCATGAACCTCAAACGGTTCAGTGACGCGCATCCTTGTCTCCTTCGAGACTTGAGAGTCAAAAGTCACACCCACAAGATAGAGCCCTATCTCGGCCGCCAGATGAGCCATCCTTTCAATGGCTTCAGCATTCTGCAGAGGAGGCCGAAGGTGAAGGTCTGCAAATCTCCTCAATTTACCAAGCCCATTTCCTTGCAGGTCTTCCGCATCGCATCGAGCTTTCGACCATTTCCATGGAACTTCACGCTGATTCTTATAGCGTCTTTCTGCTTCAGGTGCAAATCGCCGAGGTATGCTTTTTGCTTGTCAAAACGAAGGTAGAGGGTTCCTTCCTCGTCCACAAATCGATCCAATTCATCCGTGAGACTGGTTCGGTCGAGAGAGGAGATTCTCGAAGCGATCTTTGCGATCAGCTGTCGAATATCCCCTTGACTAGTCAAAGTAGCCCTAAGAGTTGCAATCGGATTACCATGGTGCCCAGTTGTATGTTCCTGTTTGAAAATGATCTTCCCACGGAGGTCTGAAGGTAGCACATTCTTCAATGCAAAGGTCACCTTTTCGATACTCTCCGTAGCATGCGCAATGGCGCTCAGTTCCGCATTCGAGATTCTGAGCATGTTATCCATACACGTGCCTCGACAGGAGCATGATCCAGCTGGTGAAGATTGCATTGCTCTCTCGCAATCCTTAACAGTTTCGGGCCTCAACAACGTGTCTGATGACGTTGAGCCTCAAAGAATTCGCATACAAACAAGCAATTGTCATAAGAACCGATCTTGAAATGGGACGGGGAAAGATCGCCGCACAAGTGGCCCATGCAGCTGTGTCTGCACTGGACGATGTGAGGAAAAGACATCGTGATTGGGCTGAAGCATGGCTGAACGAAGGTCAATGCAAGATCGTTCTTAAGGTCAAATCTGAGAAAGACCTTTCGATCCTAGAAGAAGCAGCTAGAGATCTAGGGGTCGAGGCAAACATTATCCGAGACAGAGGGCTTACGCAGCTCCCCCCGGACACGGCGACCTGCATTGGGATTGGTCCAGGTCCAGCTGAGCTAGTTGACAAGATCACTCGTGATCTCAAATTGCTGTGAAAAGATCGTATTCCCTTAACTGATGGGCCACTGTGTCTTGCTTCTTTTGTTTCTGCGAGGTCGATGTTTCGGCGGGGTTTCAAGCGATGCCTTTAGCGTTCTTACGTTATCATTCAGTTTAGTGCGACGTCTCGGGTCTACCTTGATTGATAGTTTTCTCGCACTTGCTACAGAAATTCCCACTTCTTTGAGCTCAGCTTCAGAGAACCCTCGACCTTGACGGATTCTGAAAACACTGCTCACCTTTCTGATGACAACGGATTCAGGACGCTTATCCATAACTCAGCTCCATCCTATTCCTATCCCTGAGGAAAACGCGCCCCATACAACTTGTCCCTAGAGACTGCTTTTGACTGCAGGGTGATTTGGATCAATAAGCATCGTCTCGTACCATGCACTCCTTCCGTCACCCCACACCCAGTAGGTGTTGATAACCTTTAGGTTCGGATACTTTCTAGCCACTCTGTCCTGAGCAATATCCTTCAGACTCTTCGATCGAGTGTACTTGGCCGTACCCATTGCCTTTTGCCTTCTTCCGGAGACAGGACGGAGCTTGTGCGCACCCCCTTTTCTTATCTTTACTCTCACAACCACAAAACCTTGCTTCGCTCGATATCCCAAGCTTCTTGCCCGGTTCAGCCTGGTTGGCTTGTCAAGTCTGAGGATAACGGGATCCTTTCTCCACTTGATTGCTGACTCTCGCATAATTCCTTTGACATAAGAGGAGGACGGTTTTTCCCAAGCCTCGGACATATACTTGTGTGCGCACATTTTCCTTCACTGAGGTACCTATCATCTATGTCTAATCTTTCTGCTGGAACTGCTAACGTCTCCACACACTACTGATAAGCATTGCGGGTTTTTTGTGGTGTTATTGGGTGTCCGCGCGCTTTGTGATAGACTGTCTTTTCTGGATAGAAATTAGGCTGTGGTTTGTGTTTTGGCTTTCGCGCGCTAGGGTAAGTGTTCAGAGGGGTGTTGGTGTGCGTTGCGCCGAATCTAGACGGACAGGTGGGCTGAGAAAAGCAGACAAGAAAAAAGAGGGGATCGTCGTCGATCGAACGTACGCCGTTCGAGAATTTCTCGTACGCACAAATTCTGGCAGAAAAAGGGAGGAGATGGAGGGCTACTTATGTGTGTCGTAGTTGTGGGCTGCCTTGGGGTCGAGATTCTTCAAGAGATCCGAGACCTGCCTTCTCAACTCCAAGGTGGACATGCCTTCACGAACCTTGACCGAACTGACGATCTTCTTGGCTACATCGCGGCTCGCCCCAGCCGCCATGATAGAAGCCTCCAACTTCTCAGGCTTGTAGGTATCTCCTTTTTTCACGAGTCTTACCAATCTTCCACCCTGCATGATCAGGTGCAATTGGATTTCTTAAACACGTGTTAGTAACACATGTTACACCTCAGACTCCCTTCGACTCGTTACAGGAATCAGCCTCGAGAGTCCTCAGACAACACGTGGAACCATGACGGACAATCATGTTAAGAAGCGCGGCGGGTGCACTTGCGTACGCCCGTTGCGCACAAGCACAAATGAGACTGACTAACGGTCCGAATCCTGCAGGTCACACACTGAGGCAAGTGATTTTGAAAGCGTGTCCATACAGGCGTGGCGTGATTTGTTACAGGGATGAGTGCCGAGGATGTGACATTTACAACTCCATCAACAAGAGTTGAGAGGCATCATCAGAGGAGAATGCGGATAAGGCGCACGCTGGAACTCGAGACTATAGACTTTATGAGGGCTCGTCTCTACCAGTAGGGACGCTTGACTGACACGAATGCCTCAGTTGCTGCCACAGCACCCTGGCCCACAGCGGTTGAGATCTGCTTGACAGAGTGATATGTTACGTCCCCTACCGCAAACACTCCTGGTACACTTGTTCGTTGGCGGTCATCGACGAGAACAAAACCTTCATTGTCAAGCTTCACGCCGAGGCCTTGAGCCAGCTTGTTATTCGGCACTTCTCCGAATTCAATAAACAGACCATCTACAGCAATCTCAGAATACTGGCCATTTTCCTTGTTTCGCACAACGATAGATCTGAGTTTCCCTTCGCCTTTGATCTCTGTGATTTCGCTGTTCAACAGGAAACGCACACCTTTGTCCCTGACTGGTCTGATCATCGCTTCCTCGGCGCGAAACTCACTTCTTCTATGGATCAAATACACCTCGCTGGCCATGCCTGTTAAGTAGAAGGCTGAGCTCGCGGCTGAGTTTCCTCCTCCGGCAACCGCAACTCTTTTCCCTTTGAAGAACGGCCCATCACAGAGGGCACAGTAGCTGACACCGCGTCCTCTCAGTTGCTCTTCTCCTTTGACGCCTAATGGTCTGCGTACAGTGCCAGTTGCCAATATCAAAGCACGACATGAATACCTTGCCTTATCTGTTTTCACAGTGAAAACCTGGCCATCAATAACAACTGATTCCACTGACTCTATCTCATGGATTTCTGCCCCGGCTTTCTTGGCCTGCTCCGTCATTCTACCTGCCAGGTCAAGGCCCGAGATCCCTTCCGAAAACCCCGGATAGTTCTCCACAAGAGGTATCTCCGAAAGGCAGCCTCCCGTGGTTTTCTCTTCCAGTACCAGAGTCGACAGCCCACTTCTTGCACCGTAAAGGGCAGAAGCCAACCCTCCTGGCCCACCCCCAACTATAATGAGATCCCATTCACTCACGTCTAAGCGACCCACCGTGACAGACCCGTTAGATCCTTTAAGAGTTTATTACCATACATACTTACCTCCAACTGCCTGATCTTATGTCAGAGATCGTGGTGTCTGCGCCAGGAGAGGTTTGATTGGGAAATCTCATCGGAGTTGTCGGCAAACCCAACGTTGGAAAATCAACATTCTTCTCAGCAGCCACACTCGTTTCAGTCCCCATAGCAAATTACCCCTTCACCACCATAAAACCAAACCGAGGAATGGGATACGTCAGAACACCGTGTGTTTGTGCAGAGTTCGACGTGAAAGATGAACCTGTAAACTCAGCATGTCTTGACAGGATCAGGCTGATCCCAGTTGAAATCATAGATTGTGCAGGACTTGTTCCAGGTGCATGGCAGGGCAAAGGTCTAGGCAACCAATTCCTCGACGACATTAGACGTGCTGATGTTCTTATTCAGATCGTGGATGCCGCCGGAGCGACAGACACTGAAGGAAAGCAATGTGAACCGGGGACATATGACCCTCTGGACGACGTCAAGTTCCTTGAGAAAGAATTGGACATGTGGCTTTTTCAGATAGTCAAAAAGGATTGGGGCAAGATCTCTAAAGCAGTAGAAGGGACGAAAGCAGACGTCTCCGTTGTTCTCGAAGATCGCCTCACAGGCCTCTCTATAAAGAGGACACATCTCCTCAAAGCCTTGCAGAGTGCCGCTCTAGACGACAAGAGCCCTATCGCCTGGAGTGATGATGATCTCATTCGACTCATGACCGAAGTTCGGAAGCAATCGAAGCCGATGTTGATAGCAGCTAACAAGGTCGATCTGCCTCATGCCGAGGAGAACATTGAGCGGCTAAGGGAATCGGGGTACCAAGTCATTCCGTGTTGTGCAGAAGCTGAATTGGTGCTTAGAAGAGCGGCCGAGAAGGGTCTGACTGACTACAAGCCTGGAGACGGGAACTTCAACGTACTGAAGTCTGCGGAATTGAAGCCAGAACAGATTTCGGCGCTCAATACTGTCAAGGAAAAAATACTTCTCAAATGGGGGTCGACTGGTGTCCAAGAGAGCATAAACTTCGCCTACTTCAAGCTTCTCAGTATGATTACAGTATATCCTGTCGAAGACGCAGAGAAATTGGCCGATCACAAGGGAAGGGTCCTACCGGACGCCTACTTGGTACCGTACGGCACCACGGCCAAAGAGTTCGCCTACATGATACACACGGATCTGGGAGAGGGGTTTATCTTCGGAATTGAAGCTAGATCCAAGATGCGAGTTGGAGAAGATTACTTGTTGAAGGATCGAGATGTAATCTCGATAGCCAGCGGAAAAAAGAGAGGCTAACAGCATATCAGTGCCAAAGCATAATCTCAGCCAACTTGGCCCCTAAAGATTGTGTAATGTCTTGTGAACCTCAATCTCTCCTGGTTACCATTGTATCCTGACCAGGATCCCTATCAGACAACTCGGCTATTCGGAGAAACATCTCGAGCGACAGTCATTGATGGCGCAATAAACGAACTTGAACCAATCTTCACGCCTGGCATAATGCTAACATTGATCCCAGTTTGGACGTCATCTCCAAGTATTGCCCCGAGTTTTCTTCTCCCGCTGCTTACCAAGCTTCCTGAGATCATCATCTTCACAGGTTCTTCGTCAAAACGAAGATTAGCTATCACGGTTCCTGCGCCCAAATTGCACCTTTCGCCGATTACGCTATCCCCAACATATGAAAGGTGAGGAATCTTAGAGTCGTTCATCACTATACTGTTCTTTATTTCGCATCCATTTCCGATCCTCACGTTTTTACCAATGCTCGTGAAAGGCCGAATGTAGCAGTTAGGCCCAATCTCTGCTTCAGCTGAAATGCAGACTGGCCCTTCAATGTAGCTGCCTGATCGGATGAACGCGCCTTTCTCCATGACAACTGGCCCTATAAAATGTGCTCCGTCCTCAACTTCTCCTTGAACACTTGACTCGATGTTTCTCAGGGCGATTTCATTCGCTTCAAGAAGGTCCCATGGTCTGCCAATGTCCTTCCACGTTCCAGGCTCCAGTTCCACTGCCCTGACTTGCACTCCGCCCTCAATGAGCAAATTGAGCGATTGAGTAATCTCAAATTCCCCTCTCTCCGACTTACTAGTCTTCCCTATCGCTTCGAAGATCCTTGGAGGGAAAACGAAAATGCCCGCATTGACAAGGTTACCGAGGGACGGCATGGATGACGGTTTCTCAAATAGAGACTTCACATATCCCTGTTCAATTTTCGCGATGCCAAAGAACTGCGGCGCGGATACAGGAACGACAGTCATCCATGCAACAGAACCATCTGCTTCGAAACTTTCCAGAACCCTTTTGAAGGCATCGTCGCGAACATAGATGTCCCCATATAGAACCAAGAACTTCTCATCATGTACGAAATTCCTCGCCATCCCTATTGCATGCGCTGTACCCAATACTGCCGGTTGAACCGCATAGCTCAGTCTGACCCCAAAGCTTCTTCCTTCACCGAAATAGTTCTGGATTGAATCCTTCTTTGTGCCCACAATGAGCAAGATCTCAGAAATGCCACAAGCAGCTAGGCTGCGAATTTGATGTTCAAGTATCGGTGTGCCTGCAATTGGGATCAGTTGCTTAGGCCTATTATCTGTCAGAGGTCTGAGTCGAATACCTTCTCCAGCTGCCAAGATAACGGCCTTCAACTCTGGCACTCCCTTATCCTATCCATGCATAGATTGTGACCTGTACTGAAAAGGTATTCCGCCATCTGCTCAGATCTCGCCTCGACTGTAAGTCTTATCACAGGCTCAGTACCGCTTGGCCTTACGAGTAGCCATCCAGATGGAACTTGAATTCGGACCCCATCCAGTTCGGTCACCTCAGATTTCTCGTCAAGAGCTTTTGGAAGATCTGAAGCCACCATGCGCATTACTTTTGCCTTGATACTGTTTTCGCAGGAGATCTTGATTCTCTTCATGGGATACGTCGCTATCCCAGAGAAGAACTCATCCGTAGTGACGTTTCTCTCTTCGATCGCTTTTAGCACAAGAATGGCTGAAAGAATGCCGTCGGGACAGATGTGAAAATCAGGATGAATCCAAGCGCCGCATGGTTCGCCCCCAAAGATAGCCTTCTTTCGCGTAATAGCGTCTGCCACACTTGTATCACCAACCTTCGTCCATATGACTCGCCCGCCACTTTTCTCTACAGCTTCTTGAACGGCTAGAGAAGTATCAACAGGCAGCGCCACGTTCCCTCCCCCTTTTTTCTGGGTTTCCCAGGATGCAAAGGCTCCGAGAGCAACATCTCCTTCAATGTATCGTCCTGATTCGTCGACAAAGCTAACCCTATCAGCATCTCCGTCGAAGGCAATCCCGATATCACATTTCATGGTTCGAACAGTGACCATCAAAGTCGTTAGAGACTGTGCTGTTGGTTCAGGGCTTCTTCCCGGGAAGAACCCATCGGGCTGCGCATTGAGGGAAACCACGTGACAGCGAAGAGAACGGAAAAGATCGAACGCAACTTGGTGAGCCGCTCCTGAGCCGATGTCGACGGCCAAGTTCCAATTCCTGTCAAGACGTACTTGGCGAAGAATCATCTCCACATATTTAGAAGAAAGATCAACTGACGACACATCTTTGAGTTGATTCCAATTCGCATAGGAGTGCGCTTCTCGAGTAAAGGCGTGCTCAATCTGATTTTGAAGATCCTCATCATATGCTATTCCATGTCGGTCAAACAACTTCAATCCGTTGAATTCAGGTGGGTTATGACTAGCCGTAACCATTACGCCAGACACCGCGCTGACCGACTTTGTCAGGTACGCCAGAACAGGAGTTGGAATAACTCCCAGATCCTTAACCTCCAGTCCTCCTGCAAGAGCCCCCCCAGTCAACGACGCAGACAGCATCGCTCCAGAAGTCCTGGTGTCTCTGCCTAGTGTCAGGACTCCACCTTTGAAGACTCTGGCGAGAGCCATACCTATCCTTAGGGCGAGAATGGGGCTGAGGTCGACGTTGACGACACCTCGGATCCCAGAGGTGCCAAATAGGCTCAATTCCGGCCGTTCCATACAGGAGTTAACCAGTAGTAAGGAGACATTTCACACTTAAGAACACGCGCAGCTACTCTTTCGGAATATTCCCAAAACCTAGCTCTTCTTGGCCCCGAGGACGATCTCTTCAAGCTCGGGAGAGAGTTTCATCAACCTAGACTTTCTGACACCAACGTGTCTGAGTGGTGCTATCTTCTTTGCCTCATTGTAGATGTCCGACCCAATCTTGCCCAGAACCATTTCCTGCGAAAGCTGATCGTACGTAAGATCTCTTGCTTTTTCCTCAATGATCCTGCTCATGACGGCTCTAATTGAATGCTGCTGTGATGCGTTTACTCTGCCACGGGCAAACGCCACGATGGATATCCTGGCAACAAAATTGTCCTTTGTAGTAGCTTTAGCGATGTAGTCAATTCTCGAACTTCCCCGTCTAACCAGACTCCTGAGATAGTCAGTCGAGTATTCGTGACTCTTCAGTGTCGTTTCTGCTCTATTGCCTTTCACGTTCGTAGCCAGAAAGTAGAGCTTAGTCGACTGATGTGCAAAGTCTCCGGTAATATCATACAGGGTGCTTTCGATGACCCTGCCCACTACCTTTGAGGGGTCTTCACACGGGATTTCTGCAATGTTCTGTTCACCGAAATAGGAGGGGGTGTACACTGCGTACCAATCTTTGGACCGCCATTTGTCTCTGACTTTTCTAGGCGCTTTCGACAAAGCACTTCCTCCGTTGGAGACCGTTCCTACTCAGGCATGCACCTAAAAAACATTTGTCAACTCATGTCAACGAACAGTGATTTCCAACAACTATCTGTCAGATACGGGTTCAAGTGTTCGCTCAGCTGCTTGAGCGCATTTCAACAGATCGTCGATTGTGGCCATCAAAGTCTGCACTCTTCCAGAGAACTTGATTTCAGTCACTACCCTTGACCCACTTGATCTCGTAGCTATCTTCATTCCATGCGCCATTTGACGGTTGTCCGGGTTAAGAGCACTTGCTATGGCCTCTGCTTCGCTACGATTGTTGGTACGGAAGATTATCTTCGCCTTCAGATTCTCACCTTCAAGACTTGCGAGATTGCTTCGTCCAACTCCTTGAAGAACTCCTTTTCACACTCTACTGGGATGTTGGCGCCTGCAGCTATATCGTGGCCGCCGCCAGACCCCTTGTGCTTTGAGGTGAGTTCTTGGAGGATCTTTCCGAGGTTTACGCCCGATGTGACAAGTTGCTCTGTTCCTCGCGCAGAAATCTTCAATTCCCCTTCTTTGGTCTTAGCCAAAACCAGAACCGCCTTCATAGGGTTGAAGATCCCGGAGGAAACCAAGATCGTCGATATGGTCCCGGTCATGTTCTCATCTATCGTCCCTTCCCCATGGATCACATAGATGCCAGTCAGCTCCTCGACACGTTCAGGTGTCTCAGTAACCCAAGTCATATGCTGTGCCACTGCTTTCCTGTACTCAGCCAGAACCTCTTGGGCTTCATCCATTGTTTGGCCTCTTTCACCTAGACAGATGCTTATTGCGAGCCCCTGCCGATTCATTCTACCACATGCGTTGAGCAGTGATGAGAATTCTCTTGCGTCCCGAGTAGGTATACCTCTTTCCTCTTTGGGCAGCGTGTATGCTGTGCCTATTAGATTAAGAGCAATCTTCCCAGCAACACCTTTGGACGTGACCGCTCGAATTATCGCCGACAACAGATTCTGTTTCTCTTCGTCTCGTAGATCTGCAAGGGTTCTCCATCGCTCATCCTGTTTGACCGCTATTCCTGCGGAGGTTACTAGGGCAAGGCACTTGTCTTCTTGACTGCTGAGCCCGGGAAGAAACGGGTTGGAAGTGTAGGCGAGAGCTCTGTGAATTGGCCTAGTCTCTCTCCCATACAGCACAAGATCCCTATCCAGTTTGACAGATCCCGCTTTCACCCCATCTTCAACTATCATTGAGTTCAACCCATGCAACGACCGTTTCTCTCCTCGATCCTGCATGTCTCCAACGGCGCCCACCACAGCTAGGGCAGAAAGGTCTAGGTTCCTTGTGTCTAGAGCTCTAGCGACAAGATACGTCACTCCCGCGGCGCTAATCTCTGTAGCTCCATCAAAACCAAATGTGTGAGGGTTCACGTGGAGGATCTTGTCTCCTGGTGTACCTACTGGCTGGTGGTGATCGAGGACGATTGCTTTCCTCATCATCTTCTTGCTCAGCAGGTCCAACAATCCGCTTCCAAAATCAGCAAAAACCAGGAGATCTGAGTTGTCGATAGGGATTTGACCGAGCGTCTCTTCATCCAAGCCGTCAACCGCGCGAATGTGCATTGAAGACTTAAGTCTGCGGAGAGCAGAGCCAAGTATTCCAGCTGCAGCCAATCCATCCGCGTCAAAATGCGAAAGAACCAGAATCTGTGATCCCTTGCGGGCTTCTTCTGAAATGAGTTGAGCCGCCTCAGAGACAAGGGCCATCAGAGAATTCAAGCTACGACGCTCTGCATTGGCCAACTTGTGCGGCCCTCTGCTCGTTTTCCCACAACGGATCGTCTTGGTCTCTAATCCTCTACGCACATACCCCGAAGGTCTTTCCTAACGACTCCACAGAAGCATCATCAGTATGAGAAGGAGGATCATCCAGAACAACATTGAGCCGGAGCGCTTTCCTTCTCCACGCTTGCAGATATCACTGCAGTATCTAGCGCGCGCGCGAGTGCTACCGATTGTTATCGCCTTTCCACATCTTTCGCAATGCGAGTGCGGAGTAACCCCTTCAACCACATTTCCAACGTCCGAAGGCGGCTTTCCCTCCCGGCTTTCTCGTCCAAGTATCCTGTTCAGCCATTCCGACAAAACCAACACCCATTCTCCATTGTGCAGCAGTATCTGCCCCCGTCCCTGCTTATCTGGTTACTGTTTCTTGGCATTGAACACACGCTCATTTCGTTGACCCGCACCATACGCTGAATGATATAAGGCAGCACCTCAAGCCTTTCCCACGTCTTTCGTGGCTCAGTTGAATTCGTATGCGCCTATCTTCGGACCTGTCAGCAGTTTTCTTGACGATTTCACGAGTCGCTCTCGGACTTAGACAGGCCCGACAATGTACGCAGAGTTGTTTAGAACATAGAAGGGTTCTCCATAGCCGTAAATTGGCCACGGCAGGCTGAAGGTGAATCACGTGTCAAAGGACGGCAAGAAAATGCAACTGGGAGAAGAGCTCGCTAACAACATAGTCGAGGGAATAGACACGGTCCTGGCTTACCTTGACATCTATCAACCCGATCTTGAGCAATGTTTGAGGATGGCAGTTGAGTCACTTGTCGAGGAACAAGCAAGGCTTCTTCAGGAAGCAAAAGTGCATGGCCTCACAGAGAGTGATATTGAAGAGATAGAGCGGAAGGCATTGGAAGATGTTCTTCGTATACATGAAGTGGCGAATACTGATAGAGAGGGCTGGCTGGATCTCAGGGAGGCGGTCAGACAGTTCGTGACATCAGGTTCCTACACCCATTTCTGCGAGAAGGTATGTCCCGCTCCGACTGCTTCGAAGAAAGACGTTGGCCCTTCTATCGCATTGAAGACATGAGAGAGCTAGATGTTAGGGCGCTGAGATGTGATTCGCATGTTTCTTATCAGAACCTAGATCTAGGTTGCTAAATGACGCTTGCTGCCATCAGTTTGTATTCCCATTGAGGTGGGAGGATTCCTGCTTTTTTGTAGTATTTGACTAGACGATATATCTTGGATTCAACACGGGTGAGCGAACGTTTCCCCATTTTGTCTGACTTGTTCTTCTCAAGATATCTTCTAGTGCTGTCTGCTTTCCTCAGTAGCACTTCTAGGTCCTCGGGAACCTTAGGAGCAATACCAGAGGCCTGCAGTATTTCTTTAATGGTTTTTCCTGTGATCGGTTTCGTCAGCGGAATCGCATACCTGTCTCGAAGAACTGTTCCGATCGTACTGGCGCCATTTCCCTCCTTCGCAAGCTTCACCACTAGAGCCTCAACTTCTTCCGAATTGTACTTGCACCAAGAAGGCGGTTTCCGACTTAGCGGCCTCGTGGAGCCAGACTTACCTCGCTTCCCTGAATACAGTCTAGCCATCGCAGACATACCTATCCAGAACGTTGAATCAGATTTGAGCCACCTATCAGCAGTTCTCTCTCTATTTAAGGTTTGGAGCGAATGGACCACTTACCAAATTTCCTGAAAGCTCTTGCTCTGTGCGAATACCTGTTCTTCTCAATGCTGGACATTTCTGCAAAGGTCTTCTTCCCGTTCTCCAAAGGTATGAAAATAGGATCAAATCCAAACCCGTCAGTGCCCCTGCTCCCGGTTCCCACGACTCCCTCTGACACCGCCGAGAAACAGATCGGTAGGTGGAGTGGATCGCAATAGGCTACGGCAGAAACAAATCTCGCCTTTCGGTTGTGACTCCCCTTGAGGAGTTTCAGAATACCGTCGCATCCTAGCGTTCTGAACACGAAGGAGGAATACGGCCCCGGAAAACCTCTCAAAGGATCAATGAATAGCCCGGCGTCCTCTGCTATCGTAGAGATCCTCATGTCTGTCGAACTAGCGATGGCGGATTGTTTGGCTATTTCTTCGAGGTTATCAGACTGAATCTCCAGGCCTTTTTTGCCGAGAAAGATTAGCCTAATTCCATATTCCTTCATAACTGATTGGGCTTCAAGGAACTTGCTTCTGTTTGTTGTGGCGAAATGAATCTTAAGCTTGTCTTTCGGCAAAGTATCTTCCCCTTCTCTCTATTTCCCTGGCTCTTGACAGAACTATCTTTGCGAGTTCAGATCCCACAACTGCTTCGTAGCCATCGACTACCGATTTGAAGCAAGGTTCTGCATATGCAAAGTGTGTGCTGTTTAGTGCCCGTCTTACCAGATGAATGTCTACTCCTCTGTCTTCCGTCTGATCCGATTGGAAACTCAGTCCGAAGTCTATGAAGGAAACTGTCTCCTCATCAGAAAGAATCATATTGGAAGTGGTGAGATCTCCGTGGATCAGTCTGTTCTTGTGCAGTTTGCCAATAGATCCTCCTACTATGTGGCAGATTGAGCTTCTTTTGCTTGCGGATATGGCTGTAAGGTTCTCTTTCAACCTCGGACCCTTAAGATACTCCATGAAGATCTTGCATCCAGATTGATCGACGAGGTAGATGATTGGAGTAGAGACTCCAGCCTTTTTTGCTTCGTGGATCATTTGAGCTTCATGAATGGTCCTGTAGCTCCTGATCCTTTGATCCAGCACACTCATTCTGTATGATTTTCGAATTCTTTCCTTTACCACAACATCTCGGTCGAACAATTTCCCTAGGTAAAGGTTGGCTTCTGCTCCTCTTCCAATGAGTCGATTCAAGTGTCTACGCTTCTATTGAGCTGGCCGGATTGCTTCGGGATACCTGAGAGGCAGGAATAAACTTTTGCAAACTCGATAGATGGTGTGTGTCCTCGAGTAGCCAAACAAGGAAGTTCGTCATGCCCATCCCTGCTTAGTCAGACTTCACTGCTGACTCAGCTTGGGTTCTCTGATCAGCATAGTTATTTGTCATAGCCTTTGGGTTCTGAACCAACACTTTTATTCGACTCTGAGCCAACCTAGACTGAAACTGAGTGATATCGGAGAAAAAGAGGAAATGCCAGAAAGTGCTGATGGTCCGCAGCAAGATGAGTACGCTCAACAGCAACCAGAATGCAACATAGGCACCCTTGGTCATGTGGACAATGGAAAGAGTACTTTGGTCCAAGCTTTGACTGGGGTTTGGACTTCTAGGCACTCTGAGGAACTAAGGCGAGGGATCACGATAAGAATAGGCTATGCTGACGCGACGTTCTACAAATGCGCCAAATGTAGACCTCCGGAGTGCTACTCAAACAATAAGAAATGCCCGACTCATGATTCAGAAACAAAGCGTCTCAGGACTGTCAGCTTCGTCGACTGCCCGGGGCATCACAGCCTTATGGTTACGATGCTCTCTGGCGCCGCACTTATGGACGGTGCCATATTCGTCCTTGCGAGTAATGTAGAGTGTCCTCAAGCTCAAGACCGAGAGCATCTACTTGCAGCCGAAATAGCAGAATTGAAGAACATTGTGGTAGTTCAGAACAAGATAGACATTGTCGATCGGAGCAGGGCGCTGGAGAATCTCAAGGAAATAAAGCAGTTTGTTAAGGGAACGATTGCAGGCAAAGCTCCCATAATACCTGTTTCCGCTCAGCATAAGCTGAACATAGACGTCCTGATTGAGGCCCTTGAAAAACAGATACCAACTCCAAAGAGAAACGTGGCAGCTACTCCCAAGATGTTCGTGTTAAGATCATTCGATGTGAACAAGCCCGGGACTGAACCGAAGGATCTCGTAGGAGGAATCATTGGAGGATCGATAGTCGAAGGTGTCTTCAGAATCGGCGATGAGATTGAGATAAAACCTGGAATGAGAGTCGAAGCCGGGGGAAAGGTGCGATACGAACCCGTGACCACAAGTATTCAATCGGTTTACACAGGAGGCGGAACTGTGAAAGAAGCAAAATGTGGAGGACTTATCGGTATCGGTACGATGCTTGATCCCTCGCTTACGAAGTCCGATGGTTTGGTCGGAAACATAGTTGGAAAGGTGGGTACTCTTCCAGAATCTCAAGACAAGTTGACTCTTGATGTCCAGCTCTTTGAGAAAGCTGTCGGAACGGAGAGTATGGTCGCGGTCGACAAGATCAGAACAAATGAGGCTCTAGTCCTTAACGTTGCAACAGCAGTTACGTCTGGCACCGTAACATCCGCTAGAGAAAGCGTGATAGACGTAGCCATTAGAAAGCCCGTATCCACTGAGCCGGGTTCCAAGGTGGCCATTAGTAGAAGGATTGGCGAGAGTTGGAGACTCATCGGTGTGGGAAAGATAAAGTAGTTTCGTCTGTGTGGGGTTTTTGGTTTTCAAAGTAGTCATAGATACGAGCCTGCTCATGGCTATGGCTCAGAAACGAATAGACATCTTTGGTGAGATGGAAATGGTGCTTCGAGGCAGAATTGAGTTCATAGTGCCAAAAGGGGTTCTCTTGGAACTGTCGAGAATTGGCGGGCAGAAAACCAAGAGAGGGCGCCAAGCACACATGGCTCTCAGACTGGCAGAGAAATGCAAACCTTGTGAGGAAGAACCGATGCCCGGGGAGTCTACTGATGACTACCTTACGCGATTGACAAATCAAATGAGTGGCATAGTCGCCACTGGTGACGTCGAGCTTCGAAAGAAGGCTAGGAACGCTAATATTCCCGTAGTATACGTTAGAAGCGATCTGCGTCTCGCAATTGAGGGTATTGAGCCTGCGTATGGATGATGTCTGCCTTAACGGTATGTCTAAAGAGAAGGAAATGTGAATCGTATGTTCAAAGCTTGTGCGTAGCGCGCGCGTAAGTCTTTGCCTGTTTTTTTGCGAAGCTCTCGGTACCAGTCAGCCAGCTCGTATTGATCCGTTCTATAGTCGTCTCTGTAAGGCTTAATGTCCAAGATAGGTGTTACATCGAAGCAGTCAAGGCCCAGAACGAACAGCTTTGCCCCATGCCCTTCCATGAGCACTTAGCCCAGGGACCCGCGTGCGCGTTTCCATTTGGGCCGTAAGGGAACCAATGATGAGGGAAGATGAGTAGACGCCTCAGACTCCTGTGGCCGTTGCACGAGCAAGTAAACGCAGCCTTTCTTGTTCTGTTCGTTCGAATGTATGTTGCCAGAGTTGAATAGGTGCTGATTCGGTGTTGGAACTGGAGCTTTGAATCGGAAAGGAGGTCATTTCCTTGGTGAAGGTGCACAAGCGTTCTGGAGAGCTGGAAGAGTTTGACATGTCCAAGCTTGAGGCATCCATGATAAAGGCTGGAGCCGGCCAAGAAGAAGCGACTAGAATCGCTGCAACAGTTGCAGGAAGCGTCACAGAAGGAGCGGATACGGCTCAGCTCATGCTGCGGGCAGCGACCGAGCTTAGACGGATCGACCCAGAAGTAGCGGAGAGATACGAGACTTACAAGGGTAGCGCGTACCCGTTTTGTCCTAGATGCGGAAGGTCGATGGATGCGGATCTTCAGTCAAACTCCTCAGCCTGCACTCGCTGCGGCACCGTCGTTCAACTTCCCTCAAGATCTACATCCGTCCCAGCATTCTCACGAACAGACTCATCCAAACAACAATACACCATCTGCATGAGATGTGGAGCACAGATACGCGGAAACGCAAAGCTCTGCAAGAACTGCTACTCCTCGCGGCCACATGAGATAACCACAATATACTGAATCACTTAGAGCCTTTCACTTTGTTTGCGCACGCGGGCATTATCTCTTCTATCTCTATCTTCATCATGAGCGTGGAAAAGATGCAAGGAAAGGCTGTCCTTGCTCCAATAGTAATCAATCATGGAACAACATATCATCAATACATGGGAATGAAGAGACTGCTCAGCCTACTCTCTCCTTAGACAGGTTAGATAGAGACTCCCTAGCCTCGGATAGACCAGTTACCTCCTAACGTGGGCCCCCTACCAAGACACCAAATACTCCTTAACCCGGTTACCTCCCCGACGCGGCCAACATGCTAGTGGTTTATGCTTGCTCTCCGGGTCAACGAAAAGCCCTCCATCGCATATATCCCTCTGTCGCCGTGCAATTGTTGGGGGCGAAGTATCTGGATCCTAAATCGGTTACCTCTCACCTCCTGACAAGCGAAACCATGTTTCCTTTGTTGAGGACGTATACCGCTCTGAGACTAGCCCTGGAGAACAGTGAGAATGGGTAGAACCATACCATCATACCGAATAAGCCTTGACGAGGAGCTGAAACGCTGGAAAAGATTCCAAGACGTACTACGCATAGACGAACGCGCAATCTTCCAAGACATGATGGACGAGTGCAGCCGACACGCGTCAGCCGCGGGAGCAGCATGCTTCCCCAGCGCGCGCAGGAGAAAAACGCATAACGGAAACCTTAAAGAAAGGTCAGAACGATTGAGGGTAAGCGGTCGTAGAATGTGGGCTGTCTGCTAGATGATACGCATCTGCCCAGATCGGACAAAGCATGTCAGAGCATCGCGGAGAGCAAAACAAATCACAAATAAGTGACCATTATGTTCAGACTATTTGCTGTTGAGGACACAGTCAGGATCCCGCCCGAAAAATTCGGGAAGCCTCTTGATGAAGTCGCAAGGGAACAGATCAAGATCAAATACGAGAACATGGTGGATGAGGAGCTTGGTTATGTCATCCTTGTAGTGAACGTGAGAATTGATCCAACGGGAAAAGTTCTACCAGGTGACGGTTCGACCTACCATAAGGCAACCTTCCAGCTCCTTACGTTCTATCCTCAGATGCATGAGGTCGTGGAGGGCGAGGTTGTGGAGATAACTGACTTTGGGGCATTTGTAAGAATCGGCGCAGAAGACGCACTACTCCACATCTCCCAGGTGATGGACGATTTCATAAGCTACGATGAGCGGCATGGGGTCCTGGCCGGAAAGGAAAGTCAGAGAAAACTGGCCAAAGGTGATCTAGTTAGAGCCAGAGTAATCGCAGTCAGCTTTCCTAGGGGAGGAATAGGCGGAAAGATAGGCGTTACGATGCGCCAACCGTTTCTGGGAAAGTTAGAGTGGATCAAAGAAGACGTGAAGAAGGCAAAAGGTGAAAAAGCCAATGCCTGAGAAAGCCTGCAAGAACTGTCATCTGCTCAGCAACGGATCGATCTGTCCAAACTGCAAATCCTCAAACTTGAGTGACGACTGGACTGGTCTGCTTATTGTGATCGACGCTCAAACATCGGAAGTGGCTCGAAAGATGGGAATCAAGGCTCCGGGAAGGTATGCCGTTCGAGTGAGATAGTTGCGCAGACTCAGACTCCCAGAGACTCTAAGAGCGAGATTGAAGACGCCACTTGGCGAATTGATCCAAGGGCCTCCTGAGAACAGCATAAGAAGACTCAAGCAGATACTCAAGTCAGAGAAGATCTCGAAGATTATTTGTGTGGGCGACTTCGTTTCAAGGTTGCTCGTAGAGTCATCTGTCCCTGTTGATCTCGCTATTGTGGACAACAAGATGATGAGGGAAGATGCTGAGGCCTTCCAGTCTGATTGCGAGTATGTATTTCGCGTAGTCAATCCCGCTGGTACTCTTGAAATGGCAGCATGGGCGGCAGTTGGAGAGGCGTTGGAGAAGCCACGTTCCGTGTTGGTGGTGGACGGTGAGGAGGATCTTTTGGCTTTGGCAGCAATAGCATTAGCGCCTCAAAACTCCTTGGTCCTGTACGGTCAGCCTCGTGAAGGCATGATAGCTGTGAGGACCGACGAAGCAAAGAAACTGGAGATAGAATCCATTATCGCTCAAATGATTAGAGAACAGGCCCGTGATTCCTGAAACAGCTACTGTTCCTTAACAAAATCTGTATAGCTGCACGAACCACATGTGTACCTCTTGACTGGGTTCTTGTGATATGCCATTATGCTGCCACATCTGGGACATTTCCTATTGCGAAACTTCAGAGTTCCCTTCGTTGAATCGATCTCGTAGACCTTGCTTAATCTGGCTACTGGAGCCTTATTCTTTTTGATCTTCTCCTCGCTCATCTATCGCTTACGCCTTCCTAGCTTCTTTCTGAGTCTTCTCAGATGGCTTCTTCTCTTCAGGTTTCTTTTCTTCAGCTTTCTTCTCTTCGGACTTTTTCTCTACAGCTTTCTTTGCTTCAGGCTTCTTCTCTTCTGGCTTCTCTTTTTCCACCTTCTGAACCTTCGCCCTTTCTTCAGGGGGCATGTTTCTGATCAGAAGATACCTGGGTAATGTTTTCTCGGCGAATTGACGATTCTCATATACATCGGCTCTGCCCAAGCTCTTGTCTGTTCCTGTATCGTTCATGATGCTGAGCACGTAGACATTCTCAAGTTTGCTTCCCGCCTTGGAGGCCAGAGCCTTTCTTACTGAGAACCTATCAGGAGTCCCTGAATCAGTGTGTACAACCTCAAAATCAATCTCTCTCCTACCGAAGAGCTCATTCCGAACGTCCTTGACGATTTTCACATCCAATTGCTCTACGCTCCCCCTTTCTTAGCAGGCTTCACCTGATCTTCTTTGATCACTCGCATGTTTATTTGATAAGTCTGATCTGTGATCATTCTCCCTCTGACAAGCTTTCTTCGTCTCTCCCCTTGGGTCGTGGGATTGAAGCCGACGCCACTAGAGAGAAGGGCGTACTTCTTCGCCCCGCCATGAACGTCGGACCGCATAGGAATTCCATCTTTATCGCTTCCCCCGGTAACTTGCAGTTTGACCTTGTCCATTCCTATCAATGACCCATCCACGATTTCGCCTATTTCTCTTCCCACCAATGGTTGAGCTTTAGGGCCATCTAGTTCGTGAACTGTGACCTTCTTCGTGTCCGCGTTTGAAACGTTCAGTTTGAATTTTGCCATTACACTTGCCTCGTTCTTAAACGGGGGATCGTGAATAGGCTTCCCGAGCAACTTATTAATGTTGCCCAGATCGCAACCTTTTTTCGAGAGTTGAGAACCCGCTAGAACGCCCACAATGGTTTGGTCTTTCTCATGGTTTCAATAATCTTGTTGAGAAGATCAACTTCCTCTGAATTCAATGATTCTTTGAACCTTGTGAGAAGCAGTTTCACATGTTGTTCTGGCACAGCGACAATCAGGACATCTCCTTCATTAATGTGTCTTCCAACTATCGCATCATCTATCGATATTGCGACTTGTGTCCCTCGCAAAGCCTCATGAATGTCTTTCCCTTTGTCTTGGATACGTTGTATTTCTCCTACAACTCTCCCATCCTCAAACATCAGCTTGCAGCCCGGCCTTATTCGTCCAAGTTGGATCTCGACTCCAACAATGGCAGGATTACTTCGCCTGAATATGCAGCCAGGGAGAAGTTGCAGTCTCGCGGGGAAAGTAAGTCGATCAAGCTCACCTTTCATGCCCGTAGCTTTCTGCAGATCTCTCCACTTCACGTAATCTTCGATCAGTCGGTATACCACATTGCTGTGAAACACCGTTATACCCGCTTTCTGAATCTCTTCTTCAGCATCAGGCAGAGTCTTGACATTGAAACCCAGTATGACCCCAAGAGTTGGATCCTTAAGCCTAACCGCTTCTGCCTCGATCACCTCACGACGTGATATGTCACCCACGTCCGCGAAGCGGATCGGGGTGCTGGAGCTTGTAAGCAACGATATGAGTGCTTCCAGTGACCCAAGTGTGTCAGTCTTTAGAACGACACCATCAATGTCTGTCTCTATTCTGAGTTTCTCGATTTCCTCCCCAACCATCTTAATGTATGAACTGGGATCGTCGCCCTTCGGTACTACATACATGGATGAGCCCGGAAGAGCGCTCTCCAGATTAGGTGCCAGGATCTTGATTCCTGCAGCAGCGCCTACCTGCTCCACGTCGGAGAATTTGTTGCGAGGATCTCGTATCTCATCCAAAGGCTTGGGAAGTAGGAGAGCACGGACGTTCGTGCAGATCGGAGTTTCCCTTCCTCCAAGAACTATGGTATCTGATGTTCGGATGACTCCATCGTAAAGAATGACATTTGTCGTAACACCGAGACTTGGTTCCTCTTTGATTTCGAGAATAACTCCCCTGCCCGGTCCTGACGAGATCATCAGTTCATCTTTCATGAATGATTGAGTCAGCCCGACAAGCAAAGCCATTAACTCTGGTATGCCCTCGCCCGTCTTTCCACTTGTTGGTATTATTGCCACAGTGTCTCTGAAATCTTTGAGACGATCGTATCTTTCTGACTTGAATCCTAGTCTTGACAAGGTTCCCATTATTACATAGAGACGATTGTCCAGCTCCTGTCGGATCTCCGGAGGTTGAGCTGCAAACGAATCAGTGAACGCAAGATTTGGATGTGGCTTCCATCCAGTTATGTTGTCAACCTTACTGGCTGTGACTAGAAAAGGTGTCTTTCTGCTCTTGAGGATACTGAGTGACTCATGAGTTTGGAGTTCAAATCCTCGAACTATGTCAACGACTAAGATGGCTATGTCTGCTGCTGATCCTCCCCTCCTTCTGAGATTCGCGAAAGCCTCATGGCCAGGAGTATCTATCACGAGTAGTCCCGGGATTTTGACTTCAATTCTAAATCTGTCGAGGAGGGGGCCGCAGAATTGCTTTATTGTCTCCGCTGGAAAATAGCTCGCTCCGATGTGTTGGGTCTGGGACCCTTCAAAGGAACATCCCCCCAACCTCTCGAAGCTGAACTGCTGTTCCTCTTATCTTGTCCAATAGAGTTGTCTTGCCTGAGTCAACATGCCCTAGCACGACAACTATGGGTTGCCTTAGAGGCATTGAACTTTCACCTATGCCATTTCTATTCAGACTTGAAGATCTTTCGTTCGAGAAGACTCTTAAGAACTTGCTTCTCCGTGATCTATGCTATGTGACGATGATCAGTTGCCTTTGGTTCAGGTCTGGGAAAAGGGAATGCTTTCTCCCGGATGCGAGGTGATGCTGCGTCTATCTTCCTCTTTCTTTCTTTCCGTGATATACTGTCCACTTAAGTTTCCGAGGGTCTCGTCCCATCAATTCGCTTTTCTTGCATTTGCCCGAACAAAAGTGCAGAATTGTACCATCGTTCTTTGCGAACATTGATCCCACTGAAGACGAAAACTCTTTTCCACAGAACGAGCAACGAAACATTCGGGGCATTGATCTTCATCTTTGCTACTTGATCTTCCTTGCTTCCCTTTCTGTTTCTCTCAGTATCAGGATGTCTGCGAGTCGGACAGGACCTTTTACGTTTCTGGTTATGATCCTGCCTTTATCGCGGCCCTCGAGGACCCTGACTCTGACCTGGATTACCTCTCCCGTGACGCCAGTCCTAGCGATGATTTGTGTTACCTCAGCAGGAATGGGTTGATCCTCAATCTTGTGCCTGGCACTCATTTCTTAGGTCCACCGGTCTTCCGCAAGTCTTCAACTGCCTTCAGGAGCTCGGCGAGGATGCCGGCGCCATCCCCTGGTTCCACGATGCTTGTTGCAGACGATCCTACATCTAGGCCTGATGACTTTCCCAGATCGAGTTTGCTGGGTACAAATAGGTAGGATATTTTTCTTTCGTCGCAGAGAATAGGAAGATGAGCGACAATCTGGGGTGGTTCAACATCCTGAGCTATTATCACGAGCTTGGCTATTCCTCGTTCAATGGCTTTTGTTGTTTCATTTGTTCCCTTTCGTAGTTTTCCGGTATCTTTTGCGACTTGGACCAGTTGGTAAGCCTTCTCGGCAACCTCTTTCGGAACTTCAAACTTAACGTAGAAAGCCTTAGGCATTCTTTCACCTGCATACGCTTTGAGCTTACCTTATGCGGAAGGCCTCTTTTTAATGAATGTTTCGATGAGAGAGAACAGAGTCTTTAGGCGTGGCTACTTGTGCGCGTAGACAACTTCCACTCTTTCAGGAGACTTGTTGTCCATCCTTCCAAATCCCATCCTTACAAGCTGAACCATCTCGTCTACAGCGACATTGGAGAGCGCGATCTCTCCAAATCCCTCGACTTTCTCTCCGTTGGTCATGAGCAAACCGGCATTGATATTGTTCTCAAGAGGTAGCCATTGAAGTAGTGGTGCCCCTGTTTTGCGTGCGTCCTCGTATGATTCGCTGATGAACTTCGCTTTGATAGTGTCCTTGTTCGCTGACGTGAATTGAATATTGAAGAGCTCTATCAGTCGAATGAACTTGCCTTCGCTGATTGTTTGAGCATCATTCGAAGCGATCAGGATGACTGCTTTTCCATCTGAGGGTTTGACCTCCAGTTTTCGTCTTCCTCTCTCAGGATGGTCGGGGTGAAGTGGTGGTGTTGATACGTATGTCCTCTCGACTCCATAGATCACCACTCGGACAGGATCTCTCAAGAAGAAGAATCTGTTTGCCTGGTCATCAATCATCTTTCTATTTATCGCATAGATGTTCTCCCAGCTCAGACTTGCATCGACTGGTCTTGCTCCTATCTCCATGACCACTTCTCTAAGAGTCTCAGGTTTGATTCCTCTTCTTCTCAGAGCGGACAATGTGGCAAGTCTCGGATCGTCAAACCCCGAAACAACCTTCTCCTGAACAAGTCTTACAATCTTTGACTTGCTGAGTTCTGCATCAGTGACCTTCAGCCTTCCGTAATGCAATGTTTCCGGGTATTCCCATCTTAGGCTCGTGTACATGAATCTCTGACGGACCTCGTTGGTCAGATGCTCCTTGCCACGAATTATGTGAGAGATCCCTAGCAGATGATCGTCCACTCCGCAAGCCAGATTGTATAGAGGCCACACTGTGTATTTGCTGCCTACTCTTGGGTGTGGGAACCTTCTTGTGTCAATTATTCTCAAAGCGGGCCAATCTCTAGCTGCTGGATTTGGATGATGTAGATCGGTCTTGACCCGAACAAGAGCTTCCTTCTCCGTATACGCCCCGCTCAGCATCTTCTCCCATCGAGCTAGATGCTCAGAAGGTTCCAAGTTCCTGTCAGGACAAGCTCTCGACGATAGCGTCAATGTTCTGAACGTGTCAAGTTCGCACGTGCACACATACGCACAGCCTATCTCCAGAAGCTTCTTCGCGCATCCATAGTAAGTTTCTAATCTGTCGCTTTGGATAACCTCCTGGTCCCATTTGCATCCTAGCCACAAGACATCGTTCTCTATGGAGTCGTAAAACTCCAGTTTCGGCTTCTTCAGACGTGGGTCCGTGTCTTCCAGACGAAGTATGAACTTGCCGTTGTACATTCGGGCGTATTCATGGCAGAGGATTATCGCCCTCGTTGAACCAAGATGAAGAACGCAGTCCGGGTTTGGCGCAAAACGTGTCACCACTTGTGAGTATTTCTCCACATTAGAAAGCGGAGGCAGCCTCTTCTCCTTAGCTTCTCTCTCATCCCTTAGCAGCTCCGGCCATGATTCCTCTATTGCTCTTCTCTGATCGGATACGGACAACTGATTGATTTCTTTGACCGTTTGAGTACAGAGCGACGCAAGTTCCTCAACTGCACGCCTTAGGTCTGGTCTCTCTGCAAGAACTCTTCCAATTACCGCCCCCACTTCGGCTTTTCCGTCGTGTTTGACGGCATTCACTAAAGCCGCTTTTCGAATCAAGGGGCCGAGTTCTTCATCCTGTTTCATCGTCACTCCTCTACGTTGACAATAGTCAAGATTCGGACGAATACATTTCGAGTCCGCTTTTGAGCAGTCCACTGGTGCTCTGCAGTCATCACAGTCACTCTTCAAGGCGGGCAAGCATAGGCTTGCTTATCTCAATGCAGAAGTATTAATCCTAGCAGCAATGGAACTGCAACTATCCCTAGAAATCCCAATGCAGCCAGTCTTGACATCCCTTGAACGAGTGTTGTTAGATTTTCGAAAGCTCTCCTCCCAAGAGTCCTAACCAAAACGTTTCCTGAGTTCCATTCGGCCTGTGATTCCTCCAAGCCTATAAAAGCATCACCGATCGCTGATCTGATACGTGACAAGAGCACGTTATTGTCTATTGCTTCACCAACAGGATGGTAGCCCAGCCTTGACGAAATTCTGCCACTAACCATGTGGCTGTCAGTAGTCATAACCTCGGCTTCATTGACGCCAGCTTGTTTTGCGCTCTCCAGGATCTGTTCGCGTAACCCCTTCTTCATGTTGTTGCCATCGATCGTGAGATAAACAGAGAGTTGCCTCCCAGTTTCTATTGCTATGACTGACAATCCGCAAGGTCCTATCCCCTGATCCAGAGAGAACTCTCTAAGCGTGATTTTGGTTGCACCTACTCTCAATGGTCCTTGTTTCGCCGAGGCTGCTTGTTGGAGCGCCGTTCTTCCTGATGTGACTAGGTCATACGAATCCTGAGGAGTCATAGTCGGCATTTCATCTATGCTGTTGTGGCTGTCTATCAACACAAGCTCGTTCATGTCTGAAATGCCCTTGCGTAGCGCGGATGACACTTCTGGCGGTATGTCCTCCATGTCTTTTGGAGAGGTCGTCAGAGTGACCAAACAGCATTTCCCGAATGCTTGACATGTAGCACTGGCTGCTCCCATCGATGAGCGGATCATCTTGGACGCCGTTGAGGCCTGTTTTCCGGCTGTCAGTAGCGTACGAACAAGTTGGACGACCTTATGGTTCTCAGATTGGGAGACAACATTATTCTCGTGACCTGAGACCCCGTGTGGAACCATTGCGACAGCCTTGGTTTCAGTTTCGACCATGTTCTGAATCAACATTGGTAGCACACTGCTGCCCACGTTGAGGAATGGCCCCGGATGAAAGCTTGGGACAATCATCACAGCTTTCGTTGTGGAGTCAGATGCTCTCTTGAATCTTAGAACGCTTACTCCAATGCTTTCAGTGACGCTGAGTTCTTCCAAATGCCTTTCCAAAGGCTCGTTCCTCATGTCAAGGAACACTGACAAGAAGGATCTGAAGAGCCCTAGGACTGAGGTCTTTACCACATTTTCTCCTCGTTTTTCGATGAATGCCAAGAGAACATAGGATAGCAATAGGGAGATTGCGATTGTAGGTATCAGTAAAAGAACTGCTTTAGTCGAGGCCACTCCAAGAAACGGAAATGCAGCAGCGAGACAAGAGAGAGGTTGAATAAGTGAAGCGGTAATCTTCCTCAGGAGACTGCACTGAGACAGTGAAAGGATTGCGAAGGATCTCAAGGAGTGTGCACAGACCATCCCCAGGAGAAAAGGTTCCTCGGGAAAGCCCGGAATGATCCTTGAGAAAGCGCCTCCTGCAAATAGAAACAGTACCCACACGAGTGTCATGACAAACGAGAGGGCAATACACCGCCTCAGATAGAAGAGAGGGTCGTCCTTGAGCACGTATTTCGACAGCATATATTCTGCAAGGACAGAGGGAATTGCTAGGACTGTGATTCCGAAGAAACAGCCAAAAACAAATCCATCAAAAGTAAGAGTGGCCACGAGAAATGCCAATCCACAGCCGATTGCGGCCGTGAAAAACACTTCGACAAGGACTCTTTTTAGGGACGGGAAAGTCAACCTTCGAATTAGATTGTAATACTTGGTGGTATTGGTCAGAGGATCGCGTTCTCTTTTTGTCAAATGATCTCTTCCCAAACGGCACGTGAGTTGAGGTGTTTCGTGTCCTGTGGTTGCGATTCATCGTTAGTCTGTCGCTATTGCTATTTAAGCCGAGCTAGGTCTCTTCTTGGCTTGCTATCATGATTTGTTGTGTCCTCGGCAACTGCCCATGACAGCTTCTAGATATTAGATCAATCGGGATTTGCATGAATGGCAAATTGAGGGGACAACCCTTTTCGCAACCCTGTAGGCGCTCACCGCGAAAACGTTTTATGGGCTTCTTCCCTCGATTATAGCAGGTCACAACGAATGAAAGGCAAAGCCTCAGATGGAAACAGTTCGCGTGGAAGGCGCAAACTCACTAGAGATACGATAACGGCCTTTCCTCATGAGATAGTACGTACCTTCGCCCGGCTGCCTAGAGTGTTCAAGAGACTGGATATTGACAGACTGATGGGCGACAAGATTTCCCGCAGCATGAAGTGGAGATATCTGAACAAGATGGAGAATCTCGGCCTGATAAAACACTTGACAAAGAAGTACTATCAAAAGCTGCATAACACAGTTTCTGACTGGGTGGAAAAGGAGGTCCTGCCTAGGATAAGGAGAGCAGAGGTGAAAGGTGAATTTGATTCTGAGACTAAGTCACTTTGAGAATTCTCGAATCAGATCCCTTGCGTAGTCTTCTCGTATCTTTCCGTCTTCAATCATCTTCCCGGCGACAATATCGATCAGTTCACCTGTTGCACCAGCGCTTACTGCCACATTTCGAGCGTGAAGCTTCATGTGTCCTTTCTGAATGCCTTCTGATGCCAATGCTCTGAGGGCTGCTAGGTTCTGTGCCAAACCAACTGACGCTACAACTTCCGCTAATTCTCTGGATGACTTCACTCCAAGTATTTTGAGGGCGATCTGGAAAACCGGGTTAGATTTCGTAACGCCTCCGACTGTACCCAGGGCCATCGGTATCTCTATTGTACCAACTAGGTCTCCCTCATTGTTCTTTTCCCAAGTCGTCAAAGGCATGTATCTTCCTGTTCTAGACGCGTATGCATGAGCACCGGCTTCGATGGCTCGATGATCATTGCCTGTTGCTTGAACAACGGCTATGATCCCATTCATTATGCCCTTGTTGTGAGTTGTGCATCTATAGATGTCCGATTCGGCAAACGCCTGTGCTTTAACAATACCTTCAACAACATCGTCTCCGCCGACCATTTCTTTGGCTACCACGCATCTGGCTCTTGCCAGCCTTCGGGTAGCGAGGTTTGAGATTATTCGGAGGTAGGCTCTGCCTCCAGTCAAATCCTCTACCGCGGGAGCAATACTCTCTACCATGGTGTCCACAGCATTCATTCCGGCAACATCTCTGCAATCCACAAGAAGCTCGACAATGACCATGCGGCCGACTCTGGTCTGTATCACTTTTGCCTCCAAATCCTTTGCTCCTCCTCCCAGTGATACCAGAACAGGGTCCTGTTCATTCGCCCTGGCCAATAGCTTCTGCTTCTCAGATAGCACAATGGACATCGCCCTTCCGGGATCAGTCGTGTCAGTGACTTGGATCTGACCGATCATTATCGGATCGGTCGATGTTGCAGTGAAGCCCCCTCTTGCTCTCACCATCTTAGCTCCATGGCTCGCTGCGGCAACAACCGAGGGTTCCTCGATGACCATTGGTATTAGGTAGTCTCTGCGATTGATGAGGAAATTAGTCGCAATGCCGAAAGGCATCTGAAACAACCCAATGACATTCTCAATCATTCGGTTGGCTTGCGACAAGCTGAGTGCTTGGCCTGAGCTAAGCAGACGGCACTCCTCATCGGTTAAGCCGGCGAACTCCTGTACTCGCTTCAACCTTTCTTCAGGAGCTAGTTTGTAGAAACTTGAGATATCTGATCTTCCAGTCAATGTATCACCATCAGTTTTCATCATGAATCGAAGTTGTGGCATTCTTGAACTGAATTACTGCTGAGACAACTATATGTCTTGTCGCGTGTTGTCAAACTAGTTGTGGATGTCAAGAAACAGAGATTGTGTGTCTGTCTTACCTACGGGTGCCTAGATCTGAAGGTCAGTAGGATCTTTTGACGATAAACGTCAAAGCTTCATCCAACAGATTTCTCTCATCAGATTCAGGCAACGAAAGCAAAGCTTTTCTCGCTTCCTCAACGTATGCTCTCGCTTTCTTCGTCGAGTAGTCCAATGCGCCGGTGGATACTACGGCTCGAACAGCTTTGGAGAAATCTCGTGGCGATGCCTTCGCGTTTCCTAACGCTTTCAGAATGGTCCTCTTTTCGTCTGGAGACCCGTTTGTCAAGGCGTGAATTGTCAACAAGGTTCTCTTTCCTTCTCGAATATCACTTCCCACGGGTTTTCCAAGTTCCTTTTCGTCAGCTGTCAAGCCCAATATGTCATCGATTATCTGAAAAGACGCTCCGAGAATATGCCCGAAGCTACGCATTGACTCTACGGCCTCAGGACTTGATCCTGCGACAAGCGCGCCAATGGCTGTAGAGGCTTTGAAGAGCGCGGCTGTCTTCCTTGAGATCATATCAAAGTATTCTTCTTCGGTTGGTTGAGGATTCTTCTCCAGTTCCTCATCCAGCTCCTGTCCTTCGCATATCTCTATCGTAGCCTCATTGATCTCGTTGAGAATATCTGGAAGTACTAGCATCACTTTCTCGTTTTTCATGGCGGCTTTTGTTACAATGTCGTATGCTTTGATGTGAAGAAGATCGCCTGCGACGATCGCAGTTGGGATGCCCCATTTCTTGTGGACTGTTGGAACGCCTCTTCGAAGGTCATCTCTGTCTATTATGTCGTCGTGGACTAGTGAGAACGCTTGGATAAGTTCGATTGCTACGGCCGGGGGAAGCGCATCCTCTTCGTTTCCCCCCAAAGCCTTGCATACGTTGATCATTAGAAAGGGACGGAGCCTCTTTCCGCCAGCTTTCGGTAAATGATAGGCCGCTTCCCATAGTCGTGCTGGTTCGCGTTTGGTCATGTGTGGCTGCAGATAGATATCGACAAGCCTAGCTATTCTCTCCAGTTCTTGCTGCAATGTATTCATTTCAATTCCTTCTGGCGTATCTCTCTGTGTCGAATCCCCTCTGGGTGAGCCAGTGATATGTGTTGCCAACTATGACGAGAGGAGTCTTTCGTATATCAGAAATGTTTTTGCATCCGGTTAGAAACATGGTCATCTTCAATTCCTGATGAACGGTCTGAATTGTTCGTTCGACGGCCTGAAGGCTTGTTAGTGCGGGCAGTAATAGCGGCTTGGCCAGTCCAGCTGCAGACGCCCCCAAGGCCATTGACTTCGCAATCTGCAGGCCGCTTCTGATCCCTCCTGAAGATATTGTTGTTAGATCTGTTGACTGCGTCACCTCGACTAGACTTGCTGCAGTGGAAATTCCCCATCCATAGAAGATCCTTGTTCCGGGATTCTTTCCGACGCTGTTTCGATAACTTTCGACTTTTGCCCAGTCGGTTCCACCTACTCCTGCAACATCGATGCCGGAGACTCCAACCGCTTTGAATCTTTTCGCTTCTTCTGCAGAGATTCCGGCCCCTGTCTCCTTGACGATAACTGGTACATCTACCTGCCTCACTATCTCTGCTATCTTGTCAACAACACCTTTGGCTACGACTTCTCCTTCAGGTTGAACAGCTTCCTGAACTGCGTTCATGTGGATCGCAAGAGCGTTTGCTGAAATCATTTCTACTGCCTTTCTCGCTTCTTTGATGCCGTATCCCATTGCAAGTTGAGGGGCACCAATGTTCGCAATCAGAAAGGCATCTGGTGCAGTTTCTCGAACAATTCTAAAGCTTTGTTCCAGAGCAGAGTTCTCAAGCGCTATCCTCTGGCTGCCTACTCCCATCGCTACCTGCAGATTCTCTGCGGCCGCTGCAAGTCTTTGGTTGATTCGTTTGGCGTTAGTTGTTCCTCCTGTAATGGCCTCAATGACAAATGGAAACGATAACTGGTGCCCCATAAGAGAACATGAAGTACTAACATCTCTCATGTCTATCTCGGGGGCTGATCGATGGACAAGGAGTATATCCTCTAACCCATTGGTTCGTTCGGATTCGGCATCTTTCGTGGCACAGATCTTTATGTGATCTGTCTTTCGACGAGATATCTCCGGTCTCCTCATCATACTTCACCTCTCGATGACTGTTCCTATCGTTCTTCTACCCGTCAACGCATTCGAGATTCTCCCCGGTACACATCCGTTCAGAACTACTACCTGTATCCCTTTCTCAACCGCTGCGAGCATCTCCTTTATTTTTCCCATCATCCTTCCTGTGACGTCTGAGCCTCTATCATCCTGTTTTTCTCGTTCAATCAATGCTTCAGCATCTTGAGTGGTCATTCTCTCCATGAGATATGCCTTCGGATTCGTTTTCGGATCAGAATCAAAGACTCCGTCAACATCTGCCGCCAGAATCATTCTTTTGGCTCCCAGCTCGATTGCGAGGCGGGACGCCAGTTGATCACCTGACAAGATGGAGAATCCCAGTTGCATATCCAGTACCACATCTCCGAACATGACAGGAATCATATGAAGATCCATGAGACCACTTACGATTCGGAGGTCTATATCCTCTATTCTCCTATTCCTAGTTCTGATGAAGGCCGATGGCTGAACGGAGATGCAGGGCAGATGATTCTCTATCGCTGAGTCTAGAATGATCTTGTTCAAATCCATCATTGCCTGTCTTGTTCGTGCAAACCCAAGTATCTGAGTCTGATTCGTGTGGCCGTTTGAAAGTCGATAGAGCTTCGCGAGGGGGTGACCATAGGATCCTCCCCCATGCACGATAATGAGTGATTCGACTTCTGTCGTGCTGATTTCCTTCATTATTCTAGCTATTGTCTCTGTGGAAGGAGTGAACTCTTTGGTCTTGTCTGTTATGACTGATCCGCCAAGCTTTAGCACTGTCAATCTAGAAGCCACGATTTCACTCCTCTTCGCTCTATGTTTGCTAGATATGAGTTGCCTCCAGCTTCTCTTATTGCTTCCAGAACTCTGGTTGTGTTGTCAGGTGATGCAAGGGCGATCATGCATCCTCCGCCTCCTGCACCAGTAAGCTTGGCCCCGAACGCACCTGCTTCTCGCGCGGCTGAGACTAGTTGGTCAAGTTCCTTAGTAGACACTTCGATCTGACGCAGGAGTTCGTGGTTCAGGTTCATCAGTTCGCCCAATCTCTTTCTGTCCGCCTGTTGCACCGCGACAAGCGCTCTTCTAGAGATGAGGTTCGCAGATTTCATGACTCTCTTCATGAGTGTATCCCTCTCTGCCAGGAAGGCCTTCACTCTTGAAACGATATCGCCAGTAGATCGTCTTATGCCCGTATCACCAATTATTATTGGGAAGGTTCGTCTGAGCACAACGTGTTTGAATGGTTTCTCTCTTTGGTAGACGATAACCCCTCCATATGTTGAGACTGTTTGATCTATGCCTGAAGGGATCTTGTGAACGTGTCGCTCAGATTCAAATGCTAGTCGTCTTGTCAACTTACGATCAAGCTTTCCACTGAGAAGCCGCACAATAGCTGAGATTGTGGAGACAGCCACCGCTGCTGAGGAGCCAAGACCCACTCCTACTGGTATGTTCGATTCTATCTGAACGTTCAGACCTCTATGTTGATCACCAGATTCTTTGAGCGTGGCCTGTGCGACAAGGGAGATAGGTTCCAGCAACGTTCGAGCCTGCTGCCCGCCATGCAAGATCTCACATTGCCTTTCATTGATGGATATGGCACATTTTGGCAAAGATGATCTAATCACAATCGCTCCGTCCCTTCTCCAAGAAACAGTTGCCTTGGAGTGGATTCCGACAGCTGTGACTATTGCTGCCGTCCCATAAACGACGAAGTGTTCCCCAGTGAGAATAACCTTGGCAGGCGCGACAGCCACGCTCTTCAAGTTCTATCCTGAATCCATAGTCATTAGGTTGGTTGATAAGCATGAATTGATTGGGATCGACGTGTCGGTTGCTACTTGCTCATCGAGGCAGACAGGTAGCCCACAACCTGACTGTAGTCTCCTGTTATGTCCCCACTCGTTAGATATGACACTATTTTTGCCGAATTTCCTTGAAGAAGCTTGGCGGCAACGATGGCTGAAGAAACTGGCCCATAGCCGCACATTGATATGCTCTCCGCTTCGACAACTCTTTGTAGTTCCTCTTCGTCAAGCTTCTGTATAGCATTGGCTGCAAGTCTGTCTTTTTTCTCCGTTACCTTCTGAGGCTCATAGTGGGACATGTCTGAGGACGCTATTGTCAGCACGTTCCTACCGCTGACACTTTCCGCAATTGATTTGCCCACATTTCTGCTAGATTCAATGTCTTGCATCATCATTGAGATTGGAACGAACTTGAATCGATTTCCATAGATGTACTGGAGAAAAGGTAGCTGCACTTCGATGGAATGCTCATTAACATGTGCGGAGGGATCATTATCTATCATACCAGAGTTTTTGCATATCTGCTTTGCAAGATCTGAATCGATCTCAACTTCTCCCAGCGGTGTCAGCCATGTTCCTTCAACCATGGCGGAGAGCCCTGTTCCCATTCCATAGTGATTGGGACCGAGAATCACGACTGTATCAGGAATTCCATCAGAGGCCAATGCTGAGTAGAGGTGAGCCGCGACTGGGCCGGAAAACATGTACCCTGCATGTGGAGAGACTGCTGAGACTATCCTTCTTTCCCCAGGCTCCTGCAATTCGGGCAGCTTGCCGGGACCCAGCTTGTGCAGAAAGCACTTCTCGATTTCAGTAATCAGAGATGCCTTGTCAGCGGAGTAGAAAGCGCCTGCCTGAGCGGGCCGCCTCATTCTCACATTTCTTCACTCATTCTGGCAGGAATGCTTGCTAGCTTGGTTTCGAAATCGTCGATTGTGACAGCTATGGTTCCGTCAGGAGGAATCTCTCCTCGTTCTCTGAGAACTTGCCTGGCAAGAAGCCAATATACCGTAGCGAGAGCTCGTCGTCCCTTATTGTTGACCGGAATCGCCAGATCAATTCCGTTGAATACATTGTCCGTGTCTGTGAGTCCGACAACTGGTGTTCCTGAGCTCGATGCTTCCCTAATTGTTTGCCAGTCTGCCCTCGGATCGGTGATCATAACCAGGTCTGGTTCTGCATGTTTGGGTTGAAGTGGATTCGAGAGAAGGCCTGGCATGAATCTGCCCACTATCGGAACACATCTCGTCAGCTCGCAGAATTTTTCGACCGGGGTCTTACCATAAAGTCTTGAAGAAACCGCCATAACTCTTGAAGGGTCCATTCTTGACAAGAATTTTGCTACAGATCTGATTCTTTGATCGGTATTCCCTATGTTGAGTATGAACAGTCCGTCCGGTCTAGCACGAAAGATGTGCTGCTCCATGTCTCCAGTCTTTATTCTGGTTCCTATGTGAAGTCCGGCTGCCAGCAACTCCTCCAAAGGCAGTAGTAGATTCTCGGCCTTTGGAATCATCTCCTTATCTTCGATCGTCAAATATGATCTCACTCTACCTCTCTATCTTCGCTAGCTTAATCTTTTGACCTAGGTCCTTCTCTATTCTGCAAAGCTCATTTATTTCACTAGTTTTGTATGAAGATAAGCTGCGGCCGTCTGCTCCTTGCATCTGATGTGATTCCGCCCACTATTCGATTTTCGCATAGTGTTACTCAACTGCAACTTAAAGGTAGTGTAGCCAGGTTTACTCCCCGCATATGGTAAGATATTAAGGATAAACCCGCTGCTTTTTGGGAAGTTAGTAAGCATTGTCAGGTCTTTTTGGTGAGATATTAGCGCGTTCAGATGTATTCGCGGTTTTTTGTGAGTGTTTTTCATGAAACGTCTTTGACGGTGCTGCGCTTCAGAGTGGCCGGATATCGGTGTATGATCTACCACCACCTGCTACCGGGCTGGACGATAGAACGATTATGGTTATGCGCTTCTTGCGAATACAATCAGGCGGAGACTGTTTGCTGAATGTCTAGGCTTCTTGATGCAGAAGCATCGCTCTGCTTCTTGTGTCTTCGCAAGGTGATCATCGCAATGGTAGCACCGACTATTGCTAGTCCGCGCGGGTTGTTGAGCGACAGAAGCTGAGGGGAAGGATCATCTGTCCGTTGCCTTCGTTTTCTGACAGTCTGGGATAGGCGTTTTAGAGTGGATTGGGAGAGAGGCCGTTGGCCGAACGTAAATCAGATACCCGTCTCGCCTGTATTCGCATTCCTAATCCAATATGGTCACTCGGTGAAAACAACTATCAGGTGCCCCCCGAACCTGCAACCTACTGTGGCCTGCTCAGACCTAAGTGATAACCCGAAAGGTTACATTATATATGTCCTGGACCAACATACACCCTGTTTTGGTACCCTTATGTCGAATTCTGCAAAGGAGAAACTCGTTGACCTAATTCGAGAGAAATGCATATCCCGTCCGGACGAGAGCGGGCACATCCTGAATATAGATCCAATTTGGGCAGATCCGAGCAGTCTTACTTTGGCAGCGGATCTCGTGTCAGAGTTTCTTCTGAACCTCAAGAAAGCGTGGGACTTCGACACGATCGTTGTCCCGATTAGAGTCTCACGTATGTTTGGTGTGCTTCCCATTGCAGCAGCAGCTAGCGTGCGTGCCCTCTCGGCAGGGACATCGATCCCAATAGTTGTCTGGAAGGCTTTTGGGTCACCGATCTCAGGAGAAGCTATCACTTTCCCAATCAACTTCAAACCAGAAAGACCTATCCTATTTGATGCCGTTATTCGCAGAGGAAGGGGCATCACGACCATAATGATAGATCTCAAGAAAGGTAAGGGATTTGACATTTTGGGAGTCGCATGCGTGGTCAACCTGAACCAAGGAGGATTGGAATACATTAATGGCGAAACGGCACAGATGCTGGGACGGCATCTCAAGTTTGACGCGTTGATCCGTATCGACGGCGCTAAGGATGTGGGGAGCATATGACCGCACAATCGCCGATTCAGAAGCCTGCACCTGCATCTAGGTCTGATCTATGCGCAATCTCCAATGTCATGATGGGGATGCAGTACGCATACTGGTGGAACCAACTGTTGGGAACGACATTGACTGACGTAGTCTCAACTCTGTTCTTGGTTCTGCTTGTGGCAATTACCGTTGGTCTAATGATTCTTTTTGTTCGTCAACTGGGAAGAGAAACACATCTCCTGACTCGTAAGGTATTAGTGCCCGCAGTTTCTGCGTTTGTAACCTCATTGGGGGTGCTAGGTTACGCATTCATTACTGGAATTATATGTATCCAGACACCCAAGCTCGGGATTTACCTCTATGGAATTCCAATCCTCGCCGTCTGGATTGCGATGTACGTGTGGATATGCGCCTTAAGTCCGTCTTGGCATTGAGAAACCCAATGGCTCTGCACTTCATGGGTGACAGGAATTGGCACCGGAAATCATATTGGGCTTCATGTTGTTGCTGGGTACTGTGGTAGTCCCGGCCATAGTACTACTGGACGGAATCCTCAAAGAGTTTAGATTGTCAAAGGCGCAACACCGCGCTTATGAAGGCCTTTTGAGTCTTGGAGCTCACTACGAATCAGACAACTCATGGCCAGCAGAGACAGTAATCAAGAAAGCTGCCGGCAGAATGCTCATGGTCGAAGATAAGCACTATCAATTTGTGGGCAGCTTTTTGGGAGATTACCACTCAGAATTGCAGAGTTATTTCCCTGATGAGGAAGGTATAAAGAAGTTTCACTCTTCAGAGGTAGATAAGAAGATCGCCTATGGAGTGTTCAGCCTGGCGCGCTCATTTGCAGACCATGACAGACTTCTGTTGGCGCAAAGTATCGCCTACCTTGCACAGATCTTGATCCAAACCCAGGCCCGCTATGGATTCTGGAGGCTTAACCCCAAAGCTACCGACCCTAGGGGTGAACGAATAGAGGTCTCTTTCCCTCAACCGAATGATGTCGGTCTGGGGCTACCTTTGGAAAAGGAAAGCGATGAATGGCTTGCGCTTTTCCGAGCCATGAGGCATCTTAGGGAATCTGACGTAGTAGCGGCAAAAGGAGACATAAGGGATGTAATTCTTTCAAAGACTAGTATGAAATGCATTTTCATTTTTGTTGTATTGAATCAGTGGATTGAGTTTCTTGATCAGTTTGTCGCAGACAGAGACAAACGCAAAGCGATCTCACTTCGCTTAGCAACACTGATTGATGCGCTCAAGGACGAAGGGGATATCGTCGAGAGTCTCGATGCACTTGTGAATGCAAAGCAACACTTGCAACGACTAGAGAAAGAGCACTCTTTGAGCAGGCCGTTCTGCACCCACGCACACGGCGGGATCCTTGGTGCGCGCGAATAAGCCAATAGGAAGCATAAAGCACAGTTAAGAAATGCGGGGCCAGCTGCCCACTGCCTATACACCAGAAGCGTACATAATGAAATGTGATCTCACATAGCACACGCTAGCGTTTTGTACCGCATTCCGAAGCTCTTACCCCTTTCTTTCCGCTGAACTTGTATGCTTTTTCTCCATCGTAGTGGATTGTTTCGTTGGATCGAAAGAATCGGGGAAGCCTCTTCTTTCGTGTTGAGGGAGGACTTCGATTGGAAGGAGAACACTCAGTCTCTCTCACTATGCTGGTCATATGCGGCCATCGGGGTGCACATGCTTTTCTTTTCGAGAGTAGGCTGGAAGTGCTCCATGCAACACTTCCATTTTTCAACATCTAGTACGGTAGCCTGAAGAACCGATAAATCGTAGGATCCGATCATATCTCCAGAGGGGATCGTGGATTGGCCGAGGTCAACATTCAGGATGCAAAGAAGAAGGAAGCTTACATAGCGATGGAGTTCTTCAGGATTGCTAAGAATGCCCTGAACCAGTCAAAATCGCCAGAGGCTCGCACATCGCTTGAGGAAGTATTGCCTGAGTTCTCTATCGGATCTGGATACGCCGACCTGCTGCTCCTAGTCAAGTCATATGGCAAAGTTGCACCTTGGATGATCGTGGAATGCAAGCAACGCACCTTGACCAAACCCGGCGTGTCATATGCAAATGCTATGATGCAGGCGTGGAAGTACGCTGAGATCCTCCCGGTACGTTTCTTGGCAGTGTATGATGGTTGGCTCATCCTCGTCTTCCAACGCGTCTATCCGTACCTTGTCGGGGTGTATAGTTGCGAATTGGATAAAGACCTCAACGAAACTATGATTAGTGATTTGTTAATTGGCCTAATGGAACATGATTACTACGGCAGCCAAGGGAGCAATAGGCTGAGTCGCCTATCGAAACCCCACGACCTCAGATTCCTAGAAGAGAAGATCCTGCCACCAATATCCACAAAGGCCGTGAAGCGGTACGGTCTCACTAGTAAAGAGCAAATGGATGAAAAGACTGTCAAAAACAGAAGTCAACAACTTCTGAATGAATGGATTCAGAACATTCACAAGTGAGCCAAGTGTAAGATGTAGGAACCAAGAATTGATTTTCTTCATTGTGCATCATTAGGATGACTTTCAGCGGGTTTTCTCCGGTCTTTGTTTGGTTCCTGTCCTGTTGGTGCCATGCGTGCTGTTCGTATTTCTCGTTTCAGTGTTTCAGGTGCCCGGTAAAGTTCCACTGGTTTTGAGGTTTTTCGTGTCGAGTTTTACATGTAGATGTGCATGTACCTATATCTGCTGACGTCGTGGAATTTTGCCCTAGGCCTTTTCGGGTTCGCGTGAGTTTTGTCGAGGGGTTTCTGCGCCCTGAGACCAGTTGAAACGATAGTAGACCCCTCGGTGCTTTTGATGGGTGGAGCCTTGGGGGGAGCTCACCCATCGTCGACGATCTCAAGGCGCTGGCTGACGCACTCGTAGCCGCGGTCCGAGAACTGGAGGACAGGTACCGCAAGGTCTGCTTGGAAGCTGGAAACGCGAATACAAGAATCTACCAGATCCTAAGAGATGAGGGGCCGCTGCATCTCTATGAGCTAATTCCTCGCGTAGAATTCTCGAGGGCCACGGTTTACAGGGCGCTTCTTGAGTTGAGGGCGCTTCGCTTGGTTGTGAAGGAGGAGAAGACGGACCGATGGTCTGCAGTCGAGTCTCAAAAATGAGACTAGGTACTTAAGGTTTCCCAAGAAGGTTCATATGCGTAGTCTCATGGCGCCGCGCTTCTTTTTGGATGGTTGAAATGCGTGAAGGGGCGAACAGAAACAATCAGACGGTTGAGAAGCAGCCGGATCTGGATCTCTGTGAGTATTGTCGGCCGAAGGTTAAGGCTTGGCTGATCTGGATAGAGGCGAGGCTCCGATGCAAGACCGAGGGGGCTTCCTGAAGTGATGGGTTTCCGATATGGCGCTATTCCGTGGCCCCGATGCCTCATGTCGATGCGTCGCAACCGGTTCGACATCTTGGTGCGCCCTAGGTGTGGATGGAAATGAGCAGGCAACAGGGGCTGCGTTGCCCGTACTGCGGAATGGATCTGATCCAAGGTCCTCGAGACATGCTGCCGCGAATCTCTGACAAGACCAGGTCTGTTCGCTGCGGATGCTGCAGCCAGGTCCTGCCGCACCAGATCGTTTGTCGTCTGCCTGTTCTTTTCTTGGAGGCTTCTCGATGAGTGCCGAGAGGGCTTTTCATCGCGTCCGCGCTTGCCGAGGCATCACAGTTCCAACCGGCCCCGACAAGTGGGAGAGAGGCGAATGGAGCATCGAGGCCGACGTCCCCCTCGGTATGACGGCGGACGAAGCGTTACTTGAACTTGAAAACATCGTTCTAGCCCGCGTATCAGCACTGCAGCAGCTGGCCGCACCAGCAAGTCCTCGTCCAACCTCTCAGCCTTCCAACCCAGGACCAGGCGAAACACCTGAGCTAGACCCGGCGTATCTGGACACTTTGGGTTGGACTCCTTTCGCTTCAGGATTAGGCGCATGGATCTTCCGCGACACGCCCGGCGCCAAAGCCCTGAGCGCTGAACTCGCCAAAACCAGCCCTCTCACGATTGGCCACTACAAGTACCGACTGACACGCGGACAAGACAGGGAATTCGTGAATCGATTTCCAGTGACGTGAGTCGTCTTGAAGATCAGAGGCACAGTTGAAAGAGATCCCCCTATCTTTTGGGACGACCGCGGCATTGGGCTACTCAAACTCGTCGAGCATGAGAAGTCGATTCGAATCAAAGAACTTCAAAGACCCGAGCTGCCGAAAGACTTGAAGCTAGGCGAGAAGATCACAGCGGAAGTCAACGAAGGCGACCGATACTATTTTCTTATCTCACTGGAACGGGAAAGGGCTGCTTCGCAAACGGTGCCTCAGACCGGATCCATAACGGCACCAGACGCATCACAATCCCCTCTAGGGGAGCAGCCCCCCAGAACCGAAGAGTTCAACGTAGCGTACAGCGCCAAGAGGGTTGGTCAGCTTTATTCGATCTTGGTCGATCCGCAAGGCAATATCATCGATGGTCTTCACCGCCATGCAATAGATCCGAATTGGCGGAAAGAAGTCGTGCCATGGGTCCAGTCACGCAGAGATTTCTTGATCGCAAGGATCCACGCAAACCTGCACCGGCGAACAGTGCCGAAGGAAGAGCGTCAACGAGACTTCACTGAGCTTGCGCTGATTCTGCAGAATGAAGGAGCGGCCGTTGGAGAACTGTCCACCAACATCAGTGAGTTGACTGGATTCAGTGAAGACTATGTCCGAAATCTACTCCCAAGACAGCTCAAACTGAAAGTCAGGGCAGAAGCGGGTAAGGTGGGCGGTGAAAGTGGCGGACGAGGGAGAAATTTGCCTATGTCACATAGGCAAACCCAGCCCGAGACCCCACCCGATACCAAGGTAGATCTCGACAAGGAAGCGGAGCGGATCGGCCGGATCTTCACGTCAGCGCCTTCGCAGAGCTCAGCGGAGCTGGATTCTGGACCATGCCCGTACTGCGGCAATTTGATTCTGTGGGATTCAGGGAGGAAGGTCTTTGTCAAGCCAGCAACAAGTTGAGATTTCAGCGGTTCGCTTCCAGTATCGCGGCCAGCCGGATCGACGCGGCAACTGGGAGAACATGCCGTTCTATCTACGTTATCTGCGACAGTTCTTGATCGACCATGATGGCGAAGTGGTGTGGCTGAAAGGCAACACAGGTGGCGAAGAGGCAGCGCATCTTCTTTTCAAAACAGATCTAGCCGAAGAACTGAAGAAGCTTCTCAGTCGGCCGCTTGCTGAACTCGGGAGCTATGATCTCACTGCTGAGCCGGGACCTGTCGAAGTTCTACGGAAATATTATCGCGATGGAAAGATTGGCATCGGTCGCCTACTCTTCTGGGAGGAACAGGTCGGCGAAGCAATCGACACATTGACTCGAAAATTTAGTGAGGGCTTCTGGTATGCTCCGATCGGCACAGTGACCGGCGCCATTCGATTGAAGGCCAAAAGCTTCACGCGGAAGCTGCATGAGGGCGAAGGCTGGTTCTGCCTACACAGTGTTGAGGAAACGATCTGTCGAAGCGATGGGACACCAGTAGCAACGAGAAAGCATGAGGAGCTTTGGCTTCGAGAATCCGCGTTGCGCACTGTGATTCGCCTCCTTCCTCTTCTCGCGGTCCTTGTCGTGGAGGCGATGTGAAGTGGCTTGGCGCAATCAGATCTTGAGTCACGATCGCTACTCGTCAAACGCGGAGCAGACGATTCTTCAACATTTGCATCGCTGGCATCTCGAGCCTCTCACAAAAACCACGATCCTGTTTGAGGATGGTTCGGACCTGGATCGTTGCATGCCTGACTATTTCTATCCGCAGGAGGGCTTGGCGGTTTTCGTGGATGGTCCGCCGCATGATTCAGAGTCGAAGCGGAGTCGCGACGAAATCATAACTCGCAAGCTGAGCGAGAAAGGCTACCGTGTTCTGCGACTTCGCTATCCGCGCAGCAAACTCAGCAAAGCCATGGCGAACCAGTTCTCGGAAGATATCCGGCGCACAGTGCAAGGCTTGCAGAGACATGACTTGGAGGCGCATCCACCTTGAGGAAGGTTGCCTACTCCAAGCCTTGCGCCTGGTGCGGTCAATCTTTCCGCGGCCATCTGAAGATCTGCGAGCTATGCAGACGAGAAACGATTCAACAGTTCTTGAGGACCGTGAAGTCTGGGAAAGGTGTCTCCGCCGGCCGCCCCTCAAACCCTCAGAAGGGACCGGATCCACAGCTGACTGAGACGCCCTCCACAAGTAGTGCACAATTGCGAAAGGAACCATGATGGCTAGCCGTGGGTTTCGGTTGTCTCATCTGCAGATGGAACGGATCTTCGACATCGCTGCCGATGTACACGCGAATGCGAATCAGGTTGTTAAGTGTCTGATCGATTTGGGGTTGGGGGTTTGGGGGCGGTTGACAGAGGGGCAACGACGCCAGGTTCTGGAACGGACCTACATCAGATATTGTGATGCCAGGATCACGCGAAAGCTCGAGTTCTCCCAGAAGCAAGAAGAGCTTGGCGATCGTCTCGGATTCGCGTTACCTGTCGAGACGAAACAGTCCATCAGACGGTTGGCGAAGCAGACGCGGAGCAGCATGAGCCAAATCGCAAGGGAGAAGCTGAGAGCATGAAGGACAAGATCATTCTCGGCGAGACTCCTTCCGGTGCCAGAGTGGAGCTGGATCTGCAGGAGCTCATCACTGGTCGCACGTTGCTTTGCAGCATCAGTCGCTATGGGAAGACTTGGACCGCTAGACGCATCGTGGAACAGAGCTTCGGAAAAACAGGCATCATCATAGTCGACGTGGAGGGAGAGTACGCCACTCTCCGAGACAAGTTCCCACTGCTGATCATCGGCAAAGACGTGCCCTTGGTCCCTGAAAGCGCGGAGTTCCTGGCGGACCAGGTCTTGGAACATGACCTGTCCTGCATCATTGACGGAAGCGACCCGCAGCTTGACGTCGCCGCCTTCCAGGAGTTTCTCGCCCGGTTCATCGACCGCTTCATCGCGATAGAAACCAAAGCCAGAAAACCCTACCTGTGGATCCTTGAAGAGGCGGATGAACTCGCGCCTGAAACCGGTATCGCCAGGTCCATCTGTCTCGGCCAGATCCGTAAGCTGGTGAAGAAGGGAGGAAAACGTGGGCTCGGTGCCATGGTCCTGACACAGCGGCCGGCCTTTGTCTCAAAGTTTGTGATATCGCAGTGCCCGAACAAACTGATTGGGAGAACCGAATGGCCTGATGATCTAGCGGTCCTGAGGAAATTCGGAAGGATCCCCGAGAAGTATGCAGACCCCGAATCAAAGGACCAGCACGCCCTGAAGAACCTGGAGAAAGGCCAGTTCTATGTGGCCGGAGACTTTGTCGCAAAGGACACGCTGGTCAAGGTCGGACCTGTCGAAACAAAACATCTCGGAAGCACACCAGAAATCATTCCACCTGCTCCGAAGGAACTGAAGCAGATCCTCCAGCAGCTGAGCGACAAGCTGCCTAGCATCATCCAGGAGAAGCTTGCACCCGCTGTTCCGAAAGTGGCTGAGATCGAGGCCCGGCTGAGAGAGAAGTTCGAGGCGCAGTGGCAGGCCCGACTCGCCAGGAAAGACAAGGAACTCTCCGCCATCAAGAACCGTCTCGAGTCGAAGTATGAGACCGAGATTGCGGACCTTAGGCGAAAACTCGAGGAGGCCGTCAGGCAAGCGGCCGTTAAAGGCCCTGTGGCCGACCTGCTCTCTCATCCTCTGGTCCAGAAGAACTTGGAGAAGCTGAATGCGAAGCAGCGGTCCCTCATAGAGCTCCTGGAGGCGAAGGGACCACAGGATCCTGAGCACTGCAGCCTGTTCCTGGAAATCGGACCCAAGAACGTTCCAGACTTCGTATACAAGATCAACTCGAGAATCCCCAAGCTTATCGAGAATGTTCAAGGCCGCTACGCGAGTCGTCTCGCAAAACTCTTCCCGGTGACTGAAGAGGCCAAGGCTGAAGCAAGAGAGACCGAAGACCTGAGAGCTCAGTTAAACGGTCGTGAGGCCGAGATCATTGACCTGAAGCGCAGAATTGAACTCATCGTCGATGAGCGCACCAAACTTGAACGATCACTCAACGAAGTGCTGAAAGAGAAGATAGAGCTCTCGAAGCAACTGAATGCGCTGCAGTCTAAGCCTGCGACATCAGAGACTCCGCATCCAGCAGGCAAAGAAGTGGAGGAGCCAAAAAGTCAGGATGCGATCGGTGTAGACGTCACCCTGCGACGAGTCGTAACCTCATTCAAAGTGGCCGAGAACAAAGAGATCCTTGACGTCGACGAATCTTCCTGGGAAGGAAAAATCCTGGCGAGAGGACTGGAGGGATTCTTCCAGGAGCCGAAAGGAATAGGCAAAATCATGGCGGAGCTGGTCCGACGATACAACATTGGCGATAGCGGTGGAAACAGGACCACGGTGAACGATCGCCTCGCCATGCTTGTCAGCAAAGGCATCCTGGATCGGAAGCAAGAGGCCGGACAATGGACGTACTATGCCACGCCTGAGTTCCAGGAGAGAATCAGGAAGCGTGACTAGCCCTGCAACATTACGATCTCTCAGCAATTTCCCCTGATCTCCCATGAGAAGGTGCACCAATCATGAATGATCTAACGCCACATCAACTGAGTTACTTGGCCGTGGCCCATGTTAGAGTCCAACTTGCAAAGCGTGGCGTAATCGCTATTGATGCGCCAGCGTTCTTTGAATATGATCTAATTACCCAAGGTGGTCTGCGAATTGAAGTAAAATCCTCACGGATGAGAAACCTTGAGCATCCGTACTGGGCCTTCACTAACACACGGGAGGAGGCTTACACAAAGGGAGCGGCAAGGCATCAACGAACTGATCGTAAATGCGATTACTTCATCCTAGTAGGTTTTCGAGACTACGGATTTCCCACATTCTTTGTGCTACCGAAAGAGATTATCGGAATGAGGCGAACAATTCACTTGCCCTACAATAGACGCTACGATGGGCGATATACATCGTATCGTGACCTTTGGGAGCCTCTGACTAATGTGGAGAGGAGGCTGCACCCGTCGTGAAACCTGAGAAACAGGGTGTTTGCATGAGAGGCGACCAGCATGATTGGATTTACCACGCACGTGACCCCGCAAAGATCAGCGAGAACAAGGTCGTGCTTCGACTAATGGATATCGGGATTGAGTGTCTGCGTCCCTTTGACGATGCTGGCCTTCGCAGAATCCTGACCGAGCCATGGCACGTAGTAAAGAAAATTCCTGCTCTCTCAAGACAGATCCGGAAACGGGATCACGGCAATCTGTACGCAGTGACAGCAGCTAGGCTTAGTTCAGCTGAGAAGCAGGTGTTTCGCGACTTGGCAAGGAAGAACAGGACGACGATGAGTGCGCTGCAACGCCAGGCGATTGAACGGATCCTCGCAAAGGAGGCTTGAGTAGAAATGAGGTTTGTAGCGAAGCATTGTGGGAAAGAAATGTGCTGTGAACAAATCGCTATGGAACGTTGGCAGTTCACTTGTCAAGAATGTCACGCTTCTTTCCTTGTGGATGTAAAGGTGTGAGGTCTGAGAAATGAGTGAATCTAGGCCTACCCTACCCTACCCTATCCTACCCGTCGTAAAAACAAACAAACAAACAAACAAACACGGGCGACTCTACTTCGGCTTCTACTTGAGCACTGGTGAGGCGGATCTTCAGCTTGTTGAGGCAATCGAAAGGCTGAGGCGTAGAGACGGGTGGACTAGAACCGATCTCTTCAAGGCAGCTTTATCTGAGTATGTGATTCGCCATGATCCAGGCAATCCCGGTCTGCCGCTTGAGCATTGGACGAAGGATCTTGCTTTCTCGGAGGCTGCGAAAGAGAAACTAGCAGCTCCCCCTCCACAGCCCAAGCCAAGTCCCAACTACGCGGAAATGACCACAGAGCACCTTGTCGAGATGTACCGCCATCCCTGGAGGCTGCAAGGGTTCGATCGGCAACTGGTCGGCCACATTTTAAAGTCTCGGGGCGTGGACCGTGAGAAGATCAAGAAGGAGGCTTGAACAGAAATGACGATACGAATTACTCCAACTCAGGACGGCTTCATTGCGAGAGATGTAGCGTACAATGTGCGGTTGAAAGACTTGCCTGAACTATTCAAATTCCTAACTCACTACTTCCAACACTTCTATCCCAACCTTATAGATGGTTGCAAGTTCTGTCAAGAGCTGAAGGAGGCGCAGATGAAGAAATGACGTTCTTCAAACAGAGCGAAGGGCCGATCATTTACAACAGCCACGGCATCCCCAGAAGTTGCCCTGAGTGCGGGGGCGGCCTCATACGAAAGAGGATGAGCGACACAAAGAAGGATCTGGTTTGCGCGTTGTGCGGGATTGTGGTCGGTTCTCTAGTGAGAAGGCTTGAACAGAAATGACTGAGATGGTTGAGTTCACTGAAAAAGGAATGTGGTTCCGAGTTCCGAGGACTCACTGGTTACTTGACTGCCTTTCCGACTCAACGGAGGTGCAGATGAAGTGAACTCAAAGTTACCGAAGGTTCCTTGCTCGTTCTGCGGAGCATACACTCGAGAACCGTACCCGTATGGCAATGAGCAGCTCTGTCCATCCTGTTTCAAGAAATCTGCGAGAGGAAAATGAAATGAGTCGTCCTTTCATTCTTCAAGATGGTTCGCGCGCGCTCTCAAGCTCAAAGACAACGAGCGAGTTAGAGTACTCTTTGATCGCGAAAAGAAGAGATTAATCTACCAGTTTTGACTCAATTGATGGAGATCAAAGGCGTGATACTAATGATGTTCCTCAAAGCTCTGCCTACGCAAGTGAACGCAAGACATGGCACCTTAAACAAACGAAAAACCAGAAATACTATGGTAGAGAACAATGAACTCTTGAGCATGTAGGTAGTCGGATTGTCTACTATCCCAAGGGAGCTACCCACTCTCATAAGAAATACCAACCCATTTGAATACCAAGGCGCAATCATTCGGTCAGATCGTTTTTTTGATCGAAAATCAGAACTTGAAGTTGCAATGATGGTTTGTCAACAAATAGTCCGTGGTTCTACAGGCGGGGTGCTTGTCTTTGGTGGTAGAGGAAGCGGGAAAAGCAGTTTCCTCAATGCACTGAAAAGATCTCTTGATGATGGCAAGATTGCCTGCGCCAAGATTTCGCTTGATGAAGGAATGGTGGGTGCAGGCCAAGAGCCACGGCTTTTCAAGCTAATACTTAATGATTTGACTGTTGCTGCTGACACGGCCGGGCTCCTTGAGAAAGGCGTGGCAATGCAGCTTAGACAACTTCTTCAGGGAATCATCAAAGTTGACTCACTAAGTTTTGAGGCGTTTGGTTTTGCTCTCGTTGCGAGAAGCGCGCAGGACCAAGAATCGGCCGAACTCCCTTACGCGATCTTGAGGGACGGCTTCAAAGACCTAATAAAATTGTTGAAACCCGGGGGAAATGGGAAAGGAGCGGGGGCAGTACTCGTTCTCGATGAGGGGGATGCGCTGACCGGAAACAGGGTGCTGCTCCAAGTACTTAGAAATGTCTTCCAAGAATCTCCAGGAATGGGCCTTGTGATTGCAGGAACATCAAGATTGCTATCAGAAGTAAGCTCCGTCTTCTCCCCCATTCCAAGGTTCTTCAGAAAGATAGATCTCGGTCCGTTTCCAACTGATGCTGATGTAGAAGACGCGATCTTGAAGACGATTCAATTAGCTAAGAACGACCTCCTTTCAAGGTCATTCCATCTCGACGTAATTGCGCACACGTTCATACCACAAGTGACGGAGCTCAGTGGCAGAGTGCCTCTGGATTTCAATATGCTTTCTTGCTTAGCCTATGAAATTGGTTCTGCAAAAGTGCGATATGAAAATGGGGTGGTAACGCTCCCAATGAGGCTAGATAGAGCGGTCTTGGAGCAGGCAATGAGGCAACTCAGAGGTACAAAGGAATATGCAGCATTTCTTGATTCGCTTTCAGAACGCGATAGGGTAGTCCTTAGATTGCTTTCGAAATGTCCACAAGGTGCTTCCATAGATGAGCTGGCCGCCTTGTTGGCTATCGATGATATGGGAGAGAATCTAGGAACTGCAACGATTGATCAAGTGATATCACACTTGGACGAGATCGCGGCCAGAAAACAACTCACCGAAGATAGTCTGAAGGACATAGCCCTCCTAGGGGAGAAGTTCTCTCTCAGAGTCCTGATTCCTGATCTCGCGGATCGACCCATATACAGAGTTGAAGATCAATGGGTAAGAGCTTATTTCAAATATACTGGTGTTTACACGTTGGTCGCCCTTGACCTGGGGTTGATCTCGCGTGAATCAGGCATCCTCATTTTTGGCGATCCCATTTCATCGATACTAGACAGCGTCTTTCTTCACAAGGTCATTCAGTTCCTGGAAAGACCAGATCCGTTTAGGGTGAATTCGTATCCTAATGATGGAATGCAGCTTGGTTCATCCGTTGGAAGAATCCTAAACATGTCTTTCACCAGAGTTGCAGACGGAAATCCTTGGCATCTAGCATTTCATCTGAAACTCGCCATGAAGACAAGTGGACTTGTCGAAGAAATCACCCGTATCATGGATAAGCTGCGAAGCGTGGGGTTGCTGAAGAATCCGTCGGTTCGAGAACGCGTTCTGAATCACTCCTGGTCTTAGGAATCTGGTCTAGACATCGGCGCGCCTCCAGCTTGTCTGCGAGGCGCGAGGTTGGTTTTCTTGTCTAGGACTAATGGCAGCATTTTTTACGCAGGAAGGTATCATACCGACGTTCACTCATTAATGACTAAAGCGTCTTGCTCAGAATCGGAGCTTCACAAGTTTCATCCTGGTGAGAATCATGTTGAATTCCCGAAGGAGGCTTGCTGCCCTGAGTCTCCTTAGCGGCACTCTCGTGAGTGGCCGTGCATGTGATTTGGATCAGGTTCTATGTAGCTCTTGGTCTGATAGTGGCGGGAAATACTGTCAGCCATTATCTCGCCTGAGATACTATCAACTCCACCCAAAGAGACCAAACCTACGGCCAGCCTGAAGAAGTATAATGGCAAGAGAAACATAGTTGAAGGAAGCAACGGCCATCACAAAACCCAGCTCAACCTCGACAGGCTCTCAGCCAAAGGACTGGAGAAGGCTAAGAGCCACGTAAGCCAAGTCCTCCTCACAGAAGCCATAGTCGCATATGGAAGAGTTCAACACGGAACAACCAGCAACCTCACAAGCCTAGCAGAACTCATCTGAGAAAGAGGATGAACAAGCTGATTGAAAACCCCCCTGAGAAATTCGAATCTATCTCTCGTGAAGGTGTTGAGATCCGCAATTCAATTGTTGGAGGCGCTTTGATATGTCCGGTCAACTTCTTCGGAAATACGGCGAAAGGCTGTTCAACGAAGAGGATCGAATTTCTATCTATCGAAAAGCAACTAGGATCTGCCAAATGTGCCGCGATGAGGAAGAGATCGAATTGGAGGCGAAACGACCTTCGAGAGGAAATTACCGACTGATGGGGATATGGCCTGGCTTGTAGATGCTTCGTATGATGCGGGGCATGTAACTCTCCTTCTTCTTGGAGCAAGGGACCTTGACCCGATTCATTGGACAGACTCCAGCTTCCTGCCCTACTATCTAACGGAACAGGACCAGCAGGGTGAGATTGTCAAAAAAGTCGATCTCTTCACTCAAAACGAGTTGACCCTCCATAAGGTGAACTGCAACGGGAAACCTCCAAAGAACATCAATTCATGGGAGTCGGAAATTGATCTGGCCTTAAGCTACGTCTATGATAAACGGCTGCGGTTCGGTGTCCTTCATCGCTTCGATGGCAATGCCTGGTTGCCACAAATCACTCTAGATAGTGAGGAGCTTACTAGATTCGACGAGCTGTTTGGAGAAATCAACGAAAAAGATCCGCTAAAGTATTCTCTGGTGAAGGACGCGTATTCATATACGAACCAACCGGTTCCGCAGGTCAAGCAAGAGGAGCTTGGTCTTTCTGGCGGTTCTGAGGAGGATTATTACAATGCCTTCCTTTTGAGTCGCATCGCGAACCTGCCACTATCCAGAACCTACATGAACTACTCAGTCTCTGAGTGGATTCGTTCGATGCTCAACACATACTATCGTGCCCACAACATTCTCATTCCGAATCCAGACGAACTCAGACTTGGCGACACCAGAAAATACGTTACAGGAGCTCTCACCATAGCACCAGAATCCGGCACCTACTTCAACATGCATGTACTCGACTTTGAATCACTATACCCGGGCTGTATCGATGTTTTCAACCTCTCATACGAAACGATACGCTGTTCACATTCTGATTGCCAACGCAACTTAGTTCCCGGCTTGGACTACAATATATGTGGAAGACGCCGAGGAATCTACTCCGCGCTCATAGGAGCTCTACGCGACCTTCGCCTACGCGTCTTCAAACCGCTTGCCAAGTCAAGCCTCTCGAACACAGACAAGAGGATGAGCGCGGCCTCTCGAATACTCAAGTTATTCCTCGTATCATGCTATGGTGTAACCATTCGAATTCATGGCTTGGCAAGTCCTCTTTTAGCGGAGGCGATTACTGCCTACGGTCGCCATGTCTTGCAGTCCACATGGGACATGGCCAAGACCAGCGGTCTCAAGCCCAGGTATGGCGACACCGATTCCATCTTTCTAGACAATCCGTCAAAAGAAGAGGCTAGAGGATTCATTCATTCGGTTAAGAACCGGTTTGGTCTGGAATTAGCGTATGACCGTGTTTACTCCGTTTGTGTTCTAAGTTCCGCCAAGAAAGCATACTTCGGCATTCTCCCAAACGGAGAACCAGAGATAAAAGGACTGTCAATCGCAAAATCCAATTCACCCCAATTCTTCCAACAAACCTTCGAAAAATGTCTCGTCAAACTCTCAGAAGGACGACAATCTCCTGCCGACTTTGAATTAGCCAAGCAGCAAATACCCGATGTAGTTAGGGAAGCGATTCGCCAACTCCGAGCAGGGAAGGTTGATCTGGCCGATTTGGAGTACCGAGTCGAACTGCGGGAGGATCCTCAAGAAAAATCTAGGAAAACGCTTCCGCAAGCGTACCAAGCCGCTTGGCTTCTGTCCAAGGCAGGGAAGAAGGCATCCAAAGGAGAGATCGTGAGTTTCGTAAAAGTTCATCCTTTCAGGTTTGAGGGAAAGCAGTTCACAGTCAAACCAACTCTGCAGACTAGTTTGGGAGAGATCAACGTCGACGACTACGTTCGTAACCTCGTCTCTTCACTATCCCAAAGCTTCGAGCCCATGGGCATTAACCTAGATACGGCTGAAGCAAAACTTACAGATTTCGCCTAGCGCGCGCTAGACGTGATAGCAAATTTCTCTCGATTCTAGCTAGTCTTCTTCTTTGGCTCAACCTTTGCAAGTATACCGTATTGAGTCAATCCCTCTCTGATCACAAGATCGACGGTGTTGGGCGAGATTCCCTCTTCCGAACTGCCTGTAACCTCTACTTTGACCTTCAGACTAGCCCCTGCATTAACGAGAGGTTGAATGACAGCTTCATGAAACTCTCCCCACTTCTTCCAGTCCAAATCTGCAGAGACATCCACCTGTCCATAGACCTAGAGCGGGGGTGGCCGGCCGGCCGCCCGATCTTGCATTTCTGGCGCGCTGCTACGCAGGTTCAGATCGAGACCAGCAAGCTACTAATAACTGTCAAACTGGATGTGTGTAACCATCAGCGAGTGATCTGAACCATGTTATTTCTCGGCGCTGGAGCATCCGCCGCTTTTGGAGTGCCGACGATGCAGCAGCTGACAGAGAGCTGTGAACAACTCCTGCATGAACGGGGTTTTCCTGATGCAACATTGTCCAAGATCAAGGATAGCCTCGTGAAATTCGGTTTCGTTCCCGACTTTGAGGCCGTGCTTACAGTTCTTCAGGCTTTTGCCTCACCGGAGGAGGGGGTCAGAACCGCTGGGCCACTAGCCGCTTATCTCGCATATCTCTCGCCAGATTGGACTACAAGCCAGAAGGAGAGTGCGAATTGGGTGACCGAACTCAAGCGTATGCTCATTACCAAATGCACGAAAATCAAAATGGATGAGGCGATTAATCATTACAATAAGCTCTTCTCAATGTTTGCGAGTGTGTCATCGGTCAAAACAGGGCCAAGTAGCACTCTCGGGATAAACCGCGAAGTTAGGGTTGCCAGAGGTGTTCGCATAAGAACAAGAGACATCTTCACCACAAACTATGATCTCATTATCGAGCAAATACTTTGATCAAGATGAGATTCGAGACACATTGAAAACAGGTTTCGTTCCCCAAGGCATGCGGAACCTTTGGGATCCACAGGGTGGTTATAGATGGGGAACAGCGTTCACAAATCTCGTGAAGCTTCATGGATCCATAGATCAATTTGTTACTACGGTGGGGATCGAAAAACGCCAAGCACCACCAACTCAGGGATACTACCCCAGTGAGACGCTTGAGGAAATGATGATATTTCCAGTACACGAGAAATATGTTACGCGAAGACCATATTTCGATCTTTTCACCTTGCTGAAGAGCAGGCTGAGAGAAGAGCAATTCTGCGTCGTGATAGGATTCTCTTTTCGAGATGAAGCTGTGAATAACGCATTCTTGGACAGAATCAGCACAAATCCTCAGTTCAAAATAGTCTACCTTGGTGGTGAGAAAGGCAGCGAAAATGTTCAGAGAATCCCCCAGATCGCCGCAAAGACCAAGGTAATACCATTCAGATTTGGAGTTCATGATGAAGGCATAGACCAGATAGGGCAAGCTATTCAGGATTGGGTTCCTGATTAGTCTCCGCCGGCCGGCCGTCTACTTCATAAACGACTATTTTCGTATCCTGAACAGTCTGACTCCTTCCATCTCTGTGACGTATTCAAATCCGGATTCAACAAGCACCTTTGCTTCGTCCACGGTTCTAGCGGTTTTGCACATACGGCCGGCCGGATCGTGGCAACATAACTTACGGGCCTGACTGTTCTTGCCGATTGATAGAGTCCCAGCTGGAGTAGATGGCTTAGATTCTCTGATTGAGGGCGGTTTTCCTAGCAACAGTCTGATACTCCTAGCTGGCCATCCTGGGTCTGGAAAGACCGCTATGGCGGGGCAGTTCCTGTATTCAGGAGCTGCTCTGTACCATGAGAAAGGGGTCTACGTTTCCTTTTCAGAAGGAAGAGAGGCTTTCCTTGACTATGAACTCTCTCGGAATTGACATCGGCCGGCCGAAACAATCACAGTTACAGCCACTACGTCGTTCGATATGTCCGATACACGTGCGAGCAACACAACAGGTGCGCCAGGATATGGGTCAGGAGGGTTTCGAGAAACGTCAAAAATCACCAGTGAGCAGGTATTTGATGCCAAAAGCGGAGGAGACAGAAGAATCAACAAGAATGCTACAGAGAAGGGCAGAATCCTCAGCGTTATCATGGATGTCTGTCTCCCTCTATGTTCAGAGCACATGGTCGGCCGGCCTTTCTATTGTTGTGTTTTGCGTAGCTTGTGCAGTTTGTGGGCGTACCAGGGCAAGCCTATTACGGCCAACAGAAGTGTGGCGATCCAGAACTCATTCTTCATGCCACGTTTCTTTGAGTCGTAGTAGACCCAAATTGTAGCAAGAGATAGCATCGTAAAACCCCCTGCCCAGCCAGGAACTCGTGGGTTACTCAATGAGCCGCAAAAGAGAATGACCACTAACCAGAGAATTGGTATCCACACGTCAAACTCGCTAACTCTTACCGGGCGAGGAATCGGTGGTTTTTCAGTGAGGATAGGTGGCAGGCTTGCAGGTATGTTCGTTACCTGTTTGGGTGCTTTGATTGCTATTCTCGAGGCTCTCACTTTCATCATAATAGCGAAGCCATCTGCGATCAGGTATAGGCTTGATAGGACTGCAAGATATGGTCCTGATCCGACAAAAGCCGAGACATAAGGTGTAGTTGATGTAGTCATTACCAAATCGGTCAACTGCGACCATACGTAGCCTGATTCCAACAGGCCAACAAGTCCAAGCACGGTACATGCGAGACCGGTGTGTCTGTTTGGAAAGAGCACAGCACCTAGACCCAAGACGCACAGTACCAGCAATCCTATGCCAGGCTCTCCCCTAGCCACCTGCAATCCGGTCAATACGATCGTCTGAAACGGCCCCAGTACTTGCATCCAAGGCAGAAATGCGCTTATCGCCAGCAGCCCGAAGCTGAGAAGCGCGGTGACTTCCTCTTTGCCAAGTCTCTCAAGTCTGAAGCCAGTGGCGGGCTCTGTCGGCTCAATGCTTGGAGTCACGGGGGGCGTGCTGATCGCGGTTCCCATGTTCTTGCCGCAGCTTCTGCAGAATGTGTCCTCTTGCTGTGTCTCTGCGCCACAATGCGGACAGAACGGCAAAACAAACACCACTGAAGAATAGGGGTATTCGGATTTAGGACTTTGCGCACTCTCTCTAGAATGGAGACCTAGAGACCGGATGCGTGACCTCAATCGGTCCTTTCAGCCGTCTCATGCTGGCCGCCAGGATCGACTCGATAGACTCCATGTCTTGGTCAGCAAAGGTTTCGATTGCTGAACGGATTAGCCAACTCACAGGAACCAACTATCGGACGGCCGGCCGTAGAACGTCACACTTCAGAGAATCCAAATCACAATAATCAAAAGCGAACTTCAACGCCTCGTGAGAGTACTGGCATCATGTGGATCAGAGAGCAGAATGGACTTCCTCAAAGAGATTCAGAAGATCCTACCCTCAGCGTTCACTCTTCTCGAGGAAACATGGGACCCTGAGCTCCAGGAACTCGGAGAACTCCTCGCCAAAGCCGAGGCGCATCTGAAATGAGAATTCGAAGACACGACATTCAGAAGTGTTGTGTTTCACTTTTGCATAGGGTGCAACTCAGCGATTAATGCGGCCTCGCACTTCTGCTTGTTGTGCCGGGCCTCGTTGAGAGCGGGGCGGATTTCCAAGGCCTTGTCGAAGCAAGGAATTGCCTTGTTCCACCTCTTGAGCGCCATTAGACAGACGCCCTTTTTATTCCATGCTGCTGCCAACTTTTGTGCGTCTTTGAGCCCGGATATTGCTCTATCGTATTCTCCGATGGCCTGCTCTAGTAGGTCTAGGTGCAACAATATGTCGCCAGTTCGCATGAACAGATCTGGGGTGGCACTGACAAGCTGCCCCGCCTTTATCGGCCCCGCGGCCTTCACCAGCATGATTGTCACCTCAGACCCTAGATTGAGCACCGGCCCTTTCGAACTCGCCATCTGTATCTTGATACCTAGGTTATAACCCTCAACTTCGTTTTGCTTGAGAGTTGTTTTGACGCCGGGGTCACGGAGATCTGCTATGGCATTCTCGAACAAGGTTGACATGAACTCTGTAAGCATCGATTCATTCCATTTGTTGCGCTCATCACCAGCCAATTTCAACTCTTCAACATGTGCATACCCGGTATCATACTTGTCAGTGGGTGAGAAAAGTGCAGTATTCAACGCCGACGGAGAAATCTTGAGCAGTTTGGCCAAGGCGACTCTATGATCTGCGTCAAGGACAAGATGGTAACGTGATTCTATGTGATTCACAAGCTCAGGGCCTACTAGAGACCGACAATACTCACTCGATATGAACTCAAATTTCCTTGTCTCATCAGCTAGGAATTCCTTGGCAACGTCTGCAAAAGCTGCAAGATTGTGTTCCAGGCGGTACAGCGCCGCTTCTTCTGGTCCTTGGTGCGACACTATTCCCCGACGTTCCAAGTCGCGTAGAATAGTCTCCACCTCATTCTCTGAGAGTTGAACATCGTTTGAGATCGTCTGCATGGTCTGATCTGCATCAGCAAGCATGGAACTCAATATGCGTTTCATCGGAGACACTCTCTCATTTCCGAAATGCTTTAGATACACCCGGGCGTGGCGGTCGAAGAATCGCTCGAAATCCTTCTCGTCATAAACAAGAATTTTGTATCTCTTTTGCGGACCGATGCTCTTGAGCCAGTCGTGCGTGTCTGGTGTCAGAGTATTCGGAAACATTATCATTAGAACATCCGGATTGTGCCCATCTGCCCACGCAAGTTCTTGTTGGAGGTCAGAAGGAGCGGGAGGACGCGCCAGGTATCTCTTGCATAGAACAAGGTAGTCATACATCGTCTCATGAGCTTCTGTCATCTCCATCGATTTCGTCGCGACGATGTCTCTGCCACGATCCCCGCCCCCTTTCCCCAGCCATTCCAGATTTCTGAAATCTTCCGCAACCAACACATCATAGCAGAGCTCTTCAAAGCTCTTATCCGTCAGCTTGGACCACTCAACAGACACATAATCCACATCCTGTTCTGAGAAGTTCCAGAGGATCAGGTCATCTGACCTAGCCATCTATCACCGTACAATTACTCCAGGGACCGATCTAAACTTGTCGTGGCGCTTTGTGAATGAGAAATCCTTGAGACGCAAGGGTTAATGTTTTGACAGATAATCTGTCTAGAAGGTCATTCCTAATTCCCTCTCCTCCTCATCTGTCTGATAGCTGAGTTCAGCGAATCCTCTTCGCATCCTTTGATCTGTGTCGACACCACTCACACAGATGTCCAAGCGGCTCATACAGAATTGAGAAGAGTGCCAAGAGAATCGCCCCGAGAATATCAACCATGAACACGAGTTCGATAAGATCGAGCCTAGACCTTGGCAAATAGCCCTGCAACCAAATGAGATTCGGCACAGCAAAGAACGCGATGCCTAGGCAGATCTGAAGTACACTATCTCGTTTTAGATTGTGAGTGATGAGGAGCAAAGAGGATACGACGACGAGAAGTAGAAGACACCACGCTACTAGTGAATGAAAGGTGAACCGATATCTGTCAATATCTGGTCTGGAGAAGCATGCTGTGACCCGGTAGAAATCCTTGTACCTGTTTCGTATCGTGTCATTGAATCTTTTGTACTCAAGCAGCATTGCTTTCACGTCATCCGGAGTGGGTTGCGCCGGAAATCGTTGGAATTCAACAGAGACGTTCCATTTCGAGCGCAGATCTTCAGGCAGATTGATGGTAGTGAGAGCGCTGTCAAAGTCGGCCGTTGCATTCAATGCGACCAAGAGATGAAGGCTGTATCTGTCATAGGGGAAGATGCCCGTGCGAGCCAGCGGCCAGACCCACGGGTGGCTTCCTCGCTCGGGCAAGGTCGATAGTTCGTATCGCCAAACCTGCTTGGAGTATTGCTCGAACCTTGACACATTGAAGGAGTCGTCGGTTCGATTGATTGGATTTCTGTAGAAAATGTGGGCCTCAAAGCGTTCATCTTTATAGATATTGATAGCACTCTCGAAATATCGCGTTGTCAACAACTCGGCGTCTTGGTCAATAGATTCCACTCCGATGAATATGTAGAACCAATCCTGCCTAGGTGTTGCACTGGCAATAGCGAATGGCAGGATCAAGAAAGAAAGGACCAGAGAGCTGAAGAGAAATATCCTCATATCAGGCCCTTTTGGCAGTTTCAAGCTTCTCATGGACCATCCGATTGACCTTAGAGAACCGCACGCTTTTGGCATTTCACCTTACTTGATATGACGCGGCCAATTGCATTTGGAGCACTTCGTGAAAGAGCGACTTTTTCCGAAGCTTCTCGTCCTCAAGCGTTGACTCCTAGTGCTTTCTTCTCTTCTTCATCGAGGAAGCCTAGTTCAGCGAAGTCTCTGCGCAGCATCCTAGATCTGCGAGAGTGTTATTCTGTTCTCTATCTCGTCTATCTTTCGCCAGGCGTCGTAGAGCTCTTTGATCTCCTTGAAGTCCACTATCTTCAGTTGATTGCGTATCTCGTGGAACGATCCTTCAATGAGCTGTCTAGCTTTGTCTGCATACTCGTCCGTCGTTATGAGGACGGGTATGCTTCTCCAGATGTCCCAAGCGTGCTTCAGCTTCGTAAGAGCCTCGAAGAAGTTGCCTCCTATTTGCACCTCGAAGGCCGCATGAGGATTTCCTTTCACAACTTTCTTCCAAGCCATGTCCAGCCTGAGGTTGTCGATCGGGTACTCCTTTTCGACGACGAGCCGCTTCAGCCTCCCTATCTCGTTGAGCATTTCGATTATCTTGTCGTGATCCGGTTCTTCCACTGCTGGCAATGTGGGCTCGCGTTTCTCTTCAAGAGTAGGACCTCTCACTTGCATCTTTGAGGAGATGTTAGTCATCCACTTCTTGTCACAAGCATACGCCATTGCGTTGAACTGGTCTTCTGTCAAAGTGTTCAAGGACCTGAAGATTGAGAGTCTAAGGGCCAGTTCGTCGGGTCGCAGAGCCTTTGTTTTCCAAAGACTCTCAGGCAATGAGTGAAGAATTGAGAACTTGAATCTGTGAGGGTAGAGCACGCTTCGCGCTTTCTTCTCGTCCGGCCAGTACGGTGTTGTTCCTGTGAAGCGTCCACATTCCGCAACTCCGAAACCCACCACTCCAGCGACAGGCCTAGTGACATAGAACGCCAGGAGGTCTCCTTTCGCGACTCGTTGAACCACAGGCCTGAGATTTGGCGTGTCTCGTGTTGCCCAGAGATGTTCAGACTCTTTGATTGTCTGGGTCCAGTTTCCCACAGAGCCGGAGAGAAGCCAAAAGTTACCCACTGCCGCTCCCTCTGATAATACTTATCCCACCCTCCCTTTATCTAGATTTGTACCCTCAGTCTCGAGCAAGGCAGCAGGAATCATCTACCTCATCCGCGACGCGAAGATTACGCTAAGTCTGAAGCTCTGAATTCATCGGATGTTGATGAAATGATTTTGACTCAGTGGAGCGCGAAGTTTTTTCTTGAAGAACGGTTAGAGCAATGTTTGTCTTGTCGTTATGCGCGGTTCAATCCGATTAGCGGAACGATCTGCACTAAGCTCGGTAAACGGGATTTGAGCAAGCTCTGTGAGAGCTACGCGTCTAAGTCATGATCGCCATCTGGTGAACGTCCGTCTTGAACACCCATGATCTAATGTGAGGAAACACCCATTGTTATAACCTCGCAACGTACCCAAGTTCCTAAGAAACAACAACAGACTAGAGACTCCCTTAGAGACGTGCTAACGCTCAAGATAATGTGTTCTTATCTGGCTGTAGGTCCTCAAGGAATTTCATTAGGTCTTCAGCTTTCGTGAACTCTTCCGCAATCATATGGAATGTCAAGTCATCTGGCAGAGAATCGCATATTTGCCAATAACCCATCAATATGCTGAGTTTCTTCCTATCTGTTGTGATTTTTCCCTCGTACCACAACACGGCTACGATGCAGATAGCCGGAAGCACAATGCAAAGGACGAGTAGCTCCCTCTTGAAAGATCCTCCAATTTCTTCTGACACACCAGAAAAGAATCCAACAAAAATAGCGAATACGGAAATAACCAAGGCCCCCATTGAGAACATCACTGATAAAGAATAGATGTGAGCCCAAGACACATATTTATTGAATTGGTCAATCATGAACTCCGCTCTATGAGCTTTGTCCATTCTTTCACCGAATGAGAGTTGCGCGGTCTTGGCTAAGTTCTTTTTGGCCGTGAAACGTACCCGTTCCCTGATTTTCGATTTGGGCTCCGAAAACAAAAATCTCTGTGTATTTTTCTGTGCAGAAAAAGAGGTTTGAGGCTTTCGCGCGTGTTTGAATGTCTTCCTATCATATTTTGAGAAGGCGTTCAACCTCACGAGAAGCCACAAACTGACTGAAGCCGACCTCCAAGCCCTCGAACCGTCCCTGTACCCCAGCATTGCACAGCCTATCATTGGCTTCTTTTGCGGCGGCCAGCTCCCCGTTGACCGCCATCACGTACACCATTTTGCGTAGGTTTTCTTTGAGAGATTGAAGGAAAGCTGTCTCAGTGCCGCGCCATCCGATCAGAAGCATCTTACTCACTTCTGGAATGAAGTCACGCAATGCCTTTAGATGATCCTCTGGACATTCATACTCATACTCACGCTTGTTCTCAACAGGAATCGCCAATGCGGGAAACAAAGGCTCCTCTAGGGGAGGATAACCGAGCGCCAGATTGCCGCCGAGCGGTCTGTGGATAATACGAAACTCTGGAAGAATGTTCAATTCAGCTCTTCGCTCTATCACCTCATTCGCGACACCCAAATCACCGGTATCAGGGAATTCCTCGATAGGGGCGGCCACTCTATGCGCCCAGTTGACAGAGCCGTGTAGCTTTATGATTTTGTAGTTCTCATTCCCAACATAATCGTGAAGATCGTTGATCTCCACACCAACCAGTGGAAGAGCGTCTTCAAGCATCGTGTCATAATTGAAGGTAACGAGACATATCTTCTCATTCTTCTGTATACGTGAGTCCTCAATTTGCACCAATAGTTCCTTGTAGTTAGTGGAGGTCGTTGTGGAATCATTATCCAACTCACGCTTGCAGTCCCAAAGCATTGATTGTAGGTAGAACTGTACAGCTGCAAGCTGTTTGTGTCGCCAAGGGTTATTTTTTGCTTCGTCCTGCATTTTCTGAAGTTCATGCTCCAGTGAGCCAGCTTTGCAAGCATTTCGAAGGCGAACAATCACACCTTGACAATGTTCAAATCTGGCTAACCAATCGTTGAATAACGGCCTGTCCTCAAACAGTTCTTTCGCAAGCGGAAGACGATAACCACTGATAGGGTCACCTAGGACGCCGGCTATGCGCTGCCGAGGCGGAGGTCGAGATGGGATAGAATCGTAGGATGCACCCGCCCCGAAGACTACCATCAGCATTCTTAGATCATCTCAGACCTAGGGAGAGCGCGCCATTTCCTTTCCGTAGAAACAAGGTTTTTCAGTTCCTCGGCTTCTTTCCTAATTGCTTGGGACAACTCCTTTGTTTTCTTCTTATATGCCTCTGGCGTGAATTGCGTGTATGATGTACCGCCTTTGCGTAACTCTATGGCGGCAACTGCGTAGGGTTGCCATTCATACCAAAGGTCGCTAATCTCTGGACTTGCAAATCTTATGCCTTTCTTCATACAATCCTCCATTTCTCTAAGATATTCTGTCAGCGTGTCTGGGTGGAAGGGATAGCCATTTGGTGCTCCTATGAACTTGCCCCACCCCTCCATAAGTCGAAAGTAGTAAATCATGGGGCCGTAGAAACGCTCCAAAGCTTCGTCCAGATACGTAATTCTCCTGTCTTTTCCCATTCTCCTTACGTCAAAGGTGTAGTTACAAAATGCCGACACTATCACGGCTATTATGGATGGGGTTCCAACTTGTACTAGGAGTTGAACAAGTTCCTCAACGGTTGTCAAAACCAATCATATGTCATTGTTGCCTCACACATCTTATAGTGTTTGTTCCAAACAAAGAGCGCCACATGGGAACGTACGTCAAGACTTGATTTTCAGACTCAAAAGGGGATTTGGGGACTTGGATTTCGTTGAACTGCCTCGGCTCTGCTGGTTTTTGTCCAATTCATAGGTATACCTCCACATTGGTCAGACAGCTAGAAGACAAACGAAAGCAGATACGCTTACGTAGCCATGGCCTTAAGCTTGTACAGCAGAAGCTCTTTGACATCTGGATCTTCCAGCAGATTATCCATCACGCTATCGATCTTCGACTCTTCTTCGTGTAGTTGCATCGCTGTCTTCATGTCTAGTGGAGAGCCGCACCGTGAGCAGAAGCTACTGGTAGGCGAATTTGTCTCTTGACAACGCAAACACGTCTTGATTCTTAGCTTGTGTTCTTCGCTGTTCACTTCCTCTTCGGTCTTGATGCCATTGAGCTTCAGCAACGCGTTGTCGATGTTTCTTCCCGATAGATGCACGTAGGTTGAAGCCATTCTCGAGTCGCCGACCCATCCGAGATACTCCTTCATCTGAGCCTCTGTCAGAACATTCGCAAGATTCGAGGCCCTGGCATGCGGCCGGCCGGGTAAAGTTAGGCTATTCTTCAGGGCTGAGTCGATAGATATCGAGCTTGACTCATTCGCTTCTGCGGGCAATCCAATAGCAGTGATTAACCCATCCCGTCATATTATGGTCAGGCTGGTTGAGATCATTTTCAATCTTCATAGTACAGGCGTCACAGAAGATGCCACCGCACTCGGAACACCTATGATAATGCTGGTCAACGATCCTAGAGGAGCACAGATTACACTGGTTACCTAAGCGTGAAGTAACACTTGTTTCTTTAGGGAAATGAGGTCGGAACCGCGGTCCAGATTTGTTTTTCCTTTGCTTCTTTGGGATTGTCGTCTTTCTAGGGTATAGATCAATTCGCTTCAACTCTCTTGCATAGATGCCTCTGGCTTTCACGAGTTTTGAGCTAGCTCCTTTGAGTGCCGCGGCCAATTCTTGGACGGGAAAGGCACGTGCGTATGGCAGTCCATCGCCTCGGAATTGAACGGCAAACATCGCCAGCCTAGGCTCTGGCATCCTTATGAGAAACTGCTTATCGCCAGTGCCCAGTGTGACTTCGCGAGTTCTATCGAATCTCCCATCAGCACAATACGCTATCCACAGCTTCTCCTGGAGGTTTGGAAAGTAGAGCAGCAGATTGCCTTGTTCTCTGAGGCATGAAAAAGGAAGCTCTTTGAGTGCATACGGCAAACCAGTGAGCAAATCTTCGAAGCGAGTTGTGATCGGCGTAATGCGTATCCCGCTTGCATCAGGTCCGAAGATCCACACCACTCGATGGCCAAGCGACCTGTATGCAGCAATTCTCTCGGCAAATTCAGCTAAAGATAGTGGCGAACATTGCAGCTCATAGCAGATTGTTTTCCCGTCTGGCAACTTCGCGAAGATGTCGGACCTCCTCAAACCCAGGCGAACCTTGAACGTTCTTTCTTTTTCGACGGTGGCGCCGCTTAAGCTCTTTCGCAGTAGCTGCCCAAGATACTCTAACCCGTGATTGTGAGTCTCGGTGTCCCGCTCCGCTCCGATTACGAGACAGTTTCCTCGTCGATGTCTGAAGTGAGGAATCTTGACTGTTGCGTCAACGAATGTTAGGGGTTTTCCGCAGAGACACCTGATCTTCTGATCTTTTCTAGCTTGAATCAGTAGCGATCTGTCTAAGCTGTCGTCCCATATAGTGTAATCCTTGCCGTACACGAAAGCTCTCGAAACCATCGCATCCCACTTCTCAAGCACTCAAGCTTCAGTGTGCGTGATTCAACGATAATGGCCCTTAAGGCAAATCGGTAACGTAATCTCAAGGCGGACTTCGTTTTGTGGGTTTTGTCGTTTAGCTATTGACTCATTTAATGTTTGGCGAGGAAGTAAAGTACCTTGACAAAAAACTGCGAAACTCCGTTTTCCGTTACCTAGATTGGGCCGGCCGGCCCAGAAAATTCCGAAGACCAGATCTCCACATGATTGTTGAACACTTGAGCACGACCATCCAAAGCATACCAGCGCGCGCCAGCTTCACGGCCGGCCGTCAACTAGCAGGGGTAATCTTGAATTCAACTTCGTATGTAAAGAGTCTGCAATCCCTGAGTGCCTTTACAGCATATTTCAGTTCCTCACTTGCACTTCTAGCCACCAGTATTCCTTCGACCTTTCCTTCCTTGCTTCGGTTGTTCTTCACCCAGCCTAGGTATCGTGCTATCTGTCCTACCGCAGAATCAGAGGTGTCCTCAGTGCGCTTCAATTCTATGACGAGAAAGTCACCGGAATTGTTCTGATACAATAGGTCGATCTGGCCCACAGCCCTCGTATCATATAGCTCGCCCGTCACTTGCCCATCCTTCTCCCGGTACAGCTCGTATCCCTTGTAGTTGCTCCCGAAGAATGGTTCTATCGTTGCTTGGCCTGCAATGTAGGTACGTAGGTCTTCTTCCAAGATGTCTCCAATCGCTGTCATGGGTTCCACTGGTTGAGTCTTGTTCCATTCCGCTATTGTTTCGTAGTCCTTCGCATCGGCTTCACAGATATTGATGCCGAGCCTTCCGCAGTTGTTCATGACATTCGACAGCATCCCGTCTGTGACCCATTGTCGAATTGTCGGCAGCTCAAGTCCTCTGTTCAAAGTCATCTTTAGCCTCAACTTGAGCACATGTGGAGCCCTGGCCAGTTGGTTAGCTTCTGGCTTGGTTATCTTCCCTTTCTTCAGCGCTTCCTCTATGTCTTGGTCGATTTTCTCAACGCCAACGACTTCGTAAATGTTCTTTATCTGTCTGGGGTATGGTTCGACATCATTCGTGCAGTAGTGAAGGATGAGGTCACCGACCTTCACCTTTCCGAAGTCCTGATCCCTTTTTTTGGTGTCCCAAGCTTCGTTACGATAGTAGCCATGCTTGGTCACTTCATCGGCATAAGTTCTATCTTCAAAGGTGACCGTGTGGTGCTTTGCCGTCTCGCCGCTGCTTTGTATCAGAAATACGTTTCTTTCACTCATGGTTTCCCCTCATTTTGTTACGTAGGACTTATGGAGGTGAAGTATGTTAAGATTCATTGCGCGCGCTACGATTAGACAGTTGCAGGAGCGCCTCGGAAATTGGCAGTCATCTATTCGGAGAAACTCAAGATCAAGGAATGAAAACAGTCGTTACCACAAGGCAATGCGTGCGAAGATGCGCGCACTACGATGTGAGAACGGTAAGAGACTTATGCACAGGCAAAGCAATTGACAATCAAACAAGCTTGTGGATGATGTGGCCAGCCTCACATTCTACGGAGGAGTCAACGAAATCGGCGGAAATAAGATTCTTCTTGAGGACAGGGGAACGCGGGTCTTTTTTGATTTTGGACAATCATTCAATCTCGGTTCAGACTACTTCAGAGGCTGGCTTCAACCCAGATCTGTAAACGGTTTAGGAGACTATTTTGAGTTCGGTCTGTTACCTAAGCTAAAAGGAGTGTACGCAAAAGAACAACTGGCATTTACTGACGTTCCCTATGTCAAGCCAAGAATTGATGCAGTCTTCTTGTCTCATGCTCACTTTGACCACATAAATCACATACGATTCCTGGATCCTAAGATTCCAGTGTATCTTGGAGCGGGCACCAAACTATTCCTGGAAGGTATGGAAGATACAAGTGGCTTCTCTGATTACGGAGAACATCATTATCATACTTTTCGAACTGGTGACAGAATCAAAGTAGGCAGTTTGGTGATAGAGCCAATTCATGTTGATCATTCGATTCCAGCAGCGTATGGATTCATTATCCATACCTCGGAAGGCGCGGTTACTTATACGGGAGACCTTCGGCTCCACGGCCCTAGGAACGATCTAACGGAGGATTTCTTGGAGAAGGCGCGCAGTTGTGAGCCTATTGTCATGATTTCAGAAGGAACCCGAGTAGCTCAGGGCGACAGAAGATCCAACTATTCGGAAGAAGAAGTGAAGAAAACTGCTGATGAACTTGTTTCAGAAACAGACAAGATGGTATTTGTAGCTCACGCCGGTCGCGACATGGATCGATTCAGGACGTTCTATCAAGTTGCGAAGAAAACTGGTAGGAAACTCGTTATTTCGCCAAAAATGGCATATCTGCTACGTGGCTTACTGGACGACAAACGTCTCAATCTTCCTGATCCTATCAAGGATGACGATATCCTCGTGTACTATCGAAGAAAGCGGTCTGGCAAGTTTAGTGAATCTGACTATTACGTTTGGGAGAGAGAGTTCATGGATAAGATGGTGACCCACGAGTTTGTGGCCAAGAATCAGAGAAGACTTATCATGAATCTGGATTTCAACAACCTAACCGAACTCGTTGACATAAGACCTTCTCGTGAAAGCCATTTCATTCACAGCATGAGTGAACCGTTCAGCGAAGAAGACCTGGAAGATGACGCGCTGCATAATTGGATAGACCATTTTGGCATGAAGTTCCATCAACTACATGCATCAGGCCATCTCAGCGGAAAACAGGTTGCATCTCTAATTCACACAATTAAACCCAAGAAAGTCTTCCCAATACATACAGAAAACCAACACCTCTTCAAGAGATTCGCCCCGCAGACACAGATGGTTGAATACGGAAAGACATACAAGCTGCACTAGAGACTGAACGCCAATAGCGAGACTCACACGTGTCATATGCGTAAGGGTGCGAGCTCCCGATAGATTGGATCTCTAAGCTCACATTCTAGCAACCAGACTCCCTCTGGACAGTCCGAAGTACTTGTGCAGGGGCTTCTTTAGGTTCGGATTGAGTTGGGCTATCAGTGAGTATAGATCTGCCCAAGCGCGCGCACCCAACATTGTATTCTCAGCTTTTTGCCGTGTAAGTCTCTGGGAATGGTGCACACTCTTTCTTGTCTTGAGGCATACTTCGACAGGCGCGTGTGCAAGGAGGGGAACGCTTTTAGATTTATCCAGCTGAATGACATTGTGGGGAGTTCTTTGATGCACCCAGAGGCTGCTTTCTATGGAAAAGCTGGGTACTATCTCGAGTATCTGCAGCAACTACGCCCTGAACTCGAGAATGCGTCTGGGTTAGATATCAAGTGGATGATCGATCGGCTTTGCAGCTTTTTGGTCAGAGGACTGAACTTCGAAAACATCAGGAAGTATGCACCGACCGAGAGCTGGAAGCAGATTCTCAGTGTCTATCATAATCTGCTGATTAGAGGGATTCCGACTTATCCTACGCTTCAGCTTGAGAAGTTCTTACTTCACAGTGCATCGAAGGTCGTCCCAGTCGAAGAACGTGACGATAACCGGAGTATTGCGTTCCGAGACAAGTTTCCAAGCTTTCTGAAGAATACCTGGCTGAAGGTTCTAGCTCAAGCTCACGTGGCAGTCGATCACCAATGCACGAGTCCTCCCGCCGTGATGGATAGCTCTGAAGAGAAGGAGTTCATGGAGGCCTTGTCGAAGGAACTTGGTCCCTCGGTTTTCCAACTTTTCGAGTGTCAACGTCCCTTTCACTCACTCGTCAACATTGATGATGCAAAGAGTTTCTATGATCAACGAGTGGACTTCTCGCTGGAAACGAAGCATACTCGAATGGTCGTGGAAATCGATGGAAAACAACACGAAGAACAAACCCAGAAGCTACTCGATGAAAGGCGCGACCGGTTCCTGAAGGCCGATGGCTGGGAGGTAATAAGGATCCCAGCCTCCAACGTCAGACAGAAACAGATTGAGAGCCAGCTTCAGAACATCAAAGAAAAGGTTTTGAGCGATCCATTTGTTGCTGCGGCAATCAGGAGTTTTCAGGAGCCCTTTGATGCAGAAGAGGCGGGTCAAGCAGCTCTCCAAATGGTATTGGTGCCGTTTGCTGTTGCCAGAATACAACTGGCACTTGTCTGGGCTTTCATGAATGGATACTTGAACATCCGAGAGCGAGCGCTGAGAATTGCGGTAGTAGAGAAGGACCTTCCTTGTGCCTTCCCAGCCTTTTGGGATTTCATGAAATCGCTTAGCCATCTCAAGACTCTCGCCGGGATCAAGCAGGATCTTCCAACAATCAAGCTGGAGATCTTCCGCAACTTTGACTCAGGATTTGATGACGGAACCCGTTCCCTTGAAGCTGATCCTCGCCTCTCAACCAGTGTCTTCACAGCAAAGGAGCTTGAACGACTGCGGAAAGAACGGTTTGACATGATTATCTCCATATCTACATTTCGCGCAAATCGTGGAGATGGCGATCAAGCGATTGGTCGGAACCCTTGCATTGAAATCAATTCGGTGCACAGCCCAAGAGGGACGTATCCTCAGATCGAATCGGCACACCCAATAGAATATCGTCTCGGTCAGGAACCCAGTGAAAGCGTGATTTTTCTGCTTCATTGGATATTTCGAAAGAGAGAGTTTCTGGAAGGGCAGTTTGAGATACTGAGGAGATCGCTGGCTCTCAAGGACATGATAGGGCTTCTTCCAACAAGCGGGGGAAAATCGTTGTGCTATCAGCTATCAGCTCTGCTTCAGCCAGGGATGACCTTGGTCGTGGATCCCCTGATATCGTTAATGATGGATCAAATCGATAACATGGGGCTATCTCAGATTGATGCTGTAAGCTCTGTGTCTAGTGAGCAAAGTGCCACAGAGCGAAGCATAGCAATGGAACGACTAGCTCAGCGAACCGCCCTCATATTCTTCATTTCGCCTGAGCGTCTCCAAATTCCAACATTCCGAGACGCACTCAGAAGCCTGTGCCAAACCACTCCAGTTCCCTATCTTGTTATTGACGAAGCACACTGTATTTCGGAGTGGGGACACGACTTTCGTCCGTCATATCTGAGACTCGCAGACAACGCGAGAAAGATCTGCCAGTATAACGATTTCCGTCCATCCGTCATAGCGCTTACTGGTACAGCATCTTCTGTCGTTCTAAGTGATATTCAACGAGTAGTCGGCCTAGACGATGAGGCAATTGTGACCCCCGAGACATATGATCGTCCTGAATTGGACTTTGAGATTCAGAAATGCGATTCCCGTCAGAAATGGTCAAAACTCAAAGAAACACTTCTCAAACTACCACAACATTTCAACATGCCGCCACAGAGTTTCTATGATCCAGAGAATGGAGGGATAATATTCTGTCCGCATGTCGGAGGCAGTCTTGGAATAGCCCAAATCGCGGAGAGAATACACAGAGAACTAAAGAGCCTGATCCCGGAAGTGAGGATGTACAGCGGCAAGCCTCCTAAGGGATACGCCCCTGAAGAATGGAAACAAATCAAGATAAGGAATCAGGAAGCCTTCAAGAAGAACGAGATACCTCTAATTGTCGCGACAAAAGCCTTCGGCATGGGAATTGACAAGCCAAACATTCGATACACGATTCACTACAGCATGCCCACATCTCTTGAAGCATTCTATCAGGAAACAGGGCGTGCAGGAAGAGACAGGTCAAAAGCAATTTGCTCGTTGATATTCTCGGGCCAACTGTTGAAATGGAAAGAGTTCTTCGAGCCCAATGTTACAGCTGAAGATCTTGTGCACCAAGTTGGCGCCATTTCTCAATGGGATGATATCTACGTAATGCTTCACTTTCACACGAACAGCTGGCGTGGTGTAGAAAGAGAATTTCGTGGTATCATTGGCCTGCTCGCTTCAAGAATCCATCCGGCTACTCAGAATCTGCAATATGACGAGAGCACAACAATCAGCATCCCATTCGAGGGCGAAACAGGAGATGATGAGGGAGAGGACCCTAGAAGCAGGACAGAGAAGATCCTATATCGCCTCTCACTCCTCGGATTGGTAGTAGATTATGCGCTTGACCATAATGCTAGAGTCTTCGAAGTCGAAGTAGCTCGAAGGAAGGATGACCACTTCAAGTCGGTACTACTGGAATATGTTTGTCGTTACAAGCCAACGGAGTACAGGGATAGGTTTTCTGAACGGATCAAGAGTTCCGAAGGTTCAACGATGCTGGAGAAGTGCCTAAACGTTCTTCTCGAATTCGTCTACGAGGAAATTGAAAAGAAACGAAGAAGGGCGATACTCCAGATGGCTGAGGTTGCAAGTACAAGTGTTGACAAAGAGGCCTTCAGGAAAGCTCTGCTCAACTATCTGGAAACATCAGAGTTCACCAAAAGATTGGACAAGATATCAAAGGAGATACTTGCCTCTGATTGGGTAGATATCGCATCCAACATCGAAGACATCAGTTCGGCTCAACGTCTGCTAGGAGGATGCAGAAGAGCCCTTGAAAGCTATCCAGATCACCCTGGGTTGCTCATGCTTAGCTCTTATGCCAGACTCATGACCTCGGATGAAACAGCGGTTGACGAATTTGAGCGAGCTATCAAAGCTCTTGCTGCGGCCCCGCTGGAAGGAGTAGTTCAAGAAGACACACTCATCAAGATACTTGGACTCGTTGCGGGGGAAAGGCCGGGCATTATGTCTACGTTATGCTATGTTACACTTAGAGGATTTCCGCGAGTAGGAATAGCCAGAGTTGCTTTAGTCTATGTGAACACATCAAGTAATGCAGGGATACTCAGTCTAGCAATATTGCTCGAAAACACGCTTGGAAAAGTAAGATCAGTAGTGAGACATGTTCTAGGAGGTGACCTGAACTGAGCGAGGAATTTCTCAAAGCTGAAAAGCTGATGAATTCACTGTCAGATGAGCTTCTGAGATTGAAGTCGGCTGTTGAACAATACGAAGAAACTCGCAAGAGTCTCAACAATGTCAGCGGATCTACGCAGAAGATTGGAGAAGCATGTCTAGGTCTCGCAGAGAGCACTAAGTCATTTGTTGCGAAGATTGAACAAATAGGAATAGAAGAGAAGCTCCGGCAACTTCAAGACAATTCATCGAAACTCATGCAAGAACAACAAAAACAATCAAAGAAACTGAAGAACACGCAGATGCTTCTTGTTGCGTTGATGCTCCTGGAAGCAGCAGTGGCAATTCTCATGTTCGTAGGTAGACGCTAGGCCGCAGATCGCATTGTCAATGCCCAGTGTGTGTGCCGTATCTCAGGAACTTCGATATGATATGAGTGTCTGAAGTCACGTTGAGGCTGATGATCAATACACGGTGCTTGATCTTCTACGGCCGGCCGCCCTGGTAAAGCCTAGCCTCAACTCTGCCAGGCCAAACAAGAGACGCCTCAACATGCTTCTGCGATACGCGTTCACTAAGCGACATACTGACTAGATCTCGATAACGTCATGTGTGGGTTCTTCCTTCTTGACCGGCTTCGGACTCAAACCATCAACGTTTTTCAGCAGCAAAGCGAGCTTATCATCTTCAAGAAGCTTCCTATACTCCGTCAACTCTTCGGAAGACCTCAACAGTACGCCTCTCTTCTTCGTTGGTCTACCCGCGTCATCAACCGGATTCAACTCCACAGCCAACCTTGCAGGAACCCCTCTGAACGGAGGCATCCTCAACACGAACACACCTGGAACAGTGGTTGGCTTCCTCTCCCAATCCTTACCAGACTTCAGAAAATCGACAAGCTTAGACTCCAAGCACGGCACACCACTAACGCAATCTACCGATCAACAGAAAAGCCTTTGCGCCAAACACACTACGTATCACACGGAGAGAACATCTATGAGTGAAGTGACTGTTACATGCCCAAAGTGCGGCGAAAAACTACAGATCACGTTGACTCCAATGCCAGAACAACCTTCCGACAAGAGGCCAGTGAAGACAGAAAAACAAGCCCAAGCCGAGGCTACACCTGAACCGAAAGTAGAGTTGAAAGTTGAAGCTATCGACTGGAAGCCTTGGAGGAATGGAACAGGTGAGTCGGTGAATATGTTGGAAGCAATGGAGCTTTTCACAGAGATTCAGAAGGCTGGTGGACAGCTAGAGTACGGTGGCTACCGATACTGGATATTCGGAAAGAACAGAGACATGATTGCGAGAAAGAAGAAAGGAGACTGATTCACATGAGTATGCGATTCTGCAGAACTCCGACAACGGGCTGCACGCATACACTTTTCTAGAATGAGTTTCCTGATGGCGCACGCTGGGGGCCAGATCGTCCCTCGCGACACAATCACTATGGTCTACTGAATCATTCTACACAATCTTTGTACTATTAGTCTGTCCGCTGGGCATACAGGATACGAACCCAGTGCTTTTATGTCAACCCAATCGCACTTTGAGTGATCTTTCAGATTTATGTTACCAGAGGCCATTTTGCAGAAGGAAGCGAACAGCCTAATCGCAAACTCTCCATAATCATAGTAGACTGAGCAGTAAGGAACAACGCCGGTTATCTGAATTGATAACTCTTCTTGCAACTCTCTCTTGAGACAGTCCTCGACTGATTCTCCTTCTTTGATCTTTCCACCCGCAAATTCCCAGCAGTCACCGACTCCTGTTCTATCCAATCTCTTTGTGACTAGGACTCTGTTGAGATCATCCACTATGATCGCTGCGGCAACATTCTGGAAAATGCCGTTACTGATTCCTTTCTCAACGAACTTCGCTTGTTCCTTCAACGTACTATTGTATTCGGCGCCATCTTCGCCGTGGTGGGTCCTTCTGTGGCAGTTAGGGCAAAGCGCGATGACCGTATCTGGGCTATCTGGTCCCTTATCGGCCCTCCTAATTGTATGATGAGGTTCGAGATACTGCTCTCCATTTTCCGTCTCAAAAGGAGCGGGTTTTCCACATCCTTCACAAAAGCCAAGAGCCCTTCGCTTAACATATAGTCTTACGTCTTGGCTTCTTTTGTAGTATGTCGAAACGGCTTTCTTCCCCAACTCATTCAGTGGCGAGGTAGTGCTAGCTTCATACGCCTTTCTCCGTAGATCACTCAATGAAACCAGACGATCTATTTCAGCCTCTTGAGAGACTTCTTCAAGCGTTTCTTCAGGCATTAGCTCAAAGACAATGCCTTGTCGTGATTGCCCAGCTTTGTCAAGGGTCTCTCCATAGCTGTACGCAAGGCAGTTGAAATCTCCCAACAAGACGTAATGACCTCTCTTTTCGCTTTCTTCAAAGAGTAGAAGATGCCTGCCTTTTTTCCGATGATCTCTTACGGCCCGGTTTCCTCTCTCAAATTTCATGTCTCCGGTTGTTCCCTCGCCACTGTAGAGATATGTTCCCCTGCCACTCCACCCGTCTTGGTAACCGTATTGCCTACCCCGAGAAGTGTGAAACAGAAACACAACTGAAAAACTGCTTGGAGTACTGATCCCGCCTTGGGATTGGCCACCAAACGTTCTGTGGATCTCGTTTCGTCTGTAGATTACACCTTTCTTGAAAAAAGTCAGCGGATCAGTCTGACTGTTGGATAGAGGCCTTGCATAAGCGAAGTACTGAATCGGTGACCTAATCGGCCTTCCTGTTGTTGCATGAACCAGCCTTGATTGTGAGAAAGGGGTGACCTTGTGAAGAGCGTCTAGTCTGATGTACAGTTCCCAACCGAGGCCGGAATAGTTGTCTGATCCAATTCTCCCTGTCGCTTTGGCCACATCAGTACTGAGCAGATCAGTAATGATGCCCTTGGCGACAACCTTCTGCATGTGTACGATGTATCCTTCAGCTGGGAGATCTATCTTGGGTCTGCGCTTCCAACCGACCCCCCATAGCGAAAAACCGTGCTTCCTTATGTCCCCGGCATGTCCGACGATGTGTTCTAGATTCTTGGTTGGCCAAACGAGTGCTTTTCTAGTACTGAGACTGACCAATTGTGATAACGTCACTCAACAGTCATATGTCTGACTAAGTAGAGAAAAGACTTTGGGCAGCGCGCACGCTAGTCATCATGTGTCCTCATCCGGATAGATCTTCGGGCCGGCCGGCCGTTCAAAGGAAGCGAAGTCTATCTTGTCGCTTTGTTTGAGCGAATACACAGCCTAGGCGGCACGAACCCCCTGAGCTTCAGCTCAGGGTAGTTGAGAAGGAAGCTGCTTCCCATTCCCTGTCACTACTAAAAACACTGGCCACCGATATCAACCTTGCCGGAGTCGTTGATCTGAAGCTATGCAGTTCTACTCCCAAGGGAAATGTGGGGCAATTAGAATTATCGCTTTGTCCACTGAGTAAGGTCGCTTCCGTATTTGCTTGAAAGAGTTCCTCCACGTTTCGCTCTTAGAAGTTTTCGTACCAGTTTATCAATTTCTTCTAATTCGTCCTTGAGGTGATTCTTGACTTCTCTCCTAATCACTCCAATACTGTTGTACTTCGCTGCTAAGCCAGGCAGGACTTTCTTCACTTTCTCTGTGCAGCGTTTACCCAACTCCACAAGTTCTCGGTGAGCCTTGTTTTTCTCATCATACTTCGGGATAGGAAATTCGAGCGGCTTCTTGTGTATATGTCTCTCTCCGAAGGCACCTTTTGCTTGCATAGGTTTGATTTGTTCATCAAGTATTGGTGAATTGAAGATCGAACACAGATAGTATGCCTCTTCTTCACTCTCAGATTCAAACCAGTAAGTTGTTGATTCTGCTACGATCCCTTTGACGCGGATTTGCAGATCATCAATTCTCTCTCTTCTAATCGTTGTTGGTTCGTCGCGTATTATGCTCGAAACTAAGTACGTTCCTGATGTGTTGTAGAGCACGCGATATTTCTTTGGTCTTTGAGAACTTAAAAGATGTTGATAATCTAGACGCTGATAGACAGACATCCGTTTGGCTTTCTCTCCCCTCTTCTTCGCCCAAACTTTTTCCGCCTTGCCGAGCCATTCCGTCAGACCCTCATAGTGTCTCTTTCGAGCCTCTTCTCTTTCAATGATTCTGTAACCATTCGAAGTCTGCTCTACAGGCAGTATTGCGACAGGTAGAATCAGGTGTCCAAATGATACTAACTCGCTCCCTGTCACGACTCCGTATAGAAAGTTGGCTTCTATGTTTCCTTGAAGTGACACGTCCTTGTAGTCGCTTTTGGCCAAATCTTGGGCCCGTTCTGATGTTCTCACCAATGGGGTCGAAGCCGCGGAGGACAGACGTGAATGTGTGACAACTTCAACAAACCAGAGAGATCTCGGTACCACGCTAGCACCTTGCTTGACTTTCTCGTAGTAATCGCTTCTACCTTTTGGAAAAACTTCTAGACCCTTGCCCACCTCGACCAAGAAAGAGCGTTGTCCTGCATGTTCAAGTTCTACCGATGACTGCCTTACGCTTAGTTCGGCTAAAGCGTGAGCGAGCTGCGCGTTCTTCTTGGGGAGTGTACCCTCCATCACCGTGAGAGCGATTGGGTACGCTATCTTCCCATCCTTGGATGCAACAAATACGCTCGTGGGAACGTTGAACAGGGGTGAGACATGTTCCAAGTCCCAGACTCGCATGAATTTGAGCTGTACCTTCCCGTAAGAGCCTGATCTGAAAGCATCATGCTGGTCAGAAACAAAAACACTGCGTGGCATGATAAAACCTATCGTGCCTCCGTCTCTCAGATACAGGTCTGCGCAGCGCACAAAAAAGAGCGTAGCAAGTTCCATTTGTGTGATGAGTTTGACTTCCTTTGAGGATAGTAGCGCATAGTTTTTGACGATAAGATCTTTGAGGAACTGCTGGTAGTCGGTACTTTTCACATATCTGTATGATAACCACGGGGGGTTGCCGACAATACAGTCGAATTTTTCTTGGCTCATGAAAATTGGTTTGTAGTAGTTCTTCAGGATGAAACCCCAAATCGTGTCGCGCTTTCGTTTAATCAGATTGCCCATTGCGACTGCCGAATCGTAGAGCGTGTTCGTCACGTCATTAGTGAAAGCTGCGAAGCGTTGGTCTCTGGATTCAACAATTAGGCGAAAATCATCAGCACTATGCTTCTCACCTTTGGCAATTTGCTGCGCATATTCACGCACGGCATCAACCGCAGCATCGGTCAGCTTTGGATTGTCCGCCACTTCTTTTGGCAGGAAAAGTTGTCTACCGTCTGCATCTATGGTGTACACACGGACGTTGCCGTGAAGGGTAGTTGTTTCTGTTGGCAGTCGGATCGAGTCTGCCAAGTATACAGGTATTGCTATGTCTCCCGTCCGTGCCTCCAGCAAATCGCGGCCAAGTACGGTGATGTATGTCGCACGCGAAATTATCACAGCAAGCGGATGAACATCAATTCCGACGACAGTGGAGACTATAGTCTCAAGCAGTTCATGAGGGCTGAGTTCGCGAAGTGCTTGGCGTTTCTCTGATATGGCTGATGCCAAGAAGGTACCGGAACCGCATGCAGGGTCAAGCACACTTCGTCGTGGATCGTCTTTCAGAACCTCTTTGACAATCATCTGTGCGAGCCAATCCGGTGTGTAATACTCGCCCAGATCGTGACGTGCCTCTGGGTCAACTAACCCCTGATAGAGCCCTTTGAACACATCAGAGGTAACTGTTGTCAAGTCAAACGGCGTCAATCGCGAAGCCAACGCCTTGGCGATTTCAACTCCTTCTTTGACTCTGTGTAACCATGAGAAGAAATCTTCCTCAATGAAATTGCCCACGCGCCATTGTTTGAAAATAGTGCCGTCCAAAATCCTTGATAACTCTTCATCCGAACCCGGAAGAGCTCCCCCAGAATAGGACGTATACACAATGAGCTTGGCTAAGGTGGCAAGATATGTGTGCTTGAGGTACAAAGGTTCACTGTCGACTTTTGTGCCGTAGACAATCCGCAGATGAGCTGCCCACTGTTCATAAAGAGCGCTGGATTCTGTCTCGGCTTTTTCCCACGCTTTTTTCAACAATGTATATGATTCATTGAATACACGGCTTCCCACGCCAAACGTTTTAGCAAATTCCTCGGGATCAACCGGCCTTAACTCAGAGGCAGCTAGAATGATGTAACGATGTAGCCACTGATAGGCATATTCTGGGTCAAGCTTCTGCAAATCAGCATGGTCTACTTCATCAAGTGCTATCTGTTCTGGCGCGATTGTGGTGCGACTGCTTACAAGTCGGCGTGGTTTATAGACGAGAAACTCAAGCCCATCTGTCGCAATGCATGTGAGCCTCTCATGTTTCTGGCCCCTGTCTCCATAGATTGCCCAGATGGCAGCAGTATATCTTTGTAATTGTTCGTACGATTCCTTCACATGCGCTTCGTCTAACTCTGGTTCGAACTCAATCACAAGATTTCCGAATAATGAATCTGGCCTACCCCTAACCAGAAAACCGCCTTTCGCAAACTTCACATATTTGTCTATATCTGGATAGAACCCGCTGATTGAACCTACGTCAGCTTTGGGAAATACGCGTCTGATGAAATCCCTAAAGCGGTCAGCTTTCGTAGCCTCGTTTGTAGCTTCTTTGACACGCTCAACATAATCTTTGAGCATCCCCTCAAAATCTGATGGCGGATGCGTCATGATCCTTTCCATCGACTATCATAGACGTCGCTCACAAATAAGCTCCTATGCTGGCTTGAGCGCACGTTCAAGTGGTGACTCCTAGTGCTTTCTTTTCTTCTTCGTTGAGGAAGGTCAGTTCAGCGAATCGTCTTCTTACGGCTTCTCGTACGAAGTCGCTTGCGTCTATTCCTTTTGCTTCGCTGATTTTACGGAGTAGCTCAGCATCTCGTCTTGAGAGTCGAAAAGCGAAAGTTTCACTCAAATCGTTTGACACTGAGGCCACAGTGTAATGCACTGTGCTGCATGCTCTTATCTATTCTGAACACGAGAGCGACAGTTGATCAGGCGGATGCATCCGTAGCCTTCTATCCGGCGCTTCGGCGCTGTCCCTAACGTGGGTGTGATTATGACAAATCATCAGCTGTGGTGCAGCGGAGTCAGAGATTCTCCTAGTCCTCTGATTGGAATTCTGATGACCGTTCAGGAGAAGAAACACCGCGGCCAACAGTCTCGAGAAGAACACAACCAGGTCAGAGAGTTCAAGGCCAGACGCAGATTTGAAGCACCCGCGAAACGACAGGAACGAAAACGGATCTTCGGCTACTACGAGGACAAGAAAACCGGCAGAACCTACACAAACGCTCAAATCGAAAGGTTTGTCACGCAGGTCAGGAAAGGCCACATCCCAACCGACGCAATAGACAAAGACTCCCTGATCTACCATCCACCCGAAGCCCAGACAGATGTGATAGACAGCATAGGCGAAAAAGACATTCCTAAATGCCTCCCCGGCCAGCCGGCCGGCCTCGTCTATCCCGCGCTCGGCATAGGGGAAGGCGAAGTTATCCGGGACCCGAAGATTCTTTTCAACAATCCAGCTTTGAAGTGAAAGAGCCTGATCATCAAGGTCAGACTCCACTTCTCAAAGTGATTTTGAAATGAGTGAAGAAGAAAAGATCAACGGAGAGTTCGCTGCGGAGATAACTGAGCTTGTGGAGACTTTCGCTGCACTTGACAGAGCATGCGACAAAATTCAGCAGATGAAGAGGCCTAGCGGAGAAACGATGTGCGACGCGGCTGGCGTCAAATGTGATGCAAGCTGCAGAGTCTACATCAAGAAGGATAGACTGCTGAACTTCTTTCAAGATCGCGTCAAAGAAGCACCAGCTACTGCGATTCCTCTCGAGAGTGCAATGATCCATGTGGAACCAGAGAAACCTAAGGAGAAACGCTGCCCCTCTTGCGGATTGAATCAAGCAAGACCAGAATCGAAGTACTGCGACTATTGTGGTGAAGAATTTGGGTAAGAAAACAAAGTATCATGTGGCGAGTGACCCTCAGCCACGCCGAAGAGAAGACGTCCTCTACAAGATCGCGCAAGACATCAGCCACGTCAGTGACATGCAGGGAATTCTAGCTCTAGTGTTCAGCGTAGCTCTAACAGGTGCAATCATCTACACTCTTGTCAAAGCTACAAGCACAGAAGCCATGACGGGAATCATTCAGATCCTCGTGCCAATCGTCACCATGATCATAGGCTTCTACTTTGGCAAGAAGGGACGCGAAGAAGCCGCAAGCTAAAATCTTCCCGAAAACCCCCGGAGTTTCGCAGATTTCGTGGTGTAGCAATGAGCCTAGTCTACCGTATAGCCAGCTTTGCGAGAGAAAAGGTAGACGAGGTTCTCGACGCGCATCTAGAGCTCCTGTCAGTAGTTATCTGCACAATCATCTGGGCCGTGTGCTACGGCTGGATTGAAGCAAACATTGTCGGTCCTTTTCAGGTCCTCTACTTTGACAGGGAAGGCCATCTACCGTGGTGGCTTCGACTCGTCTGGTGGAAGCACCTGGGTTTCTACCAGCTTATCTTTCTGATAATGTCGTGCGCCATCACATTCTCATTCGGACTGTTGAAGGCGCACCGAATGTGGCGCCATAAGAAACGCTACTTCCTCTTCACGGCCGCAGGTGCCTTTCCTTTCAGCTGGATGATTGAAGACATCAGCTACTTCGTTTATGTCGATCCAAAACTTGACCGTCTAGGCCCTGACAGTTGGACCAACTGGTTTTTCGGAGGCTTCACAGCTGGCCGCTTGTGGATTCCGACATGGTGGATCCTCACAATAATCCTCTCCTTCTCATTGTTCTTTCTCGCTTATCGATCCGCGCTTTACAATCTGCTTCTCGAACGAGAAGTGGAACGCAAGCTCGCAACAGAACAACCGGAACAGCCAGAACCAGCCAGAGAAGAGTTGGCTCCTGAACCATTGCCAGCCATCCAGGAGCCAGCTCCCCCACTTATCGAACCTTCACAACCCACACAGCCTGCACCTACTGAACCAGAAACGCAGGAAGAAATCCGCAAACGCCTGCTCGTGAAGAAGGCTTTGGAAAATGCCTGACTGCATCTACCATTTCCAGTATAGAGGCAAAAACATCTGCCTCAGCGCCCCCAGTCACATCTCACCGTGCGGCGCCTGTCCACGCGCCTCAACTGTCTTGACTGGCTCGGGAGAATTCAAACCGGCCATGAAGGGCCGACTCAAGTTCTCGATCCAGGCATCTGAACCGGTCCTGGCGACCCTGGCCAAGGATCCACGCCTCGAAGTTGTAAAACTCGTTCCACATCTCGAGACAATGTACGCGACCGCGACCGAGGACGATATCGTAGAGATCAAGATGGAGAACCAGGGGAGACTGCAGAAGATCGCTAAGGCAATCCCATTCCACAATGTGAGATAGTTTGACACATGGAATCTGCAGGCGTCTCGGCGTCACCAGGCTCTGGGCGCAAGGATTCACAGGCAAAGGCATCCTAGTAGGCATAGTCGGAACCGGCATAGATCTCACGCACCCGGACCTGGAAGGCAAAATCGCTGCAGTAAAAGACTTCAGCACACGCGGGCCGGAAGACCTTATCGGCCATGAAACGGCTGTCGCCTCAATCATCGCAGGCAAGGGCGCCAAGAACTGGCGACTGAGAGGAATCGCATACGACGCACAGCTCATAATCGCCAAAGTCACCCAGGACGACGGATCCGCCGAGGAAGACGTACTGATCGATGCCCTAGAATGGCTAGCAAGTCAAGGCGTTCAAGTAATCAATTTCAGCATCACAAGTGACTGCGTCACAGATGGTCGGGACCCTGTCAGCCGAGAAGTCAACTATCTGGTACAGAAGAAAGGGATAGGTGTCATTTGTGCCACAGGCAACTATGGCCCGGCCCATTACTCGATCGGAAGCCCGGGAGCAGCTGAGGAAGCGATCACTGTTGGCTGCGTCAACAACCAAGACGTTTTGAGACTGGCATCTTCTCGCGGCCCAACTCTTGATGGCCGCGTCAAGCCTGACTGTGTTGCTCCTGGAGAACGTATCCTTGCAGCAAGAGCATGTCACACCACAACCTGCGACATTCACAGCGACCTGTACGGGTTCTTCGATCTCTCGAGTTTCGCGACACCTCACGCGACCGGAGTCTGGGCGCTGCTGAGACAGGCCTTCAAGGCCACGCCCCAGCAGATCAAGACAGCAATCCTGGGATCCTGTGATCCCGCGTACATGCCTCTTGTCTCGAGAATCACTTCGCTGCCTACTGGTTTCTTCTACCGCTTGCAGGCCGCTTTGAAACGATTCTTCTCCCGAAAGAAGTTTGACGAGAAACATTCCATCGGCCACGGACGTGTGAACGCGTACCGAGCCTACCTCAAACTCAAAGAGTTGATGAATGTTGGGAAAACGTAGATTTTGGCCAGCAAGCCTCCAACCGCACCATGGGGGCCTGGAGAATGTGCGCAAGTACGCCACGGTTCTGCTTGGGGGTTCAGTGATAGCCGCCGTTCTTCTGCTCTCATTGCTTCGAGAGCCTCTGGCGAATGTTCTTGAAGTCCTCCTGCAGTCGAAACCTGTCCCGGTCAGCGCTGCAGTTCTGCTGTTGCTGCTGATCATCTGCATCTTCAACATCTCCGTCTCCTTGTTCACGTTCGGCGCCTTGTTTCTGTTGAAGGATGCTTTGCGAGAAGTTGGAGAAAGACTGCCGAGAAGACGGGAAAGGGAAACATGATACGCGTCTTAGTCTGTCAAACCGTGTTGTCAATCGGTAAGATAATCGCCGGTCCGCTCTGGCTTCCGGAGTGCATTAGACATCGAGGTTGGTTGATCATGTGCTTTGCATATCAGCATCTCGACAAGTTGCGCGGAGGTGAAAACTGAATGCTTCCATTATTGATAGTTATCCTAGGGATTGTTCTGCTAGCCATCGTGGGAGGCATATTACTCTCAGCCGTGTTGAGTATCGCTATCCACATCGGCCTCAGGATTCTACTGCTGCTGGTGATACTGGCAGCTTGCCTCTGGGTTGGCGGATGGATTCTGACCTTCCTTGCCTGGTAAAGGCAACCCACCCATAACTGTACGGTTCGATCCGATAGTGCTGCAATGGGTCAAAGCGGAGGCAAATCGACGCGGAATTCCCGTTGCTGGCTTAATTCGGGCTGTTGTGGAAGGCTACGCACGAAAAAAAGAGGGTGACAGTCACCCTATTTTCTTGAGTGAAAAGGCTTTGGAAAGGGTTGCACACGTGAAATTTCTGCAAGCAATCAACCGTCTCAAGTTCATCATAGCGGGATCTGGGCTTGACATACCGGCTTTGCGCGAGAAGAAGCTCATAGAAGTCACTGAGATCATCGACCAGTTGAGCGCCTTAGCGGCCAGAGTCAAAGGAGTCGAGAACCGTCTCTACATCCATGACCGCATAGCTCGCTTCTACCGGATCTGGGACATGATGGCGAAGAACGCCGAGTACGACGACATCAAGCGGATGCTTGACGAAATGGAGGCAGAAGAAATTGTCAGGGTGGGCGAGTCTCAGAAAACGAGCGATACGACTCAAGGAAAGCAAAGCGAAACTAGACCAGTCGACAGCCAACCTACTCGAGAAAACAAAGGATGATCCGGTCGCATTCGGCAAAAGATTTCTAGGCTTCACGGCTCTACCTTACCAAGAGAAAATTCTCACAGACAAATCGAAACGCATCGCAGTGCGCATGAGTCGTCAAGCAGGAAAGACCACAACTATCGCGGTTCGAGGAATCTGGTTCGCCGCAACGCACCCCAAAACGCTGTCTCTGATCGTGGCTCCCTCTCTTCGTCAATCAATGATTATGATGGATCGGGTCCAAGGCTTTCTCTATGGCATGAAATCTGATGAACGCAAAGCCATCGTTGGCAAGATGCAGCGAACTACGATCTGGTTCAGAAACGCCAGCCAAATGGTCGCTCTGCCTTGTTCTCCGAATCTGTTGAGGGGGTACACGGCCCACCAAGTGCTGGCCGACGAGGCAGCATTCTTTCGAGACGATGAAATAATCTTCTACAACATCTTGTATCCGATGCTGGCCACGACAGATGGCACGCTGATCGCATCCTCAACACCCTGGGCCACGAAGTCCGTCTTCTACCAGATGTGCAAGGACCCAAAACTCGATAAGATCTGGTCCCGCCACCATGTCACCTGGCGTGATGTTGTTGCTGCAGGCCTCATGACTCAGGAATTCATTGATGAGATGCGCACCGTCAGCCCACCGGAACGATTCATCCGAGAGTTTGAAGCCGAGTTCAGCGAAGACGTTGACGCATATCTGCCTCGAGATTTCATCGTCGCCTGCATCTGGACCGATGCCTGGCACGAGCTCAACCCGCACCAAATCTACTATCCGTTCGAGTCCACACCGAAAGGCCGATTCAGCGTTGGCATCGATCTGGGTGAAATCCACGACCATTCCGTGGTCTCAGTGGTGGAGAGATGGAACAATCGCATTGGCCTGGTCCACTGCAACCAGTTTCCGTTGAAGACGCCATACGCCACTGTCATCGGCTACACGAAGGCGCTCTGCGACCGCTTCCAGGAAGTTGAGAAGGTCCTGGTGGACGCGACGCGAGAAAGCTACGTTGTCAAGGATATGCAAGCAGCTGGAGTCACGCAGGTCACACCGGTCATCTTCAGCATGCAGTCAAAGATGGAGATGGCAAAATACTTCAAGGAGCAGATGCAGCTGAAGAACTTCGCTCTGCCATACGACCCTGACGTCATCGCTGAATTGAACGTTGAGAAGTACGAGCTCACCAAAGACGGCAACGTGAAGTTCAATCACGACGAGGGGACCCACGACGACCGGTTCTGGTCCATCGCCCTGGCTGTCTACGCGTCTCGAGAGAGCGAGGCACCAGCATTCATTCCGATAAGGAAGCGATAGAATGGCGATCTTTCTCACGCAGTACCGGAACATGCAAGGCCGACAGTGGTGCGGCCCATACATTCGGGCCCGAACATGGCGCAGAGCAAGAATCCGATGTTGGCTTTGGCGAATCTTCACCCTCCATCCAAATCTGCGAATGCTAGGCGCGTTAGTGAAGTCAATAGTCGCGAGAGAGACCAATGATGCCTACGTCCCAACCGATGAAAAGACACTCTACGCTCCGCCGGAAGAAGAGCGATGAACTCATTGAATGCGTAATCTGTCACAGACTAGTTCCTTTGACTGAGGTCGGTTTTTTCACTGTGAGAGTGAGTCCGACCAGGATAGGTCAGTTTCCAGTCTGCAAATCCTGCCGAGAGAACAAGACTCGCTTCTACATCCAGCAGCAGCTGAGGAAGAAGAATGGCCAGATGCAAACGCTGCAAGGAGACGCGAGAACTCTACGAGATCACTCTGATCCTGTGTCATGAATGTCGAATCGAGTTGGAGAAGTGGTTGAAACGCAGAAAGAAGAAAGAATGATATTCAGAATAGCTTCGCGCTTCTTCCCGTACACAGGAGGAAAACATTTCCTAGTCAAGAAACTGCTGCCTTTGATTCCTCCGCACCGCGTGTATGTGGAGGTGTTCGGAGGCGCAGCGGCTCTACTCTTCGCCAAGCAACCCAGCCAAGAAGAGGTCTACAACGACATAGACTCAAACCTTGTCAACGTGTTCATGGTTGTGAGAGATCGAAAAGACGAATTCCTGAAGCGTCTCGAGTGGCTTCCGTTCAGCAGAGAACTATATGCGCGATTCACGAAAGACCTGGACGAAGGCAAAATAATAGACCCTCTCGAGCGGGCCGTAGCATTCTTCTACTGCATGAGATCCTGCTTTGCTGGGCGGTTTGGGTCCGGATGGGCCTTCACCAGAAAGGGTCCTAGTCGAGCTAGTCGCTGGGCCAACGTTCCAGAATCTCTAGCTTCGATCGCGGAGAGAATACGGAAGCTCGATATCGACCACTTAGATTTCAGGCAATGCATAAAGAACCGAGACGCTCCCGATGTGTTCTTTTTCCTCGACCCGCCCTACCTCGACGTTAAGCAAGCCAACAAACTTGCAATGACTGAACAGGACCACGTGGATCTGGCCGACCTCTTGCTGTCAGTTCAGGGGAAATGGCTTCTCACATACGGCAACCATCCCTTGATTCGCAGACTCTACCGCAACCGAGGCTTTGTCGTTCAGACAATCCGTTCCAGCATGGCCTCGAGAAAATGGGGACAAGGATTGCGCGAAGGCGCCTTGGTCAATCTTGTGATTCGCAACTATCGCCTGAGGCAACGTGCAGGTAAGCAGGTAGGTAGACAAGTAGGTAACGCGCTTTGAGCAGAAAAGAAGGCGGATTCTTCAGCAGCATCACGCGCAAGATCAAGATTCCCGCTTTTGATCGATTTCAGAAACTGCCTGGCAAACTAGCTGAAGCCGTAAAGGATGCCACATCTGAGAAAGGGCTTTTCATTCCCGCTGTCAAGACGAGGCTTGGAGAACAACCGTCGGTCAGCCTCGCCACACTTGTAGATTACTACGCGAAAGATCCAGCTGTCATGGCTTCAGTCGACTACATGAGTGAGCAGATTGCAGGCGTAGGATTCTACACGGTCTGCAACGCAGGCTTCGAAGACGCAAAGAAGATCGTTGACGAGTTCTGCGCCACGGTGAACATGGACGCTTTGCTGATGCAAATCTCGAAGGAGGTCGTGTTCAGTGGCAACAGTTTCTCGGAAAGGGTCTTCGACAAGCAGAAGAAAATTGTCAGACTCAAAATCCTTCCTCTCTCCTCAATCAAATCCATTCAACGAGACAAGTACGGACGGCTACAGAGCTACCTGCAGCAAATCGGGACTGAGACCGTTGAGTTCACCCCCGACCAGATCATTCACTTCTGCCTGAATCCTTTGGACGGTTCGGCTTGGGGAACAGGGATCCTGCGCAGCCTCGCCTCAACCAGACAGATAGACGAAAGAACTGTTCGACCAGCATTCCTCGACATCAAAGCCAGGCTTGAAGACGACATTCAAAAGATTGTGCATCGCTACGCGGCGCCGAAACGGCTGTGGAATTTTGAAGGCGTAGGCGACCAGAAACTCCAGGAGGAATACGCTCCCACAATCCAGGACGCGCCGGCAGACGCGGATTTTGTAACCAACAAGCCGGTCACGGTCAACTCGCTTGATATCAATCCTTCTGCTCGCTTCGACGGTTTCATCGACCACATCAACTCACAAGTGGTGCAAGGCCTTCAGACTCCAATGACGAGACTTCTAACCACGCCTGGCTTCACCGAGGCCAGCAGCACCGTAGCCGACCAAGCCTCCCAACGCAAGATCATGTACCTGCAACGGTTCATCGCCCGCACCGTAGAGAAAGAAGTGTTCGAGGTCCTTCTCCGACAGAATGAGATGGATCCTGTTGAGGCGGGGGTTCGAATCCGCTGGGGCATACCCGACAGGCCTAAAGTCAAGATGGAACATATCGTCCAACTGGCGCAGATCAGCGCCACATCCGGCATCGAATACCTCACTCGAGACGAGGTGCGGAACATGCTGGCGAAGTACGCGGGCTTCGAACTCCAAGAGCAACCGGAAGAGAAGACTCTTGCCACCGAGTGTCTGAAAGAGATGAGGTTCTTTCGCGACAAAGGCGGAAGGATCCACGTGATCCCTGAAACAGACGAGGATCGACAAGAATACGCGGCGAAGCTGGCAGAAGGATGGGATGAGAATGAGAACAACATTAGACGCAGAGTTCGGGAGCCCGACACATTCCAACCATACAGTTTCAGAACGATCTGGCTAAGCCAGGATGAGGGAATCCGCGCAGTCGTGGGTAGACTGCGGGGCGAAGACAAACTCACAATTCAATCGATCATGTTTGCGAAGAAGAAAGACTGGACCATGGAGAAGGCCCGGCAATGGATCAAGGATCATTCGGATCTACAGGTGGGTGAAAGTGAACCCGCTGAGAAGACTTAGGTTTCGCATCGCGAGTCTCGCTGAATCTTTCCGGTGGACTTCCCCAATCCAATTCTACAAGGCAACGGAAGGCGGACCAGGCAAGTTCTACAAGGTTCATGCAATTCATGTCACGACTACAGGCAACAGGAACAAGTACACTGAGGAAGAGCTCAAGCTGGCCGCCCGGTCCCTAGCTGAACGCCCTCTCAACATCAACCACGAAAAGGAACTTCTCTTCCCTCAAAACAAAACTGTCGACGCAGAATTCGAGAGCAACAATGTGGAAGCAGTCATCTATGTCGAAGATGAAGAGACTAACCGGCTTTACGAAGCGGGCAAAATCAAGAATGTCAGCATCGACGCAAAGTTCCGGAGCGCCGAAGTCGGGCAGGTCACCGTTCCAAGAGGAATCATCTTCACAGGTCTAGCCCTTCTGACCGAAGGCGTGGCTCCTGGAGATCCCCTCACAACAATAAAACTCTGGGAGAAAAAGCTGAGCGAATCTCTCAGCGAGTCGCAGAGACAGCAGTACCTGGCTGCGGTTGTGGCTGAGCTCAGAAGACGAGGCGTGAAGGCTTAACGCCGTTTTACCACACGTGTGGTAACATCATCACGGTTACTGAGACCGCGCAAGCGGATCGATGAGTAACAGAAAATTTTGAAAGGAGTTGTTTTGATTGAGTGAACAGACTCCTTCCTCAACTGTAACGCCAGCGGAGACTCCGACCGGTTTAGAGCAGATCCCTACTCCAGACCTTCTCAAAATGAAAGAAGAACTGGAAGCACAGTGGGACTCGGCGTATCAGAACGCGTTGCCTGACAGCGCGTTCGCCTGGATAGATCCAGCATACGGCAAGACTAGCGACAACAAAAATCTCAGGAAGCTGCCGCACCACGACAAGCAAGGCAATGTCGACCGAACACATCTCGCTGCAGCAATGGCCGCGCTTCTAGGCGCACATGGCGGAACCAACATTCCCGCCGCTGATCACAGAGCAGTCTACAATCATCTCGCCAGCCACTACAAGGATCTACAGATGACCTCGCCGGAGTTTCACGAGGCAAGAGTTGAGGAAAAGAAGAAGGAGGTTAAGGAAGAATTGTCGAAGGAAGAAGCAGGAAAAGGGATCGTAGCAGGAGCCTCGCTCCAGGAAGCGATATCTCCCTGGCAGGCGCAGGTCGCCAACAAACTCAAAGAAGCTTTGACGACAACGGACGCAGCGAAAGCCATACCGATCATCTGGGGTCCACAGGTTGAGCTCGGAGCTCAGCCCAAGCGAGTCATGAGAACGCTCGGTATCGTTGACACCACTCTGCGCGGATCTCCAGGAAACAAGTTCTATTTCCCCAAGGTCCCAACGATCCTTGAGGCGATAGATGCAACTGAAGCGACGAAACCAGACGATCTCGCCGTCACTGTGGACCGTCTCGAAATAACAGTCAAGGAGATCATCGCGCCCCTCTCGGTGACTCGACAGGTGATCGAACAAGTCACATTCAATGTCATCGATGTGTTGACCGATCTTCTGTCTCAGGCAGTGGCGAACAAGGAAGACAAGGACATACTCGCAGCACTCAATGCTGCGTCTGGAATCGCAGGAACCGTCTGCGGTGGTGGAAAAGCCGCCGAGAACGAAGTTGCAGCAGGCGATGTGTTTGACACAGACATCTTGGCTGACGCCATAACAGCGATGCGGAACAACAACCGCGATGCGCGATTCTTGGTAATTCATCCGGCCCAGGAAAACGCATTGCTGAAGAGCGACAGGTTTGTCAACGCTGCCCAGTACGGTGGCCGCGAAGTGATAATGAACGGTGAGATCGGGCAGTACTTGGGCATCAGAGTGCTGAAGACCACGCAGGTTCCAACCGGCACAGGTGCAGGAGGAATCACAACCTACCACGCTTTCCTACTTGGTGAGAGAGCGTGGGTCGAGGAAGTCAAACGGGATCCTGACGTGGAATCGAAGTACGAGGCAGGCGAGAGGAAGACCTACATGTACGGCACGATGGAGTACGGCCTCGGCGTCTTGAACGCGAAAGGCATCGTGAAGATCATCACCGCCTAAGCTCCCCACATCCCTTTTTCCACAAGATTCCTGTTTTGCAAAGCCCCCATTTTTGAGGACCGTCCGTTTCCGAATCGAAACGAAACAAAAAACTAGAGGTGATAATGCGAAATGGTGAATTGGCACAATAGCGCTGAGGCCATGAAGGCAATCTATGATAGGCTTCGGGGAAGCAGCGTCATAGAGTTCTTAGCGTCAGCAACCCGAGGCAGCGGCGATACCAACAGTACTTCCAAGGATCTCGGCACATATGCAGAAGCCATAGCATTTGCTAGAGTAACTGCCAAGGTAGGGACCAGCCCAACCCTGGACATCAAATTCCAGGGCAGCCACAACGGAACCGACTTCGCGGATCTCGGCGACGCTTTCACACAGATAACGACCGAAGGCACCTACCTGAAGAAGCTCGCCGCGAACTTCGGCAAGTATGTGCGGGCTGTCGCCACGATCGGTGGAAGTGACACACCAACATTCACATTCGGCCTGACTGTGGTCGCCAAGAGCTAGACCACCGAGGCCCAGCAAGAGGCACGGCGCCGATCTCCCTGTCGGCTTTTTAATTCCCAAACCTGACGAACCTTTCCCGTTCATAGAGGTAGCTGGGCAAAAATATCGCCCGCCGAATTCTTCGGAAGATAGAGGTGAATAGATGAATGTCGTACACAACCGTTGAAGCAGTTAGAAGCATCTCCAGTCTGACGGAGACAGAGATCAGCGATCCCATAGTCACCAGTATGATCGACTGGGCAGACCGAGAAATCGAGTCAATCACCGACAAGGTTTGGACTGGACAACAGATCAAAGAACCGCTAGGGATCCAGAAGTCCTCGAGAAACAAGACCTTTCGAACCTTCTACAAACCCATCGTCGACGAGATAGGCGATACAACCGACGACCAATCCAAAGTCACAATCTACGTAGATACGCTGGCACAGGCCTCAGACAAGTTTGAACTCCGAGGCGCAGAAGGCAAGATCATCTTCACAACAGCGCCTTCGATCGGTGCGCAGATCGAGATGACTTACCGCTACAGCATGAAAGTCATCCAAGAATGGTCCACGTTCCTGGCGGCAGCGAATTGTTTTCATCGTTTCAGCAAGAACGAGGAGAAAGAGAACGAGTTCAGAGCGAGAGGAGATGAACTTCGGCGACAGGTTACAGGACGCACATTCACAACCACAAGGTGAAGGAAAGGTAGGATTCCGTGTCGAAGCCGATTCAAACCGTTGAGAACACGGTCGCTGAAAAGCTTCGTGAGATCGAAGGGTTGAAGGTCTACCCGGTTAGGCCACCCGGAGCCCTTCCTTTACCTTGCGTCACATTCACCCTGATACATACTGGCATGGATGGCGGCTTTCCAGTCACAATGCAGCAATTTGTTGTCAACCTGCAGGTCGATGTGTGGGCCCGCACCGAGACTGAGATGCGCCAGTTTGCAGACAAGGTCATCATGAAGCTTTTCGAGGATCGAACCAAGATGGGTTTCATCGACATCGTTCTGAAGGACGGAAAGGACGTACCTGAAGAGAAGATCTGGCGCCGCTACTTGTACTACCAGATCGAGACAACTGTGAAGAAATCCTAGTCATTCGTTGACCGTCTGGCCCACGAGACGGGACCTAACTCTTGAAGGAGGAATATATGAAAAATGGCCGATAGAGGATATACGCCACTTAGCCGAACCAAGTATGTCAGGACCGTTGAGGTCAAGAAGGGAATCGTAGACTTCGAGTCAACCGTGTCGACGAGCGACACGATAACCATCACTGAATACGCTGCAATCGTAGGGGCCACTCTCAGGAAGAAGAGTGATGGGTCCGTTTGCACCTGCACTGTTCTCACGAACGTGATCACCGTGACACAAGCAACCCTGACGAATGAACCCGTGGTAGGCTCAGCTTACGAGACTTAGGAGGAAGATGGAATGTGTCTACTCCATACAAACCACTGCTCGCAGTCGTCAAGCTCGGCGCCACCGAGATCGGTGAAGGACTAACAACTGCTGCTAGCGTCTCATTCAAGCTCGACGTGGATGAGCACTACGGATTCGGTGACGGAGGAAAACCGAAACTTGTGAAAGGCAACAAACATCAATCCGGCAAATTCACCAAGGTTTTCATTCTCAACACCTACGCCGATCTTGTCTTGGCCGGAACACAGGTCGACGTAGTCATCTACCCCAACGGCAAAGCCACCGGTCAACCAACAATCACGGTGAAGAACGCGATCCTGAAAGATTTTGATTTCAAAGCGACCCAGGGCGCGATTGAAGCTGAGGACGTCGGATTCATCGGCGACGAAGTGGTAACAGGAACAGCCGCATAGAAGAACCCCAGTTTTTTTGGAAATCTGTTCTGGAGAATGAGAGAGATTGGTAAATCTGGAGAAGCGAGACTTAGAGGTATGCGTCTCCTACGGCTTCATCTGCCGCGGTCCCTTGGAGGACTATGTGGCCGTGCGAGATTTCATCCGCAGCCTGCCCAGATCCCGTCTAATTTACCACACAGGATCCACGCGCAGGCTGTTCATCGCGAAGGAGGATAAAAGAAATGGAGAGGAGGGAGAGAAAGAAAATGAGCGAGAAAAGCGAGGGAATGAAGGAGATAGAGAAGCGAGTCGATCAAGAGATCAAGCTTCACGAAGAAGCTGAGAAAGCCAAATTCAAGACACTGGCCGAGATCCTCACAGAAGAGGATAAGCCGCGTGAAGTTTTCGTGCCGGATCTCAACTGCAAGATCAAAACCTATGATCTCAAGTTCGGCGACTATCCCGCCTTGGCTGAGGAGAAGGATCCCTTCAAGTTGGCAGTAAAGACCTTGCTGCTAACCTGGGGTCGCGCTGACTCTTCGGTCACGGAGGAGAACCTGGCCCGCCTCGGCCTGGCGAATTGCACGCGTATTCTCGAGGCCCTCGGTTTGGGTGGGGCGAGAGGCCCTTTATCCAAGCCGACGCAAATCTGATCTATCTAGCGAAAAGCATCGAAGGCCAAGCAGTTCTAGCCTTATGCGAGACACTGGGCAAGTGGCCTGAGGAACTCAGAGAGCATCGTCTCAAAACAGTGAGTTTTCTGCTTCACGCCTTAGCCGCTAGAAACAAGATGTGAAAAGATGTCATTCTCGGTTAGCATTCTTGAAGACACAGCGACGCAGATGCTGAAATCCCTATCGGAGAATCTGCAAGCCAAAGTTCATGCGAAATTCCTTGACATTGGGCACCAGATGATTATCTACGCATCACTCATCGTCCCAGTCAGAACCGGATATCTCAGATCAACCATCTTCTTCATCGCAGTAGAGGGGTTGGTATATAGTTTCGGTGCATCTGCTGGTTACGCTCTCTGGGTAGAAATCGGCACTTATCGAACTCGTGCCCAACCTTTCATCCAACCCACGGTCGAGGCTTTCACCTCGATGTTTCTCGAGGCAGTTGTTCAAGCAGTTATGGAGGCATGCAGAGGATGAGTACCGTTCAAGGAAATGTAGTCATAGCCATCAAAGCAGTAGATGAAGCCAGTGGTGTGTTCGGTCAGCTTTCTAGTGCGCTCACTGGCGCCTTGAGTCAACTGGGGCCACTTGGACAGCAGTTATCAAGCGTCATAACCGGGTTCGCAACGGCAGGCCCGATGGGCGCAGCAGTAGCAGGAATTGGCGCATTGGCTGTAAGTTTGAAAGGATGCTTCGAGGCAGCCGTATCAGCCGAGGATGTTTGGAATCGACTAAAGGGAACTGTGGAGCGTTCTGGAGAAGCTTGGAGTGGTGTTGAAGAACAGATTCATAATGCGACAGAAGCTTTGATGGGAGTCAGCAGATTCGACGATGAGCAGATGGCTGCGGCCCTGAAAACTCTGATGGACTTCGGTATGAAACTTCCCGAAGCATTGAACACTCTTAACAGTGTGATGGATCTTGCAACAGCAAAACAAGTTGATCTATCAATCGCAGCTCAGAATGTTGGTAAGGCTTTCCAGGGAAACACAGGGCTCTTGGAGCGCATGGGTGTCGTCGTTTCTGAATCAAAAGACGTTGCGGTGAAATTCAGCGAGACGATGGAGAATGTTCAGAAGCAGTTTGGAGGCGCGGCTCAAGCAGACCTCTCAACCTATGCCGGTAAGATGGCTCAACTGCAAATCAAAATGGCTGAGTTGGGCGAGAAGATAGGTGCTGCTCTCTTGCCCGTTCTCCTACCTTTAGTTGACGGATTCATAAAAGTCATTGACATTCTCACCGATTTCGGTAAGGCTATCGGAGGCGCGATTGACTGGTTAGGAAAACTCTGGAATGCTATGACGGCAGGTGCGAATGATGCGGTGAAGGGAATGAAAGAGGCCGTCATGGGTGCAGGAGAGGCTGTAACGAATACCTTCAAAGATGTCTACAAGAATCTTGTCGGTGGATCCATCTGGACTGACATGTGGAAGGAGATGATCAAAGAAACGCAAGACTCTATGGATCGAATCAGTATGGAAGTTGAAGTTGGCACAGAGTATATCGCAGATCTTCTCGAGGAACTCCGGGGAACGTCTGCAGAAGCAATCTCGCAGGGTCTCGAGGATATATTAGATCCTCTCCTGACGGCGGGGGTAACGCTTGAACAGCTGAATGATGTTTTTGGAGATCTGGTCAACAGTTCTGGCAGTGTAGGCGAAGAACTTGGCAAGTTACAAGAAGGATTGGACTCGGGTACGATCTCGATGGAGGAACTACGCCGGGGCTTCATTGAACTCTCAACTAGCCTTTCGACAAAGCAGGGTGATATGTCGAAGTTCGCGGAAACAATCTCGGCGAGTCTCGAGAATATGCTGGATCCTCTCATCTCAGCCAATGTAACGGTGGAACAGATGCACAGTGCTTTCGGAGTGCTTGTGGAGGATTCAACATCGGTAGGAGAAGCTTTGGACATGCTCAGAAACAAGTTCGATTCGGGGGAAGTCTCACTGAGGACACTTAATGAGGACTTCGCAAAACTCTCAAAACTATCCGTTGAAGTCGGAGCGTTGGGTGCGCCTGCTCTTGGGACCCCAGTAGCCGCAGTCGCAGCGCCTAGTCCAAGTACGATATATGTCAACGTATATTCAAGTGTTGGAACTCTGGCTGTCGGCAACAAGTCCGAGCTTGATGATTATCTGACGCAGTTGCATAGACAGGTCGTTGACGCGGTTCGATCGCAGTAGTTGATGCTTCATGTCCAGTCGCATTGACACCTATATTGCTGGAACGAAGCGTCTTCCTGTTTTCTTCAAATACACTGAGGACATCATGCTTCCTCATTCGTTCGAGCTAGAACTTGAACCAAGGGCAGCCTATGGAGTGGCCAACGATCTTGTGGAGTTCAAGCGGCTAGGAACCGCAACGGTTGAGTTCACTGGCGTTGTCGAGAAACGCGGGCTTGTTGATTCAGAGGATGAAACGATAAGAGTCTCAGGTCGAGATCAAGGAAGCGTCAAGCTGATGCAGTATCCTCTCGATCGAGAAACCTTCCTAGGAACCTACCCAGAAAGAATCCTTGACTGCCTCATCTACAATGCACTTGCCCAAGCGGGAGCAATGACTCAGATTGGATACGTCTTCGCTGATCAGTTTCTAGGTGACGTTGAAGGCGAGCCAGCACAGACAGGTGATTGGTTCTGGCGGCGAGGTCACTGGAAGAAAGGCAGCGGATACTTCGAGGGATGGGATACTGCAATTCGCGACACAGGTAATGAATTCAACAACCTGTGTTGGTTCGCTCGAAGAAACGTTGCGGCTGAGAACAAGACGAACTATGCCGTGTTCGCACGAGTCAAGCCGATTTCTGCCGGCAGCGGAGGAATCACCACCACAGATCAGGAAGGAAGGCGCATAGGCCTCACTCTGTATGAAACTTATGACGGATCCGCTGAGGGAATTCCTGGGCAGGGCTATTCAATCTGCATGTATGCAGGCTGTTTGTTTCGAGATCCTTCAAGTCATTCCGCTTGGATGGAATTGTGCAAGAGTTACGGCTCATCATGGTCGCGGATGGGAAACACTGATTATGTTTGGGAGTGGGGGAAGGAATATCATCTCTGTTGGCGAGTGAACGGAACAAATATCTCTTTGCGAATCCTGAACGAGAACAAGGAGTTCAGCGTCACCAATACGGCTGAATGGACAAGCTCACGCGCAGGCGTGATGTTCGGCTTGTCAAGAGCTGAGTTTCGTGACTTCTATGTTCGTGATCTTCTTACGATAACGTCTTCAACCACCGCTACGGGCTACGACCAAGAGGCCGTCTGCGATGGGAGCCTCTTTTCTGCATGGAAAGCGACCTCGGCTGGCTGGATCAAGATAAACTACTTGGCTGCGAAATCAATAGCTCGAATAGATGTCATCGCCGACATTCCAACAGCAGGCGTACCGATGAAGATTGAGACAAGCCCCAACGACTCCACTTGGACAACCCGTTATGACAATGCGACTCACAAAGGAAATCACGCGGTCGCCGTTTTCGCGGCAGAGAGTATTCAATATGTCAGGGTGACTCAGGCCTCAGGAACGCCCTATCCGATTAGAGAAATCCGCACCTATCCAGCCCAATCAGGCCAAGTCATCACGAAGGGAACCGTCAGCACCTATGGTTCTCCGATTCAGTTTCGCGCCGACTATGAACAACTCTACACAGCGGTTCTTCGTCTGGCTCGTCAACTTGCTTGGAACGCCTACATAGCTCCTGAGGGAACACTCAACATGGTTTCTGAGAGAGGCAGCGACCTATCAGGGTCAGTCCTGTTTGCGCGTGGATCCAACCTGTTCGGTGCCACGCGAGAATCAGAGGGAACCGAGCTCGACTGGAAAGTGAAAGCCCTCGGTCGAGGCGAAGGCGCCGCCCAACTCACCTCAACAAAAACAGATGCCGCAGTCAAGACAGCCTATCCGAATCTTGCAAAGTCTAGGATCTACGTTGATAAGACGTTTAATGATCAGACGCTTCTTGATGCCTGGGCGCAGACTATTTTGACGGCGAACTCAACACCACGGGATAGAGTCGTAGCTGTCATTGATGACACTTATGCGGCTGGCACCTGGAGGGCTGGCGACATGATTCATCTTCACAACTCAATCCTTGGAGTAGATGGCAACTATCGAGTCCTGCGCGTCACCAGGTATATGATAGGCGGCTTGGATTACGTCGAAATAGAGGCCTATCCATCTTCTCAGATGAAACTACCAGAATACCGCGACCTTTCCGACCTGCTTGTTGACATAGTGAATAGGATAAAGCCTCTTGAAAGAACGCCTCAGAGTGGATGAGAAATGGTCAAGTTTGGAACCACAACGCTTCCCCTGGTGCTTGAAGTTGAGGAATTGCAGAAGGTAGGATATCTCGAGAAGTTCATTCCAGGGGCTTCGATCGCCAAGAGGATTGTCAGGGGAAAGTATGGTGGAGACTACCTCATTCGCGGCCTGATCGAGGGTAGTCAACAAACCGTGATAGATCAGATAGCGGCCTTAAAGGCGTTGGCGGATGGTACTGCGCGAGCCCTCGACTTCTGCGACGGATCCTCACCTGTGACCTGTCTGATGTTGGATCCTCATTTTCGCCAGTCGGGGAAGCCAAAACAGGCTTTATGGGATGTCCGGTTCGTCCAATCCGCCTAGTTCACCGCTACTTTTTCTCATCTTCACCACGTCTAGCGAAAGCTCTCAACAGGACCATGCATGCGGCCAGAGTGATGAGTGGTACTAGTATGATGTGTGAGAATTCCGGGATGCCAGCAGATGTGGAGACTGTGTAGATAAGATCACAGATTGTATTTACTGCTAGGGTGAGAGATTCTTCGACTCGCGCCTTGAAGGCCGCGTTGTTCGTGTTGTAGTTTGTATCCATCCATTTGCATGTTTTTCCTTTTCCTGATGTGTCGAAGGTTGTGTCGTAAGCTAGCTTCAGCGTGGCATCGTAGGGGGCGATTAAGCTCAGTGACCCATCAAACTTCAGATATGGAGCAGGAGTACTGTATTGATCCGTGAATTTCAGGACCCAGTCTTCGTAGGGGTCGTGGTGTTTCTCTGCTCCCCAATCGGTGCTAGCTCCCATGACATGGCCGAAGACTGCGAGATCAGAGACGTAGTGTGAGGTCACGCCCATCCATTTCGCAGCGTTTCTCAGGTCTTTAGCAGCCATGTATGAGAGAACTTGATTGCAGGCCTCTCCAGCTCTCCGAGCTGACGCATCATCCTGCAACTGTCCACTCGCCCGGTAGTACACATGATGGAGAACTACGTCTCCTATGCCGTCGCCTAGAAGTGGTTTCGGATTGTCAGGTAACTCGGTTCCGTATAGGTACATGGCGAGGTTGTCTCTTATCCAGAAGGTCATATTGCCTGGAAGCCAATCCAAAGCATGCTGCGCTATCCAGTCGTGAGTCCCATACTTAACAGCGTTAAGATCAACGGTGTAGCCACCGTTGCTCCAACCGGAAACCTGAACCAGACAACTCGATGGCAGAAAGAGCACAGCTAGAACCCAGACTGCTCTTTTCATCTGGATCCACCAAACCCCTTATGTCTTCTGAGCATCAATGCCTATTAGCGTATGCTGTCAGGTCCCGTTTCGGCGGGTAGCTTGCTGAGAAGCTCCCGCACTTCCAGCCAGTCCTTTCGCATCTTCCCTACGTCTAGCGAAAGCTCTCAATATGACGATTGGAGGAGTCAGGTAGGTTGCACCGATCAACGCTGCGGCCAACAACCCGCAGGCAGTGATCTCCGTTTCTGTTCTGGGTAGCAGCATGATGGTCTTGAGGATCTGGATGAGAGGAACAAGCAGGATGCGAGTCATGTCAGCCAGGAGTGTGTTCGATGCCACAACTTCAGCCACCTGTGGGCTGAAGGAGTAGTAGAACCGGTTGAATATCTGCATGAACTGGGATCCTGCGAAGGTCGATAGAAGTCTCTGGTCCCTGCAGGTTCGCAGAAGTTGGACATCAGGCGCCAGATCTGAGCCGTACGCTGCTTGGGCTATTATGCATGCTCTGGATGGTGAGGTTGTTGTGGTGACTGTTGAAGTCGTGATCAAGGTAACCGTGCTGGCGGTTTGAGTCGTCGTCACTGTGCTGACAGGCTGAGTCACGGTCATTGTGAAGGAGGCGGCGGTCACGAATGTTACGGTTGCAGTGATCGTCGTCACGGTAGTGATGAGAGGCTTTGCGGATACTGTCAACGTTCCGGTTGATATCGTGACTGAGGATGTGGCTGTTGAAGTGCTCTGAACTGCGGAGATGAGCGTGGCAGTTGACCACGTGCTTGTTATCTCCAAGAGTATTCTCACTATTCCGTTCTTTCTGGTTTCTGTGACCCATACGTCTCCTGTTGATTTGGCTATGCTGATGTGATATGGGCCAGCGTTGTTGTCGGGAAGGTTGTATTCAAAGAACTGTGTGCTGTTGAGGAGGAGTTTGCCTATTCTGCTTGACTCAAATTCTGTGAACCAGACATTTCCCTGCGCGTCTGCCTCAATGTAAGTTGGCTTGCACCGGTCTGTTGGAGCATCATAGGTATCGCACAGGGCGCTGCGTGGGTCCAGTCTGACGATCTTGTTTGCGTCAGGTATTGTGAACCAGACGAAGTTGTACTTGTCCACGGCGACACCCAAAGGTTTGTTTCTTGGCTCTACCGGGTACTCTGAGAACTCGGCTGTCCACGGGTTGAATCTTCCTATCTTGTTCGCTTCTGACTCCGAGAACCAGACCAACCCTTGGCCGTCCACAGCAATGTCTACAGGCTTCGAGCTTCCTGTCGGTATTGTGAACTCCTTCAAGATCCACTTGGCGGGGATGACGCTATCGTAGCGTAGCGACCCTATCTTGTTGCCATCATACTCTGTGAAGAACAAAGTATTGTTGAACACTGATCCGTAGCGATGTATTGCGAGGCCAGTCGGCTTCGAGTCTACGTTTGGTGTCTGCCATTCAACGATCTCACCCGTCTGGGGGTCTAATCTGCCGATCTTTCCTGTCTTTTTCTCCACGAACCAGACGAAGGAGCTGCTTGTAGATCCAGAGGAGAGAAACTCAGGACCCAAGACGAGTTCGCCCAGTTCGGCATCGCCTGTCAGGTAGAATCGTTTGACCAGGTTGCGGGAGGGATCAATCTGGCCAATCAAGGATCGGACTCCTTCCTTGCCCGTGAACCACGCGGTCCCGTCCACCGTCAGAAAGAAAGTCTCAGTGTTGTCTGTGCGGTACTCAATCACCCATTCCGCTCTCGCGGGGCAACCCAAACCGGCAAGAAGCAAAAGCCCAAGAAACCCCAGTGTCACAACCGAGTACGCTCTACGAAGCAGAGCAAAGCCCCCTTGGCTCAAACAACCCCTGAATTCACGTGTATGTGTACCAGCGATCTTGCTTTGAAAGTTTCGCTAGATCTATCCCTTTTGGGGTATGCTGTCAGGGTTCTGGTTTGGCCGGTTGCAGTCTGTGGGGGATCTCGCGGAAGCGCACGCTCCAGAGGAACACTGAGTATCAAATCTGAAGTCAGCTAGACTAGAGCGCGCACGCCAAAATGATGGGTCGGATCGTATGCAATTAATGAATTAAGTGAATTCTTTCAGACCGAGAGCCACATGGGGCATGAGGGACGTTTGCATACAGAATCTTGCAGAGTATTCTGTTATGGCACGCCTGTAGGGATATTGTCCCTCGATAACGCACGGGTCAAAATGAATTCCAACCACCCCTTCGTTTTGTGAAGGCCTTTTACGCATAGAATTGCGGGTCATTATCCTTTGTCCACAGAGATAATGGACTTCCCAGAGGTGGAATCAATGATCTGTAAGGATCGACAGGGTGTACGTAGGGTTTATTTTGAGGAACGGGTGGTTTTTCCAATTCGAAATGCAGATGTTCGTCACCATTCGAGCTGTAACCAGAAAAACCAACTAACTCTCCTCTTTTGACTGGTCCTTTACTTTTGACAATTACATATAGATGTGCATAAACTGTGTAGTATCCCTCATTGTGTCCAATCCATAGTGTGTGGCCTTCCTTATTGTTGATTTCATAACCTGTTATATCCCCTGGGGCTGCAGCCATAATCGGAGTCATTTTAACTATCAAATAATCTATTCCCTGATGTTTGTAACTGTCTCTCTGATAGGTCTGGCTGCTCCCCTGCCAATCTATTAGTCTTGAACTGTTGCTGATATCAACATACAATCGTCTAGCGTATTCAACAGTTCCCCTTGAAAACGGCATAGTCAAAAATCCCTCCATCAATCCAATATCCTTTCGTGTGTCGTTCCCAACTTGGAGTGTATAGGAGTCTTTTACGGATCTGTACTCTGCGTCGGATTCACACATGTATCTAAAATCAGCGAGCCTTGTGCTGTATCCGTAGGTGTATGTGAAGTCTCTTGGTGGATATGGCCTTATCGTGTGATTACCGTTTGCGACACTAGTAATAGCGTACCATCCCGTGCTGTTTGTTGCTGTTACATTCTTGCCATTCAAAGCAATGATGACGTCTGGCATATCGGGCTCTCCTGGATCTTGTTTTCCGTTGCCGTTGTAGTCGAAGAAGATCTTCCCGAATATTGAGTAGGTGACAAGAGGTTTGCTTGTCGTTTGGAGGCTTGATGTAGCAGAAGTGGTTCTTGTAGTTGGTCCTGTCTGCGGATAGAAAACGAAGTATGATCCGATTCCTCCAACCACAACTACTGCAATGAACAGCACCGCCAGGAGATTCAGCTTACTCTTCGAAGAAGCCATATTCATCGCCTAGCTGTAGAGCAGCCACTGCTTCATCTGAGAAGACACTATGCCTTCCATCAACATGCGATTCAAATCACCTTTCCTTACGTTCCTGAGTGCGAAGAACATTCCACCTGAATAAGACGGCCCCGTAGGTGTGTTTGCGGTGGCGTTGAGGAAATAGGGTAGGATTACTGGAGGGTTATACACCCAAAAATCAAGTCTGTCAGACGGCAGAATGTCTCCTTTTCCAAGCATCGTTTGGCCTATTCTTGCCGAATAGATTTTCCAGACTCGAGACTGCGGATTGTAGTACAGAAGGGCGCCATCTGACGCCTTGTATCCTCTATCAAGAGTGACTCGCCATGTGTTCAACGAAGCAAGGCCTACAGCCTTTGCAAATGCATCCATCAAAGCGGTTTCGGCACCACAATCACCAATTGGATTCTTGCCGCTCAAGATTCGCTGCATTTGATAGCGTATGTTGAGGACTTGTCCATCCCTGACGTCTACCCCCTCGACGTTTTCAATTACATCCGGATAGGTGACAAATGACCAATGGTTGATGCCTGTTCCCATGAATTCCCCGAAGAAGTAATCCTCCCACTGTGAGATGTATTTGTCAGAATCGTTCAGCACACTCTTGCCAGATGTGTAGTCTTGAATTTCTTTCAAAGTCGTAACACTCATGCGACTCCATTCGTACGCCTCTAATGGGAGTCTAGTAGCGGGCCATGACTGACGGTAGGTTGGTGTGGCAAGATGATAGTTAGAGTAACGTATCAGCCCGAAAGGGCCTTGCAGTGAAGTACGGGTTCCTGTCCAAGCCAAGGCTAACTTGGCCTCCAGAGGATACGCTTCGAGCTGACTGTGCCGTTTTGCCTTCTGTATCTCATTGGTTTCCCTGAAGAAGCCCAGTAAGTCGTTCGTATCCTTCCTGACTGCTTGCCTAACTTGCTCATCTCCCATGGTCACCCAGAGTCCGTGAACCATTGCGATTGACAGTGCTAGCGTGTCGTCCTTCTTGAACTCGCTCTGACACGCAAGCCAATAGAGAACCTGCAGTTCAGTGTTGTATTCTGGAACCTTGTACGCATAGTCTCCTGGGTTTGGTGTTCCTCCTTTCAGTATGAGTTCAAATGCTTCTTTGACTTCCGGATTTGTGGCGTTGAGTGCGAGATACGTGATCTTGGCAACAGCCGTTGCATTCGTCATATCCGGAAGCTTTCTCAGCTCCCAATACAGTCGGCCATACGGACTCGTCCCGTTGGAATACAGCAGTGACAGATAGTAGTCGACAGGTTTGACTTGAGTAATCCTGATCCATTCCGTTGGCCGTGATGGCACGACCGTAGTTTGAGAAGCTGAAACCCTGGTCACAGTCGGTGTTAGTGTAATCGTTGCAGGAGTCACAGGTCCGGGAGGGATTCGTTGCCAACCTATCACCCCGAGTGCAGCAAACCCTAGCACAAGTGCTGTCAGAAGCTTCCATCTGCTTCTGGAAGACATAGCAAACCAGAATGCTACATCGGACAGGGGAAAATAAGACTAATTGTTCTGCGGATGGTCTGTGGCCAAGACAGTCCCGCTATTCTCTCTCAGTCGGAATCGGTCTAGCGTGGGCGTTGTCTTGTTGGTTGAGGCGTTGGATGGTGGCTGTGAAGGCGCGCCGGCCGGCCGTCTCAGCCTTGGGCCTCGCGCTCCGATATCTACTATGAGGATGACGAAGCCTGGATTCTGGAACGCACTTGGCAACATGGAAAACTAGTCAAAGAGAAATGGGTTAGAGACCCGAAATACGATAAAGGGACCTAGGCCTAGATGCCTAGCTTTCTTTGATCTTCAGTTTCTCCGAGTAGACGGCCGCCTAGCTTTTCTAGTCGGTCCTGTTTTTGGTGTCGAGTTGTGCGATTCCGGCCGTGATCATTTGGCGTAGGTCTTGAAGTTGCGTTTCCAATGTCTGCATTCTTCCTTCTTGTTCCTCATTCTTCTTTTGCAACTGTTCTAGTTCTCCGGTTGAGGCTTGATGTGGGCTTAGGGCTGGAGCTATTCTGTCTCGGTAAATGCTTCTTAGTTCCTCAACCTCGTGAATCGAATAGGCTTTCTGCAGGCTGTTTAGGCTGTGCCCGGTGAATTTCTTGATTATGGCTTCGTTGAGGCCGGCGCTTTCGCATTTCGACTGGAAGGCTCGCCGGAAATCATGCGGGGAATACTTCTTTGGATCCCCGAATACGCGCCTGCAGGCCCGCCTCGAAATATGGTAGATGCTGGCCGGGTCTAGGCTTCGCGGACCGTACCTTGTATCGCTGAATGCGAATAGGGGTTCATCGTTTTTGGCTTCGGGCCGTGTCTCGAGATATGCGTCGATCAGCTCCTTGGTTTCCTTGATTGTAAAGCAAGCAGCACCTTGGCCTCGACGGCCCTTCAGTTTCAACGGAGACACAAACATATAGGGCGGATCCCCACGCCTGTCCTGCAGGTATTCTCCGAGTGTGATTTTCACCAAAGTGTCCTCTCGGACGCCCCAGCTCCAAAGGGCTCCGATAATCGCCTTATCTCTGACGTTTCTTGTGCCTTCAATGAGGCGTAGCACGTCTTGATTTGTCGGAGCCGTATTCATCTTGCTATTCTCATAAGCAGGCATAGCCATCTGCAAGCGAAGCCCGTGACGACGATAGAACGAGCTGACCACATTCACACGATGAACGGTCATGTTGTAATTGACGCCGGCCTTGGTCTGCTCCGAGAAATACCGTCTAAGCAGGTCCTCAGCTTCCTGATCGGTTCCATCTAGCTTGAGCCGCTGCTTTCTCCGTTCAACCATTTGGTCCGGCGTTGTCTGGGCCCAGTGACAGAAATCCCAAAGCCCGTTCAAATAGCTATTACGAGTATGTTCGCTAACGAAGCCTTTCCTCTCTCCAAGTCTCAAGAAAAAGGTTTCAACTGTCTTGTATTTTGCCATCTCAGCCCGACGTTTCGGCCAGAAAGAATTCTTTTCTAAGTATTTTGCGCGACCACGCGCCACCGATTCCAAGGCTATCTTGTTCGGCAACCTAATTCATGATATGAGGTATCTTAGCTAGTTTTAAGGGTTTCGACTTATACGATTCATGCTCTATTGAAATAAGCTCATTTATCTTTGCCACTCTTTCCCCTCCGACTACGCCCGTCTTTATTATCGGGCTTCCAAACGCTATTGCCATGTGTGCGAGCTCTGGGCCAGGTGTGTCCCCTGACCTGTGTGAAGTCACAGGCACGTAGCCAAATTGGGCAGCTAGTTTCGCCGTTTTGGAGGCATCGGTGATGGTTCCTACCTGATTGGGTTTGATTATGATCGCGTTTCCGGCATTCATCGTCTTTCCTTTCTTGAGCCTTGCCTGGCTTGTTACGAAAAGATCGTCGCCGCATATGAGAGTATCGTGGACAGTTCTGGTCAGTTCTGAGAATGACTCAAACGATTCCTCGTTGAAGGGATCCTCCAAGTAGATGAGGTCGTACCTGTCTATGAGACTACGCATATGGTCTATCTGTTCTCCTTCATTGAGCCGTTTTGCGTCCTTGTCATATACATAGGCTTTCTGTTCTTCATTCCAAAGTGTCGAGGCCGCAATGTCGGCTCCAATTCTTAGGCTCACTCCGGTATCGGCTGAGACTTCCTCGCATGCCTTGGACACTGTTTCGAATGCGTGGTCAGTCGTTAGGTCTGCGATCCATGCCCCTTCATCACCTTTGCCTGTGGCTGGATTTCCTTTTGCTTGTAGCAGTCTGGCTATTTTCGAGTGTACTTTGGCGTTCGCTTCAGCCGCTCTTAAGAAAGTTGTCGCCCCCACCGGTAGAACCAGGAACTCTTGAATGTCTGTTTTTCCGGTCCGAGCATGCCTGCCTCCGCCTAGGACGTTTCCAAGAGGGAGCGGTAGTTCCTTACTTGTGGTTCGAGAAAGCTGTTCAAAGAGATGGATCGCTTTTGAGCTGGCTGCGGCAAGAGCTGTCGCAAGAGAGACAGCGCAGGCAGTGTTTCCCCCTATTTTTCCGAAGTTGGAAGTTCCATCAAGTTCATGAAGCAATTCGTCTACTGTTTCTTGTTCGTCTGCACGAAGGCCTACTAATCTTGGTTTGATGAGCGTTTCAACTAGATTGATGGCCTGATCTATTCCTCCCGGTGGGTACTGTTCAACTTCCCATTTGCCTCTACTGGCGCCTGAGGGTGCAGCAGCTCTGGCGAAACCTTTGTCTGTTTTGATGCCAACTTCTATTGTAGGGTTGCCTCGGCTGTCGAATACTTTCAAGGCCTCAACATGTTTGATTACTGTTGAGGCACTCATGGGGTTTGACCCCACGCCATCTGAGCACGTTTCTTGTACGCTAGCTCCGCATAGGACAAGAATTCGTCAATAATCTCGACGTGGGAGATCATCATTCTTCTACAACAGTAGCGTTTCATGCCTAGTTCGTCCAAGACTTTTCCCGGGTCTTCTCCTTGTTTGACCCTTCTTGAATACTCATGCCACTTGTCGCCTATCAGTCGTCCACACGAGAAGCATCTGACTGGTACTATCATCTGGAATCACCTGTAGGATTTCTGTTTTCTTCGTCTGGCACCAGGCCCACCGAATTTCTTCGGCTCAGATCTTCTTGGGTCCCCTGCGAGCATTGATCGATCATACTTGGTCAAAGTTCGTCTTGCCTCTGCACTTCGTGACCATTCACTTATTCCTCTTGCTATGGCAGTTCTTACTGCTTCAGCCTGCCCCATGACTCCTCCTCCCCGCACGGAGACGGCTATGTCAACCGTCTTGCTTCTATCACTGAGAACTAGCAATGGCTCGTAGATTTTTGTTCGAACAATTTCTGGGCCATAGACTTCAAGTGGGAACTCATTAATAGTCACTCTTCCCTTTCCTGGCTTCACTGTTGCGGTCGCGATGGACGTCTTCCGTTTACCTGTCGCCAAGACTATCCTTCGTCTTTCGCTCATCGCTTCTCTGCTCCGATTGCTGCTGAGAGCTCTCCAACAGTGATGTGTCGACAGCGCAGCTTCGATGCATCTGCCTCTGGAAGCTTCTGAAGAGCCTTACCAGAGTATTCATCAGGTATTCCGATGAAGACTTTCACGTTTCTGAATGCTGCCTTTCCCCTAGGTTTCTTCCACGGAAGCATTCCACGGATTACTCTCCTGAAATATGTATCCGGTCTTCTAGGATGTGTTGGAGCCCTCTCCTGAGAACCGTGTGTTCCCGTTCTGAGTCCGTGCATAGCAATTTCGATCGTTTTCTTTCTTTGGCCCGCTATGACCGCTTTCTCTGCATTCAGGACCACTACTTTTCGTCCCCCCAGCGCCTGCTTTGCCACTATGCTCGCAACTCTTCCAAGGATGTGGTCGCACGCATCTATCAGAATTGGTTCAGTGGACATTCAATTCACTTCATTGCTGCAATACTCTTATGCATTTGTGAGGCCTTATTCGCGAGTATCTTCGCGCCTTCTTCCACGACTCTCTCAGGTGAGAGAACCCCAGTGGACTCCACATAGAAGACAAAGGTTCCATCATCCCATCCTACTCTTATGGCGGAAGGCTTCTGATGGCAATGTCTTTCACACTCGCGACACATGGTGCAATCCATTTCTCTCTCCACTATCACTTTTCCATTCCGAATTGCCAAGATCCTCTTCGGACACATCTTGACGCATTCCTCACATCCGTCGCATTTCCTTTGGTCAACTGTCAAGCTGGGCATGTACTTGTAGCCTGCCGACGAAACAGGTTGCCATTTAGCATGTTCAAAGCCTTTTCCAAGCCTTGCATACGCCTCCAGTCTAATCTTCTGCCCAGGAGCAAGCTTCGCGATAGGTATTGTATCGCTTACAGGTTTAACATCTGGATTCTCAGCCTTCAGCTCTCCTGAATACACATACCTTGATTCTGCAGTCGCCTCTGATTCAAGTGATAATGCTGCTCTGCATCTGTTGCAGCCCAGCTCGCTCTTACAGTCGCAATCTTCAGGCAGCACATATGAGTCCAAATCAGTAGAGAGAGGGATCAAGCCTAGGCGGTGCGACAACATCTCATCGTAGAGTACTGAGGAGTTCTCGATGATCATTACGTCTTCTATGGCCATAGTCGGGACTTCAGCAATAATGGCTCGCCTGAGCGCATTTGCAAAAGCAGGTGAAACTCCTCTTATCACAAACCTTATTGATTCCTTGTCCCGGCCAAGCACTTCAACCTGCATATTCTCAGCATCTTTTCTCAGTTTCGTTCAGCGGATGAGAAGCCGAACGCTATTTAAACGTTTGTCGGGGGCTCAGTTTGAATTCAGGATATGTCTTAGATAACGCCTCATGTTCTCTAGAACAATGGACGACTCAATTTAGCCGCTCAGGTCGGCGCTACCTTCTCTGCATCCGTCGCCGAATTTGCTCTCTAGAAGATCGGGGAGGTCTCGGACGCTTTCTATGATATGGTCAGGTTTCTCTTTCCTCAACAAGGCAAGTGACGACGACCCTGAGAGTGCCGCTATCGTAGATATCCGCAATGACTTGGCAGAGCGCACATCTTCCACATAGTCGGCAACGAAGACACATCTGCTCACGCCTATCCTCAGACGCCTTAAGACCTCATGCAATTCTGCATCTCTAGACGTCGCGCGATGGTGATTCGTGAAATTGGGTGCTGTTGCCTTTGTAACAATAACGTCGACATACTGATTGATTCCAATATTCCTCAATTCCCCTCTGACCACGCCTGCCGGGCATATTCTTCCCGTTACGACTGCGATTATCGTCCCGTTCCTTCTGATCTGGGCGACGGCATGTCTGGCTCCTTTTATGGGAGTCGAGTATCTTGAGTACGTCTTCTTTCCATAGAACTTAAGAAATATATTCCAAAAGTGCCTTGTCAGTGGTGCATTTTCCGGCGCTGGTCCAAAAGGGTGGTGGTAGAGCTGATTGCCGTGGAACTTCTTCGGGAAGTCTCGATTTGAAATCCTTCGTCCTCCAGTCAACTCCACGGTATCGTTGAAAACCTTGTAGAATCTTCGCTCGATTGTCAGTAGAGTTCCGTCCAAGTCAAGAATAACCCCATGGGGATGCGAAGTCATCGACCAATTTCCTTCTGTAGTCGTTGTGCTGCTTCTGTGGAGTTTCCAGTGTGCCCCCATTGTGCATGTGTAGGAGCCTATTTATTCTTCGTCAACTTCTGGTTCCAGACCTTGTACCATTGGGCCAGAGTGCTCTGTCTTCTCTGGTCCGCTGACTTGGAATAGAGCACGGGATAACCTTCATCCTTTGTGATTTCCTGCTGTGATCTTCCCTCACGTATCATGCCAACCATTCTATCCTTCACGTCCTCGATGAAGTCGATGTATGTCTGAACCTCCCGTTTGTCACATATCGGTCCGTGTCCAGGGACAATTGTTCGCACAGGCATTTCCGTGATGTCTCTGAGTGCCTGCAACCATCTGTCAGGATCGGCCGTGGGGTCGCCTCCGTATGGGAAAGTCTGGCAGAAGATCAGATCTCCAGCAAACATGACCTGCTCCTTCGGGAAATAGACCGTGCTCGAGTCGCCAGTGTGGCCACCTACATGCCTCATGACAACCTCCAGATCGTCTTCAACGATCCTAAAGTCCTCATCGAAGACGCGTGTCGGAAGTGTGATGTGCACCCCTTCGAACCTGGAAGCTCTCTCCGGATCTGTCTTTTTCAATTCCGCTATCTGCTTCTCCAGGCTCTCCTTGGACCATGTTGTCGAAAGAAGCTCCTGCATCCGAGCCTTCAGAGATCGGTGACCCACAATTTCACAGTCCTGAAACACTTCGTTCCCGAAGACATGATCGCTGTGAGAATGTGTCAAAAGCAGGAAGCGAATCTTCTTTTCAGTAACCTTTTCTATCTCTCGTCTAAGCTCTTTGGCCTGACTCAAGAACTGGGAGTCAATGACCACCACTTGATCATCCAAGACTACCATTCCGGAGTTTCCTCCCGCAGCGTTCACACTTCCATACGTTCGGTCCGTCACTGTCGCGAGAGTCAACCATGCCACCTTGAACCAACATTGTCCTTAGAGCCATATTTATGATTCTGAAGGAATGCATGCAGCTCGGTTCGTTAAGACAAGGAATGAGCACGCGCTATATTTCGCAGTTTTCCACACGACATCTGAATAGCCGGCGAGATGCCTGAAAAAGGAGTTGGTGCTGTGTCTATTCCTCTATTATCTCAACATTTGCCCTGGGGACAGACACCACGCTTCCATCGTCAAGCTCCACTGTCAAGACCCTCACATACGATTTGGATTCGACTTGCTGAAGCTCAACCGGCAGATCCACGACTTTGCCAATCGCGCCAAAGTAAGGCAGCCTAATGATGCGGACAGGGGTTCCTCGAACCATGCCACCCGCAAGCTCAGGGCTGATCCTTTGGTCCAGTGCCTCTCCATGAGGGATTACTATCTCCGGTCTGAGCACTCCAGCTCTTATCTGTGTAGCCCCGTTCGCACAGGCGATATGGCCCTCGCAACTCCGGAGTAGGTCGAAGGTCCGCCTGGACATAGTCATCTTGCCAAATCCTTCAGTTATGATGAGCGTCAGCCCAAGCTCCTCCTGGCCCGTGATGGCAACTCCAATTTCATCACCGATGAATGCCGCTATGTCCTGATGGCCGACGCCACCTGAGACGATGCATGAAACTCCCATCTCTGCGCCCTTTTTGAGTGCCTCCAAAGTCACAAGTGAGCCTCCGATGAGCACGGCACCCTTGTCTTCCGCCGTGATTTTGTCAGCTGTTACCTCCTCGTCAGGTGAGTATGCGAGTACTTTGATCTTGCCATGTGTCTCTCCGCCTATGCCGAAGATCCCTTGTATGAAGGCCGCGTTCGTTTCGATCACTGCACCTTCTCCAGGGATTACGTCGGAAACCTTGCCTGGAATATACGCATCTATCTCAACTGGTATGGGAAGGCCTCTGACTATGATCTGGCCTGTAGCGTCGGAGACTGATTCTATCGTACCGTCCACAGGGGAAGCTGCTTGTTTCTTGACGAGGCCGAAAAGTGCATTGCTGATGGCAATGACTTCTTCTTTGACCACTCTGTCTCCGACCTTTTTTGTGAGGCAGTCTTGAAGCTCTTGGTTTTCCACGCCAAGCAGCAGAGCGCCATTCACGATTTCCGGGTTGCCGCTCAGCTGAGTTCTCGCCACAATGCTATCGTGGCCGACCTTGTCTCCGATCTTGACACACACTTCGCCGCGTATTGGCAGTCTTCTCGTCTTTGAGATGGTCATTGATCTCTTGACTTTGAGTCCTGGCGTGTAAGCGTAGGCTTCTCTGGAACTGTCCATTCTTGCCTTTTTGGTTGCCGTCAATGCTGTTTCACACCATTTTCTTCAGTTCGTCTTTCGGATACACGCTCAAGGTGTCGAACCATCTCATGAGCATCTCTTTCCTTGCCTCTTCCTCCTCCGGAAGGTGGAACGGCCGTCCTCTCGCATCGAGCACTATGCCGACCACGCCTCCCGTGATTGTCCCCTCGATCTTGTGCCCCGGCCCACTGCCCATGTCGAACTTTTTCTGGGGCGTGATAACGGCCTTTGCCTCTTGTCTCTCTGCAAGTGGTATGCGCCTTATTTCGCCAAACTTCAGCTCATCCTTGATCATGTGCCTGTCCGGCATCTCCAATTCCACGGTCATCACAGGCTCGCCTGGGTTTCCTGTTCCTGCTGCTGAGATAACCGTGCCAAGTCTGACGAGGCAATCCTTGTCGAATATGCTCCACGCCGCCTTCTGACTCACTGTGGAGAGAACACCAAGGTGAGGCATCATGAAGACACTATCTTGGAACATCCTCGTAATCCCTTCGGGCTGAAACGCATCAATCAAAATGAGCATAGTCTGCATTCTGCTAGGGGCGTGGCTAAGCAGTCCTCCTGTTCCAGCTATGATGTCTATTTCCATCATTTTGATGTAAGTGTCTTCAAGCTTCTGATCAAAGGCATCTGAGAGAAATCTCTCCACCTTGATCCCTTTGAGTCTGGTCGCGATGGTCTTGTGATGTTCGAGACCAAGCCGGAGGGCTTCTCGTGCTACCGCGTGCTCCACGACAAGATCATCAAGCGTCTGAGGAATGGTTGTTGGCCTTATCATCTTGTTCATCAACCTGATAGCGATGTCTTCTTCGCCAAGCCTGAACGGAAGCCATCGGACGATGTTCTTGAGGCCCGCAAGCTTCATCACGTTGGTGACGCTGTAGCTCATTCCTAAGTTGGCGCTTACGCTTCGTATGAAACGTCCATCAACGATCGAGTAGACATTGGTTGTAGCACCCCCTAGACCAACACCCAAGACATTCATCTTGAATGTGGATGCGATCAGACGCATGGCCAGTCCTTCCCCAGCTGGTGTCGGCATTATGGGCACAGCAGTCCATTTCATCAGCTTCGAGTATCCTGGGGCGTGACTCATCACGTGTTCCATGAACAATTCGTGGATGGCGCTACGGGCAGGTTCGATGTCCTCCCTCTCCAGTATAGGCCGAATGTTGTCTACAATGCTCAGCGCAAATTGTCCTTTCATCAGCTTCTCTATTCTAGTCCTGAGAGCTTTGTTCCCGGCGTAAACCAGAGGAAGCTGATAGTCAACGCCAAGCCTTGGCTTCGGCTCAGCCACATTGATGAGTTCTGCAATCTCCATAACGTGGGCTGATTCGCCACCATCTGTTCCTCCTGCTAGAAGGATCATGTCTGGACGGAGGTTTCGTATTCGTTGAATCTTCTGGTGAGGCCGGCGGCCGTCGTCTCGAGCTATCACATCCATAACCACTGAGCCTGCCCCGAGCGCTGCTCTATACGCGCTCTCCGCCGTCATCGTCTTTATGAGGCCGGCGACCATCATCTGGAGGCCACCTCCGGCACTACTTGTCGTGCAGTAGAGATCGACGCCGACGTTACCATCGTATGGAACTACTATTCTATCCCCGTTCTCAGAGAGGATTCTGTGGCCAGTTATCTCTTCCACCTCCCTCACTGCGTTTCTGACTCCCAAAGTCACATCCTCATAGGGGGTCTCCACGGTTGTAGGAGCTTCGCCAGCGACAAAGAACCTCCACTCTCCATCTTTCAAGTGGAAGAATCGCGCTTTCGTGGTTGTGCTTCCAACATCTGTCGCCAGAATGAACCGCATTTCTTCCTCAGATTTCGTCAGAGTGGTCATGGGTATCCTCCGGCGTTGTCCAGATGGGGTTTTTTCGGTAGTTCCGAGACTTTACGGGCCAAGTGTTATATATTCTCAGCGAGCTCCTAGACTTCTAGGGACGAGGAGTTGATAATATGTTAATGGCTGGTAAAGCAGCTTGGGCTCTGATCACTCTGATTTTTTCGTTGCTGATACTGATAGCCCTCTACTTAGCATCTAAGAAGATCTATGTCCCTCAGATCAGAGAACATCCCGGTGTACATGCCATCGCCGAAGCCGTCGGGAGAGCTGCGGAGATGGGGCGTCCTGTTAGCTTCTCTCCAGGAACATCATCTCTCTACGACGCGAAGTACGCCGGAGACACTGCGGCCGCTTTGACGCTTCTCAACGCCGTTGCCAGACAGGCAGTTAAGAGTGGTTCGAAGCTTATCGTGGGCATATCGCAGCCCACAGTGCTTCCCGTGGCCCAGGCCATTGTGAAGACAGCTTACTCAATGGAAGGAAAGGCGGAGGAATATGTCGAGGGAGACACGGTGCGGTTCTATTCGCCTGATCAGTGGGGGTTCGCCTCAAGCTATGTGGGAATGATGCACAGAGAACGCGTGGCTGCCAATTTCCTCTTTGGCGGTCATGCCGCTGAGGCATTGATCTTGGCGGAGACGGGTTTCACTGTAGGCGCAATGCAGGTGTCAGGCTCAACGAATGTGTATCAGCTGCCAATGTTTCTTGTAGCGTGCGACTATACATTAATCGGAGAGGACCAGTTGGCGGCTGCGGCCTATCTCTCGCCTGATCCAGCACAGAAAGGAACGGTCTTTGGACAGGACATGGCCAAGCTCATCTGTGTCGCCTTGATCGTGATAGGAGCCGTTCTCGCAACGGTCGGCTCGAAGATAGTGTCCCAGTTGCTCGCGAGCTAGGAGGATATGATTAATGGCAGGAATATGGAGAAGTGTCGCGTCGGCTGTTTTGCTGATTGTGTCCTTAGTCATCATGTTAGACTTCGCTTTCAAAGATGCAACTCTACAGAGTTTGGCGACGGACCTGAATAACTGGGCAGTAGTTGTTGCGGCGTTCGCGTTAGGCATCGGAGCCTACAGCTTAATACTAAGACACGGCCGCATGATTGCAAGGAAGGGCCCTCTGTGGCCTTACAGCATCATCCTTCTCGTGACAATGCTCGTCTTCACCGTGACTGGCCTAGTCACTGGCAGCATAACGAGCCCGCAGTACAACTGGATCTATTCATCAATAGTCATGCCTGTCTCAAGTACCCTGTATGGTATGAACGCGTTCTTCATCGCATCAGCCTCATACAGAGCCTTCAAAGCTAAGAGTTGGGAAGCTTTGGTGCTTCTTGTCGCCGCCATATTTCTGATGCTAAAGAACGCTCCCATAGGTGCAGTGATATCTCCCATTCTGCCTCAAATCGGGGGAGAGATCTGGGACTTCGCAGGAGCCACAGGAATGAGAGCTCTGCTTATCGGGATTGGAATAGGGACTCTGGCCCTAGGCCTGAGGGTGATGATAGGGCAGGAGAAGACCCCTCTCGGAGGTGGCGAATGATGTCATTACGAGAAACACTGAATCGCAACTACAAGCAGGTTATCTACCTGGCCCTCTTTCTCTCCCTTGCGATACCGCTGCTCAGCCCGATGGGGCTTCCAATTCCAGTACAGAAAACTACATTGGGAGTCTATAACAAGATAGAGTCCCTCAAGCCAGGCGACGTAGCCGTTATCGGAAGCAACATAGGTGCAGCAATCTACGCGGAAGTCTACCCTCAGTACATAGCCATCTTGGAGCATCTCTTCCGGAAAACTGGCGTGAAGATAATTCTCGTAGGCCACGGCCAAGAAGCGCCGATTTGGGCTGAGAGGGCTCTCAACGAGCTGAACGCCTACAACAGAAAGACCTACGGAGTTGACTTCGTTCATCTAGGCTACATAGCTGGGGAGGAGGCAGCTATCGCGGGGCTCTGCAGAGATGTGCATGCGCTACTGAAAGTGGATTACGGAGGCCGGCCACTGAGCGATCTTCCAATGATGAAGACCATCAAGAACGCCAAAGATTTCACAATCGTTATTGACTTCACGGCCAGCGCAGACTCACAGTACTGGCTCAACCAGGCATATGCAACCTATGGAACCGCGATAGGCTTTGGACTGACCGCAATAAAGGTGCCCGATGCATATTCATACTACATGGCGGGGCAAATTTTCGGAATCATAGAGAGCTTGTCTGGTGCTGCACAGTATGAGGTTCTAATCCGTAGACCAGGAATGGCTGTCACGGGAATGGATGCTCAATCTCTATCACACCTGCTGTACATCGCGCTGATAGTGCTTGGCAACGTAGTTTTCCTGACGCAAAGGAGGGCGAAGAAATGATCGACGCCAATCTGCTATCACTCCTGATATCTACCACTCTGATACTAGCAGTCTACTCCATTCTCTATCGAGAGAGCTTGGCTTTCAGAGTGGGGGAGCATCTCATGGTGGGAGCAACCGTCGGCCACGCGATAGTCTTGGCAGTCTTTCAGATTCGAGACCTGGCGTGGAGAAAAGTGGAAAGTGGACTCGCGACAGGAAACATCTCCGGAATAGCTTATGTAATCCCGATGATTGTTGGCATCATGTTGTACCTGCAATTCTCATCCAAGTACAGATTCGTGGCACGAGTATCGATAGCACTATTGCTCGCCGTGGGCATAGCTCTCTCCGCAAGGGGACTTATCTTCGTGAACGTAATCGGCCAAATTCGGGGAGCATTGGCACCTCTGACAACCATACGGGACATTGCTTACATGATAGGAGTCGTCTGTACTCTTCTGTACTTCATCTACGAGCGCAGAGCCTCAAAAGCCGTAGGACCATTGCCCAAGGTGGGAAGGTATGTGATAATGTTGACAATGGGCGCCTACTTTGCCAACACAATCATGGGCAGACTTTCCATCGTGATAGGCACATTGACTAGCCTGTTTGTCGACCCAGCTTGGTATCTGATTCCTGTTGCCTTTCTAGTGATCATAGCAGATGCTCTCATAAGACAGAAGAGCTCCAAGTCAGAGAAGCGTAGCTGACCAACCCTCTCTTTTTTCAACCTTACCTCTTTCTTTTTCTATCGTTTATTCAAATAGCGTCCGCTTTACGGGTCTCTGTTACCTATAGCGCGGAACGTTGGCAAATTGATGGGGGTGGTACCGCCCCAGCCTAAGACTCCAAGTCAGGGCGCAAGGAAGGCTATCCAATGAGCTTCAGTACGTCGTAGTCTGGCTCAATGTCGATCGGCAGATCTTCGACCTTCGCCATTGCTTTGCTCAACTCTTCTGGGACTCTTCCATACGTGTTGAGAAATTCCCTTGCTTTGGCGTAGTCACCTTCGGCTTCAACCATCAGCAATTCAGATGCCAAGTCTCGAACTGAGTCCCTCATAAGCTCCAGCCTGACCTTGAATCGTTCGTCAGAACCTATCGTGATGGCTCCTTTCTCTTTCATGAAATTGTATTGTGAGACTACTCCCATGCCATGTGCTTCGTGAAGGCCGAATCTTGCTGCCCTGAACTTTCCGGCGACATATGTCACAAGTTCTTCGTCCTCCATTCTCTTGTCTATTGATCCTATGTCGATCATGTACAAGATGTTCCATAGGCCGACGACGTCTGCTTTTGCCTCTTCTATCGCCGAGTAGAATTCTCTCAATTCGATTCTGACCTCGCTCTTGGTTCCATCCGATTTCACAATAGTTCCAGGGCCGAGACCATGTGATAGTTCGTGGAAGAGGACCTCGTTGAAATATGCATCGGAGGTCACAAGATCAAGCTGGTCTTTGGAGATAAGCCTCGCTGCTATTGGCTGGAAGCAATTCATGAACTTCGCTTCCATCACATTCTTCAGAAGCACTTTCTTGCTTCCTTTTGCTTCTCGGACTTTCTCATCGTTGGGAAGATTGAACGCCGAGACTTGGATTCCCTTTCTTGCATCTCCGCCAGTATAGATCTCGTTGACGACGCGAATGGGTGATTCAGTTCCTCTCTTAGTGTTCTTGTACCTGTCTGGTATTGGTAGGTGGAGTTCCATCTTTGGAAGGAGGCTTGCATATCTCTTGAGTTTCGAGCTTTCTGCTGGGTCGTTGATGGTGATGAATGCTTCAAAAGCAGCCTTGTACCCGAACAACCCATCTTCATAGACCTCATATGGTCCAATGGTCACTTCGAGGGCGCTGTCCAGGTCCATCCAATCGAGATCACTGTCGAAGTAGTCGTCCTTGAGAAGTGCCTTTGCCCTGCTTCTCAGGAACTTTTGCAGTGATTTGTTGTCGACAATGTCCGCGCTTTCTTCAAGTAATTTCGCAGTGGGTTTCAGGAACTCCTTGTAGTACTCTGAATACGGGATAGCGACCAGTCTCGATCCTTGGCGAACGATGATCGTGTAGAGACTCATGAATTGTGGCTTGTCCTCTGGATGTTCTTCGATCCATTTCTGGAACTCCTCCTTTGTCGTATCTTCGGGATAGAAGCCTGCACCAGCAGGCTTCTTGCTTTTTCCTACAAACGGTTCATTGCCACTCAGCCTGTCCCAAGGCCCGAAATTGATCTGAAAATAGGCAAGTGCCTCATGTGATAGCTTGTTTCTGGCTGATTGCAATGCTTCTCTGGTCTTAGGGTTCAGGGGAGATACTTGGCGGAGAAATATCTCGCTCATCAGATCTGCTGCTTTGATCAACTTGACGAGCACCTTACGATCATTCGGACTCAACTTCTTGAGAGGAAACGTGATTGTGCTCTTCTTCAATCGAAGTGCTCTGTTTTTGAGATCATCTGCAATCCGAGTTGTCATAGTCAAATGCTCATGGAGCATTTATACAAAAGCTTTTGAGTTCTCCCGATCTGCTCCCCTATCCTTGTGATTCAGAACTAGAACGCTTCGAAAGCGACACGGATATGCGCAGGAAGAACAAGGTAGACTCAAACCAAAAATCCTAAAGCCTGACAGGTACTTTCCCCTAGTGATCGATCTTGACAGCTTTGGATGACATAGTTGAACGGTTCGTTGACGTGATGGCATACCTGAGGACGCCAATTGGCCTTCACAGGTACAATGATCATATTTTCATTCCCACACCAGCGAATGCTCGGAAGCTATTCAGAGATTTCCGCTTCATTGACTCGTCTCTCGACAACCTCAAAGAGGACGAGCTATCTTGGTACGATAAGCTGAAAGTCGACGAAATGCGCAGAATGATCCGTTCCACCAGGACTGAAGTGGAATGGGATATTGTCGATCCAGTCTATCCTGTCCAAGCTATCGCAGATGCAGCTCAGGAAATACTCGATTATCCGTTCATGCAGGACTCGGAAAAAGTGAGATTGCTGACTGTGAGATTGAATCACTCGCATGCTCTTTTCGAGGCGTGCTTGATGCATGCTCAGAGATTGTCCAAGCTTCACATCAGATTGGCGCTTGAGCAAGGGAAGGCCGTCGTGGATTTCATAAGGGGAGTGCCTTCTGAATTCAAGGAGATGCTTGGCAGGAAGGAACTTGTCGATGCTTCTGAAGAAGCCGCAGAAGCTCTGGCGCAGTATCTGAAATGCATTGAGTCAAAGATGCAAACGGCACCGGATCAGCTGCCTCCGAAGAGACATCAGTTGGAGCGAATGTTGCAGGAATTGTGGGCGTTGGATGTTTCAGTTGAGGATCTGAAGAGAGTGGGTGAGGAACAACTGGAACTATGGTCAAAGCGAATGTTGGAGTATGCAAGACAGATAGATCCAAAGGCAACCGACTGGAAGTCCGTCTGGCAGAAGATCAAGACCTACAATCCGAGCAGTGAAGATGAGATTGTTGATGATCATAGGAAATCGCTCGAGAATGTAAGGCAAGCATTGAAAGCCATAGACGTGGTTGATCTTCCATCCGGAGAATCTGTCGCGACCTCGGCCACTCCAAAATGGCGCAGAACATTCGCAACCGGAGCATCGTGCAGTTCGGATGACATGTATGGAGGGCGAGTCACATCAAGACTCAATGTTACTCCTAGGACTGCAGGGGTCACAGGTCCGATGGCGCCCCCGTCGCCAGTTCTTCTAGCTCACGAATGCTATGCTGGTCACCATGTGCATGCGATCAATATCGGGCAATATGCTCCGATGCCTTTCAAAATGAGAACTCAGATTAGAGTTCCTGTCTCAGAAGGGTGGGCAATGCTTGCGGAGGAGTTCTTGAAAGACAAGTTCACACCACGGGAAATGATGCAGCTCTGCATGAGTGTAATCGCAAGAGCCGTCAGAATAATCGTGGACGTCGGATTGAACACTGGCGAGATGACGTATGACCAGGCGGTAGATTTCTATGAAAAGACTATGGGAGTGCGGGCGACGAATGAGGTGAACGGCACTCTTCTTACTCCAGGATACAAGTCGACCTATTTGTTCGGCAAGGTCTCTCTGGAGCGACTGAGGGAGGAGATCCGGATGCAACTTGGACACAGGTTCGATGTAAAATGGTTCAACAACCTCATCGTTCGGGCCGGAACCATGTCACTAAGTGGGATCGGAACGTACGTTCGAAAGCATGCAGAAATGAGGAAGAACCTGGCCTAAGAACGCGCGTCTCGGCCTCATCGAGCGTCTTCTATCTTTTTCACACATACCGATAGGTTGTGAGTCCTGGGTGAAGCGGGCATGAAGGAGAAAGGCGAACTCGTTGATGGCATGTACACTCGTGTCAATCACGAGGCACTGACCCAGTTTGTACGCAAGGTTCTTGAGAAGTTTGGAGTTCCAAGCGAAGATGCAGCTATTACTGCCCAAGTTCTGGTAAAAGCGGATCTTAGAGGAATCGAATCCCACGGAGCAGCCAGGCTGAAGCGTTACACCGATGGACTGAAGAATGGCGTCGTGAAAACCAACCCCAATATCGCAACAATCTATGAGACCCCCGTGACGGCCGTGCTGGATGGTGACTCCGGATTGGGCCAAGTGGTATCCCACAAGGCAATGAACATGGCGATCACTAAGGCCAAACAGAACCACATTGGTCTTGTGGCGGTACGAAACAGCAATCATTTTGGAATTGCTGGCTTCTATGGTTTGATGGCCCTAAGGCAGAATCTGATTGGTTTGGTAATGACCAATAGTGAACCTTTGGTGGCACCTACCTTCGCAAAGCAGAAGTTGCTTGGAACCAATCCGATCTGTGTTGCTGTACCTACTGGCGGAGAAGGATTCGTGCTTGACATGGCCACCAGTGTTGCTCCGATAGGCAAGATCGAGGTTGCAAGAAGAATAGGTAAAAAAGTACCTCTGGGCTGGGGGATTGATGCGGATGGAAGAATTACTGATGATCCTGAGGAGATCTCCGAAGGAGCACTGATCCCACTTGGAGGTTTTGGAGAAACCTTGGGCGGCCACAAAGGATATGGCCTTGGAGCCGTCGTCGATGTCTTTTCAGGAGTTCTGTCTGGAGCCAGTTGGGGAGGCAACGTGGGCAAAACACAGGGACCAGCCGCCGCGAACGTAGGTCACTTTTTTGGTGCAATGAGGGTGGAGGCTTTCATGCCTCTTGAGGATTTCAAGGCTCGAATGAGTACATTCGTCAGGTCTCTGAAGGACGCAGACAAGGTCACAGGTCTGAAAGAGATCTATGTTGCTGGAGAGAAGTCAGCATACACAGAACAGGTTAGGCGAAAGGTTGGGGTGGCACTTGACGCGAAGACAGTTGACATGCTGACGCAATTGGGGTTAGAAACCGGAGTCGAGCTTGCCTTCAGGAAAAACGTATCTTGACAGGACTCAGCATTCCATCGGCACAAAAACACGGGCGCGAACACAGAAGGTCGCATGGGTTCTCGACGAGCCTGGCAACTATTGCGTTAGGTTTCATCGTTTTGTGTCAATACAATCTCTGGAATCAATGCTTCTTCGATGAATCCCAAAACCCTCCATAAGTCTAAATCACTAGAATTTTAAGCGGTACATGGCCTGTTTCTGGCACAAAAGCCTCTCCGTACCTGCATCTTCCCGCAGTGCCTCTGAACTCGGCCATCCGCTCAATCCATGACATGTAAGTCCTAAGAAGACGCCTTTGTGATCCGTACGCCTTTCGCATGATCCTGATCTTGTCGGTGTATTGGTCAGTTATATCTGCAACTGTGAAAGACCGGGTAACGATTGGATTTCCAAAGATACCGCTTATGGTCTCATAGAAGTACGCACCATAAGGTAACCATTCTTTTCCTCTTCCTGTGTATGCTTGCGTAGGCGAGTGAAAAAGTGCCTCTAACGCCAACAGTGAAACTTCCCTGTGGGTTCTATGTCTGTCTTCAAGATGAGGAAAGAAGACGAGATCTGGCCTTAGCTCTCTGATTCTTCTCGTGAATAGCTCAACGTTCTGTCGACGCACAAGCGGCTCCCCAATATCTAGGAACTCCGAAAGGTCTGACAGGCCTAGCTCTCTCTTGCATATGTCAAACTCCTTCTTCCTAGCCTCTTCGACCTCAGCAGGTTTTCTTGCGCGTGGAGTGCCTCCTATTCCTGCCGTCACTACGAGAGTCACAATCTCTGTTCCCCACCTAGCGTATTTCAGAATGGTTCCACCGCACGAAAGGAGTTCATCGTCAGGATGAGGAGCAAAGATGAGGATTCTGCGAGGAAGAACAGCATGGATGGTTCTTCTGAATGCTCTACCAACCATTGGCGTGAGTTGAAGCGTGGTCTTCAAAGTGGCCTGATGGCCAGATTTCCTGGGCACCTTCATCACCGCTGGATATGTAATCACGCATCTTCAGGATAATTAACTACCGAATACTCAATCTGTATCTTCAGCTGAATGGGTATCTTCAGTAAGCTCTTGCGTGCTGGAAAGGAGGCAAGATTCATGCGCCAAGAAGGTATTGAAGCTACTGAGAGACAGAATCCTAGATCAGTTCACGTTGACCGAATGACTAGTCTTGAAATAATCCATTTCATCAACGAGGAAGATCACAAGGTCTCTCGGGCCGTTTCAAAAGAGACTGGTCGAATAGCGCGGATAGCCGATCAGGTTAGCAGTTCTCTCCAAGCTGACGGACGAGTTTTCTATGTCGGCGCGGGAACCAGCGGTCGTCTCGGAGTCTTAGACGCAACTGAGGTGCCTCCAACCTTCGGCGTCTCCGCAACGAGATTCCAGGGGATAGTTGCCGGGGGAAGGGGAGCGCTCAGGCTGTCGGTTGAGGGTGCAGAAGATGATGAGAAATCTGCTGAGAGAGAACTGGAACGAATAGGCTTCTGCAAGAAGGATGTTCTGATTGGACTTTCCGCCAGCGGGACAACGCCTTTCGTTCTTGCTGCGATGCGAAGCGCGAAGAAGATTGGTGCAAAATGCTTTGGAATCACGTGTAACCCAGATCATAAGATGTCGCGATTGGCGCACGAGGTCGTAGTCCTCGAGGTTGGTCCCGAGGTGATAGCCGGAAGCTCCAGAATGAAATGCGGGTCCGCCCAGAAGATGGTTCTCAACATGATCAGCACAGCATCCATGATCCGGATTGGAAGAGTGTGGAAAGGCATGATGATAGGCCTTCAGCCCAAGAGTAAGAAGCTTCAGAGAAGAGCTATTCGAATCGTTTCGGAACTTGGCAGAGTTGACCACGACACTGCCAAGAAGACCCTCGAAGAAGCGAGAGGCAACGTCAGAGTCGCGATACTCTCGCTCAGACTAGCTGTTTCAGCTAAGAGCGCGAAGAAAATCATTGAGAGAACTGGAAAAACTCAAGGATCGTCTTCAACTCGAACAATATCCGTAAGGGTGTAGGCCCAACTGGTTGTGAACATGAGAACAATAATCGGGCTTATGTCTGGGACCTCCGCAGACGGAATTACGGCTGCCATGGTGAGAGTCTCAGGAGTTGATGAGCGGACACAGGTGAAGCTTCTTGCATGGGATACGTATCGCTATGACGCCAAGTTCAAAAAGAGAATATTCGAGTTATTTTCGCCGAGAACAGGAAGTGTTGACAAGATCTGTCGAATGAATTTCTCTCTGGGAGAACGATTTGCTGAAACAGCCTTGAGGATAATCAAGAAGAGTGGGCTAAGGCGAGAAGATATCGATCTGATCGCTTCTCACGGACAGACTGTCTATCACATTCCTTCCGAGCGCAGATCGACCCTACAAATCGGACAGGCAGCGGTGATTGCGGAAAGAACCGGTATCACAACCATATCTGATTTCAGAGCAAGAGATGTGGCTGCCGGTGGCCAAGGAGCCCCTTTGGTCGCCTTGCCTGATTTCTTTCTGTTCAGGAGTTCACGAAAAGGACGTGCAATACAGAATATCGGTGGAATCGCAAATGTCACTGTGATCCCCCGATCAGCGAGGTTGTCTGACGTGTATGCGTTTGACACAGGGCCTGGAAATATGATTGTGGATTCTGTCGTGAGAAAACTGACCAGAGGACGTCTTTCCATGGACAAGAACGGCATGATAGCCAACAAAGGCAAAGTGAATCATCGGCTGCTAAGTTGGCTCATGGAATCTCCATTCATCAAGAAGAGCCCACCAAAGACTACCGGAAGAGAAGAGTTCGGAGAGGAATTTACCGAGTCATACATGAGCAAGGCCCGATCAAAGGGATTGAAGGCGCAAGATATTGTGGCAACAGCTACAGCATTTACAGCCGAATCCATTTCTTATGGCTACACCAGGTTTGTGTATCCAAGCGTTCGCATAGACGAGATAGTGCTAGGTGGTGGAGGCACAAAGAACCCGGTACTCGTTGAGATGCTTCGACATAGGCTACAGCGGCCCATACTGTTTCACGACGATTTCGGGATCCCATCCGAAGCAAAGGAAGCGTGCGCATTCGCCATACTGGGTAACCAGACAATAGAAGGTCGGCCCGGAAATGTTCCATCAGTCACCGGCGCCTCAAAAGCTGTCGTTTTGGGCACAATATGCCCGGGACGGAAATGAGTTAGGGCACCGCATCTTTCCAATATCTGTCTGTGATCAAAGTAACCTTCGTGCCTTCATTTGAGTGAGAACTCTTTCAGATCGACTGATGTTCCGAAGCACTTCAGGAGTCAGTTCGATTCCACACAGATCAAGAGCAAGCATGAAGGCCCCCGTAACAGGCCTGTATTGAGGCTCCACTACTTCAACCTCGTTTCCCAATGCTTCGACGAATTTGCCTTTGAACCATTGAGAACCCTCGAAGACTCCTCCACAGAGAACAAGTTTGGGGTTTGAAAGAGACAGTTTCTTTCTCAGAACTGTCACTGTGCTCTTCAATGCCATGATTTCTGAGTTGACAATGCCAGTTGCGACTTCGTCTCCCTGTGTTGCCGCGTCTACTACGTCCTTTGAGAATTTCGCTAGTCGGTCCTTTCTCACGTCCTCCATGTAGAACGCTTTCACTAGCTCATTGGCATGCCGTATGCGGAAGAAGCTAAGCGCTCTTTCTGTCAGGGAGGTCATCGGGAGAGAACCATCATGCGCTCTGACAACCGCTCGAATGCCTTCCAGGCCAAGATGAAATGCGCTTCCCTCATCTCCTAAGATGTGGCCCCAGCCTCCGACTCTAGCCAACCGACCTTTTTCATCAAATCCCATGGCAACGGAGCCTGTTCCAGAAACCAAGATCATGCCGGGTCTACGGAGGAATGAACCGTAGAGTGCCACGTAACCATCACTGTTGACAAAGACTTTCTTGGCTCTCGTAGCCTTCTTCACCGCACGATCAACAGCCCGTCGTGGGCTGAGAAGACCTACTCCTGCAAGGCCGGCATAGACAGCCTCTGGTGGTCTTCTAAGCTCTGCAGCATCAAGAGCTTTCTTCAGGGAATTGGCGATGGATCTCGTCATCTCTGCTATTCCAACCGTGAGGTAGTTGGCCGCGGCACCATACCGAGCGGCAAACAGTCTTCCCGTCTCATCGCCAACAACACACACCGTCCTTGTCGCTCCGCCCTCGATCCCTGAGAAAACTCTCAATTCCAATCCTCCAGTCAATCCATTCGCGTCATTGCAGACGTGCACGGGTCGTGCACAACTGATCATTGGCCGTAGCTATTGACAAGAGGCCATATCTTCTGCTATTGAGAACCCTAGGACCTGTGAATGAATGTGACGTTTCTTTTTTCTCTCTCTGGTTCACTGGTTCTTCTCAAAGGCCTGAAGGACGCTCTTTGGTCCTTCCTTCGATTGAAGTAATCGCCTGTACTTCTTTTCTTTGATCTGTGTTGCTGAGATCTTCAGCTCTTCTCTCTGGGCGAAGTGATCGTGGACTTTGCTTCTGGCGAGAGCTGCCATCACTTTTCCTTCGAAGAAACTGTCCAAGTTCTTTGCTTCACATATTGGGCAGTCGCATTCCATCTTCTTGCCATGAACCTCTCGCCAGTCTTTTCGCTTTAATACGCTCCACTCCGTTCTATCGAAGAGGTTGATCTTGTCCTTGGTCAGTGGTACGGGCGGAGGAGGAACAATCCATCTGTTGAAACTATCGATGCCGAAGTACGGTAGAATCATGCCCTGCGAACACGCAGCCGTCTTTCCTCCAAACAGGACTTTCGGCGGAACTTGGAAGACATGAATCCACATGCTTGGTCTTTTCTTCTTCACTTCTTCAATGGCCCTCAATGTGTGATAGTGGAAACCGCCTCTCATATCGATACCCAGACATTGTGGCTCCCGTTTCAGTACTGGAGCCAGGTACTTCTCAAATTCCTCCCTGCTGTTGAGGGCCGACAGGACAGGCATCAATGGCTTGTCAAAACCTTGCTCCTCGCTCCATCTCGAAGCTGATGAGAAGAGAGATGCATAGTCTTCCGGGCTCACACCAGGAGTGTGCTGGACAGTGACGATATCAAGATCGCAGAAGAATTGAAGGTCGAGTATCGTCCTCATCTCCTCCAACTTCTCGACTTTGCTTTCTCCCTTGAAAGCTAAGTACAGAAGTTGCGCTGTGTCCCCAAATGTGGAACCTTCTCTCACAAGCCTTCCAGTCAAATCCTTCAAGTACTTCTCTTCGGTGAGTACCCGCTTGAGGGTGTTCGGGGGCATCAACTTCGCTGAGACAAGGATCTTTCCAGGAGAGAGCTCTCTCAACTCAGTCAACTTCATTGCAGTAAGTTCGCTTGACTGCGCGAACTTCCCTGGGAGTTCAACGTTTGCGCGGCCTAGCTCCAATGTTGCGACGGAAGCCGATGTTGTTTCGTCAAAAGCCTGACCCTTTATTTTCAATTCAACCATTTGAAGCTACATCCATCAAGAATACTGGATTTTTCTGCTAAAATGTTTTCCTAAGCCACGGAAAGGCCAGTCGAGTGCGCGCGCTTTGTCAGGCTTTCTTGTTCTGTTTCTCTTTTGTCATATGTTTGGCTATTGTCTTGAGAATCTCAGTCCGACTCAGGTTTCCCCTGTCGACTACCACGTAACCAGTTTTGTCCCACCACGTTCCAGGTCTAGCACTGCCTGTCTTCGCCAAAGGGGCCAGAGAAGCAGATTTCGCCGCATTCTCCATCTCGCTGAGTCTTGGGGAGTCGACTGACAAAGATTTCGATATTCTTCTCCCTTGACGACGAGTCTTGCTCCGGTCTACGTTGGCTACCCAAACTATCATTTTGCTTGGTTGTTTCAATCTTGATCAGCAGTCGGAGCTAGGTCTTCTGTGTGAGGATTGCGTTTACCGTACCGTCCTGCCCTGGTCTTGAAACGACCGTGGCTTGCCCCAAAGACGTTTCGATGACCGCACCCTTAGTTATGACGCCTCTTCTTTGATAGTCAGGATTGGCAGGGTTCCTGGTCACCCTTTTTATCTCCACTTTCTGCGTCTTTCCCGTTGCCGGGTCGGTCACATTAGCATAGTTCCATGTGAGGAGCCCCACCTTTGAGGACCCTCCTCTTCCTCTTCTCTTGCGCAGCTTTGTTTCTCCAACGATTGTCTCAGTTGGCTCACTTCCCATTTCGTAGGCCCTTTTTCCTCTGAAGGCCTTTCTTCTTCCACTTGTCGGTTTTCGTTTTCGTGAATCTCCGTGCCATTGAGGCAAATCCTTGTACCTCGATTCAGCGCAGGTTTGCTTTTCAGCAATTAATAAGGGTTGGTTTTTTGGGCGCACGCGGACGAGTGACTAAGCTTGGAAGAGTGGGATCGATGATCTCGTCAAGATTCGACTTGAGTTTGAACCTTTGCTTGGAAAAAGACCCTTGGACAGACCATCATTCAAGGGTCGTGCTGACTTTGGCTTCACCTTACATGAAGCTGGGAAATGCGCACGTGACAAGTCAATCGTACACGTGCGCAGTCATTGTACCTTATTCGGTTACAAGTCACAACTGGTAATAGTGTATCTGCATCCGGTCGATGCCAAAATCGTATCTAGCTTTCGGACGAGCTTTCTTAGGCTCCTCGGTGGAGGTGGTGAGCGCCACTCTATTGCGAAATCATATTCTCCCAGCGTTTGCGCACCATCTTTTATCATCTGCTCTGTCATGAGATCAATGGACGGATCTATTGCGGTAACTATGCGGCTCATCGACGCATCTTCTCGAATTTCCTCTACCATCGCTTCCAGTGCTGACAATGCATCAGCAATCCTCGGACCGTATAGCTTCAGACAACTCTTCATCGTGCAAACCTCGCCCGTAAATGAAGCTATTTCAGATTTAAACCGTGCGAAACAATCTCCTATGACCAACGAAATCTGGCGCGCTCACACCTAAAACGACTCAGCGACCATCAAAGTAACTCAGGACTATTCCTCACTAATCAAACACTCAGCGATCTTGACAAGATTCTCCAAAACCTTTGCCCATGAGTCCATCCCCCAATATCGCTGCAAATACTCCAGTTTGCCATAAAGCCGGTCAGTCACCACGATTGTGATCCTCTTCACTTCACGTTCACCCTGCCTCGACACTGCTCCTCTAGTAGGTGACTGTCCCACCATGAAATCCTTATCTCTGCAGGACAGTTCAGCGAATACAGAGGTAGAACGTTGAACGATGAGTTCCTAAAGCTGTCCCACGGGGCCGGAGGCACGTTGATGGACGAGATCATTCGGAAGATATTGATGCCGAATTTTCTCGTGCGGAGAGCTCTCGGCGGTGTCGGCATGGACGAACTAGACGATGGCGCGTCACTCAGAATGAACGAATGCGACATAGTGACTTCAATGGATGGACACACCGTGAGTCCCATCTTCTTTCCGGGTGGAGACATAGGAAGGCTCTCTGTCTCTGGAACTACAAACGATGTCGCCATGATGGGAGCAAAGCCAGTGGCTCTCCTTGACTCAATGATTGTGGAAGAGGGGTTCAGCTTCGCCGACCTTACCAGAATCGCGAAGTCGATGGAAGAGGCGGCAAGAGAGGTTGGCATTGCCATAATAGGAGGAGACTTCAAGGTCATGCCCAAAGGCAGCCTCGATAGAATAATCATTGCAACATGTGGGATAGGACTGGCCGACAAAGGCGGAGTTGTACTTGACAGCGGAGCAAGGCCAGGTGACAAGGTGATAGTCACAGGCTCCATAGGCGACCATGGAATAGCCTTGCTGGCCGCGAGAAAGGAATTCCACCTAAATATTGAGATTCAATCTGATGTCTCTCCCATATGGAAAACCGTCGAGGTTGCCCTGAGCCAGGGAAAAGTGACGGCCATGAAGGACCCGACAAGGGGCGGGCTTGCCTCAGCTTTGAACGACATCGCGTCGAGGTCTAATGCGAGTATATGGTTGGATCAGGATCAAGTGCCGATAAAGGACAGTGTTCGAGCTGCATCGGAGATGCTTGGTCTAGATCCATATGAGATCACGTGCGAGGGGCGGGCAATAATATGTGTCTCTGAGAAGACCGCGAAGGATACTCTGGACGCGATCCGGAGAACGAAATATGGTGTGGATGCCACGATCGCTGGAGAGGTAAGAGCGGAACACCCGGGATACGTGCTGCTGAGGACTCAGGTGGGCGGCACCAGAGTTATTGAGAAACCTATAGGAGAACCGATACCGAGAGTGTGCTAGGTCAGTGTTCCTGTCAGGGAGTTCTTGGGAGCAGAATGCAGAAGTGCGCTATGATCGAACTATGAACTTACAGACGGGATCTCCTCGACCTATAGTCTGTTCAAGCTCAACTCTCACAGGCCTGCCTGAAGCAGTTTCGAAGACCTCCTTGATCCAGTCGACGGAACAGTTGCAGAAGCTTGGTGCACTCACGAATCCTTCTCGTCTCAAAGGACAGAAACATTTCTTATAGACCAGATGCACCGTTTCGTTTTCTTTTCTCCATTCCACCAGGCCCGACGTCTCGTGGCTCAGTTTGTCCAGAAGCTCATCGATCTTCTTGCCACTATTCCTTATCGCTTTAGCGTCTGCAACGACACGGCCGTGACGAGCACAGGCTCGGCCGCAGGACTCAGTATGTTCACCCTTGTCTTTTCATCAACCTGTTTCTCAAGACCAGATATTGCTGACTCAAGCCACGTATGCAAGTGGTCCTTCAAGTACTGCTCACGATTAGTCATAGCGACATCTCCTGAAGCGCAAAGTCTTTATCATATCTTCACACAGCATAGATTGCTTCACTTATCGGGAATCTGTCGCCTAGTGAGACCTTCATTCATTCTCCTAGAATTTGAACGACTAGTTCTCTTGATCGACTTCTAGTGTCCAGCTCAACCAGGACAATCTGCTGCCAAGTCCCAAGTGTGAGTTTTCCATCCTTGATAGGGATCGTCAGGGACGGTCCAAGCAGCGATGCCCTGACATGAGAGTGTCCGTTCCCATCGTGCCAACGTTTCTCATGTTCATAGGTAGCATTTCTCGGAGCCAGCCTTTCCAGCGTGCTCGGGAGATCTGTCAAGAGCCCTGGCTCATATTCTATAGTCGTGACGGCTGCTGTGGACCCAGGCACAAACACCACCGCAATGCCCTTCTCAGTTCCGCTCCTCTTCACTATGCTCTGAACCTCGCCAGTGATGTCGAGTATATCTACTTCACCTCTTGTTTCCAAATCAATCCGTTCAGAAACCACCCTCATTTAGCCCAAACCTCAGCCACCAATAATCAACGACGAAACTAATCAAGTGAGACCTGCTCCCACGGTTTGGCCTTTGATCGGCCTATCCGAGCAGAGACGCCCCCTTGAACGGGCTCTGCCGAGCGGAAACCTACCTTTCACGAAACGCAGCCAAAGCTTCTTCCTGGCAGAAGCTGTCCTGCAATGCTGATCAGCAAATAGCTCGAAAGTTCTAAATTCGATGACGTTTGAAAGCGTTGAATGATATGGATATGTTTGCCGACATGCTCCTGTTCAATGGCAAGGTTGTGACTGTAGACGCACAAGACACCATTGGAGAAGCCGTCGCAATAAAGTTTGGCAAGATCCTGGCAGTGGGATCAGACAATGAGGTGAAACCCTTGACAGGGTCTGGAACGATAGTGATAGACCTCAAAGGAAGAACAGTCCTGCCTGGACTCATCGACTCACATTGCCACATAGCGTCATACTCAGAAGGTATGCAACGCGTGATGGGGGTCATCGATGCGAGCCACGAGGCAGGTGTCAGATCCATAGCAGACATTCAGGCCAAGGTTGCCGAACAGACAAAGAGAAAGCCTAAAGGCGAATGGATAAACGTTGTCAAAGAGGATGACTCAAAGCTCCTTGAGCGACGTCACCCCAACAAGTGGGATCTGGACAAGGCAGCACCGGAACACCCCGTAATGGTGAGCACGGTTGGCGGCCACTTCTCTATTGTGAATAGCAAGGCCTTCGAGCTGGCCGGCATAACGAGAGACTCACCTGGTCCTTTGGGAGGCAGATATGAAAGAGATCCTGGGACAGGAGAGTTGACTGGATGGATACACGAGAGAGCCAGGCAAGTTCTACAACCGATAGCATATGGAAGAGAGCCAACACTCGACGAAGCGAAGGAAGGTGTACAATGGATGGCACAGCAATACGTTGCCTCTGGTCTAACTTGTGCTAGCGACGGAGGAATCCATCAAGCAGTGCTGATTAGGGGAATCCAAGAGCTTGCAAGAACAGGTGAGCTTCCGATCAGAATGAGAATGGATCTTTGGTGCGAACTGATGCCTCACCTCGCAGCGCTCGGAATCGGAGAAGGCTTCGGCAATAATATGGTGAAGATAAACGGAATAAAGATCGTTGCCGACGGGGCCATATCGGCTAGGACAGCGGCCGTGGCCGAACCATACCTCCACAGGCCAGACTATCTCGGAGAACTGGCCATCGCCAGGGAAGAGTTGCGCAGGATAATCATGGATGGGTACGCCAAGGGTTACCGCTTCGCTGTTCATGCCAACGGGGAAAGAGCAATCGAGATGTTTCTCGATTGCATAGAAGAGGCCCAAGAGAAGTATCCGCGCAAGGACCCGAGAAATAGAGTCATTCACTGCACAGTTGTGAATCCGAGGATTATCGCAAGAATAAAGAGGCTAGGTGTACTTCCGACCATATTCGGTCAATATCCATACTACCACGGGGACAAGATACTGCCGGCCTTCGGTGCTGAAAGGTTGGAACGAATGTTTGCCGCACGAAGTTTTCTTGACGCGGGGATCAGGGTAGCTGCACACTCCGATCATGGCGCAGGGCCATACCCGCCACTAATGGGCATTCATGCTATGGTCAATAGAAGGACGGCGGGAGGACAACCAATCGGGCAAAGCCAAAGGATCTCAGTAATGGAGGCCATTAGGCTCTACACGACAAATGCTGCGTATCACCTTTTCGAGGAAGACCAAATCGGGTCAATAGAGCCAGGGAAGTACGCCGACATGGTGATCCTTGGAAAAGACATCCTTACGGTACCGACTGAGACAATCATGAACGTTCCAATAGACATGACGATGGTAGGTGGCAAGATAGTGCACCAGGGAGCCTGATGTTCTGCCCTCGCTTCGTCTCAATTCCTTTCTTTGGATCTCTACGTTGAGTGTTCCCGCCGCATACTGGCCCCGTTCTAGTTTCTCAAAGGTCTGGGCGAGCACAGTAGCCTTAGAGTAGGTTTGCTTCACGCAATTTCTCTCTGATGGCCTTGCCTGTGTTCTGTGCCCAAGCCGATATAGTCGCCGTATCGCTTCCTATGCAGAAATCTAGGCATCCTAGGTCCATCCACCGCTGCATGTCTTCTACACTGCACTCGGCCCTGATGCGTATGCCCTTTCGCTTGGCTCCCTGATAGCTCCTCTCCATGGCCTCTGTGATCTGAGCATTCTTGTACCCTTCTCCAGGCCTGCCTATCGAAACTGAGAAATCGCTAGGCCCAAATTGCACCATATCAATTCCGGGAACAGAGAGCGCATCTTCTATCTCATCCACGAGGCTCTCTGTCTCGATCATGATGACGATGACGATTTCGTCGATGAATTTAGCATAGTCTGCAAGAGTCACTGGGTGCCCTCTGACGATTCCATATCCCATGACCCGTCCATATTGGACCCCGTTGATGCCTCCCTGAGGAATCAATTTGACTGATTGAACACATCTCCTGACGTCCTCGGCCGTACGGCAGTCAGCAAAAAGCATCGCAGTGAAACCTGCCTGAATCGCCCGAGTGGCTATGTGAGTTCTTGGTTCCTGGTCTATCTTTATCATCGCATCCATACCTGTGATTTCACAAGCGCGTGCAAGGTGCTCAAGATCGTGAAGCGTGTAGGGCCCGTATTGGCCCGTAAATTCCGCGTAGTCAAATTGCTGAGAGTTGCCTACTATTTCCACAAGGTTGGCCCACGTACAGGAGTAGTGGGTTCCAATCGTTGGCTTTCCTTCTCTCAGGAGTTTCCTGAGTTTGTTTCTCGGCATCATATTGCTTTCCTTCATAGGTTGGTTCAATGGCGTATTGATTTAAGGACTCGTAGCTCATTCCCACTGGGGCTCGGCTAGGCACAGTTGTGTGTCTTCTTCGATCGTTTGGATAAGTTCACGTTAGAGCTTCAGAAGTTCTGCTGCATTATCGCCCAAAATCCTTTCCTTGTCTTTGTCGTCGATGTTCAGCTCCATAATTCTTCCCACTGATCTTTCCAGATCCGAAATCTCATGAGGGAAGTCTGTTCCTAGCATGATCTTGTTCGGGCCCAGGAAGGCGTATGTTGACATGAATACGTTGTTGTCGTAGCATATGGAATCAGCCCAGACCTTTTTCAAATAGCGCGAGGGAGGTTCCGAGATGTTGATTTTGCATTCAGGATAGGCTTGGAAACCAGCATCGATTCTGCCACGAAGATATGGAAAGACCCCACCAAGATGGGAGGCCACCAGCTTGAGTGCTGGAAGCTTCTTCAGCACACCCTTGAAGACAAGTCTCAGTAAGGAAAGAGTCGTGTCTACTCCGAATCCTAGAATTGGAACAAGCCTGAAGTCGTCCATCGCCGTATAGTTGATGGGTGATGTCGGATGGATGTGCAATGGGACATCAAGCTTCACAGCCTTCTCAAAAACAGGCAGGAATTTCTCCGAGTCCAACGGTTGACCATTGACGTTGGACAAAAGCATAGCGCCTTTCAACCCGCAGTCTTTGACGGCCCGTTCCAACTCGATAGCTGCAGCTTCAGGGTCCTGAAGAGGCAATGTGGCAAGCGCAGTGAAGCGATCATGATGCTTTTCGACAATCCGAGCGAATCCGTCGTTCGCAAGCTCAGCGAGTCTCCTCCCTCGTTCCGGTTCTTCTCGTTCGACGCCAGGAGTTGTAAGAGTCAGCACTTGTATGTCGACGCCATATCTGTCCATTGCCAGTATTCTATCCTCGAGGTTTAAGTGTGGTCCAACGACCACATTGTAATCGCCTGTGTAGCGAATCAGCATTCTTCCCTGACGATCTGTTTCGACCGAAGCATAACCTTTTCCTCTTTTAAGCTCATCCAGGTACCCCTTTGGGTAAAAGTGGTTATGAAAATCGATGATCAACTTTGGCTCCGTTGCATATACTTGAGTTCATCACTTATAACAATCGGCACAATATCTGAAACGAAATGACGGAGGACATGGCTACCGTGAAATATGTGAATCTCGGAAGATCAGGTCTGAAGGTATCGCAGATCTGCCTTGGTTGCTGGTCTTTCGGAAACTCGCAAGAATGGATGGTCGAAATCGACAAAGCAAAACCCATGATTGAGAGGGCTATCGATCTTGGAGTCAACTTCTTTGACACGGCAAACTCCTATTCCCAAGGACGCTCAGAAGAAATCCTTGGAGAAGTCATCAAGAGGAGAAGAAACGATCTCGTCATTGCAACCAAGGTCTTCTTTCCGATGAGCGAGAACCCAAACGACCAGGGGTTGTCGCGTCTTCACATCATGCAGCAGATAGAGGGATCTCTGCGACGACTTGGCATGGATCACGTGGATCTATACCAAATTCATCGTTGGGACTACGACACACCTATCGAAGAAACACTTCGTACCCTAGATGATCTAGTGAGCATGGGAAAGACAAGGTACATCGGGGCATCAAGCATGTACTCATGGCAGCTCTCCAAAGCTCTCTGGACATGTGACAAACTGGGCCTCGCACGTTTTGTGAGCATGCAGAATCACTACAACCTATGCTACCGAGAGGAGGAACGAGAAATGATCCCCTTTTGCCGAGATCAAGGAATCGGATTGATTCCTTGGAGCCCACTAGCAAGAGGCTTCCTTACTGGCAAGTACGCGCGTGGTAGAACTCCAGATTCGGCGCGATACCGATCAGACCCGAACCTGGCGGAGCGATTCTTCAGGCCAGAGGATTTCGATGTCCTCGAGGAAGTTGTAAAGGTAGCCCAGGAAAAGGATGTGACTCCCTCTCAGATCGCACTTGCTTGGTTGCATCACAAAGGAGTAGTGGCACCAATAGTTGGAGCAACGAAGGTGCAGCATATCGAGGAAGCTGTTGAATCACTGAGTGTTCATCTTGAGGCAGATGACATTCGCCGCCTCGAGGCTCCTTACAAACCACACAGCGTAATGGGACATGGCTAAGACGCTAGTTCAGCTGAATCCTTCATGAAAGCCCCTTCTCGGCATGGGTCCTGCATAAGCCTATCATCACGCAAGCGTTGTTGAATTCCGTCATCACATTCCATAAATAGCGACATGGGTGTTAGTCGAACAAATCGAGATGATACAGCGGCGAGCCAAAAGCGATGACTGAGCCAGCTCTGCGCAGAAACCCGGAGAAAAACATTCTCGCGGTAGTGACCTTCTCCCACCTTGCCCAGCATTTCTATGTTGGCTTGTCAATCCTCTATCCGTACATGATGTCAGATCTTAATCTGAATTATACGCAATTGGGTATTGTGACCGGCCTCAGCTCCACCATATCGGGTTTCCTTCAAATGATTTGGAGTCTTCTGAACCGATATGCTCCAAGGAGGATCTTGCTTGGAGTTGGAAATGCGCTTATGTCATTAGGATGTTTGATGACAGCCTCGGCTGGCAGGTTCGTAGAACTGGCTGGAGCAAACATTGTGAGCGGAATTGGACAAGCAGCTCAACATCCAGTGGGAACATCGCTCATAACTAGCAGATTTGAACGGGAGAAGGTTTCAGGGGCACTATCGATTCACTATGGGTTGGGATACGTTGGGAACATAATCAGCCCGGTTCTCCTATCATATGTGACAATACTTTTCGGTTGGCGGCTGGCTACGTACATTCTCGCAATAGTTCCGCTCACGGCCTGTCTGGTCCTGCTCTACTTCCTAAGAGGTGAAGAATCTGGTTCAGGATCGATTCAAGGCAGACAAGAAACTAACCTCTGGAAAGACGTGAAGTCAGTTGTGCACATAAAGTCCGCAATCCCCGTAATCGCAGCTCAAGCCTTTGCGAGCAGCGGCACAGGTATGGACATCATAACAACCTATATTCCTCTTTTTCTGAAGAACCAACTAAATGTAGGAATCATGGAAACGAGCGCGATCTACTCTGCTGCAGTAGTCGGAGGGGTAATCGGCACTGTTTTTTTGGGTCATGTCGCAAACAGATTCGGCAGCCTAAGAACCGCCTCCGCTATCCTAGGTGCTGGATCTATCGCCATATTTCTCTTAGTTTTTCACAGCTCGTTTGGGCTCTGGCTACTTCCACACATCTTCATTATCGGTATCACATCATTCTCCTTTTCCAGTCTGCTACAAGCACACTTGGCTTCGATCTCTACACCTCAACAAAGAGACATTCTTCTGGGCATCTTTTTCACAATAGGCTTCGGAATCAGTGCGCTCTGGACGACCTTCACAGGATTCCTAATCGACACGTACGCATCGTTCACTCCAGCATGGGTTCTCAAGGCCGCTCTTGGGACCATCGCGTTTCTATTCGCAATAGCGGCACTACGTCGAGACAAATGACGTCGACGGTACCGGCCTTTTGCTCAACTTCAGAATCGAAGTTCCGAGCTGACACGCACTTTCGATGTTACTGCCCTACTATGGTGACAATGTCCTGATCATGGACGACATGATCCGTTCCAACTCGCTGAGGACTAAATCTCACACTAGTCCCAGAAACAAGCGCATATCTTGCTCCACCAGCTCTCCGGTAGATCTTGGCGCAGACATCAGCTATCGTAGATCCCGTCGTTAGTATCAGAGGAGCGTCAAGATCCGTCGGGCCGTTGCGGGGTTTTAGATAGATCCTGATGAGGTTCAGCCTACCGTAGATGGTTTCTTTCAACTGGTCAAGATTCATGTTTCCATCTGCGGATATTGCTATAAAGTCTTCATCCAGTCTCTTTCGCACTTCGGCCAGATATTCTGGATTTACCAGGTCCATCTTGTTCAAAACAGTGATGGCAGAAATATACCGGCGATTTCCAGCCACAACATCAACAAACTCATCGATAGTGACATCCTCTCGGATCACAACACTGCCGTGGTTTATTCCGTAGACATTCAGCATTTCCCGGATCGTGGACATTGGCAATTTGGACAGATTGCAGGTTGCTGTTATTCCCAAACTACCCTGGTTCCTTTTTTCGATGGTGACGTTGGGAGGACGGGAATTGATTCTGACTCCGATTTCGTGAAGCTCCTTCCTCAGGAGCCCAACCTGGTCGGGTTGAAACACGTCAACTACTAGCAGTACTAGATCCGCGTTTCTTGCAACTGACAGAACCCTCTTTCCCTTGCCAGTTCCTCTCGCGGCACCCGGCACAATACCTGGAAGATCAAGGATCTGGATCTTCGCACCCTTGTACTCAAGCAGCCCTGGGACAAGAGTCACAGTCGTGAAGGCATAAGAAGCCACCTTAGACCTAGCGTTCGTTAGTCGATTGAGTAAAGTTGATTTTCCAACACTGGGAAGTCCGATGAGTACAACAGTACAATCACCGCCTTTTTTTAGCTCGAATCCGATACCGCCGCGCTTTGATCCTTGAGATCTCTCCTGCTCAGCCCTGAGCCTTGCGAGCTTTGCCTTCAGCAAACCAATGTGGTGCTCAGTATGCTTGTGAATCTGAGTTCTTCTCATCTCTTCCTCTATTGCCCTGATCTTTTCAGATAGTTCCAAAGCCCGCTCCTCAACCATTGACCGGTAATGATTCTCTGATCGTCAGATCATATACGTTGTCTGTAGCGTGATTAATGGTCGATCCTGAGTTCTTTCATCAACATTGGTATGCGCTTGCGCCTAACACGTCTCGAGCGATGTCGATGTCTTGCTCGCGTTCGCCAGAACTAAAAGTGACTCAGGTGTCCCTCAGTAGACTGAGACTCTCTGCACACCCCTCACCTTCAAGACCTTCGATATGAGATCTCCCGGTATCTTCCTGTCAGTTACAAGTGTGAGCCTAGGCTCTGGGTTCAGTTCAGGATCATCTACAAGCGCTTGGCGTATGCTGATCCCTGCCTCAGCGATAATCGATGAGGAGCCAGCAAGTATTCCGACCGTTTTTGGATCGTCGGGCGTTATCTCCACAACGCCCAGCCCCAGATGCCTAGCCATCTCTTTCAATGAAAGACCCGCGGACCTCACGTGTTTGAATAGCTCGTCCAGTTGAGGATCTTGTGAGATTGTCTCTAGTGTTTCAATGACGGTCCTTCTATCGACTTTCGCGACCCGGGCAACTCTTGTGACAGGAATCTCGATTTCATTAGAGAAGATCTTTCCGTTTCTGACTCCTAGGCCATTCTCGATCAGGACCCTTGCCACCGCTAGGCGTTCAGGGTAGTGCTTCAGCCTCTCGGATATCGAATTCCACATCTCTATCAGTTCTGCAGGTTCTATGTGTCGGGTTCCGATTTATACCTTGATGTACGGTAGTGTACGGGCTAGTCTTAAATAGTACTCTAACGTCCAATATGCGTCACGTGAGAACGTGAAGGTTGGCACAGTGAACACAAAGATATTGTTGGATGAGAACGAACTACCGAAGCAATGGTATAATATCTTACCGGATCTTCCGAAGCCCTTACCCCCGCCTATAGACCCAGTCACAAGACAGCCAGTTTCTCCAGAACAGCTTACCGCTCTTTTTGCAAAAGAGTGCATGAGGCAGGAGGCAAGTCAGGAAAGATGGATTGACATACCAGAAGAAGTCCGTGAGGTCTACAGGTCGTGGAGGCCTACACCTCTATTCAGAGCAACTCATCTTGAGAAAGCTCTCAAAACTCCGGCGAGAATCTACTACAAGTACGAAGGTGTGAGTCCTCCAGGAAGCCACAAGCCGAACACAGCTGTGGCTCAAGCTTACTACAACATGAAAGAGGGCGTCCAGCGACTGACAACAGAAACTGGAGCAGGTCAATGGGGATGTGCTTTGGCTTTTGCTTGCATGATGTTCGGAATGAAATCCACCATCTATATGGTCAGAGCCAGCTATGATCAGAAACCATACAGAAGGATCATGATAGAGACGTATGGTGGTGAGGTCTACCCTAGCCCCAGTGACAGGACAGAGTTTGGCAGAAGCATCTTGAAGAAGGATCCTGGTAACAGTGGTAGTCTCGGAATATCCATCAGCGAAGCCGCAGAAGATGCGGTCAAGAGTGGAGACGCCAAGTACACTCTAGGAAGCGTTCTCAACCATGTTCTCCTTCATCAGACTGTAATCGGGCTCGAAACCAAGAAACAACTGGAATCGGTTGATGAATATCCGGACGCGATCTTCGGGTGCGTAGGTGGAGGTAGCAGCTTCTCAGGACTGTACTGGCCTTTCTATCATGACGTTGTTTCTGGCAAAGCACCCAAAAGCGTCGAGTTCACGGCAGTTGAGTCTACCGCTTGCCCAAAGGTGACCAAAGGGTTCTACACGTACGATCACTTCGATGCCGCAAGAATGACGCCAATGGGCAAGATGCACACAATCGGCCATACATTTGTCCCAGCCCCTATCCATGCCGGTGGCCTACGCTACCACGGGATGGCCCCTACCCTTTGTCTGCTCAAAGAGGAGGGACAAGTGAAGTCCAAAGCATATGATCAAATCGAAACGTTGGAAGCCGCAATCCAATTCTCCAGAACCGAAGGCATAATTCCGGCCCCAGAACCCTCACACGCGATCAAAGCTGTGATCGATGAGGCGCTCAGATGCAGAGAAACAGGAAAGCAGGAGACAATTCTTTTCGTATTGTGCGGTCATGGCTATTTTGACATGCAAGCCTATGGCGACTATCTCGGGGGCAAGTTGGTTCCATATGCCTATCCTCAGGAAAAGATCATGGCGTCTATGCGGGAACTGAAGAAGCTCTACCCATGGCTCGAGATCGAGCTTAAGACAAGCAGTTAAGGGTATTTTCAGCTCGAATTGTGAATGCTCAGCTTCCTACGATAACGCTGCATTGATGTTGTACACTTTCCTAGAAGAGAGGAGCGAGAAAAAGAGGAAGTTAGTGTACAGGATAGCACTAGTCCAGTCGAGACAGCTTCACTTGGATTCCCAATAGTATTGGGATTCTGCACGTGTGTTTCTCAAGAGTACTTTCTACGGCCTCTCTCCGGGTCTCCGAAAGACCTCTCATAGCATATATCTTCTCTCAGTTTCAGACCAAGCTGAGGAGCGATAAGCTTGGCCGTCAAACTGATTCTCACACTCATAATAGATGAACCCGTCTTTCTCCCTCTCATATGTCCTGTTCCAAACCCGACTCTAGAAGCCAAAGACCTCTTGTCCAAAAAGTGGTGAAATTCTTGGTCCTCTACCAATACTTCTGCAGTGGATGTGGTTCAAGTCTTGTAACATCCAAGAATCTTGTGGACCCTGCTAAGGTTCGATCGTGGTTTAATTCAACTTGTCCATCATGCAGAACAAACCTTTCAAACAATGTTAGATGGCGTCAAGTTAATTGTGACGACTTACAGTCAGAGACACCATTGCCTATTGAATCCTCTGTTCTCAGTTCCCATCTTCCAGTGAACTTTCGCAGAGTAAGCGAGATCCAAGCCGAGCCTCACCTATCTTTTGGAGACGAGAATCTTGACCGATTCCTTGGAAACCTATGTTTCGGATATGCTGTTTTTCTTTATGGTTCATGGCAGTGTTTGGCGGTTTCTGAACTTCTATGCATCAGAGCACAGCTTAACTTTCACCGTGGAGGACTAAACTCAGAAGCTATCTTTCTCGATGGAGGAAACACGTTCGATCCTTACCTCATAGCGCAGTATGCAGAACAGTTTTCCCTAGACCGAAATCATGCTCTGGATCGAATATTTGTTGCACATGCATTCACCTGTCACCAACTTACCTCTCTCATCACCCAGGTGCTGCCGGAAGCTACTCGTAGACGTAGAGCTAAACTCGTCGTAGCCTCTGACATCATTGAGTTGTATCGTGACCCTGATGTACATTGCACTCAGAGCCTCAATTCCTTCAGAACGGCGCTTAATTCATTGGTCACTACAGCTAGATTCGAAAAATTCATCATCTTAGCGACAAGTCTCAACGAAAGAATATCAGATTCAGATCCATTCTTACGTGTAATCAAGCAAAGAGTAGACATCATCTTAAGATTTGAAGAGCGACGCCATTCTACAAAGCTCATCGTAGTGAAACATCCGGCACTTTCAGGAGAAAGTTTCCTTATCAAACATCCAACGCCAAGAGTTCTAGAAGCATTCTTGGGGACCACCCAGAGTGGATAGGACTATTCTCTAACGCGTGCTAGAATCAAAGGCATGCTCTCGATCCATTCATACATCGCATATATTTGAAGGAGCTATGCGACAGAGTTGGCTGGTGCAACAATTTTTCCGGGAAATCCAGCTGGTCGTGTTGAAGGCTGGATACTTGACCTATATCCTAAGGACGGCTGTATGATCGTTTGGTTAAAGACACGAGACGGTCAGGCGATTCGTCTAGTCGATTTTTGGCAACAATGCTTCTATATTGGCGGCAAATATGGCGATCTCATCAATCTCGTCGATCAACTGCATGTTGAAGGAATGAGTTTCGAGGAGAAACTCATTAAACCTGAGGATAACGAACCCTCCACAATTCTTAAGGTTCCAGTCCGAAGTGTTCGTGAAGCCGAGCGATTGGCTGACAGAGTGCTAATTTATGGCCGTTGCGGAAGATATGAATTGTACAATGTTGACATAAACCCAAGCCAACTTTACATGTATGAGAAAGGCGTCTGCCCTTTTGGATACGTGAAACTCACTTCTGACTATCATGGCATCCATTGGAAGCTTAATGACAGTCTTGAATCAACTGACTATGAAATCCCTCCTCTCCGAGAAATCACGTTGTCTGTGAAGATCCAAAAGAAAGAAAGACTGCCCGCTCAGATTGAGTCAATTGAAACCATTGCAATAACGTCAAAGAATGAAACTTACTCTTCCAGTGGATATGATGAACAACAGAAACTTCTCTGGCTTGTCAAAACTCTGAAAATGCTTGATCCAGATGTGATCTACACGGCCAACGGTGATGGCTTTCTCTTCCAATATCTTGCGTATAGGGTGAAAGTGAACAATATCATAGATCAGTTCACTCTCGACAGAGAACTATCTCCGCTTCATGTTTTGTATGGCTCCGGACAAACCTACACAAGCTATGGAAGAGTCTGCTATAGGCCGACCCAGACCCGATTACGGGGGAGGATCCACATCGACTGCGAGAATTCGATGTTGTACAGAGACTGTGGACTGCCAGGCATGATTGAGGTTGCCCGATTATGTAGAATGCCGATACATCGTGTAAGCAATACAACAATCGGAACTAGCATGACCTCCGCACAACTTTGTGAGGCCGTTCGATTAGGCGTTCTAGTTCCGTGGAGGAAGACAAATGCAGAAGGATTGAAGTCGGCAAACGAACTACTTGTTGCTGATCGTGGAGGATTATACTATGCGCCTGCAGTTGGTTTACATGAATCAATTGGAGAATTCGACTTTACATCTCTCTATCCAATGATCATGCTTACTAAGAACCTGAGCGGTGAAACGATTCGTTGCAAATGTTGTCCAGACTCGAAGAATCGCGTTCCTGAATTAGACTACAATATCTGCGAGAAACGAGTAGGGATTGTTCCACGAAGCCTCCAACTCCTTCTAGAGAAGAGACAGCAATACAAGAAGCTGAAACAGGTCACGGTTGACTCTAAACTACGTAATCTCTACGAAATGCGTCAAGCCGCATTGAAGTGGGTATTGGTTTGCGCATTCGGCTATTTGGGGTTCAAGAACGCTCGTTTCGGCAAGATCGACGCACACATAGCCACATGTGCTTTCTCCAGAAAGATACTTAGAGATACAGTTCACTTGGCAGAGTCGAAAGGATTCAAACTGATACATGGCATTGTGGATTCAATATGGTTAAAAAAAGAAAGAGCAACAGAAGAAGACTGCTTGAAGCTTCGAGCTGAAATTGAGAACATGACAAAACTTCCTGTATCATTCGAAGGAATCTACCGCTGGATAGTGTTCCTGCCTTCAAAGACTAATCGAAATATTCCAGTTCTCAACAGATACTATGGGGCCCTCAGAAACAGAAAAATCAAAGATCGGGGTATCGCCACAAGAAGACGCGATACGCCACCAATTATCGACAAATGCGTACGAGAAATGATGTATATCTTGGCAAAAGCAGAGAATGCTCAAGAGTTTCACAAGAAACTGCCTCTAGTTCTTGAAGTTGTCAACAAATACGTGCATATCCTGAGATCTGGAATCGCTCCTTTCAGAGAGCTAGCCATCCGAAAGCATCTTTCGCAAAATCTGGACGAGTATGAGCATAACGTTCTCCAAGCCATAGCTGCTGATCAATTAGCTACGGAAGGCGTTGCACCCAACCCGGGAGAATCGGTCAGCTACATCATCACAAATAGTCGGAGCAAACTTACAAGCAAACGCATCTTAGCCCTAGAGTTATGTGAAAACAATCGCATCTACGATGCTGAAGTCTATGTCGACCTTCTTCTCTCGGCCGTCGAAACCATACTTATCCCATTCGGACTCAACAAAACGAATCTGCGAGCCTCGATCAGAAAACGCGATTCGCGCACTAAGCTCTGACTTCTTGATTTTCTCCTTCATGTGGCGGATAGTTACTTACGGTAACATTTATAAGCCCGATCTGTTACCTTAGGTAACGGAAATACACGTGAAAATAGAAAAGGAGGTAGGAGAAAATGTCTTGGAGCGAAGATTTCCCTGAATGGTTCAGGAGAAGATCGCGCTTTCGGTTCTTTGGTGACAGGTTCTTCGAGGACATTGACAAGATGATGGAAGACATGGTCAAAGAGATGTCAGATTTCGGGCCGAAGGAACTCATAAGAGAAAGGAAGCTTCCTGACGGCAGTACGATCCGAGAGATGGGGCCCTTCGTCTATGGTTACTCCATGACTGTAGGTCCTGACGGAAAGCCTGTGATTCGAGAGTTCGGCAACGTAAAGCCCTCGTTGAAGCAGACTCCTTTCGGTCTAGCAAAACCAAGGCTAGAAGTCAAGGAGGAACGCGAACCTCTTGTCGACACGGTGGTTGATCAGGACACAGTCAAGGTTGTCGCGGAGCTTCCGGGAGTGGAAAGATCTGACATAGACTTGGAAGGGACTGAGAATTCACTAACAATCTCAGTCAAGAACCCTGACCACAAGTACTACAAGGAGCTGGAGTTACCTGCAGAAGTAGATCCCAACAGCTCGAAAGCCAGCTATAAGAACGGTGTTCTTGAAGTGGTTCTGTCAAGGAAGAAACCTGCGAAGAAAGGAAAGTCGATCAACATCCAGTAAATTCGCCATATCTCATCTTTTTTTTTGAATGCTCTTTGAAACGATCCGCTCTGCAATCCATATCCCAATTGCTCGTGTGCGTACATTCATAAGACAATTCTCTAGATGATTGGATATTGGTTGAATCACATGGAAAAGGTTGAATTTGTATTTCTTGGAACCGGAGGAGCTCGATTTTCAACCATAAGCCAGAAACGGCACACAGGCGGGATTCGAATCATCAGGCCAACCAATCTCCAACTCGACCCAGGCCCTGGCGCCATCGTCTACTCAAATCTGTTAGGGCTCGACCCATCAAAGGTGGAAGCCATAGCAATCTCCCATTGCCATCCAGATCATTACATCGACGCACAGATCTTTGTAGAAGCAATGAGCCAAGGGGGCACGACGAAAAAGGGCACGTTCATGGGGCCAAGAAGTGTCATTAGAGGAACTGAAAACTTCGATTCTTGCCTGACGAAATATCACCGAAGTCTAATTCGCAACCTGATTGAGATGCGCCCGGGAACGCAGACGAACATTGGAAAGACGAAGATAACAGCTACGAGTGCCCATCACAGTGATCCTGATGCAATCGGCTTCAGATTCTCATTCGAGACGGGAGATGTCGGTTACAGCTCTGACACAGAATACTACCCTGAGCTTTGCAGCCAATACACAGAAGTGAGACTTCTGATCTTGTGTGTTCTTCGACCAAGCAATAGCACCTGGCGAGGTCATCTTTCGAGCGATGATGCCATACGCATTCTCTGCGAGATTCGTCCGGAAATGTGCGTTCTAACCCATTTTGGATTGAAAATGATATCAGCCGATCCACCTGCAGAAGCAAGACGAATAGAGCGAGAAACGGGAATCAGAACAATCGCGGCTGAGGACAACATGCTGTTGTCTATGGGACACGACCTCAGGGTCTACCCTACCACGTGGCCCATAGATCGGAGTTCCTAGCAAACGTTTTATATGAACAGTTGACGTTTGACTCGAAAGGTGCTGGAGAGTGTATCTCCGCCAAGTACGATAGACAAGCTTTGCTTCTGTCCCAGAACCAATACTGCTGAGTGCCTTGCTTTCTTGCCACGATACTGCAAGCGGGACGTTGGAAGAGCAATAGTCCGTCAATCACGACACCGACGCAACAGATATCCGGTGGAAAACCATCGTGAAGGGGAACGTTGGTCTGGCTGGTGAGAGAATGAATGCTCACATTCTGAAGGAAAAACAATGGAACAATGTGTTGGAGAGGGAGATTGCATCGAGATGGGCCAGCGAAAGCCTATACAACTTCCACATCAGGACCAAGAGAGAGATATTCAGTATCGACACGCCCCCTCCTTACCCAAGCGGAAGACCTTGGTCCGTGGGCGCTGCAGCTCACTATTCGCAAATTGACATGATCGCAAGGACAGCAAGGATGCAGGGGCGTGAGGTCTACTTTCCTGTTGGTATCGATCGAAACGGATTGCCCGTCGAGCTGTACACCGAGCGAACATACAATGTCGACATTCACGAAACGTCACGAGAAAGATTCATTGAGCTATGTGAGCATGCTCTCGACGACCTTGAGGGTGAAATGATCGGCACAATGAAGACCATGGGTCTCAGCGGGGATTTCGATCACTACTACAGGACGGATTCGGAGGAATATCGTAGGCTGACACAAATCACATTCATTGACCTTTGGAAGAAAGCCTTGGTCTATGAGGACACTAGGCCAAACAACTACTGCAAGGACTGCGGGACGACCATTGCAGATGCCGATATAATGTATGAGGAGCTTCCCACAACACTGGTCTACATCCGTTTCAAACTGAGGGAAAGCAATGAGATGGTCACAATAGCGACTAGTCGTCCAGAGTTTCTATGCTCCTGTCAAGCTATTCTTGTTCATCCAGGTGATGATCGGTATCGGAGATTGCAGGGTCTGCATTGCATAGTTCCGCTCTACGATAGGGCAGTCCCGATAATTCCGAACAATGCAGCAAAGATGGAATTTGGAAGTGGGGTCGTGATGATTTGCAGCTACGGGGACACCTCAGATGTGCGTCTCTTCAGAGAGCTGAAGCTGCAGGAGATCGTAGCGATAGACACGAAAGGAAGGATGACAGATGCTGCCAAGCAGTACGGTGGCCTTTCAATTCAGGATGCTCGGCAACAAATCACCAAAGATCTGGAAAGCAGAGGTCTTGTCGAAAGAAAAGAAAGCATAATGCATCGAACTCCGATCTGCGACCGTTCCCATACTCCCGTCGAGATAGTTCCAATGAAGGAATTCTATTTGAAACAACTAGAATTCATACCTTCGATCAGAAAAATTGCCGAGCGAATGGCCTTTCATCCTGAGGCCCACAGGCAGATCCTATACAATTGGATCGACTCAGTGACCATTGACTGGCCAATATCCAGGAGGCGGATCTATGGCACAGAGATTCCGATCTGGTACTGCAATGCCTGTGGCAAACCCAATATTCCAGAACCGGGTCCATACTACAGACCGTGGAAGGATGATCCTCCTTTTCAGATTTGTCAGCACTGTCATGCCAAGGAGGGGTTCACTGGGGAGGATCGGACATTCGATACGTGGTTCGATTCGAGTATCTCACCTCTCTTTGTTTCAGGATACATGAGATCTCGAGATCTCTTTCGCACGACTTTCCCTGTTACGATCAGACCGCAAGCCAAGGATATCGTTCGCACTTGGTTGTACTACACGATCTTGAGGTGCTATCAACTGACAGGAAAGGGCCCATTCAAACACGCTTGGATAATGGGATATGGCGTTGATGAATCAGGAGAAAGAATGAGCAAGAGCAAAGGGAACGTAGTGGATCCAATTCCGATTCTGGAGAAGTTCGGGGCTGACACGTTCCGATTCTGGAATGCGACGGAAGCAAGCACAGGTTCGGATTTCAGATGTTCTGAGGAGAGAATCGCTGGGACCGCAAAGTTCATGACAAAGCTGTGGAACCTGTCTCGATTCATCTCATCGTTCCCGCAACCTACAAAAACGCGCCCCCTTGTCACAGACAAGTGGATATTGTCTGAACTAGACAAGCTCACAAAGGAATGTCTCATAGGCTACGAAGACTTCAATTTCTTCGTTCCCTCAAATGCATTAAGGGAGTTCACCTGGAACCTCTTTGCCTCCCACTATGTAGAAATGGTCAAAGCAAGAGCATACAACACCGACCGCGCTTTTCCGCAGAGTGACCAGCGAGCTGCATGGCATACACTTCACAGTTGCCTACGTTCCATACTCATTCTATTGGCGCCCATATGTCCTCATATGACAGACTACTTGTGGAGAGCGATCTATTCGCCAAGGAGCATACACCTTCAGATGTTTCCTCGCCAGGGCCGGCGCAGGGCAAGGAGATTTGACAAAGTGACGAATAGTTTGGTAGAGTTCAACTCAACGGTCTGGAAGTACAAGAAAGCTCGTAACTTGTCGCTCAATCAGCCGCTCGCCGGAGTGTATGCAAACCCGAGATTGAAGTCTATGAAATGTGACCTGAAAGCAATGCACAGGATCGAAACTCTTCGTTTCGGGACTCCAAAGGATTCTCAGAGAGTACTTGTGAGGGAAGCGGAAACTTACATTGTCTCGTAGCGCTTGAGCTATGTACGTGAAGGGACCGGCAGAGTCGATCTATCTTCGTGGTTTCTCCTTCTTACCGCTTAGGAGAGCTGAAAGCGAAACGCCGTTTATCTTGTAAACCCGATACCGAGTTCCAGGAAGGTCTCCATACGCCTTCCCTTCTGCTCCTCCGATGCCTTCAATGTGAACCTCGTCGTGCTCGTCAACAAAGTTCGCGGCTCCGTCCCTTGGAAGAAAAGCGGTCACAACCTTGCCTGTTTTTATCAATTGAACGCGAACACACTTGCGGACAGCACTGTTGGGCTGGCGACATTCGACACCAATCTTTTCCAGAACTATCCCTCTGGCCTGAGGTGACCCCTTAAGCGGATCAGCCTTGTAGTCGAGGCCAAGCATCCTTCTCTTGAAAGGCGCATACTTCCATCTCAGTTTCTTTCTGGATCTCCTCAGCTTCCTTGCAGCAAAGAGACCTCCTGATCCTTTCGCCATTTGAAATCACTCTAGGTACGGCAGCTGTCAGCGATGTGAGTTATTTATGCTTTTACACTTCCGTTTGGCCTGTTGTGAAAGAGATTGGGAAATCAATTCATACTGTTGGAGATCTACGACAAAATGCGACAGGGGAGCTGTTGGTTGCTAGATCAGAGATGACCAATAGCGCTTGAAGAACGCAATCTTTACATTGAATAGCCGTAGAGCACTTGTCTCATTACACATTTCTGCCGTGGCACATCAGAGAAAGATTCGCTTCAAATGAAGATTTCTTCGGAACTATGCCAAGCAAACTTTATAACAGCGCCCTCTTTAATAGCGTCAGCTTCCGTTCCGAACAAGTGAAAAGGTTATATGGTGGTTTTTTTCTGTTTGGGGGATTCGCCTGATTGGTGAAAAGAGAAAAGGAAAGAATGATTAACATTTTTCAGCATGAACTCGTTCCCAAGCACGTTATCCTAGACAAGAAGGACGCTGAAGAAGTCCTAGCAAAGTACCATGTTAAGCCGCACCAGTTTCCATACATCAAAGTCTCAGACCCAGCATGCCAGATGATTGGTGCAAAGCCGGGAGATCTAATCAAAATCGTCAGACATAGCTCGACTGCAGGGGAAGCTGTCATCTATCGATATGTCATTGAGGATTGACTGATGGAACGGTCGATATTAAGCATCTCCCAGTCGGATTCATGGTCCCTAATGCGCAAGTTCTTCCAGGAAAAAGGACTGGAAAGGCAACACATAGACTCCTACAACGAGTTCATAGAGCATGGCCTCCAAGCTGTCGTAGATGAAGTTGGAGAGATCCCAATAGAAACTGAAGAGTTTGCCCTGAAGATCAAGCTTGGAAAAATAGAGATTGGGTCACCGAGAGTGATTGAAATAGACGGATCTGAACGCCAGATCTACCCCATGGAAGCACGGGTCAGGAACCTAACCTACGCGTCCCCGCTCCACCTAGAGATGACTCCTATAATAGGAAACCGAGAGGGCGCGGCCGAGATGGTCTACATAGGTGACTATCCAGTGATGCTGAAATCGAAGATATGTCCTACCTCCAGACTGACTCCTGATGAGATCAAGTCAATAGGTGAGGATCCACTCGACCCTGGAGGATATTTCATCGTAAACGGGTCAGAACGTGTTGTCGTTGCGCTTGAAGATCTGGCTCCGAATAGAATCCTTGCAGATGTTGAGAAGACAGGTGCGACTCCGACCTACAAGGCCAAGATCTTCTCTACCACGGTTGGTTCTCGGGCAAGAATCGAGACAACGATGAAGACAGATGGGGCGGTCTACATCACTACGCCGGGAGTTCCGGCGGATCTTCCGTTGATTGTCATGATGAAGGCGTTGGGATTCGACGAGGATGCAAAGATCGCCGAAATAGTCTCGCAAGATGAGACGATTCAACACGAGCTTGAATCATCATATGAGAAAGCAGTCGGAGTCGTTTCACAGAAGGATGCGTTGCTTTTCATTGGCAACAGGCTGGCACCCGGACAGGTTGATGAGTATCGTCTGAAAAAAGCAGAGTCTGTAGTAGACAGGAACTTCTTGCCTCATCTCGGAACGAAGCCGGCTGATCGAAAAGAGAAAGCATACTTCCTGGCCGAGATAGTTTCCAGAATTGTTGAGCTGAAGCTTGGAAGACGGCAAGTTGACGACAAAGATCATTATGCGAACAAGAGACTGAGGCTGGCTGGCTTGCTGCTCGCAGACCTTCTCCGAATAGTCTTTCGAAATCTCACAAGAGACCTGAAATACCAACTCGAGAGGATAACTGTCAGACGACACACTGAGCTTTCGATATCAAATGCTGTGAGACCCGGAATAATCACGGAAAGGGTCCAACATGCAATCGCAACTGGGAACTGGGTTCGAGGCAGGGTTGGGGTGACTCAACTCCTTGACAGAACAAACTTCGCTTCTACACTAAGTCACCTTAGAAGACTCCAATCTCCCCTCAGTAGAAGCCAGCCGAATCTGGAGGCGAGAGATCTTCACCCAACCCATTGGGGACGACTCTGTCCCAACGAGACGCCTGAAGGGTCCAACTGTGGCTTGGTCAAGAATCTCGCATTGCAAGCCATCCTTTCCATAGGCGTGGACCCTAGAGAAACTGTCACTAGACTCCGTAGAATGGGTGTGGTTGCAGTTGATGAGGCAGACAAGAAACTAAGAGCGGGTTCTGCCAAAGTCTTCGTGGACGGAATAATAGCTGGGTACTGTCGAAATCCGGAAGATCTAGCGTCCGAAATCAGGACACTAAGAAGAGAGGAAAAGATTAACTCAGAAGTCAATGTTGCCAACTATCCGGCTGAGACCCCAACATCAAGACCCGAGCTATACGTAAACTGCGACGAAGGTCGAGTTAGACGCCCGCTCCTCATTGTTGAGAACGGAAAACTGAGAATGACAGAATCACACCTAGAGAAGCTTCGTCGTGAGGAGCTTCAATGGGAAGATCTGGCCAGGGAAGGTATACTTGAGTACCTAGACGCTGACGAAGAAGAGAATGCGTTGGTGGCCTTAGATCAAAGTAAGATTACCGACAGGACGACCCATATGGAAATTGCGCCCTATACAATTCTGGGAATATGCGCTTCAATAATACCGTTTTCCGAACACAATCAGTCCCCAAGAAACGCATATGAATCGGCCATGTCTAAGCAGGCTCTAGGCGTTTTCTCAACAAACCATTTCAACAGGGTAGACTCAAGATCACATCTACTTCAATATCCACAGAGTCCGCTTGTTAGAACAAAGCCAAGCGAGATAATCAGCTACGACACAAGACCGTCAGGTCAGAACTGTGTCGTGGCCATAATGTCCTTCGAAGGATACAACATGGAGGACGCATTCATCATCAACAAGTCATCGGTCGAACGGGGGCTCGGACGGTCGTTTTTCTTTAGAGTCTACGAGGGTGAGTGCAGGCAGTACCTAGGTGGCTTGAGAGATAAGTTTGAGATTCCTGATCCTTCTGTCAGAGGCTACAGGGGCGAGAGATACTACAGGCTTCTCGAGGAGGACGGCATAATCACTGTTGAGTCCCCTGTGGCCGGAAACGCCGTTCTGATAGGAAGAAGTAGCCCACCAAGATTCCTTGAAGAGTATAGAGAGTTCGAGGTTCGCGGGCCTACACGGAGGGATTCATCAGTCTGTATGAGGCCCTCGGAATCTGGAGTCGTAGATTTCGTTTCGTTTTCTGAATCAATAGAGGGCAGCAAGCTGGTGAAGGCTAAGGTGAGGGATCTGAGGATCCCTGAACTTGGAGACAAGTTCGCATCCAGGCACGGTCAGAAAGGGGTTGTCGGCTTGCTTGTGCCTAGCGAGGATATGCCTTTCACAGAGGACGGGATTGTACCGGACATCATAATCAATCCGCACGCTATGCCCTCGAGAATGACAATAGGGCAACTTGCAGAATCAATAGCGGGAAAAACAGCATCATTGAGAGGTTCAGCTGTTGATGGTACACCATTCTCGAACGAAAAGATATCATCGATTAGAGAGGCACTTCTCAAACTCGGTTTCCAACATGGCGGAAAAGAGGTCATGTATGATGGAATGACCGGGAAGAAGCTAGTTGCGGAGATATTCATTGGAGTTGTCTACTACCAAAAGCTACATCATATGGTTTCTGACAAAATGCATGCCAGAGCACGTGGACAAGTACAAATGCTCACACGCCAGCCAACTGAAGGAAGGGCCCGTGGAGGAGGGCTCAGGTTCGGCGAGATGGAGCGGGACTGTCTCATTGGTCACGGTGCTTCAGCTCTTCTCAGAGACCGGCTTCTCGAAGAGTCAGACAGAGCAATAGTCTTGGTCTGCGAGAACTGTGGACTTCTAGGTTACTACGACATAAAGCAGAACAGATACACCTGTAGGATATGCGGGGAGAAGGCGGTCATCTCTCCCGTTGCAATGTCATACGCATTCAAGCTTCTCACTCAGGAGCTTATGTCCCTTGGAATCGCGCCTAGAATAAAGCTACAGGAGAGAGCATGACATGACCTACGCTGAGGAGTCTCGCAAGATAATAGATGCGATTCGATTCTCACTACTCACACCCAACGAGATACGAAAGCTTTCTGCCGTCGAGATCCAGGCCGCAGACACCTACGATGAAGACGGTGTCCCCATAGTCTCCGGCTTGATGGACGGCAGATTAGGAACGCTTGAGCCAAGACAAAAATGCAAGACATGTGGGAACACTGCTCTGACTTGTCCTGGGCACTTTGGTCACATAGAGCTTTCTCAACCGGTCGTCCATGTAAGCTTCGGAAAGCTGGTTCATCGATTTCTTTCAGTCACCTGCCGCAGCTGTGGAAGGATTCTGCTCAGCAACGAGAAGATCAACACATACAGAACTATGATAGAGGACGAGAAGAGGCGCCTGAGCATTGTCCCAGACACGTTCTATGAAAAGGTCACGAAGGATGCAAAGAAGACTCGGGAATGTCCTCACTGTGGGGCGAAGCAGTACATAGTCGAACACATCAAGCCGACAACTTATCATGAAGTAGTCGAGGGCGGAGCTAGGAGACTGACGCCAAGTACCATCAGAGAGAGACTCGAGCGAATCCGTGACGACGACCTGACGCTTCTCGGGATGGACCCAAAGGCCGCGCGTCCTGAGTGGTCCATTCTACAAGTGCTGCCAGTGCCACCCGTGACCGTTAGACCATCGATCACCCTCGAATCGGGAATCCGATCTGAGGATGATTTGACCCACAAATTGGTCGACATCATTCGAATAAATCAAAAACTCAGAGAAGCAGTTGAGGGAGGACTGCCTGTCAACATAATACAGGAGCTGCATGATCTGCTTCAATATCATGCCACAACCTACATCGACAACGAAGTTTCTGGTCTTCCTCCGGCTAGACACAGATCAGGAAGAGCACTGAAGACGATATGCCAAAGACTGAAGGGCAAGGAAGGTCGATTTCGAGGAAACCTTTCCGGAAAGAGAGTTGACTTTTCTGCCAGGACCGTTATCTCGCCAGATCCCAATTTGGACGTTGGCGAGGTGGGCGTCCCTACGGAAATTGCCGCAAGACTGACAATTCCGGAGAAGGTTACAGAGTGGAATCTCAATGAACTGAGACGACTAGTGGAGAACGGACCAGACCAATACCCTGGCGCACTCTATATTATACGCCCAGATGGACGCAGAATTCGACTTGAATTCGTGACTGAGAGAAAATCACTTGCAGAAAGTCTGCAGCCTAGCTTTGTTGTGGAGAGACACATACGCGATGGTGACATCGTCCTCTTCAACAGGCAACCGTCACTACACAGAATGTCGATAATGGCACACAAGGTGAAGGTTCTGCCTTACAAGACTTTCCGACTGAACCCATGTGTCTGTCCCCCATACAACGCAGACTTTGATGGGGACGAGATGAATCTGCACGTTCCTCAAGGGGAGGAGGCCCGCACTGAAGCCCGTCTCTTGATGGAAGTCCAGGATCAGATTCTGTCACCACGTTACGGAGGACCGATCATAGGCGCCATCACCGACCATTTGACAGCCGCGTACCTCTTCACAGACAGCTCGACATATCTCACAAAAGATGATGCGTGTAGGGTCCTCATGGCAGCGGAATACAAAGGGCCTTTACCCGAACCTGATCTCCGGCGGCCAGAACCTATGTGGTCAGGAAAAAGAATATTCAGCATATTCATTCCGAAGAAGATGAACTTTACACTCAAATCAAGTGTTTGCAGGCAATGCTCTGAATGCAAGAAGGAGAAATGTCCCTACGATGCATATGTCGTAATCAAGAACGGCGTTCTTGAGCACGGAGTCTTGGACAGAAATGCAGTTGGAGCTAGATCTGAAAGCCTTTTCCATCGCATTGTGAAGGACTATGGACCGGACATAGGACAGGATTTCCTCAACTCAATAACGAGACTCCTCGACATGTTCATCACAATGAGAGGGTTTTCTTATGCCCTTGACGATCTCGATGTGTCCCCTGCGCTGAGAGACAAGATCGACAAGGCGATCAAGAACGCGGAGGAAAGGGTCGACGAACTTGTTGAAAAATACAGAAAAGGCACATTGGACAGATTGCCGGGACAGTCACTTGGAGAGTCACTTGAGATTTACATAATGAACGAACTCTCGAAGGCCAGAGACGAAGCAGGTGCGCTTGCAGACAAGTATTTCGGAATGGAAAACAGCGGTATCGTCATGGTGAGAGTTGGAGCAAAAGGGTCGATGCTTAACATAGGGCAAATGGCTGCGTCAATCGGTCAACAGTCTATCAGAGGGCAGAGGATACGACGAGGATACAGAGGCAGAGCATTGTCCTCCTTTGAACCTGGAGACGTAGGAGCACAGGCGAGAGGGTTTGTGTACTCGTCATTCGGACACGGTCTCGATCCCATAGAGTACTTCTTCCATGCGATGGGAGGAAGGGAGGGGCTAGTCGACACGGCTGTTAGAACTCAACAGAGCGGATACATGCAGCGTCGCCTGATAAACGCACTTGAACACATCAGGGTAGAATACGACGGAACGGTGAGGGACTCCCGCGGGAATATTATCCAGTTCAGATACGGAGAGGACGGGGTTGACACGGCCAAGAGCGACCATGGCAGGGCTGTGAATACGGAAAGGCTGGTTGAGAGAGTCAGATTAGGCGCCGAGAAAGGCTCTAAGGCATCTAAGAACTACGTGTTGAAGAAGCTTCAGTCAAGAGTGTCACAATTGCCAAGAGTGTTGGCCGCCGAATTGAAGAGAGACCTATTCGAGGCCACACTTACGGAAAAGGCAGTTGACCAGGTCATAGACCAAGCGATAGAGAATTACGGAAAGTCGCTAATAGAGCCCGGTGAAGCAGCGGGCATAGTGTCAGCTCAGTCGATAGGCGAGCCGGGCACTCAGATGACGCTTAGAACCTTCCACTTCGCAGGAGTCAGGGAGCAGAACGTGACTCTTGGGCTTCCTCGACTCATTGAGATTGTTGATGCGAGGAAGGTTCCTTCAACGCCAATGATGATCGTGTATCTGGACAAAAGATGCAGAGAGAAACGTGAAAAGGCCGAGGAAGTCGCACGCTTGATTACACACACTACCGTGAGAGACATTGCTGCACACATAGAGTCGGATGTTACGCGAATGACAATCAAGATTGCGCTCGACGCTGACAAAATGCGTCAACGAGAGATATCAGTGCGTGACATGAGAGAAGCTGTTGAACTTCCCTCCTGCGACACCAAGGTCGAACGAGCGAGGATTGAGGTCAAAACCAGGGACTTCGAAATTTCCCAGTTTAAGCGACTAGTAGCGAAGTTGCCATCTCAACATATCAAGGGGCTGCCCGCGGTAAAGAGGGCGCTTGTCGTCGAAGAGAAAGGCGAATGGGTCATTAGGACGGAGGGCTCAAGTTTCGAACAAGTTCTCACTATTCCAGGAGTGGACCAGACCAGAACAACGTCAAACAACATCCATGAAGTGGCGATGACCCTAGGTATCGAGGCTGCTAGAGAAGTGATAGTCAGAGAGGCACTAAACGTTCTGGAAGAGCAAGGCCTGGATGTCGATATTAGGCATGTGATGCTTGTGGCGGACGCAATGACTTCTTCTGGAGACGTACTTCAAGTGGGGAGACACGGAGTCAGCGGAGAGAAGGCCAGTACGCTGGCAAAGGCCGCGTTCGAGATTACCATACCGACCATTGTTGATGCAGCAATGAGGGGGATCTCTGACACGTTGAAAGGGGTGGCAGAAAATGTCATTGTGGGGCAACAGATACCGATGGGAACGGGCCTGATTGACCTGTATATGGGTATGTCCAAGAAAGAGAGTTGAGAACATGATCGATATTACTAAGCAACTCAAGATAGCCGTAAAGAGTGGAAAGGTATCTTTTGGATGTGCGGGAGCACTCGAGGCTGCGAGAAGCAGCAAGGCAAGACTGATCGTCCTGGCTTCGAATTGTCCCGAGGATGCCAGATCCGAGATCCTTCACAGAGCCAAACTCTCCGAGTTGCCTGTGTGCATCTATGGGGGAACCAGTGTAGACCTAGGAGGCGTATGTGAGAAACCCTTTCTCGTAGCCGCAGTGACCATTCACGAGCCTGGTGACTCCGAGATACTAAAGGTAGTTGGCGCGAAAGATGTCAAGTAAGATCAAGCTTACAAGCGATGAAATGAAATGCATTGCACTTTTCGAGAGCATTACGGGTGCAACGGCCAAAGACTGTCTCATCGACGAAAAGGCTGAAAGAATCATCTTTCTTGTAAAACAAGGTGAGATGGGCTTAGCCATCGGTAGAGCGGGGAAGAACATACAGACCTTGAGAAAAATGACCGGCCGTCAAGTAGAGATCGTTGAGCAGGCAGACACGCCTGAGCAGTTGATCAAGAACGCACTTGCCCCGGCTCAGGTAAAGGAGATTCGGATCACCGAGAAACCCGAAAGGAAAATAGTCGTCGTTGAAGTTGAGCCGAAAGACAAAGCTCTAGCGATTGGCAAGAACGGCCGGACAATAGACAAGACCAGAATTCTGGCGAAGAGATACTTCCAGATAGACCACGTTGTCGTAACCTAGCAAGCACAATAGCTTAGACTTGCTATTTTGTCTGTTTTGTGAATCTTTGTGCTTCTTGTAGGAACTTGTCCATTTCGGCCTCTGTGTGAGCTGCCGAAATAGCGCAATGCACAAGTTCAGGTGTTAAGCAAAAGATGCCTCTCTCCAACAGAAAGTACATGAATCTCTTTGAGAGTTCTTTGTCACCCTTGCTAGCAGCTGTGGCGTCCTTGACTGGAATGTCCGTAAAGTGGCATCCGAAGATTGATCCTACGCCGGTCGTCTGGAACTTCAAGCCACCATGCTCCATTATCCCTGTGAGTTCTTTACGCACCTTCTCTCCCATCTTTCCGATCTTCTGATGTACTGATCCGTCCTCCAGGACTTTCAGAGTGGCGAGGCCTGCAGCCATAGACACCGGATTTCCAGTATGAGTTCCTCCGTGGAATGAATAGTCTGAACCCTTGTATTTTGTGTGGTCCATTCTCTCCATGATATCTGATCTTCCCGTGATTGCACCGATCGGGAGACCACCTCCCGCGATCTTCCCTAAAATCGTCAGATCGGGTTTCACGCCGTAGAATTGCTGTGCTCCTCCTGGCCCCAGCCTGAACCCGGTGATTACCTCATCAAAGATGAGTAAGGTGTCTTTTTCACGGCACAGGTCAACTAATCCCTTCAAGAATTCTTTCTCAGCAGGGATCATGCCTCCTGCGCCCATTACTGGTTCTATTAGCACGCAAGCTAGTTCCTTTCCGTTCATGGACCTCCTGACTCCATCCAAATCGTTATAGGGAAGGATGACTGTGTCCGCCAGCGACCCCGGTGTAAGGCCACCCGAAGGAATCTCATTGTAAGGTGGTTTCATAGCCACATGGAGGGGATCGTACCCACCGTGCCAGTTTCCTTCGAATTTTCCGACCTGACGTCTGCCCGTGTACGTCCTAGCAAGCCTAACCGCATACATGTTTGCTTCCGTGCCTGAACCTGTGAACCTAATCAACTGGGCCGAGGGCACCATTCCAACTATTTTCTTAGCGAGCTTTAGTTCCAGTTCATGAGTGACGCCATAGTGGAGATCTCTTTCAATCTGTTCTCTTACCGCGTCAGTAACTGCTGGGTGTCGGTGGCCCAGAATCAAAGCAAAATGAGCGCACCAGTAGTCTGTGTAGATGTTGCCATCAATATCAAACAACTTGCTTCCGTTCGCATCTGTCACACAGAATGGGTAGGGCTCAATGAATCTGATTCTGTAGGAAATGCCCGCAGGAAAGAACTTCCTTGCTTCTTGATACATCTGTTTCGATCGTGGAGTTTTCCGTACGTATTCATCACTCATTTCTGATACAACCATTAGCTCCGAGCTGCGTCAAACTGTTTCCTTGCAAGGTTAAGTCTTTCGGACAAGACCAATGGCGTGTAGTTTCCCATAATTTTTTCGCATCCTGTGTTGTTTGGATGGTTTCTGTTTTCTCGAGTGGAAGTTTCTTCTGGAAGGCTTGGATGGGTGTGTCGTAGTTGAGGCTGATGTGGGGTTTGATCTCGTTGTGCCAGTGGATGTATTCGTCTATGCTTCTGAATTGGTGGCGTTTCTGGTCGTAGACGCCGTAGAGCCTTTCCAGTTTCCCGTTGGTTTGGGGATGGTTGACGCGGCATAGGATATGCTTAATTCCACGGTCAGTCAGGTATTGCTCGAATTGGCTGACGCCCTTCTCCTTCCGTTCGCCTTCACTGGCGTAGAACTGGCTTCCGCGATCTGTGAGTATCTCGCTTGGGCAACCGTACTTGGCTGTGGCTTGCTCGAGGACGCGTATAGTGTTCTCCGCTGTGGGGTCTTGGAATACGCCGTAGCCCGTTATCAGCCTGGATGCATCGTCCATGTAGGCAATCCACCATTCACCGCTGTCGAGCTGCTTCCAATCCGTATGCCATAGACTCATACTGTGTTCGCGTTCATATCTGACCCATTTACGTCTCATCTGTTTCGATGGTTAGTTTAAGGCTCTCCCGGTCTCCTTCAGGATCGCATGAATCCTGTTGTGGGGTAGATTCAGCCCATAGCTTTGCTTCAACGCATATTCCAAGGTTAGAGCATTAACCTTCAACTCGTCATACGCCTTCATGACGGTAGCAGCGTCGCGGAGATTGGTCGCAGCCTTTCTAGGTGTACCGGGCTTCTTCAAGGCTGGAACTATACCTGTCCGCCTATAGGTCTGCCACAGCTGCTCCACCCGTCTGCGCGAAACGCGTTGGATCAAAGCCAATTCGCCTGTCCTCCTCCCCCTCAACTTCTCCTGGACTATCCAACGAATCTTTCCCTCACTCAACTTGACCATGTGACGCATCTTAGCGCGCGCGTAATCCGAGTTACTTAATTCATGTTGCACATTCCTGCTGAACACGAAGGCTTCCACGACTTGACGTACGAGCTTATATCTCACAATCCAGAGCTCAACTTGGTTTAAGAACCATGCCAACAACGAGAGAAGAAGTTGAGAAGGCGCTTGATGAGATGAGGCCCAATTTGCAGGCAGACGGTGGAAACGTAGAACTCGTAGATTTTCGAGATGGTGCCGTCAAAGTGAAGCTGACAGGAGCGTGCGCCGGATGTCCTATGTCCCATATGACGTTACAGTGGGGCGTAGAGCAATTCCTGAAGAAGAGATTTCCAGAAATTCTTAAGGTTGAGGCAGTTCCATAGAACCGTTGCCGAGACAAAAAGACGCACCAGCCACCTATCTCCTAGATAGGACGACCCGCATGAAAAGACATCGATAAGTCTCAGGTCATCGAATAACTTACTCTACCATCCATTTTCGGACACGGAGGGATTGGCCTATCAACAATAAGAGTGACTCCCTGGGGTCAAAGATACGTTCTCTCACCATGAGTCCGCTTGCCATTCAGATAGACAACAGGACCAACGAGTTCAAAGTTCTTCACTCGAAGCAAAATCAGGATTGGTTCTCAGAACTCTGCTTCTGTATCTTGACAGCGAATTCCAGCGCCAAATTAGGAATAGAAATTCAACAGGCAATAGGTCCAGAAGGCTTTCTCAAACTGCCTCGAGCGGAGATCGCCAAGCGTCTCAGAGATCTAGGCCATAGGTTTAGTGAACGGCGTGCACATTTCATAGTTAAAGCCCGTGATTTTCGCCAGATAAAGAACATCATTGTAGGCATCAGAGAGCAGGAAAAGGCCAGGGAATGGCTTGCTGAGACAGTGATGGGTTTAGGATACAAAGAGGCAAGTCATTTCCTTAGAAACGTTGGATATGAAGACCTAGCCATCCTTGATAGACATGTCCTGAGGACAATGAAGGACTATGAGATTATCAATGAGGTTCCAAAAGCACTTACAAGACGCAAATACATCGAGCTTGAAGGTAAGTTGAGAAATCTGGCTGCTCAGCTGAATATGTCCCTCTCCAAACTTGATCTGTACATTTGGTACATGAAGACCGGTGCAGTTCTAAAGTAGGTGACGATTCATTCTGACTGAGACCAATCGTGTACGACAGACTACCACCAAGTGATCGTAGCATCCAATTTTCGATGGTGACAAACATCTGCTAAGCGCATATCCAAGACTATCCTGACCTTAGAGTAACTTTCCGGGAAAACGAGGGTATCTTAGGACGGCTACGGCATTAAGCGGTCTGTCCCTAGAAAAGACGACTTCCCCGCTTTATGATTTATTTTCACCGAAACAAAGAGAGGTGGTAGTTGTCTCAAAAAGCCAAACCTTGCTGCGCGATTTTTCCTATTGTCGCAACCTTACTGGCGCGTCAATATACTGCGATAGGAACGATATTCAAGGTTCTTGAATTGGCATTCAAACCAACGGCCTTGCCAAAGCAAGTAAGGTTGACTATACTTCCTTGCTTGAACAAATTGCTGCCTGAAGGAGTCAGACAGTTTTTGGCACAAGAGACTTGAATCATTACCTTCCTTTCTGTAGGAGGAAGATACTGACTCAGAGGGTGAACGAACGAAAGTAAGCATTCATTCAGAGATGGTTGTGTAACGGAGAATTTCGCTTGGACCTGAACATAACCAGAAACAGAGGATAGAAATTCCACATACTTCGTCGCATGCTCTTTCTTCCTATCAGAGGTCCACTTCGATTGCAGTTCGACAGGAATTTGGAACTTGAAATCCGTCTTCATTTCTTCGCATTGATTTTTGAAGTCGTCAATCAGTTCGTCGTGGATTTCGAAGTCTTCTAGTCCGTACGTTATCTTTTCCTGAGAATTTAGAACGCGTTCCACTCTGCTATACATCATTGTCGGTCTCTGTCTCACTTCATATTCTGTAACAGTTTCTTCAGACAGACTCCTTTCGTACTTACCTCCCACGATAGGTGTCTCGCCGTGAACCCCTTTCTCAATCTCACCACTTCTAGTCTGAGTGATTTGTTTCGGTACAACTTCTGGAAACAACTGGAAGTAGAGGTTCTCAACCGTCTTTTCGTCCATGTAATAGAAGACTTTTGGTTCTGCTTCGTCAATCGGCCGACTCTTTCTTACAAACGAAAAACCTTGGTTTTCTTCCTCAAGGACAAGTCGAAGTTTTTCCACAGCGCTTGGATCAAGTCGTAAGGGGCGAGTCTGTGCAAAATCTCTCGGTTTCCGATATTGAGCAGCCAGTGCGCGCTGAGTAACCGTCCGTGTCATTCTCCTCGTGTCGAAGAAGGTATAGACGACAACAGCTACCATGGCTGAAACGAATATGGCCAATGAATTGTCGGTTAAGAAAGATAGGAGCGCGCGCGCTATCTCATACAATGAGAGTTCTGCCATCCGCCATCCCTCGTAGCTTACGGCGTGTAGAATGATTCAAGTTACGCGTTATTTAAGGCTGAAACGAACGCCCCAGAACCCCGACAAGTGTTTTGGCAAAGCACTACAGCGATTTTGCACCAGAGAGATTGAAAACGATCTACGAAAAAGCGAAGAGTAGCACTAAGTCTATGCTTAGTTCTATCAATTATGTCGCCAAATTAGGCAACACTTCAAATCTATTTTTTCAAGAGTCAGGTGAAGTAGCCGTTTACCTTTATCTGGGCAGTCGGTTCGGGGGTGTATATTGTGAAAGTGATCTCCACGCCATAGGTTCCTTGAGGGGGTACTATGTTTGTTCCGAAGGCAAAAGATAGGTACGCCGACTCCCCCGGTCGAATAGTCTCGTCGTAACTACCGGAAAATCCAGTCTTTCCATACTCCGGCTTTTTCGGAAGAAACTCGATCATAACTCCCATACAAGCTATTCCAACAGATGAAGGGCCCGTATTGGTGACCATTACTTTGATCATCGTCGATTTGCCTTTTGGTAGTACAACACCGGCCAGATTATCCGGTCCGACTATCCATCCGTATTCCGGTTCGATAACCTTCAAAACCAGACGAATATTCGTCTGAGTTGTCACATAGGACGTAGTGACGAAGGTCTCTTTGTATGATGTAGTGACATAGGATGTGACCACGACGTGAGATGTGCTGACTGAGACTGTTGTTTCGACGACAGTCATCAGAGTCGTCGCAGTAATAACCTGTGGTGGGGCGGTCGGAAAAAGGCAACTCCATAACTGTGGAAGGCCAACCAATAAACCAATGATGACGCTCAGCCCAACAATGTACTTGTTCCACAGGCCTTTCAGAATCTTAACGAGTGAGCGCTTTCTTCCGGGCATGTCGTAACACTAAGAATCCACTGTATTTTAGCGGTTTCGGTATAGACAAGCCTTTTTCCAAGCTCTCCAAATCCAACAATCCCCGAATAAGATTATTTTTATTTCGGCTAAACGCAAGGGGACCCACACGACAAGGGCGAATTTTCCAAACCGCTTTCTCACTCTCTTCCTATATAGGATAGGGTTTTTGTGGGTGTTTTCGGGCAAGATTCATCCTTCTTGCCCGGCCCTTGAAAGAACATCATGGACCGTGGACTTTGATATTTTCAACTCTTTGGCGATCTCTCGCTCGGTCTTACCTGAACATTTCAGTGTCTTAATGCGTTCCTCTCGTCTTCGCCCAGATTCTTCCTTAGTCGGTCTACCACCGCCGGGAAGTCTCAGACTCAGATCAGATAGTAGTCTGGCTTTCTCAAGACTTGTTAAGTTTTCATTGCGAGTGACCTTGCTCCATCGAACAGCATCTTCAATGAAGCGGTGCGGCTTAGTCCAATTGTCTGAGAGAAAAGGATTCTCCAACGACTGTACGGTGACCGGCTCAAATCGTCGTTTGAAATCCCCGGTGGTAACTGATATTTCCATAATTGTAAATTGGATCAGACATTCTTGGAGCCTTACCTTCAAGAACATCTCGGGCTTTGGACAGTCTCATGTTCGGCATTTGGAGAATCACCGGAGCTAGGGCGGCGATATCTGATCTCAGCATCATATCATACGGATTGCCAAACGTCTTAGAACTTTTCATTGTATGAATTGCCTGTCGTGCATGATGGACCTCTTCACCTTTAAGCCAAGTTGCATAGAACCGCGTCCGAGAAACAAAGCATTCGTCAATAAAGCCTTCAGGATTTTTCAATGTTCCTTCAGGCCGGAGGTCAGAGCCGACGCTTCGCAACTCCAACACTTCTGGACTTTGCAATATTTCCGGCACTTTCTCCAAGCCCCAGAATCCGCCGTCTGTCGAAACATGGAAGCATCCGCCAATGTGACAGATCCCAGCAATCAGCATCCTCGCTTTCGCTAGAATTAGCGTGCTCCATTCTGGTGTAAAACTAGGACCGGCAATCATCTTGTCAGCCTTGTCTTTCAGCCGAAAATGTTTAGTTCGTCCACTTAAGATGTACTCGTCTAAGTCTAGCTCTGTCGTTTTGAAATGCTTGATCTTCGAAGCTAAGTCCTCTTTCGGCGGTTTGTAATTGAATCGACCGATTAAAGCAACCATCTGTAGCTTATTGCTCAGATATTCCAACGAATTTTTGACGGCTTGATCTTTAGCCGCGAACATTGGACGCAAGAACCGCCCCAAGTCGTGGTCCTTTTCATTGGGACCCGGCGTGAATCCATAACCTTTGATGTTTGTTATCTCTGCGCCGAATTTCAAGGCTTGGCGGATTTGACTGAAGGCTTCATGTGTTCGGCCTTGCAAAGGAAAAATGGTAGTGCCCGGCATTTCAATGCATTGACAAGCAAGATTTGGAAAGTTTTCATCGTCTTTGAATCTGAAATCTACTCTAGCAAACCCTTCCATGTCCTCGATGTCTTCCAAGTTTTGAATAGGCGACCACTCCGTTTCGATGTTCGGTAAAGGCTGAAGTAGGGTTGCCGCAACATACAAAGATTTGATGTCGAGATATTGAGCGAATGCTTCTTTCTCTTTTCGGTAGCCAAACCACAGCAAAGTGTTGATAGCCCCCCAACTCGCAAGTCCCGCGTATTTTCGTACGTTCAAATCACCATCAAAAACGATGACCGGCTTAAGGTACAACTCCCAAGCACCGGTCTTTTTGTTCTTTCGATATGCTACTCGTTGATCTACCTCCCATGGGGCCGCGGCCTTCTTGAGGTCATTTCGTCTGAAGTCTGCAAATGCAACGCTTGGCATTGTATAGAGTTGGAGTAGTTCGACGTTCTTTTCCAAATACCTATCTCTGAGATTGTTGAAAGCGGTCGCCGTTATCTCCGCGTCTGTCCGTGCGTATGCCTCAAATTCCCGGGGATGGTTCTCAAGAAATTCACTCATGTGAGGCATCCAATAATCGACGCTCTTACCACCAACACCGTCAAGGCTGGACTTTGAGAACCCCAGAGTTCGCCCGATGCTTTCAAGAGACATCGGATAAAAGGAGAACAAGTCTTTTACAATGATCTTGAACGGTCCAACCTCGCCGCTGTAGTGTAAACCGCTGTGGATCTGTTTGATGTCTCTGAAGTTGTGAAAGAAATCCTCAAGATATCGAGCCTCCGCGTTTCCAAAGTGCACGATCAGGTAGATTGTACCCTCTTCAAGTCCACTGAAATCTCGCAAGCACTCCGCGAATTTCTGCAACCTAAGAACCGGTTCCTTGATCACGTACATTTTGGACTGATCTTTACCTTTCGCCAATTGGATGGTCAGTAAAGTGTTGCCTTCGAACTCAGAATCAAACGCGAGAATGGTCGGATTGTTGAAAAGAATTGGATTGCCTCTTGGTGGTACTAGAACTCGCTCGTAAAAACTTTCAGTGTCGGTGATCACTTTTTGGAGTGCTGTGTGAACCTCACTTCTTCTTGGTTTCAAGTTGGTCATAGAGTTCCTTCCAACAATAATGGCATTCGTAATGAGCTAACATCGAATGCCCGTTGGATTCTATCAAATCCATTTCTCGCCCACAGACTGGGCAAACATCATCGTCATAAGCTCCATATTCATCTGTGCAATCGTCAGCCTCAGACATATTTCCACCTTAGATATTTCAGGAGAATCTCATTCAAGAAACGGCGTTGTCTAGGGGTTGGACTGCTAGGCACCCAATACTTACCGCGTTCAAAAACCAAGGTTTCGAGGAATCGCCGCTCATAGGAGTCGGGCTGTGACTCAAAGTCGCCCCAGAGCAACTTAGCGACTGTTTTCCAATCTCCGCCGTAAATTCGACTGAGCGGATTCTTGTAACTGAGTTTTCGGATGATCTCAATTTGTTTAAGATCGGTTCTTTCTTTGATCTTATCTCGATGAGTAGCCGCCCAACGCAACAGGAATTTGTCGGTTTCATCGAGCGTTATTCTATCGGCGACTCTCTCAAAACAAGTCAGACCCGTATATCTGACTTCACCCGTCTTTGCATTCTTCCAAACGAGGTAGCCGACCAAATCCGGGTACTTGCAGATCCAACATTGGATCTTATCAGAAACCAACCCCTCTATTTCGACTTCAATCGGTAGAAACCCGTCCGCGACAAGTTCTTGATGTCGCTTAACAAGAACGGTAGCCCTACCGGACTTTCTAGGCTTCAAGCCTCACCACTCTTTTGTTTCGAAGTTCTTGCCCTACCTTATAACCCGTTTGATACAACAACAACCAGTAATTGCAACCCGCCAACAAGAAGAATCGGATATTTTCTCAGAAGAATTTCTACGCTCAAGGCTGTCGTTCCTCCAAGAAAAGTGGTCCTTCACGATAGCCTTTCAGCATAAGAGGTTCTTTCTGTAAGACCGCGAGCCCCACGGTAAGACAGCGCACTAACATTTCGTCAGGATTGTTAGACCGATTGCCGACTCGCCTTCTAAATGCGTCGATGTTTTTCAGTAAGTCTAACGGAACCTGAATCGTTCTCAGCGTCATCTCTCGCTTTACAGTCAAGTCAAATCACCTTAGAAAAGAAGCAGAGAGGCTAGGGGCCAATGTCCTCACAAAACCCCTAACCCTTGTCAGGACGGTAGGAGGTGAAATACACGTCGAACCGTCCGTGACTTGGATGATTCACTGTCTATGCTCTCCTTTGTCTCTCGCTAGTGGTGGTCCGTATGCTGGCTTGTTTTCTGTTTCTTTTGCAATAACCGCAGCGGCTTCACTTGGGGACAGCCCCATTTTGACGAGGCTTCGTTCTTTCTCGACTGCGCCTTTGATACAGTCAAAGAAAAACTGCAAGACAGGCTCAAACTGTTTTGTCGGTTCTTTGTCTAACCAAGATTGGCTAACATCAGGCGCATGTTCTACATCTTTTGACAGCTCTAGCACGAATTCCTGGTAGGCTTTGAAAAACTCAAGATACTGAGCCTTCAAAGCGTCTAGCCGGTCCCATAAAGTGCTCATTGTCTTTTCACCACACGTAACTCTAAATGGGCGCACCTTCCGAAATGATTGCAAGACTCTGGTGTGGACCGGCAAGAGATTCGAATGCCCGTGCCTCTTTTTGCTTGCAAGTACAGATCGCAGAGTTTGTTACGCCCCGACTCGTTGTCTATCTGTAGTAGTCCGTCAAGAATCATCTTGCCAAAATACCGACAAGTCTCAGGAAAGCCAAATTGCAGATTCATGCGGCTACCATGCGCCGGGCCCACGACTCGATGTTTGCTTTCGCCTTTCGGCAACTGACATTCCCAAGATGGACTGTCCGAGAATTTCACCAGTTTGCCATTTGGCAATTCCACAGCCAAATTCCTATCGAGAATCTCAGCCACCTTTTGGGCCAATCCCTCAACCTGTAAATCAATTGCTTTCTGTTTCGCTAGTTCAACATTTCTAAGAGCCTGTGAGAACGCTGTCTCTTCTTTGTCATAGGCGGCGTTCAATTCCTGAATTTTTGAAATGTCAAACTGAATGCCAGTCGATGCGCAGATCACCAAGGCTTTGACAACGAGTTTAGAATCTCCTAGCACATCGTCGTGCGTGACCACATACCGAACCAATTCTCCTAAGTTCATCCAAATCACCTGTCCCTACTTGGATCATGCCGCAAGTGCAATTGTCGAAGCCGTTGTACCTCATCCTCAGTGATCGCGCCAGCAAGATACCTCGCATAGCTTTCTTCCTCGCTCGTATTTCGATCAGGTTTCAGCTTGGCGACAATCGCAGCTTTCTCTTCTTGTTCTCGCTTCGACAAACAGCCAGTAGCCACCAAATTGTCTTTCTCATCTTGCCAAATCTTGCCTTCTTGAATCATTCGTTTTTCCTTCGGACTCATATCTTCCACGGTCACAATACCAGGCCTCGGTAGTGGTTGGGGCCTCGGATTGTGCTCTGGTAGATTTGTTGCGATAACGGGGGCTTGAAACCGAATGCCTTGACGCCGAAGCCAAGTACGTTCTTCGTCAGATGACACGATCTACAGCCTCGGCCCCGTTCTTAGTGACTGGCGTTTTCGCAACGTGCTAAGTTCCTCAGTCTCAGCATAGCTAAGGTTCCGACTGGCAGACGCAGATACAAGTTCGTTCAATCGCTTGATCTCAACGTCCGACATCCGCATACCTACAGCTTCGTGCGCAGCTTCGCCACTTACCTTATTTCCCAAAATCTCATCTCCTTTTTTCATTTCTTGCTTCTGTAGCAGAGGATTGATCAGAAGCTCTTGCCACGTTGTGACTTCACCTTTCAAGACTAGCAGTCGCAGAAATGTGTCATCATCCACGACCAGATGAATAATCCGAGTAGTCAACGATTCATCCTCCTGTACCAAAGCTAGGTTTACCTTGCGCAACGAGCCTAATAAAGGATCGCCTATGAGAGTGTCAATGGATTGCTTTGTGGTACCGCCCAGTAGTACCAAGGATTGCTGTGTTTGTGAGGTTACACTAGTGTTACCTCAAGTTCTGACACGAGTCGAGAAAAAAGGGAGGGAAAAGTGGAACGAGCAACCTTACTTGTATGGCATCTGACTGATCAGAAACTTTCGAACGGCTTCATCTAGAAAGGCTCTGCGGTCGCAAAAACGCTTCTGACCCAGCTCATCCTTAACAGTTCTCACCGCTTCATCCACTTTCTTCAATAATTCTTTATCCATCCTTAGTGCTTCTGACGGCCCGCCTCTTCCCATTTTCTTTTTCACCCCCTTTGCTCTGTCCGAATGTCCGATCTGAATCCTCTTAAACTTCTTGCTCTTTGTTGCATGTGAATTCACAGACGGTAACCTCGGCGTATCGCCCGCGTAACCTCTGAGTAACTTTTTCTTTGCTTGAACGGATTTTCTTTTTGGAATTTTTTCAGCTTGGATCGAGTCGTTTGATTTTACCTTTTCGAGCGCAACTGCCTCCATCTGCTGACCAGAAATAAATCGCAAGACTTTGAAGGGGCTTGACGGCTATTCAGTGATAAGCGACAAGGTTGAATCAAACTAGATTGAATGAATAGGACTAGAACTAGAACGGGAGCCGACTAGGTAGGCGCATTCACTTTTGCGTCTTGCCTATAGGAAAAGACTGAGATGATCACGATTGAATCGCGGCGCGTGTGTCTTTGCCCCTACCTTAGTCATGCACATACCCGGCAAGACAAGGGGAGAGTCCTCTTATCAGAGAGTGCGCGCCCTAAGAACACAGTAACAGGCGCGCTAAGTGCCAAGATAAAAAGAGGGGCTTAGTTCTTTGCTCGTCGTCTAATGGACTTCAAGGAGCGAAACAATCTACTCGCTTTTTCGATCTCCTTTTGTTGCCGTTCGTATTGAAGAGCGTGTATCTTGTTCTCATCCTCTAAAAGCTCCATTCTCTTTGAAGCATCAACCGAGTCTTTCATCAAACGCAAGTTCTCAAGTTCCAACGCTTTCAAACGCTCACTCGATTCTACCAAAGTCTTAGGATCAGGTGGCGAAAGGTATGTAATGTAAGGTTCAACCTTCTGCCATTCTTGCGCCATTGCTTTTCCATTCAAACGGAGGTAACTTCTATCAAGGCCTACCGCGTGCCCCAACCAGCTTTCAGAGACAGAGAATAACACATTGGCTTCTGCACATTTGGTTCTAAAAGTTTTCCTTAAACAATGCGTATGAAGAGTATAACGCCTACTTCCGCCTTCCTTAGTTCTGAGATCACAACGAATAAGAAGTCTTCTAATCTGTGCTTCATGGCTATCCCCAGATTCAGGCGTAAGAACATCTCTGGGCTTTGGAAACAACCATCCCTGAGGATCAGACGATTTCCGGGAGCCTAGAAAATCACTAATCACTTTGATTGCTTCATGCGTTGTGAAAGATGTGCGCCCCCGCCTAGTCTTGTCTGCGGATGGTTGAAATGTAATGGTGGGTGGGTTGGCCTCAAAGTCAATGTCTGAAATCCTTAGCTTAGAGATCTCCCCTATTCTTGCGCCTGTAGTCAATCCTACCAGGATCAGCACCTTGCCTTTCAAGTCGGTACGCATGAGCATAGATCTGATTTCCTCATCCTCAAACGCTCGATCTACAGAAACTTCATAACGAGATGGCAGAACAAGACGATTCTTAAGATCTTCGGCATCTAGTTTGATCTTGTGAAATCTCAGAAAACTCTTGACGCCCACGATATAGCTATTGATGCTATTCGGAGCAAGGTTCTTAGTAGTCAAACTAGCAACGAACTGATCCAACAAATCAATAGGGTCTTTGCCAGTTTTAGTTATTGCCTCGATCACCTGATCGGGCGTCTCAAAGCCTACAGACTTAACAAACAGGCGAACGGACACGCCATAATGGGAGCCTGTATTCTCCGACCTCCGATTCCTAGCATTCACGAACTCATTCAGTCCCATCTCGCGTGCCTTCTTTATGCGAATACAGGTAAAGGGGCTTATTTATAAATACTACTCTATTGTCAGCTTATCCAAGAATATGCGGGAGAGAATCCGGTTCAGCGTTCTCTTGTAGGGCAGTTCCAAATCCATGTGTTTACGGCATTCAGTTCGAAAGATCTTTGACGTACCACGAGGATACAGGGATGTGAAGCAGAGTTGATATTCGATCAAATCCGATATCCCTCTTCCGACAACCTCGCATATCTGATAGCAGATGATAACACGCGCGAAGCCATGGTTGTGGATCCCCCATTGCCAATTTCGCCAGTAATCTCTGCCATCAACAAGCGCAACGTGACGGTGAAATACATTGTCAACACGCATGGGCACAGAGACCACATATCAGGAAATGTTGAGCTCGCAATGGCCACTGGCGCAAAGACGGCAGCTTACATCAACGCTAGACACAGAAAGGACATTGCGCTTGAGGACGGTGGTATTCTAATGCTGGGAAATCTAAAGGTTGAGGTAATACATACTCCTGGCCATTCTCCGGATTGTATATGTCTGTTGGTGGACAAGAGGTTGCTCACAGGGGATACCCTCTTTGTTGGTGAGTGTGGAAGAACAGATATTCCTGGGGGAGACCCCCCACAGCTTTACGAAAGCCTATTCGGAAAGATAATCAAACTCGAAGACAATACTGAGATTTACCCTGGACATGACTATGGGGCCAGTCCTTCGTCAACTCTTGGCTTCGAGAAGAAGACAAACTACACGCTTAAGCCCAGGACTCTAGATGAGTTCATTGAATTCATGTCGGAACCGTAGCTCATTCTTCGCAACGTTTATCTTGATGTCTCAACTACCGGCTTTGATTTCTGATAACCGAAGCGGACTGAAGGGCTCAAAGTGATTCAAGTGGTCGGGCTGGCTGCCGCATTTGCTTTGATAGTTATTCTCACAGCAAAGAGGATCAATGTAGCTTTGTCTATAATGATAGGATCAGTAGCACTGGCCATTTTGTCTGGGCTGTCAGTTCAAGACTTTGTCAACCTATTCATTCGTTGTTTGGAGGATCCTCAGACGGTGAACTTGACGTTGCAGGTCGCAGCCATTGGAATGCTTGCCTTCAGTATGAAGGAAACGAAACTTGTTGATGATCTGATAGCAGGATTGAGGACAATGCTGTCCAGCAGAGTCTTAGTGGCAGTGATTCCAGCTGTCATCGGCTTGATGCCGATGCCCGGAGGCGCATTGCTCTCTGCCCCACTGATAGACAAAGAAGCCGACGAACTAAAACTGACACCAGAAAGAAAGGTTGCTGTAAATCTGACATTCAGGCATATTTGGTTCTATGTCTTCCCCTTGTCTTCCACACTGATTCTTGCCTCGGGCTTAGCAGGAATAAACCTCTATCAACTGATCTTGATACAGATTCCCTCATTCATTCTCTCCATAGCAATGGGATACGTTCTGTTTCTTAGGGGCTTCAAGGTAGATCGAAGGTTACAAAGCGAGAAGGCCTATGGAATCGTAGTTGAAGGACTCGCACCTATCGCAGGCGCCATTGCACTTAACCTAGCGGGACTGAACCTAGCAGCATCAGTAATGCTCGGAGTTCTTGCAACCCTTCTAATCAAGCGAACAAGGCCATCCAGAGCAGTCGGGCTTCTCTTGAAGGGAATTCCATGGACCTCTGCTTTATCCATAGTAAGCGTCATGATGCTTCGTTATACCATTGAAGCGTCAAAAGCCATTTCCATTCTCTTCAGCATACTGAAGGAAGCAATGGTCCCTCTCGTGCTGTTCGCGACACTCTTTCCCTTCATGATTGCAGGGGTCTCAGGTCTCGCCATAGCTGGTGCAGGGATATCAATTCCCTTCATTCTTCCTCTGTTCCAAACGAATGCTCCGGCCTTGGTGAGCATGATAGTTCTCAGCACGTATGCGGGTTACTACATATCCCCACTGCATCTATGTCTCGTGCTGTCAAATCAATACTACAAGGCAAAGATCCACGAAGTCTACCGACTCTGGATTCCGTATCTGCTCATGGTCTGCGGTCTAGGAATCATTCTGGACATGCTAATCCTTTTGAGATGACTGGCCAAGAACATTGACGTATGACAGCTGAGCCTAAGAAGGCTTATATAAGGTTCGACGATTTCGTAGTCCCTGCAACAGTGGCATGGCATGTCTTCAAAGGAATTCCGACACATAGTTCGTCTCATGAATACCGATCTTGACGGATCGAAGAAATTGGTCTATGGGTTGGCCAAGATTCGTGGGATAGGCATAAACTTCTCGCATGCAATCACGAGAGCTGCTGGCCTGAGGCCTGATGCCAGAATCGGGCAACTCTCAGATGAAGAAGTTGATAGAATAGAGGAGGTAGTCACTGATCCTCTAAAGTTCGGAATACCGTCGAGACTCGTCAACAGAAGAAAGGACCTCGAAACAGGTAGGGACACTCATCTAGTTGGTGCTGATCTCGTATTGCGGGAAAAGGCGGACATAGACTTCATGAAGGACCTGCGAACATGGAAAGGTGTGAGGCACTCTCTAGGTCTGAAGGTCAGAGGTCAAAGAACAAAGACAACCGGAAGAAGTGGAAAAGCTGTGGGAGTCAAGAAGAAGGCCGCCATAGCTGCGTTGCGAGCTGCTCGAGCAGAAAAAGGAGAGAAGGAATAGCATGGGCGACCCAAAGAAGCAAAGGAAGAAGTACGAAACTCCGCGTCACCCTTGGATACGAGCTCAGATTCAAGATGAGCTCAAACTCATCGGAGACTACGGTCTAAGGAACAAGAGAGAACTGTGGCGCTACCGAACCGAGATTTCACGGATACGAGGCATTGCAAGATCCCTTCTCGCAAAGACTGAAGAGGCAAGGTCAAAGACCGAGAAGGAACTTCTTAGGAGCTTGATCCATCTCGGAGTTCTGTCCGAAGATGCAACACTCGACCATGTGCTCGACCTGGACGTGACAAAGCTCCTGGATAGAAGGCTTCAGACAGTGGTCGCAAGAAGCGGAATGGCCAAGTCCATGCACCATGCTAGACAACTTGTCAGCCACGGCCACGTATTCATTGGGGGACGGTCCGTGAGTATCCCGGGGTATATGGTGCGAAGAGACGACCATCCCGAGGTCACACTTCAAACCTCTGAACCGACCCAGAGGGAACGCTCACAGGCGCGAGCTGCGAAATCTTAGCACGTTGTCTTCACTTGCACTGAGCGTGGTCGGCTAAGGCTAATAGTGGTATCCAAGGTAAACGTCCCGCATAGTCTCAGCGCGCCGTATACTGCGGATGGGCTCTTCACCATACAAGATGCCCTGAGCAGATTCTCTCTGGTATTGCTTGAGCTTGGCGTCTGGCATTGAGAACTGGTTCTCGTCGATTGGCGCGCGAAACGCCGAAACTCAGCTAGGGCGAAAGACCCGCTAGAAGAGATAACTTCTACAGATAGGGGCCTACCGTCGGCTTCTCTGGCACTTGGCCCTGCATCATTATCATCACAATGGCTTGCTGAACTTCCCTCGGCCTGGGAATTCCGTACAACGTGTGATATGTTCGTCCCCTAGGCATCAAAACAGCTCTACCTCCACTCGCGGAGAAACTAAGGCCTCCTCCTACGGGTAGGATGCGCTTTCCTCCAACTCCCACTGCGCCGCCGATCCCTAATGAAGCTGAGTCTTCACCTAACCCGAATCCCGAGCCGGTTACGGGGATCACCGTACCATAGTTGAGAACACGCCCCAGTACACCTTGAACCACGGCCAAGTCTTCTATCTTGCTGTAGGCAAATTGACGCGAGTCATACGATAGGAAGCTCTTCTCCATGACGATTCGGTGATTGGTAACATAGTAGTTGTGTCCTCTTCTGTAGAATTCCGTCAAAACGAATCCCACGAGGCCACAAATCGTCAGCAGCCAATAGTGCGTATCCAATGGCATCTTCAGGTACTCCGTCATCACTGTCCCGGTGAAAGCAATTGCACTGAAAACCAAAAGAGAGGTAGCTCTTAAGTAGGCAAACCCTATGATGATCGCTGCTCCAACGAGTAACGCCCATAGAACCAAGATGTTAGCAATGTTGTATTGCTGAACAAACGGAAGGGGCAATCGCAGTTTGAACCCCGCGATATACGCGTACATTCGTTCAATCAGATACCCAAAGAGGATCAAAAGCCCAGAAATAGCGTATAGGTGCCAAAAGGCCAGCGGGTGGGGCTTCAGTTTCATGACCAGCTTCTCACCTGGAAGTGGCTGGGTCCTTGTCACAGGAATCTCACGAGTGGCCAAGCACCTCAGAGAAGTGATTTGTTTTTTGTTCAGGTATGTGTCAAATAACCTTGGAGGCCGTAGGTGGTTTGCAAATATACGCTAACCCTATCTTCATCCCGTGAAAGAGAGGCCACATGCGATAAGATGAATCAGCGACCTAAACAGAGCACTCTTTCAGTCGCCGTGGCCAATGACGAGGAAGGGTTATAGCTAGTGTAAATGAAGGCCAGTGGGTCTGTTTCGGAGCGAGAAACATGAGTGCGCCCAAGGTTGTCAGGGTTGGGCTCGTGAAGCTAGGTAATATCGGATCAGCTCCGTTGCTGGAATTTCTTCTGGATGAGCGGGCTGAGCGTTATGACATAAGAGTCAAGGTAGTTGGCTCTGGCGCGAAGATTGCAGTTGGCGTCTCTGAGGAGATCGTATCTCAGATACTGAGTTTCAAGCCAGACCTAGCTGTGGTTGTAAGTCCAAATGCGGGTCTTCCTGGCCCTACAAAAGTCAGAAATCTTCTGAGCAACTCTCGAGTCCCGATAATAGTTGTTTCTGATGGGCCGACCAAGAAATCTGTCAAGACTCTGGAGGAAAATGGTTTTGGCTATTTGATAGTCGAAGCCGATTCAATGATAGGTGCGAGACGTGAGTTTCTTGATCCTACGGAGATGGCTCTCTTCAACGCTGATCTAATAAAAGTTCTATGCATCACCGGGGTTTTCAATGTACTGCGCTTGGCTATTGACGAGGTGATCAAGACATGCCGCAAAGGTGCCCAGCTCAAGCTTCCGAGTGTAATCGTTGACAAGGAAGTGGCCACCAAGGCAGCGGGGTTCAGTAACGAGTACGCCAAGGCGAAGGCAATAGCTGCCTACGAAATCGCAAGAAATGTTGCGGGCCTTACTGTTGAGGGTTGTTTCGTCGTCAAGGAGTGGGATCGATATACGCGTTTGGTTGCGGCAGGACATGAAATGATGCGAGTCGCTGCAAGGCTAGCGGATGAGGCACGGGAAATAGAGAAGGGCCAAGACCTAGTGCAACGAACTCCGCATCATGATGACGGAACCATCCTTTGGAAAACCAAATTGATCGAGAAACCTGAAGAGCGAAGGAAATAGAGTGTTCATCAGCGACTTGATTGTCCTATGGTGACAGACTTCAACGAAGCTAGAAGATGTCAATCTGATGATGAGTGCAACATGTGAATGGTTATGAGAAAACTCTCAGTAACTCTAATCACAGGAAGAAGCTTCGGCCAAGGGATCGGAAAGGAATATGGAAGGTTCTCGGAGAAATACACGCATGTCGTAAGATCTTGTGAAATGAATCGTCGAGACATGGAAACGCTGGGAGTAAGCGTCGGACGATTTGTACGAGTCAAGAGCAGTTTTGGTGACACAACCGTAAGAGTTGCGGAGCCTTCACAAGATCTCGCTCAAGGAACGGTGTTCATGCCATATGGGCCATGGGCAAACACTGTCGTTGATCCTAGTACCCACGGGACGGGTATGCCTTCTCTCAAAGGCATCCCGGTGGAACTGGAACCGTCGGAAGCGGAAATCCCGGAGATTTTCTCAACGCCAGCTTCTGACGCAATCGTTAAACCCCCTCAAATCGACCAAACAAGAATCATTGAGAATGTTGTCTGCCCGTTTTGCGGATGCTTGTGCGACGACTTAGAAGCCTTCATTCGAAAGGACAGGATCGTCACCGTCGAAAAAGCTTGCATTCTGAGTCTCAGCAAGTTCCTTAACTACGAACGAGAGAGGATACGCGCCCCAATTGTCCGAAAAGATGGCCGTGCGAGAACTGTGCATTTGGACGAGGCGATCGACTACGCTGCACAACGATTAGCAGAATCTAAATATGCTGTATCATATGGCTGGAGTACAACGAGCAACGAGGCTATTCGAATAGGGATAGAAATAGCCGAGACAATAGGAGGCGTAATAGACAACACTACTAGCGTCTGCCATGGCCCAGCTATCCTTGCGGAGGAGGATGTCGGAATCTCAACATGTACTCTCGGCAACGTGAAGCACAGAGCAGATCTTGTGATATACTGGGGAGCCAACCCTCTTCAGTCACATCCGAGACACATGGCGCGGTACACTATCGGTTCGAAGGGGCGTTTTCGCTCATCGAGAGAGGATCGAACTATGGTGGTCATAGACGTAAGAAAGACATACACTGCAAGAGTAGCTGACTACTTCATCCAAGTCCAACCGAACAAAGACTACGAGCTTCTCAAAGCCCTGCGCTCTTCGATTAGGGGGAATGAGCTTGAGCAGGAAAGTGTGGCAGGCGTCAAAAGAGAAACTGTCGAGGAACTTGCTGACATGATGGTGAATTGCGAGTTTGGGATGTTGTTTTTCGGCGTGGGGCTTACCATGACTGCGGGAAAGCTGCGGAATATTGACGAAGCGATTTCACTGGTGGATGACCTTAACGCTTGGACGAAATTCAACATAATGCCAATGCGGGGGCATTTCAACGTAGCAGGGGCAAACGCTGTTCTTTCTTGGCAGACAGGGTATCCATATGCCGTGGATCTGAGCCGCGGATATCCGCGATACAATCCTGGAGAAACCTCAATCATTGATGTACTGTCGAGGGGAGATAGTGACATAGCGCTCATCGTTGGGAGTGATCCCTTAGCAACTTTTCCGTCTGCGATAGCCAAGAGACTGTCTCAGATCCCACTTATCGTGATCGATCCTCACAGAACCTATACCAGCGAAAAGGCAGAGGTAGTAATCCCTTCAGCTCCGATAGGGATTGAAGCCGAGGGAACTGCTCACAGAATGGACGGAGTCCCAATGATGCTCAAGAAGCTGAGAGACCCACCAATTGGAATCCGACCTGACGTCGAGATACTACAGATGATGCTAGATCGTGTGAGAAAACTGAAAGGATTGAGCTGAAATGACCATCAGGACTGTAGGCGGGTGGAACAGAGGACAGATAATCAGATCTGTGACAAAAGATGAGATAACGATTGAGCGACGACTTATGATGCGTGAATATCGACTCGTTTGGTTCAAAGAGAACTGTATTGGATGTGGCATATGCGCGGACATGTGTCCGAAAGAGGCGATACTGTATTTCCCCGCAGAGTTCAAGGCTGGACGAAGGGTTTCAGAGAGACCTCAGATCGATTTTGAGCCTGACAAATGCATATTGTGCGGGGAGTGCGTTGTTTCATGTCCGATGGATCAAGCTCTGATAATGACGGTTGACGGCCGCAAGTTCACTCCAGTCATAGAGTCCAATGCATTCACCATGGTGACGAGAAAGACAAGCCTCTAGCAGGAGGTGATTCATTTGGGGAACCAGATCGTCATAAAGAATGGATTCGTGTTCGACCCGGCAAACGGAGTCGAAGGAGACAGAATGGACATATTCGTCCGTGATGGGATAATTGTCGAAAAACTCACGGGAGAGACCTCCACAGAAATAGATGCTTCTGGCATGATCGTAATGGCAGGCGGCGTGGACATACACGATCCTGACTAAGGATGTATACAGTCACATCGCCGGAGCAAAAGTGAACGAGGGAAGAATCCTAAGGCCAGAGGATCATGCGAAAGATGTAGAATTCAGAACACCGCTGACAAGATCTGGGGTGGGACATTCTATCCCATCCACGTGGACAACTGGATACCGATACGCTCGGATGGGCTACACGTCGGTAATCGAGCCCGCTACTGCCCCATTGAAGGCAAGACACACACATGAGGAACTGAACGACATTCCGATAGTAGACAAAGCCTGTTTTCCGCTTCTTGGCAACAATTGGCTCGTTATGGAGTATGTTTCCAAAGGAAGAATCGACGAATGTAGTGCATATGTGGCCTGGGTCCTCTGGGCCACGAAGGGATACGCAATCAAGATAGTCAATCCTGGCGGGATCGAAGCATGGGCTTGGGGAAAGAACGTTTCGAGTTTGGACGACGAAGTTCCCCACTTCAACATTACCCCTAGGGAGATAGTTCGCGGACTCTGCAGAGTCAGCAAATCGCTGAACCTTCCTCACCCCATTCATGTTCATCCAAACAACTTGGGAAAACCGGGAAACTTCCAAACGACCATTGAGACGATGGACTGTGTGAGAGATATTGGATGCGGAGAACCAGTCTTGCACGTCACTCATGTGCAGTTTGAAGCCTACGGAGGGAGTGACTGGGCCTCGATGAGTTCAAAAGCACCAGAAATCGCCCGTTATGTCAACGCTCATGACCACTTGACAATTGACATGGGCCAAATAGTCTTCACTGACACGACGACAATGACGGCAGACGGTCCGTTTCAATATCAACTTCACCTTCTTAGCGGAAACAAGTGGATGAACTGCGACGTTGAGATCGAATCAGGAGCTGGGATTGTTCCTCTCACATACAAGCGTTCAAACCCTGTGAACGCTGTCCAATGGGCTATTGGTCTAGAGCTTGCACTACTTATCGACGACCCTTGGAAAGTCTACTTGACCACGGATCATCCTAACGGTGGGCCTTTCAATGCTTACCCACAAATAATATCGTGGCTGATGAGCAAGAGAGCTAGGATGAGAACAATCTCCAAGATTCCCAGCAGTGCTAGGAGAAGAATCCATCTCGAATCAACAGACAGAGAACTGACCTTCTCTGAAATAGTGGTCATGACGAGAGCTGGCCCAGCAAGAGCACTGGGCCTGGAGAACAAGGGCCACCTTGCGCATGGTGCAGACGCTGATGTGGCCGTATACTCAATAGATCCAAAATCGGTAGATCCATCTGCCGACTATGGGAAGTTGTTGAAAAGCTTCAGTAGCGCTTCCTATGTCGTGAAAGAAGGAGAAATCGTAGTCAACAATGGCCGTATTGCACGGCCTACTCAAGGAAGAACGTTTTGGGTTGACGCTGGAATTCGTGACGATCATGCTTCCTCGATGATAGCAGAGCTTGAATCAAAGTTTGCAGATTACTACACAATGAAGATCGGCAACTATGTTGTTCAAGAAAGCTACCTTCAGCGACCATTTTCTGTTAAGACATCTGCGCAAGGTGGGAAGAGAACAGAACGCGTCAAACAGCAAATTCCGTTGAGACAGGATTGAGTGCAGTTCTTGAAGCAGCTCATTCTGGAATTGAAACGACCACTTTCCTTGCCTATGCATGCAGAGGTCATCTCGCCAGATGTCTTGTCATCAACATCAGTACAGGAGATAGGAGATCTGACTGTGTGGGAAGGCAATCGGACGGTCAAGATTGAAGAGATATTCAACGTGAAAGGGGAGACCGGTGCACCTCCATCGGAGTTCTGCGTTGTTGTTTCTGGTGATGTCGAGAAAATCCGACATCTTGGATATCGGATGAGCTCTGGACTATTGAAGATCGAGGGAAACGCAGGAATGTATCTAGGCGAAGAGATGTGCGGTGGAAGAATCTCCATCGAAGGGAATGCCGGGTCTTGGCTCGGGTCGAAAATGCGGGGTGGGACAATCGAAGTCTACGGGGACGCAGGGGACAACGTGGGTTCATCGTATCGAGGAAGCCGAGAAGGCATGAACGGTGGGTTGATGATCATTCACGGAAATGCGGGTGTTGAAAGTGGCTGTTGGATGGGTGACGGAATAATCAGAATCAAGCGGAACGCAGGCATATTTCCAGGAATCCACATGTGTGGCGGGGTTATTCTCATAGAGGGTGACTGTGACGGAAGAGCTGGGGCCGGAATGACGGGGGGCAGAATTATTGTCTGTGGGAAAGTGGACGACGTACTTCCCAGTTTCGCAATTGAAGAGATCAGGAATATGACTAAAGTGGGTGATGAGAGAATCGAGGGTCCATTCTATGTCTTTCAAGGCGATGTCGTGAGCGAAAAGATCGGCCGAATCTTCGTTAGCGTAACAAAGAACCCTCACTTGAACTGGTGCGAGAAGTACCTTGAGCCATGGCAGATGTAGCATGCATGCATTACTGTTGATTGGCAACCTGGTTATCCAGTGGTCCTGTATAGAACCAGTTCGGAACATATCTGGAGCATACTCCGGCATCTGCCAGCCGCGGTAGCCTCCAGTAAAGGAAAACGATATCCCCCACAAGATTCATCCAGCTCCTTGGCATCTTGGGAATCGTATGGGTCTAAGTGTGAATAGAGAAGCAGTAACGCTTCTTGAGAAAGGGTTAGACGAGAAGGAAAAACTCGGAGTCGCGGTAGATACAGGACCGCTCGGATCGCTAATCATAGACGCAGGGATCAAGGCTCCCGGGGGGTATGCCGCTGGGAAATGGATTGTGGAAATATGCCTAGGAGGCTATGGTTCTGCCTCCTTCACAATGATGCAGTACGGCGAACTTCCGCTGCCAAGCATCTTTGTTGAAACAGATTTTCCGGCAATCGCGACCTTGGGATCGCAATTAGCCGGATGGAGCATAAGAACAACGGATTACTCCGCCATGGGATCTGGACCAGCCAGGGCTCTATCCAAGAAACCTAAGCAACTCTATGAAGCGATAGACTATGAAGACAATTGCGATTCGGCAGTCATCATCCTGGAGGCGGCGTCCCCACCAACAGAGAATGCCATTAAGACCATCGCGAGCGACTGCGGAGTCTCCCCAAAGAACCTCTACGTAATCGTAGCACCAACCTCTTCAATGGTGGGCTCAATTCAGATAAGCGGCAGGATCGTGGAAACGGGGCTCCATCGGCTCTTTCAACTTGGGCTCGACCCAAAGCTTATCAGTTTCGGATGTGGATCGGCTCCTATCGCACCAGTACACCCAGACACAGCTAAAGCCATCGGAAGAACGAATGACGCGCTGTGTTACGGAGGAGTGACATTCTACACAATCACTCACGAGGATGATGATCAACTCAAGAACCTTGTTTTGAACAGTTCGTCGCAAGCGTCAAACGAATATGGCAAGCCTTTCTATGAGATACTTGAGGCCGCGCAATTCGATTTCTACCAAATAGATCCAAGGATTTTCGCGCCTTCCACAATATTCGTGAACAATAGCAAGACTGGTTCCACGTATAGGGCAGGAGGCGTTAACGTGCAAATGCTGAAGAAGACCCTGGGAATAGTCAATGTATAGAGTGCGACTCCCCAATAGTTGCGCGCGCTCAGTCGATTCTGGCCTGAGACAAAGCAAACAAAGGAATATTGTGAATACCTCCCATGGGCAATAACGGCATAAGAGAAAGAGCCTAAATCGTGTATGTTTTCGTCACTGAAACGGAGCGCCGTCAGCAAACTATTTGTCCAGGCACCATACTGATGTAACGAAACCGAGCCGAGTCTTTGGTTCCTTTGAGGTCCTCACATCCGATCGACAACCCAGCAAACACGGTCGCGTACACTCTTCAACGCCCATGGAGAAAGAATAAAATACAACCGCCCCCAACCAACACCGAGGGATGAAGACGCCAGTCCCAGATTGACCTTTGCCAAAAGGTATGATAGCCTCTGCGACGGTCTGACCCAAACATCTTCAGAACTCATGTCAATAGTCTGTGCACTGTGTTTCATAGGCAAGGAAAAGGTTTTAGGGTGGTGGATCTCAGGTGAAGCAAGTCTTGCGTCGAGGTAAGTGATCAAGATTTGTCGATGTTTACTGTTCCCGGTGCATACGACCGTGCGATCACAGTCTTCTCACCTGACGGCCGGCTCTTCCAAGTTGAATATGCGGCCGAAACGGTCAAGAAAGGTGCAACCGTCCTAGGGATGACTTCACCTGAAGGAGTCGTCCTTGCGGCAGAAGAGAGAGCAATGTCAAAGCTTCAAGATCTTTCGTTCATGCTCAAAATCTTTCAAGTAGATGACCATGTGGGTGTAGCAGTTGCTGGCCTGAGTTGTGATGCCCATATCCTTGTCGACCAGGCTAGAATCTTTGCCCAGAGTAATCGACTCATGTACGACGAACCGGTAGACATTGAGATTCTCACGCGTAAGATCGGTGAAATAAAGCAGATGTATACTCAACATGCCGGAGTACGCCCTTTTGGAATCTCTGAGCTTTTCGCGGGAGTGGACAAGAGGGGGCCAAGGCTTTTCTGGACTGATCCGAGTGGAACCTTCTGGGCATTCAAGGCTTGGTCAATAGGCTTCGGAAGCGAGGCTGCCAACAAAATCCTTGAAGCTGAATACCGCGAGGATCTTACGCTTGACGATGCTATCCTGCTTGCACTGAGGTGCATGGTGGAAATATCAGAGGAGAAGATTGACGCGCAGAAGATAAGGGTGGCAACAGTGCCAATGGCAACCCGTAAGTTCAGGAAGCTTACAACAGACGAGATAGATAAGTATCTCAAAAAGGTCAACTCGGGGAAGAAGACGTCATCAAAGTGAGCTTACATACTCCGTCCCTCCTGCCTTTTCGATTCCTCTATCGCCAGATTCGGTCCAGGTAGAGGAAAAAAAGAGTTAAGGCTGTTCATAGTTAGAGAAGAACGGTTGGGAGCGGGGTCCCATATGAGTGAGAAATACACAACCGCAAGACTCTCAGTCGAAGGAGACCGATTTGAGGTTCTAGTCAAGCCAGAAGAGGCCCTCAACTTCAGAATGGGCAAGCAAGTGCCAGTCACGCAGCTTCTGGTTATAGAAGAGATATACTCAGACGCCAATAAAGGGACTCGAGCCTCTACAGAAAAACTTCAGAAGTACTTCGGAACGACTGACGCCGTCAAGATCGCCGACGAGATCCTAAGAAGAGGAGAACTCCAGCTCACCACGGAGCAGAGAAGGCAACTGATCGAGGACAAAAGGAAGCAGATAGTCGCGTTTTTGGCAAGACATTGCATCGACCCAAGAACCGGAACACCTCATCCTCCGTTGAGAATAGAACAGGCCCTGTCTCAAATACGAATCTCAGTAGATCCATTCAAAAGCACGGAAGAACAGGCAAAGACAATCATAGAGGACCTGAGGCCAATAATTCCTCTAAAGATCGAGCAGATGCGCGTCGCGGTGAAAATATTCGCTGAACACGCGGCGAAGGCATATGGCGCTGTCAAGAATTTTGGAACCATAACAAAAGAAGAATGGCAGCGAGATGGGTCTTGGATTGGCGTGGTCGAAATGCCAGCAGGCTTGTACGGATCATTCATTGACAGGCTAGGCAAGCTGACGCAGGGTACAGTTCAGAGCAAGATCCTGAAGTGAAAGAATCTACGGCAGGGACCGTAAGAGAATCATTATGGTGCTGCAATTCACTTTGCCAAGATTCACCTATAGACTTCCAATTGTTTTTCTCCGCAAATCAGACCTGCTTTCTCAACGGCCTTCTTCCATTCCTCTCTTGCCTTTTTGCTGAGTACAACGATCACATGATTGGCCGCATAGTTCCAGATACTCTTTCTCATTCTCCTGGACGAGTGTCTCCGCAGCCTTCGCACATGTTGTTGCAGCTATTGTACATTCCTGATTGCTTCTGCACAGAGCGGACACATATCTACATGACATGGAAACGAATTCCATACTGAGCGAGGCTCTATGCCTCAACATGTTGTTGCAGATAGATCTTGCTAATTCGCAGCTAAGCTGCTTCTGAAACTCCTTCTTGCTAAGCTCCAAGAGACCTCAATTCTGCGAAACTCTTATGCTTCACGCATATATTTGCGAATCGACGTATGACACAGGAATGCGGTTGTGTGAGACTTTGAGTGTCGCCCCCTACGTTTCTTCTCCTGAGGACGTTGTTCGTAAGATGCTGGACATGGTTCAGCTTAGGAAAGGTGACGTGCTCTTTGATCTAGGATGTGGTGACGGACGAATAGTTCTAATGGCCGCCAGGGACTATTTTGCGAAAGCATTTGGAGTTGAGCTCAGAGAAGACCTAGTGGCTACGGCCAGAGAGCAACTGAAGAGATCTAATCTTGAGGGAAGGGCACAGATCATCCATGGGGACTTTTTCGACGTAGATCTGTCAAAAGCAAACGTGGTGACCCTTTACCTGACAACAAGTGCCAATGAGAAGCTCAAATCAAAACTCGAAAGAGAGCTGAAACCAAATTCAAGAGTCGTGTCTCATGACTTCTCGATTAAGGACTGGAAGCCAGTAGAAGTTTCGGAAAAGCCACACGGACACACAATATACCTATACAAGATTGGTCCTCATTAGCCTGACGGCACAACAAGCAGAGTTCTGAAACACGAAGTCCTGTATGCCGACAACAGATAACCGCAATCTTAAAGTAGACAGTGGCTTCTTCGTTCTCCATTCCAGCTAGAAACGGTGAATTCAAAGCTTGACCTTGTATGTTGAGAGAAAGCAACTTGTCGCGCCAGGTGAGATTCTCGCAGAGGGGAAGTACACATCCGGAGAGAATACTCACCGAGAAGGTGACAAGCTGTTTTCCTCTAAGGTCGGCGTAGTAGAGATCGATGGAGACAAGCTGGGTGTCGTTCCGCTAAAAGGGTGTTATGTGCCCCGCGTTGACGACGTAGTTGTTGGACGGATCGTTGACATCGTCATGTCAGGATGGATGGTTGACATCGACGCACCATATCCCGCTCTGTTGCCTGCGTCAGAAGTATTCGAGCAAAGAGTGCCACGTTCGGGGATGGATCTCTCTAAGACGTTTGGGGTAGGAGATCTCGTCGTGTGCAAAGTTCTTGCCTTCGATAGAACCCGCGACCCCTTGATTACCGGTAAGGGACCTGGACTTGGAAAGGTCACAAGCGGAAGAATAGTCAAGATATCCCCAGCTAAGATCCCGAGACTAATCGGCAAGAAGGGTTCAATGATAGCTATCCTGAAGAAGGAGACGGGAGCACACATAATGGTCGGGCAGAACGGAACGGTTTTGGTCTCAGGAAAGCACCCAGACGCGGAAAATACGGCCATCCAAGCCATAAGAATGATTGAACGCGAGGCTCACACCCAGGGATTGACCGACCGCATACAGGCCAGGCTTGGCACCGGGAGGAAAGGTGAACAGAGTGAAGTCACGAGAGAAACCAGTCGAGTTGATTGATAAGAACGGTCTAAGAATAGATGGAAGGAAACTGGATGAGCTTCGTCCGATCAAAATGGAGATCGGGCTTCTAGATAAGGCCGATGGATCTGCTTACATAGAACAAGGTAAGAACAAGATCTTGGCCGCGGTCTACGGCCCCAGAGAAGCACATCCGAAGCATATAGCGTTACCTCACAGGGCCGTACTGAGATGCCGGTATCACATGGCTCCGTTCTCAGTAACTGAACGGAAGTCACCTGCCCCATCACGCAGAGAACAGGAGCTCTCAAAAGTGATAAGAGAGGCGCTTGAACCGGCCATTCTGTCGGAGTACTATCCCCGTACAATAATTGATCTATTCATTGAAGTGTTGCAGTCAGACGGTGGAAGTAGATGCGCCGGCATAACGGGGGCCTCGTTGGCCCTGGCTGATGCGGGTATCCCCATGCGAGGCCTAGTCGCAGCGTGCGCGGTAGGAAAAATCGCAGGCAAGATCGCTTTGGATCTCTCTGATGCAGAAGATAAGCAAGGCGAGGCAGATTTGCCTGTGGCGGTCATGCCTCGATCTAACACCGTTACCTTGATTCAGATGGATGGCAGTCTGACACCTGAGGAATTCGAGACAGCGTTCGAGATGGCCGTCAGAACCTGTCATGCAATTCACGAGCAACAAAAAACAACACTGAAACAGAGATACCTCTCCATAAAAGAGGAAGTAGAGGAAAAGAACGAGCAAGGAAAAAGCGAGGGACAATAGATATTGTCATCGACACCACAGATTCCGCCCGTGGCAAGAATAGGGCAGAAAAGAATCGAAAACATGCTGGCTCTCGGGAAGAGAATGGATAATCGAGGGCTTCACGAATTCAGAGAAATGAAACTCGAGACAGGCGTAGTTGAAAGAGCATGTGGATCGGCACTAATCAACCTGGGAAAAACCAAGGTACTTGTCGGTGTGAAGGTGCAGCAAGGAGAACCATTCCCAGATACGCCGGACGAAGGAGTGCTTACTGTGAACGCAGAGCTCGTTCCTTTGGCATCCCCGTCTTTTGAGCCCGGTCCTCCAAATGAGAATGCAATTGAATTGGCGAGAGTCGTTGATAGAGGCATCAGAGAATCAAAGGCAATAGACCTTAAGTCGCTATGCATTCAACCTGGGAAGAAGACCTTCGTAGTGTTTGTTGACGTCTATGTGCTAGATCATGATGGAAACCTGATAGATGCCTCCTCGATAGCTTCCCTCGCAGCACTTCTCAGCGCGAAGATGAACAAATACGATGTGGAAGACGGAGAAGTTGTCTTCAGACAAGAACTGAAGCCGCTTCCTATCCAAAGTCAACCAATTGCCATAACCTTGGCGAAAATCGACAAAGCGTTGGTTGTTGACCCGTCACTTGATGAGGAGCAAGTGATGACTGCCAGGCTCACAGTAATATCAGACAACCACGGCCGAATATGTGCAATGCAAAAGGGAGGATCTGGAACACTTGCAGTTGAAGAGGTTAGAGAAGGCATCAAGCTCGCTCTCTCGAAAGCGCCTGAGATTCGTTCTAAGGTGATTGAGGCGGCGAAGACATGACCAGAACGGCGAAGGTCGGCCCAGCAGGAAGCCTAGGGCCGAGATATGGGACAGTTGCGAGAAAGAGATACGCTGAGATCGTCAGTAATCTGAGAAAGCGAAGCGAATGCCCGCGATGCCACATTATGGCTGTGAGGCGGGAATCGGTTGGCGTCTGGTTTTGTTCCAAATGTGGGTACAAGTTTGCTGGAGGAGCCTACATTGCGCAGACAGAATTAGGAGAAGTTGCCAGACGCGCGACCAGAGGAGTAGCTCTGGGGACAGTGGCCAAGACCTCGGGTCCAGTCGAAACGCGCAAAGAAACTGCCGAGAAGAAAGAAGCAGAACCACGCAAGAGAAGGGTCAGAAGAACAAAGACACAAGAGGCCTCGGAAGAATCCAAGTCATCGTCATGAGCACTGGAGAATGCGAACCCCGCCAACAAACCGTTTTGTGGGAGCAGTCTCCGGATGTCTTCATCATTCAAAGAGGAAAGATGAGTCTGCGGGGCGTCATAGGTCTAAGGCGTGCGTCTTGTTTCCTCACGTAGCGTCTCGCAGGAAGTGTGCGGTGTGCGAGCTTGAAGGACACGAGAGCTGAAATTGTGCTGAGGTTGGATTCAAAGAAGAGAGCGGAAGCGATCTATCAGGCTCTGAAGCCAGAGACACATTGTTCTACCGGGGAGAGGTCAAAGGTTCGCATGAGGCTGACAAAAAGGGATCTGCAGATCACAGTGTGCGCCAAGGACCTCAATGCATTGAGAGCGGCACTTAACTCGTACCTGAGATGGGTGTCCGGCTGTTGGGGCCTTGCAAACGTTATCGATGAATCGAACCCCTAGGGTTTCTAACGTCAACTCTCCAACAACTCAGACGCTGCGACTGTTGAACAGCATGGCCGGCGCGACCATTTCCTCTATTGACGTCGCGGGTGAATGCATACCATATGATCAAAACTCAAGCAGTCTTCACGTTGCTTTTGTTGCACTAATGCACCTTCACACCAATGCCCAACAACGTTATTATTCAGGTGCGGGGTACAGCCGTAGCTAACGTTAGTCTCTGAGAGTGAGACAATGAGTCAAAACGAGCAATTACCCCCACAAATCCAAGAGGATCTTATGAGACTTCAGCAGCTGCAACAGACACTGCAGGTTGTTGTCACGCAGAAGCAGCAACTGGAATTGGAATTGAGCGAAACAGAGAAGGCACTTTCTGAGCTTGAGAAAATTACCGATAGCGTGCCCGTCTACAAGAGTGTAGGAAGTATCCTTCTAAAGGCCGATCGCCAAGGATTGCTGAGTGACTTGAAGGAGAGAAAGGAGCTCATCAACACTCGCGTCACAGTTCTCGGAAAACAGGAGGAACGGACGAGAGAAAGGCTGAAGGAACTGCAGGACCGACTGCAGCAGCGTTTGAAAACGCCAAGTACCTCCTCGGATTAGACTAGCCTAAGTTTATCTCGCTCGGACGAAACTGGGTTGAGGTGTGGTCGTTTGTGGCTCTCAAATGCCGTTGACAGATCCTTGGCTTCCACGTGTTCAAAACCCGGCAAAGAAGTGACAATAGCTTCGTACTGGACGCAGATGGGGTTGTTGCTGTGATTTGCGAAAGTTTCGACAAATCCTGAAACTGATCGAAAGATCAAGAAATGCCGCAATCCTCGTGCATCAAAATGCTGATCCAGATGCATTGTGTTCCGGGTACGCTCTTGATTTCCTCCTCAGAGAACTCAACAAGAAGATTAAGGTTCACTTGGTGGCCCCTGAAGGAGTAAGCAAAGTCACAAAGCGAGTTCTTAATCATGTCCGCATGAAGATCCAACAACCTCAGGATCTCGGAGCATATGACCTCATATTCACTGTGGACACTAACACTTTTCATCAACTGGGAAAATTTGGAGAATCCTTGAAGGATTTCAGGGGCCCAATAGTCGTCGTAGATCACCACAATCCAGATCCTCATACGCTTAGGGCTTCAACCTACGCATTCTCCAATGAGAAGGCTACCTCGACTGCTCAGATCATATACGGCTTCTATAAGGAGCTGGGACTTCCTATGAAAAGGTCAGTGGCAGTCGCGCTTTTCCTGGGAATCGCATATGACACCCGGCACTTTGCTTTGGCGACATTCGAGGTTTTCAAGATCGTTGTCGATCTTCTTCAGAGAGGAATAGATGCACAGAAGGCCATGAAGATCCTGCAGGCCCCCATGACGGAATCAGAGAGAATCGCACGACTTAAGGCGTCACAGCGGCTTCGCATCACGAAAGTAGGAGAATGGATCTTGGTGTCGACTTACGTGGGCTCACATCAGGCCTCCGTTGCAAGGGGACTATTGATGCTGGGTGCAGACGTGGCGGTGGTCGCAGGGGAGAAGAAAGGACAGACGAGAGTGAGCCTCCGATGCACTCAGGCCTTCCATGACCAGACCGGAGTGCACTTGGGCAGAGATATTGCCCGACAGGCGGGGGAATTGATTCATGGGGCGGGAGGCGGTCACGCGCTTTCGTCTGGTATCTGCGGGCAAGGTGAAGTAGAATCGGTTCTCGACGAATGCATGACTGTAATGATCGAGAAGCTCAAAGGAAAATAGGTCATCTGTGTTCAGCCGTCATGTCAGCTTCAGGTTTGAAGAGTGAACATACCAAAAAAGAAAAGATCGATAAATACCCATCTCTCATCATTACCCCGAAGAACCAAACGTGAGTAGCTACTCGGAATTGAACAGGTACTGCAAATAGATTCGGTGGGGCATGGAACACTTGTCGATTATCGAAATCAAAGACTTATCATTCTCCTACACAGGATCTGCTCGAAAGTCGCTCAACAGAGTCAACATCAATGTAAGGAAAGGGGAGTTTGTTGTCGTCACTGGTCCCAGCGGATGCGGAAAGACGACACTTTGTCGATGTCTGAACGGACTCGTGCCAAACTTCTATGCAGGGGACTTGGAGGGGGAGGCTCTTGTCTGCGGATTGGACATTCGAAAACAATCGACAGGCGCCTTATCCCAACACGTCGGATTCGTATTTCAGAATCCCGAGAACCAGCTCTTCTCGCTTACCGTGGAACGCGACGTCGCCTTTGGTCCGGAAAACCTGGGGCTTTCCCGTAAAGAGATACGAAGAAGAGTGGAATGGGCTTTGAAGGTAACTGGAATAGAAGCTCTTAGAGACAGAGCCCCCTACGAGCTTTCAGGAGGGCAACAACAACGAGCAGCCATAGCGTCGGTTCTCGCTATGCAACCAGAGATAATCGTCTTGGATGAACCCACTTCCTTTCTAGATCCGAAGTCATCGAAAGAAATCCTGCAAGTTATTTCGAACCTAAACAAAGAGCTGGGCATTACTGTATTTCTAGTGGAGCACAGGCTCGATCTTGCGACAAGACATTCTAACAGAATAATCATACTGGACAAGGGAGCTGTCGCCCTGGACGGCCCACCAGAAGACGTATACAACGAGGAAGCTCATCTGATCGGGATCGGACTACCAAAGGTAACCCTTCTATTTCACCTGCTAAGGCACGATGGTATAGAGACCGAGAAGATTCCGGTCACGGTCGAACAAGGAGCAGAAGAGTTGAGGAGGATCCTCCGGAAATGATCTCGGTGGAAAGTCTTCAATTCGTCTATCCGAATGGAAACGAAGCGCTTCGGGGTGTGGACCTTTCCATACAGGATGGTGAATTCCTCGCGGTAATGGGAGAAAACGGTGCGGGTAAGACTACCCTTGTCAAGACGTTCAACGGATTGCTCAGGCCTACCCAAGGCCGAATCCTTGTTGACGGGGTCGACACCAAGAAGTCGAGTGTCGCGGCTCTTGCACGCGATGTTGGCTTGGTATTCCAGAACCCGGATCATCAGCTCTTTTGTGAAACTGTCAGAGACGAAGTAGCCTACTCTCTGAGGAACTTTGGCTACCCGACAGACGTAGTCGAAAGGCGAGTTACAAGTATCTTGGAAGCGCTAGATCTTACGCCACATGCAGATTCCTCACCGTTCATGCTTAGTGGAGGCGAAAGAAAAAGAGTGGCTCTAGCATCGGTCCTCGTTTGGAACCCCAGACACATAGTCCTAGATGAGCCAACCATTGGGCAAGACTATCAACAAAAGGACAGATTGAGAAACTTCATAGTTCAGCTCAATGCCCAAGGTAAGACCGTTATCATGGTGACCCACGACGTCGAATTCGTGGCCGAATGCAAGCCTCGAGTCGTATTGTTGTCTCGAGGCAGAATCATAGCTGATGGGAAAGCAGGAAGAATATTGACAGACAGAGTCCTTGTCGAAAATGCGTCTCTCCTTCAGCCACAGATTTCGCTTCTCCTGTCATCAATCAACGATTTGCCTTCCGACGTTATTGACGTCTATTCCGCACGCACAATGATCAGTAAGAAGATTGGGCGATTAGGAAATGTCAATGCGGGTCTTTGAAGGTTTCAAATTCACTAAACTTCCGACACCGATTCATGCAATGGATCCGAGAGCTAAATTCATAATGGTGATAGTGATCTTCGCTGTCTCGTTGATGTACACGAACCTCTTGATACTGACTGTCATCCTATTCGCTCAAGTTCCGATCATATGGGTGTCAAGATCGATGAAACGCTGGGCAGCGTCGATGAAAGGAGGAGCCTTTCTGGCGGGGTTGATCCTTGTTATGAACCTGATTACGGGATCAACTCTTACATATTCTCTTGCGATGACCATTAGATTTCTGGCACTACTTTCATCGTTCTCCATATTCTTTATGACGACATCGCCAGACGACCTGGGCCTCGCCCTTGAGCAGGCACATGTCCCCTACGCACTGTGCTTCACATTCACCACAGCAGTCAGACTCGTCCCGACCATGGCCGTAGACGCTCAGACAGTTGTTGATGCTCAAAGATCCAGGGGCTTGGAGCTCGATAAAGGCAACATGATGAAGAGAATCAGAAACTACATTCCAATACTCATTCCGCTAATAGTCTCAGCCATCAGGAGAAGTGTGGAGCTCGCAGAAGCCCTTGAGTCCAGAGGATTTGGAACCAGCAGCAAGAGAGAATCCTTGATTGTGCTTCAAATGAAATCATTTGACTACCTCACAGTTCTCGCTGCGTTTGCCGTCTTATTCCTGGCGATATGGGCAAACCTATGGCTAAGTCTGCCTTCGATCGATCTTCCATTTGAACTACCTAGGCTTTGGGGTGTTCTGAGCCTGCACTAGAAGCGTGGACGCCTCGCTTTCTCTGGACATAAGGCGAAGCAGGAATCTGACACTTTGGCAAATGATTGGAAGTAGCTGCCTTGGACACGACAAGAAATAATAGGATGAGCAAAACAGTCGCAGATCGGAGAGAATACGCGCTGATTACGATCGTCGGGCTGGAAGGTGTACCCCTGATAAGCAAAGGAGATGATCTGGGCAGTGTCATAGTTCGTGCGGCGGAGAAGAATCAAGTTACAATCGAAAATGGAGATATTGTGGTTGTGGCCCAGAAGGTGGTTTCGAAAGCAGAGGGACGAATAGTCAACCTGTTGGATGTCGAGCCCTCAGCTTTCGCTGAAACCGCTGCCAAAGAGACGAATCGTGACCCAAGGCATGTCGAAATGATTCTGCGAGAAGCTTCAAGAATCGTCAAGATGAAGGATAATCATCTCATCGTTGAAACCAAACATGGCTACGTGTGCGCCAATGCTGGTATAGACAGATCTAATGTGCTCGGTGAGCATGATGTGTCTCTTCTTCCCGAGAATCCAGATGGATCGGCTGAGAGGATAAGGCGGCGAATTGAGGAACTTGCGGAAGTCAGTGTTGCAGTTGTAGTTTCAGATACCTTTGGAAGAGCATGGAGGCTTGGCCATGTCGATTTCGCCATAGGCGTATCAGGAATGAAACCTGTAAAAGATTATCGCGGTCAAAGTGACATGTTTGGGCACACGCTGCATGTGACTGTAATGGCGATTGCGGATGAGCTCGCTGCGGCAGCGGAACTAGTCATGAACAAGAGCGACGGCGTCCCTGTAGTGATAATCAAAGGCTACAAATATCCATGTGGCGAGGGCAGCGCAAAAGAGTTAGTACGCCCAATCGAGGAGGATCTTTTCCGCTAGACTTCCTGTTTTGATGAGAGAGAGCACTATCTTATGGCACCTTGAAAACGCATTAGAGTCTCCCCGTCAGGAAACTCTGGTACCGGATGTCGCTCCCCAATTTCTTTCTTGAGACTGCTTAAATGATTCATAATCTGATAGATCAGCTCATGTGCTCTGCGGATGTCTATCTGTTCAAACCTAATATTGTCCCCAGGCCTAAGTTGGGCAAGCCTATTCACATCAGATGAAACCACGTGAGCGATCTTCGGATACCCACCTGTTGTTTGCGCATCTCTCATTAGGATTATGGGCATTCTGTCACCTGGCACCTGGATAGCTCCCACAGCGACCCCGTCAGATACGATTTCCGTCTCCTTGGAGTGTTCTATCCGAGGACCATCTAGACGATAACCCATTCTATCGGAAGCAGGCGAAATCTCGTATGTTGAATTCAGAAAAGTCTTGACGCCGCTATCGGTGAAAAAGTCCTCTTGAGGCCCAAGAACGACTCTTATCGTCAAGTTTGTCGGGTAGCTCGGTATGTACTCTGGAGGGACATACCTTATTCGTGTCTTTGCGTCCGATAAAGTCCCTTGCAGGACATCTCCCTTCCTGATAGGCCTCCCCCTGTAGCCTCCAAAAACTCCTCTGAGATACGTTGACCTACTTCCTAGGACCTCTGGGGCATGAATTCCACCGGAAACTGCAAGGTATGCCCTGCATCCGTGCTCAGCGCTAGAAAAGGCCAGCACATCGCCGGTCTTTAAGGATTGAGAGGCCCAAAGATCCACTTTCTCACCGTTCAAGGTTGGGTTCATGTCTGCACCCGTGATTGCAATCCTGCATGGGTTGATCACTCTCAGGGTCGGCCCCGCTAATGTCATCTCCAGAGAGGCCAAGTTCTTGTCGTTTCCTGCAAGTGTGTTTGCGACTTCGAAGGAGAAAAGGTCCATGGCTCCCGAGACTGGAACACCATACCGCTGATAGCCAAATCGACCTAGATCTTGGACCGTGGTCAGTATCCCCGCATGGATAAATTCGAACAGATCTAGAGTGGCTCGATAGCTATTTTTCAAGAGGTCGGGTCTCCGATCGGTAGCTGCCAGTTTCAATCTCATTGGCAATTCTGTCGTACTCTGCTTCTGTTATGCCGCGAAACCTGACGTAGTCTCCTGCCTGCAGAAGACAAGGAGGACTAGATCTCTCGTCGAACAACCTCAGGGGAGTACGTCCTATCAATCTCCATCCTCCAGGGCTCTCAACAGGGTATATCCCAGTGAGCGTTCCGGCGATTCCAACCGATCCTGCGGGCACTTTCACCCTGGGAGTGATTAATCTCGGGCAGGCTATCGATTCTGGTAGCTCCCCCAGGTAAGGAAATCCCGGCGTAAACCCAATCATGTATACCAGATAGTCCGTGTTCGAATGAATGCGGATGACGTCTTCAACAGTAATCTTGTTGTGAGCGGCCACGTCCGCTAGATCCGGCCCATATCTCCCTCCGTACTTGATAGGTACAGTGAACTTTCGTGCGGCACTGAGCGGGATTGTCACCGATTTCTCGGCTGCTTTCTTGAGCTCGCTTTGCAATTTCTCTAAGGAACAGCTAGATGGATCATAGTGGACAAGAAGGGATCGATAAGTTGGAACAACCTCCTTGACGCCCTCAAGATGGAACTTCTCAAGGTAGAGAAGCAGTTTCCTGACCTTCGCATTGATTTCGGGGGACACTTGGTTGCCAAACTCGATGACCAGACCTGAATCTCCTGCAAGCAGGAAACGTGGTTCGACATACATCTTGTCGTTGACTCCGAAACCAAAGTCTAGAGAAACTCACTCAACGGGCTAACCTTAATGCCCTCTCTCAAAAGCGTTGATCTGATTGCTGACGCGATACCAACCGCTTCTGGGTTGTCTCCGTGGACGCAGATGCTATCTACTCTACCCAGATCCACCTTCTTTCCATCAACAGAAAAGGCCGTGGATTCTTTGACCATTTTGACCACTCTCTCTCGGACCTGTTCTGGATTCGTAATGACGGCTCCCGCCACCTTCCTGGAAACCAATGTCCCGTCAGGGTTGTATGCTCTGTCTGCGAAAGCTTCTCTTGCGACTTTTATCCCGGCCTCCTCACAAAGCCGTTGCATCTTGGACTTGGCAAGGACCAGTAAGATTGGCTCCGGATGGAAGTCCTTCACTGACTCGACAATGGCTTGAGCGAGGTCCGGATCCTCCGCAGCCATATTGTAAAGTGCACCGTGTGGCTTGACGTGTTGGAGCTCAATTCGTTCGGAGTTGCAAAAGGCTCGCAGCGCTCCCACTTGATATGTGAGGTAGTTTTGGGTCTCTTCTCCTGTGAGATTCATGTTTCTACGTCCAAATCCCATCAGATCAGGATAGCCAGGATGAGCACCCACTGCAACTCCGCGACTTCTTGCCAGGCGGACTGTATGCCTCATGACAATCGGGTCTCCACCATGAAAGCCACAAGCAACATTTGCCGACGTAACATGCGGAATAACCTCTTCGTCTCTACCAATGACATATGCACCGTAGCTCTCGCCTACGTCGCAATTCAGATCGATCCTATAGCCCATAGCATTTCACAAGGATCAATATGTGCAAGTCCCAAGATTAAGTTTGGTCCTCAACGAATGTAACGCAGCGAAGTCTCTCGGCATCGAAGTTGTCTATGCCCAGAATAATATTATCCTCTTCAGGCGTACCCTGGAGAGTCTTAAACCTCTGGAAAGCGGATTCGCGTAGGTGATGGTGCGTAAGCTTATCTTCGGAACATTCTTAGAACCCTAGTTGTGGAATCCGTGAGCCACACTTGGATGGGAAGAAATGTACAAAGTCGGTCTGGTCATACCGTCTTCGAATACTACTATGGAACCAGAGTTCCACCAAATCATGGAGCCCTATGCGACAGTTCACACATCACGTCTTCGCCTGAGAAAGGTGACAGCACCAGAACTTGAGGTAATGGAGAGAGACGCAGAACGTGCAGCTTGCGAATTGTCTGATGCGGATGTTGATGTGATATGTTATGGATGCACAAGTGGCAGCTTGCTGAGGGGAATCGGACATGACAAGCAGTTGGTCCACAGGATTGAAAGCGCAACAGGAATCCCTGCTGTCGCGACAGCTGGGGCTGTAGTCGACGCGCTTAGACACCTAGGTTTGAAGAGGATATCTGTAGCTACTCCATACACGAGAGAGATCAATGCCATTGAGAGTAGGTTTCTCAAGGACAGTGGCTTTGGAGTTCTTAACATCCTGGGCCTTGGCCTTACAGAAAACACGGAAATAGGGCTGCAGAGTGCCCAGGTTGCGTACAAACTAGCTAGGAGGTCATACGTTGCCGATGCTGACGGGGTGTTCATCAGTTGCACAAACTTTCACACCCTTGATGTCATTGCAAAGCTGGAGGATGAGTTGAGTAAGCCAACTGTTTCGAGCAACACGGCCACTGCCTGGAAAGTATGTCAGAAGCTCCGAATAACGAACAACATACATGGCTATGGCCAGCTACTGGCTTTGACCTAGACTCTGCATCGCCAATATCCGTCTAGCCACTATAAGGTCTCGTCCCGAGTTTATGTTCGTGAACATTGTGAACTCTGGCTGTATTTCTCGGATCACTTCTGTAGAGACGTAGAGTATGCGGTGGAGGTTCGATATCATGCTTCTCAGATTCCTGCAACCCTTCTCGAGCGCTGTGGAAGTCGCGGCTAGACAATTCACGGAATCATAGACCGAATGAAGAGGCTCAATGTATCCGTTCGGCCATCTGGGGATCACCACATCTTGTCTGGTGCACAGCTCGAAAAAGAGATTCAATAGATTTCCTGATACAAAGGGCATGTCGCAAGCAACAATCGCTACCTTTTTCGCTTTCACGATTTTCAAGGCAGACCATAGGCCTGACAACGGGCCCTTACAATGCTGTTCGTCAATTGAGAAAGTACAACGGTCGAGAAATCGAGAATAGACGTCCCGTTGTCCTTTTGAACTTATGGCAACAACTACTTCCTTTGCCACTTCTCTTACGTTTTCGTATACATGTTCAATAAGAGCCTTGTCAGCTAAGGATACGAGACCCTTATCCTTGCCAAACCTGTTTGATCGACCGCCGGCTAGGATTATGACGGATCTCATGGACACCACAGCATTTCTTTCTTGATACAAGAGGCGAATCCTCTTCGATGTTCCGAAGAATATCTGCGTACATGCCAGAACGAACAGTGAGAATGTACGAATTGGGTCGAATCGTTCACCCTATATGTAATTGGTTTTCTACTCCAGCAGCATGAGGAGGCTACGGCTGGCGATTCTCCTGAATCTCCATTCATCAGTTTGCGGCATAGTTAAGTGTTCAGCCGATTCTCAGTTCAAAGCTAAATGCAGGACTGATATGATGAAGAGATTTCCACAGAATCGACAAATGCCACACTTTATTTCCTGCATATGTCACAGTGAAGAAAACCTGTGAGTCGCTTTGGAGGGTGAAGTGTCAAATGGCTGGGTCAGCAGATCTCGCTAAGCCTCCGGTTCCTGTACGTGTGAAGGACCTACTCAATTTCGCAAGACTTGGCCTGGCGTTGAGTGAAGGATCGCAGATCCTGTGGCATATGCATTTCAAAGGACGGCATGTCGCAGCTCTCTTTACCGCGTACATGTACTGGAATGGCGATCTTCCACTGCTAGCGTACTCGAATCTTGATGAAAAACCGAAACCATTTCTCGCATACAGAAGTGACTCTCCGAAGGGTGAAGAGATTGTCTTCTCGAACGATGCGGATGACACAAAGTACAAGTACGGATCGTTCATAGAAGTCAAAAAGATCCCAAAGGCCTTCGAGGAGTCTCTTAGCGGGAGATACACACCTCCTCAGGAACCCATGCTAACTGAAGTCGAAGATCTGAACTCAATAGTCAGGATTCTACTCCCGCTCTCGTTTAGAGAAGGAACAATATTTCCGCTTTGGCAATTCAAACGGAACAAGATCTACGTAGTAGGAACCTGTATCCCCTTCGAGCATTACTATGAAGCAGACGCCCTTCCGGTATTCTTCTATGTTAAGAGAGAAGAGCCTCTCGCAGCCCCCTTTATCAAGTATGCCACTTCACGCGCGACTGGGGAAAGACTAGATGTTTCCAACAACACTTCTGACGCAAAATACTTCTACGCTAAGATTGTAGATGTAGAGGACTTGCCGATCTTTCCGAGAGACGAAGCCGTATCCCAGTAGCATGATGACGAATGAGTGATGACGCTTCAATGTTCAGTTCTCACTTGTTCAGCGCGACATCGAGGCTTGAAGGTTCACTTCGTTAGCGTCCGCCTGCCATTTTGCGTTGGTAGAGATAAATCGCGTGGTTGACTATTCCTTTTGCTTCTTCAGCGCCTCTCTAAGCCTTGAACTTCACCCATTTTTTTGGTTCCAATCTCTTGTAGGCTTCAAAGGACTCTTGGATCTCGCGCAACTTGTGATGGTGGACGCTTGATAGATCATTGAACCCGTCAAATCTTGGATCAGTCACAGGTACGGACAAGATCTTCGGATCTTTTCCCTCTTCGTCCTCCATGATCAAGGCTTCAATGGTTCGAGCCTTAACTAAACATCCGGCTTCGAGTGGTTCGTAGCTTAAGACAAGGATGTCCAAAGGGTCATTGTCATCAAACCATGTTTGTGGAATGAAACCGTACTCAACTGGAAAAACAGTCGACGAATGAAGTACACGGCCCAATACGAAGGCTTCCTATTCGATCCTGTATTCGTATTTGTCGCGTGAGCCGCTTATGACCTCGACACCTGCATTGACCAAGTCCGGGGGATTGTCTCCCGCAGGTATATCAGGCCACATGTTCATGACAATCTACCTCTTTTCCCCAGCATTACGACAAGCTGATCTGGCGCGTGCTCTAGCCAGACGGTCGCTTCGAGCGAGATCTAATGCATTTGGATACGCTGCCATCGCAAGCCGCCTTGCATATTCGCCATGCCTTTGCCGTCATGAAAACAGTTCACGAAACAGTTTTATTGTAGGCTTCAAGTTGTTGTACCTAGCGGAGGTATCGACAATCGGAGGCGCTAAGAAGAGAAATCTAGCTCAAATGGAGAAGTCCCAGTCTCAACAGGACGGAGAAGAGACTTCACCAAAGAAAACGAAAGGAAAGTCAGGACCTCCAGAGAAGAGGATCAGGGCAGTTGAATTGCAGCGAGCGGATGACCAGAAGCTCATAGGTGAGATTTCAAAAATGGGCGCAGTAACGCCGTATGCGGTTTCATCTCAGTTCAACCTACGAATAGGAGCTGCCAAAGACCTACTTGAAGAGTTGGAAAAGAGAAAGGTCCTGACATCGGTCGGAGGCAACGCTCGGATAAGAATCTACCGAGCCGTTGCAGCCTAGATATGTCCAAGGACTATTTTCGAACCCGGCCTCACCTTTCCAAACAAATCCAAGCCTTCCAGTATCCTACCCACTACGTTGACTGGACTGTAGGGTTGCGAGTTTCCGTAGAAGACGCAAACTGCCGAGCTTAGTGGCCAGTAGGCTATGTCACCTTTTTCAACTTTCTCCTTCTCCTTCTCTGATCCCATTTTGACGTTTGTTTCGAAGTACACTTCCTCTTTCCACAGAGCCACTCTGCCTTCCATCGGCATTGCCCTCAGGAGAGCCTCCACAGTTCGTGGCGCCTGAAACGTTACAAGTTCCCCTATTGCTTCGCCGACTCGTTCGATTGCAAACTTCACCTTATGCCGCGACAGCTCTTCTGACATGTGCACTCAGAGCGTATCATAAGTCAGGCGAACTAAAAAGGTGATTATAATTACTTTGAACAGCGTTTTGATCTGGCCAAGAATCAGACTGTGAGGAATAGCGACTTGATATCAGAGGTACTGGCACTATTCTCTTTGATCTCTGCCACTGCGGCTTCTGTCGCTAAGTCAGCAATCATGCTCCGATTTGCAATGGCGTTTCTAGGGCTCTTTTCTTCACTGGTGGTGTACCTTCACGGGGAGATTGCAGCTGGCTTAGTGCTGCTCTTTTCATCATGCATTCTGTTGCCGTACCTCTTATCCGAGCTCCCCAGTGAGACCGAGAAGACAAAGAGATCTCTTTGCTTTCGACTATTCGTTGTAGTAGCGTATCTGACAGCTGTTCTTGCCATGGTTGCACTTTTTCGTCTTGGCCTACTGGACGCTGAGCTAGCTATTCTTGCTTGTATTGGCCTAGCTGCACTAACCATAAGAGAGTCTTTGCTCTCAGTGACTCTTGGTTTGGTCTTTGTTTCACAGGCGGTTCTGATCGCGGTTTCTATAAGGAATCCTCCTCTATGGCTCATTGTATGCTCAGAACTATGCCGTTTCTCCTGCATCAGCGTGTGCTGCCGCTCGCAAGTACGACGCAAAGGAACTTGTCGACCCTAGACCTTCCACAATAGGATCAACAAAGAAAGCTTTCGACAAGTATTATCCCCTTGAATCGGTTCTTCCGCCGATAAAGCGCGCGCCAAATCGTGGAGTTTGAGCAAACCATTGAAAGGACCGAATATCATGCTGGGCTCTTGGCAACTCCGACGGATATCAGAAGAGGCATGAGACTCAATGGGCCTGTCACATGAGTGAGCTTTCAGATAGGCAAGAAGGCAAGCCCAACCTTAGAGGAGATTCTGCAAGAGAGACTCAACCAACTACTCTCTTGACCGTGTCACCGACATAAGATACTTCTTCAGAAGTCATTCCTGCATGTATCGGAAGAGAGAATACTTGCCTTGCGGCTCTTTCTGTTTCTGGTAAAGACCCTTTCCTGACCCCAGAGACCTCCTTGTACAATGGAAGGAGATGAAGAGGAGTCTCATAGTAGATTGCGGCCTCAATGTTCTTGTCGCGTATTTTTTCGACGACTTTGTTTCTTCTACCTGCATTTGCTCCTATAAGTCGAACTGTGTATAGGCACCAGGCATGTCTCGTGCCTTCTGGTTCGATTGGAATTGCCAGCTTCGCTGAAGCCCTCAATTGTTCGGTCAAGATTCTTGCGTTCTCACGCCGTTTCTGCACAAACTCCGGTAGTTTTCTGAGCTGAGCAATACCTATTGCCGCTGCAAATTCTGTCATGTGATAATTGTTGCCTATTCTTGATACCCAGTACGGTCGTTCTTCTCCGTGAGTTCTTATCATCTTTGCAGCTTGTGCCAGATCATCATCATTTGTTGTGATCATGCCTCCCTCACCAGTAGTCATGTTGTTCCCAGAATAGAAACTGAAACAGGCTATGTCTCCTAATGCTCCAGCTTTCCTCTGTCTGTACTCAGCTGCATGTGCCTGAGCTGCATCCTCAATAACAGTTGCTCCTTTCTCACGAGCAATCTTCATGATAGGATCCATGTCGCAGGGAAGACCATAGAGGTGAACAGGTATCATCGCTTTGGTTCTTCTACTAATGGAGTTCTCAACATCCTCAGGCGACATGCAATAGGTCTCACTCCGTACGTCTGCGAATATCGGCTTCGCCCCACATAGCAGAATTGGACTTCCAGTGCCAGCAAAGGTGAAAGAGGGGACGAGAACGTCGTCACTGTTTCTAACCCCTGCAGCAAGCAAGGCACAGTGTAGCGCAGCTGTCCCTGTATTAACCGCAATGGCATGCTTTACTCCAACAAATCTTGCAAACTCCCGCTCAAACTCCAAGACCTTTGGACCCGCGCCACTCTTGTTCGTAAGAGTCCCGCTTTTCAAAACCGCGACGGCAGCCTCGATCTCCTCTTTGCCAATTAGCGGTTGATTTATTCTGATGAGCTCTCTCAACTTCCTGTCATCTTGATTGTTCAGGAAATCAGCCAACTGTCTCTAAAAGACTTTGCATTGACTCATTGCCATTCGCGTGAGCTTTTCAAGAAGATCCGGTTTGCTGATGATCATCACAGTGTGTTGTTCAAATGTTTCCTCGTCCGTTGCGTGTGAGAATAGCAAAGAATTGACAAGCCGTGTCTGCAGAGCGCCCCCCTCCATTAAGGGCTAGAGCTTCAAAATAGGTTTCCCACATAAGGCTAAAAGGGAATCTCTTGCACCCATCCTCGGTACATCTCCCTTGGCAGAGCACATGTCACCTTTGTGCGTTGAATGTGAGTCAGACACGTGCTCAAACACAATGGAAGTTCCCCATAACTTTAAGAAAACAGACTCAGAGGTGATTGCCGTCTCGGGTGGACGCGAGAGCTATGGATCAACCGACAGTACTCATAATTCCTCTTGCAACGAAGATGCACATGGACAGGTCCGTTGAACCTGTCAACCTTGCCAGAGAGTTGCTTGCGAGATCAGGGGTAAAGGTATTCGGCAGAAAGTCCCCTGCACTGAAGGCCGATGACGTCCCCAAGGTTCCCACGAATGAGTATGACGCTGTGGTGGTGTTTCTAGCGAGTGGCGGAACCTCAGAACTAGCCTCCAGAATAGTTGCAGGCAATCCGTATTTCATCTGGGCATATGATGAAATGAATAGTCTATCCTCGGCTCTGAGCGCTAGGGAGAAGTTGAAAGGAATAGAGGCTTGGAGAGGGGAGATCGTGTACAACAGTCTGGACGAGGCCCCGGAGAGTATTGTGGGCCAGGCAAGAGCATCACGCCTTCTTAAATCGATGAAAGACCTGAAGATTGGACTCATAGGAGATGAGGAATACTTTGAGGATAAGGCAGATGAATTGAAGATTCTGTCTGAGCTCTTCGGGATATGTGTAGTGAAGATCTCGGTCATGGACGTGATAGAAGACTTCAAGAAACAAACTGAGGAAGATGCTTCGAAGGTCATGGATGAGAAGTTCTCCAACGCAACTGTGATGGAGCCTAGTAGAAAAGATCTAATCAAATCGGGAAAGATGTATCTCGCTTTCAAATCGGTGATTGAGGCGAACAGAGTCGATGGAGTTTCTCTTGATTGCTTCCGTCTCATAAAGAGGACTGGCACATCAGCGTGTCTCGGATTTGCTCTTCTCATCGATGAAGGAAAGGTTTCCGTGTGTGAAGGAGATCTTCGATCGTCAGCTCTCATGATGCTCTTCAGAGAAGTTGTCGGGCCCAGCTGGCTTGGGAACCTCGTTCAGGTCGACCGAAATCTCAACACCGTAACTCTCGCACATTGTACAGCTCCCACGTCCCTTGCTGAAGCGGGGGGGAACATAGTGCTTAGAAGCCATTTCGAGTCAGGAGAGGGAGTATCCCTTGATGTCCCTCTGAAACGCTTGCCAGTCACGGTCGCAAATATGCAGTTCAAACCACTTCAGATGGTCATTGCGAGAGGCGAACTTGTGGAATCCCAGATAGGTAAGTTCTCGCTATGTAGAACCCAGGCGAAGATCAAACTCACAGGGAAGGTTGATCGTCTTCTCCAGTCTACTGGAAACCATCATGTGATGGCCTACGGCGACTGGAATGAGACTCTCCTGAGGGTAGGAGAGAGGCTGGGTATGTCAGTCATAGAGGTGTGATTTGGGCCACCCAACGTCGACCAGTCGATGCCCCAAGTTTCTGACAGTCTCGTCTCTGTGTCTTGCAGTAAACCTTATATCGAGTCTGCCATGTCTCTTGGGTAATTCTGTTACGCGAGAGGTTACTCTTATTGAATTACGCAGGGTTAGCCACTGGATCTTCGGTAGTCCCCAGTTCTCAAGTTGATGTGTTGATGATTCGACTGGAAATGCTCTGCATGCCTTCGATGCGATACGGAAAGAGAAAGACCAGACTGATAGAGGCCCTTCTATGAGGCACCAAAGAAAAGCCAAAACGGGTCCGAAGAAAATCAAGACTGTTCAGTTAATCGGACCAAAGAAGCTCACTAGATTCGAGAGAGCGAGAGTGATTGGTGCAAGGGCTCTTCAGATATCAATGGGAGCCCCGGTTCTCGTAGACGTGTCGCGATCCTCCAGGTCACCAATAGACATCGCTCTCATGGAATTAGAGCAAGGAGTCTTACCCATAAGCATCAGGAGAACCCTTCCTGACGGAGAAAGCCAGAACATTCCTCTCAAGGTGCTGTTGGAGGGGGAGAAGCGCAAGTAGTGCAGAAAGAGAGAGCTTCTAGAAGGCTGCCTGCATATGAGGGAACTCAAGTATTGGGCCACGGCGTTTATCATGATGACATTAGTTTCAGCTGCAATTGTCTACCCTAGGCTCCTGCATACGCCGTTGTTTGTGGTTGAATTCGAACTGTGCATCTTCTATATTCCGACACTAGTACTGGGATTGATCTGCCTACGTCTTGTCAGAATTGGTGCTCATTCTCGATTTTGATCTAATGTGCGCGCAAACGTACCGTTTTCTGTCTCCTGTTCACAGCAAAAACCATTATGACGAGGGGCAGTGATGTTCCCAGTGATTGAGGAAGCCCCTGTGAGAAGACAGCCCCACGCACGATGCATTCCGTCACTCCTCGGCGCGCTTCGCAAGTGCCTAAGAGACAATGGCTATGCATGCGACGTGATAGCTGTGTTTGGAGCTGCACTTGTGCTATACTCCACCTTCATCTCATGCTCGTTCAATGAAGGAGACTCATTCAACTTCGCGAAGGCTCTCGTCAAAGTTGACTTGGTTATGGAGAGCCCTCATCCGCCGGGCTACCCAATCTATGTGTTTCTGGGGCGAGTCCTTTTCTCACTAATAGGCGATCAACTTGCTGGCCTTGCGTGGATCAGTGTCATAAGTGGAGCTCTAACGCTGGTTCCACTGTACTTCTTGGCTCGGGCTATGTACAATAGAATGATCGCCATTTTGACGTGTGTTGTCTTGATGGTTGTTCCAGGTTTTTGGCTGGCAAGTGAGAAGGCAACAACTGACATTCTCTCTACTTTTCTGGTGACTCTAGGTGTCACCATGCTCTATTTCGGGATGAAAGGAAATAACGCTGCGACCTTGCTCTCATGGATGATCTATGCGATTTCTGTCGGCGTGAGACCTACTCACATTGCATTCATCCCGCTCTGGTTATATGGGACACTAAGAAGGAAGAGTCTTGGAGCATTCTTTTCTTCGATCGTTGTCTTTGTCACAATGGTTCTGGCGTGGCTTGCGCCTGTGATCTGGGTGACCGGCTGGGACAGATTCTTGGCTGCCACAAGGGACGTATACATCGGAACAGCAAACACAGATTTCGTATTCGCACGCCCCCTTGGGCTGAGCTCTTTTGAGAGGTTAGTCTTCTCTGCTGCTGCCGTTTTCACGTTTGCTTTGGGTGGAATGCTGCCTGAAATGTCTGGTCTCAAATTCCCATTTGCGTCAAACAACGTTCCCGCCTTTTACATATTTCATGATATGCTTCTGACCGTCGCTCTACTGTGTCTCATTCTCAACTTCAGGCGGAGCATCGAGAAAATCTTCGCCTTGCTTTGGATCATACCCCACTTCGCGTTTGTTTACCTACTCGGCTCTCCCATCCACCATCGATACTACCTTCCAATTTACCCTGCGCTGACACTGCTCGCCATATCCTCGATTGCGAATCTAGCTGTTCACAGGCGCTGGCCTAGATTCACGGTCAGGTGTAGCCAGATAGCTAGACTTGCTGTAGTACTTCTAATCATTGGGACCTTGGTGGCTCACTCGATGCCACTGGCCGCAAAGCTTCACACGGAACCTTCTCCAATCACGCAGCTTGTGAAATACGTCAAAGAGAACTATGACTCGAAGAAGACGACAGTTCTTGTATTTCACGAGTGTTCGGCCTTTGACATCTATGCCCCGGGTTTTCGACACTATCATTGTAGAAAGCAAGCTACAGAGACTCTCCTGGAGCTCAAGTTGGCTCGGGACACTGATCGAATAACGTTAGTCACCAGCACCGCGTATGAGTATCTCATTAGTCATCACTTGGTGATGCAACTCGAAGCAAGGAAGATCGCCGAGTTCTACCTAGACCCACGAGGCGAGATTGAAGATCACAGAGTCAGTCTTTTTGTCGTTCAGACTGCTCGACTGTCTTGACGTATTCTCATCAATGGAGATGTAGACGATTTCTGTAAGCGAATGACAGAGAGGTGTTGACTACGCGCGAAAGAGAATACTACGACAAAGTCGCCAAGAAGTACTCAAGGATGATCTCATCAGGGACTGGTGCTGCATTGAAACGAAATGAAAGAGACTGCCTGATGCGCCTTCTCTCTCCCAGAAGAGGGCAAAGCGTACTCGATGTTGGTTGTGGCTCGGGCTTCTACGCGAATCTGATCAGGAACACCGGCGCTGAAGTGTTCTGTGTGGACATTTCCCCAGAGATGGTTGGGGTTGTCAGGAGTGCTGGAATAAAGGCTGAGGTACACAATGTGGAATCACTTGATTTGGAAAAGAAGTTTGACAAGATTCTGTGTGCAGGACCTCTGGAGTTCTGCAGGCAACCATCAAGAGCATTAGAAAACCTGAGGCATCATCTCAGGAGAGAAGGATGCATGGTGCTCTCTGCTCTCAGCGTCTCAGTTATGGGTTTTGCGTATTGGCTCTATCACATGTCTCATGGCTTAAGAATAAACCTATTTTCGCTCCCTCGCATTGCACATTTGCTTAAGCAAGCAGGCTTCATGATTGAAGCGGTTGAAAAACCAACCTCCTTTATGTATGTTATCAGGGCAAGGCCCGTTCGAGAAGGCCTTGGAACGACCGACTTAGCTTGCCAAATCTCATGTCATGAGAATTTAATGGACTCCTCGATGTGACTATGAACACTTGCAAGAAGCATTGCAAGGAGCTCTCGGAAGAACGGAAATCAAGGGAGATTATGGGTGCAGGAGATGATGAGAGAACTATATGTTCTGTACAAGGGCATGCCGTGTAGGTTGCAGTGTGATCTCCTTCAGCTTTCTTGGGAAGGGTAACTCTCTTCCAGTCTTGCGTTCAAGAGCGAGACTCACCGTCGTGTATAGAAGCCCGAGTGATAGTCTGAGCGGATTGAATGTGGTTTTTCCGTGCAACCTCGGATGAAGTCTGACTTCCACATCGTCGAACAGCCTCTCGCCATACCCTCTTACTACAACATTGTTCATCCATCGTACGTGTATGTCGAGGCCTGAAACATCCTTCGGAATCGTGTCAAGAAGGACTTCCCTCATGCCAGCTTTGAACCCGGTTTGGACATATTCTACTCCCAGTAGAATCTTGGTTAGCTTCTTGAAGATTTCAGAGATGATTCGACGCGAAACATTTGCCCATCCGTGGTTTCTCCCTATGGAAATAAAGTACCCCGAGTCGAGTATTGGTCGCACGAGCTCAGGTATCTGCTGCGGGTCGTATTGGCCATCGGAATCCATAACTACAACTACATTGCCTTGCGCCATCTCAACGCCCTTCCTGATGGCGCTCCCTCTGGCACCTTTTGAATGCACGACTCTAAGAAAATCGTTCCCGGACTGTCCCAAAACGCTCCTCAGAACTTCAGCAGTGCCATCCGTTGTGTTGTTGAGAACGAATATCGCTTCGGTCAGGTGTGCGTAGTTCTACTTTAGGTCGGACAACTTTCTGCAAAGCCTTTCAACGTTCCTCTCTTCGTTCATTGTCGGAAGAACTACCGACACCCTTGGCCACTTAGCCAATACGTGCCTCTCCCAGGACGTGCCAGACACCTTCACGTTACCTCTCATCTAGCCATCAGCCAGACGTTCTCACAGCAACCGTTCTAGTGCAATCAGCAACATGTGGATGTTTATTCAGTTGGTCAAATCCTGTTCTTTGGCTTTAACTCTTTGCACGAGAATTTGACTAAGGGGTTTGCTTCATGTCTAGATCATCACGGATTTGATGTACATAAGCATAGTACTTCGCGTTGCGTGCCACGTCGAACAATGCCTCTGCCGATTCGTGTGCTCTTTTCCGTACTCCATAAGAATAGCGCAGTCTTTCTTTAAACTCTTAAGTTGAAGACACGCAATCCTTCTCCACTGATTCAGTTGAGAAACGCCCTCACTATCGACTTGGAATCAATCTCGCACAGATACATGACTGAGATCAGGCACTTGTCAGAGACTGGAAGAAGAGCTGTAGAAACTGAGGAGAACAGAAAGCTTCTGGACGGAGGAAATGTCTTCTTGTCAACAAAGAGCATCCTGAGAATGCTAAGAGAACATGGCCATACCATCACTTTTTTCATCGTTGGAGAGGTACATGATTGGTACCCTGAGCTCATACAAGAGATCAAAGAACTCGGACACGAGGTTGCGTACCACTCTCATACGCACGTTCCAATTGACGGCATCTCGTCTCTAGTGAAAGACCTTCAGGAATCTGAAAGGTTCATAGCGGGTTTCAAGCCAGTAGGATTCAGGGCCCCGAGAGCATCAATGACCGTTGAGTGTCTACGTGAATTGGCGAGACATGGATTTGTTTATGATAGCTCCAGTTACGGATCACTCTGCGAGCACACAAAGATGGCGGGCATAATAGAGATCCCCATCTCAACGTATCGCCTGCGGCCAAGACAGGGATCTACCTTTCCAAACCCATTCTCAGCAAGGCTTCTTGGAAACCTTGAGATTCCATTCGGGTCAGGATACTCGGTATCTCTTTTCTCTCTGGTAAGTCCAAGCATTGTGAGCTACTTTATCAAGAAATGCAATCAGAGGGGGGGTCCGTCCATACTCTGTCTTCATCCCTGGCAGCTGTGCAGAAGACGAATCAGGTCGCTTTCGAATGCAGTCTTGTCACGGTTGTGGATGCTTCCGTACGATCTCTCGTGTTTGCGCGCATTCAAACATCTTCTCAAAAACCACGAATTCTGCACCATCTCTGAACTAATCGAGAACATGGGAATCTCCTGAGACCTGTTCCACAAGCTGCTTTTGAGCAGCCATGTCTCCTTTGAATCCAGATCGCAAATGCGATCAATCAGCCAAGGAATAGACGTGCTGCTCTTTACATTGGTCATATCTGGTGGCAGATGACTCGCAGCTCATCTCGTCGCGGATCCGTCGACACGATGGTATTCACATTAGCGACTTATTCATGACGATTGCGTCTTCACCGTTATGGTAGTAGAACGATATCGTCCTTGCCTGCTTGAATCCGAGTCTATCATATAGGTCCTGAGCTGACTTGTTTGAGACTCTGACTTCTAGGTAGTATTCCTCTGCTTCTTTCTCGACTAGGCTTCTCCCAGCTTGTTTGACTAACTCGCTAGCTATTCCTTTTCTTCTGTGTTCTGGAAGGACGGCTACGGAGATCATATGTCCCTTCTTCACGAATCGAAATTTGCTAGTTTCGGAGAAGCCGCGTTCCAACCTGCACATGATATAGCCGACCACAGTGTTGTCATTAACAGCTACGAGGAACCCTTCGGGAAACTTGGCATGAACATCTAAGAAGAAAGACGCAGAATAGTTCTCTGGCAAACAGGTTCTGTTGATTTCCATGACGCCGTCTAAGTCGTTCTGCTCGAATCCACGAATCGTGAAGGTTGGCGTCATCTCCAAAGTCTGATCGAAATCTCCTGACGTGGTCGAGATATAAGACCTTGTCCGGTTGTCATCTAGCGGTACTAGAAGCTTCACGGATCTTTACGGTGGGCTTATATGATGATCTTTAATACGTGATCGAGCTAAGGCGGTGCCATTGCCAAGCTCGGCCTCCGAAGAACCAGAAGTATCAGCCTCCTTTTCCGAGGCGAAAGCATCCATTTCATCGAGGTTTGCTGTTGTCGATGCGTATCTTGATCCGCAGGATATTCCAACCTTTGTAGTACGTCCGGAGCCTGCTAAGCTGAAATTTCGTAGCCTGGTCGATGAGATGTCCGGTAAGGGCCTTGTCCCAACTCTTCGGTTCGAAGACGGAGGCCTTCTGATCAGGGTCTTCCCCAAACCTAAGCTCAAACCCACGCGTCCGCTGATCAATGTCGTACTACTGGCAGGAACGATTGGCACAGTTTTTGCTACAGGGTTCGTACTTTGGGAAGGATCTGTACTGCAGCGGGAGGTATTGATGCCCGGCACTGAGCCGTATCTTCCAGTGAGCCTATTCGTACTGTCGCTATTCGCAATAGTTGGGCTACATGAAGTAGGTCACAAGATTGCTTGTGAAGTCCATAGAATGGATTCGACGATGCCTTACTTCATCCCAGGTGTCCCACCTACTGGTACCTTTGGTGCTGTTATATCTTTGAGAAGCCCTCCTCGGAACAGGGACGCTCTGTTCGATTTGGGATTGAGCGGTCCGATGGTAGCATTCGTTTCGCTCATAATTGTGACTATTCTAAGCATTCAAACAGCGTATCTCGTGCCGATAGCAGATGCTATTCTTTGGAATAAGCTTGGACTGGCACAGCCAGCATCATGGCCGGAGTATCCTCTCCTCTTTGACTTGCTTATCCCGGTAGTGAGGCCATACCCTAGGGGCTTCGTGCTCTTCTTCACACAGATTGAATTCGCAGCTTGGATAGGCAGTCTCATCAGCTATCTGAACCTGCTTCCCATTTGGCAGTTGGACGGAGGCCATATGGCTCGCGCGCTTCTCGGATCGAAGGGCCACAAGATTGCAAGCTACATCGGATTGGCTGCGATGGTACTCTCTGGTTTCTGGGTGTTTGCGCTATTGCTATCGATAATGATGTTCTTGAGCGGAAGAGGGTCTTCAGGGGTGATCCCTCTTGACGACTGGTCACCTCTTTCGGCTTCTAGGAAGGTAATGTATGTCGCCGTGATTTTCATGATCACCATTCTCTTCGTTAGGCTGTAGTCTCTTCGTAGGTCGGTCGCAACCTTGAGAAACAAGAAGCGTTTGACAGAAGCCTTCGACAAATAGTCCCTCTGAAGACTCTGACGTGTGATGATCGCCAGTAGCTTCATGCATAGTAGAACAAGCTACCACTCTCTTAGACTAACGTCAGAAGTGGGTCGTTCTTCTTCACGCCGTCGCCATCTACCACATGAATGCTTTGCACCTTTCCGTCACGAGGTGCTGCAATCTCGTTCTCCATCTTCATAGCCTCTAGCATCAGCAGGGCCTCACCGGCATGTACATTCTGTCCCACTCGAACCATGACTGACGCTACGCGCCCCGACATAGGAGCATACACAACTACTGCCTTCGTTGGCATCTCTGTCTTTCTCACCTGCACGACTCCAGGAGAAACGCGTGTCGGTCCACGAGAATCTACAATGCTTGCCTTGAAGTGATGACCTGCTGCAATCACGTCTACTTCTTCCCCTTGAGAAAGGGTACCTAGTTCTATGTCGTACTTCGTCGAGTCCACTTCTATTGATAGGGCCTTGTCAAACGAAGGAATACCATCGCAGTTCACGTGCAAATCAAGTCCGTTAATGGAAATCAAGAAGTAGTTCTCTTGCTGCCTTTTGATCACTACCTTGTGGGTCTTCTCACCTACCCGAATCTCATATTCTGTCAACATAGAATCCCTGCCAAATTGATCTCGATTTATGCAGGTCCACTATTCCTGCAGATCTCCAAGGTGAGCCGAAGTGGCCTCGATTTGCGTGCGCGAATAAGTGGTGCTCTTCCTTTGTGGAACACTGCTTCGCCAAAGCGACAGCGACAGCGACCACACTGTCAAGGCAGATTTCTCTTCCAACACATCCTCTTCTTCTTAGGAAATCTGCCCCAACTTGAGGGAAAAGAGCATAAGTGAGAAGGTCTTCATCTGTACGAATGAGCGTGTCTGCTTCCTGTCGGGTCTTCTCGAGCTCAGGTGAGATTGCGTCTGCCGGCCTATAGGTTATGACTCTCTCGTTTCCAAGGATCTTCTTACGAAGTCTAGTGTTCATTCTTGCAGGATGTCGTCCGTAGAGCCCTCTGATGTAGTCCTTGACCTCTTCTAGAACAGTTTTGTATCGTTCGCCTGACAGAACGTTCATCACTGCTTGCGTTCCTACTATCTGGCTGGTCGGTGTTACAAGTGGTGGGTAGCCAAGATCCTTTCTAACTCGAGGTGTTTCCTTGAGCACATCGTCAAACTTATCCAGTGCATTCTGCTCTTTCAGCTGTGCAATGAGGTTAGAAATCATTCCTCCCGGAATCTGATGAATCAGAACGCCAGAGTCCACAGTCTCTGATCTGGGATCCACGTTGAAATATCCTCGGTTACGTTCCCTAAGGTCTCGGAAGTACTTTGAAATGTCCACGAGCAATCCGAGATCCAAACCTGTATCATATCTAGAACCCTTGAGAGCGCCGACAATACTCTCGACTGCGGGTTGCGATGTTCCTCCGGCAAATGGGGAGAAGGCTGTGTCGAGAATGTCGACTCCCGCCTCACATGCGCTGAAATATGCGAGAGGCGCCATCCCGCTTGTGCAATGGCTATGAACATCGACTGGAAGGCGAACCTGTTTTTTCAATGCGTTTACTATCTTGAAAGCGTCTGCAGGAGCAAGTATTCCGGACATGTCCTTGAGGCATATTGAATCACAGCCAAGGTGTGCCAGCTCCTTAGCTACTCGAACGTAGCTTCTCAAAGTGTGAACTGGGCTTACGGTGTAGCATACGGTTCCTTGGACGTGTTTACCGATTGTCTGTGCAGCTCTGATCGCAGTCTCCATGTTTCGCGTATCATTTAGTGCATCGAAGACTCTGAAAATGTCGATCCCGACATCCGCAGCGGTCTCAACGAACTTGACCACAACGTCGTCAGCATAGTTTCTGTAGCCTACAAGGTTCTGGCCTCTGAGCAGCATCTGCAGTGGAGTTCTACGTATCTTCTTCTTGAGTTGTCGGACTCTCTCCCATGGGTCTTCTCCAAGGTACCTGATGGATACGTCGAATGTTGCACCGCCCCATACCTCCATTGAGAAGAAGCCAACAGAGTCCATTTTCTCAGCGATGGGCATCATATGTTCTGTGCGCATCTTGGTGGCTGCAAGGGACTGATGGGCATCCCTGAAAGTAGTATCGGTTATCCTGACTCTTGCCAAAGACCGATCCTCGATTTCTTTCACAGCGGGATGTTTCCATGCTTCTTTGGGGGTCTTCCTTCGCGTTTACTGGACAAGGCTTGTAGAGCACGTATGATCTTCGACCTTGTTTCATGAGGAATGATTACATCATCAATGTAGCCTTTCTCTGCAGCGATGGTTGGATTGCAGAATCTCTTCTTGTATTCCACTGTCAGCTCGCTCTTCCTGCTTTCTCGGTTCTCGGCTTCAGCCAACTCCCTACCGAATATAGTCTCGACAGCTCCCTCTGGACCCATTACCGCTATCTCAGCCGTTGGCCATGCGTAGTTGATGTCGCTTCGAACATGCTTACTGCACATGACAACGTACGCCATGCCGTAAGCCTTTCTCGTTATCAGCGTTATCTTTGGTACTGTGGCTTCACTGTATGCATAGAGAAGCTTTGATGCGTGCCGGACTATTCCCTCGTGCTCTTGGTTCTTGTCTGGAAGGAATCCTGGTGTATCAACGAATGTCACGAGAGGGATATTGAAGGCGTCGCAGAATCTGATGAATCTAGCAGCTTTTGCTGATGCGTAAATGTCAATCATGCCCTCCAGGACTTCAGGTTGGTTTCCAACTATCCCGACTGTGCCACCGTACAATCTGGCCAGGCCCACAACTATGTTTTGTGCCCACAATGAATGGATCTCAAAGAAGTCGTGATCATCCACGACAGAGAAGATAACCTGCTTCATGTCGTAGTGTTGGTTCTGATTTTCTGGAATGACGTTATCAAGCATCGCATCTGTGCGGTCGGGGCCATCGTTCAGCCGAGATCGAGGTGGTTCTTCGAGATTATTGGATGGAATGTAACTCAGCAGCTTTCTTACCTGGCGAAGGCATTCTGCATCATCCTTAACCAGAAGATGTGCCACGCCACTAGACTGGCTGTGAACAAGTGCTCCGCCCAGGGCCTCAGCTGAGATATCCTGTCCCATAGTTGACCTTATCACACCCGGACTCGTAGCGAACAAGCAGCTATTTCCTTCTACCATTAGCAAAAAATCCGCAATCGCAGCAGAATGAGCAACCCCTCCAGCACATGGCCCCATTACAGCTAGGATTTGAGGAACCACTCCTGAGGCCGCCATGCTTCTGAAAGAAATCTCTCCACAACCAGCTAGGCTCGAAAGACCTTCTTGTACTCTTACTCCTGCTGAGTCAATCAAGCCTATGATCGGAGTTCCTGACTTTATCGCCATGTCAATGACCCTACAAACCTTCTTGGCGAATATCTCGCCGACGGAGCCTCCAAAAGCAGTGAAGTCATGTGCAAACACGTACACTAATCGAGACTCAATCGTGCCATAGCCTACCACAACTCCGTCTCCAGGAATCTTTCTCGTGTCCATGCCAAAATCTGTGCATTGGTGAACCGCGAGGGGCTCTAGCTCAACGAAGGACTCTGGATCCAACAGACGTTCAAGTCTCTCCTTCGCAGTCATCTTGCTTTTTCCATAGTGCTCTTCAATCCTCTCAGAATCCCCTCTGAGTTGCCTTTCCTGCTTCGTTTGTCCTAATTGACGAGGATCTTCACTTTTCTTCAACACGAATCCCAGGTTACAAACATAGTTTATCGCTGAAAATAAGACCTACTAAGAGAACATTCTACCTACTTCGCTCTGTGTAGCGAAACGTCGCCGGAGAGAAGTCTTCGTACCGCACCATTCTCTGTTTGAACAAGGAGCGCACCCTCAAAATCCAAGTCAAGAGCGATAGCCTCAAAGAGATTCTCTCCGTCATGGACAATGATTCGTTGTCCCAACATGTTGGTAAGCTTCTTCCATTCTCTGACCACACTCACATGGTTGCCAATACGGACTTGGGAGTAAATCGCGGCAAACTCGTCAAGAATCTCTTTCATCAGCCACTCAATGTCGACCTTTGATTTCACATGGTCCAAGATGGAGGTGACATGCTCTCTCAGATTAGGTGGCATGGATGCGCACATATTGTTGGCATTGACTCCGAAGCCTACGACTGCATAGCTGGGCCCAGTTGCTGTTGATGATTCTGCGAGTATTCCTGCGATTTTTCGTCCCTTCACCGTCACATCGTTTGGCCACTTCAAGGTGGCTTCAAGATGGAAAAGACGGCGAATAGCTCGTGCTGTAGAGACACCCGCAGCAATAGGGAGAAGCGAGATTAGGGCCTTCGGTCTTAGAACAATCGAGAAGAACATCCCTCCTGTGGGAGAAAACCATTCTCTGCCATGTCTGCCCCTTCCACGCCTTTGTGTCTTAGCCAGGACTACGGCTCCCTCAGGTAGGCCTCGCCCGGCCAGTCTTAAAGCAACATCATTTGTCGAACTCACCATCTCAAACCTAATGAGAATTGTACCAAACAGAGACGGCCTAAGCGTATTCGGGTTGTCCGGAGCGGACGTGTGACATTCGTTCACCATTTAGTTTTCTTCCCATCTCTAGAGCGACATTGCGGGGGTCTCGAGTAGGTTGATTTGGTCATTCACATGCATCCATTTAGGTCTGGACTCAGCTGTGTGTTGGTTCTGCTGTTGAATATTCTTGAACGATGGGAAGCGTGAAAGCTCCATACGGTATGACTGTGACCTTGGAGTCTTTTCCAACACTTCTTAGGGCAGTCTGTATTGCAGCATTTGCGGTCCTAGAGGGCCTCATTTTGAATATGCTTGAGACGTAGTGGTCTGGGATGGTTGAGACGAGGTAGATTTTGGCTTTTTCAAGAGCCTTAGTAAGGTAATATGCGTCGTGCGCGCCTATCGAGAATCGCTTCTTAATCGCATGTTCTATTTGTCGCGATCCTTCTGATCTCATCATCCATTCACCGAAAGATTGGCTTCCTTCTCCCTCTGGACATTCGGCAACAAGAACCATTGCTCCGCCCTCCTTCACGATGTCTAGAGTTTGATAAACCGCCTTAAGTGCTTGAGAGAGATTGAGGTCTCTCGGGTTTCCTCCCGGACTCACGACGACGATGTCAGCTTTCGTCTCACATTTGATCTTGCACAATTTGTCAATAGTCTGAGTTCCTTTGAGAAATGCTTGACGAAGATCCCCGGAGAACGTCTTCACAATATCTTTCTTCTGGTTAAGAACAACGTTGACTATGAAATCTACCTTCGCCATTTCCGCGGCTTCCATCATGTCCTCGTTTACAGGATTTCCTTCCAAAACTCCAGGACGTGCCTTGGGATGCAGAGATAGCGCGTGGTTTTGTAGGATCGTTTCCTCAGCAGATATGCCAGGTAGCACGCTTTTGCGTCCTCCGCCATATCCGGCAAAGTGGTGCAGTTCAATGTCTCCGGTAAGGATTTTTACGTCAGCCTCAACGAACGTTTTGCTAAGGAAAACGTTTGTGCCGTGAGTTGTGTCACCTACGTGTGTCAGATTAGATTTGCAGTCATGGCTCGATATTTTCAGTCCGGTCGCAGAAGCAGTTCCTGTGATTTGTTCTATTTCTTCGCCCGATGGAGCCTTATGCAAACCTAGTCCGATGAGCAAAGCGATGTTCTCAGATCTGACACCCGAATGAATCAATTCCTCGACTACCTGAGGAATAATAGGATGTGCCGGTCTGGGCCTTGTCGCGTCATCTACGACGAGCACGACCTTGTCATCTGGCCCAACCATCGAAGACACCGGTTTCGACCCAACTGGATTTTGAAGGGCCAGTTCTACCTCAAGCGCGGGGTCCTCTACCGGATTCCCGTCTTTGGGCTCAACTGTCCTTTGAAAATTCTCGTCCGGAACTCGCATCGACACTTCCGTCCTTCCATACGGAAGCCAGACCTCCACCATGACGTTCAGCTAATCTTCTCGGGGTTTAGAGATGATTTAAAGCGATCGAAGAGGGGCAACCGTGATTCTTTGGCCGCACCAAAAACGTTAAAGAGAATCTCGGAACCCCCTATCATTGGGTGTGCGCATGGCAGTTGAAAAGACTCTTCTAGACAGAGGGCAAATAGCCCTCACCTGGTTTAACAAGTATTCCGGAATCGTGATGAGATCTCCACATGTTGCCATGGTGGTCGACCCGGTTGAGGTGGATGAATTAGCCCTCTCGGAGATCGATGCGATTCTGATAACGCACGAGCATTACGATCATCTTGATGAAGGAACAGTTATCGACATTCAATCGAAGAGCAACTGCCAAGTGATATGTGACAAGGCGTCTTGCGATAGGTTGAGTGCAGCGATACCGAAGAACAAGCTCATAGGTGCAAACGTCAAAGATGAGTTCCAGGTGAAAGATGCGTCGGTAATCGTTGAGAAGAGCTCTCACCCTGCAGAGGCACCTCTAACTTATCTGCTCACAAGCGAAGACGGAGTCACATTGTATCACACAAGCGACAGCCTACCGTTCAAGGAGATGGCGGACATAGGGAAGAAGTACGATGTGGACGTGTGTCTGTGTACTGTAGGCATTGCTCCGAAAGCAACACCCAGAACAGGTGCCGAAATAGCCACCTTGGTGCAACCAAAGCTGGCCATTCCATACCACGGTGAAGAGCAAAAAGAATTTGCAGCGATCCTGGCAAAGAACTCTGCGAAGATTAAGTCACATGTCATCAAAAGAGGAGAAACCTTCGTCTACCCAATGGAAAAGGATGGGCGCTGATGATGATTAACAAGAAGCTCCGCGAAGACATTTGTCGGATCCTCGTCAAGACAGGCGCCTTGAGATTCGGAGCATTCACGCTCGCAAGTGGAAAAATGAGTCCGTACTACATAGACTTGAGAATTCTCCCAAGCTTTCCTGAAACCTTTGACACCGTGACAAGTGTCTATGAGACAATGGCGAGGAACGACGTAGGAGCCGACAGTTTCGATAGAATTGTAGGCCTCCCGACAGCTGGGATCCCGTATGGCGCAGTTCTGGCTTTCAAAATGAGAAAACCTTTCCTATATGTGAGAAGGGACGTCAAAACCCATGGTAGAGAGAGAAGAGTCGAAGGATTGTTGTCGTCAGGCGAAAAGGTCCTCGTTGTCGATGATCTGATCACCACGGGAAAGAGCACGCTTGAAGCGATCGACGCCGTAAGATGCGAGGGTGGCGTCGTTGACCATGTAATAGTTTTGATCGACCGAGAGGAAGGGGGGCCAAATGCACTAAAGTCGGCGGGAGTCAACCTGCACGCTTTTCTCAAGATCACCGAAATCGCTAAGACACTGCTTGAGTTGAGATCTATAACCCAAGAGCAGTTCGACGATATCATGAAGCAAAAGACTGCATGACCGAGGCTTGACGGCCGTGGATGCAGGCGGCAGTCTACGAGCTCATTCTATCGTGCGTCGAACAAGGTACGAAAAACAGTTGCAAGACCTTATGCTAGTACGTAAGTCAAGGTGATGGATTCCATTTCTTCAGGGTAGCTTTGGGTCAACGGATTGGGTCAGTAGGTGCCTCCGCTACCCCAGGATTGAGCTCATTCTTGGTTTATCATCAACGTATGATCGTCGTCATTGGCACCTGGTTGTGTGTAGATCCGAGCCGACACTAAAAAGTATCTGAGGAACTAGCCCCGAGTGCTTCGGAAGCGAGAACGCTCGGGCGTGCGCTATGTAAGCGCCATTTTCGTAAGGCATTCACGAATTACATTCGCTTGACGATTAGTGATATTGAAATGGTATCTTAGTACGAAGTCTCCTCTCGAAGTGATCAGGCCCCGTTCGAGTAGTTTTCTCACGTGTTTTGATACAGCCTGTCGCTTCAGCCCTGTTACTCGGCATATCTTGTATTGGGTGAAGGCATAGTTAGGATATTTAGCGAATAATCTTAGAATCCTGAACCTTGCTTTCGATCCTAAGAGTTCCTCCATTTCAAGAGCATATCGGTCGTTTCTTACTTTGACGATATTTGTTTCTTTCATTGTTGATTGTGTTCTCCAATTCTCTTCTGAGGATCTCAATCGGGATCTCTGGAAGGCCTACCAGAAATCTACCATGGGCAGTCTTCAGGTTAACAAGCCCGGTTTTGGAAAGCTCTGCTAATACACCTTGTAACTGGACAAGGCCAATCTTTGTGAGAGCATATTCTTCGCCGCATATCTGATACGCCTTTCTGACATCTTTGAAGTCTATATACGCCTCATCAGGTTTCAGCCCCCGTGCCACAGCAAGAAGTATAACTTTCTCTTGAATCGAGAGAGGCGCCAGATAATCCTGTCTGATTCGTGGATGTATCTTCATTCTCGCCTTTCTAACGTGTTCTGGAGTTACTCTCCGACTATCTTCAAGGTCGGCATATCTCCCGGCAAAAGCCAGTATTTCAATCGCATATCTAGCATCACCCTGCTCTCCGGCGATATCGGCTATGAAATCGACGACTTCCTCTGATACTGTGTATGGTTTGAAAGCTTCAATCATTCTTTGAAGCAAGATATCCCTTAACTCTAAGGCCTGATAAGGTGGAAGCTCGATTGTATTTGCACCGAAAAGAATGCTCACTGTGCTAGGATCGAGCTGAGGGAGCTCATATATTGCATGATCCCTCGCAATGAAGATCACACCTATTCTCTTTGGAAAAGTAGTAAGCTCTTCACCTAACCTTGTGAAGTCATAGATCATGTTCTCGCCAGTTCTCTTTATGAAGAAGTCAACTTCATCCAACGTCAGCAACAAGTAGAGGTCGTTATCGTTCAAATAGTCGCATATTCCTCGAAGCATCTGGCTTGGACCGTATCCTCTCACCGCAAGTTCATGTGGATTCACCTTCATAGCCAAATTCAATACTAATGACCATTTACTCTCAACTGTCCGACAATTCAAGTAAACATAGACCAAATTGACCTCTCGGCTTTTTGCAACCTTGATGAGGTTCTCGCCAAAAAATTTCGTTAAAACAGTTTTGCCTACACCAACTCCTCCGAAGACCAGTGCCCTAGGGCTGGCTCTACCTAGATTATCCAGTAACAGATGAAATGCTTGCGCTAGACGTTTCAGTTCAACGTCTCTATGCAATAGCCTAAGAGGCATATAATCAAAGTCAAGCCTAGACTCATCAACAAATACGGAATCCTTGACCCTTGAGATAGCCGCCTCTATATACTCGACCACTTTCCCTTCCACGCAAACAGATCCTAAAGAGCCGATCCATGAACAAGACGAACCTCAATTCAATATAAGCAAGAGAGAAAAACGAAAGTAATGAAGCTTAAGACAATAGGAAGCTCTCTAATCGCAGGATATCCTTGCCAGATTCAAAGTTAGTACCCCAACTTCTTATCGACAATGTTGATCAGAGGTTGCCCAGACGCATAGCGCCGCAGATTCTCACAGAAGATATCACAGACCCTATCCCAGTAATGAGGCGTTGACCCCGCTACATGCGGGGTAATAATAACGTTTTCCATAAGCCATAACTCAGAGGCTGGAGACAGCGGTTCTTCCTCGAACACATCAAGACCAGCACCACCTATCTTGCCCTCTTTCAGAACTCTAATCAGCGCCTTCTCTTGAACTACACGACCTCTGCTCACATTGATCAGAACGGCATCCCGCTTCATTGCTGACAACTCCTTCTCTCCAATCATTCCATCACTCTCTTGAGTCAACGCCACAGATAGCACAACAAAATCCGACTGCTCAAGAAGCTCGTGGAGGCCAGACAGATCAAGAATCTTGTCCACGCAACTCGGACTTCTCCTGGAATTCTTGTCGACCGCGACCACTTTCATACCGAAGCATTTCGCTTTTCGAGCAATCTCGCTTCCGATGCTTCCCAAGCCGATAATCCCGATGGTCCTTTTTTGAAGTTCGTCACACTGGATTCTGGCCCACTTTCTTTCGGATTGAGCCCGGATGAACTTGTTGAGCCTTCTGCTAAAGGCTAGGATCATGGCTAGAACATGATCTGATACTTGGGGAAAGTGGATACCTTTTGCATTCGTTAGAAGAACATTTGAGGAAACGAATTCTGGAAAAAGGAATCTATCGACTCCCGCTGACACAGTCTGAATCCATCTGAGCTTGGCGGAGTTTGTGAACATCTCTTTGGTAAATCTCCCAGCAAGAATTACTTCCACATCAGAGCAAGCCGATATCACTGTTTTCGGGTCAGAACTCATTTGGATGTCGACACTCTCTAGACACGAACGGATTCTATTGACATATGCATTATCGAGATCAAAAGAGATCAGAATCTTCATGAGATGCCTTTCACCTAGACGAAACGATTCGAGCTCTCCGTACTGATCTGCACTATTTAGAGGTTAATCCATTTCGGCTATGATGGCAATCCATCCTTCCGAACAGGGTCTAACGACTAGCGACAGGCTCTCAGATGAATGGCGATCATATTGCGCTATGGGAACTTATCCAGAAGGGTGTTCTGCTGTTCTTCCAACTAGCAGACTCAGGGCCCGCGATAGGCCAATGTTGCGGAGTCTATTACAGAGAGGGAATTGATATTGGGCCTGGATCTGTAGTTGCTTCAGGCATCTCTGACAAGAATCCAAGGGCCTACTTCTGCTCCAATGATAGCCTAGGCGGATTTGTTGACGAGCACGAATTAGTTTTATCGATGTTTGGCTTCGGCCCTTGCTTTTGTCCTTTTTTCTTCGACAAGCTGAACTGTGATCATGGCCAAGATGGGGATGAGAACAGCCATGAGCATGAGAACTTGAGACGGTCCAATCTGTGTTTCCGAAACAATCGTCTCTCCCCTGAGCCCGGCATACCCAGGGATTGTTATCTCGCCGGTAAGATCCATCCAGATCCCGAACCATGTTGTGGACGCGTTAAGTTCTCTTCCTGCAGCCAGGTCAAGAACGCGACCGGCCTTGAGTCTATAGGTTGTCTCTACCTTCGCAACGTCATATGTTATCTCCCATCTGGAAAGGGGCTGCCCGAGTACGTTGAATCGTAGCATTGTGACATTTCCTGCGATGTCCAACGCCCTGTATAACGTTGTAGGTAACGTGCGATTCTCATAGAATCGCGTTCTCGTCATGTTCTGGTAGCGAGGAATGGCAGGGAGAAAATAGGTCTTTCCCACAAGGTTGTAGTGCACTTTCTCTGTTTCGAGATCGAAAAGGACACTAAACGCTCTCCAAGTGAAGTTTGCCGCGACAACTTCTTCACGCTTCGACACAACTGACAACACGTCAAACTCAACATGAATCGCAATTGTACTGTTTGTGAACACGCATTGAATCGAGAGATCTTTGAGAGAAGCCTGCGGTGATTTTGCCCTAATCTGCTGTTCAATCACGTCCGCAGCTTCAGACAAAGAACGTGCAGAAACGGTAATCGTCTTCTCGAAGAGGCTAGTAATATTCTGCGTGAGGCTCGACGATATCTTCACATGGACTCGGTCAGATTCAACTCTTGCTGAGAATGTTGAAGAAAAGACAGAAAAAAAGCTTCCGGAAGCGACCAATATGGCCAGCAACAAGACTATCGACAGTCTCTTCATGGGGAGTCCTCTGATCGGCTTTCACTATCGAAGCTTCCAGATTGCCCCCGTTCCTCTATATAGCTTCTGTTCTATGGTAAGATTGGGACTGCCTCTGTTATCGGACCTTTGTTCCGGGCGGTGCCTCTCCTTCCACTGTGAGCCATATTGGCTTTCCTTGAAGATCGGCGGCCAGAAGCATACCCCTGGACTGAATGCCCGCTACAGTCTTGGGTTGCAGGTTTACGAGGACGATTACTGTTCTGCCGACAAAGTACTCGGGAGGATAGTAGTCTGCTCCCCCAGCGATTGTCTGGATTTCTTCTTCACCGATATCTATCTGAAGCTTGTAGATCTTCTTCTTATCAGGGATCCTTTCCGCCTTGAGCACCTTTCCAATCCTAAGGTCAAGCCTCTGAAACTCACTAAAATCAACTGTGCTCATCGAAGTCACCAAGATCGGTAGTAGACAACTTGACCTAAAAGCGCTTATGGTTCTATATTGTTGAACTAGGGCGTTTGTCTGTGTTTATGTAGGGTTTGCGGTTCTCTGTGTCTGTTTTGTTTATCTGTTTGTGCGCAGGCCAGAGGCTTGGTTTGATGATCTCTTCGAGCATGTATTTCTGGCAAAACGCATCGTAGAAGGTGACTGGTTTGAACAAGAGGATTGGGGTAGCATTCGACGAAAAGTAACAGCCCTACAAATCCGACGACAACTACACAGAACCCTTTGTTGTGTTCGTATTTCTTGTTCTGGCTTTCTAGGGCCGCGGTAAAGTTCCACTGGTCTTGAGGGTTTTCGTACGGCCGGCCGTAGAAAGGAGTCCTAGGCAAGATAGGACGAGCCATCAAAAAGTAGCGGGATGCCTAATAACGAAGTAAAACGAAGTGTATCTCAGAATCGCGTCTGTAGTCGCCATGTCATCGCCAAGAGTTCATTCGCCATCTGAAACAACTGTCGGCCTCTACTTGGCTAGGAGCTTCAGAGTGAAGAGAATGAGTCTACTTCTTCTTGCTGTTTTCATCTTGTTTTTCCCGTAGTTGCTTTCTCAGGATCATCACTGTCGCAAGCCTCCTCTTCGAGGATTCTGCATAGCTTGCAGTAGTCTTTTCCCTCAATCCAAATCTTATCGTCACTAGGAAACTCGCGTTTGCATCGTGGACATTTTCGAGTCAGTGGCCGCGCTTTGCTGTCAGCGACCATTTGGAGCAGTTTCTTCTCGCTCACTTCAAACCACGCTCCAGACTCAGCCTAGCACTAGACAATGTTCAATCCAAGAAGCATAGGTTCAACAACCATGTAATAAACAATAACGCTGAACAAGAAAGCGTTTGTTCAGTATCAGCTATCAAACTGTTGACATGTCAAACTCGGTTGCTCAGTTTCGATATGATAAGTCAAGCGCGGGTGCCTTCCTATCACCGATGTTTTCAGTCATGCCCGGCCTCCGGAGCCGGAAGCAGGGATCTTTGGCAGAACCACTATCTGAACATGTTGATCAGAGCTTCGGCGGCCATGATACTAGCTGCTCTTTGCCCTTCCACTGTCTGTGCACCTACGTGACATGTACAGACCGTACGGCCTTCAGCGAAACTCACGAGCTTCTTCTCCCATTCATCCTGAGGGGGTTCCATGTGAAAAACATCTAGTCCCGCACTAGATAGATGTCCTTCCTTCAGGGCTTTGAGGAGGGCGGGCCCATCTATGATGTCTCCACGCGCAGTATTAATGAGAATGCTTCCTCTCTTCATTGCAGAAATTCTCTTTTCGTCCAGAAGATGGTGAGTTGATGGAGAGTAGGGAACATGGACCGTGACGATGTCGGAGCGAGCGAGGAGTTCATTGAGATCTCGCACGAACTCTATGCCCAAATTGGCCGCATGCTGTCTGCTGTCAATGATATCGTAACCAATCACATTCGCCATGAACCCTGCCTTCAATATTCTCGCCACCTCGCTCCCAATTCTCCCTCCAACACCAATCACACCGACCGTCTTGCCTCTTAGTTCTCGACCAATCAGTCTTGACTTGACCCATTTTCCCTCCTTCATCTCTCTATCCGCCAGACTGATCTGTCGGAGAACATCAAGCATTAGCGCAACAGTCAGCTCAGCTACACTGACAGTGGAAGCGGCAGGCGTCGAAAGGACCTGCAGTCCCTTTCGTTTCGCAAAATCCACGTCAACATTATCAAGACCTACGCCCGCTCTGACGACTGCCTTCAACTTCCTCCCGGCCTCAATCACCTCTTTGGTGATCTTTGTTCTACCACGTATCACAACCGCATCATAGTCAGCGATTGTTGCCAACAATTCCTGACTAGAAATTGTCGGCCTCTCATCAACCTTCAGTCCAGATTTTCGAAGCAGATCTACTCCCTCAGATTCCAGTGGATCACAAACAAGGATCGTTGCAGCCACATGTCGTGCCTCCGGCTCTTATCTAGTTCTGATGGGCGCTTCAAGTTTGCGCTCCAAGGCCTGTGCTGCCAGAGTAAGCGGATCCCAGACCGGTGACACCGGAGGAGCATAACAGGTTTCCTTTTTTCTGAATTCCTGAACTGTGAGTCTCATATGTATCGCCAAAGACGCAAAGTTTGCTCTCCAAGAGGCATCTTCCTCGCCGACTATCTGCGCACCAATTAGTCGCCTATCTCGAGCGTCGCAGAGCAATTTCACTGTGACTTCTGTCCCGCCGGGCACATATTGCAGCCTCGTAGACGCAGAGACCCGCGCCGAGATAGGTGAGAGCCCCAAGTGGTTAGAGGCCTCGGTGGTCAATCCCGCACAAGCAATCTCCAACCCGAACAGTTTCGTTGTTGCTACACCAGTTGAAGGAGGGTATGTTTCAGAGCCACCGGCCGCGTTTCTGCCAGCAACAAGAGCCTGCCTTACAGCCGTGGTCGCCAGCTGCAAAAGCAGATTCTTGCCCGTGACAGCACATTTCGTCTCCACACAATCTCCAGCGGCATACACATCAGCCAGATTTGTCGACATTCGGTCGTCGACCCGTATGCCCCCAGCGTCTCCTACTCGGACCCCGGCTTCTCGCCATGGTTCCACAACGGGTCTGACTCTTGCGGCAACTATCACCGAGTCTGCCTTGATTGTTTGCCCACCTACTACTATGCCTTCAACGCAAGTTTCCCCCACGATCTCTTTGATTGTTGAGCCACAAATGATTCTTATGCCGTGCTCTTCTGCTCTTCTCCTTACGATCGATGCCATATCTGGGTCAAGCACGGCCGGAAGGATCTCAGGTAGCATCTCCACTACTGTCACCTCGAAGCCTTTGCTGGCCAACGCCTCTGACATTTCCATGCCAATAAGACCAGCACCGATTATCAAAACAGACCTCCCATGACTCTCTGTATGTCGACTGAGATTCCGTATGTCATCTAGGGTTCGAATCGTGAAGACACCGGACTTGTCGATTCCTCGTATACGAGGAAGAGTGGGCACGGCCCCTGTTGCAACAACAAGAGCATCGTAAGGTAGTTCTCTCTTGGAGCCCGTCCGTAGATCAGTTACGTCGATTTTCTTGTCGTCCGGCCGGAGCTTCGTACATTCAGTTCTGAGAAGCAATCGTATTCTACTAATCGTTTCGTAGAAATGCGAAGGATGAGCTATGAGCGTCTCTATTCTCGGCACGATCCCAGAGAATGCATAGGGTAGCCCACATCTGGAATATTCTGTGTCCCTTTCCTTCGTTACGAGGTATATTTCAGCTAAACGATCTGTTCTTCTGGCTTCAATTGACGCTATAGTTCCCGCTGCTCCAGCTCCGACGATGACGATCCTTTTGGACATTGTCATACCCTTCGGGACTATCAATCGATGAATCTCAAAGATATGATTTTTCGAACCTAACAGGAAAGAGAAGAAAAGAGCAGCGCTGCTGGATTGCTCTTATATCTTCTGAAATCTCGGTTTCAGCTTCTCTAGGACCTGCGGGAGAGTCGTGTATTCCATCTCTTCTGGGCCAAGTCTCGCCGGCATGAACTCTCCGTGCCTTCTAATGTAGTCAGTGATGTCATTTGCAACCGTTCTAGCTCGATCAAAAGCTGGATCGTCAAACAGATCTGCAGGTTCGCTTCCACGAATTCCCACCAAATGCCCGTTGCATATGTTATAGCCCAACGCGACAATCCTTGGAGGGCCATCGAACAGCGTGCACTTAGCATCCCTGAGACCAACGGGCATGAGAGGCCCGTAATGTGATCCTCGCATAAAGCCAGCGACAAGATGGGGAAAGCCAAATGGCATCAGAACTTCTCCGGTGGCTGGCAGACCATGTTGCGTACGGACCATCATCACCGGATCATCTTTTCCTACGTATCTTCCAGCGATCAGGTTGAGTCTTGTCGTGCTTGAGACTGATGCAAGTACCTTGTCGGATGTCCTGTGAACATTCTCGATTATGTATCGCCCAGTAGTCCCAATAAGAGCGATCAGGTCATACATCTCGGCGGGACAAGCAATGTCAACAACCTTGCTCTCAATGACATCCATGACTCGAAAGGTGAATCCTCCATGCATAGCGGGATCTATGACCAGACCAGCTGTATTGGATGGGTCAGCAAAAATTTTGAATAGAGGCAGGTTGAAAGCTCCTGGTTCTGTCTTGTCTGCTGCAAATACCAGAAGAGGTTCGCTGCTTCTTTCTTCAATCTCCATCTCCGCCACCCCAGGCCCCATCCCTTTCACGTTTCCGCTGAACGTGTCCGATAGCAGATCCTGCCCTGCCGCATAGAGCTTCATAGGCTTGGACACCTTATCAGTGACCTCCTTGAAGGTACCCCAAGCAAGCTCGTGTATCTTGCGGCTGTTCTCCCCGTGGCGATGTGTCATAAGCAACTCGAGGTCGTCACCACAGGAAAAAACATGGAAGTCGACAATCGTTCCATCCTTCCTGGCCTTGTCTAGGCAGGATCTAGCCACCGCAATCTGCTCTGGATGAACTATGTGATGACCCGCGACAGATCCAACATCCGCTTTGATGATGGAAATTGTTATTCTATGCGCAATACCCAAATTCAACACCACAATCGAAGCTCTTTACGTGTGTATTTACCACTTTCGCAATGCCATTCACCAGTCTGACAACCGGGAAGGAACTCTTTGGGTAGACAACACATCGGCAAGGTCTGGGAAGGACCCCCCCCAATGCAACCCGACCAGTGCAAAACAAAGAGATGGATGTGACGGCCGCAACATTGGTAATAAATATCCGGTTCTCAGCTATGCACGAAGTGATCTCAGATGAGAAAAGAACATGAGTCGATAATGATTGTTAACTTTAAGACATATTCTGAGGCGTCAGGCACGAAGGCATTGGCTCTCTCCAAGATACTGGAAGGCGTTCAAAGAGAGACGGGGATCCAAGTGATTGTTGCTGCTCAAACGAGCGATCTCTTTCCCTTGAGTCAACATGTTGAGATTCCAGTGTATGCTCAACATGTTGACCCACAGCCACAGGGAGGGCACACTGGTCATATTGCACCTGAAGCGGTCAAGGAATCAGGGGCTCGAGGAACTTTACTCAATCACTCAGAAAGACGTCTCGAACTTGCGACATTAGAAGAATGTGTAAGAAGGACTGGAGTTGTGGGATTGACCTCTGTCGTCTGTGCAAACAACGTGGCCACGGCTGCTGCATGTGCGGCATTCGAACCCGACATTGTAGCTGTGGAACCTCCAGAGCTGATAGGCACGGGCAGAGCGGTCTCCAAAGCCAAGCCTGAGGTTGTTACGGACGCAGTCGCGCGAATAAGAGACATAAACAAGAAGGTTGTGATCCTGTGCGGCGCCGGAATCTCAGAAGCACATGACGCCTCATCAGCTTTAAACCTTGGGGCACAAGGAATCCTTGTCTCCAGTGCCGTTGTCAAAGCCACGGACCAGAGAAAAGTAGCTCTAGACATGGCTCGCGAAATGTCACGCTTTACATGACAAATCAACCTACCGTGAAGGTTTGGCCGAGTCCCCTTTGCGTAGACTACCGGAAGTTGACTCATCTCATTGTCTGACTATAAAAAAGAGTTAAATGGAACCCTACAAGACGGATAGGAAAACTGGTTCAGGGCGAGCACATTGAAGAGAAGACTGGTAGCATCGTTCTTTCTGATAGTAGGCCTTAGCTTCCTCTGCTTGGGAGCCTTTCGGAGGCAGCAGGATGAACTTTGGAAGCTTGTGAAACTCGTCAGCGAGACATGTATCGCAGGAATACCGTAGAGGAAGCACTCTTGGAGAAAACGTCTCAGCGGTTTGGCAAGATCTGGTGGATCAGGAAGATTGTTCAGCTTACCAGTACTGTTGTGTTTCTGGGCGCAGGTTTTGGAGTTGCTCGAACCATAGTCACGCTTCCAATACTGCTGACATTCGGGAACCAAGGTAAGACTGTTGTGGCAGCTCTAGATGCTATCCAAGAGATGTCCGCAGAAGCGATTATGCCTTGGATGCCCTTGGCAGTTTTTGTTTTGTTTGGGGTCTTTGTGGGCAGAGCCACCTGTGGCTGGATCTGCCCGTTCGGATTGGTGCAGGATCTGAATGGCTTAGTGAATGCAAGACGTCGTGAGGTTTCTCTTCGTACTCATGTTGGAGCAATCAAGGTCAAGTACGCCATTTTGGGAATGACTTTATTTTTCAGTGGATCCCTAGCCCTTTCACTGATCTACAATATAGGAGCAGAGTACAAGGCCGCACTCGGAGATTTGTCACATGGGCCATTCTCAGCTCTTTCCCCCGAAGCCACTCTCCTTGGAGTCTTGCCAATATTGGGAAGAATGGTTCTGCTTTACTTCCTTGGCATACCACCTGTAACGAACCCGCTTAGTTCAGATCTTGTCTGGAGCAGGTTAAGCTCAATGACGTGGCTGCTAGCGACGAGACTGATGATATTGATCTTTGTAATGGTGTTGTCGTTCTTCTTCCTGAGAGCATGGTGTCGGTACCTCTGCCCTGCTGGAGCACTCTTGGCGATATTTGGCCGGGTTAGTTTCCTTGGCCTGAGGAGAAACCTGCTTCAATGTAACAAGTGTGGGGATTGTATGAAGGTTTGCCCTATGCTGGTACGACTGACTGACGGACCGTGGGAAAAGATGACTGATCCGGAATGCATAATGTGCCTTGAGTGCACAGATGCGTGTAGGTACAAAGCGTTAAGGCCCACGTTCCCTTAGCGAGAAGAACCCCCAACCTGCTCCTTTCTTTCGAAAACCTTCCTGCCGAATGTCAAGTATCCAGTATGTCCTACCATCAATGATGTCGGTCGAGTCTTGCCCTTTTCGACACGTAGGCTTCTAACGAAGCACTCCACCGTCTCTATGTCAACAAACCCATTCTTCATCGCATCCACTACTTTTTCGACCTGGTTCATGGTAGGACTGAATGAGGCCACAGGGTGCCCTCCCCCCAATGCCAAGTGAACAGGACCTATCACTTCCCAAGGATCCCCAAGATCAATGAATGCGGCGTCTACATCTTTTTCTCGAAACCCATTTCTCGCATCGAGATTATTGATGGTTACATACTCTTCCAATCCCATCTTCACAAGGTTTCTCGTTGCAGTCTCCACGAACTCCTCTCTAATTTCATAACTGTAGACGTGTCCTCCTGGTCTAACCACATTTGCCAAACTCGCAGTCATTGCACCACTTCCTGTTCCAGCCTCGATGACAACATCTCCCGGCCCGATACCCAGCCGGAAGATCGCCAACCCTACGTCCTTGTCATACAGTATTTGGGTGGGCCTATGTGTGTGCAAGATTCGGTCTCGTACGGTCGGCCAAAGAAGATAAAACTCAAATCCTAATGTACTTCTTACGCAGCTACCGAAAGGCTTCCCAACAGCCTCCTCAAGTTTAACGACTCCTACATGTGTGTGAAACTCTTTCCGATCCCGCACTTGCACAAGCCATTTCTTCTTTTCATTCAGGTAGAGCAGTACAGAATCTCCTTCCTCGATTGCTCTCATTCTTCAATCGACCGTATCATTGACCGTATGTTGCTGACGAATCGCCCACCGGAATGCTTCGGAACCATTTGTATGGTGACCTTTGTATCACTGTTGAGGGTTGTGATTTTGATCTTGGCAAACAGCCACACATACCCTGCACCTGCCAGGCCAGACACAGAACCGAGTATCGCCCATGACGAGGAAGACCGATACGGTTCAGCAAGGACCACAGGCCAAGCCCATCCTCCTGCGACCCACCATATGGCGACAAGAATGATGAAACCAACAAGAGACACGGCAATTGGCGGAAAGATGCTGCTAACGACGAGCTCAACCGCAACGACATCATATAGAGGGATCTCCACCTTCCCAGGAGGGAAGATCTGGGAAATCGTTATCAAGCCTCCTTTTGTCGAGAGCCGGGCGTTCAGTCCTCTACATTCCATATGTCCCTTGGTCAATTGTGGTTCAGCTACCCCGCGCATCCTGCGTTCAGTTCGCGCCCCTTGAAATGGTCATATTATGACATGACTGGGCGGCAACAAGTCAATAATGCTTTTGTCCGCTCCGTTACCCAATAGACGTCCGAGCAGGGGCTGCAGATCTTCTCTGCCTCAAAGTATGTGTGTAAGGATTGCTCTTATGTCAGTTCCTCGAATCACAACGTCACAGGCCGTTTCGGCCTCGTGCTTCGGGTTGAAACCAATCCGCAATCCCGCCTCACTTGGAAGATCGAAACCGTTGTCTCCCACAACAGCACATTCACGGAGAGAGAATCCCAGCTGCTCCGCAACTCTTCTCATGACTAGACTCTTATCATCCAACGACACATTGACCGTGACCCCACCAGTCATTCTACCCTGAGAAAAATGAAGCTCATTAGCGATAGCGAAGTCCATAGACAATTCCTCACGCACCCTATCAGAGAGGAGTGATATTCCCGCGCTGACTATTCCAGAGAGCTTTCCCTTTTCCCTCAACTCCGCAACCGCTTCCTTGGCACCATCAACGTAAGGGATTTCGTCGAGAATCGATCTTATCTTCTTGAGCTCCACACCTCGCCAAGCGGACGAATCAAGTTGGGCCCATTCCATGTAGCTGATTCTTCCCTTCCAGTAGTCTTGAGCGGATGAACTTCCAAGATGCCATGTTCCAAGTCTTTCGTGAATATATTGCCACGTGCTCTCGACTTTCGTCAATGTCCCGTCGAGGTCGAAGACAACGAGGCGAATGAACTTTCTCAATCACGTCATCCTCGAGATTTGAAGATTTCATCATCTGTCAGTGACCCGGAAGTCGTATCAGTGCCATTCTAGATCTTTCGAAGTCTATCAGCTATCCCGAATATCACAGGCGGAGCTGTCCATATCGAGAATACTTTTATGTAATTTATTCCAGCAGCTCGTCTGAGGGCATTTGGTTCTCCTGTCTTCAAATAACCTTCTATGAAACCATCAACAAGTTGACTCAGGCCTTGGGTCATTAGAGGAGAATAGTGTCCAGAATAGAATAGAAATTCCGACAGATCCCACGCCTTGTCTCCCTTTCTTGCAGCTTGCTCAAGATCTAATGAGTATACCTTTCCGTCAGAGGATAGAAGAAAGTTCTCAGGCTTTGAATCACCTACAGTGACACCTGCAGAGTGGATTTTCGCCATTGCTTTTCCAACGTCGATCGCGAGTCCGTACTCTCTTGCTGAAAGCTGATCAGATGAACAAGCAAGCTTGACTAGGTTCGCCACGTTTTCCCCTTCTACATACCTTTCCAGAAGCATTCGGTGAGGGATGCTAACATGGACAATCTCTGGCACAGGAATACCTTCTTCGGAAAGAATTCTATTCATGCCGTATTCGTTTGCAAGTCTAGACTTTCCCATAACCGAGAATTTCTTTGTACCAAGTGTCACGAGATTGATAGTGAACCATTTCAAGTTAACCCAGTCAGTATACCTCTTCGCAACCAATTGCTCTTGACCTACAGATACCAAGTAGACATCATTGAGCACGCCAGCTAGAGGAGTGATCGTCACCTTTGCTCCAGGCCTAAGCTTCAGGGCGACATCGACAACAGACGATCTCTCATTGAGATTCACCATACCGGCGGATGTTTGAAGGTACAAATGATTCTTCGGATCCTCCGGCTTGTCCTCATGCAAATCGTATTGCGGCGCTTTGCGCAGGACTGACCCTAGCTCATCTAGTATCACTTCGACACCACCTATGCGGCTACGGCCGTATGCTAAGTAGGAACGGAAAGTTCTCCGACTCGTCTCCATAACGTTCACGACTCTCTCAAACGACCCCCTTGAGAGGATCTTGTCTATGAACCGCTCTTGAAGCCTCACCATACCGTTCTCGAATCTTACTAGGCCAGTCTCGTGAAGATCCTGCAGTGCTGTCTGATAACCCCCGAGAATAGAGCTTAGACTACCTCTTCTCAAATCCTCTCTAAGCATATTGGTGTAGCTGTGTAGGACAGCAGGGTAGTGTCTTGCTCTCTTTCGTAGTCTGGACAGAGCGAAGTAGGTGGGATCCACTATCAGCCCGTGTGAGATTCCCCGATATTCTATTACAAGATCTCTGAGTTCTTCCTGTACAATTCTCTTCTTTGCCTGAATCTCTATCTCCTTCAGAAATTCCGAGTTTTCTAGGGATATGTAAGGGCTAAGGAGTCTGGCGCATATGAACTCGCCCAAATAGCCTTTCTTCATATCGAGCTCGAAGAGCTCTCTGTCCACGACAAGAACGGCCGCGTAGACTTGTCCGATTTCTCTTCTATGGAAACTGACGCCTTCTGAAAACCTTTCCAGCACCAACACAACATCAAAGTCACTGTCAGGTCTGGCGTAACCACCTGCCCGTGAGCCATACAGACAGATCGCTACTATTCGGGAGTCTTCAGCGATTTCCCTGCATAGATGTCTTAGGGCGTCTCCCTCATTATTGACCGTCACGTCTCGCGGGTTCTCCTGAGATGTTGCCGCAGAATACTGGGTGTTCGGTCTGTTAAAATGTTCCCCGCGCTTCGTCTGCACTAGCGTCTGAGGTGGTTTTATTAGAATGACAGGTCATCCAACGTTCGTAGGGTCAGATGAAATCGACAGAGATTGTCCGAACAGTCTTTGCGATAGCCGGTTGCATTCTTCTGGTTATGGCTTCTGTTCCGTTCAACCTGGCCGCGGGGCAACTGGAAAATCCTAGTGGCACTGCGACAAGATGGCGTGAAACGCCTCCGATACGAGTGATTATGAAATCCACCGCGGATTGGGGCAGAATAATGTTCGATGATGAACTTGGGAACAATACTAATGGGATCAGATTCAAGTACATACTTTCGCAAGGATGGTTCAAAGGGAACGGTAGCGATGATGAGATCAGTGTCGGAAAGGGTACGTGGTATGATGTCCTATACAATGTAACCGTCAAGAAGACGGGCGACATCGTCGCATTCAACAAACAGAGAAATGACTTCAACTACACAGAGATGTATGCGGACATAGTATTTGAGATAGATGTTAGCATGATTTCTGGTTACGTCTGGTTGATGCTGGCAGGGCAGGGTACGACGGTTTTTCAGCTCATAAACACAGAACAACAATACACGTTTTGGCAAGAAACCTTGTCAGGAACCGGCCATACCAGGCATGTAAGGAGATATATCATGTTGGATTCGTTCTTCAGGGCATGGGAAGTTTCGCCAACATCAGTAGTTGTGCTGACACTAATCGCGATCCTCATGATGGTTCTTCTGAGTCCTGTAGTCCCGAAGAAAGGGCGAAGATTCTGCGTCCTCAAGAAGGCGGTCTCGCTTCTCGTACAGACACGAGAGTACCTGCGGTCGACGTCTCCCAGAAGTGCCCTATCTTGAACGGAGGTCTGGTAGTGTGGGCAAGAGCGAGACATTGGAAAATCCGAAAATCGTGATCCTCTTACTTGTCTTGACCTGTGCTTTCAACCTCGTGATGGTTTCTGTTCGTCTTCTAAATGGACTTCCTCTTGCGGTTGACTCCACCAGTCATCTGTTCCGTGTCATGCTCATGACCAAATCCTACCAGGAATTGGGATATCTTCCGCAATGGAATCCATATTGGTATGGAGGAACAACATTCACTCTATTGTATCCTCCACTGAGTTACATTCTTACTCTGATTCCTTCCTTGCTGGGGCTCGGCCCAGTTCTTTCATACAAGCTCATAGATGCCACATTCTACCTCCTTGGACCATTAGCTGTCTACTATCTCTCAAGGAACCTTGGAGCGAGCAAGGTGCAAGGCATTTTGGCCGCGTTCTTCCTCTCTTTTTCGCCGAGCATAGTAGAGAACTACTTGTTCTACGATAGATTCCCGAGCATTGTTTCTCTTCCTATCGTCTGCCTGTTCCTCATGACCTTGTCCCGTGCGCTTGACTACGAGCGCAATCGCACCTTTCTGGTCACATCAGGAATCCTTTTTGGCACAACTATCCTAACTCACCATCTTTCGGCACTATGTGCCGCCTTACTCGGCCTCCTCATGGTCATTTCACGAGCACTGACAAATCGAAGAGCGGCTCGTTTATACACAGTAACTCAGCTGCTCATCATCTTTGTGATTGGATTGGCTCTATCTTCATTCTGGCTCTACCCATTCATCGCAGCATCCAGCCTCTTTCTGAACAATCCGTTTTACAACAGAAACGTTGAGTTTCCCTTCATTAGACTAAGCTATTTTTCCATCAATGTTGTCGTGTATGCTCTCGGGGTTGCGCACTTTCTTCTGTCCGTTTTTGTGGTCTGGAGCTTTTCTGCAGACTACAAGTTGAAGAAAAGGATTGTACCTGGGACATTTGCTCTGATGATGATTGGAATGGCCGCGTTTGAACTAGGTGAGAAGTTTGTTCTCGAACCAGTAAGAGTTGTCGGGCAGATAACTGTCGTGCTTTCGCTCTTCTGTCTCGCCTACGCTATTCTGCAAAGATGCATCACATCCTTTGGCGCGGGTTTTCATCTTTGTACCGTGATTCTCTGGTTTGTGACCTTCTTCTGGCTTAGCCTTGGTAGCTTCGCTCTTCCGTTTGTGACTGTCTATCCGATATCTGCATTCTGGCGAACTCTTGATGTTCACAGGTTTTGGCTCTACCTAACTGTGGCTATGAGTATTCTTTCAGGTATCGGACTAAGGAGGGTCTCTCTGATCAAAGTTGGCGCTCACAAGATCAAGCCTTGGGTAATCCCGGCTCTGCTGCTAGGGATAGTAGTAGCAGGCGGTTGCACTAAAGCGATATACACTACGACACACAACATTAGCGAGTTCCTGCCATATCCTCCTGTCAACAGCGATATCCCAACAGAGCTTGTGAGTTATTTCAAGTCTGACCCTACGTATGCCAGAATTCTGGCATTGAGATGCCCACTTTGGACATACGTACTGCCATACTACACTGACAAACCGTTGGTAGATGGTTGGTACCCTCAGGGGAAGTTGCTGAAACGAATACTCGAAATCAATGACTACCGAATCCTAGATCTGGAATCTGCCGGACCCGTGGAGCCCACAGATTCCCCCAACAGAACGGAAACTTGGAGAAACCTAATACTCAACTCAAGACTACTAGTGATCAAGTGGGTGATTGTTGGCAGTGTTGGTGAAGAGACAAGATCTGAACTCTTTAACGGAACCTCCTTCAAATTGGATGCTGAGTTCTCATACCAGCAGGGGGTCATCACGGTATATCGCACTTCTGAGCCTATCAAGATGGTTGAGTTTGTTCCTTCTGATGTAGGAGAGGCTGTGTTCAGTCGCGATGGACCAGATAGGTTTACATTGAGGTTTCTAAACGTTCATGGAAATCCAAGAGTCATCGTCAAGGAGGCCTATTTCCCCACTTGGCGAGCGACTTCAGGTAATGTCGCTGTCGAAATTGAGAAGAATGAAGAGGGGTTCATGGCAATAACACTTCCAGAAGGGGCACGAGAATTGGTGCTGGAACAGAAGCCAGTAGCCATCGAAACATACTACGTGTCCCTCATTTCGCTGGTAGGTTCACTGGTTTTCGTCGGAGTGAACGTGACAAGGAGAAAACCCCCTACAAGAAGGGGCCGATATTGACTGAGCAACACATAGGGCTGTTCTCGAAAGAGGACGCAATACTCAGAATTGGGTACCTGTCTGCAGGGAGCTTCTGTCTCTACGAGGGATTTCAGACATGGGTCAGAGGGCAAATAGAAATTAACCCACATGTCGTGACATACTGTTTTCTGATATACTCGATCTCGTTCGCAATGTTAGCCTTGGCTTTTTCGGGCCGTGCTCTTGCTCTGAGATTCAGGGACGCTATCCCAGTGGGCATGATGGCAGTCGCACTCGTTAGTGCTTATGTCATCTTTCAAATATACTACAAAGGAGCCTACAGAACTGATGCATTGGCATTCACTCACTACGCCGCGGATCTTTTCCTAAGGAAGGGCGTGAATCCCTATCCGATCGACCTTCAGGATGCCTTGCAGCAGTTCAAGGTCGAGCCGATATATGTAACACTCAAGCCGGACGGAGATATCTCGACGAATCTTGCATATCCATCGCTTCACTTCCTCATTTTTGTTCCCTTTGTTGCAGCGGGACTGTCTGACATGAGGTGGGTTCTTTTCCTCTTCGAAATAGCAACAGTAGCCACCATCTACAGGAAATCACCTTCTGAATTGAAACCCATAATCCTGCTACCTATCTTCGTAAGTGCCGATCTAGCAATTGACTTCAATGCGGGAGCCGTCACAGACTTCCTCTGGGTACTTCCGATGGTATGGGCTGCTCTTCATTCAGACGACCCATATCGGAGCGGCATTTTCTACGGAATAGCATGCGCGGTCAAACAGCAACCATGGATCGTCGGCCCGCTAATTCTGGTATGGATGTACAATCTGAACAGAGGAAGTCTTGTCGTGAGAATGTGCAACGTGATAAAGTTTTCAGGGTCAGCCCTAATCAGCTTCATCCTACCGAATCTCCTTTTCATTGTGAAGGATCCATCTGTGTGGCTCTCCGGGGTCCTCACACCTGTTTCTGGGGGTCTAGTACTCCTTAGTCAAGGCTTGTCGATGCTGACCCAAGCTGGTACTATGCCGCTTCCTTCATTGTTCTATTTAGCGGTCACGATTACTGTATTCTTAACACTTGCAGCAAACTACTTTGTCTATTTCGACGAACTGAAGCATTTGATATGGTTACTCCCAGCCATCACTATGTGGTTCTCACCAAGGGCGTTGCAGAACTACTTCATGTATTGGATACCAGTGATGATCGCACAGATGCTAGTCTGTTGTTCTGCACGGAGGATTCAAACATGACAAAGAGACTCAGGAGAGTCTTTGCTCCAGCATCAATACTGTCGTGCGTATGTCTTGTGTTCGTATTCTTCACACAACTGTATGGAATGACATCAGAAACACCAGCAATAATGAATCCGAGGTTCAAGTATTGGACCAACGATTTGGTTTGGCGGTTCAAGAAACCATACCTATGGGAGGTGTCTCTACTGGCCGGACCAAACGACAAAGGCTTCACTAGGCAAGACGATGTTGATGGCAGGAATTGTCTTGGAATGCATATCTCCCAAGATGGCGAGATTGACCAATACCTTTGGGCAACTGTCCACGTAAGACAGAACCTTGGAGGTAGAGCTACCAGACAATTGTTTGATGGGACTCTGGAAATATGGGTGTACCCCACATTCCTGCATGAACGTTATCCCGATTCCGGGCACCCAAAGAACGTGTTTGGGCTGGAAATCAATGATGGGACAAACATACTATGGATCATATTCTCGAAACAGTCTAGCGAAGTGTATCAGATCAAGGGCCACCGTATTGTGATTATTGACACGCCCCTAAACACATGGTCGTACCGAAGGATGCAGATGGGAAAGTACTACTTGGACGCAGGTTGGAAACTTCCCTCAGAGGTAGCCCTGATTCTCCTGATTGGTGCGACAAGAGACGCTCAGGGAGAATACGCAGGTTTCGTACAGGAGCTCAAGGTGACCTAGACACGCTCACCAATCACACAGGTGCGAACGGGCTTTCTCCTCCGCCAAACATTAATATGGTGTCGTGAAAGATTCGGGGAGGTACATGTCCTTGAGAGACTCCAGCCAGGAACAGATGAATCGGCCCGGCATTCTAACCCGCGGAGTGGCAGGAATGCTTCGAGCACTAGTCACAGAGCACGATCCTATGACGATCCTGTCATGGGTGTCTGGTGTAGGCGCGATAGCGGTCTTACTGGGAAGTACGGTGAGAAGCACACCTCCTTATGTCTTCGGAGACGCCCTTGTTTCGGCGGAAGTCTACGTCCTTCCTTGGATATATATGAAACCAATGACTCTTTTCACATTTCTTTTCTTTATGTCATATGCGTTTGGCCTTAGCTCCACATCAAATAGAGAACGCTTCGTGAGAATGCCCACGAGACTAAGGGATACAGTGAACGTATTGGCGTGGCTTTTCGCTATGGGAAGCGGGTTCGAAATCATCTATCACGTTGTGCTTTGGTCAGCAGCTCTGGCCGTTCAGGGTCTACAGAATCCAGATATCATCGTCAATCCTTGGCCAAACAACCCATATCCCATCAATGTGGTATTCTCAGGAAAACTAGTCGTGTTAATATTCGCGTTATCATGCTTCACGATAAGTCATCTCGGGAGAATAGAGAGGGAGAAAGAACTGGAAGTACTCAGGAACACTCAAGTTTGATTAGCGCACGCAAGACGTAATATCGATGCCAAAGACTACGTCTGTCTGAAATGAAAGCTCTCCAGTTGCGTCAAAGGGCGAAAAGGAATGAACGCCAAAGAATCCTCCTCTAGACATCAAAATGCTATGTTGTCGAGGATAGCGGGCGTTCTGCCATTAGGATTCGAATTTCTTGTGATGAGTCTCGCTCCGGTCCTGTTTCTCGCGACAATCGAGCCGACAAGCTTTATCTCAGGTTGGAACGAAGGAAGAAGCGGTCTGCTGTTCGCCGCTTTCTTCATAGTAATCGAATGGTACGATGCTAGAAAGGAACTTCGGCTAAAGCAAGGCAGGAATGTTGCCATCTCCTGGATGCTAGGAGCGTTGCTCGTCGTATTCTACTACTTCGGCGTGTTCTTTCTGAACTTGAACAGCATCGTTGCACAAGCAGGAATACGGCTCGGGTTGCCTGAAATGCCCAAGATGTTCAGTTGGGTTACGATGTGGGAGCATATTGTTTTTGTCTCGTACATATTAATCCTGTTCCTTTCTGCATATGGGCGCGAAAATCTTCTCAAGATGATAACTCCAGTGGCCTACCTCTTAGGAATGGCCTTGATGTTCTTTCTTGATGCTGCATTTCCGTACGCTTCTTTAGGCCCAATGCAAGCGATAGTTCTCGTGATCGTCCCAATCGTGGCATCCCTGCTGGGCTTCTCCGGAATAAAGACTGTATGGCAACCTGAGTCGTCGAGGTTGTACATTTTTGTCACAAAGGAAGGGGTGGAATGGTTTAAGGGTGCAGTAGACTTCTTCTGGCCTTGCGTCGGCGTTCATAGCATAATTATTTTCTTCATGATCATAGCTGTTATGGTTGCAAAGATTGATGCACCCCGAATCAGAAAGATCTACTACTCTTTCGCGGGGGCGGTCGGAACCTTCTCTGTCAACTTGTTGCGAATCTATCTTATCTGTTACCTCATAGCAACAGAAGGGGTGAGCAAGGCGATAGCCTTCCACGAATCTGCTGGAGAAATACTATTCATGTGTTGGGCCGTTGTGTACCTACTTGTTGTGGTCAAGGTGGAAGACGTCATCTATAGCGGGCGCGCGAGGTCGTTGACCAAATCCTCTTCGACTGGAGCAAAGATGGCAGACAAGCCAATACGATTGTCAGAATAGCGACGGGGGAACACATTACGGCGCGTTGCGTACAGCTTGCACCTCTGGTCTGGGGTGTTCTGTTAGTTGGTATTATCTCGGGGATGATACCGCAAGGATTTTCACAAACTGTTGCCGCATCCCCTACAGTATTTTACCTTCATACAGCTTACTCAGTAGGTTCGCCTTCAGAGAGAATCTTGAGCACAGACCCACCATATGGAATCCAAAGATGGATACACGTTACAGAGGCAACTGCCTTTGTTCTCCGTCCACCAGTCAGGAGAGCTGTAAGAATCGGTGGGCCTGTATCATTCCAACTTTGGCTGAGGGCCACTACCCCCGTCATGGGTACAGTCAATGCGACTTTGGTGGAAAGAACTAGTGATGGGAAGGTTCGGTATGTGTGTGGTATCGAGGCATCAGTACTGGTGGAATCCGTACTAAACGAACGACCTTACTTCTTCTCAATAGGGCCAGTCATGCGAACCATTGACGCAGGCTCAACCCTCATTTTGGAGATAGTAGTGAAAGGGGCGAACATACCAGCCTTCCTCTATTGGGACGACAGTCGTGCGCCAAGTCAGATGGCAATCTCTTTTGTGGAGAGATACTACTACACAATGACTCTAACTGCGAAAGACTTCTCAGACAAGAGGATGAAAGGTGCAAATGTAACCATTATCCAGGAGCAAGTCAAAGTCTGGACGGGGACCACAACTGCCGATGGCTCTGTAGAGGCAATTGTTCCTTCCACGGAGAACACAAGTCTGTATGATGTTCAGGTCTACTGGAAGGGGACTGGTGTGAACGAAACAAGAAACATAAGCCTAACTGCAGACCGAGAGCTAGTTGTCAGATGCGAAGTGTATGATCTCATGATCATAGTTCAGGATTTCTTTTGGATGCCCTTGGGCCAAGCCGGAGTTGAGTTGGTTGCAGGTAACAAACCATTGAGCTTGAATAGAACTGAATTTGATGGGCATTTGATCTTCAGTCAGGTTCCGAAAGGAAACTACACCCTTGACCTCAGCTATGAGTCGTCACAACATAACCGAAGGGATATCACTGTGTCTGGGCCGACAGAATATGTCGCCAGATTGCCGGTCCTGCAACCTTGGTTCTACTATGGGGCTCCAGCCTCCGCTGTAATTGTAATAGGTGCTATTGTCTTGACTTCGAAGTATCGACAGAAGACTCGAAAAGTTTCCTTTGATCTTCTCAATAATCTCTTTGGTGGACAAGCGTTGACGGCTGCTGCGGTTATGGTGATAGGATCTCCAGGGTCAGGCAAAACGGTTCTTATGGAGAAAATGATGCACGACCGACTGTCTAGAGGAAACAAATGTGTCTATGTGACCAACAACGATTTTGCCAGAAAGATCGTCGAGGACATGAAGCAACTGGGCTTGGATGTCTCAGCATTCGAAGGAAGGCATCTCTACTTCATTGACTGCTACTCTGGTACCGCAGGAAAGGTTTCTCCTGAGAAGTACAGTGTCCAAGTCCTGACAGATTTGACTAATCTCGGTACCCAGATCTCAAGTGCTGCTAACGCCTTGGGAGAAGGAACAACGTTCTTCCTTGATTCTCTAGCCCCACTTTTCACATCACTCAGACCAGATCCCATAATGACCTTCATACATGCGATCGGAGCGAGAATAAAAGGCCAGGCAGGAAGCTTGTATTTCTCTGTTGGGACTGGGTTGGACAAGGATGTGTTATCGAGACTCGAAGGACTATCCGACTGCATTATCGAGTTGGAAACATACGAGAAGAGAGGGGTTCCTTCCAGGCGATTGCGAATAAAGAAAATCCGCGGCAGGAAGCATTCGCGGAGATGGATAGAGTTCTCGATTGAGGCGCCGGACGGTATTGTCTTCCAGGGAGATAAGGAACGATTCTCGCCCAGAAAAGCGTCTTAGGGGAAGACCCGGTCCTTGGAGAACACCTCTATCCCTTCGCCCGTGATCTGATAGGGCCTTAGCTGTATATCGTGAGGAATCCCTCTCATCTTCTCAATCTGGATCGCCCTTACAATGCTTCCCTCATGCGGGATCGTATGAAGCAAGATTACCCCCTGAGATAGAAACTCCTCAAGCTGAAATGCCCTATCAAGCATCGCTGTCCGCAATTCTGTTACAACGAAAGAGGTGCACCCAGTTGCCTCCAAAGCGTCAAAAAGCACAAGCATTGCCTTTCTCCTGCTTGATGCTCTCTCGTACCTCAGCATAATCGACGTGACAGGATCAACAACTAACCTCTGGATCTTTTCCTCATCGACGACCCTATGCACGGTTCGGATTAGCTCTTTCAAAGTCAACTGCGGGAACACACCTGCCGTATCCAATAGGACAGTCTGTTCACCGTAGTGAGTGTCCTTGCTTCGGACATGTCTGATTGGTGTCGCATCTATGAAGAACAACTTTCCTTCTCGCTCCAATCTATCAAGATCCCATCGAAAGCCCGAGAGGTTTTCTTTGATTTGATCAGGCGATTCATCCATCGTAACATAAAGACCGTTCTCTTCACCTAGAGCTCCTTCACGAAGAAACTGCATAGCCAACGTCGTTTTTCCAGAACCGGGGCTGCCCACGACCAAGACGCATCTCTCCTTGGGAACGCCTCCTCCCAGAAGCTCGTCAAGACCCTTCACCCCAGTAGGTACCCGATCCATCCAACCACCGATCAAATGACAATAAGACACAAGGACTCTTAAAAGTAGCACACCGTCTACTCGCATCAAGAGAACGCGCGTGGGTTCTTGAGCATGGAACCTTGAAGAGTCCAGCCATTTCTTGCATGGCACGTCTTTCTTGAGGGACGAGAAATACGAAAGGTCTCACGTAGTCCGACTATAAATCAAGAAGCTGGGGAAAAAGAAAAGAACCTCTGGATACCGGATCTTGCCGATCAAGCTAGCTTTTCCACTTTGATCTCTATTGATGATACATTCCGCAGATCGTCGCCTTCGCCAACAACCTCAGTTCCTATTGTTATGCTTTTGACGTTCAGCTTTCCACCGAAGAACCTGCGTGACACAACTTCCACTACGTCCACAGCCCTGCTAATGGCCCGTCCTCTCGCTTTCACAGTAAGTTCCTTCGCACCTGTTTGGAAGTGCATCATCATTGCCGTTGCGTAGGCCATCAATGGCTTCTTCCCGACTAGGATTGTGTCAGGAGGTATTGGCTCTCGTGGTCGTGGTGCTCTCTCTGACTCTGAAGGCATCGTTTTTTCGCTCATTCGTTGTTCACCTCCGTATTCCAAAGCATGCCATGCTTTGCAGAGTTTCTCATTCTAATGTCAGGTTCTTGTCTTAAGTCTTGCCGTGAGTTCGTGCTCAGATACACGTGTTCCATGGCTGAGGCCCGGACAATCCTGACAGAAGCAGGCTACCCGCTTGAAGGTATTTAAGCCATCGTTCGTTCTCGTACGTAAAGCTCTTGATGTTGACGGTTTCTTCACTGCCTAGACGCAAAGAGTCGTTTCGTGTCCGAACGGAATGTGAGAAACTCGATTTGAACAAAATCTCGTTTTTGACATGTTCTTTATACTAATTTTGAAAGGGTCCGCTAAGTTCATGGTTAAATCACAACCGGACTTGTGGTTCGCACAAGAGTAAAATTTAGGAGTCATTAATTTCATGACCAAGAATTGGAACAAATCTGAGAAAGAACCTTTCTTCGCGCGGATAGGAGGGAGTATTCGGTCGTCCAAGCCCCTAAGGGACAAGATTTCTGCCGCAGTGTTCAGACTAAGGGCACAACAGAACAAGCTTGAGCTTGCCACTCTCAAGATGCAACAGAGGGATAAAGAGCTGTTCAAGAAATGTGTGGATGCGCAGATTTCGAAAGACGTTGCGAGAGCGTCGATGTATGCTGAGGAGTGTGCTGAGATAAGGAAGATCGCGAAGGTCACTCTTCAGTGTCAGCTCACTATTGAGCGAGCCACCTTCAAGCTTGAGGCTGTGCAGGAGTTCGGGGACATAGGATCGAATATGGCGCCTGTTGCTGGGGTTATTCGCTCTCTGAGAACGCAGATTTCAGGAGTCATGCCCGAGGTCTCCTACGAATTGGACTCGGTTGGAGAGACCCTGAATGAGATAGTCATGGAGGCAGGGCAGTTGACAGGTACGATCTCCAAGCCTGAGATAACTAGTCAAGAGGCGCAACGGATACTCACGGAGGCCGGTGCCATAGCAGAGCAGAGAATGAAGGAGAGGTTCCCTGAGCTACCAACTCCAACAGCAACTCAGACCGATCAAGAGCGTTCTTCACAATCTTTCCTGTAGCAAGTGAGATGTTGGGACGGCGAGGATATGCTGCCATGAATCTCATGATGGACGCAGCGAAACACATTCTGGGACGCAGCATCTCAAATCAATATGGTGCAACCATAGGAAGAATAGTCGGAATATTGACTGATGTTAGGAGCCAAGTAACATCCGTCGAGGTGGAGCTGGGGAACGGGCAGTTTCTGAACTGTCCTTCTTCTCGATTGGTTGTGGATGAGAGGGGGATCAAGCTTCTTGATGATTGGAAGCTTGAAGCAGATAACCTGAGGACAGAGTTTGAGTTGGCCGTAAAGAGGATGCAGGCTCTCTCAGATCTACACAGACAAGGAGATATTCAGCCAGAGATATACGAGGATTTTCACAGGAATCATGACAGCAACTTGAATGAATTGGAAACACGGAGAGAAAACCTCACGAAGAAACTCTCATTGGTCGACGCAGAGCTCGATCACCAGATAAGAGAGCTTGAGATGTTTCTCGCAACCAATAAAATGCAACTGGCCTCAGGTGAAATCGATCCACAGGCATACAAGATAGCGGTGGACTCGATCGAAAATGGACTCAACAGAGCCTTTTCCGCGAAAAGAGATATTGAGCAGATTTCAATCAACATAGCCTCACTGAGAAGATCGAGCGCGGACAGGAGGCTTCAACAAAGCTCGATGAGCGACATAGTGCTGGAGACAAATGCTCTGAACACGGGCAAGCTACTTCCTGTGAAGTTCACGGGCACGTCAAGCCTCTGAAGAGGTAGTGTGCCATCTCATTTTTCGTTGAACGAATCTGGGGGAAGAAGAAACCCCTTGAAGAGAGAATCATAGTTGCACTGCACCGTCTGAAGTTCCAATATCAGAAACTTCAGGAAACGATCCTCCGACTCCAGCAGAGGGATAGCGAGATATTCCAAAGGTGCGTTGCAGCTCAGTTTTCCAAGGATTTTGCTCGAGCACAACTGTATGCCAGCCAGTGTTCTGAGATCCGAAAGATGGCAAAAATCGTCCATGCCAGCGAAATAGGTCTGGAGAGGGCGATCATTCGTCTCGAAACGGTGTGGCAACTGGGGATAATGCTTGTCCAGCTGATGCCTGTCGTTAGTGTGATCGAGGAAACGAAGGGGAAGATCGAAGGTGTGATTCCTGAGGTGGCAAGCGAGCTGGGAATCGTGCACTCCATGCTGCACGACACTGTCAAGGAAACTGAATTCATTCAATTGAAAGACTATGACATGGCTTCACAGGATGATGAAGCGAAGAAGATCTTTGAGGAATCCAGCGCTTATGCCGAACAGAGGGTAAGGGAGCAGTTCCCGCCGATTCCATCATCAGAACAGCCCATCGAGAAGGTACCAGAACCTGAAGGACTGGATCCGATCTCAGATCCCCCGGATGAACCGGCTCGAGAGATTCAGGAGACGGTGCCAGAGATCACTGAGCATTCAGGCCAGCGTCTTTCCTCTCTGGTCTTTGAATACATCATCAACAATGTGAGACAAGGCGGAAAGCTGAACCTCGCCAGGTGCGCTGAGGAACTAGGGGTGGAAAGGGGAGACGTTGAGAAGGCCGTTGAGATGCTTCGTGACGAGAGGAGGATAGTGCTCCGGTGAACCCTCCGCGCCTGCCAAGGGAGAAGACATGAGGTGACACAGATGGCATACGAGGACTTGGAGAAAATCGCGGCAAGAAATGTAACTGAGGCCATCTCTCTTGACAAGCAAGGATCGAGAGGGATGGCGATCACAAAGTACCAGAGAGCAGTTGAGATCCTTCTCAAACTATGTGAACTATATCCCGGAACCCCGGTGAACAGGGTCTACGCAGAAAAGGTCCAGCTGCTCAATGGAAGAATTCTCGATCTGCAGCGTGGAAATGGCCCATCGCTGCCGCAGCAAGGTATGCTGATCGATCAAACACCAGAAAGGACCTCGGTCCTGCAGAAGCTTAATGTCAACTGGGAAGACATTGCAAACCTGCATGATGCCAAAAGAGCCATAGAAGAATCAATAATCTACCCTTCAAGGAGGCCTGATCTTTTTCCACTTGGATGGCCTAGAGGAATTCTATTCTACGGTCCACCGGGTTGTGGAAAAACGCTACTTGCTGCTGCTATAGCGACTGAGATTGATGCCACGTTCCACTGCATCGACTCTCCCTCGATCATATCAAAATGGCTAGGCGAATCTGAGAGAAACGTCGCGAAGCTGTTTGACCAGGCAAGAGCTATGGCCAGATCAGAGAGACCAGTGATCATATTTATTGACGAATTGGATTCCGTAATGGGGGTCAGGAGCCACGAGGTAGGCGGAGAGGTCAGAGCTAGAAACCAATTCTTGAAGGAGATGGATGGGATCTCTGACAAGAACAGGCAGTCTCCTGTCTATGTCATCGGGGCGACAAACAAGCCATGGGTGCTTGATGAGCCGTTCATTAGAAGATTCCAAAAGAGACTCTATGTTCCTCCGCCGGACACAAAAGCGAGACTAGAAATGTTTCGAATCTACTCTCGGAATGTCAAAGTCGCAGATGATGTGGACTTCGATGAACTGGCCCGATTGACCGAAGGGCGCACAGGGAGCGATATTCGCGACATATTCCAGATCGTGCAGACGAAGGTTGTGCGAGAATTCTTTGAAGCACATGAGGACATTGACCCAACCGCCAAGCCCAGGCAAATAACGATGACCGATTTTCTTGATGCTGTTGCCGGCCGTGGGAAAACAGTGTCTGATAAGGGTCTTCTGATGTTCCAGGAGTGGTCCGAACACTACTTGGCAAGCTAGGAGGTAGAATATGCCAAATCTAGATGAATCAGATCTAAGAATTCTTGCTGAGCTAAGTGCTGACGCAAGAATTTCGTTTGTCGAGATCGGGAAGAAGCTCAACCTGCACCCAAACGTTGTAGCGTATCGAGTGAACAAACTCAGACAGACGGGCATCATCAAAGGATATACACTCGATCTCGACTTTGAGAAACTTGGTCTATCAGAGCAGGTCTACATAGCAGGCAGCATCGGGAATCATTCAGAAAGAGATAAGGTACTCAGACAGATCGCCTCGATTCCTCAGGCAGTCAAGGTCACCAGTTTTCTTGGAACGCCGGAGACTCTGGTGTATTTTGTTGGCAAGAACAAATCAGATGTCGAGATGATCCTGTCAAGGATGAAGGAACTCGATGTAAAGATTGAATACACGGCGTCAGTAATCAAGAGCTATGAATACGGGCAGGTCCCGGAATTTCTGAGAATGCTCGCTCGAGAAACTGGGGAAAAGAGGAACAATACAACATGGAGGCGAGCAGAGCTATGAACCTGAGCAGATATCTCTTCTCATCTTTCAATATGCCAGACGTTTTGGCAGCTTCCGAAATAACGGTTTCCACAGCTGCAGCACTAATTCTAGGGTCTAGCTGCTCAGTTAGTTGGTTTTCACTGGCTCTATCCGCTACTGGACTGTTCCTCGGAGTCTTCCTGGTCGCAATGCTTACGATTTCACTCCAAGTATCATCAAAGAGGAAAGAGGTGGCAGTCATGAGAGCTCTAGGTGCAAAACAATCTAGCATACTACGCGTATTCCTCCTGCGAGTGGCTCTGCTGACGATCCTGGGATGCCTCCTCGGCACAGCTATGGGGTACTGCATCGCATCAACTAGCGCGGAATATTCACTGCTATCGACTGAAGTTGTGGGGGGCACGTTGCTTGTTTCTTCCATATCGTCTTTCAGCGGGGGCTCAGTGGCCGTGAGAAGAATTCTACATTTTAGGGTTGCAGAGGTGTTGAGATGTTGACTAGCGAGCCGATAGTTAGAGTCGAGAATCTAACGAAAATATTCGAAACGGAACTTGGAAAGATCTTTTTGTTCGGCGGGCTTTGCGCTGAGATAGAAGAGGGTGATTTCGCAGCGATAACTGGCCCGACCGGCGTCGGCAAGACGACTCTAATCAACATAATAGCTGGCCTAGAAGCGCCAAGTGGAGGGAAGGTGACGGTCCTCGGCAACGATGTAACGCTAATGAATGACCCAAGCATGACGGAATTTAGGGGTCGCCACATAGGCATGGTTTTTCAGGAATCCCGACTACTGAGCAATGTAAGCGTCTTCGAAAACGTTGAACTCCCTTTGGTTATTCAGGGCGCTAAGGAATCTGAACGGATACGCAGAACTGGTGAGATTCTGGAGTTCTTCGGACTCACGCGAAAAGCCTACGATTATCCAACTGCACTAAGCGCAGGCGAGAACAAGAAGGTCGCAATTGCCAGAGCTCTTGTGACGGAACCAAGCCTCCTGCTTATGGATGAACCCACAGGCGGCCTTGATGCGTCGGCACTAAATGTACTGGCTCCCCTGCTTAGGGGAATTCACTACTTCCAGAAAGGAACAATAGTCATGGCGACTAACAGCCTGAGTCTGGCAAGAATGGCGAGCCGCGAGATACCGATCGTGAGACCCCGGATTATGATGGCTTCCCAATCATAGGAGGTTTTGAGATGTTTCGAAATCGAACGTCCTTGAGGGACAAGATAAAGGAAGCGATATCGCCGAAGCCAATGAAACAGCGACTCACAGAAACCACGCACAAGCTTCAGCTGCAACTGGCAAGGCTCGAAAGGGCGTCGGGAGAACTGGAGGCCCGAGATAGAGCCCTCTATGACAAATGTCTGTCGGCGGTAAGGCAGAATGACGTTCAGCGAGCAAAGATCTATGCGGAAGAATGCGCGCAGATTCGCAAAATCGCAAAGGTTTCTCTCAATAGTCAGTTTGCACTGGAAAGAGTTGTGCTAAGGTTGGAAGGCATCAAGACATTTGGCGAGATCGCTTACCAAATGGCTCCTTTAAAGAGAGTCGTCGGAACAGTCAGAACAGAATTGTCAAACGTCATGCCAGAGATATCGGTCAAGTTAGTTGAGGTTGACGAATCGCTGTCAGATATGGTTCTAGACATTGGACAAGCAACCGGAAATACGACAAGGGTAGACGTGCCCACCGAAGAGGGGAAAAGAATACTGGAAGAAGCAGCAGCATTTGCTGAGCAACAAGTCAAGGAGAAATTCCCGGAGTTGCCAACGGCCTCAACCGAAGGGACGACTTCCAAGCCCCTATGAGAGCTCAACGAGAGGACAGGAGGTGGAAAGTGTTTGTCATACGTCTCTGAGGAAGAACTGAAAAGCTTCCTTGGTAAGGACCTGAAGGATACCTATGGAAGAAAAATAGGGAAGATCATAGGCCTCGGGATCGACGACTTCGGTGAACTCAAGACCCTTCACGTCGAACATGGCAGTGGAAACCTGGGACAGTACCTATGTGAGCACATAGTCATCAACAAAGGGGAGGTTGTTCTCATTCCGGACTGGAAGGTGTCATCAGAACTCATCCAAAAGGAACTAGATCGTGTAACTCGAAGGATCCAAGCGCTAGGAGATTTGCTGAAGGACAGGCAAATACCGGCGAACATCTACGAGGAGCTACGAAGGAAACAGGGGACGACGTTGGAGGAACTGAACCGTAGAAAACAAGATCTGACCGAAGGATTGAAGAAACGATCAGGGCAAGTTGATCGTCAGGTCGACGACCTGATCAGATTCTTGGTAAGCGTGAAGATGGAATACAAGGCAGGCATAGTCGACGACAGGGCCCTAACTGTCGCGTGCGACGCAATAGAACCAAATCTAAAGCCTCTAATTGAGGAAAGGAAGGACCTGTCGAGGGCGATGGAGAAGATAGAAAAGCCTGCTGAGGCGACGGGGCAAAAATCTGTTGCTCAAACTCCAATCAAGACCGATGAGCCGATCGCCCTCCAACTAGAAGGCTAGACTGACAAAGCGCCCGATCTTTCTGACATATCAGCCTTCGATTATTGACGAAGGTAGAACGGGTTCTACAAGTAGTCTTCAAGTCGTGTTCTGTTCTTTCTCATCACTTCTGATCGTTGAGGTCCCGATTGCCCCAGAGCAATCTTTCCGTATGTTCCGTCATATCCTGGCGTCACAGGTACCCGATTGCTTCGCGCTTTCATGATCAGATCTGCAACTGCAAGACCGACCTCATCTGCTAGATCTTTCTCTGGTACGTCGAGCATGACTCTGAACTCTGTTCCGAACTTTCCAACCAAGCGATTGTACTTATCCCAAACCATCTTGGATGACGGCTCAGCTCCTCCACTCGCGGCAGCGATGACTTCATGAAGAGGTAGTAGGTGTACGAATTTTGTGCATCCTACATCGGGGATAAAGCCTGTGGATCTATCTGCGAGCTCCTCCACGCGCAGATCGACACCTTTGGTCAGTTTTCGTCCGCACTTCGGGCATATGTTCTTGTGCTTGATGGCACCCTGAGCAGATATCGAGAATTGACAGTCTCTGTGTCCAGTCCAGTGATATTTTCCGTACGCAGGATCCGTTTCAATAGTGAGCTGTATTCTGGCGGATTTGCGCGTGGATATTGCGTAAATCAATTCTGAGTACGATAAGTCATGAAGATTCACATAGGTCGCTTCTCTGCCGATCCTCCACGGCCAGGGACTGTGCGCGTCGCTGTTCGAAATGATGGCAAAGCCATCAAGATCGCTGAGGCGCCAGTTCATCGGGGGATCAGACGATAGCCCTGTCTCGACCGCGACGATTTTGTCAGACTGATCTTCATAGCATTCCTGAACAGAGTCGAAGCCCCCTATGGATCCGAATAGGCTGAACCACGGAGTCCATATGTGAGCTGGAAAGATGAAGACCTGATTTGAAACCGATGTTGCTTCTTCAACCAATTCTGCCGCTGTCATCTTGAGCATCGGCCTTCCGTCCGAGCGTATGTCTCCGAATCTTCTCAGTCTATCCTGGATTTGATCAGCTACCTCGAAGCTCGGGGCCATGATGACGTGATGGACCTTTCTGGACCTATTGCCGGCCTCAAACACTGTGCAGACTTCGCCGCTTATGACGTAGCGAATCTTGAATCTGGGATCTTTTGTTCTTAGGATTCCAGTATGATCCACTTCCTCAAGCTCTTGTCTCAGTTCCTTGCTCCAGTCCGGATGGGTCAAGTCCCCTGTTCCAACAAGTCCCAAGCCTTTCAGCTCTGCGTATGTTGAAATCTCAGGAATAGTCATATTCGGGCTAGTTGCTCGACTGTACCTGGAATGTATGTGCAGATCTGCGGCAACTTCCACCACGAACGGCGCCTCGCTCAATGATGACTCCCATAGTCATCAGGTTTTCCATATGCCTTGTGGACGTAGTGCCATGATGACTCTACCGGCTTGTCGTGAGCCTGTACCCGCGCGGCAGGACACTTTTCGCGATCGACACCTCAGAGTGCAGAAGGCATTTTAGGTGTTGGCAACATCTGAATATGGTCTTTCGGTGAGCAGGGTGAGAATAGGGCCTACTGTGGCTGGAGCGATTCTTGTGCTCCTTGGGGTTTTGGGGACGCAATATGGGACTCAGACTTACTTTAAAGACGTACCCACCAACATAGTGGACACGTTCCAGGTTGGCGTGGACGTAAAGGAGCGAGACTTTTGGTTCCACAGCTTCAGGTTTGAGGGGGCGACTATTGTCGCAGGTAATGGGACAGCTTCTATCGTGGATTATGGCAAATCGAACGATATGAACTTCCTGGTGCTCGACAGCATGAATTTCGAAGGCTGGAAGGGGAGACAACCCGGTGTGAAGTATCTTGTGGAGATAGTACAGGCGCCCACTCGATTCGACTTTAGCTTCACAACTGCGAAGAACGACACATACTACTTCGTTTTTGACAACTACTACTCGACCGTCAGAAGAGAAGTTTCCTTGGCCGTGCGCTACCAATACGTGAAAATCACAAAGGAACTTCGCACAGACTACACCCTAGCATACGGAGCGGCAGGCCTGGCAATCGTGGGAGCGATCGTTCTAACATATGGGGTTCTGAAGAAACCAGAAATGCGTTGGGCATGAAGAAGCGGTTAAGAAGGGCGGGCTGACGAACGACAGACCAGTGCGTGCCTGATAGTCGTCGTTTCGCCTTTCATGTGAGAAGAGAACACTTAAGGGCGAATAGATGAAGGCTACAATGGGTATGCTCGGTAGTAGGAAGGCATCTGATGAAGCTGGAGATGCGATGGATCTTAGAACGACAATCAAGATGCTGGACGAACTGGGTGAACTTAAGAGAATAGAGAAGCCAGTCAGAACGGTCTTTGATGTTGCCAGGTTCATGAAGCAGTTCGATAGCGGTCCTGCCCTTCTTTTCGAAACGGTTGAAGGTTTCGAGAGCAAGGTGGTATCCGGCACATGTGCAACAAAGAAACGTGTGGCGTCACTAATGCACATTCCCGAAGGAATCCTATATGAGACGATCACTCACTCGATTGCACATCCAATAGCTCCAGACATAAAGGGCGACGGACCAGTGGCCGAGACCAGAGCAGAACCAAAGCTCACTACACTACCGATCCTGAAACACTACGAGAAAGATCCAGCTCAATACCTAACTTCAGCCATCGTCTCGGCAAGATCAGCTGACCAGAAAATCGAGAACGTCTCTATGCACAGAATGATGGTCCTCGACGATAGACATGTAGTGATACGAATAGTTCCTCGACATTTGTATCGTCTGTGCGAACTTGCAAAACGCGACGCAAGGAAGACCTTGGACGTGGCCATATCTCTGGGGCTTCATCCTTCCGTTCTGATCGCGGCCTCATCACCTGCCCCATTCGGCGTAAGCGAATACGGCGTTGCTAACGCGTTGATGGGAGGCAGACTATCGCTCATTCAATGCACGAAAGTCACCGCCACGGCACCTGCTGATTCTGAGATAGTGCTTGAAGGAAAAATACTCTTGGACAAAGAGGTAGATGAGGGACCTTTCGTCGACCTAACCGGCACATACGATGTCGTGCGAAAGCAACCTGTAGTTGAGATAGTGGGCATGATGCATAGGAGAGAGTTCCTGTTCCAAGGCCTTCTGCCGGCTGGTGCTGAACACAAGTTGCTCATGGGGCTCCCATACGAAGCGCGAATATGGAATACTGTTAGAGCAACCGTTCCTGGGTTGAATCGGGTTTCTCTCACGTCGGGAGGAGGCGGATGGCTTCATGCCATCGTGTCTATACACAAGCAGAGTGAGGGCGATGGAAAAGCCGCAATACTTGCTACGTTTGGAGCTCATCCTTCACTCAAGCACGTTGTGGTGGTGGATGAAGACATCGATGTTGACAATCCGCTCGACGTGGAGTGGGCAATCGCCACCAGGTTTAGGGCCGACAAGGGACTGGTTGTTGTGGACAACATTAGATCATCATCTCTTGATCCTTCGTCGGATCAAAACTCACAGATCGGGGCAAAGATGGGGCTAGACGCCACGAGATCATTCTCTAAGAGCAAAGACAAATTCGAGAAAGCGAGGATACCAGAGAGAGGATAATCGTTATTTTGTACTTGACAAAGTCGGAGGATCGAATCCTTGATGGGGAAGAAGGACAGGCAAGACAGCTTGCAATGAAACTGCTTGTCGCAATCGGAGATGCATATCAAGCTCCAAGGATGATCAAAGTTCGCAGCGCTCAGATATCTGGGGTCTCATACAAAACCATTGGAGAACCAGGTTTAGACTTTCTGAAGGAAATCAGCTCGGGTGGCGTAGTGGCGACAATACGAGCTATGCTTAATCCTGCGGGAATGGATCTCGCTCGATGGAAGGAACTGAGAGTCCCTAAAGAGTTTGCAGAAAAGCAATTTGAGATTATGCAGTGCTTCAAGTCGATGAAGGTTGAGCCGACCTGTACGTGTATTCCATATCATGAAAACGGTGCGCCTCTCAAGGCAGAGCACATAGCATGGGCAGAATCCTCAGCAGTCGTATTCGCCAACTCTGTTCTCGGCGCTCGTACCAATAGAGAGGGAGGGCCAACAGCGCTGGCCAGTTCGATCCTTGGACTGTCTCCGCTTTATGGGATGCACGTGGAGGAAGAAAGAAGACCTACACATCTGGTCAACCTCGAGTGCAAATTGAACAGCGACTTGGACTATAGTCTTCTTGGGTACTGGATGGGCAGAAGCCTGGCATCTTCTGTTCCGAAGATCAAGGGCTTACCAAAGGCCTCATCGCACGATAGGTTGAAGGCTCTTTGCGCGAGCATGGCGGCATCCGGATCGATCTCAATGTTTGTGTGGGATGGAAATGGCCAGAACGAGGAAATGGAAACGGTGAGCATCAATAAAGATCAGCTCTCAGAGATTGATCGCCTGCTCTCATCCAATGAGGACTTTCAGCATGTAGCATTGGGATGCCCCCATCTTAGTCTAGACGAGTTGAAGCTGATCGCCAATCTGGCCTCAGGCAGAAAAACGACGAAAAAACTATGGTGTTTCACGTCTCGTTATGTCCGCGACGCAGCTCAGCAGCAGGGGTATGTCGCCATGATTGAAGAGGCGGGAGGCAGGGTGATCTGCGACACCTGCATCGTGGTCTCTCCGATGGCAGAACTGGGAATGGATGGCATCGTTACGAACTCGTGTAAGGCGGCTCACTACCTGCGATCGTTGAACCGAGTGGAAACCCGTCTTATGAGTCTCGAGAAGTGTATTGAATATGCGTTCTCCTGAGCTGATAATGAACGGCAGAAAGATCGTAGGCGGCCAGGCTTTTGGAAAGGCGGTCGTGAGTAAGCAGTCAATGTCGTTTTTTGGTGGAATAGATCCTAGAACCGGTATTGTGATCGAACACAACCACGAGCTTCGGGGCCAAAGCATAGCGGGAAAGGTGTTTGTATTCCCACGGGGCAAGGGCAGCACTGTTGGATCGTATGTAATCTACGGGTTGCGAAAGTACGGCGTGGCTCCAATCGGTATGGTAAACGTTGAAAGCGAACCGATAATCATAGGAGGATGTGTCCTGGCAGGCATCCCCCTCGTCGATAGACTTGACAAAGATCCTATTGGAATCATCGAGACGGGAGACTGGGTCGAAGTCAATGGTGACGCTGGCAGAGTACTAGTGAGAAAGCAACATGTTCGCAGCAGATGAAGTGCCACGTCACAAATCATTTTGAACCTAGCATTCGCCAGGATGCCCGGGTAGCCTTAAATACTAATGCGAGAGTTACCGAAGTTGGAGAAAAGATAGGAGCAAAAGAGCATAAGCATGGCAGAAATTTGTGCGGTTTGCGGTCTACCTAAGGATCTTTGTGTGTGCAGCGCAATCAGCATGGAGCAGCAGCGAGTCAAAGTTCGTCTTGAGACCAGGAAATGGGGAAAGAGCCTGACTGTTGTCGATGGGGTTGACGCACGAAGTGTTGACCTTGGCCAACTCGCCTCCAAATTGAAGACCCTTTGTGCCTGTGGTGGAACAGTGAAAGATAGTGTGGTTATGCTCCAGGGGGATCATAGAGACAAGGTCAGAAAGCTGCTTGTCGACTATGGTTTTCCTGCAGCCAGCATAGAAGTTCATTAGTAGACGCGGTGTTCAGAAGGAACGACACGCTTGGAAGGATTTTTTCAGACCCTTCGAAACATGAAAAGCCGAAGGGGAAACGTGAAGATCTGCCCGGGGTGTGGGGATAGTAGCCTTCAAGCGTCCACTGTGTTCGACGGAGTCATCCTTCCGACGAGATTCTTGTGCAAGAAATGTGGATATTCAGGATACATCGTTCTTGAAGCACAAGAAGACTCCGGAAGACGCCTATAGCAAAAGCGATCCTTGGGCGATCTCAATAGTTCGAGCAGCCAATACCTGCGTTGCGTCGACAAGAGGCACAGGCAGATCTCCAGGTGTTAGGACTAGGGGGATCTCTGTACACCCCGCAATGATCCCTTCGGCCCCTGCGTCAACAGTCCTTCGGCCTACTTGGACCGCGGCAGCACAACACCGCAATAGGTCACCTGCCTTCACCGAGTAGATCACCTGCATCAAGGCCATTTGATCCTCATTTGAAGGAGTAACTGATTTGATTCCTACACGATTCAAGTGCCGCTGATATAGCCCCGATTGAACCGTTCCTGTTGCCGCAAGGATACCGACGGCTCTCAGTGATGGATATGATTTTGCTATCTCTTCAGCTGTTTCTTTGATCATGTCAACAATCGGTATTCTCACAGATTTCCTTATTTCTTCAATCCAGTAATGGGCTGTGTTGCATGGCATAACTATGAAATCTGCGCCAGCAGCCTCTAGATTCCTTGCCGTCTTTACCAAGAAGGGCAGTGGTGAAGGCCCGCCTCCCAGGATTGCCTTCTGTCGATCAGGTATCTTGGGGTTATTGTCGACTATGATTCTGAGATGATCTTGATCTCTTGAAGCCTTGGTGGACCGGATAATTTTTGCGAAGAGGTCAATCGTGGCTTCCGGACCCATTCCACCAAGAATGCCTGGAATCTTGCGTTGGCTCAAATTCCATCACATCATAAGGCTTCGATCTATGAGCGCGGTGTGTGTCGAGCACACCTGAAAAGAGGATCGGGGAAGACGGTCAGACGTTCAGATGAAGCGCATCCTTCAGACCTTTGTAGCGATTTCTCACGGTGACCTCTGTAACATTCGCTACTTCGGCGATCTCTTTCTGAGTCTTCTTCTCGCCTTCCAAGACGCAGGCCACGTATAGAGCAGCCGCAGCCAGTCCCATCGGATCCTTTCCGGCGACTATTCCCAATGTCTTTGCCTGTTCGAGGATCTTGATGGCTCTTCTCTCAGTCTGTGTTGCCATGCCGACTTTGTTGGCAATCTTGGATATGCATCGGATTGGATCTTCCACCGGCATTTTCATTTCAAGCTCACGCAGGAGAAGTCTGTAGCATCTCGCAACGTCTTTCTTTCGTATCCTCGATGCAGCAGAGACCTCTTTCAGGGTGCGCGGAGTTTCTGTGGATCTACATGCAGCATAGAGTGAAGCCGCGGCGATTGCGGCTATCGATCTTCCTCTTACAAGCCCACTATCCAACGCCTTCCTGTAAACAATTGCCGCCCGCTCTTTGATGGACGCCGGAATGTGAAGCCTATCAGTGAGCCTATCGAGCTCAGCCATTGCTTGAGCTAGATTCCTGTCCGCTGAAGAGTGCACGCGCGTCCTAATTTGCCATTTGCGAAGCTTCAGCATTTGGAGTCTTGTAGACAGTGGAAGTTGTCTACCGTAGGCATCACGGTTGACGCGGTCTATGACGGTAGACAGACCTTTGTCGTGAATAGAATATGAGATGGGTATGCCCACTCTTCCGCGCTGATCTCTTTCCTCCTTGGTGAAAGCTCTCCACTCCGGCCCCCGATCCATTGCGTGTTCACTCAGGACTAAACCACACGCCTGGCATATGACCTCGCCCTGGTCATAGTCTTCGACCAAATGGTCACTTCCGCATTCAGGGCAGTGGCTGACCAAGCCAGCGCGATTTCTTTCAAGACCAATCTTACCTCTCGGGGTACTAATCTTACCTTTTGTCACACCCATTTTCCCACTCTCCTCGTCGATGTTCGGGTCTAGAGCCATCATGTTCATTCGCTTCGTCGCGGTACCGTGCAAAAGCCCGATACCGATCGAAGTGAGAATCGGCGTCTCTGGCCCGAAGCGTACCAAAAGCTCATGTATCTGATATTTAAGTCTTTCGGCGTAGCTGCTGTGTGAACTAGCTACCCACATACATCCCTCGGATCTTGTCTCTAGACTCCCTCTCGAGCATTTCCTGTGGAACAATGCGGTGAGATAGATCTGCTCTATTTCATGTGTGGTTCAAGAGGAATCTGATTCATCGAAGATCTTTCAGTGGAAACTAATGCAAGTCGCCAAACATCACGCATATCTCTTCTATGGAGGGACACATGTCAGTAGCTAGCACAGCGTAGCGGAAAGACGATTCGTACGGCCTTGTTCGCTAGCTTTGAAGGAAGCAGATCTCTGCAACACGTTATGAACCCAACCAACCATTGGAGCATAGACGGAAAAGCAACAGAACATCTAATCAAATCACAAGCATGGGTCAGCAACAGATCACTCATGGAAAAACCTTAAAGCACATTGGACTGCGTGTGTTAGGTGGCCCGGAATTAAGCCCGGTCGAGGCTAGCTGAAACAGTTAGCCGCCGAATCTAGCGGTCAAAGTGGATTAGACCACGACCAAGGATTGCGGGCTCTGGATCTGTGCTAAGAGAAGACACCCGTCGACGGGAGTTCGAATCTCCCCCGGGCTACCACTCGAATTCGCGGGAGAACACTGCAGGGACCCAATCACAATCTGAGGTGCTCATAGCTGATTTCCAAGCCCTTGGTACCCCAATCATAGAAGGGCACACTGCGTCTCAGTCTTCTGAAGCGCTCGGCAAGCGCACGAGTAATCAAGGGAAGTGCTAGCGTGACATCTACGTAGCAGGTTGCCGTGCGCGCGTTCCTGCCTATCTTTCCCCAGCTCTGGGCCTCCTCGAATGTACACCCACTCAGACCTCCCCAAACAGGCATGTCCATTGTCATCTGCGCCGCAAAACTGTGACTCTTGTCGTGCCTGGTCTGATAGCTTGCGATGACAGCTGTTTGCTGGATGAAGTTCTTCGGAACTCCGCCCCCTAGGTAGACAACTCCAGTTATTTTCGCCTTTTCAGTTATGCGCGAGCTCTCGTCAACATCTTTTAGGCTGTCTATGACAATTCGTCTTCCTCGTCTTCGATTTGCGAACATCATAGCAAATCCTAAAGCACTATCCCCGATGGCAGGGCAGAATATGGGCACTTTAGATTTGTATGCATCGACAAGAATGGACTCCTTTTCCTGCCCCTTCTCTTCTAACATCTTGCCTAGAAGATGGAGGACCTCCCTTGAGGAATATGGTCTACTGTCCGCAAGGCACGGGCAGAACTCTTTCTCAATCCAGATGTCTGTTTGATAGAACTTTCGTTCGTCGGCGAAGACATCGTATATTCGATCTACACGCTGCTTTCTCAGTTGCACATCACTTGCAAAGTGGGTACCAACGTAGTGCTTCTCGCCTTTCGCTTCGAAACAATCATGATAGAGATTTGCTCCAGTGCTGACCAATACGTCAATCATTCTCCGTCTTATCAGATAGGCAATGATTCTCCGCATCCCGGCTGGAACGAGTGCGCCAGCCAGTCCCAACCATATGATACAATTCTTCTTCTTCAGCATCCTCGTCCACACATCGGCTACTTCCGCGAGTTTTCTCCCTTGGAAAGCAGTCAAGCGCATCTGCTCAAGAAACTCGCTCATTGACTCTTTTCCAGACACGTCAAGTGGCTCTGTTGGAAACTTCAGAAGATGACTCCGCTTCATTCGAGCTCGCTATATTGTAATGAATCACCAATAAAAAAAGTATGTAGTTCTTGAACAGCATACTCCACATATCGAAAAGTTCGTCACGCATCGTCTGTGCTCAAAGACGATGAGGTTTTCATCGAGTCTGCATCATCGACTCATTGGTACAGTCAGAAGAATCTTGGGACAGAACACGCAAAGAGATCAAGATAGAGCTCAGAATTCTCCATGAAATCTTTGGCGAAATTGCGGAAAGTCAAGACTTAAAAGCAAATGACGCTGATAGCTCACGAAGATAAATCACAGAACCAAGCTGACTTAAATCCAAGGAGGACAAAAAGAAGGTAATGCCGGAAACGCCGAGTCTGCGCGGAGCCTTTTTACCGAAGAAATTCTTCATCGTGGCAGGATCCGCGACTAGCGCAGTCTCACCGTTGAATGCTTTTGATGCCGCTCTCACGAAGGCGGGCATCGGTCAATGCAATCTTGTAAACGTTTCGTCGATTCTTCCCCCGGACGCGGAAGAGACCAAGAACTCGATGATCACACCGGGAACTATTACATTCGCAGTCATGGCGCGCATGGATGGAGATCCTGGGGAAACTATTGGTGCCGGAATAGGATGGATTAGTGGGCTGTCCAGCAAGAAGGAAAGGTATGGATTAGTAGCGGAGGCCCATGGCTACAAAGATAAAGAAGCAATCGAAAAGGAATTGAAGTCGAAACTAAGTGAAATGGCAAAGATACGTGACCTTAAGATTGAAAAGATGGACACTCGCGCAGAATTCATAGAAGTTCCAAAGGGAAAGTACGGGGCCGTCATTGTTGCGTTTGTGTACGCTCCATGGACTGAAGAGGAGTCAAGGCGCCAGCTTCCTAACAATCTGTAAACGAGTATACCGTTCTGCCCAACGGACTCTAGAGTCCTGAAGTTGGACAGGAAAAGTCCAGAAGCGAGATCGGTGGGCGAAAAGTTCAGGTTGGAGCCCAGCGGACAGATGAAACTTGTGGGAGTCGGGGGAACCTTCGACATTCTGCACGCCGGACACAAGAGCCTCTTGCGAGCTGCGCTTCATTCAGCGGAAAAGGTTCAGATAGGTCTCACAAGTGATGAATTTGTGAAACGCATGGAAAAGACTCACAAAGTGAACACATACTCACTTAGGGCTGAGACAATCAGGAAATTCCTTGTGAAAGAGAAAGCATTGTCACGAACAGAGATTTTGTGCATTGATGACCCATATGGCACCGCAATTCGAGATCCCAACCTCGAAGGACTAGTCACCAGCGAGGAGACTCTCTCTATGGCCAAGGAAATCAACACGATAAGGCAGGACTCAGGCCTCTCTCCTCTGAAACTCATCGTTGTCGAGCTACTTGCTGCAGAAGATGGCAAACCTATCTCCGCCCGAAGGATCAGAAATGGAGAGATCACCTGCACGGGCAAGACTACTGTCAATCTAAAAGACAACATGTAGGTGTCGCCTGTAGGCGCGTCCAAAAAACTGGAAGCTTCTTGAATCCTCCAACAAATTGGATCAGCGGGACGAGCACCCGTGCAGTTCTGATTATCGTGCGTGAGCGAAAGGAATCATCTGGAGACTGCCGACAATCACGCTTATCTTCACATTTCAGGACAGAAGTTGCCCTGCCTTTGTGTAGATCTCTCGTATCTGGCTATCAGTGGGCCTGTCGTATGCTCCTCTGTATTTGACAAGATGGCCGAGCATTTCTTCGACAAGTATTTCGCGGACACCTAGCTCCAGCATTCTCTCCTTGAAGAAAGCTCGGAATATATGAGGGTGTACCGATGATACTCTGCCTAGTTTCTGACTAAGGACCGTGTGTTGTACTCCGGCGCGTTTGGCCGCTGCGATCACTATCCTCCTTACACGTTCTCCATACAACGGCGTGCCCTCTACGTCTGCGAGCAACCACGACTCGGATGTGAGCCTTTCTCCTTTCATGCTTCTTTCCTCCAAATGCTCTGCGAGTAGTCTGACTGTCTTGGCTGTCAAGCCGAACCGATAACTAATCTTGGCCTTGTTCACGTTTCTTCCGTCCTTGTCAAGGAATTCAGAAGGAATCTGGAAAACCACAGCCTGCCTGCCTGTCAATTGGTCCTTGGCGTGCTTCAGCTTCAATGCGGTCAAGATTCCCCGCCGTTGCCCAGTTTCGGCCAGAATCCGCATTATCAGTCTCTCATATGGATTTGATCCCTCCAGCATCTTGCTCAGTTCTTCTAGACTCAGGGACTTGCGTTGCTCAAAGCTAGCTTCCGTAGGTACCAGACCTCTTGGCGGCTTCGGAAGCGGGCTTCCATTGTATGCGAAGAAACTCCTGGTGATGTGCAGAGCTGTGCTGGCTGTTCCCTTGCTGTATTCCTTGGCCATCAGGTGATTGTAGAACTGCTTGGTCAGATCATCGATGTCGAAGCGCCCATCCTGATCTCGTGTCTTTGCAAGCATCTGCTCAGGCGAAAGCCCTGTGAACTGTTCAAACCTCTTGAACCAGTACGCATACTGCCGTTTGGTATTCCAGTTGGGCAGATTGAGAAACCAGCGATCCAGAGGACGCAGGCGCACGGACGACCCGGGACGTTCTGGCTCCGAAGACCTCTCCGGATCCAGTAATTCTGTGCTCACACAATCTCACCTGCCGCCAGACAGATGAGACCACGAATCAAAACGGTGAAGTCCAAACCGCCTTTCTTCCACTCACGGTGTTCATTCTCCATTCCTCGCGCGTTTACCATTTTCTCACGTTCATGAGGACATTGCCCACGTTGAGCCTTTGCAATGTTGCAATTGAAACAAACCAATTGATAGCCATTTGCAAAACCGTTCTCAACCAACCATTTATACAACTTGTACACCGCTCCGCCTTCTGCACGAAGCTCTCGTCTATGCCTGCTTCCGCCACCATGAACATGGTCAATCGTTAAGAATTCTTCATGTGCCTCGCCACAACAGATGCACTGTTTACCATAATGGGCGAGCACTTGATCACGGAATTTTCGACGATATCTCTTGAGTCGCTGATAGTGCCTTACTCGTTCTTGGGGTGTTGTATTCCACCAGCGCCTAATCCAGTATTCGTGTCGATCTTTCTCAGTCAGATTGTAAACACACCCGTACGTTTATTATCCTAAACAAACAACCACACACACGCTAATAAACACACCCATATCCACGGATTGGATTCAAGTATGCACGCTCTGCTGGCTGAGCTACCCTCAGACGTACGTTTCATCCTCTGGAGACGCCACACGCAAGTCCCTGCGGAGCTGGCGACTCAGACGGCTGTGGCGGGTGAGAAAGCGTGCTCTGGGACACACCCGAGCTCGACCGACTTCTTTCGGTCACCGGTATCTTGCCACATCCCGAATTCATCAAGAGAACCGAGAACCAGAAAATTGGATAGTCGGCAATTCCTCCAACAAATTGGAGGCGAAGATGACTGGTGCTACGCGGTGTACCTGCTTGTCGAAGTCCTTTGGGGCTCTTGCTCTTGAGGCAGGGGCAGGGCGGGCAGGGGGGGAGGTATCCCAAGCGATTTGGACATAAGTATCGCCTCGGCGATTACCGTTGCTGAAATTGCTTGGATCACCGGAATTGGGGGCTTTTGTTGTTTGTGATCGTCCATGAGCTTGGAGATTTCGTCCGGTTCTCCGGTTGCGTGGGCCTTCCCCTTGATACTGATCTGAGCCACTGAAGGATTGTAGTTCACTGTGAAGACAAAGGGTGCTTCGATGGTGCGATCAGATTTGCGATCAAGGCCAACCAGGCTTATGTTCACTGCTATCTGCGCCTGCGCTGGAAGAGGTTTGTCAACATCCCATAGTCGTTCTGCAGAAATGTTCGTAATGAAGACATTCGTAGATATCACAGTCTAATCACCTACAGGTGCTCCTGTACGTCCTCTCTTAAAGGGGCTCCCGTTCACAATCCCGTCGACGCATCTACGCTCTGATGTGGTCATTGAAGGTTGGCTGAAGCATTATCCTCCGAACACTGCGCCTACTCTCGCGCCTACGAGTCTGTTCGTGATGACAACGCCTATTCCCACTATCAGGATCAGTATCGCACCCATCGCAGCACTTTGACCAAAGATCCCCGTTTGAGAATAGATCATTATGCCAACAGTCATAGGTTCCCATCCCATTCCTGGGAGACTCAGAAGCCACGAGCATGACAACTCCGTTATTGAACTTACGAAGCCAAGTGTTCCTCCCGCCAAGAGACCAGATGCCATCAGCGGCAGAGTTATCTTGAAAAAGGTCCTCGTTCGAGTAGCCCCAAGATTCATTGACGCCTCTTCGAGCGAGACATGTGTTTGCTGCAATGATGCATACGACGAACGGAGTGTATACGGCAGCTTTCTGGCGCTCAGTGCTAGAGGTATCACAAGCCACGAGGACAGAAGATCAACGTTCAGTACCGGCAACGGGTTTCGAAAAGCTCGTAGGTATCCAGTCGCCAAAACTACGCCTGGCAAAGCAAAGGGCAGCGCCGCTATGCCGTCCAGAAGATCCTTCCCGGGGAATGTTTTTCTGACCAAGAGATAGGCCAGTACCGCACCCAAGGCCATACCGATCGCTGTGGCTATGCCCGAATACTTCAAGCTGTTGCTCAGGTATGTTGGCGCGTCCACCAAGACATATCTAAAGTTTTCAAGAGTGAATCCTTGGGGGAAGGGTGTGAAGCTCCAGATCTTGCCAAAGGCTCCCATGAGAATTCCTGCCTGAGGAAGAAGTGAAAGAACAACAATGAAAACGCAGAACCCCAGTGCCGCCCATCTTACGAGGCGCGACGGTCTCTTCGGTGGTGTCTTCGATGTCACTGTGGCGACTGCATATTGCTTCAGACTGACGTATTTTCGCATTCCCCACAATGCTGCCAGTGATACACATACCATTATGACACACATCACGACCCCCAAGCGAACTATGTCCTCGTATAGCTCTCGTATCGAAAAGAACGCTTGTGGAGCAAGCAGCTTGAAGGCCGGGCTGCCTATGATCATCGGTGTGCCGAGGTCAGTGAAAGCCCATGTGAAAACGAGTAGTGCGCCGGCCGCGAATCCAGGTATCAAAAGAGGGAATGTGACTGAACGGAAAACGCGAAGACTCTCAGCTCCCATGTTTGCTGCTGCTTCCTCCAGTGCAGGATCGATCTTGCTAAGAGAAGTCATGACGTTCAGCATTACAAGAGGATACAAATGAAGTGAAGTTATCAAGACAACACCATGAAGACCATAGATGAAATTGATGGGTTCTCTCAATCCGAGATAATCCATAAGCAAAAGGTTGATCGTTCCGTGTTGACCGAAAAGGAACTTGAAAGACAACGCACCCACAAAGGGCGGCATTATGAGAGGTAATGTCGCGAGAGTTGTCAGCAGACCCCTTCCCGGGAGATCGAACCTTCCTAGAAAACAGGCCATTGGGACTCCTATCAACGAAGAGAAGAAGGCACAGGCGCCCGCAACCCACAAGCTATTCAGAAGGCACTCCTGCAAGTACGGACTGTCAAAGAATCTCTTGTAGTGATCCAGTGTCAGACTTCCTTGCCAGGTGAGGCTATCATAGAACACGGACATAACTGGCAAAACAATCAGGAAACCAAGTATACAATACATCGCCAGAGGAACGCAGAGCGATCCTTTGTCGATCCGCAAACGGAAACCTTCCAGACATCAAACTTACGAATGACCTTACTAATTATTGCTTGCTGTCATCGCTTCTTGGCCGGCCGCTATACCTTGACAGCCAGAAGCTTAATGCCATCATTCAGAACAGGAAACCGAACATGGGACATGCTCTTGATAACTGTTAAATAGAATACGAGTGCCATCACGTACTGGAAATGGAGGTTGCAGAATGAAGAGAATACTTGTCTCGCTTCTTGTGCTGTCTCTGATCTTCACGGCTTGCTGCACGTTACCAACCGCAGGTCAAGCAACCATAGAGAAAGAGCTGGTCATAATATCTCCAAACGCGAAGGGAATTCTGGACTCATACAAAGCGGCCTTTGAGAAATATTGCAGCGACGTGCTCAACACACCAGTGACTCTGACATACTCATATTACGCCAGTGAGGACTGCTACAAGTTGGCAAAAGAATGGGGCGGAAAACCCAAGGCTGATATCTGGTGGGGCGGAGGTGTGGACCTCTTCCAAACAGCCACACGTGATAATCTGCTATTGCAATACAAGTGCAAGGACTGGGCAAAAATCCCTAGTGACTTGTACGGAATTCCTGCCAAGGATACAAATGGGGCTTGGACTGGATGCGTTGTCTCGGGCTTTGGACTGGCAATCCACTCGGACTACCTGAAAAAGTACAATCTGGCAGAGCCGAAGAGCTGGAAAGACTTGCTCAATCCGATATACAGAGGGCACATAGTCATGTGCACACCGACACGTTCAGGCTCCACACACATGATGGCAGAGATCGTCCTACAAGGAATGGGAGCAGATCCTGGATGGGCATATTTCAGAAAGATGGCAGCGAACGTGGCACTGTTCACAAGCAGAAGTGGAGATGTCATCAACGATATCAACAAAGGCGAACACGGAATCGGATTGGTCGTCGACTACTATGGTTTCGAATCTGCTATTGCTGGGCTTCCTGTGAAACTGGTTTACCCATCGGACTACTCTTTGGCAAACCCCGACTCGATCGCAATTCTGGCAGGTACTCCCCACCCTGAGGCGGCGAAGGCGTTCCTTGATTATCTGATGAGCGAGGAGGGGCAGAAATTGGGCATGGGTGTCGAGCAAAGAGGAGTGAAATGTCCCAGCCCAAGGCTGCCAGTCAGGACGGATCTAACTGTCCCGTCCTATCTGCCAGACATTACCAAGATGAAGATGATAACCTACAATGCCACCCTTTCAAACGCCCGTTGGGGAGACGTCAACACGATTTTCGAGAACACGATCGAGAAGAAGCACGCCGAGTTGAAGGACGCTTGGAAAGCAATCGAGACTGGGAAAGCAAAGCTTGACGAACTTGCTGGAAAGGGGTACGACGTCAAGGATGCTCAGAGCCGGCTTACCGCTGCAGAGGCGCTGTTTAGTACAGGAGACTACGCAAAGGCGAGGACAGAAGCTGACGCTGCTGCCGGTCTAGCGAAGGCGCCACCGCCCTACGACCTCTACGCTGCAGTTGTGGTGGTTGTTCTAGTCCTGGTCGCAGCTGTTTTCTTCTTCAGAAGGAAGAAAGCCAAATAGCTCGTTCCCTCCCCTCTCTTTTTTTCTTCAATTCGTAGGTAACCGTATGTCTCAGGAGTCGCTTATATTGCGAGCTTCAGATCACCAATAGCGTTCCGAGGGCTCCAATAATGGTAAGTGTCAAACTAGAGAATCTGACAAAGAGGTTCGGCGACAACGTGGTGGTCGACCAAGTGGACCTGCAGATCGACGACGGAGAGTTCTTCACTCTTCTGGGACCAAGTGGGTGTGGAAAGACCACGACACTTAGAATTGTCGCTGGCTTCTACAGACCTGACCAAGGAAACGTCTACTTCGGCAAGGAACTGATGAACGACATACCTCCGTTCAAACGGGACACCGGAATGGTCTTCCAGACATACGCCTTGTGGCCTCACATGAACATACGCGACAATGTTGCCTACGGCCTCGTCGTCCGCAAGATCCCTAGAAAGGAAATCGAAGAGAAAGTGACTGAAAGCCTGCGACTTGTCGGGCTAGAAGGATTTGAAAAGCGCCTTCCCAACGAGCTCAGCGGAGGTCAGCAACAAAGAGTGGCCTTGGCCAGAGCACTAGTCATAGAACCGAAGGTGCTCCTTCTGGACGAGCCGCTTAGCAACCTTGATGCGAAGCTAAGAGTCCAGACAAGGGTGGAAATCACAAGACTCCAGAGAAAGCTTGGCATAACTACCGTCTACGTCACACACGACCAAGAGGAAGCCCTCTGCATCTCCGACAGAATAGCTGTGATGAATAAAGGACGAGTTCAGCAGGTAGCTCAGCCTCGAGCCATCTACGAGGAGCCTGGCAGTCAGTTTGTTGCAGACTTCATTGGAGTAGCCAACTTCTTGAAAGGAACTCTTGCGAAAATGGACGCGAAATCCAAGGTCGCCACTGTTGAGACCGAAGATTCTGAGAGATACGAGGTAACTCACGACGGTGAGATCGCAGTCGGTTCAACTGTACTGATATCATTCAGACCAGAGGTAGTCGAGATGGAAGAAGACGGCAAGGTGGCTAGGGCAGTGAATCAAATAGAAGGGAGAATAAGGATAGCCTCTTACCTAGGAGATATGGTTCGTTACGAAGTAGAGGCTAAGGACAAGATATTCAGAGTTGACATCCACAACCCTGCAGGGAAGAAGCTCTTTGCCGAAGGAGAGAACGTGCGACTTAGCTTCAGCTCATCATCCGCGCGAATAGTCCCAATCTAGACGCGAGAAAGATAATCATTCCTTACTCAGTCGAAGCCTCTTCCAAGACCTCTGCAAGAACTCTCAGCGCGCGCCACATCAGCAGTTACGACGGATTCGATGTCCGACTGCCATGTTTCGATCTGCTACGCAAATTCCGCCTCTTGGACTCCGTATGACTCACGATTAGCCTCTTCCCGTCCACCTCAATCTTGATCTTATCCCCTCCGATAAATGGAAACATGGAGTCATCCGTCAACTTTGTCGGCAAGTAAATTCTTGGAGACCTATAGATCGATCCTTTCCTTTTCCCAGATTTTGTGACGACTGCGAGCTTTGTAAAGATTTGCTTTACCACTTGCGTCACCTTTCGCCTACGTGAATTGATTGGTATTTCCTGTAATAAATGCTATTGCAATCGACTGCGCAAAAGATCGTGCGCTACTCGCTCGGCTGCTCACAAAAGCGACTTTCTACCGATTGGAAAGCAAAAACGAAAAAAGTGCATAGATTGAGGAAAGCGCTACAACGGAATGCGGGCGCTGACTTTGTGGACTTGATGTGGTTCGTTTATGTGACGGCTATGGACTTATGTCAAAGTAAACTCTGAAACCTTCAGTAAGTTCTTTCGGTGCCTTAAGCAAGAACTGCCCAATTTCCTTGGCGTCCCTCAGGTGAGTCCCGCCGCATGGTATTCCATGACATCCCTGAATCGTCACGACTCTAAGATTTGCATTGCTAGGTAGCCGGGCCATGTTTGGCGCATCTGGCACAGTCGCAAATGCCTCTTCTCTCGTCATGAGTGCAGATGCAACTCTTGCTCCGTTTGCGATCATCTGGTTTTCCATCACTTCAGCTGCCTGAAGCTGCTCTTTCGACGGGAGGCGACCACGATAACCAATATAGCTATCATCCCCGACCCATGAATCGGTTGTCTCAACATGCCTTCCCAATACCGTGGATAGACAATGATCGTACAGGTGAGCAGCTGTATGCTTTCTCATGTGCCTGTGTCTGAGGCCCCAGTCTATTTCCATGTGAGCTGGACCGACGCCGGGAACGCCTTGAACATACTTTCCCCAATGAATCACAACACCTGCACTCATCATTACCCTTCTAACGTCGAAGACAACACCACCTGCTGAAATCTTTCCTCTGTCCGAAGGCTGTCCACCGGATTTGGGATGAAACGCTGATCTATCTAGGACGACATACCCGCTCTTACGATCGTCCGGGTCTGATCTCACGATCCCACAAGAAGCTTCTTTGAGATAGGAGTCCTCTTGATAAAGCAACACTGTCGGCCGTATACCTTGTGCAAGGCTCTCCAGATTCATTTGAGATCACGTTGTCAGATCGGATTCTTTATAGAGGATTTTAGGCTCTTGGTTTGAAGAAATTTCCTCACGAGAGACTTAGTCGAATCGATGAGTGAATTTCCAGCTGCGCGCATGCCCTTTCGCCCGATTCAACAGGAATAAGCTTTCATACTAGATAAAAGATCAGTAGCGCCCCGCAGAGGTAAATCACGTGTTAAGAGAAGTCAGATGGCACGGAAGAGGGGGGCAAGGAGTGGTCACTGTGAGTAGACTCTTAGCCTACGGAGCCCTCATGGAAGGGAAACATGTGCAGGCGTTTCCTGAATTCGGCCCCGAAAGAACAGGCGCCCCTATTCTGGGCTTCACAAGAATCAGCGACGAACCAATTGAAATTCATAGTCAGGTCTACACTCCGAACTCTGTGGTAGTTCTTGATCCAACTTTGCTGACAAGTATAGACGTGACGGAGGGACTAGTCACAGGCGGCCATTTGATCTTGAATAGCGAGAAAAAGGCGTCAGAACTCCGCAACAGATTCAAACGCACTGACATCTCTTGTCATGTTCTTGACGCAACGAGAATCGCGCTTGACGTGCTTGGAAGACCAATATTCAACACAGCAATGCTGGGAGCGCTCATCAAGGTGGATCCTTTGGCGAAACTTGATTCAATCATAGGAGCTCTCAAGGAGCGATTTCCAGGCCCTCTTGCAGAGAAAAATGCTGAGGCGGTACGAATAGCGTATGAGAAGGTGACAGCACAATGAGCAAAGATCGGGCCAAACCAGGGTGGAGATCTCTGCCGATTGGAGGCACAATCGTAGAAGCAGGCTCATCCATCAAGTATAAGACAGGAGACTGGAGGGCCTTTCGACCGGTAGTGGACGAGAAAAAATGTACAAACTGCCTAATATGCTGGATTTATTGTCCCGATGGGTCGATAAGGCGAAAGGAGAAACATGTTGAGATCGACTACGACTTCTGCAAAGGCTGTGGAATCTGTGCGACTGAGTGTCCAGTCAAAGCGATCTCTATGATGGAGGAGACGAAACAATGAAGAAAAGGATGGGGCTTACAGGAAATGAAGCTCTGGCCTACGCAGCAAAGCAGTCATCAGTTGACGTTGTGGCCGCGTATCCTATCACACCACAAACGGTCATGGTTGAACTCTTCAGTGAATATGTGGCCAATGGAGAGGTTCACACAAATTTCGTCTGCGTTGAATCGGAACACTCTGCCTTGTCAGCTTGTGTAGGCTCAAGTTTGACAGGAGCAAGAGTTCTAACGGCCACGTCAAGCCAAGGACTCGCGCTCATGCATGAGATAATGTACATAGCTTCGGGCCTGCGATGCCCCATCGTTATGGGAGTAGCGAACCGAGCACTCTCCGCACCCATAAACATACACGGAGACCAATCTGACATGATGGGGTCCAGAGACTGTGGTTGGGTACAGATCTACTGTGAGAATGCACAGGAATCCTACGACTGGACCCTGCAATCGTTCAAGATAGCTGAAGATCCAGCTGTGCTACTGCCCGTCACGGTCAACCTAGACGGATTCATTCTTACCCATGCCATGGAGGGAGTAGAAGCACTCACAGATGAAGAAGCGAAAGTCTACTTGCCCGCTAGAAAGGTCGATTGTAGACTCGATCCGAGTAGACCAGCCACAGTAGGGGCACTGTGCTTGCCAGACTACTACTTCGAATTCAAGAAACAGCAAGACGAGGCAATGAAGCATGCCCCCCCTGTTCTGCTAAAGGTCGCTAGAGAGTACTCAAAACTCACGGGTCGAGAGTATGGGATACTCAAGGAGTTTGAAACGAAAGACGCGGAGGCGATCGTAGTCTGCCTGGGCAGCACAGCGGGCACTGTGAGATCGGTGGCGAAAAATCTTCGCGCAAAAGGCAAGAAGGTAGGTTTGGTGAAGCTATGGCTCTACCGACCATTCCCAGCGAAAGAAGTTCTGGATGCAATCGCTGGGGCCAAGGTCGTAGTCGTCTTCGACCGAGCATTGAGCCCTGGCGCGCAGTACGGAGCCTTATGTGAAGATGTGATTTCGGCCATGTATGGCTCCAAGAACAAGCCAATAGTCACCGACGTAATCTACGGACTTGGAGGCAGGGACATCACGCCATCCGAAATCGCATCAGTCTACGAAGAGGCTCTTGCAGCTGCAAAGACAGGGGTTGTCAAAGAACAGGTCAAGTTCGTAGGGGTGAGGGAATAATGGTGACACTGAAGGAACTCACGCCTGAGGAATTGCTTGCTTCGGGACATAGACTGTGCGGAGGCTGCGGGGCATCTGTAGCCGCCAGAATGGCCCTCAAGATGACACGAGGCCCCACAGTTGTGATTCAGGCAACAGGATGCCTTGAGGTTGCCACTACAATCTACCCGTATACGTCGTGGAAAGTGCCCTACGCTCATATCGCCTTCGAGAACGCTGCGGCTGTGGCAAGCGGAGTAGAGGCTGCTTTCAAAGCTCTTGAACGAAGGGGAGCATGGAAGGAGCATGTGGATATCATAGTATTTGCAGGCGATGGAGGGACTTTTGACATAGGCATTCAGGCGCTTTCCGGAGCCCTTGAGAGAAGACATGATTTTGTATACATCTGCTATGATAATGAAGCGTACATGAATACAGGTATCCAAAGGTCAGGGTCAACCCCCCACGGAGCCTCAACAACAACAAGCCCTGCCGGATCTGTAATTCCTGGAAAACCTGAATGGAAGAAAGATCTCGCCGCTATATGCGCAGCCCACGGCATAGACTACGTCGCTACTGCATCAATAGCCTACTGGAATGACTACATGACGAAAGTAAAAAAGGCCATTGAGATAGATGGACCAGCCGTCATCCACGTGCTGGCTAGTTGCCCGAGAGGCTGGAGATGCGACACGTCAGACTCGATCAAGATGGCTCGTTTAGCAGTGCAAACAAGGTATTTTCCACTGTACGAGATTGAAAGAGGCAAATACAAGCTGTCACTGAAGGTACCAAAGCCATTACCTGTCGAAGAACTCTTGAAAGCACAGGGGAGATTCAGTCATCTCTTCAAGCTTGAGCGGAAAGGTGAACTGGAAAAGATCCAACAATGGACCGACGAGAATTGGAAGAGAATTCTCACTTTGTGCGGTGAACCGCAGGAATAGCACAAGTGCGCAATTGCTAAACTCTGTCAGGCCGCTCTCCACGGCCGGTTCTATTTCAACCCAAGGAACTTACTACGATGCGTTGATACGCACCAACCAGCACGCCTTTTGAAGTAGCAATTATCTCTTCCGACGTTTGCTCTGACTCGGGTTTGACTTCGAAGCCAATCATGCCTTGATACTTGGCATCCAGCAACACCTGGAGTAAGGTCGCAAGATCATTTTCGGAGTTTACGGCGCCTTTGGTGTAAAACCCAGGATGCGTGTCCAGATACGAACCGTTCGTTTTCTTTGCACATCCTATATGGATGTGTCCGAGAAGAGAAGCTATCCGTCTGACGTCATTGGGAGTCTCCTTCAGTAGCGGTGCATGGCTCAGATCCCACATCAGCCCTATGTTGTCGCAACGTGTCTTTACCTTGGTAACTACTTCAGCCGCCTCATCCAAAGGACCAATCAGCAGTTTCTTGTCGTAGTCCCTGTCGAACGTTTCAAGCGCAATTCTGATACGCTTCTCACGAGCGTATTCGCATATTTCGACTAGACTTACCACAAGAGTGTCTCTGGCCTCACCGCGCTTGCTCGCGCCGGGATCAGGCCCTGAGCAAACACAGACCAGCCCCATTCCACGATGTGCCGCAAGATTGATCTCGCTCTTGATCTTGTCTATCGACCTTTGTCTCTCGGATGAATCAAAGGCGTTCATGTCAAGCTTGTTGGTCAATATATCTGGTTGGAGACTTCGAATAGTCACCTTTTCAGTTGCGTGCTTCATTAAACGGCTCCAATTCTCCTGATCAATTGACGGAACTTCAATCGCGTCAAAGAAAGAGTCGTTCAGAATCTTCAACAAATCCTCCACAAGAACAGACCTGTTCTGAGTGATCCTCGGAAACGCCATGGAGGAAACTATGCTAATCTTCCAAGGAAATTCGGCGAAGAATGGAAGCCCTTTGTATTTGATCGTAAGCGCGAAGCCCAAGAATTTCTTCCTTCATGTCTGGAGGTGTTTGCTGCCGCTAATATGCCTTTCAATCATCTAGCATGAAACCGTCGAGTGAGCACTCCAGATTCAAGGCTGTTGCTCACCCGATCCTATGGTTGTTTCGGCAAGGGTCTTATTTGTAGAACTTGCGGGTTGACCAGGTTCGGAGGTTTCCTTCCTTCAAAGAATGCAACGAGGTTCTCGGCAGCCATCTCAGCCATCTTCGCACGCGTTTGCTCGCTCGCACTTGATATGTGCGGAGCGACAACAAGGTTGTTCAGCTTAAGCAGGGGGTTCTGAAGGGAGGTGGGTTCGTGCTCAAAAACGTCGAGTGCTGCGCCCGAGATCTTCCCCTCACTCAGTGCTTGAAACAAAGCTCCCTCATCTACAACTGGGCCACGAGATGTATTGATTAGATATGCGGTCCTCTTCATCAATCGAAGCTTCTCCTTATTTATCAGATGATGAGTCTCCTTTGACAAGGCGACATGCAGGCTCACATAGTCAGATTCTTTCAGTAGCGTGTCCAAGTCGACGCGTTTTGCCGAGACTTCCTTCTCCAGCTCAGGCCTAGAAACAACATCAGAGTACAGGATTCTCATTCCGAAACCTCTCGCTCTTCTCGCAACAGCAGAACCTATTCTACCTGCACCCACTATGCCTAGCGTGGCTCCGTTGACATCCCTGCCCAACATCATACTTGGGTGCCACCCTACGACCCACTGTCCTGCACGAACGTATCTGTCAGCTTCGACAACACGTCTTGCAACGGCCATTATGAGAGCGAAGGCGAAATCCGCAGTGGTCTCGGTCAAAACCTCAGGGGTATTCGTGACATATATGCCGCGCCTCGTCGCTTCATTCACGTCTATGTTGTCAAAACCCACAGCCATCTGCGCTATGATCTTGAGCTTCGGGCCGGCATCGAAAACTTCGGCGTCTATCTTGTCAGAAAGTAAGGGTAGAAGACCATCAACATTCCTGACCTTTTCCACAATAACGTGCTTCGGTGGTGGCCGATATTCTCGCCAAACCTCAGCATCGAAACGCTCATGAATGATCTCCAGAGCCTTTCCCGGTAGTTCACGAGTAACATAGACCTTTGGTTTCGCCACATCACTCACCGAAGATTCACTCTTGAGCCTCTTTCTTAAGATTAACCTATTCCTTTGACAGAATCCAACTCTCGACGATTATCGAAACGCTGAAAAACACCTGGCGAATAGCGGGCAACGAGTCATCACAAAATGTGAAACACGGTTCAATCTTGTTTTGAGCGGCCATAGTGCGCGCATCCCGAAATGCCAAATATGTTTGATCACGTACTTGATGTTGTGAAATGAAGAATGCCGGCCAGGAGAATTGGCTTCATAGGACTAGGCGTCATGGGGAAGCCCATGGCAAAGAATCTAATGAAAGCAGGATACTCCCTTGTTGTGTGGAAGCACATCAACCCGAAGCCTGTGAATGAGCTAGTCGCTGCAGGAGCGCAAGAAGCATCTTCTCCGAAACACGTTGCAGAGATGAGTGACATTGTGATCACCATGCTTCCTGATTCGCCTGAAGTAGAAGAGGTCATCCTAGGAAAGAACGGAGTCTTGGAAGGAAGCCGAAAGGCGATGACCATTATCGACATGAGCTCGATTTCTCCATCTGCCGCAAAGAAGATCGCTTCTGAAGTTGAAAAGAAAGGGGTCGAAATGCTTGACGCACCTGTTAGCGGCGGAGAACCTGCAGCAATCCAAGGGACCTTAACCATAATGGTAGGAGGAAAGGAAACTACATTCGATGCGTCTCTTGGCGTACTTCAAGCGATGGGCAAGACGATCACTTGGATCGGAGACATTGGCACCGGTCAAGTGGCCAAACTCTCAAACCAGATCATAGTGGCATTAAACATAGCAGCGCTTTCTGAAGCATTCGTTCTAGGTGCCAAAGCAGGAATCAAACCGCAGATCCTGTATCAAGCCATAAGAACCGGACTTGCAGGAAGCAACGTCCTGGAAGCAAAGCTGCCGAAGATCCTTGAGCGAGATTTCAAGCCAGGATTCAAGATAAGGCTTCACTACAAAGATCTCAAGAACGCTCTTGAAGCCGCCAGAGAACTGAACGTGCCTTTGCCCTTTACATGTCTGCTGCAGCAGATCCTGAACGCTTTGATCAATGAGGGGAAAGGAGAGTGTGATCATTCAGCGATCATAGCCTTCACCGAACGTCTTGCAAACGTAGCGGTAAGACGCAAATGACGTTACGTCAGCCCTTTGAACCCTGGCGAGACGACCAAGAAGTAAATGTACCCGTAAGATTAATCCTTATAATCGGTTCCGTGTCATCTTGAGGGAAAGACGATCTCAGGGGATGCACTTGGATACGAGAAGAACTGCGAGCATAGTTCTGCTGGTAGTCGTTTTGGGCGTCATTTTCTATCCGTCTTTCGCTCTGGGGATTGCCACTCTGAAGATCACAGACAGTGGGGCGAGTCCAGACATCTCTCTATATGTCAGGTATTCGCAAATTGCTCTTCACAGAACTGGCGAAGGAGACAAAACAGCCTGGATAGAGATATTGACCAATGCAACTGGCATCTACGACTTGTCGACTCTCAGAGACATTACTGAAACCTTGTTGAGATCAAGGATGCCAGTGGGGAAATATGACAAGATTAGGCTTAGAGTGGTAGATGCAACAACATCTATCAACGGAACCAAGGTCAATCTTTCAATAGCCCAGCCGGTTCTTACGATAAACTTCGAACTTGAGATAAACTTCGGAGAAGAGAAGATTCTGCTTCTGGACTTCAAAAGCAATTCAACAGAGGCGCGAATCAACCGAACATATGAGAACTCCCCAGCAGTCACTATCCTAAAGACTAAGTGAGAAGAAGGCGAAGAATGAGCGATGTGCATACTTGGCAAAAGTGAACTACTGAAGATGATTCTCGAGAGTAAGTGTATTCACCCGTTTAGCAACGACCTATTGGATGGAGAGGGCTACGTCCTCACCGTGAAGGAAGAAACAACTCTTCAGTACTTGGAGCACAGGAACGTTATATCGCATGAGATCGTGTTCACGCCTCCTGAATATGTTTCTCATTTGACTGCAAAGAGCAAGTACGGACGGATGGGACTCTCTTTTCTAAATGCGGCAAAAGTGCACAGTGGATTTGTAGGGAGACTTGCTCTGGAGCTCGTGAACCTTCATAACGAACGACGCCCAATCACAATCAAGAAAGCTGACCCTCTGATGCACATAGAGTTCATGACAAGAACTGGAGATCCTTCACCATACGAAGGAACATACATGTTCCAATATATGAGCAACGATGAGGCGGAGCAATACAAGAAGATAATGTTGATCCGCTATCCAAAACTCTTCGCAGAAGAAAAGCTGCGAAGATGGATCACGCGAAGAGTACAGGAGTAGCGCACAACTCTATGGGCGATCAGGAAGACGGATATTACATTCTGTCCGGGGTTTCTATTCCAAGCAGCGTAAGGGCGTTCTTGAGAACAACTCTCGTGCAGTCAACCAATTGGAGCCTTGTCTGCTCAAGCAACTTAGGCTCTGCTCCAATGACCTTGCACCTCTCGTAGAATGCATTGAAGAGCGTTGCGAGGCTGAAGGAATACCTAGCGATACGTTGCGGCGACATAGTCTCCGATGCCAGTCTGACTATGTAGGGGAATCTTGCGAGCTCCTTTGTCAGGACGATTTCTTCCGGCTGAATGAGTTGTGTCAATTCTACTCCTGAGTTGGTTGCGGGAGTCCAAGCTTTCTCCAAGATTCTGCAGGCTCTGACGTGAGCATACTGCACGTATGGCCCTGTTTCACCTTCCAAATCGATTGCCTTGTCCATGTCGAATACTATGATCTTGTCACAATCTACTCTTGTGAGGTCGTATCTCAGGGCTGCTGTAGCTATCTTTTCCGCAGTGGATCTGACCCATTCTTCGTCCGCATCTAGGTTCCTCTTCCGTGTTTCGGCAAATGCCTTCTTCGAAAGAGCATCCATGACTGTGTCGACATTCACGAATATCCCTCGTCTTCCCTCCATATGCAGCATCTTTCTTTTCTCCTCACTCTCTGACACTGGTATACCGAGATCTTTTGCCGTCTTTGGGGCCAAAGAAACCACTTCGTAGGCGTAGTGGACGTACTTCTTGGGACTTGCGCTTCCGGCTATGAGTCGCATAAAGGTAGACAGTATCTCTTGAGGACGAGTCTGACGAGAGTCTATCACTGCTATGGCTAGGTCCGCAGCTCCGAAGAACGGATGATCTGCCAATCCTTCCTTTGAGGTCGTTGTCCAGAGATTCATATCGTTTGGTTGCCTAAGCAAAATGTCGTAGCAGAAATCCCGGTCCGAAAGTCCCAATTTCCACATTGCATAGGGCACGTCTTTCCCGAGATAGGTTGTCGTTCCGTTGCTCCTCACAAGGACTGCATCTGTCTCAGCAGCGAATTCCGGAAGTTCTGTGACTTTCGCGACCCAGCATCCTGCGAGTTGTCCTTTCTTCTCAAAGACCACCAAACCGGTGTTTCTGAGCTTCTCAAAAGCCCGATGCCATAGCCCGGAGTGAAGAATATCGGTTTCCCAGTTCAGAAGATCAAAGAATACGCCTATTCTCCAGCATGTTTCAAGCTGTGCCTTTAGGATTCGCAAGGAGATCTGTTTTGCCGCTATTGCGACTTCGTTATTTCCCTCCTCGATCTGTTTGCTGATTTTCTTCCTCTGTTCGATCAATTCCGGATGATTTTCATACATTTCGTTTACAGCCACATAGACATCGTTACCACAGTAGTGGTCGAATTTCATTCCTTCAGGTGGGTCTGTTTTGAACCCAAGTGAAAGGAACCCCAAGATCACGTCTGCGACCTGAGTCCCAGTGTCGTCGACATAATTTGCCACATGGACATTGTAGCCAGTGAACCTCATGATTCTAGCCAACGAATCACCAAGACAGGAGTTCCTGGCGTGACCTATGTGAACGGCCTTGTTCGGATTCACATTTGTATGCTCAACGAGCACGCGTATACCGCTACCAAGGCCAGCAGATCCGTATGAGTCTCTGTTTTGCATAATCTGTTTAATTGTAACCCGTGCGATTTTCTCCACCTTAATGAAAAAGTTCAGGTACGGGCCCATGGCCTCAACGCGGTCGATCAGCGATTCAGGATCAATCGAAATATTCGCTAGAATCTGCTCTGCCATGTCCAGTGGCCTTTGGCGTGTCTTCTTAGCAAGCGCGAAAGCCACTGCTGTTGCAATGTCTCCCATCCTTGGATCTGGTGGAACCTCAAGCAGCACTATCTGATCCTGGCCAAGCCTGTCCAAGGCGTCTTCTAGTGTACGACGTACCTGTCCAAGGAACGCCTCGTAGGTCAACGGATTCGCCAGGAAACTGTTTGTAACCTTCCACGGTTAAATTCTTCCTCGTCTATTTCAGGCGTTGTCCAGAGTAATAATCCTAGCAAGCGTACGCAAAACAGACCAGACGCCAGCGTCTCTTCTTCGAAGAGCACACTCGAAGAGAACAAGCGATCTATGGCGCTCTTTTATACCCGTCACGTGTGTTGGCTCCTGAGGATCGCAGTTCTTGGACAAGAACATCGCAAAAGTGAGCATTGGACTTGCTTTACAAAGCGCCATTATCAATGACCGAGAAGTCGAAACACTACTTGATTTGTACACGGAACCGAACTTGGACGAGACCAAGAGGCTCCACGACAAACTTGTAGTGTCCCCCAGTCACTTCGATAGGGAAATCGCTATCTGGTTGGAGCCATTGCTGGCGCATGGCCGATTGAACCTTGATCCCAAGAAGCTCGCGAAAGAAATGAACGAGATGGAGTTCCTGCTCTACAATCTGATCTACCGGGCTGGCGATGCTCAGCAGGAAATAAATGACTGGATGAACTGTATCGCTAACGCAGCAGAGAGTCTGGCAGACGGTTTCTGGATTGACGCAAAGATCCTGTTGAGTCAAGCATTAGAGATCTCTCGGTCAACATCTGTTGAGCACCTGAAATCCCGTTGCGACTTCAGCCATCAACTAGACATCCTTCAGAGAGGTACTGAGGAGTACTTCGAAGAGATGAAAAAATACCCATTGACGCTGGTGATTCCAGAGGGCAGACTTGAAACCATACTACGCGTACAGAAAACCATGTTGGACCTAATGAAGGGTAGGGATCGAACAAGGCAAAGGGGAGATGAAGCAATTGGAATCGTTATTCGCAGATTGAACACGGCGATACGGTTCCTAATGAATGAAAGCAAGGAACTCAACGCTGCTTGCCAAGAGCTGCAGCTGGCCTACGACCATTTGGATGAGATCAAGAGCAAAATTGCTGAAGAAGCAAAACGAGAACTCCGAGAGTGTAGTGGAAGCATCGAAGAACTTGAAAAAAAGAAAAGTCCCCAGGAAGGATGTGGACTGAAGCCGAGCATATTGGCGGGCTAGGTTGAGGCCGATTCTCTTCAAGAACGAAGGCACACTAGCTTGGCGCCTGGGCGATCTGTAGCGTGCGCTCACACGACCGTGATACGTCTGAACGGCTTGCCGCCATACAGAAAGAACCAGGGTGAGGGGCCACGTTAGCATAGCGGGCCCGGCGGGATTCGAACCCGCGACTACTGACTCCGGAGGCCAGCGTCATATCCTGGGTGTCCCGGCACTTCGCTTGAACCTATCAATCACATAGCTACCGTCTAGACCACGGGCCCGATATGAAAAGACCACTCATCTGTAATAAATCATGTTGAGCAAAGGCACAATTCTACAGTCGGACGTGCTAGAGCAATCCTGGCGAAAGAGAGATTAGGGAAGGAGAGAGTTCAATGATCGATAACCGCCAGATAACGCCTCTTTCCCTAGCTGGAGGACATGTTGATACGAAGACATAGTACGATAGCTATTAGAACAGTGTACTGGAAACCTGGGTACGATTATCTCACAGCGATTTCTCGTATGCTAGCGCCAAAAGTCCAGACTCGGGACGTAATAGTCATGTCGGAGAAGGCAATATCGGTTGCTGACGGACACATAGTCGATGAGGCACAGATTCACTCTGGCGTGATGGCAAAACTAATCGCTCGTTTCTGGATGAGATTCGTCTGGGGATACTTACTCGGACCTATCTGTCATTTATCACGACTCACAATTGGCAGACTACGCTCGTATCCACTATCGGAAGGAGCTGCACACAAGCAGCTAGCCTTGCACCATGTTGGGTTTCTCCAAGCCCTCAGACACGGGTCTGAGGGAGGCATCGATACCAGCAACGTCCCATACTCATACGCCTCACTTCCGCTCAAACACCCAGATATGATCGCAAGGAACATCCTCGAAGCTCTTCTCAAGGCCAGTTCCAAGGACATAACTGTCCTGATTGTCGACTCCGACAAAACCTACACATGGAGTGGGATACACATCTCGTCCAGACCCACAACAGTTCAAGGGATACTCACCTTGGGCGTGATAGGGTATGTGCTGTGCAGGTCTCTCAAGCTTCGTGCAAGATCAACACCGATTGCTCAAGCCGGACACTACCTTAGAGCGGAAGAAGCCCTCAGAATTGCAGCTCTTGCAAACAGGGCCAGAGGGTCAGGAAGAACAGCTTGGGACATGGCAGAGCGATTTGGAGTAGGCTTGACGAGCGTTTCCTGGGAGTCTCTTGGCAGCATCGAACATCGACCGGTGGTAATAGTTCGCGAGATCTCCCAGTGAAGCGCTTCTTTCATATATTTGCTGCCCTGTAGGTTTCTGCGATGCTTGATCGGTGGTAGCAAATGAAGGTTACATTCACTACGAAACAAGTTGCGTTGATGTCGGCCTTCGCTGCACTCATCGTCATTTTCACACGACTACCAGGTGTCCCCATTATTGGAGCTCCTGACGCCAGACTGCAGCTTTCAGCCGTACTCTACCCGCTGGTTGGGGTTTTGCTAGGAGGCAAAATTGGCGCGATAACCGTTCTCATCGGTAACTCCGTCTCATGGATGATTCCTCCTTCGACATTGCTTGGGTTCCTCATGATACCACCCGGTGCGCTTGCAGCGTTGGTATCAGGATCGCTTCGCTCGAAGAAGGGGATCTTCAACTGGAAGCTCGCCTCAATAGTTCTCGGAGTCCTCAATGTCTCATGGTACCTTACTTCCGTCGGATCGGAGGCGCCACTCTACCCTATTCTGCATTGGACGGCACTTGTTCTGGTCATATTGTTTCGAGGAAGAATCACAGTCTTCTTAGAAGACATCTCCAGGCTGCGTACTCTGATTGGAATGGGAATATGTGCCTTTGCTGGCTTGATGGCAGACAGTATGGCGGGAAACCTCATCTTCATCTATGCGGTAGGCTGGGTTGTTCCGCTCAAGAATGTACTGGACGCCGTGACGAGTCTCGGCATGTTCTGGCTCAGGTTCGGAATCAGACCAATGCCATTCACAGGACTTGCCGCATTGTTCATGGGCGCCCTCATCATCACAGCCACGGAACGAACCGTTATGACAATTGTAAGTACCTTGATAGGAAGCGCTGTGCTCAGACTCCTTGGAAAAGAAAGAGCATTAATATCCAGTTGAGCCCATCTTCATTATCGACGACCCTTTCTCGATCGTCCGAACAACCTATTCGTCATCCACTTTAAGAAAGGCCAGGCGCAAAAGGTCGATTTCCGCCTCCTTGCATGCCAAAGGCAAGCCACCATCAAAATCGATGCATATTATTGATTTCCTAACAAGCTTCTTGCCAGTTTGCTGGGCATAGCCCCGAGCCAGCCTAAGCACCTGCCCGACAGCCTGATCGCTCGCCCTCGTTTCGGCTTCAACTACCACATCAGTGCCCTCTCGATCCCGAAGAACAAGATCCACCGATCCACCCGGTAACTCGACATTTGATTCTACGAAACTCATACCCTTTCCAAGGAGTTCGGGATTGTCAGCGACTATCTTAACCATGGGATCCTCCAAGAGCCCCCGGCTCTGGAGATGATCACTCGGCCCAAGACTCAGTATCCTCTCAAGCGAAGATACGACATCAAAATACGCAGTACCAAGGAGATGAGGAAAAACGTTTGCGGCTCTCTCATTTTCTCGTAACACGACGATTGGTGTATTCTCTACATTCAGCAGTTTGGATCCTGAAAGCGGTAGCGTTTTTCCTCTGGAAGTCACTATCCGGCCTCTGGCTTGAGGAGAAATTCCTCGAATATCATCTACTAATTCGATTCTTTCTTCAGGAGAAAGCTGATCGACATCAAATTCTTGAAAGTCGACCTTCCAACTGGTCTCAATCTCGCGCATTCGTCTTCTGAGATCTTCCAAGTCTTTTTCATAATGGGTGCCTGTCTTGAAATACAGCTCTAGCCTATGCACTAACCGAGACCTCCCTACTTGCCAAATAGACACGCCCTAACATCTTAAAGCGCGCGTTGAGCAAGAAGGAATTGCTGTCATAGCTGATGTGCGTAGAGGATTTGCAGCATGGCATAAATCCATGATTCGTCGTTTCAGGCCAATCACCTAAGAAACGCAGCAAAATCGGTTTCGCGTCGCTTAGTAGCCTGCCAGAAATGGCTTTTGCGCCTGCAGAAATCTCACAAATCAACAGCGAGCACCATTCATTCGAAAAGAGTTTTAGCACTCTCCAGAAGCATACGGCAAGAACACGGGTGAGGTCGATTGGTGAGGACGATCGTCTGCATAAAACACGCAATAGATGTGAACCAACTGCGTTTGGACGCAACTTCAAAATCCCCTGTGCTCACAGGCGCTGCGAGAAGGATCAGCGACATAGACAAAAACGCATTGGAAGAAGCGGTTAGAATTCGTGGGAAACAGGGCGGAGAAGCGATTGCTTTGACTATTGGTCCCCCTGAAGCGAAGGAAGCGCTCAGGGAGGCCCTAGCAATGGGAATGGACCAAGCACATTTGATCACAGATTCTAGATTTGCCCATCTGGACACAGGGGGTACATCGGCGGTATTGGCTGCTGCAATATCAAAACTCGGAACGTTTGACTTAATTCTCACGGGAGAGGCGACAATTGACAGCTTCTCCTCGCAAGTCGGACCCAGACTCGCGGAACACCTGTCCATCCCACAGGTAACCTACGTGAGAAAGCTTGCACTGGAAAATGGCAGGATCACAGCTGAACGAGATCTTGAAGACTCATACGAAGTAGTAGAAGTGGATACCCCCGTCTTGGTAACAGTCACGAAGGAAGTGAACACCCCTAGACTTCCGTCTCTCATGGCCATACTCGCCGCTTCAAAGAAGGAGATCAAGACACTCACAGCAGCAGACCTGCCCATTCAGCAATCGACCTTGGAATCGCCGATCAACATTCTCGAGCTAGCTGCACTGCAGATGAAACGCAAGGGAGTCATTATGCGAGACAGGCCGGTTTCTGAAATGACTGCCGAATTGGCTCACGTGATCCTGAAAGAACGCTTGGGAGCTTGACACCAGTTGGTACAATACGAAGGAGTGCTTGCTTTCTCCGAAGACGAAAAGGTTCTGACAGAGCTTCTTTCAAAGGGAAGAGAGCTGTCAGAGAAAAAGATGGCAAAGCTGAGCTGCATCGTTGTCGGAAAACCGATCGAAGATCTTGCCAACAGGTTGTTCGAGTTCGGTGCTGACGTGGTGCTATTTGTAAGAAGCGAGGGCGTCAATCGATTTGATGCTGAAGTCTACTGCACACTGCTTTTTGAGACTATCAAAGAAAGGAAGCCGGAAATCGTTCTCATAGGCGGCACAAAGAGGGGAAAAGAACTTGCATCCAGACTGGCTACACGGCTTCAGACAGGATGCATGGCTGACTGCATCGCGTTAGATATCGATGAACAGACGGGGGTACTGCTCGGGACTCGACTGATGTACGCTGGAAAAGCCACAGCCAAAGAAATCTGCAAGACTTATCCTCAAATTGCAACTGTGCCTCCTCGCGTCTTCGAGAAGAAGATTGTTGGTCCACGGAAAGGCGATGTAGTGGAAGTGACAATTCCCGAAGTCCATCCAAGAGTGAAGGTAAAAGAGATCAGGAGGAAGGAGATGGGAGCAGCGAATATTGAGGACGCAAACGTTGTGGTTTCCGGAGGAAGAGGAGTTCGGTCGAAGGAGGACTTCAAGCTACTTGAGGACCTGGCGATGACACTGAAGGGTCAAGTGGGTTGCAGCAGGCCTATGGCCGCTGACCTGGGCTGGTTCACAGAGTGGATAGGCCTCTCCGGACACAAGATACACCCTGCCCTCTACATTGGATGTGGGGTCTCCGGAGCGATTCAACACCTGGCAGGAATAACTGATGCCCGTATCGTAGTTGCGATAAACAGCAACCCTGACGCTCCAATATTCTCCGCAGCAGACTATGGGATTGTTGGAGATCTCTATCAAGTGGTTCCAGCGCTAATAGAATCGCTGAAGAAAAACGCTTGACAGTATCGACCGTGGAATCGGAAACAGTATGCCAATCTGGAGGCAGAGGATCTATCTATAGGCCACGAATTCCTTGCCTAGGAGCTCCCGTGCAACTATAATCTTCATGATCTCGTTTGAGCCTTCCGCCCACATGTACGATCTGGCTCCTCTGAGACCTGCTTCGATCGGGCATTCCTTGCTGTATCCATATGCTCCATACCACTGCAGGACATCGTTTATGGTCTCGAAGGTCCATTGAGGTGCAAGCATCTTGGCTTCCGCTATCGCTCTTGAAACTTCGAATCGCGAATATTTCTTCTCCTTGATCTCCTTTTCCAGCATCCAGAGCGCCTTGTAGGCCAATAGCCTTACCGCGTCTATCTTCGCGTAGTCCTCGGCAAGTTTGAATTGCACTCCCTCATACCTAGCTATTGGTTGTCCGAAGGCCTTTCTCTGCTTGATGTATTCCATTCCCTGCTCCAATGCAGACATGGCTGCTCCTGAACAGACTGCCGCGATTATGGCCCTTGCGTAGTCAAATCCTTCCATCGCTAGGTAGAATCCTCTATTCTCTTCGCCTACAAGATTTGAGGCAGGCACCCGCACATTATCCATCTTGAAGCCACCTGTTGAGATGCCGCGTCTTCCCATGTCATCTATGATGGTGTAGTTTATGCCACTAGTTCCTTTCAGTGGAACATACAGGAAACTCATTCCTCTGGTCCCTTTTTCTGGCGCCGTTTTGACCAAGGTCAGGAATCCTCCTCCGTCTTCAAGCTGCTCCATGACCTCTTTGACGCCGCTGATGTACATCTTCTCGCCGTTGATCACGTATTCGTCTCCGACCCGCTTAGCTACAGTTTTCATGCCAGCCAAGTCGGATCCGGCGTCCGGCTCAGTCGTCGCTATTCCTAGGAAAGATTCTCCTCTAGACAGGCTAGGGAACACCTTTCGTTTGATTTCCGTCTTCCCATATGTGTTCAATACGTGGCCCCACGAAGCCGGGACGAGGTAGTAGACTGCGGTGGCACATGTGATGTCGGCCCGGCCAAGCTCTTCTCCAGCAATTCCAGCCAAAATGGGATCTGCTCCCGCGCATCCAAACTCTGGGGAGGCAGTAATACCCATCAGGCCCAGTTCAGCCATGCCTTTGATTATGTCATTGGGGATTTGCCCTTTCTCCTCTATGTCTCTCATGACTGGCGCGATCTTCTTCTGAGAAAAGTCTCTCACTGTTCGTCTGAACAGCTCTTGTTCTTCGCTGAAAGTGAAGTCAAGCATTCTCAAATCACTGGTGCCCATTTGTCAGACACCCGTATATATAAATGGGGTATCGATTGTTTCGACAGTTCGATTTTGAATAGACTATTATGCCAAGAAACGCACAATGAATCTGGTTCATAGAAAGGAGCTCATTCAATTGGAGAAGCACCGCGCGCTAATGATCATATGTGATGGAATGGGAGATAGAGCGGAGAGGAAGAGGAAATTCCAAACCCCTCTCAGCGTAGCCAAGAAATCAAACATGGATACACTAGCGAAGAGTGGATCAGTAGGATTGATGGATCCAGTTTCTCCTGGCGTGAGGCCTGGAAGCGATGTTGCACACCTGGCGATTCTGGGCTATGACCCATACAAGTTCTACACTGGCCGGGGTGCGCTTGAGGCTGTGGGTGCAGGCATGCAAATTGACGAAGACGACATCGCTTTTCGATGCAACTTCGCAACCGTGGACACGAAGATGGTGGTCAAAGACAGACGCGCAGGAAGAGCCACCTACGGAAGAGATGAGCTTGCAAGGGCTCTTACTAAGGTGGAGCTCAGCGATCCAGATATTTCATTTGAGTTTGTTCCGACCGTCGAACATAGAGCAGTTCTGGTTTTGAAAGGCAAAGGTCTGTCGAGGGGAGTCTCCGATACCGATCCTCATATTGAGGGACTAGTTGTTCCAGGATCTGTGCCTGAAGACGCAAGCCAGGAAAGCAAACACACAGCAGCAATCCTAAACGAGTTCACTGACAAGTCTCACAATGTGCTCAAAGACCACCCGATCAACGCTGAAAGAATCAAACGCGGACTCCTGCCAGCAAACATGATTCTGTCGCGAGGACCGGGAACTCTTCCGCCAATCGAGAAGCTAACGACCAAGTATTGCGTCGAAAGTGCGTGCATCGCGGTCGCTCCTATCGTTCGAGGAATCTGCTCGGTTGCAGGTATGAGACTACTGGATGTTGAGGGGGGGACGGGTGGCCTGGATTCCAACTTCAAAGCCAAGGTGTCGGTGGCAGTCGAGGCCATGAAAGAAAACGACCTGGTTTTCCTGCACATCAAAGCTCCAGATGTGGCAAGTCACAACGGTGATTTTGAGCAAAAAGTCCGGACAATAGAAGGAATCGATGATGGCATGGAGGGGATAGTCAGATCCGTGGATCTTGCTCGCGACTACGTGGTGATAACGTCTGATCATGCGACCCCGGTAGCCTTGAGGGATCACTCTGCTGATCCTGTGCCAATCCTAATTGCTGGACCAGATTTTGACATCAGCGAAGTGACAGGATTTTCTGAAAGAACGGCAGCCAAAGGCAACTTAGGAAGACTGCTGGCTACTCATCTAATGCCAATACTGATGAACAGACTGGAAAGAGTAGAGAAATTTGGATTCTGAAGAAATCTGTCCCCTAGACAACGAGAGACATGGACGCAATTCTGGAAAGGTAGAGACATACTTTCGCCATTGCCTTCAGACTTCTTAGGAAGTCAATGTTTCCGCCCTTTCCTCGAGTTCTGCTAAGAATTCTGCTGACAGCGGCATAGGATTTCTCTAGCCTTCGAGGCTCAGCTGGATCAAATCTCCACAACGCCTTATATCCGCTTATGACGACATTCCAAGTTCTCTCCAAAAGCAAATGATCTGGATGAGAAAGAACAACCTTTGCTAGTGAGCCAACAATCTGACTGAGCATTTCAAGGTTTGTGGAGATTCCTAGAAGGATGAGCCCCGCAGACATATCGACCTGCTTGTGACCCTCGACAATGAGCCTTTGTGCAAGACAAGTCGCCTCCTCCAGTTTTTGTCTGACGGTGACTTCATCTTGCGACGAATTCCCAGAAGAGAGCATAGTCACCGCGCTTCCCAGAATCGGAAGAATGTCTCCAAGATCTTGCTTTGCCTGCTTGAAAGCGGAGGATCCACTTGCATCTAGCTCTTGAAGAATTTCATTGACAGTTTTTGTGTCTCGTCGAGTGTCCAACATTTGTGTAGGTTTCGGAGGACCACTGACCAAGAGTGGGCAGTCTTTTGGTCTACATTTCCCGCACCATCCTGAAATGCATTCCAAGATTGCCTTACCACATCTGGCGCAAATCATTGCTGGCCAGATTGCCTTTGAAACCAACCAAGTTGTTTCGAGGGCGTCTTCCTTGTTTTCTGCCGTTCTTACGCTGATTCTTCCACCCTTTGAAACCACAACAGTCTTTCCGTTGAACTCTATCTTTGCGATTCCAAGGTTCTGAGAGCATTTCACACCGGAGAATATCTGAGAGAGATTCAGCAACCAACACAATTTCGACGAATCCAGAAAATCCGACGATGACTCTGAGCCGTCTCTAGCCGAACCCAAATGAGTTTCAGCCGAGATCTTGCCGGCCTCAGTTACACACGGCCTGATGTATGTCATTCCAGGATTTGACTTGACCATGTTGCCCCCACTACTCATGTGCACCTTTGCCTCTTGGCGCATGTGTCTGCGTGCGTGGCTGATGTGTTGAAACTACTGCGTAGCTGCGTGCTCGTCTCACGGCACAGCTTGCAGACCAAGGAACGCTTGGTACTGTGTCTGAATGCGTGTTGTCATCTCATTCTATTCTACGTGTACGCGATACAAGTCCATGTCAGGTCCAAGCAACGTCAGGAAGTCCCTCGCTGCTCTCTCAACATCTTTCGATTGTGTAACGTATCTTCCAACGATGAGTATGTCAGCTCCTGATTCGATTGCTTTTGGCGCAGTTGACGGATCGATCCCACCTGCAACAGCTACTAGAGTTTTCCTTGCCGCGAATGTTTCCTTGATTTGGCGTATCAGGTCCCACCTGGTGGGACCAACGTGTTCCTCGTCGATCCCTCTGTGAAGGATGACAACATCCGGAACCTCGTCTAACGATCGCAATGTCTCCAGAGGATTCTTCACATCCATCATATCCACGAAGGCGTATATGCCGAGTCTCTTCGCTTCGTAGATGAACCGATTCAGAGTTTCTTTGGAAGCCAGCCCTGAAGCTACTACTGCATCGGCTGTTTCGTCGAAGGCAAGATCTACCTCGACCTGACCCACATCCAGCGTTTTCATGTCAGCAATGATAAAGATGTCCTTTGCTATTTCACGAAGATCATGTATGACCTTGGTCCCGTATTTCTTTATGAGCGGAGTCCCTGCTTCAAGAATGATTCTATCGCTCCTTGGCAACTGTGTCAAGATTGTCTTCGTTCGTGCGATGTCAGGTATGTCGAGAGCTATTTGCATGTAGGGAGGCATCCATAGCCTAGGCACTCTGAATCCCATCACGGGATGTGTAGCTCTATCCTTGTCATACATCAGCTTTTCAAGACTAGGATACTGTTGAAAGGCTCTTCTCAGCGCAAGCCTGGTGGCTCCGTAGTTATAGTGATAGATCTTCCTGTAATCCTTCGCCTCTGGGTGTATGAAGACGGAGCAGATAATGACCAGATCGTCGGCCTTGTCTTGAGGAATCACGCCCTCTTCCACTGCGTCTGCGACAGCTTTGGCTACCGCAGCCTGCGCGGGCCCAAAGATTCTTGACACTTGATCCATGTCTTTGATAGTTACCTTCGGAACGATCAAAGTATATGGTTTCGAAGGAAGGTTCGGACGGATAACCGCAAGAAGAGGCGTATGCCCTTCCGAGAGATTCACAATTCCGTTCGCAAACGCCTGCCCCACAGGCCCGTTCTTCTCACCCACAATCAAGTCAACGTGAGCAAGTTCAGGGGCTTTTCCTACAAGCGCCTCGCCGACCAGGTACAACCAGTCATCCTCCAGCAACTTAACCTAATCTCAGAAAACTCCACTTAAATCAGTTGTGCAATTCAGCGTGTCTGCCTCATCTAGTCGATCTCTGGTTTTGGTCTTTTTCATAGGAGAACGCACGCTTCAGAAACGCTTAATTCACTACGCGTCTCCATGCTGCAAAACGTTGAGAGGCACCAGGATGAGAAGAAGTACTTTAGGCTTGGTCTTTCTTGTCATGCTTACCCTTCCGGTCATCACACTTCCCTCTGTCAACGCAGATCCTCAGCCAACAATTCTGCCTCGAACAGCCGTTCTGCGTTACTCACTCTTTCTGAAGTCAAACTACTCGGTTTCACATGACATAGATTTCGTGTGGAGTTTCAGAGATACGAACTGGTCGAAAGTGACATTTCAATCGAGCAAACCCATTCTTGCGGGATCAGCCACAGTGGACAGTCAGGGGCAAACTGTATCAAAGACTGCTTTCGACGCTATCCAGGCCCTTGGGTGGAGGTTTGAGAAAGCGGCTCCTAGCGATCTTCTTCATATCGACTTCAACGTTAGGGTTGATGTCTCTTCCTTTTCTCCATCTCCCATTGCTTCATCCTCAGTAGGGAAGATTGAAGACATGAGTAAACATCTCTCATCGGCGGATCTCAAGAAATACTTGAACGAGACATACTATTGGGATTATTCAAGTTCAGAGCTTCAATCGATTATCCGCGTCATTCGCCAACGAACCACTGGGTCCTCAAACGTATATGATGTTGTTAGAGGCACATTGCTTTGGTTTGCCGAGAACATGATGTACGACTATCCTTACGAATTTGACTATCCTACAAGCAGAATCAAGGCAAGCGAGGTTCTGAAGCAAAGCCTTCTCGGACGTCACTTTGGAGTGTGCAGGCATTTCGCAGATCTGTTCACTGCCATAATGAGAGGTTTCGGCGTTCCATGTGTCAAGGAGGAAGGCCTGATTCTTGAGGATGTCGATGGAAAGGTTCGTGCAGTTGGAAGACACGCATGGTGCATAGCATATTTGCCAAAGATAGGATGGACACGTTTGGAGGTGACAGTTCCTGATAGATCAAGCCTTGATTCTATTGGGGTGGGCCTCATCTCCTATCCATGGTACTATGTCCCAGAATATGTTGAGTACACGAACGAAGCGCCAAAGTCGTCCGAAGGAACGGTTTACCCGTACATTGTTCTGGGAGGGTTTATTCGTGTTGAAGAGGAGGAAACAATCGGGGGGGTCACCTGGGAGAGAGTGGCTCTAGTCTGTGTGTTTGTCTTGGCGTTCGGCCTGGCACTTGCACACACTAAGATGAGATTGAGAATAAGAAGGCTGGAGAGATCGTTGCAGTCAGTCACCGGCATACCGGGCGGACACCCAACTCGGATGTTCTGTACATCGTGCGGATCCCAGCGTCCTCCTTTCGGCAACTTCTGTCCCAGCTGCGGGAACAAGCTGGAATAGCATTAACTCGTGGTGTGCGCTCCACCTCTAGACGAAATGAACACCAGTTAGGAAGTGTCTCTAACAGAACCGCTAGGAACAGGATCGAAATGAGATTCGTCGTTCCACTATTATTCACTCTTATTCTCTTTGCCAATCAGACAAGAGCTATGGGCGGAACTATACCTGCAGGCTACTACACAGGATACGATCTTACCTTTTCCATCAAAGTGGTCAACGAAGGTTCATCGAAAATCGACTTGACGAGCAACGCGCTAACAGATCCGGTGACATTTCTGTTTCTGAACAACACTTGCCAAACTGTCATACTGACTTCGTCAAGTCACAAAGTAGCGGCCACCATTGATGAGGAGGAAAACCCAGTCGGCATCTTTCAGGTTGATAGAAGTCTTGGACAAGGACAAATTCTCATCTTGGAAGCCAACTTCAGGGCACTTACACGATTAACCTCTACGAGACGGTTCGAATGGATCCCTCCTCTGGAATATCCTTCCAGCGGCCTGGTACGCGACATACCAGGAGAGTTGATTAAGAAGTACTGTATCTCGGCAGGACCGTGGAGAATCAACGACGTAGATCCATCCTGGTCGTCCGTCAGAGAGCTTGCCTTAAAGCTGGCGGGAAATGAAACCAATGCCTTGAAGGCCGTATCCCGGCTCATTGAATGGGTCGGCGAGAATATCAAGTATCCCAGCTCCAGGAAAGACAGGATTCTATTCCCAAACGAGACACTCACCGCTCTTGAAGGGGACAGTGACGAACAGGCAAACCTAATCATATCCCTATGTCGAACCGTAGGTATTCCGGCCCATCTTCAATGCGGCTACACGTACTATCCTTCGAGAGAAGAGAAGTGGTCCGCATACGACGGACACATCTCTTTCCAACTGGACAGGATGCGTCGGCATGCATGGGCCATGGTATACATTCCTCCTTGGGGATGGCTTCCGGTAGACATGACGATAGGGTACTCCAAGGAAGAACCGCTCCAGGCGATTCAGGCTGCTGCTGCTCAGACCCTTGGCACCGTGATCTCAAACAACTACTTCGTGAAGGACTATGTGTCCGAAGCAAACCGTGACGGCGAACAATTGAGGCGTACAACAGTACGTATTGAGCAAAGGGCGTCTATGAAGCCGATCGGGATCTCTTCTGAGTATCAGGCTAGTGATGCGGCCACACTGACTACTGTCCTTCTGATTGGCTTCGGTGCAATCATTCTGACCGCTTACGTGATTGCAAGATCAAGGACGAGAAACAGACTGCGGGCCCAGCTTCAGAAGGCATAGCAGATGCATGAGGTTAAGCCTTAATTGAGTTACTCAATGTTAGAACCTATTATGGATGTATTTGAAGCAATTCGAGGAAGAAGAAGCATAAGAAACTTCGGCAAAGGAGATATTGTTTCGGAAGACCTGAAACAGATACTGGAGGCGGCGATAAGTGCTCCGAGCGCAGGAAACCTCCAACCGTGGGAGTTTGTGATTGTTCGAAACACTGACACAAAAACAGCTCTGGCTGAGGCCGCATACGGACAGAATTTCATTGCTCAGGCTCCGGTCGTAATAGTCATTTGTGCCAATGTTGCAAGATCTGCCACAAGGTACCGGGAACGAGGAAGAGATCTGTACAGTATTCAGGATACGGCTGCCGCGGCTCAAAACATTCTGCTAGCGTCCTACGCCATGGGGTACGGTTCGTGTTGGGTAGGAGCATTTGATGAAACTAAGGTTGCCCGTATAGTGAACGTCCCCGAAGACGTCAGGCCATTAGCCATAATCCCTGTCGGAAGATCAACTGAATCTCCAGAACCGCGTCCAAAATACAGCCTCGAGAAAGTCACACACGTTGAGAGATTCAACTAGGCCCGTCAACCGGAGCAATGAACACCAAGCTGGCCGATTCACAGGCGCAGGATAGAGGCCCAGATGAGATATTCGAAAATAGTAGAGATCTATGAGCAGATAGAAGCTACAACAAAAAGACTTGAAATGACTGATCTGCTTGTTCGACTCATAAGGGAAACTCCGAAAGAAGACATAGACAAAATCGTCTACCTCACAGCAGGCATTCTGTACCCCGACTTCATGGGAATTGAACTCGGCGTGGCAGACAAACTTGGCATAAAGGCAATCGCAGAAGTGTCCGGAAAACCCGATCATCTCGTTGAGGAAGACTACAAGAGGACCGGTGACCTGGGCATCACGGCAGAGAAATTCTCGTCTGGTAAGCGTCAAGCGACTCTGATTACAGAAGCCTTGACCGTCAAGAAGATCTATGAAACATTCGACAGAATCTCTCGCGCAACAGGTCCCGGGTCAATAGAGCAGAAGGTCAGACTGCTTTGCGGCCTACTAGCCAATGCTTCAGGAAAGGAATCCAAGTACATCATCAGGACGGCCGTCGGCCAGCTTCGACTAGGCGTTGCAGACATGACGATCCTAGATGCTTTAGCAGTCGCATACGGCGGCGGAAAAGAGGCACGAGAAGCTTTCGAGAGAGCATACAACCTGTCATCCGACTTGGGATACGTCGCCAAAGCTGCTGCACTTGGCGGTCTTCGGGAGATCGAGAAGTTTGAGATAACAGTGGGACGACCGATAAGGCCTATGCTTGCGGAGAGACTTTCAGATGCAAAAGAAATCCTTGAAAGACTCGGCGGAACTGCTGCTTTGGAGTACAAGTATGACGGGTTGAGAATACAGGCACACATCACTGAGAAGAAGACCACTCTCTTTTCAAGACGACTGGAGAACATAACTAGCCAATTTCCAGACGCAACGCGCTACATATCAGACAGCATGAGAGTCAAGAATGCAATACTAGAGGGGGAATGTGTTGCAGTCGACCCAAACACAGATGAGATGTTGCCTTTTCAGGCAATCTCCCAAAGGAGAGGAAGGAAACATGACATTCAAGAAAAGACCGAGGAAGTCCCCGTCTCACTCTTCATGTTTGATCTTCTCTTCTTGAACTCGGTAGACTGCACAAATCACCCGTACCCAGAGAGAAGGCAGGCCTTGGCTAAGATTGTCAAAGAAACGCAGCATGTGAAAATCTCCCGGCAAATGGTAGTGGAGAGTTCTGAGGAGCTGGACAAATACATGGCACAAGCGATAAGCGACGGATGTGAGGGAATCATGGTCAAGTCCCTTGGCGCAGATTCAGTCTACAAGGCCGGTGCACGCGGGTTTCACTGGATCAAATACAAGAGAGAATACAAATCAGAAATGACAGACACAGCGGACTTGGTTGCGGTTGGGGCATTCGCAGGTCGAGGAAAAAGGGCCGGAAGCTTTGGAGCACTACTCCTCTCTTCATATAATGACAAAGACGACGTTTTCGAGACTGTGTGCAAATGCGGCTCAGGCTTTACAGATGACGATCTCAAGAAGCTTCCAGAAGCGTTAGAGTCACACAGAGTATCGCATAAGCATGCCCGCGTGAAATCAAAAATGATTGCAGACGTTTGGTTTGCACCGTCTTTTGTGCTCGAGGTCATAGGCGCCGAGATAACGCTCAGCCCTATCCACACCTGCCAAGAAAACGTGATAAGACAGGGAAGCGGACTCGCAATAAGATTCCCAAGATTCACTGGCAACTATAGAACCGACAAAGCACCTGAAGACGCCAACACCTCGCTTGAGATACTGGAGATGTACAAAGCCCAGCTGAAAAAGATTGATACTCAAGCTCAGAATGTTTGACCAGCTCTATCCTTTGGGGCGATAGCCAAGGTCGCTCGCTAGAGATCAATTATGCACTGGAAAAAGCTTAACCTTTCTCTGATCAATCCTTTGGCCCGGGGTACTCGTTGAAGCTGCAGACGGACCAGATAGAAGTCTTCTTCAATCCGCACTCAGTTGCGGTTGTCGGCGCATCTCGAAACGTGAATAAGGCAGGACATGTCATTTTCAAGAACTTCGCCGAAAACAGGGCGAGAGGAATCTTCAAGGGCAGTCTCTACGCGATCAACCCCAACGAGACTGAAGTTCTATCCTACAGGTGTTATCCGTCCCTGTCACGCGTAATCGACCCCATAGAAGTAGTAGTTGTGGTTGTTCCTTCCCAGTTTGTCCCACAAGTAATGAGGGAAGCAGCTGCCAAGAAAGTGAAAGCTGCGGTCATAATTTCATCAGGCTTTCGCGAGGTGGGAAACATTGCGCTTGAGGAAGAAATCAAGGGTATTGCACAAAGTGCGAACATGCGGTTGCTGGGACCGAACTGTCTAGGAGTCTATGATTCACGGACAGGAGTAGATATGATCTTTCTGCCAGAAACCAAGATCCTCCAGAATGGGAATGAAGTGGTAGTCACCCCCAGGCCAATGCCAGGCAATCTTGCGATTGTCACTCAAAGTGGAGCTTTTGGTGTTGCAGCTCTAGATTACCTCGCAGGCCGTGAGATGGGAGTCAGCAAATTCGTGAGCTTTGGAAACAAGGCAGATGTCAATGAGCCTGAGCTATTGGCCTACCTTATGGAAGACAGGGAAACAGAGGTCATCCTTCTCTATGCTGAAGGAATAGCGGCAGGAAGAAAATTCCTTGAGATTGCCAAGGAGGTAACCAAAACGAAGCCGATCATCGCGTTGAAGACTGGTAAGACAAGTTCAGGTGCAAGAGCTGCGGTTTCTCATACGGGGGCATTGAGTGGAACTGACAAGATATACGATGGCGCGTTTGCTCAAGCGGGAGTCATTAGAGCTCGAGACATGGACGATTTCTTTCACATAGCTAAGGCGTTCTCGACTCAGCCTCCACCTGAGGGGGACGGGATTGCTGTACTTACCGATGCGGGAGGACCGGGAGTAATGGCCGCGGACGAATGTGAGACAAGAGGAATCAGTATTAGGAAACTCTCAGACGTCACGCTTCAGAAATTTGAGGTGTTGAAAGATCAGCAGAAGATACCGAAATTCGCGCCAACTCTTAACCCTGTCGATCTTACCGGATCTGCTTCCTCTGAAATGTTTGAATTGGCTACAAAGATCCTTCTTGACGATCCGGACGTACATTCGCTAATTGTGATTGGTCTTCATCACGTGCCGGGCCTTGAGGAGGACTTTGTCGACAGAGTGGCAAATGTCACTAGCCAATACAGAAAGCCAGTGGTTGCATGTGACATCGGTGAGACAGAGATGGCCATGTACGTCAGATCGAGATTTGAAAAAATGGGAATACCATCTTACTCTTCGCCGGAGGATGCAGCTAGGTCTCTTGTCGCACTTGTGAGGTACGGCCTCTACTTGAAAAAAGAAGGTTGCTATGACGCTTATCTGGCGAACATGACGCGAAAGAAGACGCTTGGGCCGAAGTAGTACCTCTCAAGCGTTCCCTACGGCGGTTTTCAGTTCCTCTATTGCGGTCTCATCCTCTATCGTCGAGTAGTCTCCCAGGGGCTTGTTTGATATTATCGCTTTAATGAGTCGACGCATTATCTTGCCACTTCGGGTCTTAGGCAGTTTGTTCGTGAAGAAGATGTCGCTGACGATTACTATTGAACCTAGGGTTTTTCTGACCAACTCTCGCAGGGTTTGCCTCAAGGCATCATTCTGGACTAATCCGTTCTTCAAGACAATGAACGCAGACGCCACCTCACCCCTTAGCTGATCCGGACGGCCAACAACAGCGGCCTCAGCAACACCCGGATGCTGAAGTAATGCGCTTTCTATTTCGATTGTGCCGACCCTATGGGCTGAGATCTTTATGACCTCATCAACTCTCCCCAAGAACCAATAGTATCCGTCTTCATCTTTTATTGCAGCGTCCCCGGTATAGTAGACGCCCGGAATCCTTCCCCAGTAGTCCTGTACGTAGCGATCATGATCTCGCCACAGAGTCGGGGTTAGACCTGGGAACGGGCGCTTGCAGACAAATGTTCCCTCGACACCGATAGGAACAGGCTTTCCCTTCTCATCGACTATATCAGCATCGATGCCTGGAAGCGGAATCGTGGCTGAGCCGGGCTTTATTGGCAGTAAGACTATTCCATATGGGTTGCCTAGCATAGGACCACTGCTTTCAGTCTGCCACATGTGATCGATTACCGGAATTCTGTCCTTGAAGACCTTCTTTTGGAGCCATTCCCATGCCGGAGGATTGAGGACTTCTCCTGCGCAAACCACGAGTCTCACAGAGCTCAGGTCATACTTCTCTGGCCACTCATCTCCGTGCCTCATCAGTGCACGTACACCTGTCGGAGAAATCCAAGCCTGCGTGACGCGATTCCTTTCTATTATTTGCCACCAGATATCTGGTGAAGGATGGTCGGGCACGCCCTCATACATTATTGTGGAACATCCAAAGAGCAAGGGGGCATATACAACGTAGCTGTGACCGACTATCCAACCAACGTCCGAAGTTGACCACCAAACGTCTGTCTCTCGCATGTCATAGACCCATTTGCCCATGGCATAGATGTGAACCTGATAACTGCCGTGAGGTTGAACAGTACCTTTCGGCTTCGCCATAGTTCCAGACGTGTATAATATGAAAGCAGGGTCTTCTGCCTGCGTCTGTTCGACCTCAGCGGCTACCCCCGTTCCCTTTTCCACGGCCTCGTTCCAGAACATGTCTCTTCCTGAAACCATGAGTGGATCCTTTTGGCCCCTCTTCAGGACGATGATTTTCCTTACATTCTTGTCATTCTTCAGAGCGTTGTCCACGACCTCCTTCAGGTTGACTTCCTTGCCACGTCTGTAGCCAACATCTGCTGTGACAACTAGTCGTGATTCTGCATCGTCTATTCTTTCTGCCAGGGCCCCGTACCCGAATCCTCCGAAAACAACCGAGTGAATGGCGCCAATCCGAGTAGTCGACAGCATCGCAACAGCTGCTTCAGGAACCATAGGCATGTAGATTGTGACCCGGTCACCTTTGTTGACCCCTAAGGCCTTCAGAGCTGATGCGAACCTTTCGACTTCATGGAGAAGCTGATTGTATGTCAGCACTCGGGTTGGAAGACCTTCGCCGTTTTCCGATATTATTGCTGCGTGGTTTCCTCTTCCTTTCTTGACTTGGTATTCCAGACAGTTGTATGATATGTTGGTTGTTCCGCCTTTGAACCATGAAAAGTTCGGGTAATTCCATTCAAAGACTTTCTCCCAACGCCTGAACCAGTGCAGCTCACTTGCGACTTCTCCCCAGAAGGTTTCAGGATCCTCAAGGGCTCTTTTGAGCATCCATTTCAGCTGTGGTGGGTACTCTATTTTGGATGTCTTAGTTGCGCTGTTTCCGATCGTTGACACAACAGACACCTGGGACCTTCAGTCTGTATGTTAAGGCACGCCAACAACTATTTCAATCTTGGAAATGATCGAAGGCGATGACTAATGGATTGCTCATTCCCTTTAGGTCTTGGTGAAGATCATCTCTGCAAAAGGAAGATCAAGGTCATCCTGATGAAAGACCACGAGAGTGACTTCGGTGTTTTGGTAATTCCTAGCAGGTCAGCTTTGTAGGACAGGACTCTCTCTAAGGATAGATTCTATTGATGAGGCGAGGAAAAGGTATTGCATCTCTTATGTGTCTCAACTTACAGAGCCAAGACAGTGTCCTCTCGACTCCCATTCCGAAGCCTGAATGAGGAACTGTTCCGTATCGCCTCAGATCTATGTACCACTTGTAGGCCGTTGGATCAAGGTGCTCTTCCTTGACCCTTTGCAGCAATTGATCCAGATCATGTATCCTTTGTCCCCCACCGGTTATCTCTCCGTATCCTTCCGGTGCAAGAAGATCAGCGGATAAGGTGACCTCAGGCTTGGAAGGGTCAGGCATATGATAGAATGCTTTGACTCCCTTTGGAAAGTGGGTGACGAAAAAAGGCTCTTTGAATCGAATGGCAAGTTTTCGTTCTTCTCTATATCCAAAGTCAACTCCCCAATCAACATCCAACCCTTCCTCTCTCAATATGTCAATCGCTTTGTCGTATCTGAGCCTTGGAAACGGAGGACCCACACTTCTCAGGTATTCTGGATCCCGCCCCAGTGTTCTCAACTCATGTTCTGCCGTCTGTGATAGTCGATGGCATACGGCTGTTAGAAGCTCCTCTTGCACTTTCATTATGCCCTCCAAGTCAGTCCAAGGTGCTTCAACTTCCAGATGCCAGTATTCCGTCAGGTGTCTTCTGGTTTTGGATTTTTCCGCCCTGAAGGAAGGAGCAACAGTATAGATTCTTCCGAGACTTGAGATCACAGCCTCAGCATAGAGTTGCCAACTCTGAGTCAGGTATGCCTTTTCGTCAAAATACTTCACTTCGAAAAGTGTCGATCCTCCTTCACATGCTGCCGTAATCAGTGTTGGCATCTGCGCCTCTGTGTAGCCACTTGACTTCAACCATGTTCTGGCCGCGTCAAGCATCTCTGCCCTTGCTCGCATGATCATCTGCATCTTTTGACTTCTGATCCACAAATGTCTATGGTCCAGGAGAAAATCGGGTCCATGCTTCTTCATCGCTATGGGAAATTCCTCGCTCGGTCTATGAAAGATCTTGGCGTCATGCAGTGTTAACTCGAATCCTCTTGGAGATCTAAGGTCTCTTCGAACGACACCCGACAATTCCAGAGTTGACTCGCGTGGCAATTCTTCGAGTTCCTTGAAGAGCCTGTCGGGGAGCTGATCTTTCTTCGCCGTACACTGGATGATGCCTGACCCGTCTCGTATGAGGAGGAATAGTATTCCGCCCCCAGATCTTCTCGAGTGGAGCCATCCCCTAATCGTTGCTTCTTTGGACTCCATTCCTCCAGCCAGTATCTTCTCTACCGCCACATACTCTTCAGTCAAGTCGTAAGAACCTCCAGATGAGGACAGATAGAACTAGATGATGGGTCTCTTCTGAAGTCGCAAAGGCTCGTTAAGGTGGCCACCTTTCACTTAACCCACCAGGGAATCAAATTCATTGGTTGGGTATTTAAGCAATAGTGCGAGATCCGAAGTGCAGTCCATCCTCTTTTGGCGTTTTTGACTGCGATGTCTACCTGCAGATACGAAGTAGCGTCCGCATGATCTTCTTGGAGGCGTGTCCGTCTCCGAAAGGATTCTTCAAGCCAGACAGCCTCTTTTTCGCATTTTTGTCAGCAAGAACCTTCTCCGTCTCCCGGAGTATTCTGGATTTGCATGCTCCGACAAGTTTGTTTGCGCCCATTATCAGAGTCTCTTTCCACTCCGTCTCGCCTCGGAGTGTCAGACATGGCACTTGCAGCAGGAATGCTTCCTTCTGCATACCGCCAGAATCCGTGAGAAGCAATCTAGAGTCTTTCACAAGACTGAGCATATCAACATAGTCAAGGGGGGCGATGGGAAGAAATCCATTGGACTTGGTTACCTTTGACCAAAGACCGAATTTGAGAAGTCTCTTCTTCGTCCTTGGGTGCACCGGAAAGACGGTCAATACGCGAGTTCTCATGACTGCAGAAAGAATCTCCCTTAGTCGTCGTCGATCATCCACATTCTCAACTCTATGCGTTGTCAGCACGATGTAGCTTTCCCGTTTCAGATCCAACCTGTCCAAAATGTCTGACGTCTCGATTGCTCTTCTCCATTGTATCAACGTGTCCAGCATTGTGTCTCCAACGTGAAAGATCAATCGACGTTGAATCCCCTCATTCAGAAGATTTCGCACGGCAAGCCTAGTCGGTGTAAACAGCATGTCCGAGCAGTGATCTACAAGTATGCGATTCATCTCCTCGGGCATAGTGAGATTCCCAGATCTCAAACCAGATTCCACATGTGCAATGTGCACACGAAGCTTTGTGGCCGCTATGGCTCCAGCCAAAGCTGTGTTAGCATCTCCGAAGACAATAACCACATCAGGCCCGTACCGAAGTATCGCTTTCTCCACTCCGATCATCATTGCAGCCGTTTGCTGCGCATGAGTTCCGCTTCCTACCCCCAAGTTCATCTTTGGCGATGGCAAGTTGAAGTCTTTGAAGAAGACGCGCGACATTTCGAAATCATAGTGTTGCCCTGTATGAACAAGCTGAAGCTCAACCATCTTACTCTTGTTCAAGAGCTTGATTAGAGGAGCCGCCTTCACAATCTGCGGCCGAACCCCCACCACAGGCATAATCTTCAAACGACTCAACTGACCACAGCCTCTTCGATGATCCTCAAAGACTGTTAAGCCAGTACTGATCCTATTCTTTCTTTCTGACCAGCGCGTGCGCTACGGTTCATACCGATACTGTCTCGAGATCTCTGCAAGCTCTCAACAAAACCTCCTCTGATTTCTCCCATGTGAAATCGCTCCCACTGTAGACGTGAATAGGGTTTCTCAACACCTCTCTGATTGCGGCAGGGAAATCGCTTAGCGACGCCGTCGTGATGGGGAGATCAGAGTGAGCAAATTCTCCCACCGGGGTTGAGATGACAGGTTTACCTAGGGCGAGATACTCTCCAACTTTTCTGACTGAGTGGGGTGAATAGAACTTGGCGGATGGCCAGTCCTCACGCCGAGGAAGCACACAAACATCTGCAATAGCAATCCAGTTTGGAACAAGATCGTACGCCACCCATCCTGTAATTTTGACTCTATCTGCTATTCCTTTGTCCTCAAGATATCTCTCAATGCTTGGTCTCTCAGGCCCGTCTCCTACCATCACCAAGACTGTCTCATCCTGTTCCTTCAACAAGTCCGTCGCGGCATGCACAAGATCAAGTGTGCATTCGACTGCAGATAACTTGCCCACGAAAAGGATTATCCGTTTGTCTGAGAGGCCCCGTTGCTTCTTGAATTCCTCTGGAGCCACTGTTGGCCGAAAATCAGCGGGAGGATAATTAGGTAGTACGTAGACTTCCTTGGCACCCCACCCTCTGGCGCGTTGTTCCAAGACCTTGTTGACCACTAAGACAACATCAGCATGTCGCGTCATGTATCGCTCTATTGCCTCCGCAACCCAGACAGCTAGTCGACTATGGCCGAAGGCACGTAGCTCCTCGGCCCATGGGCTGCGCACGTCGTAGACCCACCTCTTGCGCCGAATGATCGGCGCGAACCCCCAGATGTCTGGACAGTTGGAAACAAGGTATACATCGGTTCGCTGACAGATCGCCTGAAGAAGAAAGGCAGAGTATCGAATGAGTGCCGCTAGGATTTTCGGTTTGAACCTCGATCTCAGCCTAGGAGCTAGGATGTAGGCGTCATACCCTGCCTTTGTTAGACTTCGATGCTCGAGCTGAATCCTTGGTAGCTTTTCCGGCTCAGGGTGAACGAGGCAGATTCTCATTCTTCTTCCTCTAGAATCAATCGTGCAGCTTTTTCGGATCCCCTCTCTATTGGCGGTACGTCCATTCTTTCAGCATGGGCAACGGATTCCTGAAGTTTTTCTGGTGTTAGCCCATCGAATGGCAGGTAGAGCCCAAAACCTCTCTCCTGAATGAAGAACGCAACTTGTTCCATTTCATGTACGGAGCTTCTCCTCCATTTTGGGTTCGGAACAATGACAACTGGAACGTGATAGTTCAAAGCTTCCCAGATCGTATATCCAAGGTGAGTCACAAGCACTCTTGCGGACGCTAGAACTTCGTCCAGCCCAATGAGTTTGTTCACGACGACCCACCCAGGTTTGCGGTATTCTGATACATTCAGATCCGCTATCGTCATGGTGACATTCTTGAGATCAGTCTTTACTGCAATGTCATAGAGTTCTTTGAAGCCGAAACTCCCAGGGCTTATGATTATCCGACCGTTTCTTGTTGACGGAGCCACATCAGGGAGCAGAAGACCCACATATTTGCCCTTCTTGGAATGAAACTTCAATTGTTCTTTCCACTGTAGGAGCGTGAGATCAGAAATCAGGTCTAAGTATCTTGAGGTTTTGCTGGCTGAGAATATTCGAACAGAATCTTCAGCATTCACAATCCTTGATCCCAATGCCTTTCCTATGATGGATATCGGTATTGCAATGTTAGACCCTGTCGAAACGACTACGTCAGGCCTGTGTTTGATCCAAATCCAGAATGATTGGAGACTGCACAAGACGAATCTGTAGATGAACGGCAGTAGTGGTGTTCTGGGATGCCTGGGTTTTCTGACAGCTACTATCTCTCCAATAGGGGAAAGGCGGTCTTTTGATAGTGAATCCTCTTCGTCAATCAGAAACGTCAATAATGCTTTTTGCTTCAAGGCTTGCCCCAGGGCTAGAGCATATCCGGTGTGTCCTCCTCCTCCAGCGGTTAGCAGAACCTTCATCCGGCTCAGTCCTGAGGTGGCGAGATTCTTTGCTTCGCCCCTATTGCGATGCCATGTATTTAAGTGACGGTTGCGAACCTTAATTGGTTTCGGACGAATTTCTCGTCTATTAGGCGACCTTTCTTGCGGTTTAGACCTGTACATGGAAGAACACGAACTGTTAGACGGGTTCCTTCTTTGACAAACTCGAATGGGTAGGTTCTGCAGACATCTGGACGATAGCGATACTTCGAGCAGACACCTTGTTTCTTGTTCCGCTTCGAGAAGAGAATGCATTCGCCACCAGGTTTGCTGACGAGCATTGTAACAACGTGAGGCCCTAGCGCTACGGTTTCAGTGCAATGGTCGATCTTAGGTACGGACCTTCTCAGTCTCACAAGATCCTTCTGACTCACAACAGGACCACCGAGTCGACAGCAAAATGCTCCACATCTGCGACAGTTGAATCGCAGACTCGTACATTCCATTGAGTCTGTTCTCACCTTGTTGTCTTCGATGAGGAACCTTCCCACCAGTGACATTGACCACAGACCACCGTCACTACGACCGTCCGCATACGCTGGACGTACACTCGACGCTCATTCATGTTTCTATATTCATGGCGAAGGGATATTTTCTCTCTCCGACAGTATTCGCAGACCATTTGAGCAGAAGGTTGCCCTTCCTATCGAACAGCGCGTGGCACAATTTGTGCACATCACTGTCCCTTTACCAATTCGTCCTTCGCATCAAGTGTAGCTGGTTTTCCCAGAACACTACAGGTTTCGTGAGGAAACTCACATACACTGGTCATGATGTTGTTGACGATGGGCGCAGTTTTCTTCACAAAGATGCGTCAAATCAACGTATCTTCTCGGGTCGAACTGCCAAGAAGGCGAAAACGATTCATATTAGTCCGCTGCCCCCAAATGAGCCAACATTGAGGCTCGAATGGTTTGATGACAGAACAGACGGATGCCAAGTACTCAATAGAGATTAGGATGCTTGAGAAAGCCATCCCGGTTTCGAAGGAGGTCATTCAGGACCTGAAGGGCGCGGCGCGCGGAAAGCTTCTTGCTCGAATGAAGAAAGAAGCCTTAGATTGTCCTGTGAAAGGCAAAACGGTGTCTTTTGCTGAGTGCTTTACGTGCAAGAACTTCCTTCGCAGAGTGAAAGGAACTGTGGGATGCAAGGGGGACCAATAAAAGGCGGTTGATTCTCATTCTTTCCAAGTTGTCAGGCTTTATCCTGTTCTATTGAACAACTTCACCTTGCGCGAACCTGTTCGCTACGCGGCTTATCTTGACTTTGACATGGTCACCAGGCTTAGTATTCGGAACAAATATGACAAGGCCTTCGATTCTTGCTATTCCTTCTCCTCGTCTGCTCGTCTCTTTGATATCCAGTTCGTATTCTTTGCCTTCTTCGACCGGTTTTGCGAACATTCGGGGTCTTCCTTCGGAACTCATCTTTTTCACCTCTTTTCGGTTTCAAATGCCTAGGAAGTCTCGGCTCGATTCTATCAAAGGTATCCTAGCCTGTCTGCTCCACGACGATTGCAGTTGCAAAACCACCCATGACTTCGGTTATGCGCATCTTGACCCTGTCTCCCGTCTTCGCACCCCGTACATAAGTCCTGAAACCCTTGATGTTGCATATGCCGTCCCCTTTGCTCCCAACATCTTCAATGACAGCTTCGTACTCTTCTCCTTCCTTGACAGGGGAAGGACGAACCATCTGTTCGAGTTGTACCGGTCTGCCGTAGCGTCCGTATCCTCTAGATCGCTTCTCTTTATACCTTGATTTCTCTGGCAACCTTCTAGGCATTATGCTGCTTTCTCCAGCTAAGAGCTAGGTACAGGAAAACCAGCCTGCCATTCTCGGCGACTAGCTCTTCTCCTGCGGATCTAACTCGGGCGATATTGGGACGTCGATCTGAATTTAAAGCTTGCTGGCATTGCAAACATGTGACTTTCACGAAATTTCTGTCGCAATCATGCAAATCCGTGCTTAGGAGGCCGAATCGATGATCTGCCCCAAGACCGTGGCGACATCTAAGAGGAGGCCCAGTGATTCCTCTGTGAGCTTTCCGGTCAGGAAGAGACGAGATTCGGCCTGATCTATTAGGAGATATCGCAGAAAGCTCCTCGCACGCAGAATGCTATCCACGAATCGACGGTCACTGAGAACGTTTCTTGCCTTGGCCTTGTCAGATGTTGCAGCTTGAAAGCATTCCTCCAGCTTCTCTTGGCCCATCGCGATTGAGTCAAGCATCAATCCGTTCGGACGTTTTGGAGTAGGTTTTGCTTTCGGACAGACCTCAAGACTCAGGCCAGGCTTCGTCTTAGGGAACGCCCAAATAGACACTCGATCGTGTTCTTTGGTTATGAGAGAGAGCGGATAGTGCATCACGTTCTCCCGATCTACGAGTGATATTGCGATCTCAATCTTAGAAAGGGGGGACTCCCTCTTCATGTTGCTTATGGCTCTGAAACCGCTGCTCCCAAACTGACGGAACCCAAGAAACTCGCTCTTTGGCTGCATGCGACTCTTGAGGATTCGCGAGTATCTGACCAGAATCTTCCGATTTCTAAGTCCGCCCACTATGTAGACAATGATGAATGCTGCAGCTAAGATCACAATGGCCTCAAACTCGTTGATCAACTCGATCACGTTTCCAGGTGCAGGTCAGATTCAGCACGTACGCGGCCGTAACAGACAGAGTTAGTCTTAATAACATGTTTCCTGCTAGCTCTATTGAGGGAAAATACAATTGCTTTCTGTATTGGTGATAGTCATCGGAATGGTACTGTACGGATTGACATACTACGGCTACGTGAGATGGTTCGACAAGAACGTAATACAATCTGATCCGAAGCGCATGACCCCGGCACGCACATACATGGACGGCGTCGAGTTCTTCCCGACCAACAAGTATGTTCTCTTCGGTTTTCAATGGAAGAGCATAGCCGCACTTGGGCCGGTTCTGGGACCGATACTTGCTATTCAGTGGGGCTGGCTACCTGCCATGCTCTGGATATTGTTCGGGAACATATTCATTGGTTGGATCCACGACTACACAAGCATAATGGCGTCTGTCCGATCCGAAGGAGCATCATTCGGACCAATAACGTACGAATTGATCTCACCTAGAGCGAGGACCATACTCCTGGGCTACATACTCTTCTACCTGATCCTGATTCTCTCCTCGTTCACGAACACGGTGGCAGGTACCTTTGCTTCATTTCCAGTGAGTCCCATACCTGTTCTGGTTGTGACCTTGGTCGGTGTCTTGTCCGGCTACATGGTGTACAAGTTCAAGGTCAACATCATCTATACAACAACGTTTGCAATAATCGTGATGGCGCTAGGAATCTGGCTGGGGATGCTGTTCCCGATTACGGTTCCAAAGGAGTTTGCTCTAGATTTCTGGATGTTCTGGACTCTGCTCTTCTGCTTCGTGGGTGCGATACTGCCCATATGGGTCTTCATCCAACCAATCAACTACATGTCGTTCTACTTGGTCTACGCCGCAGTCATAGGCATCATTGCGGGGATCTTCGCGGGATTTCCGAATTTTGGCAGAGTCGCCTTCACGACATTCTTTGATCCAAGCACTACGCCTTCAGGTCCATTGTGGCCAATGATGTTCGTTGTGATTGCATGCGGCGCGATCTCCGGATGGCATAGTCTGATAGGCTCGTCAGTCTCATCGAAGCAACTGGATACAGAACCCGATGCACGGTTCATCGGAGGAGGAGCGATGCTGGCAGAGGGCATATTGGCTCTTGTAGCATTGATAACAGTGGCCATATTGACACCAGATGCTGTCAAGGGAATGGCCCCCGCAAGCATCTTCATCAAGGGAGGATCTGTGCTGCTTGGAAACGTCGGACTTCCTGCCGCTGTCGGCTCAGCCTATCTATCTGTAGTCATCATTGTGCTCGCGATTACGATCATGCACATAGCGCTAAGGATTTCCCGACTTGCTTTGGCGGAGCTTGCTGGATCTAGGGTTGGAGGACTCTTCAGAAACGTCTACCTGACTTCAATCGTAGTATCGGCGATTGTCTATCTGGTCACGAGCCCACGGTTCGGAGCTGCCTTTGGCTATATTTGGGGAACTTTCGGTGGCGCTAATCAGCTAATGGCCGGAATGGCTCTGATGATAACTACACTTTGGCTCACAAAGAATAAGCGGCCAACGACGTATACGATGGTTCCGATGCTCTTCATGTTGGTAACGACCATTTCTGCGCTCATCTATCTGGCATACTCAGGAGTTCTGCTCTACATCGCGGACCCAACAAAGATAGGTGCTGGAATCGCGGCTGGCATAAACATCCTGCTACTGGCGCTGGCCTTCTTCATGTGCTATGAAGGTGCAGGAGCCTTCAGTCGGCTCAAGGCTGCGAAAAAAGCGTGAGACACACAAACATGCTCTAGAAACCCCATTATGGGGTTCCCCTTTTTTCTTCCCTTTCCATCATCCGCGCAGGGCGTCGGCTATTCTGCCGATCATGCCGACCCCTGTTACCTCTGTATCGTACAAAGGAACTTGAGCTCGGACCATGTCAGGGAATTTGCTTTGAACGAGATCAATGTACCTTTGCTGCTCTTGGATTTTGTTCACCAGGTACGGCGATGAGTGTTCCACATCACAGATTTCCTTCGGTATCACTCCGTTCACTATGACGCCTCCGGTTGGAATGTTGAATGCCTGCACCCATCCGATGAAACGTTCAATGACTGCTATGGGCAGGGATAGAGGTAGCGTCACAAAGAAGAAAGCCGTTTTGTCCTTGTCGGTTAGAAGCTTCCTTCCCACCTCAGTACTCTGTCTAGTTGACAGAAGCTTAGCCAGAAGAGGATCCTTCTTGACCTCCTCTGCAATCTTCTGCTTTCTGAATGAAAGCTTCATTCTGGTCGATAGGGCCTCTTCTCTGCTCTTCACCATCTTCATGAGCCAGAGATCATACACTTTCGACATGCCTAGAAGCCGGTAGGTGTGAGCCACAGGTGCAGTGTCAAACACGTAAGCGTCGAATTCTCCTTTCACTATCACGTTGATCATGTCCTCGAACATCGCTGTTTCTTCGAATGCTGGATTGGTTGTTGCAACATCAATGAACTGCTCCGGGTTCAAAGGTATGTCGGCGTACTTGAGAAAGGTGAGGATTATGTCTCTTATTTCCTGCTTGTATCTCTTGACTGTCTCGGAGACGTCGATCTCCAAAGCAAACAGATTCTTGGTTCCGTCTATCTTCTGGATCCCCTTTCCCAAGATGTCTTGACCAAACGCACTGGACAGACTGTGAACAGGATTGGTTGAAGATATCAGTGTCTTTCTGCTCAGGGTCTCCGAGAAGTAGTGAGCCACTCCCGCGGCCACCACTGTCTTACCTACGCCTCCTTTGCCGCCTAAGAACATGTACCTCAGATTGGGATTGGCTTGCACAAATTCCTTGAAGTTCGGACCCATATCATTCCCGCCTACGCGAATAGAATGCCAGCAACCTTGGACAGCATCTCTAGGCCTTTAGGTTCACGATCAAACATGGGAACGACGCCTCTTATGAGAGTACCAAACTCATTCTTGATCGTCGCCATGTACTTCTGTTGCATCGAGATTCGGTTCTTCAGATAGTCCGGAACGCAAGGATCCTTCTGCAGCTCCACTGGATATACTTGGTTTACGAGGACACCGCTCAGTGGAATGTTGAAGGCTTGGAACATTTCCAATGCTTTCTTGGTATCCATAATGGGCATCGATTCAGGTATCAGCACGTACAAGAACCCCGTGTGATCCTTGTCTCGCATCACGGTGCTAACGAAGTTCAGCCTTGACCTTATGAAGGAAAGCTCGTTGACCATCTGATCCTCCTGTGCCAGACCTCCACTGCCACTAAGAACAGTTGCAACGTCGCCGTATTCTCCTGCCTTCTTTCTTGTCTCGGATATCTTGCCTACCCAAGTATCCAAGATCTCGGCCATGCTTAGGAATCGAATAGCATGTCCGTGAGGCATCATGTCGAAGATGTAGTAGTCGAAATGGCCGCTCGACATCAGTTCGACCATGGCGTCGAAAGTCGCGGACTCAGCCATCGCAGGCTCTGCAGCAGAGGATTTTATGTAGTCTTCAATCTCCTCCGGCACCTGCTCAAGGCCATGCAATTCTTTGATCTTCGTTCGAATCTCATCTTGATATTCGGCTATTCTTCTGTCTGCGTCGATTTCAAGAGCGAACAGGTTCGGAGCAAGCTCTACTTCTCCCTTTCCGAAAATGTTCTTTTCAAAGATGTCTGTGAGGCTTGCCTGAGGGTCGGTTGAGAACACGACTACTCTCTTACCTCTGCTTGCGAGCCAGTATGCAGTGGCAGCCGACAGAGTGGTCTTTCCTAGTCCTCCCTTTCCTCCAAAGAGTATGTATTTCAAGTCCGAGTTTTGGAGAAGGTATTCCTTCAACGAGAGTGTCTGTGACATGTCAACCACGAATCTAGAAGATAGTGTCTGTGACATCCCTTTCGCGGAGCAAGGTCCTCTTCCAGGTTTTCACGTGAGGCACGGAGTATGGCAGAAGCCTCAGGCTGTAGTATGGTGGAAGTATGGGAACGCCAAGCATGTCTCCCATTGTAATCAGCATGAAGAGGTTCTCGAGATACATCCGTGTTTTGAGGGCGTAGGTGACCATACCATGCATTGCCATTCCGTAGACGAGCCCCTTGACCGCTTTCTTAACTTCGCTTTCTTTTTTCTCTCCCTTCTCATTCTTTCCTGAATCAGTCAAAGCTCTATCAACTCATCAGCTAAAGATCGCTGTGGCGAATATTTCCGTTTCGTACCAGTTACAAGAGGAATCGATCTATAATATCTTTCTCCTTTAGGAGCGCTATCTTCCAGTTCTTGATCTTGGGAAACCAATAGGGGATAAGCTTCAACCGGTAGTAGGAGATTGTTGGGAAACCAATCATATCTCCGATAGACACTAGCATAAGGGCCTGTTCTGTGCACTCTCTTAGTCTGAGAGCATCTTGTGCCATCTCGAATGTTGTAGCGCCAAACAGAATGCTCTTGAGAATCTGTCTTACTTTGAAGTGTTTCCTGTGTGGGGTGCATGCTTCCAAGGCATTCATGTGGTTTCTCCCATATTCCTTGCTTTGAACATCATTGTGATCGGGATATTTCAGACCTACGCGCCTCCGGAACCGCCGGAAGCCAGCTTAGGAACACTAGCGGAGCTGTTCTTGAAGCAACGGAAAGCAGTCGTATGCCATTCGTCTTTGTCAAGGTTCTCTGCTCGACGCGCACTAGCTACTTGAGTGTAATGTCCAATGCGACCTGGTACCAGTTAGGGCCTGTGCTCCTAACAACTCTGCCGTATTCGATGGAGAAATATCGTGGTTGAGCCTTCAGTTTCTGAGTGACTTTCTGGATGATCTTTTGGATTGGATCTTCATTCTTGTGCGCATAGGTAAAGTCGTAGTAATGGATTGTTCCTCCTTCTTGACCTATCGCAGCTGCGGCAGATTTGAGATAGAGATATGATTTCTCCGGCAGAGGCATCACAATTCTCTGTAGACGCTTTTGAAAGAAGGATTCAATGACCTCTTTCGACTCACCAAGAATAGCTGTGACTGTGCCCCTGACACGGTTTGACCTTATGTTTCTAAGCTGATATTTGATGGCATCAGGGTTCAAGTCCACTGAGTACACATGTCTCTTCCCTGGCTGTTTGGCGATCCTGATTGAGAAGCACCCCACACCTGAGAACATGTTCACAATGTTCTCATGTTTTGCCGAGTTCCTGCACAGTTCCGAAATTCGAGTCCTCTCGTGAAGAAGTCGCGGAGAGAAGTACGTCTTAGCAAGATCCACTTCGAAGACACATCCATGCTCTCTGTGTGAGGCTACCGTCTTTTTCTCTCCGCATAGCCACTCTAGTCTGCGCGTCCGGAAGTCGCCTTCAACCGCGCCTACTTGCCTCAGAACCGTCTTCACATGAGGTAGATGGTTTCGGAGGGCGTTCGCTATGAGAAAGCGATCTGCTTCGAGTGGTTTGTGGATCTTGATGACTGCCACATCGCCAACAAGATCAAACCCCTTCACTGCCAACTCTATCCTGTCTTCAGGAAGAACGCCTTTCAGCGCTTCCGCGACCACTCGATGCCTACGCCCCATGTCCTTCTCGTTCTCCTCAAATGACAACATGAGCGAGTAAGTGTTGCGATGAATCGCATGTCGAATACGTTGAGGTGTCCTCAATAAAGATAGATTGTTTGACAGCTCGGATCAACTTCTGGTCCACGTAGAAGTATTTATTATCAGCCAACTTGCTACTTACCGAGCGCTGCGTACATCTCGGTCAAACTGAAGGTTGCCTGGAGCATGAGTAAAGACGAGACCCCTTCGAGTGAGAACTCAAAGGAGACTGCAGGTATTCAGTATGAATGTGTCAGTTGCGGTACGAGGGTGAGTGCAGAACAGCTGGCGGTAACCCCTGAGATAAAGTGCCCCATCTGTGGATATCGCATTTTGAAGAAGGTGAGGCCTCCTATAGTTCGGCATCTCAAGGCACGGTAGAGAAGCTGCTCAGTTTGATTTGAGACAACTATGACGAGCAAGAGTCCCATACGTGGCAATCTGTCACCTGTGCGGCACCAATGTGGCAATCGAGTGCCAGTTTCTAAGCCTTCGAGGAGGAACTTGCCACAGCGCCGAGATAGATTTTGGGACGAGGTTCTTCACCTTATACAACACCTGTCTTTCGCGCGCTGGACCTCTCGACTCGAAAGGTGATGTGTACGCGACGACCTGATCGCTGGCAAAGCTTCCGATATCTTAGAGTTCCTGTGGACTATCCTACTGGTATTCATTGGAAATGTGTCTGTTGCACGATATGTTGCCAAGATACCTCAACACACGAGCGTTGTGTTAGAGTACTGCCACAAGAAGTTACAAGGATCTGCCTTGAAACTGGCCTTAAGTCACAGGAATTCTCAGTTCAATCTGCAGGCTCCCCCCCCTACACTCATGAAATGCGAAAGTCCAATGGCAAGTGTCTTTTCCTTCGAAGAGGGGCGTGTTCAATCTACAACGTTAGACCGATAACTTGCGTCTTCTACCCGTTCTTTCTGAATCGGAACGGTGACACGCATTTCAGGTTTGAACTCACTCCAGAGAGGTGCAAGGGACTTGGCCTAGGATCTGAGCTGACAAAGGAATACTTCCGTCACTTATTCACTCTTGCGAAACAACACCTAGAGCTAGCGGGAGAGGATTTAGTTTTATAGCCGGACCGCGAGATCAATAGTCCGTTCGCAAGAGTGAAAGTCTTTGTCAAAGCCAGACAAGTATGAACTTCTCGCTGAAACTGCGAAAAGAAGAGGCTTCTTCTGGCCGTCATTTGAGATCTATGGCGGAGTGAGCGGCTTCATAGACTATGGCCCACTGGGCATTGGTTTGCGACGAAAGATAGAGGAGAAGTGGCGGGACTTTTTCATTAGACGTGAAGGACTCTTGGAGCTAGATACGCCGATAATAGTTCCCGAGAGAGTCTTCGAGGCATCTGGACACGTCGAACACTTCAAAGATCCCGTCGTTGAATGCGTAGCATGCAAACGATCCTATCGAGCTGACCACCTTCTCAAGGAGAAGACCAACATCAACGCTGAAGCGCTGTCACTCGACGAAATGGATAGAGAGATCAGAAAGAACCTTTTGCGATGCCCCGAGTGTGGTGGAGAGCTCTCAAAACCGAAGCAACTCGGAACTATGTTCAAAACCACTATAGGACCATACATCGAGTCAGCAGCATATGGAAGACCTGAGACAGCACAGGGAATCTTCATTGACTTCAAGCGTCTATACGAGATTGGAAGAGAAAGACTCCCACTTGGAATCGCTCAGATTGGGCGCAGCTTGAGGAATGAGGTGTCTCCCAGACAGGGCCCCCTCAGACTTAGAGAGCTTAACATGATGGAGTTCGAGTTCTTCTTTGATCCAGAGAATGTTCACTCAAGTAAGTTCGAAACGGTGAGGGCTGAGGTCCTACGACTGGTGCCGGCTGAAAAGAGGCTGAAAGGTGATGAGGAACCACTCTCAGTCACAGTTGGAGAGGCACTTGAGCGAGGGTACATCCTGAACCCCTGGTCCGCCTATTTCATGGTTCAATCCAGACGATTCGTTGATGCCATAGGGATTCCAGCGGATAGGCAAAGATTTCATGAGAAACTTCCAAGCGAGCGGGCTCACTACTCAGCTCAGACATATGACCATGAGGTTTTGCTTCACCGGTGGGGGTGGGTTGAGCTGGCTGGCCACGCGTATAGAACTGACTTCGACCTTAAGGCACACATGGAAGGATCTGGTGTCGACATGAGAGTATTCAAACCGTATGACCGGCCGATAAGAAAGACTGCGAAGAGACTGATTCCACATCTTCCTGTCCTCGGTAAGAAATTCGGTGAAAAGACGAAGAGAATTGCGGAAAAGATCATTCGACTAGATCCCAATGTCGTTGAGAAGACCTTGGACGCACAAGGCTATGTCGAAATCGAAGGCTGCAAAATCGGTCCAGAAGACGTCAAGATAGTTGAGGAAGTTGGTGAAGAGACTGGAAGGAGATTTGTTCCCCACGTGGTTGAACCTAGCTTCGGTTCCGACCGCCTTCTTTATGCTGTCTTGGAGTACGCCTATTCCCGAGAAAATGACAGAGTTGTCCTTCGTATTCCAAGAGACATGGCGCCAGTGCAGACAGCAGTCCTTCCTCTCATGGCTAAGGATGGCTTGGCGGAGAAGGCTCTCCTATTGTACGAGGCGCTTTTGGATGGAGGTTTTGATGTTGAGTACGATGAAACTGGTTCGATCGGTAGACGATATGCAAGATCAGATGAAGCGGGAATTCCTGTCGCCGTTACGGTTGACTACGACACTTTGAAAGATGACACGGTGACTCTGAGGAATAGAGACACGTGGAAACAGGTTAGGGCCAAAGCTACAGACATTCCGCATCTATTGAGAGCATACATTCACGGAGAAAAGGAATTCGATCAACTGGGTAAGATGGTTCCAGGGAACAGCGCAGCTTAGGCCAGATTAGATACTTTTTTAACGCCGCTTTGACAAGCCCTTTCTATGAACCATTTGGTGCCCGTCCGTTGACGTTCCCCATCGAAACTGAGGCGACAATTAGACGAAGAATGCTCACTATCTGCAATGATCACGGAAGAAAAGTCGTTGACATAACCCGTCAGCTTGTTCAGATGCTAGATGCTCTGGCGGGGGGAAAAGGGAAGGAGGCAAAATCCAACTACGATCAGATGCTAATTATGATAGAGGAAACTGACAAACTCAAAGCCACTCTGCTAACAGAGGTCGCTTCAGTCGGAAGCCTTCTAATAAACCGAGAAGATTTCCTTCGACTCATTTTCAAGGTCTCCGAGATCGCCGACATAGCGGAGGCTGTCGCGTTCAGGCTTGACGGCATTATGGCCAAGAAATGGAAAGTTGACAGCAAGCAGATGAAAGCAATCGCCTCGCTGATGGGATTGGTTTTGGAGGAGATGGTTAGGCTGCGAGATACCATGATGTCTCTCAACCTTAATCCTGACAAAGCGATGCAACTGTCAAAATCCGTTGAGGCTGTTGAGAGAAAGATTGATTTTGAACACAGAAACCTAGACCTGGAACTCCTCGCCAGTAAGTCCTCCATTCAATCTGTACTTCTCCTCAGAGATATCGTCCAACGCCTCGAAGCAATGGCCGACACTGGACTTGACGTAGTGGATCTGGTAAGGGTCATAGCTGTTGTCGGCTAGGAACTGAAAACATGTCGAAACCTATCGAAGCAGAGCTAGTAGGTGCTCGCCTCATCGTCTGGGACCCCAAGGACAGCATGGCGCTGTACAGGTCAGGATTCTATGGCAAACCTGTTGGCTTGCCGAAACCAAAGCCTGACCAAGATTTCGACGCACCTCTAATGCTTGATCTAATGGAAGGTCTCTACTTGCTTGAAAAGAAAAAGCTGCGCATTGTGGACCCAGCAACCGGAAAATCGATCAATAAAACGCTCCTGTCGAAGCTAGCAGCCAGAATCTATCAAGGCTTCAACCCGACCTACAAGGTCTACAAGCACCTACGAGGCAAAGGGCTAGTAGTTGCCCCGGGGATTAGGTTCGGCGCAGATTTTGCGGTCTATGAACGGGGGCCTGGGATTGATCACGCTCCATTTCTCGTATCAGTGAAACAGAAACACGAGACTATGGGCACGTTTGAAATTGTCAGAGCAGGCAGACTTGCCACCACGGTCAGGAAACAGTTTACGATAGCCGTTCCAGATGCGAAAAATGAAGAGATTGACTATCTTGTTTTCGGCTGGTTCCGGGCCTAGAACCCACAGGAAAGCGCCAACAGATGATATTTCAATTTCATGGGATTGTGCTCTTCAGGACCCTTTTCTCTGATACGTCTACAAGTAAATCAACAGTTTTCAAAACTCTTTTAAGGGATAAGACTGTACGACGTGGGAAAGCGGTTCTTGCAGTCTGAGTCTGGGTATTCGTCTGGGTGAAATGTTTGGCTGATACCAAGGTCGGAATACTAGGCTACGGTGTATATATTCCGTGGCAGAGAATTCAGACAGAAACGATTGTGAGAGCTAGAGAAAGAGGAAAGAAAGACCTCGGAGAAATCGTGGACAAGGTTAGGAACGGCCTGCTGCTGAGATACAAATCGATTGCTGGCCATTGTGAAGATACCATTACCATGGCCACTGAGGCGGCTGAGAACGCCCTCAAGATGTCAGAAATCAAGCCTGAAACCATAGGAACAGTCATCGCTGGATCTGAGTCAAAACCATATTCAGTCGGCCAGATTGCCAGACATGTGGCGTCGTTCGTGGGTGTCGGCAATGACGTTTTCACAGCTGACCTGGAGGGAGCATGCAACGCCGGCATGCAAGCAGTCAGCTTCATCGAGTCTGACATAAGGGCGGGCAAGATCGAATACGGCTTGGCAATCGGATCAGATATCGCTCAGGCTCCCAGAGGAGACCCATTGGAATATGCTGCAGGCGCAGGTGCTGGCGCGTTCGTTCTAGGAAAAGAGGGCGACTTTGTTGCAACCATTGAGGATATCGCACCTTACTCGAGTCTAACAATGGACTTTTGGAGAAGAGAAGACGTTGCAGTGCCTTCTCATTTCGGCAGAACGACTGTTGATGCGTATATTCAGCATGTGACAGGAGCCATGGCTCATTTGCTTCGAAGGCACAAAGACATGAGAATCAGAGATTTTGATTATGTTACCTTTCACCAACCGTCAGGGTACATGCCTCTGAAGGCATGCAAATCTCTGCTACAACCATCTCCAAATCCCACTGGCAGCGACATAGTTGAGAGAATGAAGCTTACCGAAGAGGATATAGAGCAAAAAGTCAAGCCATGGCTTCGCGTTTTGGACACTGGTAACACCTATGCAGCTTCGACACCGATCGCGGTTTCGTCGATATTGGACAAGTCAAAGCCGGGCGAGAATATTCTGGCCGTTTCCTATGGCTCTGGCGCATATGCTAACGCTACGTGGATCAAGGTTCAAGACGGAATCACAAGAAAAGCTGGATTGGTACCCTCAACTCAAGAGTATGTGGACAGAAAGGTGGAGATACACCTTCAGACATATCATGATCACATCCTTGAGAGACTCAGAAGGATGAGGAAATACTTCGAATCCTATCGGCTAATCGGAGACATAGAGCCGGTCGGATCAGAAAAAGCGGAAATCCTTCTCTGCGACGGATGCAAAAGAGTGTACTATCCTGCTCGAAGCAAGTGTCTTCAATCTGACTGCAAAGGTGGCCTAGAGAAGAAAGCTTTGCCCAAACATGCTAGGCTCAAATCATTCAGACAGCTCTCCCTAAAGGAGAGATGGATTACCAACTACGATGTCATCAAGAATGGACAAGCTGTTCTCGTGGATTGTACGATGAGCGATCTCAAACTTGGAATGGCACTTGAGGCCGTGACGAGAAGGCTAGACTATGAAGGAAAGAACGGGCTAATCATATACGGCCCCGCCTACAGGCCAGTCTTCCGCGATAAGACAGCACACTTCAACTAGGACCGATCAGAGCGATCACACTGAGCGCGCTCTATCACAAGCAGTAAGCAAGACAGTCTTTGTTTGAAGCCAAGAACGAAGAGCCTCCTTCCCAGACTCTCTTCTGCACAGCCCTCCCGACCAATGGCAATCAGCTGCAAGGCTGATCTAACTCTCTGACGCACGCAGGCGGCGCGACCTACTCCTACGACAGACGGAGAAGGATACAACCGTCACAAGAAGAAGCAATGATAACCCAAAGCCCGAGAGCAGTCCGTCACGAACAAGAGCTTTGGATCGTACCGATCGTATCAGCGACTCATTGTAGATCAGCAGTGCAAGTGCCGTAGTCTCAGTATTGGGACTGCCCATCGGCATTCCTTCTCCATTAGACAGTGCAGCCAACCCTCCGTCACTTCGCTGCATACTCCAAAGGTGATTTTCCATATCATTCAATGCTGCGAAGCTCACCATCAGAATTTTCGCCGTGTAGAGCAACAAGGCGAGCTTTTGATTGCTGTAGAATCCATCAACCATCGTGAATGACCAGTCATCTAGTCCTTTCCCGCTCCAAAGAGAGATCGCTTGATGGAATGAGCGATAGGCCTCACGGGTTCTTCCTTGCAGAAAGAACTGCAGAGCTCTGTAGCATATCAAATCTGCATACAGGCCATAGGAGACAACCAGAGAATCGTGTCTTCTCGCCATTACAACATGCTCTGACGAAGATTCTACTATGTAGTCGACCGCATTCCTTATCATCGGTATTTGATCTCCCACTACAACTTCGAAAAGGTCAGAAGGTGGAATTCGATACCTCCGTAGTGCGGATCGGATCCGAACTGATAGATCTGGCCTGAATGGTTCAAGCGCATAGGCTGCAAACAGGTTGTCTGAGTAAAGCCAATAGGTCTGGCGGTACAGCCACTTGAAATCCTCAAATTCCGCCGTTAACCAGTGTTTCCCTGGATCATCACTTTCGTATATGAGATCAATGGTCGGATTGAACCGTTTTGTAAGATAGTCAACAGCTTTGCTGATTTGAGGTTGAAAGGCTGGATTGGTATATGCTGGAGTAACTGAAGATATGTTGGGGAATAGGAGAAGAAATGCGATAGCGAAGCCAATTCCTCTCATTCGATCGTCCTTTTCCATGCCCGGAGGTTTGTATCTTTGAGGATGTTGAACAAATCTACTCATAGCCTTGGAGCATTGAAAAGTGTATCTTCTCTCCTTCGTCTCAATTTGATATTCTTGTGGAAAGTGTTTGCATGCGTCTAGCGAATCGAAGATGGTTTGTGTTATTCGTGGCCATGTCATGGTCAATGAGGGACTCAATCACCAGAACCAAGGCGGGATCCAATTGATGACTTGTTGCCTGTGGAAACAGTTTCATTCAGTCTGCTCTACTAGTCGTTGATACCGTATGTGCCGAGGTATTCCAGTATCATGCTCAGGGGAGCGTTTTCCTCGAATTCCAGTTTTCCTGATCCGAAAAGCCAACTCAGCCAGCCTGTGTCATACGTGACATATCCTCTAAACGTTACTCGAGCGTTCGTTGGATGTTTCCCAACAAGAGCTTTGAGAGGTTCGGTTAGTACTACGCGAATCCTCAGAGTCGCCTGTCCTCCTGAAGGAATCTCGAGGCCTTCCATTATGTCTGCATACCCCACGTGGTTTCCCTTTGGATCTATTATGTCCATGTGACCTCCGGTAACGTGAACTGTTGTGAGATAGCCGTTCTTGAGTCGGTAGCTGACCGCATAGGTCGTCTGATCGAGTTTAGATGTTCCTTGGTAGGTCACTGTCAGTCCTATCATGGACATGAGCAGGAGGATTCTCCATACAGGAGTGTTCATCTACGGCGTATCTCCAGCCTAGAAGACATGTGATGCTGTTGATAAGTTTAGCACAGAAAACATGATAAAACCTGGCCTTGTTTTGGATTGTGGGAAGGGTGCTGGAGAATGAAGTCTTTGGATAACGTGTGGCTCTATTGCGTCGGCTGCGGAAAGAGACTCCCGGCTGATAGCGAGGCGTACAAATGCCCTGACTGTGCTGGAAGACTTGAGATAGGCTACGACTACGCCAAGATTCGAGAGACTGTGAATCGAGACTTGTTTCGCAGCAGAAGACAGCAGAGTATGTGGAGGTATCATGAGCTTCTCCCTGTGGGTCAGAATAGTATTGTCTCACTTGGAGAAGGAACAACTCCACTTGTTGTGGCAGATCGTCTCGGCAGAGAGCTTGGAATGACTCGACTCTTTCTGAAGCTTGAATACACTTGTCCTAGTGGGTCCTTCAAAGATAGAGGGTCTTCACTTCTGTTGAGCAAGGCGAAAGAAATCAAGGCGAGCACAGTCGCAATAGACTCGTCTGGAAACGCGGCAGCATCTTTAGCCACCTACTCAGCCAGGGCAGGAATTTCATGCTATGTTTTCACACCATCCTATGCTAGTGTAGGAAAGCTGGTTCAAGCGATCGCGAACGCAGCGAAAGTAGTCAAGGTGGATGGTACCAGAAGAGATACCTTCGAGATAGCCAAGATAGCAATAGCGAAGTATGGTTGGTACTACTGCGGATTTCAAGTGAATCCGTTCCCGTCAGAGGGATCTAAAACCATTGGTTACGAGATATGTGAGCAAGGTGGGTGGGAACCGCCTGATATCGTGGTTTTCCCGGTGGGCAGTGGAAGTGGCCTGATAGGATGCTGGAAAGGCTTGAAGGAGGCAAAGGAGCTTGGCCTTGTTGAAAAGCTTTCTTCGATGGTTTGTGTCCAACCCGAAGGATGCTCGCCAATCGCTTCTGCCTTCAAACAGGGAAGGAGCATTATTCCAGTTGAGAAACCAAAGACAATCGCAGAGGGACTCATGATCGCTGAGCCTCTGAAGGGAGAGATTGTTCTCAACGCGTTGAAGGAGTCAAAGGGTTTCGCTGAAGTTGTGTCTGACAAGGAGATTATGGACGCAGCGAAACTTCTTGCTGAGCTTGAGGGTGTTTTCGTTGAACCGTCTGCTGCAGCTTCTTTGGCTGGCATGATTAAGCTCTTATCCGAAGGGAAGATAGATCGAGATCAGAAGGTGGCATGTGTTCTCACTGGAATCGGACTCAAGACTCTGGAGGCCTATTCAGGCGCGTTTGCAGAGCCTGTCACGATCAAGCCGATAGAGCGCGAGATTGAGCGAATAGTATCCTGGTCTTCATGAGGCGATTTGAAAGGGCCCCTACTTCCAGGGCACTGTCGACGCCAGCTAACGAAGCATAAAGCACAGGACCTAGGATCGGGTCCTGATAAGTTGACGAGGTGTGTAGGCAGTTACAGAAAAGGTGTCCATGGAAGAAAGATGGTTTGCTCAAGAGCGGCTAGTTTCCTGAGAAACACCTGCAAGGGTGTCAGCCAGCCCCCCCTAGGCGTTTTCTATCCTTCTTCAAGAAATGAGTTCTTCGGCTGCGTTGCACTTTTCGAGATGCTGCTTTGCAGCTCAAGACCCGCGCGAGTCAGGAGGACCCCCACTGACTAATCAGAACCTAGGATCTTACTTCATAAGAGTAGGACCGAGATCTTCCTCAGTCACTGGTCGGATGTGTAAAGTCCAATTCGAGAGGCAGCCTTCAATATCTTACCTTTGTAGCCGATTGTCAAGTGACCAGCTAGAAGACCGAACAGGATCCCTACGAGAACGTCGAATGGGTAGTGTTGTCCCAAGTAGATTCTGCTGAAACCCACCAGACAAGCAACCAGATAGAAAAGAAGAGTGAACCCCGGCCAGATGGTAGAGAGGACGTAGGCTGCGCTGAATGCGCGCATTGTGTGGCCACTAGGAAAGCTGGAGCCTCCCTCCCTGTCAAACACGATCGTAGTAGGAATGGTTGCGAAGGGCCTTGGCCTTGGAACAGCCAATTTCACTGGAAGCGTTATCAACGTGCCAATGATCACGGATGCAAAGAGAAGCAAACCTTCTCTCTTTCGCCCAGCGATGTACAACAGACCGGACGCTATGAGGATTGGCTCTGTCGACCCCAATCCAGTTACGACATTGAAGAACCAGCTCAAATAGACATTGGCAAGACCGTTGTTGATCCATAGGAAGGTTCGAGTATCCCAATCTGAAATGACTGAAGGGAAAATGTCTGTCGAGGGTTGAATATTCCCGTGGAAGTAATTCACCTCGACATATTCAACTACAACAGCGAGAACAACTAGGAGCACAGCAGCCAAGACCGCTCTGGGCGTTATCTGGTTCTTCTCGATGTTTCTCTTCACAACGATCACCGTAATTGTGGCCACAGGGCGGACGACTCTACGATCCGTGTTGTTATAAGCCCATTCAAATGCGAATGCAAGACGACAATGTGCTGCTCGCTAGATTGGGCAGCAAGAGGTTTCTAACCCGCGATCGGTTCACGCAACATGTTGTTCATCCAGCTTGCCAGGAGTGCACTCAAAAAGAGGCCCGGCATGCTCAAACTTGAACTTTTCATAGAGCTTCATCGCAGAGAAATTGTCGGCCCTTGTTGAGACATGAACTTCCCGGACGCCTATTCTCGCCGCACTGTTCAGGGCACCTTCGAGCAACATGCTTCCCACTCTTTGTCTTCTGAACGGTTCTCGGACATATAGAAAGAGAATGTTGGAGCAGACTCCTGCATGCAACGGATCAACATAGAAGACTTGATGGATCAAGCCAACGACCATGCCCTGCGTTTCTGCGACTAATATCTCAGAATCATCTCTTTCAATAGACTGACGCAGGGCTGGTTCTCTCGGGACATTGAGTTGCATGTACCCTTGATACAATTGCCCGGCTTGCTTGATCTCGTCTGGATCTAGCCTGCGAATTGTGACGGACATTTCTTGACCCTCACAGGATATGAGATTGGTTTCGGATCTGAGATGATTACGTAGCAGATCAACCTGTCGGGAATCTTCATCATAGAAATATCGGGAAGATTCAAAAACGATGCGTGTAGAAGTACGTCTTCTGGTGATCGCGATACCAACTGGAAGATTGTTCTGGGAGGCCCCATATGCTAGGGAGTTTGATGCCACTGTTCTGAGGGTGGATGCGAACAAGGTTGTGTTGGATCAGACCTGCTTCTATCCTAGAGGTGGTGGTCAAACCGCCGATGTGGGCCAGATCCAAGGGGTAAGAGTCGTTGGTGTTGAGAAGGACGATGCCTCCGACATTATCCACGTCTTGGAAAAAAGTGTATCATTTGAGGTAGGTGAAAAGGTTCACGGCGCCGTAGATTGGGATAGGAGATATAGGATTATGAAGCTGCATTCTGCAGCCCACATCGTGTACTATGTCATGCAGCAGGTCTTCGGAGAGGGCTGCAAACCAGCATCCTCAGGTCTGTTGGATGACCAAAAGGAAAGGACAGATTACTGGTTTACGGATAAGATTGACCAGGAGAAGCTCAGGAAGGTTGAGGAAGGAGCAAACAAGATCATAGAGGAAGGACGGGTTATCTCAACTTGGACAGATCAGGATGGAGAGAGCCGATTCTGGAAGATGGATCCATTCCCAGTCATGGCTTGCGCGGGAACACATGTGAAGAACTCTCGTGAAATAGGTAGAATAAGTGTACAAAGAGGGAAGAAGCCGGGTAAAGGCAAGGAAAGAATAGAGATCTCTTTGAGCGAGTAGGCATGGTTTCAGTCTGCACTTGGTTCTGAATGCAAGGATGATATTCTTGAACGAGAAAAGAACAACGACACGATTGTATTAGGATGAATTGGGAATTGGACCTGTTTCAAATGTCTACTGCAACTTGGCTGCTCATCATCGTTCCATTGGCGATTTGGTCGTTATTTTGGACGACTCTAGCGTTGTGGTTCTCTGCAAAGAACGGGGATAAGGCCTGGTTCGTGTTTTTCCTATTGGTTCACCTGGCGGGGATACCTGAGATCATCTATGTGCGAAAGCATGGATGCTGGCCTTTTCGTAGATAGAAGCATTCTGTCACACGCGTGCTTTGCAGAACGAGAAATTGACTTTCGGTGAAACCACAGTCTAGCCTGGCCTAAGCAACATCATGATCAGAAGTATCACAGGCAGTAGGAAGACCATCAGGAACGTGGTGTACTTTCTAGTCCTTTCCGCCTTGCTATGTTGCTCTTGACATTTCTCACTGCAGAATTCTTTGTCCATCTCAGCTATTGGGTTGTGGCATACAGCGCAATGGCGATGTCTTGCAACTTTGGGTTGAGTTTCCTTCACAAACTTCGACATCGAACTATCGAAGCAACTTGTATGTCACTCCATATAAAAAGTGAATGTTCTTCACATTCATCTTGACTTCAAGAAGCAAGAACAGATGGTTTCGACGCGAAATGATGTTACGTCGGGATCCGACGAAAGACTTTAAAGCGTCAACATCAACACTACGAATCACCCAAGTCGATACGTCAAGGCAGATATCAAGAACGAAAATGCATGACCAACTGTTTGTGGCTTGGAATGTGAAAAACTGTTTCTGGAAAATTGGTGTGTTGGATATGTCTCAAAACTCTAGACCCTGCACTTCATCATGTGAGTTCTTTGCCTGTGGCCAACGCAGCCTCTTTTTCAAAGGCAAAACAGCATGGTGCAAGTTCGCGGATGACGAATGTGAAGTAAAAACCTGCAAATATTCTCAATGTGTGAAGGGCAGACTCCTTCCAAGTGGAATGTGCGCTTTGGAGAGCAAGCCGAGACCAGAGTTCGAGATAGCTCCCGACCCAACTCTTCAGCCGATTAAGGCACCTCCAAAGCTTGCGCAGAAACTCAAAGAGAAAGAACTTTTCTAGCGACGATGCTAGGATGGCATGTGCTCTGGGAATCAATGGTTCGCTTCTATTTGGCTAGTTCGGCGTACTTTGCCAAGAAGTGAATGATGGTTTTGATACCTCGGTAGTAGTTTTGGATGTAGAAGCGCTCATTGGGTGAGTGAGCTCTATCACTGGGAAGTCCGAAGCCCATGAGAATCGTTTCTAGGCCGAGATGTTTCTTGAATTGATTCACAATCGGGATTGAGCCACCTTCGCGGGTGTAGACAGGTTCTTTCCCGAAGATTTCAGTGTAGGCTGCGGCAGCTGCTTTCATAGGAGGAATCGAGTAGTCGATGATGCTGGCTGGTGCTCCTGACCGACTCGTGACTTTGACAGCCACGCTCGGAGGCGCTATTTTGGTGACATATTTCCGGAATAGCTCGGCGATCTCTGCGGGATCCTGATCTGGGACCAGACGCATGGAAATTTTGGCGTGCACAGTGGAGGGGAGAACTGTCTTGGTTCCTGGCCCAGTGTAGCCGCCAATGATCCCGTTCACGTCAAGCGTGGGCCGCGCTCCTATTCGTTCCACAACGGTGTAGTCTGGTTCACCCCAGACTTCGGGTGCGCCTGTTTCCTTCAACCATTCAGCTTCACGCATTGGGGATCCAGCTAGAAGTTTGCGTTCTTCAGAGGTGAGCGGGCGTACCTTGTCATAGAATCCGGGGATCTGCACGTGGCCATCTTCATCTTTGAGTTTGGCAATCATGTGGCATATCGCGTTGAGAGGGTTGTTGATGCCCCCGCCGTAGCTACCGGAGTGCAAGTCGTGGCTCGGACCTGTCACATCCAAGAAAACTGAGCATATGCCGCGGAGGCCATAGACGATGGCTGGTTCTTCGGGGCCAGGTATTGAAGTATCAGAGATAAGAACCACATCGGCCGCCAGCAGTTTCTTGTTGTCGCGAATGCAGGCATCCAGGTTAGGGCTTCCGCTCTCCTCTTCACCTTCGACTATGAACTTGATGTTAACAGGCAGACGGCCGATGCTTTTGAGATAGGCTTCAACCACGTTAACGTGAGCATAGACTTGACCTTTGTCGTCTGAAGCACCACGCGCATAGATGTAATCATCTCTGATGTTGGGCTCAAAAGGAGGAGTCTGCCAAAGGTCCAAAGGGTCCGGCGGCTGAACGTCGTAGTGACCGTACACGAGCACCGTCGCGATGCTATCGCCAGCATGAAGCCAATCTCCGTAGACCCATGGGTTGCCTGCCGTTGGGAAGACCTGGACGTTTTCCAATCCGGCCGCACGCATGGCTTGGGCCAACCAGTCAGCAGCTGCACTAGTGTCACTACGATGTTCCGGTTGAGTTCCAATACTGGGAATGCGCAGAAATTCAAGTAATTCTGCAAGAAATGACTTCTGATGCGTATCAGCATAGTTGAGGGCGTCTGCGATTTCAGGCGCTGTTGTTGGAGTGTTCGATCGCATTTGACCTGTCTGCTTCTTCGTCACTGCTAAGGCGTTCCTCCATATCTTGGTAGAAATACAGTGATTGCTCTTTTATCTTAATTGTGCATCGTTTGCTTGGGATGAGTAAGACTGCGCCTCAGTATTCTTGCAACAGAGCGCAAGCTAGAAAGGATAATGAAGTAGATAGCGAACGGGATTGTTGCCAAATGATTCGAAGCCTCCTCATACCAGTTGCTCAAAGTCGATTTCGCTAAGAAGTTGAGAGTCGCAGAATCGCTTGATCTTGCTGTGAAGATCTTTATCCGCCGTAACCAAGGTCGTATTATACTCTAGCGCGCGCTAGTTTTGGTGGTTGTTGGTTCGAGCCAGATCCTTTTGGTTTCCTTGACGCGATCGAACTCTTTGTCTTCTGTGGCTATGTGGGTTATGCCTACCTTCTTCATTGTTGCCAAGTGCAGGGCATCTGATGGCTTGAGATCGTACCGTTGAAGGTAGTCTCCCATTGCGTCGATGTCGGATTCGTCTATGGCTATGAGTTCTGAATAGGGCACTATTGTGTTCTTGATGAGGGTTAGGCTGCTGCCATATGGAATTCTGTATCTTGTCTTGGAGATGTAGAGTGTCTCGTCGAGGACGAGCAGATTTGTGTACAGATCCTCTTTGAGCAGTCTGATGAAGAAATTTTCTACAGGTTTTTTTTGGGCGCCGGTGAGAGCGTTTAGGTAGATTAGGAGGGTGGCGTCTAGGAATACCTTCAAGACGGTTGTTCCTCAAACTCTTCCTCAAGATATGATCTCTGGAGGTCTCCGAGTTTCGGACTCCTCGCTCCCAGAGCCTTGACCTCCTCTTCGTGGCGCCTGAGCATCTCCAGGATCTGTTCAGGTGAGGGGCGACCCTTGACAAGGATGCCTTCGCCTGTCAGCTCAATCAACACGGCTTCCCCTTCCTTCACCCCATATTTCTCTCTGAGCAGTTTCGGGATGAGAATCTGGCCTTTCTCTCCGACCTTCAGTTTCAGTTCTACCATGGTATCCCAAAGTCGTACTGTGGTATGCGCAATTTAAACATTTGTATAACTGAAACAGGCTTCGCGTCAGGCAGAGAGGCGACCTCGAACCCCACGAAGAGAGCGCTAAGGCTTCTCCAGTTTCCACCATGTCCTCAGCATCTTAAGGTAGTTGGCGCCGATCAGACGAAGCGCGCGCAACAAATCCTCTTCACATACCATCGTGCTATACAGTAGCAAGGTTCATCTTGAACCCCAGGTGATTTCTCCTCGGTGTCAATTTGCATTGCCCGAAATGTATGAAGATAACAACTGACGACAGTAACAAGCTCATCATGGATGACGTCGATAACGTTTGGCGATGTCGCGTCGGCCATACATATTCCATCGTGTTTCAGCGGAAATGCCCCAAATGTGGCTGTCTTATGACCGGAGTAGTCGGACAATATCTTGGAGAAATATTCTGCGAAGTCTGTGACAGATCGGAAACGTGAGTAGTAGAATTGTGTGTGAGTAGCTTGGTGCGGCCGGGAAGACTTGAACCTGAGGTTTGGCGCCGGGAGGGGGATTTGAACCCCCGTGACCCCAAAGGATCATCGGCTTTCCGCCTTGGGTTAGCAAGCCGACGCCCTACCTGGTTGCCCGATTCTAATCTGAACCTCTAGGCTATCCCGGCGTCTCTGTTCGCCTTCTTAGAAACCAGCTCTCTGCCAATAGAATAATCTTTCTGGGAGCATAACGTGCGTCACTGCAACCATTCCGTTGTCCTAGGCTGCGTCTTCACAGGCAAGAAGAGAAGAACGCCTCAAGACGCCTTTCGATTTCCTCTCCCATTGCATATACTGCGTGTCCCACTTCGGGAAAGAGCTCAAGAGTTACATCTGCCCCCGCTCTTCTAAGCGCTTCGGCTAGAGGTATCGCATGGATCTTTGGAGGTATGTTCTCATCTTTCGCCCCGTGGCAGATTACGGTGCGAGGAAGCGGTGTGCCAGGGCTGAGTTTTCGCAGCCTGGGCAACGGATCGTGCTCAGTGATGCTGTCGACTGCTGCGTCGTCAGATGTGTCTTGGGGAAGACCGTAGGCTGTTAGAAGAGGCGGTTTGAACTTGTGTTCGCGAATGATGCCCTCGAGACTCGCTACCGCCTGCATGACAACAACAACCTTGACAAGTCCAGCCATTGGGCCGAGCACCGAATTCCACACTAGTGCACCGCCAAGCCCCCCTCCCATGAGACCGACACGATTCCTGTCAATGGTGACAAAGCTGTTCAGAGTTCTAAGCAGTGCTGCGTTTGCAGCCACAGCCTCCTTGTTTCCCCAGTGGTCACCGCAAGCGTGAGAACCAGCCACAGCACATTGGGCTCCATCCATCACTGCTTTCAAGTACGACAGCTTGCTCTTCTCCTCCAACCAGTCTGCACCTCCTTCCTTCACAAATCCCCGCGCACCATGGTGATGAATTACGAGTGAGATCGGCCTAGTTGTTTTGAAGGTTGGTGGAGTCCAGAGATAGCACCACTGACCTCCTGCTTGGAAGAAGACCTTCTGTTCCCCGTTCCTCAAAGGTGGAGTTGTCATATGATCAATTCCTCCCCATTCCACAATGCTGTTCCTGTTTCCTCGAAGCATGGCTCATGCATCTTCACCAGTCGTTGGGATTTCGATCTCAGTTGTACTTAAGGTTGAGATGAGATTTGGGAATGTGAAAACGAAGACCTGGGCGAGAAAAACATGTCTTAGGCAGAGCACGCATTGTAGAGTGTGAATCTAGGAGTGAAAGACGTTCTGGCTCTGCTAGACGCCTCTCACCGTGGTTCCACATCGATCGCAGTAAAATGCGTTTGGAAGAAGACCTCGGCCGCAATAGGAGCAATACTTCGGAAGAGTTTGCGAGGCAGGTGTCACGATCTCCTTTTCGTCAAGAAGGCCGATTATCCATGAAAGCTCCTCTTTAGTACCTTTTAAGGTAGCGAGGATATCCTCCTTAAGCTCTCTCTCTTGAATCGGCCCTTCTCCCTCCGCCCTCATCTTCTCAGATGCCTTTCTCTCCTTGCTTTCCGCCGCTCCAGTGACTGCTGCACCAGCATTCGTCTGCATTCTTTTTGCTTCGCCGATGAGTTGTTCGATCTTCTCAGACGGACTACCCCCAGTCTTTGTCTCCTTGTCCGACAATTAGTGCTACACTGTCCTTCCTGTATCTTGAGCATATCCGAGATATTAATAGTTGATCGCCGTCATGATTACAACGGAGCGTTCTTGGCCTGTGTACTCATAGGCGCGCGCTAGTGCACATAGAGTTTCAATACTGTGGCCGCGGCTAATCTCCGTGTTTCCTTCCTGCGTCAAGCATGTCTTTGGCTAGGTCGACGCAGTTCGAGAATGTCGGCGGGTCCAACGTGGAGGGATCGATGCCAATTGTCACGCATACATGTCTGATGATGAGCTTCTCCACAACTGCTGCGCCTGAGCCAAACATAAGTCCCAGAGCCTCAGTGAAACGCTCGGGATCCTCAATAATGTCACTTTTACTTATCGAGAATCTCTTGTCAAGATTATACAATATGACTTGAGCGACGTTTTCTCCAAAAAGAAAGAGCCCTCGCTCCACAGCCAGAGCTAAGATCTCAGTGGACGATTTCATTTTGCTGGCGGGACTACGGAAATATCTGGTCCGGTTGGCCGCTGAAAGTCTCGACTCAAAAATGCATGAAGCCTCATCATCCATTTCCCTTTCCCACCAGATATATAGCCGAACCACCAGTATAGCCCCATATCCCGTAGAGAACTGTGGCTGATCGATATCTCTAAACACACGTATGCCGAAACCGCAACAGGTGCGTGTTCTGGCCTTTTTGATGGGCAGAGAGGTCAGCGCGCGAATATGTCTGAAAGCCAGCGTGTCATGCGGAACAGTGTCTTTCTTCGCAGTCAATGACGGTGCGCCCGTTGGGTCGTTCCACGAACATTCAGCGTCACCGTACGCAATACATAGGTTTCTTTTGGTTGGCCGACTGACCAAATCTGAACAGGTCACAGAAAAATCCCGTATACGTTTAAATAGACTCAGACTCACGCTTACCTCGAGAACCCATGAAAGGCAAATCACTTGTCGTTCTCACTGCAATCATTTCGATGATTATGCTCTCGTTTTTCCCAGCGATCAAGACAGCCAAAGCACGAAGCTTTAGCTCGATCTGGTTTGACCCATTCAGTGGACCAACAGTGTACGATAGCTTCGATGGCCCTCTTGGTGATAGATGGGCAACCTATCGCGGTGATCCGACGATAGTTCAGGCGGGAGGAAGACCTTCCGTGTTAAGACTGGCGCATCCTGAAACAGGAGACGCACAGGGCCCCTTTGCAAGTCCAGTCGGCACATCAATGTTTCTCGCCAATCCGACAACTGCCAACTTTGCCGACGGAATGATAGAGTTCGACTTGTACTTTGAAAACAGTGGTTGGGAGGGCGTAAGTGCAATGATCACCTTCAGAATGCAGAGCGACGATACCTACTACGGGTTGCGATTGACTAGCACAAGAGACTGGTACTGCAGTTTCATGATCTATGCAAAAAACACACTGCAGATAGGCGATTGGAAAGAGATCGGATCTACGTCCGAGACAGCCGCCTTCCCCACAGGAGCATGGTCCCACGTTGTCCTGACAATTGGCGCGTCAAGAATGAGCTGCTACAGAGACGGCATCTTGGTATGCTCTGTCGAAGATGATACTTGGAGTAAAGGCACTTGGGGAGGAATAGGGCTACAGAACAACTACTACGGAGGCGTGTTCTACATCGACAACTTCAAGATACCTGGCAGAATGAAGTGGACAACATACCGGGGCTCGCCCAGGATAGATACGAGCTTTGGAAGACTGGGCTCCAGCATGCGCTTCGACCATCCAGGCGAGAGACCGCGTGACGAAGCATCTTTCGGTGACGAAGATAGCTGCTCCGCATTCATCTCAGACCCGGATCTCCGCCAGTTTGAGAGCGGGGTGGTTGAGTTTGATATCTGCTTCGACAACGATGGAGGACAGAAGGCCTTTATCACCTTCAGAATGCTGAATGAGCACTCATACTATGCCGCTCGGTTGACGAGCACATATGATTGGCCTTCCTTTTTCGTCAGAAGGACTGGTGCAGATGACTGGTACGTAATGGGCTCGAGTGTACAAGGTTGGTGGCCCTTTTCTACTCAGGTGTGGATCCATGTGACGATTATCATCGATGGGAATCACTTTGAGGTTTGGAGAGAATGGAGGCTTCTATTCTCCGCCGACGATAGCTCAATAGTCCGCGGCAAATGGGGAGGAATAGGATTCTTCTCGGCGTACTACGGCGGAACGTTCCACATAGACAACCTCAAAATATGCATCCAAAGCTGATTGAAAAACCGAACGATCGCGCGCGGATTATGCGTTCACAGGCCTCTTCGTTTCTTCGCTCCTGAGAAAGCCATGATGATCTGTCGTTGATCTGATAGGCTTCAATTCCTTCGAGATTGGAAGTTCTGTGGTGGCTACCTGCGCGCGCTTCCCTGTATGCAGTGTTCAGAAGGTCAGATATTGCCTGATCGTCTCCCTCATGGTACTTCCGAAGACCCTGTGAGAATCCCATTCAGGTTCTGTCTCCCTCGAAAAAAGGTCATGAATAGGCTGATGATTGAGAACTAGGACTCTCAGACTCACAGGACTTGAAACAGCGCCTGCTACCAGCGGCAGCGGATGCTGACTGTTTTCTTCTCGAATATCGTGGTCAGCAACGTGCGCCAAATCAATAATGCGCAATCTAATGATGAGGAGATCATTACACGCACGCTGGGGCTATCTCAGACGCTGTACTGTATCGAAGGCCACGATGGAGCTCAGAGTAGACAGAAAGGCGAACAATGCAATGTTGAGCCAAATTCTATTTAACCCAAATGGCGGAAGGGCTTCACTGCGGAGTACTTGGAACACAAAGAACTGTAGAAAGCCGATCACAGACGAAACGATCCATGCTGCCAGAGTAGCCATGACAGCCGTTTGTGTTCCCTGTGACAGTTCCTTTGCCAACTGCGCGGTCATGAATGTTGACATTAACCACGGTATCGCAATCAAGACGACTCCTAGGACATACCATTTGTGAATCCAAAGCCATTGAATGTTCATCATATTAGTAATGCTCACTTCTGTGACATCAGAGAGATACGACTTCAAGAGCGTCAAAAGCGTGCTGAGAACTGCGACGAGAGTACAATAGAACATTAACGTCCAGAACAAACGGTCCATTTCTGATTCGCACCCAAGTCACGTTTTCGCATCAAAGCGCTTCAAACACGTTCGCACGGCCACTACTACTTTGGCCTTAGATAAACCGTTCTGGGAGTTCGTGTCTGCTGGTCAATGGGATCGATGCTTGCGCATTCCGGGCCAGACTCGAATTAGCACATTCCCCATGTTTTATTATACAACCAGCACAGAAGTCAGCCTCAAAGATGAGAGCAGGTTAGAGCTCTTTGCGGATAGCAAGCATTCATAGCGCGCTAGCAGAAAGAGGAGGTGCGGAGCGATCTATCCTCGAGCAAGCCCACTACCTGATGCGGAACCACGAAGTCACTGTTTTTGGAACATACGTGAACAAGTCAAGATGCTATGAGGATTTGATGAAAGGCCTTGATGTGCGACAGCTGGTTGGCATTCCAGTAAGTAAGCTCGACCTTTTCATCAACACCTCTCTTGGACTTCTCCTTGCAAGAAAATTCAAACGGGACCTCAAAGGATATGATGTCCTTCTTTCTCATCAGGAGCCAGCCCACTGGATTGCATTCTGTTCGAAGCGTCCGTACGTTGTGCAAATACACAGTCTCCTGACCGCACTGTACCCTGAACTTGGCGACCTTCCATGGGGTTCAGACTACGACAGAATGATCATAGACACAACATTGATGATGGGCGGTCGTCGATTCGCGCGTTGGAGCGATCAACAGGCCGTTCGGGGAGCTGAAAGTGTCTTGGTGCAGGGCAAGATGACTGGCAGAATGGTGCAGGATATTTACGGAGTAAGGCCCGTCCAGGTACCGTATGCGATTGACTTCTCGCGTTATCTCTCGGCAGATCCGAAACCGGTATTCGCCCGTTACTCTATCAGACACCCTCTGATCCTAATGGTTACGCGTCCCGTTCCTGGAAAAAGACCTGACCTGATGATCAGAATTCTGCCCAAGATACTTAAGGACTACCCAACAGCTACCCTTGTCATTGCATGCGCAGAAGGATTGTACACCCATATCTGGCGAAAGCTCGCGGAAAGCCTTGGTGTGGCTACTTCAACCAAGATCATTTCGATCTCTCCGGTCGAGATCAACGCGTTGTACAGTGGGGCCAGCGTTGTGGTCTATCCAACGCAGGCACCAGAGATGCTGGGACGAGTAGTAGTGGAAGCAATGTACTTCGGAGTTCCACCAGTGGTTTGGGACAATGAGTGGGGACCAGCAGAGGCTGTGAAGGACGGTGTCGGTCTTCGGGCACGACCGTACGACATAAACGACTTCTTAGACAAAATCCTTGCCTTGCTAGGTGATGATGAGTTGCGGCAACGCATGGGCAATGAAGCGAAACGCTATGCCAGAATGACGTTCTCATGGGAAAAAGCTGGCCACGCTCTAGAGGAGATCTTGGAAAGTGTCAACAGGTAGTGCTGCATCGGCCTTGCAAGTGTATCTTTGCACGTAGAGACTGTGATGAGTCTTCGTGAGAGGCACCGCGCGCTATTCATCTCTAATTCGATCAAAGGGGAACCCGTGAGAAACCCATGTTGTCATCTGCCTGTGGAGTCTTGACAGACAGCGTCCAATCCCGCAAGTGAATGCTCATTGTGGTTCTTGACCACCGTAGGCAAGGGCCACCTGGTCCATAGTCGTGAAGTTGACCTTCGATCGAAGCGATTCAACGACCCTTGCTAGCCAACTCGATTCTCCACACGGTAGTTCGTCATAGGAGTGGAGACCATAGATAATAGGTATGCCTTTAGCTCGGCCTAGACGCACGAGTATCGTTGCGACTATGTCAGAAGCCAATGTCGACCTCATTGAGAGCTTGGAAACAAAAGGAAGAATGAATGAGGAATAAGGCAACTCGACAATACGACAATCTCCTCGACGAGTAAGTTGAGCTCTGGATGGGTGATATGGCTCTCGTGGGGCGAAAATGAATCTCCATTTCTTGTGCGGCTTCGGGCGAAGAAAGACAGTGCCAGGCAAGACAGATGAATCGTATACGAACCGCAGATGTTCAAGCGCCAGTAGGGTGGCCGTGTTTGCGCGGAGTTCTGGTGCTCTAAAGCCCCAAGCACGTTTGCCTGTGACTTTCTCCAAGTAGCTCGTTGCCAGGGCTATTCTTCTCAACTGCTCGCCAAAAGGCAGCATGTCAAGTTGTTCATGATGAAGACCATGACAACCGACTTCATGCCCCTCGTCCGCTATCGCTTGGACTATCTCAGGTCTCTTATCAGCTATTTCACCGGCTACGAAAAAAGTGGCCCGGCATACGGGCCGCAGAAAATCGAGTATTCTTGCAACGTCAGAATTAAGCCCCTCAAAACCAGCCGCCCCCTTCCTTCGTTCGACATCGACAGTGAGACTGGCAAGCAAGGTTCGTCCCGTTTGAACCCCTTCCATGGGTCGATGCCTCCGGTGGAAACTCGCTCAACTTGCAAGTTAAGGATTTGCAGTATATGGGCGCTCAGCTTCTCCATTTGCGCATGCTCTTTATTAGTAAACTACCCCAGATTTAGCTTTACGCGCTGGAGACAATGATGACTGACGGTGCACCTCTGGAAGCTCTTCGAAGAAAAGTTGCCACGAAGACGGCGAGAATCGGGATTTTCGGGGCCGGCTACGTGGGGTTACCGCTGGCCTGTGCTTTTGCTGAGGCAGGTTTCAAGACCGTCGCTGGTGACAGCGATGCCGAGAAAGTCCTCGCTATTCGCAAAGGATCTTCTTACGTAGAGGATGAATATGTGCTGCGCTGCATACAGGGCTTGGTGAGATCAAAGATGCTGGAAGCGGAAAACGATATGGCTCGGCTGGCTTCCATTGTTGACTTTGCGATTATCACGGTGCCCACTCCTCTCAACGATAGGAAAGAGCCCGACCTATCGTATGTAATCAAGGTCACCGAAAGCATCGCTAGGGAAATTCGCCCAGGAATGTTTGTCGTTTTGGAGAGTACAGTCTACCCTGGTGCAACGGATGAGGTGTTGAAGCCCATTCTTGAACGAAGCGGACTCCATGCCGGGGTGGACTTCGGGTTGGCTCACTCGCCTGAGCGGATCGACTACAACAACAAGAGGTACAGTATCCTGAAGATTCCGAAGGTAGTCGGCGGCGTGACACCGTTGTGTACAAAGATTGCCAGTGAGCTGTATGCTAAAGTCCTGCAAGCACCAGTCGTACCCGTGTCTAGTGCGCGCGTAGCAGAAGCGAGCAAGATGCTCGAGAACGTCTACCGATATGTCAACATCGCGCTCGTGAATGAACTCGCGATCCTCCATGAGAAGATGGGACTTGATATCTTTGAAGTGATTGCTGCCGCGTCGACTAAGCCTTTTGGGTTTCAACCGTTTTATCCGGGACCAGGAGTAGGTGGCCATTGCATACCCAAAGATCCATACTACTTGGCATACAAAGCTCGCCAAGTAGGTGAATCACTGAGACTAGTCGAATCGTCTACAGAGATCAACGACGGAATGGTCAACCACATAATAGTAAGATTGGAAACCAAGCTTGCAAGTCTTGGAAGATCCACACGTGGATCAAAAGCTGTGTTGTTGGGTCTTGCATTCAAGGCAGATGCGTCCGATTCAAGGAAAAGTCCATCAATCACTTTTGCCGAACGATTGACCGATCTGGGCATGGAAGTAACTGCATACGATCCCTTGGTGCGGAGCGTACCCACCAACAAAGGCACGTTAAGCTCAGCTGAGGACCTGGAGAAATCCGCAAAGAACTCTGAAATCCTAATCTTGGTCACACCTCACACCGTTTTCAAGACGATTGATCTCAAGAAACTCGCCTCCAATATGCGACCAGGCGCCGTTGTTGTCGACACTAGGGGATTCTGGTCACCTGCAGAATGCGAGTCGGCCGGCTTTAGCTACTTAGGACTTGGAAGGCCGTGAGAAGTGCTGAGTCTCTCAATAGACAGACGCCTTTCTACGCAAGGCATCACTCCAAGGCGTAGGCTTCATCAATAGGACAGTTTCAGGTATGACACAAGTAGTTGAGCCACCGATCTCTCAAGGAAGCTAGTTCAGCAGAATTGCTGATTCTATCATCGCTGAGAGTAACGACTTCAACATCCTTGAAACCGCTGTCCAACAATTGTCTGATCTGTTCTTCAGGGGCAACATAGTACACCAGCAATCCCAATCGAGGATCATCACAAATTGTAACATGTTTGCATTTCTTCAGTTCGCGCACATCATACAGAACCCTCAAGATGATTGTGCGTCCAATCTGATTCAAGAGCTTCAATGGATCGAGTGTGGGTTTGGCTGTGAAGAGGGAATCTATTGAGTATAGGTTGTGCGCGGAAAAGAGGAATATGCAACCTCGTCTTCCGACACGCGTTATCTCTGTTAGTGCCTTCAACCTGTCTTCATGGGCCATGTAATCAATGCCGTTGTAGCTGAATAGTATGAAGTCAAAGAAAGCTTCCCTCAAAGGGAGAGCTCTTGCGTCACAAACAACAAAGCTATTTTGAATGAATCGCTGAGAACTGACATTTGCCACTCCTAACATTCTTCTAGAGTAGTCCGTTCCGACGTAACACCTAGTTAGATGTGCGAAATGGTGTGTCGTGCGTCCCGCGCCAACGCCAACATCAAGCATATTCATGCCCGGAAGCTTTGTCGCCAACTCGCCCAATACGAGCTGTTCTGCTTCCTGCAGTCCGGTTCGATTGTATCTCCGAAAAAACTCGACGACGTAGGGACTTCCGTACCTTCTGTAGTTGTGCTTGAGCATTCCACCACTTCTGTGAGCCGAGGAGAGTAGCCACGCTATTACGCTAATCTGATCACAGAGAACCTGGAAGTAGTATTCAATGGATTTTTCTATCTTCAGGCGATTATGCATTGCGATCACGTTGCGTGAGCGCTCAGTTGAGGCCTCCCGAACTACTGAGAATTCAATCACTTAGTCAAACCACACTCTAGGTTGCAGATGGTCGATAAGAATCCTTGGGACTAGTCCGAGATCGTTGAGCTTTCGATAGCAATTGACAATACCGGTTGCCAAGAGGTTCCTCACGCGATTGATCGGCAGAGTGAGACGAACAAGATCTATTCGTTCACCTCCGAGGTGACGTTTGAACAAGTTCAGGCCAGACGTTTCCTCTGCAGGAGTTAGACCAAGGTCGAAACTTCGAATCCCTGAGTTCGATGCCCACTCGAGCGCATGCCACAGTAGTAGCTCATTTGGGTTCATTCGCCACGATTCGCTTAGCGATGCTCCACTCCACCAGTATGCATTTCCGCGATGCAACAGCAATATGATACCTGCGATCACACGGCCATGATCACTGGCAAGGAAAACTCTGGCCTTTCGGTCCTTAACCAAAGATGAGTGCATCATTACAAAGAATTGCCAGTCCAATCCCATTCGACCGTGCCGCTTCATGGTCGACTTATAGATCTGGAAATAGTCATTGAGCCCTTCCAGCTCTCGCGATTCACTTACTTTGACTTCTAGCTTTCTTGCCCCTCTCACTGCGTTGCGCACCTTATTTGAAAGGCGCTTCCAAATAAGGTCCGCTCCCAAGCTGGCATCAATTGTGAAGGTGCATTTTGAGCTTGGCCTAATGTCGAATCCCCAATGACGTGCGTTGCCAAGAAGTCCGGATTCCTTCTGGACATCAGTTGCCCAGTGCAACACGCCCTGGTTCTTGGCTTGCTTGTAGATAGGAGAAATCAACTCATGAAGCAATGCGATGTTAGCGCCCTCCTTGATGATGGGAGCACCGAAGTTGGAGTGGGGTAGCGAATACAGGACCAGACCTCCAAACGCCGGAACAACAGAGGTCGGCCAGATTGCGACAAGTTCATCATCAAGCCAGAGACCCCAATATTTAGGCCTTTCATTTCTAACTCCCAACTGAAGCATCTTCTGCCACTCGTATGTGTGGAAGAAGGTAGCTTCTGGACACGTCGAAGTGAATTGCTCCCATTCAGACCTGTGTTCGGATGTAAGTGCTTCGACTAGTAGCATTTTGGAACGAGTTTCAGTACCTGTTGGAGTGAAATATTAGCGTTTGTGGCTTGACTGGATCATCCAAATCGGTAAGCTTCAGATCTATGTCCCAATCACGTGATCGGTGTGGTGGGGCGCTTCTGGTTCTTGGCAGAGACACTCGCAGAAACTCTGGATTCTTGTTTTTCTCATCGTATCTTTGTCTTGTTATGTGCGTCATTCCTGTCACGTCCTTGATGGCCTCCAACTCTTCAAGGGACAGATTGCTCAGAGCGAAGACGCAGAATCCATCAGATGGAATCATCGCCAGCGAGATGGTGTTTCGAAGAACGTGATATCCTGGGAACGCTTCGTCTAGATCGTGGATGTGCACAGTCACCAGTTCACCATGCCGAGGCAACGAGTTGACTCCCAGCTCTGCCGTCCATGTCCCTGTAACGTTTGTTCTCAGTATGAAGCTGTAGCTTGCTGGGCGGTGCTCATATTTCAGAATCTGATCAGAAGAAATCTCTTTGGAATACGCGTCTTTGATTTTCAGCGAATGAAGGCTTTCTCGATTTTGCAGAGTGATATCGAACTGCAACATTCCAATTGACGGTACTTCGAAAGTTAGACCAAGAATTGAACCGTTTTCAGCTCTTTGACTTGATACGTCTACGTCGCTCGTGAACGAGTAGTACGCTTGTACGGTCGGGAAAACTCTGCATGATCTTTGCGAGATACTAGACATGAATTGGCCGACCAATCCGACCCACTCAGGTGGTTTCCGATGCGAGAGGTGATACGCCATAGGACATACGAAGTCAAGATACTGAGACAACTCTCGGCAGTCTTGACCTGTTCGACGTCTCACGGCATCATAGTCCTCTTGAGTGCTGCAGGGCAATAAGGCAGCGGAAAGCATCTTGCCTTGGGTCACTTGTCTGATACTCTTCACGAATGATGTGATAGCCTTAGTGTTTCCGTTTGCTTCCCATCCCCTCTCATCAACATAGCGAACATAGTCAAGGTGTATGCCACCTACTGTTGGGAAATATGTGAGAATGTATTCCACCACCTCTCTGAGATGTTCTCTATGCAACTCGTTTGCCGGATCTATTCCTGGGCCTCCGAAACACGACACGGTCGCATGAACTGAAATCCCGTATGTCCTTGCTATGGCAAGCGTTTTGTCCAGAGAGAATTCGCTTGTGAATCTAGGTTCCTCGCTCTTGCCCACCCACGGGCCCTTCTTTTCAGTCGAAAATGCTCCTCTGGCAACAGCAGTGACGCCATAGATGTCAATGAATATCGTGTTTAGGCCGATTTCAACCAGATGCTCCAGCACACTCTCACATGTTTGGTCGTCCAGTGTGTGGATGTAGACCCCTCGCACACTTGTCGAATGCGTAGGTCGAGCAAAGGCTGCAATGAGAATGACAATCACAAGTAGAAGGGATGTGGCTTTCAATCCATCTGACATGCTTTTTGCTTCCACACAAGAACATCTCATTTCTATTTGTTTCATACTGTCATGTTGGCTGGAATCGTTGCAGTTTCGCTAGAGACGTGCGCTACTCAGAAGCCACTTGCTCGAGACAGCATGTTCTTCAGACGAGAGAAGCATTGAGCTTGGCGCCTGCGTCTCTAGGGCTTGACTCGAACGATTACCACGTGCTCCTTTCCTGCATCCAGTGTTTCTGTCACAATCAACGGCCCCGTGGTACCTATTGTCTTCCCGTTGACCTTCCAATGTTCTACGTCTCTGCCCATGTCAGTTCTGAGCTTGATCGAGTGGTTCAGAGTGAATGAGATTCTGTAGGCGCGGAATCGAGCATTTTCCGTTATGTCAAACTTGGAGAAACTAGGTGTATCTGGGAAGGGAGAGTATCCTTCTAGAGTTGGGCTCATGAATGTGTCAGCCAGCATCTGTTCCATTGTCGTGAATTGGGCTCCGATGGTCTTAGCCCAATCAACCAGACGAACGATCTCTGGGATTCGGCTATCGTTGAAATGAAGCGTGACGATGCAGCTGCCTTTCAGCCACCTCTGCGAGGCAAGCAACCACTTCGTTCTGGTGATGGCTACTTCAGCTGAGGGAGACCAGTCCCCATATGGGCCACTGTCTAACAAAGGCAGTGCTGGCAGCATCACGACGGTGGTATTGTCGTATGAATAGCCGAAGTGGTTTCCTCTTCCTGCAGGAGGTTTGCTCTCAATGGTGGAACCTGAGATTGCTCGAAGTCCTGCGCGTTCTGCTGCGCGAATCGTCACGATGTTGTAGGATAGGCCGGGAGGGGCAAGTATAGTTGGATACCCCCCCAAATACTTCTTGAACATTTCTTTGCCTGCAAGCAGTGCTTCCGTCTGATTCTCCGACGTAGTGAGATCATAGTGGCCTGGTGCGCCGTGAAGTGTAAGCTCGCATCCGTCCTGCCTCAAACTTCGCAATAATGCTGCTGTCGCGTTTGACAGGTCTTTAGGAATAACGGCCAAGCTCAATGGCACCTTCTTTTCATACAACAGAGCTGATGCATGTTTCTCGATAGACGTATACAATGCTGCGTGTGCATCATCGATTCTTAATGCGACTTTGAACCCTGTTCCTTTGAGAATTCGCGGATAGTCGTCCAGAAGCCAGAGCAGTACTCTGATGAGGACAGGATTGACGGACTTCATGCGGCTGGAATAGGACAGGTCAGATGCTGAGCAGCAGAAGTGAGCGACTCTTCCGTTTCCCTGATAGCCTATCCAGACAAGGGTCTTTCTGCCTGTTTCCGTGTTTGCTTCGACTATGGTTTCAACGCCAGGAGGCGAAGTTGGAAATGATGCAACTTGCGACGGGGCAAAAGCGCTCCATGTTCGGTCACCACCGAGAAGACTTGCCCAGTCGCTTATGTACTTCGATGTTGCGGTGCTGAAAGCTAAGAACGTAGATACCCCATTCGATTGGATTCCCGAGACTTCAGACAACCAGCCTCGCGTTGCCTTCCCACTTGTCAAAAGCGCAGTTCCACGTTTCTCGACAAGCGTTCTAAGAACTGACAGTTGACTTGGCTCAAGACTCAACTTTTGCGACGCTTCGTCCCACATTTCGTCCGGCAAGATTATCAATCCATACTTAGGACTCCCGTCCGCATAGGCGTCCTCCAGCTTTGAAAAGAATGAGTTAGAGTTCAATACATCAGAACGCGGCAAAATCCCCTGTAACGTTTCCTCGATTGCAAGACGGGAGGGAAGCATGCCAGATGGAAGTAGAGCTGACGTAGCAGGGTTTCTTACTAGTAAGACTCCCAGGTGCTTTGATCTCGCTCCGTCTATGACAGCATAGGCTACGAAGTTCCAGAAATCTTTGAGCGTGACTAGATAGCTAGCATTCTCGAACTTCATGTTCTTAGCGAAGTCGAACGTCACAATAACGAAAGTCACGTTCAACTTGGCCAAGACTTCGCGAAGGGTTATCCTGTCTTCTACGCTCTTATCCTGCACGTAGGAGAAACTGTAGACCATCCTTTTGGCAAAGTAGCTGAGTTGAGGAGCAAACACGTCACTGGCACCTATGTCATCCTTCGCCATGTTAACGGTCATCCACGACACAACTGTTGGAACCTCTTTTGCCCAACGATCGTTTCTCATATTCACATCAGACGCTGTTATGACATTGCTGCTCCACACAAGGTAAACTAACCATGATGCCAGTAGCAGATTGAACAGTGCCTTGGACTTGAAACGAAACAATCGCTGAATTCTACGTGCCCCCAAGGCGACGAGAACTGATATTGCCGGGAACCATTCTACCATGAATCTCAACTGTTTGTTAGGTATAACTGAGTTGGCGCCTGTTGCCAACGCAAACCAGCAGACGAACATCAGCTTCTTCCGATCTCTGAACGCTTCTCTGTCTGCGATGCCTGCGAGAAACAGAACGACGCCAACGATCGAGATCTGAACAACTAGACTCGTAAGGTAGTAGTACCACGGAATCATCTCTTCGGCACCTGAGGGGGCACCTACGAAGAAAGCGGCCTTGACGCTTGCAAATGGGTCGCCGCCAGCATTGACCATATTCCACCGCAACCAAGGCGCCCATGTTGCCACGAAGAAGAATCCACAGATCAAGATCCATTTCAGGCTCCATGAAACGTTTCGCCTCAACGTAAGGGCCAGCACGGCCGGAAAGAACACAATGGCAGGATACCGCGTCAGTGACGCCAAGGCTGCAAATGCACCGACACAAGCAGTGTACACATACTCTCGAAGGCGATCTGCTTTACCTTGCTCCGAATAGATCTTCCACGCAAAGAAGACACACATCAGTGCGAAGGGAAGTTCAACGCCATGCGTAAGCAGAAGATTAGTTGGTCTAAAGACCTCCGGAGCGAAGAGGAAGACTAGGAAAGACAGCATGGCCGTCCCCCAGTCGAACATCTGACGTACGATTACGTAGAGAATGAAACCCGCTAAAACCGTAAAGACGGGTTGGATTGCGGCTGCTACTAGATAGTTTTCTCCAAATGGGCTCCAGAGAAGCGAGATTATGGCAGGCAAAAGCGGAGGGCGAAGTAACTCAAAAAAGGACAACGGATCATACCCGTAGAAAAACCTTCTGGCATTAAGAAGGTACACACATGGGTCCCAACCTGGAAGCACATAGGAGTAGGTGAACGAGAGTTTGAAAACAACCACTGCAACGCCAATGATGAAGACACCAATCAGGTCTTTTGGTGTCCGCTTCAATCCCGTTGCGAAGGCCGGTACACCAGGCACGCGCTTGCGTTTCGATTCCTTGCCTTGCTCTTCTCGCTCTACGCGTTCCTCCGCAAGGAGTTTTTCCAACAGAAGGATACCTTCAGGAGTTCGCCACCATCGCCCCTCCTCCAGGAAAACACAGCCTTTGTTCTGAAGAGAAACTAACACGTCACCTATGGATCGAGGAGATATTTCCTCTGTCGATTCCTGATTGATTCTCTGAGTCAGCTGTTGCAGTGTCAGGCCATCCGCCAACAGTTTAAGCAGATCTTTCTCTCTAGCAGAAGCCAAATTCAGAACACCCATTCACTTTTGTGCCGTAGACACGACAACTGAAAGCGGAGTGCCAAATCTCCGGTAGAGGCTGTCCATTATTCATTCAACAGTGCCGCGGAAACCTTCTCAAATGACATCGACCCTTTGATATATGATTTTCTGGTGCGGCATGATGGAGGTAAGTGTCTTGGTTCACAAAGCACGCGCGCCACGTTTGCCTAGTGAGAAGGATTTCAGCTTTTCCTTCGTCACGACAATCACCATGACAAGAAGGGCGATGTAGGTGACGTACGATCCCATGACAAATGTGCCAGGTTCGTATGTGAATGATATCTCATGTTCTCCTGGCGTGCTCAAGAATACACTCCTCAGAACAGAGTACGCGGATAGGATCGGAACCTCCTTTCCATCAACTTGCGCCTTCCAACCTGGATACATTACTTCGCTCAGAATTAGGAATCCGGGTGCGTCACTTTTGGCCTTCACGACGACCTTGTTCAGAGAAAATTCAGCTATTTCGCCGCTAGCACGGAATCCGCTCTTCGTTGGGAGTCCTGGTTTCTGCAGGTACTGCTCAAGACGATCAAGGCTAGCCACCAAAGGGACCCCTGCCTGCTTGCATTTTTCAGTCAACTTGCTTTCATCTGACGCAACCCCCCACGGCAACAAGGCAACCAACTCAAACCTCTTCAAGAACTCCGAGTCGTATTCTTGAGCACGAAAACTCTCCCCCCTGACTATTCCAATCTTAGTCAGATCATAATAGTCAGCATCTATGAGATGATTCTGAATCTCCATAACCTCGCTGTCTCTTCCAATAATCAAGATCGCACGCTCGATACAGAATGCTCTGGGGAGACAATGCGTGTTCTCATAAACTAGCCAGGGCGTCGCGTTGTATACAAGCTTTAGATCGTTGCTGTAGCTTCTTTGATCAACTACAAGATATCTCACATTGAAAAGTCCGAGGCATTTGTAGGACGGGTTCGATGCGAGCTTAACATAGCGCGTCAAGAATGTTCCTTTTGAATCTAACCCCCCAACTTCAAACAATCCTAGCCTAAGCGTTTCATGCAGATTTACGTCTCCTGTTGTGAAAGGTCCTATCCTGAAATAGCTGCCTTGACATTGTTTTGAAATCCATTCCAATGCGTGGTATCTGCTGTACGAATAAAGAGGCATCTGCGAGGTTACAATGACTGGTTTGTCAATCATTCTCACTGTTAGGTTTCCCACTGGGTATGGGGGGTCGAGCGATCCCACAAGCTCAACAGCCAAGTTTATCACAAATGAGTACTGCGCGAGCTCTCTGGGGGCAGGGACATTTACCGTCAAGTCCATTTCTTCCCCCGGAGAGATATCTTTTGGCAGAGGATATTTGTATCTGGCCTCACCCAGAAATACTGCAAGATTGACAGTCCCCTTGTCTTGCCGTTCATTCCACAGAGGTATGCGCTGACTTGACTCCTTCAGCCAGATCGTATCGCCTGCGTTTCTTGCTCTGATGTGAATGCCGATTGGTTCGCCGGGCTTTGTGACTATGCTGACTGGATATTCGATCCAGCAAATGCTCATGTCATTGGGAGCTAAGCTTGTGAAAGGCGGCGTGGTCGGCGCATTGAATGTTCTGAAATCTGATGCTCCGAGAGATCCCAGATCCAATACTGTTACTATCAGGGCCAAGCATACCAGAATCGAAACAAGACGCTCGGAGTTCTTTCTGGCAAGCTTTGTTATCTTCTTGAATACGGATGATATGCCAATTCCAGATAGAATTGATATCGAGAACACTGTGAGAAATAACGCTCTGGCGGGCAGGTGCAACACGGAACTGAGAACAGGAACTCTATCATAGAGATATTCTATCAGCACAGAAAGGGGGCTATAGGTGCCCATAGCAAGAGTGATGCTAAAGATGGCAATGAAAAGGAAAAAGACGGTGCTGCTTCTTCGTGACAGGAAGACTGCTGCTATTGCTGGAAAAACCAACCAACCCATGTAAGCACAATACTCCCACCAACCGAATCCGTAGAGATAATGGTAGCTCTTCGCATTTCTTTCAAGCAAGGCCAAGAAGACGGCCTGGATAGTTGGCAGCCCTCCCTGGATACCTCCGGACTCAGCAATGCGCGATGTTTGCGACATGAACTCAATCATAGGAAGAACCTTCACTGCTGACAAGGAGAGAAATGCTAGCGCGGTGACCAAGGCAACAGGTCCATACCTCCGGACAGGACAGGCGATGAGTTCCATCCTGGAAAAAGGTGGCCTATTTGATCCTGAATGCTGGTGGAATCCTGATGTAGATTTCCTGTTAGTCCAATAGAAGCGCAAACAACAATAGGCGAAGTGAAAAGCAAGAAGCAACAGAGTGTAAGCCAACAATATCACAGCCCCCGACTGCAATTGAAAAGCCAATACCAGTCCGGCAATCATTGCGTATCGAATTCTCCCGGTCGCGGTTGCTTTCCACCACAGCGCAAAGGCCAAAGGTGCCCAAGCATATCCGTACACGAATGCAAGATGACCAATAGCGACTCTTGCGACGACATATCCGCTGAACATGTAGCCCAAGGCAGAAAACAACGAGGTAGAGCGTTTCTGCTCAAGACTTAGCATCAGGTAATACATGCTGAGGCCTGAAAGGACTACGTGCAAGATCACTGACCATCGAATTCCATCAACCTCGCCCAAGAGAAGAATTAGTGGTGTGGAAAAATAAAGCGGGGAAGTCTGAGGATTAGCCAAATACGGTCTGCCACTGAAATCGTAGGGATTCCACAGTGGGATCTCACGAAATCCCATCACAGCATTTCTAAGCACCAGATTCTGAAACGTGAAGAATATCTCAATATCGCCTCCGAACGTGCTACTGCCAACAGCGAACACAGCCAATCGCATGAAGAAAACTCCTGCAGCTAAGATAGCCAACACATCAGCAAGATGCACACCGTGCATAGCGAATGACATCACGCGTAGCAGCCCTGTCTCAACACCAAGTCTCTTCAACCTGACTTGGCGGCCTTCTTCACCAGCAGACACTTCCTCCAAGTAGTTGACCCCCTCAGGAGTCCGCCACCATCGTCCTTCTTCAACAAAGGCGAAGCCCTTGTCCTGAAGTGAAGCCAAAACCATCTCCACTGATCTGGATGGTGATTCCCCGAGTTCCCGTCGGATCATCCGGGTAAGCTCAAGTAGTGTAGGACCATCTTGCATCCGCGTGAGAAGATCTGTTTCCAGTGGAGGTGTCAACTGTAAAGGCTCCGTTTACTGATTCCTGTCTTCCAGACGAATATCTGTTCTAGGTCTATATGACAGTAGCGCGTCGCGACAAACAGGGTTCCTGACAAGCTTAAAGCGCGCACCCATCAAATGATGCCAAGAATACGGATACGAGAACACATGGCAAGACTGTCAATCGTTCTTCCCGTTCACAACGAAGAGAACAGAATCGGAAGAATGGTTGACATCCTCCAAGATTGGATCTGCGAGCAAGATCATCAGATAGAGGTCATAATGGTTCTGAACGGAATTACAGATGGGACCAAGAACGTATTGAAAGAGAGAGAGGTTCGTGCAAGCCGGATCGACATAAAGATCATCGAACTGCCTTTTGCCGACAAGGGCATTGCAGTCTGGGAAGGATTGTCTAATGCAACAGGAGATTACGTAGTAACAATGGACGCAGATTGTTCCTTTCATCCAAACCAGATACCGCGGCTTCTCACCGCATTGAAGAATTGCGACCTGGCCATAGGAAGTAGACGTCACCGAGAAACGATTTGCAGAGACAAACCTCCTCGATACAGAGAAATCCTCGGTTTTGCGTACAACAGGTTGGTACGTCTTCTCTTCAGCATTGCGATCCTCGACACTCAATCAGGACTGAAGGCAATGACGAAAGTCATCAGAGATCTTGCGCAAGATGCAGATACGGACGGATTCTGCTTTGACACTGATCTGATTCTGAGAGCTCACAGGAGAGGATTCAGAGTCTGTGAAGTTCCGATTGAATACGTGCATATGAAGGGTTCGAAATTCCGTGCCAAGGACATATTCAACATGTTGTGTGATGTTGCAAGGATTTGGCTGGAAATTCACAAACGGAAAAAACAAATCGGCTATGATGAGACTTCCGTCAGAAAGTTCTACGATTCACAGGAAGACATCTACTTTGGAGCCAGCCACAGCTCCTTTCTCCCAAGGCGTTGGTGGAGAAACTCAAAGGATCGCATGATTATCACCGCTTTGGAACTGAAAGATTCCTCATCAGTGCTTGACGCGGGGTGTGGCAACGGAGTGCTGGCGAATCGGATATCTGAATCGGCCAGATTGGTTTGTGCTGTCGACATTGGCAGTCGAGCGGTCCAATTCGCGAACAAACAGAGAAGACTTCTTGGATTGGACAACGTCAGCTTCATACGAGGGGATTGTAGAGCACTACCATTTAGAGACCAGTTCTTTGATCGTGTCGTCTGTTCAGAGCTTCTAGAGCATGTGAGAGCACCAAGAAGAGCAGTAAGAGAGCTCTCACGGGTGCTCTCCCTAGGTGGTATCTGTATCGTGACATCTCCAAGGAACAATCTCCGATGGGCAATGGTTGAATTCATCTGGACACGTATTAGGAGAGAGATTCAGGAAGTCCATCACCACGCGATTTCGGAAACTCGTCTTATTACAATCTTGAAACGCAATGGGTTCAAAGGCGCGGCGACTTGGCCAATGCTTCTTGGATGCTTGACACTTGCAAAAGCGACTCCCTTGGCACGCGCTCCGTCGCACGCCACTCCTACTTTCCGGGACGTGATCTCTCCCTGATTTCCTTTCTATTCCTGAGTATTTCTGATTTCAAAAGCGACAGTTGGTCACACATGAATCCAAACATGAAGGCCTGAATACCAGCCATAAGTAGTAGTGTTCCAAAGATTAGAATCGGGCGCATTATTCCAAGGTGAAGAAAGAAGAGCTCATAGAGCAAATAGAGATTGGTTGCGATCCCCAAGACAAACAGAATGACGCCGACAAAAGCGAAGAGCATCATAGGTCTTAGTTCAAGTGTGAACCTCAAGTGAGCCATCATTGCCTTTCTTGCTGAGAATTTAGATGTGCCTCTTTCCCTGCCCCTCAGTTCTGCAGGAACCTCTTGTATTTCGAACCCCATTGCCATGGCCTTTGCAACTATCTCCGGCTCGATTTCCTTTCCGTCTGATTTCAAATCCAGGGAATCTAGGGTTTCCTTCTTGTAGGCCCTAAAGATCCCTGTAAGAGTCTTCACATTGCTCTTCAAGGCATATCCAAGGACCATATTTCCAAGTCTGCTTATCATCAGTCGGAAAATCGGCACCCCAGTTACCTTGCCTTTGGCATACGGAGACGCAAGAACCAGGTCAGCGTCAGACCTTTCCAACGTATCCACGAGGGTGGTGATGTATCTCGGATCGTAGCTCAAATCAGCATCAATTGTAACAACTATGTCGCCCTTTGCTTTCTCAAAGCCTGTTCTAAGAGCTCGACCAGGTCCAAAATTTCTCGCGAGGTGAAGTACCTTTATTCTAGGGTTTTTCAGAGCCAGTTCTTGGGCTATTGCCAATGTCGAATCAGTACTTCCGTCATCTACCAGCAACAACTCCCAGTCTTCATAATGCTCATTCAAAGTGGACACAATGCTCGTCGCTGTGTCTCTAGCGTTTTCGGCTTCATTGTACATGGGAACAACGACCGAAATGGCCTGAAGACCAGACGTGTCAGTCAAAGATCTCATTCGGCTCACTTCGGACATCTACGTATAAATCTCCTTTGGAATCTCTTTCAGGGTGGCTTCCCTAGAACGCGCATCAAGACAAAGCTTTTCACTCTGCGTTTACGAGGGATTGCGGGTTGAGAGCCCTGCACAAAATGAGAAGCTATGAAGACCTAAAGAAAATCAACGAGAACTTCTTCTTAACAAATCCAATGAGTATGTGCTACAACAATCCAAGTCGTCTGATAAGAGCCATAGAGAACAAGAGGACAGATGTGATTGTGAAGGAGGTTGACAGACTGCAAGGAAAGAAATTGCTCGATATTGGCTGTGAAGCTGGTCACATTCTACTGTCCTTGGACAAGGGAAAAAGGGATGTTATGGTTGGGCTAGACATAGCAGAAAACGCTTTAGAGAAGGCAAAGAGTCTTGCAAACGACAGCAAATACGAATTTCGTCTAGGCGACGCAAGACGCATTGGATTTGAAGACAGCATATTCGATATCGTACTTTGCTGCCACATGCTTGAACATGTGAATGAACCTGAGTTGGTCCTAGAAGAGATACGGCGAGTTCTAAAACCCTCTGGTAGATCAGTCATAGGCATCCCCAACGATGTATTCGTATTGAGGACTAAGACTCTTCTGAAGCGGTTAGGCTTTGATCTTGGTGGTCTGTCAAAAGGCCTGGCTCCAGGCCACGTTGAAGTATATGATCTGAGAAGAATCAAGAAATTGTTGAGTGAGCATTTCGTAATAGAAAAGATCTGCACGTCTCCAACAAGCTCTCTTGTGCTTGACTACGTATGTGTTTGTCGGCCTAGATGAGGATTGACAGATCAAGATTCTGCTCGTAATCGCATAGCCTTAGTCTCGCGGTTCCCTTTCATATACGAAACGTGGCAACGCCAGGATGATTGCTTAACGATCGAGTAATCCTGAGGTAGAGATAAAAGAACAGCAAGAGAACGTGGTCTCATGGCCATTTGTCGAACCTGCGGCGCGATGATGAATCGCGAGGCTCGGTTTTGCAGTCGTTGCGGAGTCCCTGTGGACGGAATATCAGGTCTTGGTCGGCCCGTTCCTTCGGTTCATTCTGGCGCATTCAACATGGGAGAGTTGCGGAGTAGAATCTCATCAGTGGTATTGCTGGCGGGCCTTGTAGTGTTTGCGTTGTATGTTCTCGGTCAGTCTGTCATCCGAACAGAAGTCTTCACTGTGTGTTTCGATGACAAGTATCACATGCTAGTTCTCACAGAACTGCGCGTCCGTCCCATCGACTACTACTCGATTTGCGAAAGAGTATACCATGAATTGTATGAACCGGGGCCCGCCGCGTGGTATAGGCCTCCCCTCATTTACTACATATGGCTGCTAGTTCCAAACGTTGGAGACATCAAGTGGCTCTACTTGCCTTTTGCGATGGCCGCCTCGGTTGCATCCTACTTTGCAGTCTCAACCGTAACTAAACGGAAGCTTCTTGCTGCTTTGTCAGCCGCTTGGATGGCGTATTTTCTGGTGGGAGGCACAAAATGCTATCTGATGTTTGAATATTGGGCGATCTCAGTTTTCTTGATTGGTTTAGCTTTCTTCGTTTCGGAACACCATGTCCTCGCTGCGGCGACGATAGGCGCAGCGACACTTGTCAAAGAGGTTTTCGCCCCGTTCATGTTGGTTGCGTCAATCTACTATTTGTGGCGAGCTGTCATGAAAGAGGATGTATGGAGATTTCTAGCGTCTCCTTTCAGAGCGGGTTTCTCTACATCCTCTTTCAGTAGGAACAAGAACCACTTCGCGCGCACGTTGTCAACATGGATCTTGAGCAATAAGAAAGCGACTGTTTGGGGTGCGGTTACCTTTGTCGTGGGCGTCGCATATTGTCTTGGCGCACTCGTAGTGAACTTGTCTTTCGAATCACCCATTCACTTCTTCGAGACATTCGATCCAAGCATTCTTCCACTGCTGTTTGCTACCTCTTTCTTCAGCTACCCTCCAATACCTCTTATTCTGACTGTTGGTTTGGCCTTGATTGGGATAAGCGCCCTTGCTAACTGGGATCAACGTATCCTGGCGTATGCATCCTTCGCTTTTATGATACTCCTTATGCTCACTAGCGAGAGCGTGCCGAGCAACGCTTGGCCCACGCGTGAGATTGCTATGTCTATCACTCTGGTCAACCTCTTCTGGTTGGTGGGCCTCTACAAGATCTTCGAGTATCCTACGCGTTGGATCTCATCGCTCCGAACGGGTCAACAAACGTCACGGTGGCACTAGCTGATAGCGCGCGCCTAAGCAGAGCTTTCTTCGTCTGGAATCGTCAGAAGTCATCTGTCTAGGATCGCTTACCTCTCTGCGCGTGCGCCCAGGGCGGATCTAGCTTTGACCGACGTGTCACCGAATCTCTGTGCTCTTGTCCATCCTAGTCTACCTCTCAATGTCTCTATGTACGCATACACTCGTATCAAGTCTAGCAACTGACGATACCCGATCACGTACAGTGGCGACAGAAGAACCAATCGCCAGTCCGCGTGATCAAGTCCAACAGCTATGATTGATGTCATAGTCTCCATCGCAGAGAAAATGATGTATGCAATCATGATTCCAATAGGATCCAGCACCAGACCTATGAGAGTAAGTCCAAACATAATCAATTCAAGTATTGGGACGACGAACAATGTATAGAGCAAATAGGGAACACCTATCCTGCTGTAAGCACCCGAGCCTCTCCACATTCTGTACCGCTGATGTTTCTTGAACGTTTGAGCCATACCGCCGTACCAACGCTTCCTCTGACGAATAAGATCCCTCAACCTCTCAGGCGCCTCCGTGTAGGACACAGCGTTTGTTATGTTCCTCGACGCAATCTGTCTGCCGTCTCTCGCCTTCTGAACCTTGACCGTGATATCAAAGTCCTCTGTCACTGTGTCGGCGTCGTACTGCCCCACATCTATTGCCACAGACCGACGAAACGCCCCCAATGGACCGGGAATCACCAGAGTTATGTTCAGCAAATCAAACGCGCGTCTAGGTATGTTTATGTCCCGAGTATATTCGAGAGATTGACACTTTGTGAGAGTGTTCACCGGATTCGCCACCCTTATGTTGCCAGAAACGCTCATCACATTCGGATCACGAAATGGCAGGACCATGTTAGCGACAGCGTCTCTTTCTAGAAGCCCATCAGCATCAACGACTATGACGATCTCGCCTTTGGCAATTTTGATTCCGGCATTGAGTGCTGCATGCTTTCCGATATTTGGAGGACCAAGGTTGAGGAGTCTGATTCGCCCCTGTTGGGCGTATGGTTCGAGAATGCTCCGTGTGTTGTCTGTGCTTCCGTCGTTGATAATCACAATCTCCATGTTCTTGTAGGTCTGTTCGAACAAAGTGCGAAGCAAGCTCTCTATGTCTTCCTGCTCATTGTGTGCAGGAACCAGTAATGAGACTAAAGGAACCGGCGCGTGCCCGTTCAACATCGCGTATCGCGCCAGAAGTCGGTCATGTATCAGGGCAAGCGGCAGGAAAGTGACGTCATTAATGAGAATCACGACAACTCCGATTGCAATGTACCAAAAGTAGGTACCAGACATTGAACGCAAGATCAGTTGTATTAGTGCTGTCAAATCAATCAAATACGTCTCCTCCGTCTGACTTCCCGTACTACCCGCACGTACATGATTGTGGTCACGAACACCGTCATAATCACCGAGAGTACAACCACCTCTCTCTGGAGGTAGGACAGGTAGACGGCTGTGACCATGAACATACTGACGACTGAAAGAACAGTTCTAGCCTGAGATAGCCTCTCACCCACATCTAATGCCAAGATCGCTATAGAAGTGACAATAGTCAGGCCGACGAGGACTGGTATCCGGAAGGGTTCGGGGATGCTCGCGTAGCCAGCAATCGTAACAACATACACTGCTAAGAGCATAAGGAGCAAGGCCACCGAGCGAATGTTCAATCGATTTCACATCATTAGCTGCGATTATGGTTATGCTGGTCGTTAGTTGCTAACGCGTCTGGGTTAAGAGCCTTATGATAGGTTAGAAAAGGTCAGCCGAGCAGACGGTTGGACAAGCAGACGCGGAATCTCTATCCCGCGCTCTTCAGGATTCTCTTCTTGTTTCTGCGATATTCCTCTTCGCCCATTTTCCCCTGTCGATAGAGCGCTTCAAGTTGCCCCAGCCTTGCATCTTCCATCGCCACGTGAGGTTGCTCCGCACCCGAAGAAATCGTCTTTGAAACATCAACTTCGGATTGATCCACCATCGTCTGAATCGTCTTCGACGATGCGTTCTTCTCCTCCAGCGTTTTTCCAGTCATCTCTTCCAGAGAGAATATCTTGCTACGTAGAGTTCTCAACTCACTTGTAGAAGCCTTTTCTTTAGACTCAGTTGTTTTCTCACCGAGAGTCCCTATTCTAGCACGAAGATCTTTCATTTGAGCATCAGCTTCAGCCGAAGTTGACCTTACCTGAGTTGGGGCCTCCACCTGGACTAAAGGACGTTCTGTTGCCTGTTTGAGCACAGGCGGAGTTGACACCACCTGACTTGGCACCCCCGGTTGCATAGGAACGCGTGGTGATGCCTGCGTTCTCAAGGTCAAGGTGGCCATAGAGTTGAGAATCTCAGTGATTCCGTCTCCTTCGACCAGATCGATCCCGTACAACTTGCACAGGCCCCTTGCACGCTCAGACGCCTTTGGAACACAGATCAAAACAGCTTCGTCATGTGCTACATCCAAGGTCTTAGAGAAAAACGCGATCACTGCTGCTTCCCCGACCGACTCCCTGTCCGACGCCATGTCAAAGAGTGTTCGTCTCTCCTCGGAAACGGCCTGAATGTCGAATGAATGCTCAACCCCGGACTCCCCTTTGAGCAGGGCCGGAGACTCCACTTGAAATCCGCCCTTCTGCAAAAATTCCACAAGCGGCAGATAGATCCCGGTTATAGAATCGATCTCTTTCTTCTTCTCCTCGTTGATACGGTATTTGTACAGAATACGCAGTCGCGCCTGTTCCCAAGTTGAGACTGTTCCACACTTCTGACAGGTGTGAGTGATCCTTGGAATACTGGAGTCTCTACCGCAATCATTGCATTTGAAGACCTTTCCAACCCGACGGTAGTCTGTCCCTATGATCTTCAGCTCCCGTCTGCACTTGGGGCAGATCAGTTTCCCTTCCTTCAAGTAACTACTTTCAAAGTCAGTATTCCCGCAGGCATAGTGCTCGATCATATCTCCAGTTTCTAGGTTGTCACCGCGACAAAACATGCAGGTATATCTGTCTCTAAGGGACGAAGAGCCACATGACGGGCATAGAACCTCTGACTGATATCTTTCTTTTATCAAAACGCCTTGAGCGGCCAGTCGATCGAGAAACTCAACCGAGTCAGCGGCTGGAACCAGCCTTGCGACATCAGGATAGGCGATCCTATCCTCTTGCTCCTCAGGCACTAGGGTCCTGGATCCGTCCATCATCCATTTCAGGAATATGGCGCTTCGCACATCGGCCAAAGACGCACTATCTGTCCTAGCTTGCACTGCACTCCAACTACCGTAGAATAGCCCGCCAATACTCGCATCGCAGTATATATATGGTTCCTATCTCAAAAGCTTGATGTTAAGAGGAAAGCGGTTGCTGAATATGAGCAAGTTGGTGAATCACCTTGAGCACCATGGTTGTTGAGCGCCAAGAATGGGAGCAACTCATGCAGGACACTGAACGCTTAGTGAAGAACCATGAGAAACTGCTTGGCAAAGTAAGAGAGTTCGAAGAAGCGAAGCGAACCCTGGAAGAGAGACTAGCGACTAGTCAGAAGCAGGAGCAAGAACTGCAGAAGAAGCTGACAATCAGCCAGAAACGACAGCAAGAACTGCAACAGGAGAACCACATCTTAGAGGAAAAACTGGCCTCCAGTCAGAAGCAACAACAAGAAATACAGCAGAAGCTGGCATCACTGGAGAAACAGAGTGAGATAGATGCAAAGGGAATATCAACAATAAAGGAACTTCGTTCCAATGTAACTCGTTTGCTCAAGGATTCGGAGACAATGAGAATTGGCTGACAAATCCAAGGGTGAATCACGAACCATCGTTCTGGATCGAAACGAATGGGAAGCTTTCGTCGACGAAGTCGAAAGACTGGCTCAAGTGCACTCGAAGCTCTTGGCCAGAGCGAAAGAGTACAGGAATGATCTCTCACGACGGCAGTCTGCAAGATGGCCTGCCTACGGGAAGACTTCGCTTGCGTCGAGGATACTCAGTTTCTTCGGTCTAAGGCCGAGCGCAACTGCACATGGTTATGGTATGTTCTGTCCGTATTGCGGGACCGACGCTGAGCCTGGAGACAAGTTCTGTAGAATCTGCGGCAAGAACATGCACAGTCAAATTGGACCAGACACGGCACGATCGATGAAACCTGGTTGAGGAAGTACCAGCCAGGTATGGAATGACCCCAATGCGCCGTACTTGGACTCTTGCCCACACACGACGCTCCCACTATCTTTTGGGGCAGTCAGTCTGAACCAGATTTGGCGTATCTTAATATTGCAGCCATTCCTCCGAAGCCTTTGAGGAGTTGCTGCCCTTCTTCTGTTTCGGCAGAAATTATCTCAATGTCCACTCCTTTCTCCTCGGCGATCTCGACAAGTTCGTCAAGTAGGTCTTTCTTCTCTATCACAAGCGATGGATTGTTGCATTTTCTGCATTGAGTTGACGCCACATCAATCTCCATTTTCGCTACCTCGTCTGGCGAGAGCAATCGGTCGTCCTTGAAATCACAGAGCTTGCATCTGATCATTGCGTGCGTCAGGTTGAGCTTCTCAGAAAGTAGCAACGTGCTGGCCACATTTGAGTCAAGAGCTTTCTTGACCTCACTTTCGCCATACGCTGCCATCCCAGTGTCATGGCCCACTTCGTAGAGAAAGCGTTGAACAAGCTTCCTCTCTTCCAAGTATCGAACACCACGAAGAATATCGGGGGTCTTCTCCATGACCTCATCAAGGCCCTCTTCGACATATGAAACATCAATCGTTGCTACGACCTTCTTCTTCAATTCATAATTCAAGTACTCCCCATCTTTGAAGTCGTATTTTGAGGGACCTGGCCCTCCAACAATTACCCCCTTCAGGTCCGGTATGTTCTCGAAGATCTCGTTAGCGTGCCCTCCAACCCTCTTGTAGTATTGGTTCACTTCAGCTTCCCGCAGTCGCTCAAACCTCCGAGCCGACTGCCCTCCCGCTCTGTGCTTTCCCGGGATCCCTGAGGTCATCGCTTTGATTATGCTAACTCGTCTACCCTTCAAAGTAGCAACCAAAGCATCGTTTCCGTCAATCAAGATTATGCCGAACGTGCCTTTCTCCTGAAGAATCTCAAGAAGAGGCTCTGTGTGGAAACGATTGTCACACCGATACAGATAGACGCGGATAGGCTCAGGAGGTTCCAAGACATATGTCTCCATTCTCTCACTTCCAGGCCCGTTCTGCGGGATAGCGCCACAGAAAATCACCAGCCCGTTTGGGGGTGGCCTTTTGAAAAGCCTCAAGCGTTGCATCGTCTTCTCTATCGCATCGAGAACATTTTTCCGCGTAGTTCTGGACTTTATGTTGGTGGCTGTCCCGGCTTCTTCGCGAAGCTGACCCATGACTTCGTGAATCTGGCGGTCAGGAGGAACATACAGTGTGATCAGCTCAGTTCCACGGCCCTCCTTCGACGCCAACAGATCCAGCGTCCGCTTCAACTTGAATCGCAAAAGTGAGTCTTTGGACTGAGACTGCAAAGCAGACGCCACTGACGCCTACCCCGAAGTCAGTTATATAAGTCGATTGGCTTCTCAATACGATTCGAGGAACCCCTAGGTGAAACTTGTCACAAAAATCGGTGGATCTCTATTCAAAGACGGCCTAAGCCAGCAGAAGATCAGAGCTTACGCCCAAGTGTTGAGAGCCATTCGGAGACAAGGCCACCAAATCGTTGTTGTTTCAGGAGGAGGAGAAATCGCGCGCAGGTATATCGAAAGCGCGAGGGCCCTTGGCGCAAGTGAAGCCCAATGTGATCAAATGGGCATATATGTGACTCGACTCAATGCAAGACTCCTGATTTCGGCCCTCAACGATGATGCGTTTCCTGAAGTCCCTGAGACTGTGGAGGAGCTCCGCAAGTACTTCACGGTCGGAAAGATCGTTGCAATGGGTGGTCTCACACCGGCTCATTCAACAGACGCCGTCGCAGCGATAGTCGCAGAAAGCATCAAGGCAGACATGTTTGTAAAAACAATTGATGCCCCCGGGGTCTGCACAGAAGACCCAAAGAAGCATCCTGGCGCTAGGAAGCTGGACGAGATTAGCGTCAAGGAGTTGCTCGAAATGCTGCAAGAAAAGTCTCTTGTTGCAGGAGCCTACGAGTTGATTGACCCTGTCGCCGTGAAAGTAATCGCGAGATCAAAGATACCTACTTGGATAGTTCCAGGAGATGACCCAGCAAACATAAGAAGAGCACTTGACAGGGAACGCGTTGGAACGAAGATAGTCCCATAGTCTAAGCAGTACTGACTAATGCTTGTTGCCTTTTTTCCCGGTTTGTGAACCCTGAACCTTTGGCTGGCTAGGCTTGCTGTTAACCGACGACGTGCCTCCGAGTTGAGCCTGAACTCTCCTTCCGAGCCCCCTCAACATGTCTCGTCTAGCCACGAGCACAACGCTAGCAGCTCCTACCGCGGCAGCCACGCCGAAGAAGATAACAACCATATTGTAGTCGCTACCCCACGATGCCTTTACGATGTGTGCTCTATCCATCGTAATTGTAGCTCTAGGAATGTTCGCAGTTGAATCCGCAGTCCAACCATTGAAGACATACTTGCCTCCCAGAGTGCCCAATGGCTCTTCCATTGGGGCCTCAGGGGTCACGTAGAACTCGGCGATAGAGTCTGCGTCATACCAACCTTCTCCAGTTGCAGCTCCGCGTTTCGTTTCCACGATTAGGTAGTACTGCGTATTCCAAGTGGCGATCAAGGTCTTCGGCGCATCCATCATCAATGTAGCCGGGTTCGAACTGCCTGTCGCAGCTCCCTGCCACTCCAGAAATATAGACCTAGAATTCTTCTCGACCACATTGCACGGAGACAATGCTGTTACCGCCACGTTCGCCCCACTATCTACCCATTGAGTTGTCTTGTCCGCTTGTCCGCCTTTCGGGTCAATTGTAAGCAAGTACTGAGTCTTCCAATTGGCCGTCACCGCCCTTGGCGCATTCATGGCGATCGAACCTGTCAGAGCGCCACCAGCATAATCACCTGTCCAAGAAGTGAAGATCCGTCGGATCCCTTCACCATCTTCCACGGGGGACGTCACAGAGAATGTGGCAGTCTGATCTTTGTCATACCAGCCTCCTCCGGCAGCCTGGCCATATGGGGAATTGACACTTAGTTTGTACTGTGTCACCCAACTTGCCTCAATCATCTTCGGGGAATCCATGTAGACAAGAGTCACAGGGTTCGTCGGACTGTCTCCTGAGACTCCACCCATCCACCTGTCGAATCGATATCGCGTATTCGCAGTTTCTTCGACTGGACTGACGACAGCGATTCGCGCAACAGTTCCCGCAAGATACCAACCGGTCCCCACCGGGTTTCCTCTGTCAGACTTGACATGGAGGAAGAACAACGGATCGTATCTGAAGGTTAAGGTGGTAGGAGCAGTTGTGTTTGCTGGTGCTGTTTGAGAGTTGTCACGACAGACGAAAGCCACACCGTTGTACCCGTAGGACCCCCAAGAAGGCCCCTGATACACGTAATACGGATATCCGTAGTAGGGATACCCATCAGGTGTATGGTCATCCGCTGATATGATGGACCCATAAGTGGTATTGAAGGTTAGAGTCCCTTCGCCATAGACTGTTCCCATCAGATAAGCACCTGCGTAGATCCTCGTCCCAACATTCGAGTAGACGCCCACAATCCTAACAGTAACATTGTACCAGCTAATCGCCTCACTGGGCCTAGTCTCAGAACCAACTGCCAAAATCATAACGACAAGTATGATCGCGAGTTGGACGCGCCCGAGTCCTAGCGATCTTTTCATGAGCAGCGACCTCTATAGGCGGTGGTTTGTTGTTCCCCCTTTATACCTTTTCGCATCAATCATCCATAAAGCTTCAGCATCATTCCAAGAGAACATTCTTCAGCTCAAGGAGACTGAGCAAACCTAAGATAGAAATTGCAGTGCTGCCAACCAGATGTGAGGCAATGTCTGTATTGGACTGCTGGTTCCCATAGAGGTAACAAGGTTGGAACGTATCGTTAGCCTGATCTCAAAGCTCATTCGACAAATGAGCTCACAAATCCTCATACCAAGCGAACGCTCGAAACTCGCCCACAGAATAGACTCCTACCTCTTACCTCTGAAAGATAACCTGCGTTCAAGAAAGGCAAGAGTAGAGAACACTTATGATAACGAACTGAATGCTCTACGGAACTTCTTTCAGCAAATGACGTTTCTCAGCCTGACCCTCGCGTTCATGATCGGCTTGATTCTAGGCGGAATCTTGAGCTCAGAACCAGCGGTCTTCATCATCTTGACCCTGGCCCTGGGTTTTCCTGTAGCCATCGCCTATGGTAGTGTAAACGGAATTCCACCGATTCTTTCAACATTTGCCGCAGTCTTTGTGAACTGTCTAATGGCCTACGCGTCACTTAGAATCATTCGACTAATTGAGACAGATTCGCGCATTGCACCTTATGTGGGTCAAATCCGATCCAAGTACACGAGCACCTCTAAGCGTCTTCTTTCGCATGCTGGCCGGTTCGGAGTTGCAGGATCTCTGGCGATCTTTGCCTTCCTGATAGGCTGGTGGGTGGCTGCCGTGGTGGCTTACATCCTTGACGTTGAGATGGGCACGGCCATGAGAGGGATAGTAGCTGGAACACTCGTCGGAGGGTTCACATCTCTAGCCATGTATCAGGGATTACTGGTCGCTGTGCCAAATCCCGGCATCGTCTCACTCATATTCGTCACGGTCTTCGTTGTGTCAGCATACTTGACGAGAAGAGCTGGTCGTCGCAAGAAGAACAGCACGGCGTAGCCTAGGCATGTAACTCTTAAATGGGATCAAACCAACTCTACTTGCTGATGCGCCTTGATCAGAAAGACACTAACAAACATTCTGCAAGGCTTGCGCTCTGGAGTGGGCAAGATGCTGCAAGAGACCATTCTCGATTCCGTCCATGCCGCGATACGTGGAGTTATGAGAAGATTGGCCCTGGCTCTTCTTGGCACCATTCTTGCTTCTTTCGGCATCGTCTGCATCCTAATGGGGCTACTCAAGCTTCTCACGCTTGTCCTGCCAGAATGGATGGCTTGGACCATCATAGGCTCACATGCGCTGCTGATTGGAGCTCTAGTTGTAATAGTGTCGATGCCACGTCGAAGATGACCGCTCAGACTCGACGTTGTCGTCTTCCTGTTCCGTCTCATCTAGGAAAGACTGCTTTAGACTAGAATAGATTATTGACCGTCTGGTATATTCCAAACAACACGAGAAAGATAGCAAATACTCTCTGTAGCATTTTGACCTTCAGTCTTCTGGCAATGTGCGCGCCAACCTGCGTCCCGACGACTATCCCCAGACCCAGCATCAAAGCTGCTTCAAACACAGCGTTTCCTTGAAGGATATGGCTGGCGGCGCCTGTTACCGAAGTGAAAATCATCATGAACATGGAGGTTGCAACAGCAACATGCATCGGCATTGTCAAGACAAGAACCATCACGGGCACCGCGACTGCTCCCCCACCAACCCCGAGAAGGCCTGACGCAAACCCGGCAAGCACGCTTAGAACAATGCCGGCGACCACGTTCACCTTGTATTCAAAGACTTCCCCTTTCGCGTCATGAATTCTACGCGACCATCCCCATCTCCTCGGTCCACTCTTCTTCCGTGCCGTCTCCGAACCCAGAAACATCCTTAGCGCTATTACAACGAGGAATATCCCGAATATCGCTCCCAAGGTCTTGTCGGGCAAAAGCTTCACCACAGAAGACCCAAGAAGTGCCCCTGGAACACTACCAACTGCCATAACGAGACCCAACCTGTAGTCGATCCGCTCTTGTCTCACATATGCAAATGTGGACGAAAAAGCTGTGAAGACGACCATGACAAGGCTTGTTCCGACAGCAAGGCGCATTGAAAACCCAAAAACCATGTTGAGCATCGGGACAACTATGAAGCCGCCTCCGACTCCGATCATTGAGGAGAATATGCCTACCAAGAAGGCAAAGAACGACATCAGGGCAAACTGGAGCATTGTTCTTTCAACTCGTTTCGAGTCTCATCGTGAATGAAGCGTTGAGCTACGCACATCTCTCTCTTATAAGAACTTCCAACAGGAGATGAGTACGATCCTTCTATGACTTCTCAGCCTTAACGAAAACACGGGAGAGCTCACGATAGGTCTGGAGCGCTTCTTCCTCCGTCACTACTCCCTTTATCAGCATTCGTCCATTTCTGAACAGACTGATCTCCAACTTGCCATACCGAAAAACTATCACAAATGAAGACTTTGCCAGGATTTCAAACCCCCTTTGCAGTTCTTGCAGTGTGCTTTCAAGATTCAGGCTAGTGGGCACGTCTGGATTCACGTTAGCTGTCTCTCCTCCGCACAGCCAAACCAATCGCCTTGGATGGCTGATCTTTGTAACAGTCTTTTCGCCACAGATTCTGCAGTTTTGCCTTTTGAAGATCTCAATTTTCTCGAACTCCATTCGCCTGAAGTCACAGACCAGAAGCTTGCCTTTCAACGTGTCATTGATGCCGGCCAACAATTTTATCGCTTCCATTGCTTGAATTGACCCGACTATACCTGCTGTAGCCCCCAAAACACCTCTCGTGTCGCAACCGAGGAGGTATCTGTCATCAAACTCTGGAAGAACGCATTCTAGGCAAGGGGTTTCGGGTGGATGAAAGACAGATACATTTCCCTCCATCGCTATGGCCCCTCCGAAGACATAGGGGATGTTGAACCTGGAGCAGGCCGAGTTGATTATGTATCTGGTCCGCATATTGTCAAGGCCATCCACAACCAAATCCACCTTTCCGAGAATCTCGTCGACATTTTCCTCTCGTAGGTTGTCTGAGATAGCTTGAACATTGACCTCAGGATTTACATTCTTCAGCTTTCGCGCTGCGATCTCAGCCTTGGGCAGTCTGAGATCTTCAACAGCAAACAGGATTTGACGGTGAAGGTTGTGGAGCTCAACTGTGTCTTGGTCAACAAGAACGAGATGCCCGACGCCCGCCAGGGCTAGATACAGGGCAGATACTGTTCCGATCCCCCCTACCCCGACCACCGCGACCCTTGATTGTCTCAACCGACTCTGGCCTTGTTTTCCCATCTCTTTCAACACTATCTGTCGACTGTAGTACTGGACCGGATCGAACTTGGCTTCCACCATCTCTGCTGCTCCAAGCTACTACTCTGGGATCGTCCCGCTAAAGCGATTATCCTTCGAGACCAGATTCTGGCAACTGCGTATGCGTGACGGAGCGGACGATTCTAAGCCTTTCAGCTTCTCATTTTTGTTCCAAAATCCTCGTATACCTGAGAACAGCAGAGATCAGAGAAACCATAGTCAAGCGATAGGTTCCTCGCCAGCTCAATCGCTTTGGGGTCAGGATTGGCGATACCATTTACACCTGCTTCTACTGCGAGCACATCAGTTTGTTCGCGGATTTTGCCCTTTGGTCTGGCGCAACCTAGCGCAATGGGTTTTCGTGGCATCAATTTTCTCGCCTCGACTATCACCGATGCCACATCATTGGGAGAAGCTGGGGAACAGTGCGCCATCGGGGTTCTCCTCAGCGGAGTCAATCCGATGATTATGACTGCTGCAGGATTGTGGCGCGCCACCATTTTCAGGGCATCAAACTCGCCTCTGAGAGTTCCGTAGTGAAGGCCAACAAGAACGTGAGGAACGACTGGGATACCTTCCCTCTCGAGCAGGCTCAAGGAATCGTCATACTTCTCGACTCCGTGTTCAAGCCCATAGATCTCTCGTAAGGTTTCCTCGGAGCCTATCACATCTATCAAAGCTGCGTCAATCCCGACTCTTCCAAGTTTCTTACCAATATTCCCGCCCAGAATACCGGTGTGAACGACCATTCTCAATCCAAAGTTCCTTTTTGCTTCGGTCATAACATCGATGAATGGTTCTAAGGGAACTGCCCCGTCAAGGCCGCATCCCCCACTAACAAGACAGCCTGCCACGTTCCTTTCATGCAATTCCTGGAATACTTTTCGAAGAGCTCTGGGCGACTCCGCAGGAATCATTGCATTCAACAGTCTTCCACAGCAATGTTTGCATTTCAATGCACAGTCTCTTCCGGTTACAGAAATCGAGGGAAAGGCTCCAGTGTTGCGACCTGCATTCCCAACAGCGTAGCCTAAGAAGCTAGGAGCGTAGAACCTGATTCTTGCGCCGAAGTTTCTCCGACTGATTTCTCTTGCGGTCTTAATGTCTTCTGCAAGGCTCTTAGGATCTGTTTTCCATTGATTTCTCGTCGTTACCTGTTCTCCTGTCATTTGCTGAGGATTGTTGGAATCTTGGTTCTATGAGTAGTTCAGAGGTATGTGGCGATAGTCTGTGGGTATTTCCTCATTAGTAGCCTTTCGAGTTCGTTTCTCAGCTCTCTGTCCAATTGCGCTTGCCTCTCAGAAATCAGCCCGATTCCCTTTGGTGAGTGGATGATTGGCCCTTGGAGAATGCCAGGAGATGTTATCTCTGAGGATGCGACAGGGTCAGTCTTCAAGAATTTTGAGAGGACTTCGGGGAGACTCATCTCGGATTGCAGAGCGGACGCGATTCTTGTCATCTGGGACTTTGAGAGGGGTCTCAGGCCGTATGTGACGGGAGAAAGCTTTTCGACAGCTTCGAAACTCTCGATTTTGCTTCTAACCCCGAAGCCCACTGAATGAAGGGGGTTGATCTGTTCTTCCTTTATGAACCACATATCTGAGTCATGTGAGACTATGAGATCATAGTGCCCTCGCTTGTCTCGTCCAACTAGGACTCGCCACCCGCTGGGATTGGAATCGTATCTTTTTAGAATCTGTTTCTTGATCTCCTCAGCGGGCTCCAATCCTGCCACCATGAATATTGAGTATTAACAGAACCGCTCATACCGACAGATATTAGCATTTGTGAACAAACAACAGATCTAGCCGATGACGATCAGGAAAACAGTCTATCTCTCAGAAAAACCGTCACCAGCATGAACCCAAGCCCAATGATTAATGAGAGGGGAAGACCTGGGAAGGCACTCCTCTTCTCGAGCATCTTGAAACCGAGAAAGGTTCCGACCACAATACCAACGCAGGCCATTGCGTACGGTATGAAACCGAACGAGAGCATTGTATGACCTGCAAGCATTGAATAGAAGACTAGGTCGCCTAGACCCACAGTAAGGTCTCCAAAAGTAAGAGTCGCACCCGAAAGGCTTTCGAGATCGGTCTTTTCCGCAATCTTCCCTATGGGCCCCTTGAAGACCGCAAAAATGTCATAGCAAGCCAATCCCACCAAAAGGATGATTGCAGTCAGCGTCGGTATGGAGGCTCCGAGAAAGGTGCCAACCATTGCGCCCAGAAGGGTTGTGGCGACCAATTGCGGGACTCCCTTCGTGCGATTGATTGCGTAGGCCAAAACAGATGTGAGGATCAAGGAAGTGAAAAGGACTGCTGCATCAGTGAACTCTTCCGCAACTCTCAGGAGGGTAAAGAGAGCCGTCAGATACCAGATAAGAAGTACGAAGAGCACAGAAACGATCGCTATCCTAAGAATTGTTCTGAAAATTCTTTCCAAACCGTATTTCACAAGCAGATACATAAGAGTCGCCATTACAGCCATCAGCGCGACGAAGATTGTCATGTTCATAGTTGCCCCGACCGGAGTTTCGGGAAATTGTGTTATGACCTGTACTTCGATCTTGGATTCCAGAAGCATGACAGCAAGAATGCCGGCCACGATCAAAGTCCACACTTCAGGAAGCAAATGTGTGGCTGTGACGTTGAATTCGTCCTCCAATCCTTTTTCCCAACCTTGATTGAACAGATTGCTCAGAGCTACCTTCTCAAATCACTAGCGCGCGCTCATACTTCTACGGTTTGCCCAGTCTTGGGAGCTTGGGCATCTAGTCCAATCTCTTTTGAAGCCCACGATGCCAGGTTGCTACAATTGCCTTCTGATCCATGGACGACAAGGACTTTGGCCTCCTTGTTCACGCCTGACAAGGTTTGCCTGAGTTCTTGTTTGCCGCAATGTGATGAGAAATCGAATTTCTCAACGAAGGCCTCTACCTTCCTCATTCTTCCACGAAGCATAAATTGCCCCCGCTCCTGTAGGATCCTTCCCGGGGTTCCCGGAATCTGGAAACTAACTAGAAAGACCGCGTTCTTCTTGTTCATTGAAACAGATTCCATGTAGAAGATTGCCGCACCCCCTTTCAACATTCCTGCAGGTGAAACGATCACGCAAGGTGTCTTTGCCGCTCTTCTTCGATCATTCCACTGCTCTATCCACTCAGCCCTTCGCATTGCTCTAGAGAAAAGATCCGGATCCCTTAGCGAACCTGGATAGTCAGCTAGTATTCGATTTGCTTTCAGAGCCATCCCATCAACAAATATAGGGTGATCAAAATGATGGGCCTCAAGAACACATAATATCTCCTGCGATCGCCCGACCCCGAAGGCTGGAACAAGAACAGTTCCTCCCTTTTCGACTACCTCCCGAACGCTATTGACAAATGTCTCCTCCATCTCTCGCCTGTCGGGGTGATCCTGCTCGGCGTAAGTGGACTCTATGATGATCGCGTCTAGGTCTCCATAGCCCTGTTGGGCGCCTTGAAGAAGTTGAGTTTGAGAGGCGTTGAAATCCCCCGTGTATAGGAGTCTTTTTCCGTCGCTCTCAATGAGCACTTGACTGCTTCCAGGTATGTGCCCGGCGTTGAGAAGGGTGACCTTCGTTCCACCGACCATGATCTCTTTTCGGTAAGGGACGTTGACGCAGTGCTCCATCATTGACTGCAAGTCGAGATATTCAAATGGCAGGTAGTATCCTGTCAGATTTATGAAATCCTTAATGAGTAACTCAGTCTGCCTGAAGGTCGGCTCAACCCCGTATACCGGGATTTTGCCCGTCACGTAGAAAATTGGCGTTGACCCCGTATGATCCAAATGAGCGTGAGATAGAAAAACAGCATCTATCTCTTTTGGAGGAATATGAACAGGAAAGCCAACTTCATGATCCATCATCACACCATAGTCCAGGAGAATGCTCCTGTTTTCGCATTGAACCGAAATGGCTGATCGTCCTACTTCTTCACAGCCACCTAAGAATCGTATTTTCAATATTCCGCACCGATCAACTGCAGCTTCGAATTCTCAATCGACGCCTATCATGGCGATGCAGAGTTCGTTGAACTCCATTTCCTAGAGAAGTCGTCTGCTTTCGCGCAGTGATGCAAAAACGCTCTAAAAAAGGTTACTAGAGAGGTTTTTATCATCCCATGTGACACGTAGCACAGTGGCTTTGGATGCCAGTACGTTTCGAAGCTCCTAAGGGCAAATTCAAGAACTGCACTTTGCTCGCAGGATTTCACGGCATAGGAGAAACCGGGTACATAGCGATATCTTACATTGTGAATACGCTGAAGGCAAAGCGCGTGGGATTCATACGAACGTCAAACTCACCGGCGTTTGTGACAACTACACGGAATGGTCTACTGACTCCCTTCGAGATATACAGAAAGGGAAACCTGGTCATGGCGAAGCTGGAGTTTCCTCCGCATCGGAACGAGGAGGCGGAGATAGCTCGGACCATGGCGGCGTGGGCAATTGAGGAGCGTTTTCACGAGAGTTTGCTTCTGGGAGGCCTCGACGTGGGGTTCAGGAATGGAAGACACGAATCGAGAATCGTTCCTACGAGGGCCTACGTACCTGATCCAAAGAAGCTGGATATACCGTTGCTGGAGCAGGGACTGTACGTCTACGGGCCTTTGGCCATCATGCTGGGAGAATTCGAGGTAGGCAACTTTCCAGCGGTAGCGATACTTCCCTATGCTGATTCAACAAGGTCTGATCCGAGGGCGGCATCGATCGCGGTTCGGACAGTGGCAAAACTATGCAAGCTCAACATCAGTGTCGCTGATCTTGAAAACTATGCGAAGGTCATTGAAGCAGACTTGGATCAGAGAACGAAGATTGCTACCAAATCAGTTCAAGGATTGTATGTCTGACACACCCCAACGGAAGCGAGCACACACCTGCTGATTCCTGGAGAGCGCCAAGACGCAGAATTGTCAACAACGTTCCTGTTGTCTTATTCTCGTCGCATCGAAGAGTGCTTTGAGAGCATCAGCACTCCAGGGCGAATCTCCTCTATATGATACTCTAACCTTCTTCCTTGGTTCGCTCCGGAGCTTTCGCAACATCAGTATCATGCGTTTGCTGAAGGGATCATTCGGGGCATGGACAACTATTGTCTCATAGTTTGATGATGTGACATATTCTCGAACTTGATTCAAAGCAAATTGCTCAGTTTCTTGGTCCATGGGAGATGAGAATTCTGTTTGAGAAAGAGGATAGACATCATTGAGTTCAATGGGAACTGGCCCATATGGGGAACCGTATAAACAGACGTGAATCTTCTTGTTCCTGATGATCGTTCTGAGTGCTTCCGTTTGAGGAGCCGAACGGTAGGGGCCTTTCCGGAGTGGCAGGAGAAGAAGAACCTTCCTCCCTCTTGGATGACAATATCTTTCAAGCAACCTTGCTCCGTGGCGTAGGACTTCGGGCCTGAACAGTCCACACGATCCCAAGTAGAGCAGTCCCTTCGCCTTTGTCGATGGACTGTGCTTTTCGACGAATTGACCATACCTCCTTATGGCTCCCAAGGCTTGAAGGAGCGAAGGATGAGATCTGGCCCGAATTTCAAGAAGTTCCCACAATCTTCCTTCCACAATAGCTTGCTTTATTCGCCGGATCTCTTCAAAGCAAATGTAGAGGTTGTGCTCAGCTAGCTTCCTCTCCCTGTTCGATCTGTCGAGTTCCTTTATCTCCGAAGGATCATGTTGCCGACACACTGGGCAAGAGCAAGGAAAATATTCGATGTCTCCAAGTCTCAGGGTTCCGTTCTCCGTTAGGTAACGACCTTGCCTAGCAAAGATTGCGTACGATGCTGAGTCGAAGAGATCGCACCCCAAGGCTACTGCCAACGCAAGCATGAGGGGGTGTCCTGCACCAAAGAGGTGAAGCGGCTTCGACAATGGCATGTTCATCTTGGCAGCCATGATCATGTCAACAAGCTTGTCAAACATGTATCGCTCCATTATTGGAGTCGGACTGCCGAGAGAGTATATGTCGAACGGACGCTTGCTCATTTCCCGTGCTGACTTAGCCACCAAATCAAGGAAAACGCCTCCCTGAATCGGGCCTTCCCAAAGAATGTCAGATCGGGTCACGATCTTCAGAGTCAGATCGGCTCGCCGAACGGTCTCTGCAACTGAATACTCTGCCATTGTCCTCCTCTCAGACCAACCAGTTGGGACATCAAGTATCACTCCAATGTCTGTTGCAATGGCTTCTTGAAATCCTACGATTTCTTCAGGCTGTACATCTACTGTTCCATATTTGAGCAGTTGATATGCCCCTGAATCCGTCACAACTACACCATCGTACTCAAGCAGCCTGTGTATCCCACGAGCAAGAGCCTCGTCACGGAAGTTCTTCCTAATTAGATAGGCGTTTGTTATCACAGCATTGCACTTGAAAACGGTGAGGATGTCTTTGGAGCTTATCGGTTGGATCAGCGGATTTATTACTGGGAGAAGGTGAGGGGTTTCGATCTTCCCGCTCTTCGTGTCTATCTTTCCTATTCTTCCGAGAAGGTCCTTGTGGGTGATCTCGAAGCTCAACAGATCCACGGCCTGTGGATTTCAAACACTCAATCTGCTTATTTGTCATATCCTGTGGGTGGACGAGATAAGTGTTCAGCGCGTAGTAGTGATCCAGGCCACATCCAAGGTGCGGAAGGATTCCCGATTGGGTTGCCAAGACCGAAAAAGATGTGAGTATTGCCTGAACCTTTAGAGCTTCCGCGCTTCGATCAAGCAGCGGAAAACAAAGGGCTTTCGGACTCTTTCTCCCAGACGGAACCTTCGATTAGACCTAGCTTTTCAGACGCTATCTAGCTGCCTCGCTCTTTCTTGAACTCATCAAAGACCTTCTTGACCCTCTCTGCTGCGGGGCCAAACCCTTCGATCAAGCCTTTCTCAGTCACTCTTATCTTGTCCATAACTACGATCACACCCGCTTCCTGAACGATCCGAACCAAATTCGGAAAGACACGTTCCATTCGATCAGCCAACGCCTGCAGATCAAAAGGCTTCTCAACACTCTGTATCTGTTGCACGGAATTGCCACTCAGAAAGAGTCTGTGAATCATCTGTCCTCCCTCGTCTTTGGCATCTGCTAAACAAACGCCCAATGTGTCGGTATCAACTCCCGCGAGAATACCAGTGTAGCTTTTGCCTTGAACTGTCTGAACTCCCACTTGCCTTTGGAGAAGTGAGGCGAGCTCTTCCATGTATCTTCTGTCGGCCACTGAAGACAACTAATACACCCAGCCAGAGATGGGCCATTCGCATATTAAAGATATCAAGAAAACGCGATAGGATCGAGTACAACATCACAAGAAGAAGCGCATAATGATCGCGCGCTAGATGCGTATCGAGAGACCAGCGATCATAGACAGAACCAGTGTTGAACCAACGCGAAGCATTTTGAAACGCTTAAATGAATCGGACGGGGCTGAAAGAGCGATGGCCGCCGTAACGTAGAGAAGACAGTCTTCGCGGAACTTGGTAGCGTATAGGCCTGAGAGGTTCAGCCTCGGCCAATGGAGCCTAGAAAGTGCAGGCAGTGCCGCACTTGGGAAAAGGCCGGGTTCAAATCCCGGCGGCGGCCCTCAAAACAGAGCTCAAAACCCTACCATTTTCTAGATAGAACCATCATGAAAACTAGCGCGCGCTGAACAGCTTTGATTCGCTCTCGCCTTTACCTCCACTTATGAGTGCGAATCTGAGTTTCAGGTTTCTTACTTCGCCCGGTAGCATGGATGATGGAACACCTGTGCAAGTGACACTGTTCGGGGTTGATGTGAACGGGCGCTACTACATTCAGATATTGAATAGCCGGTATACCAAGTTTTGGGGTCAGAGGCATCTGTCTTCGCGCTGTTCCATGTCACCATGGTACTCCGAATATTCAATGCGTTTGATTGTTTCACTTCGATCCTACCTGCTGAAATAGAAGAAAAGCCTTTGACAATGACTCAAGGGTCATGCGTTGATTGATGGATATGCCCTTGAGGCGGTCTCTTTTCTCTTTTCAGTTGTCTTTCTGGGCTACTCAGCATGGAGCGACTTGAAGATGAGGGAGGTGACTGATCGGGTGTGGGTCATCTATCTTCCTTTGGCCATTGTGATCATGTGCCTTAGATTAGTCTTGGCGCCTTATCTCCTGACGACGTCGATCGTCTCAGTTCTTGTCATGTTTTGTCTTTCTTTCTTGATGTTTTATTTGGGCTTGTTTGGTGGAGCTGACGCCAAAGCTTTGATCTGTCTCAGTATCGCTTTGCCAACCTACCCTTCTCTGTTGAATCCATTGCTGACATCAATTAACCCATTGTTCCCGCTAGTCGTGCTTTACAACAGTTATCTGTTCTCGCTGTCAGCAGTCATCTACGTAGTGATCAGGAACCTGAGTTGGAAGTACAGAACGAGAAAGGGGCTATTTGAGAACTATGAAGAAACGGCGCTCTCTGCAAAGATAGTTGCTTTCTTGACAGGATACAAGACCAATTTCAAGATTCTCAAGGAGAAAGTGTATCTCTACCCAATGGAAGAACTCTCGCGAAGCAATCATGGATTTCCTAGAAGGCTCAGACTTTTTTCATCCGCAAATGCCGATAGAGATGATCTGGTGAGAAATCTAGGGAATTGCCTGAAGAATAACGAGGAGGTCTGGGTCTCTCCCGGCATTCCTCTACTGCTCTTCATCTTGATGGGTCTTGTGTCAACAACAATCATGGGAGACGTTCTCCTATGGCTGGCTATCAGGGCAACCTCCATTGTCATTGGATGGTAAGCCTTTCCAGATTCCTTTGAAGCAAAGTACGGATTCTTGTAGCGAAACCAATCCACGAAAAAGGTGGCAACCTTCGCGTGCGCCATAAATCAAAGAAATACCCGCAATTGTTATTTCCTATCGAACTACCGTACTGGTGTTACGGGCCGGTAGTTCAGCCTGGTATGCCATATGCGAAATGGGCCAAAGAACGTCCGGTTTGCAAGGCTAGCAGCCCGGAAAACCGGAAGGCCGCGGGTTCGAATCCCGCCCGGTCCACCAACTTTACGGTTCGAAACCGTATGATTTATTAGGCATCCACGCGCATTCTTGAGTACAGGGGAATACATAGGTGCCTCTTCCCGTTGAGCGGGCTAAACATAGACATCTTCTCGAAGACAAGACTATCAAGCGCTGGTACGATAATCTCGCGCGAGGCTCAGAGATCACAGCCGACGTCTACCTACGCAGGCTGGGCGCTTTCTGCAAAGAGAACCAACTCACACCACACGGACTGTCCTCGATGAGTGTACGCAAGCTTGAGGAGCTTCTCATGGACTATGTAACGGCGAATGAGAAGAAATATGCAGGCAGCTACATCCAGACAACCGTCAAAGTCCTCAAGTCGTGGTTGAACCATAATGACGTTGAACTTCGTCACAAGATCAAGATCAGAGGGGTCAATGAGACTCCAACCCTGAAAGAGGAGCACTCACCCGCCAAAGAAGAACTTCGCCGAATACTGCTATCTGGAAGTAAACAGGCACGAGTGGCCTGTATTCTCATGGCCCACGCAGGCCTACGACCAGAGACCATAGGCGACTACAGAGGCCAAGACGGCCTCACTATACGAGATCTGCCTGAACTCAAGGTCTGCAGCGAAGGCGTCAGGTTCGAGGTTATGCCAACGATGATGTTTGTGAGGCCAAGTCTGAGCAAGGCTAGGCATCAATACTTCACCTTCCTCAGCGAAGAGGCATGTGGATACGTTAAGGACTATCTTGATGAGCGAGCCAGGAATGGCGAGAAGCTAACGGCTGAGACAGCGATTGTTCGGCCCAAGGTCGCGGATAAGCCATTCATCCGAACCGTCAACATAGGCGACTTGATGCGTCTGGCCATACGAAAAGCTGGATTTCCATGGCGGCCATATGTACTTCGCTCATACTTCGATACGCAACTGATGTTGGCGGAGTCGAAAAGCCTAGTTCTGCGAGATTATCGCATGTTCTGGATGGGCCATAAAGGCGACATCGAAAACCGCTACACAACCAATAAGCATCGTCTCCCCGAGTCCGTGATCGAGGATATGCGCGAAGCCTACAAACGAAGCCAAGACTTCCTCCAAACCACAAAAGCAGAGGTCGGAGAAGAGAAGATCAAAGAGACTTTCAAGAAGCAGTTGCTAGCTGTCGCAGGCTTCAATGAGGAAGAAATTGCAAAACAGAATCTGTCAAACATGACGGATGAAGAGCTTCACAACTTGGTCAGGCAACGCCTACTAGGTGTAATGACGAATAACGGCAATCGTCAACGCGTCATACTTCTAGCCCATGTTGAAAAGTATCTCAGTGAAGGCTGGGAATATGTCACAGCACTTCCCAACGATCGGGCGATAGTGAAGATGCCGTTCTAGGGTGAAGAGGCATCTATGAGAGGTTTAAGAGAGGATAAGCCAAGCCTCTAGGGATTATACATCATTACCACCCTGCGAAATGACGTTTAATGATGCTTATCATACGTTTCATGGATCTCCAAGAATATACCAGAAAAAATAAAAAAAATCTCATGCATCACTCGCATCAGTGAAATGTCATTACGCGTCATTGAATATCATTCACGGCGAGTTGTCGCAATCTTACATCATTGAACGGTGCGCCTTATGCTGACGATGTGTTGAACCGAATCCAGGTCGAGGAGCCAAAGGTGTTCACGTACAGTCTATCATTCTCCGCCAGATCACATGTAGCACTTCCGGCTCGCGTCTCCCTGAACCTGACAGAACCATCGGCCCCTAGTATCTGTAGCTCCACCGGATGCTCTGTAAGGAGCGAAACCGATTTCGCAGGAACCGTAGGTGGCGGCACCTCCTTAAGATCCTCGGAGGAGAAGATTCTGACCTCAGAGAGCAAGCATTCGCCCGCGGTTGTTAGCGAAAATAATACTCTTTCTCCTTCTCGTTGAGATCTCACATAGCCGCGTTCCTCAAGATTCTTGAGTTTTGATTGCACTGTGGAATGCTGCGTTTTCGGAAGTCTGTCCTCTATCGCGTACAGCCAGTTGTCACCATCTTTGATCGACTTCATTATGTCCAGATCGATCTTATCCGGCCGACCGCGCATCGGTATCTTCACGACATGTCGCGTCACGTAGAGCCGCCCTCCAATTTCGGCTCAAAGAGTGGCAGAAAACCTATTCCCTCAGAAGCCACGCTCATTTTCGAAAGTGACTTGACCAAACCTGTAAGGACTGTTGACATCAAAGATCTGAAGAAATTCGTTCGAGAAAACCTATCCAAGAACTCAACACTTCGTGATATACTGCTTGCTGAAGATGATGAACTTGAGGCTTATGAGTTCTCCGCAAAAGTCGATGTTTGGCTCAAGTTATTGAGAAATGACACGTAATGACGGATATGATACATCTTAGAAACCTCTACGGCGGCCGGCCGTAGAGGATGTGAACCAATGACTCGTTCCGCTATGTTATCGACTCTAGAATTATCCAGATTATTCACAAGATCATTCAGACTACTCAACGTATTCGTTCTATTCATTCTATTCACCAGTTTATTTTTCGACTTTTCGGTATGGAAAATGGTGTCTGAGATGCCTTCTTTCCCATTGATAGGCTGTGAAAGTGGTTGAGGAATGCCTCCTGCAATATCCTCATTGAATAAGAACCGTTGTCTGATGTTATTCTTGCAGGGCCTTTCCCAGTCTGAAATCGCCTATAGAACAGGCATCTCGCAGCCAACCGTCTCCAGAGTTATTGATGAGTTTGAGAGGTATGTAGAATTGAACGGATTAGAGGAAGCAGCAGCCAGATATGGCACCGCAGAAATCGTTCAGGAACTCCATAGTCTCAGCGTTCTCCTGTCAAAGGCAAAACTATCAGTCACCGAGGCCAGAGAAGGAGCGGCAATTATCAAAGTCTTCAACGAAGTGGGTATCGACCAAGCAGACCGTCGTCTTCTAGTCAAGGTGCTTCGGCGCATAGAGGACCCAGGGACTCTCCAAGTCTTAGTTGAACTGGCCAGCCTAGAGGAGGAAACCGGAATGACGTACGAACAGATTCTAGAAGAATACAGGCAACTTGACAATGATGTCGAGAAGAAAAGACAGGAGATTCACGACCTCGAAGAGAGAAAGATGACTCTTGAGAAAGAAGTTGCCGATGCTGAAGCTGAAGCGAGGGCTACTGATAAGCGACGCTCAGAAGCAGTAGAGGAACTGAGAAGAACTCTCAAGGAAAAGCAGCTGACCATAGATAAGTTCAATCAACTATATTCGCTGGTCGAAGACAGAGTCGAAAGAATGGGCTGGACCAAATCTGTTCAGGATGCAGTCAATCTCTTGGACAAAGCCGGTGGCCTAATCCGCTTCATCAACGCTCTTACTGACGAAGAGGCAGAGAAGAGAAATATTGTTGAGGACCTGAAGAGAGAAGAGGTTGGACTTCAGCAGTCAATCAACTCCATGAAAAACGAGAAAGAAGACCTTCGATGGGAAGTGGCTCAGCTAGAGGAAAGGAAGCAACACCTGATCGACGAGTATTCCCTCATTTTCTCTCTGAACAACCAAGCGATTCAAGACACGAAGCGTGAGGTGGCACAATGGCTCGGAACAAAGGAAGAAGCCTTGGCTATCCTGAATGCTACCAAGGAAGCAAAGACCCGACTGATGGACCTGGAGTCGAAATGCACAACCAAAGAGAAAGAACTGTAAGCGCGAGAAAGAGAGCTAGGGGTATTGAACACTACAAGAGCCATGCTGTTAGATGCACCTTCATGGGATTTTGATCCGCTATGCAGGGAATTGACAGATCTCAAGAAGATCCGAGACGGTGAGGCGCCACACCTCGAAGCGTTCACATTGAGCAAGAAAACGCGAGTAAGACAGTGCATCATCAGCCTCCTAAGGAAGGCAGGAGAAAAAGACATCATTTCAAAATGGGATCTTCAAAGATCCATCAGATCCCGCGATCAACTCATCAACCAGCTAACTCAAGAGAATGCAAGACTCAAAGAACTCGAAGCGACACGTCAAGCGAGGGCAACGAATGCTCAGGCAAAACCGTGAGAGAACATGAAGGAACGTAGCACCTTTCCTTACTAGGAGGGATCTTCGGCCAATCTTCCCTCTGCAGTGTACGGCCGGCCGTCGCTATAGCCTTTTGTGGCACGCTCCTTGTATACTCTTGTCGAAAACGGCCGGCCGGCCCGTAACGTCGAATTGAGTTTGAGTATAAGAGCAGTAGTTTCAAGCAGCATGGACATGACCCAAACAACTGCGATCTCATCTATGTCGTGAACATCAAAATAGTTCCCTCTGCTCCCAGGCAGAGAGTGGCCCATTAGAGCCTCTTTAGTGTCCTCATCCAAGTCAGGTGTAGCATTCAAGACTTTCCTGAAAGACTTTCTCAATGTGTGGGTCCAGACGCTTCTCGGGTCTAGGCCAATGGCTCTCGCAGCCGCCTTCACCATCATCAAGATTCGGTCGGGGTCCGTGTGCCTGTTCTTAGCGAATCTTCGAGCAGGCCCAAAGATTAGATAGCGCGCCAGCTTGGTCAGAAATTACTTCAAACATGTAATGTGACTCCAGAATGTGGGTGACCGCATCTTGTCTGGAAACTCGTGTTTGATCAACGATAAAGCGGTCATCAACATTGCTATCAAGCAT